>Ga0209499_1000018_pt1 | contig 142267 bp, 196 predicted proteins | sample C_130208_EF_Meta_FD_187306 | JGI IMG/M metagenome (GOLD analysis project Ga0209499, IMG submission 187306) | Freshwater microbial communities from Lake Croche, Canada to study carbon cycling - C_130208_EF_MetaG (SPAdes) (version 2) | ecosystem: Environmental > Aquatic > Freshwater > Lake...
GTTCAATTTGTCGGCTCTAGGTTTAATCTCATTGAGTACAAACTTGGCGTATTTGCTATTAGTTTCTGCGTCAATCAACGACATCTTTTATTCCTAATACTTCTTTGATTGCTTTTTGATTATCAGCGACACCATTCAAATAGGCTCCTTGAATGATTTCTGCAATTCGTATTCCTGCAGGTTTACTTGGAACCTCAACAGTCCAGTATTTAGATGAAATACGGAATCGACCCGTATCTTCATTCTTTTCAACTGTGCAATCCCTATACGGATTATATTCTCTAGTCATTTCACATCTTTCATTTTATATTGAAATTGGTGGCCCAACTTTCACTGAGCCACCACTGAGAGATTATCCGATCTTGATAAGATCCGTCTCGTTTGCTTTACGGTCTTGCGGCAAAAACCCGTTAACGTGCCAAGGCAAGTCACCGTTGTTTGCATTGACAAAGGCTACCACATCAAGAATAGCTTTGTCAATCTCTTTTTGGTTCTTGATCATCTCTTCCCGCTTTTTGTTGAGACTAGACGACTTAGTAGGAGCCATAGTGTGATACAAGAAATAAGATTGCTTCTTTGTCTCAGAGTAGTTCATGAGTGCAATCATCGTATACTTTGGCTGATAACGAGTATCCAAAACGGACCAACCATGTTCGTCACGTTCAGCATCATAACCACCAGCAACGTAACCGTTTTCCTCAGCCCAAAGTTTTGCGTCATCACCAGTATATGTAACCACATCAACCCACGTGCCACAAGCTGTGATAACTTTATCAACCACACCACTTTTAAAAGAAGCTGATCGGTTTTTGCAAACACGATTTACGTATTCACGAATGCTGAATTCGGTATTAACTACATCCGAATCGGGAAGGCTCATACGTTTTACAATGCTGTTGACAAGGTCGTCCGAACTCGCTTGCAATTGTGGAGGGTGATCGTTTTCCATCAGTTGGAACTCTTGGACAGAGAGTTCATCTGAAACACCATCAACTCCAAACTCGTACAACGAGAAAATCCACTCTTTGTAGTTATTATCCCGCAAAGCTTCCCAACGGTGATTGCCAGCGACTAATTCGTAATTGTAAGATTTACCATTAACGAATTGGGGGTTTTTACGTACAACGGGAGGTAGTAAATTATACTTGATGCCTTTTTCGAGAGCTTGTTTCAGATTGTTAACGTTCTCGAAATTTTTCCCATCTTTACGAACGGGGTTATTTGCCATAGACGGAACATAGATTTCATCAAACGAAATCTTCAAGTGCTTTAGGAACTTAGCACCTTTAGATACGATTGGTTCAGCCGTTACTTTTGCGGGGTCTAGTCTTTTGGTATTCACGGTCATTGTGTATTTTCTTTCTGCATAAGCGCAACAAAGGGTTTCAAGATTTTCAGCATATACCACTTGGCATTACACTGTTGGTTTATAGAACCTGACGTATAGATCTGCAATCTTGTCAAGTTCAGGGTGTTTGCGAATCCATTGGCCTGTCGAGGCATCAAACTGTTCCGCAAAGTAAGTATCGCATACTTTGTTTCCTGTGTCAAGTGATTTGTTTACCATCAAACACATTTTGTCAAACTCAGCATCCGACATGATAGACTCGTCTTCGAACTCGTAGGCATATGCGGCGACAGATAGTTTGATTCGTCGCCGCACTTCTTGTTCTACTTCAGAACCCCAAACATCTTTTTGAAAGAATTGCTCAAGACTCAATGGTTACTCCACCTACTTCTGTGGTGCCAATGACTTTATATTCCCTGCTTTCCAGAAACTTGCCGTCTTTGACTTTCATGACCTTAACCTTAGCGTGAATATCGCCGATCAGTCTGACATAAGAACGACCACCATCAATGGCGGTACTACCCACATTCCGATAATCATGACGATGTTGTGAGTATTCCCAACCAGCCATACCTTCAATCATACTAAAGGAAAGATCCTCAATCATGTCGCAGTTGGTGATCATGATTTTCTTGTCCATATCCATTTCACTCATGTAGAGACCAAAGTATCGGTTGCCAAACTCAGGGTGAGGTGTCTCACGATAGAAGATGTCTGCAGCATATGTTGCTTCTTTGTTAGGTGCAGAAGTGCAGACATAAGTTACAGGAACCCCATCTTTCTCAGAATAGAACTTTGCAACAGCTTCGGTGTCAAATAGTGGACGGTGTTTGATGTTCATCGCTTCCTCAACTTTTCATAGATATCATAACCAAGTGTTCCGGGGATTGACCAAGAATACTTCTCAAGAATATCATCCATCTCTTCCCGTGTCAAGTCTTCTTGTGGCGGCGACCAATCTTTATCCTCACCAACAAACCATCCTCTACTAGATAGTTCATCAGCTAAGTCTTGATCATCAACCTCATCAAGATAGTCTTGAATATCAACGTCTACAGTTACATCAATACTAGCCATATTGTATCTCCTTTATTATCAGCTTCATATAGCGATTATACACCTACCGAAAAAAATGTCAAGAATATTCTTCGGTACAAATAAAAAAAGGCCACCATTTCTGGCGGCCTTTTGAAGTGTTTTGTTATTAAACTAAGTCTTTGGTTCCACGGCCGTGTACAACGCCATCAGCACCGAATGAAGCTGCCCAAGACTCTGGTTTGAGTTTTGGTTCAATGCCAGTCATACCTAAGACATAACCAGCGGCTTCAGATGCAGCACAGTTCGAACCGTGCTTTGGGTCTAGGTTGATGTCAAGGTGGATCTCTACATCGTATTCGTCAATGAAAGGAATCAGCTGGTTGTAGAGTTCACAGACCTTCGACACTTCATTCATCATACGAATCTTAGGACGATTCTTCTTCACGTCATAATCTGGTTCATGGGAGACGTTAGAAAAGATTCGACAACCATTCTTACCGTTCATGTGAACAATAGCGACAGTCGCATATCTTGCCCAGTTGCGGTTATCTCTACGGTATCGAACTGAGTCACAACCTAGATAGACTTTAGTTGATGTATCAAGCTTGATCAAAAGATTTACGATATCTTCAATTTGTGCTTGAGTAAACATTGTTATGTTTCCTTTTGTTTGATTGAAAGGTACTTAGTGCCGCCGTCCCAATTCATAAAGGATATATCAAAGAAATCAATATCATGATTGGGGAAGTTCTTAACGAAGTCTTTGATATACGTTTCGTTGTCAATACCAAAGATATGTTTTGAATAGATAATCAGCCAGTTCTTGGTCTGAGTCATACGTTCGACGATCTTCGCTCTCTCTTCCAAAGGCATCTCAGTGAAAGAGAAACAGGCTATGCCAAGATCGGCCACGGGGAAACTGTCTAGGTCAACGTACTCTACGTTAGGAATGCCGATTGTGTCATGTAAGTGTTTTTGCAGAACATGGACTTCGGGAAAATCTAGGATAGAGTACTTACCTTTGAATCCTAGTTTATGGATGATGTCTGTCATCTCACCGATACCAGCACCAATCTCTACGATGGAATCTAGTTTAGATAGGGATTCGATATCCCAACCACAAACGATCAGATGAGCCAAGAGTTGAACTCGATTGGCTGAGTAGTCTTTACCTTCGACGATTCGGAAATGTTTGTCGAAGTCTTCTTTGGTACATCCTACGAAAGGCTCTGTAAGAGCGTCATCATACATAGGATCTTCTGCCAACACGTCAGATACGATATCAAAGAACTCTCTGATAGGATTGAACGACCATAGTGGAATGATGGCGGTTGACGCCCAAAGTTTGAACTTGTTTAGGTCTAGGGTGGCTGCATCATGAGCGAACACTTCCCGCATCTGAGTCCAAAAGGTTGAGTCGTTAACTCTCTTGGCCTCCCGCATCTTTAGGGAATATGGACTGTTCTCGTCGTTATCGCTCCAAATGATCATCAATCACTCCTATAATAAAATGGTGCTGCCACGAGGACTTGAACCCCGCACCTGATGCTTACAAGGCAACTGCTCTACCAGATGAGCTATGACAGCAAGAATTCTTGGAGCGGGTGAGGGGAATCGAACCCCTATCTTTAGATTGGAAATCTAAGGTCTTACCTTTACACAACACCCGCATGAATATGGTCCAGTTATTAAGGGAACTGGCAAACCTTATTGTTTATTACTTCAAAGCAGCCTTAGCATACATATTGATTTCCATGCCGCAAGCAACTTCTGCAACTTTAGGTGTGTTCCAAGCCATATTATAGTCTCCTTGTTAGTGTTGGACCAGTTATTTAAATTATTAAGGGAACTGACAACCCTTCGTTTTATTTATACAGGTAATTCTGCCCACTGTTGAATTTTTTGTTTCAAAACAGCAGTTGCTTCGTGTTTGTTTTTTTCACGATCCCAAACCCAATCGCCGGATGGAAGGGGTTGACCATACTTGACAACCATAGCAATTACACGAGGTAAGACCATTAGATTGAAAGTTCTTTCATTATCCGGATTACGCTTTTGTTCGACTGTTTCATAAGGTACGCCAGCAATGAAGGCACGAGCAAGAAACGTAGCACGATTCTCATTGCGAACATCCCACTTACGGTGGTGATTCAGTGAATGATACGCATTGAACGCTTTATCATCCCAACGAGGATACATACCATTGTTTCCAGCAGCATGCCATTGTTTCAATCCCCACTGATATTGTTTAAGTTGCTTACGCTCCTCAAAACGAATGATACGAGCTTCTTCAGAAAGGTGTTTAGATTTTACTTTAAGTTCTACAGACATTTTATTCTCCTAAATTGATTTCAAATTGTTTATATTGAAAGTTCAATTTAGGGTGGACCAGTAATCTACGAGTTATCGCTCATTGTAGTTCTCCATGTTGTTGTAGTGGTATCCAGCCTTGACATCTGCACATCCTGAGAAGGAATTTATCGGTTTTACCAGCAGATACAATGTCACAAATATAAGATGCTCAAGTTGTCTCGTTTACTGTGCTTGAGTATAGCTTATAAAGGCTGAATTAGTGGTGGTCCTAGTGGGGTTCGAACCCACGTCCAAGCGTTTTAGGGACGCCCGCATTACCTTTATGCTATAGAACCGTATTTAACAGGATCGTTTTTGTCCGCTAAGACATCCATTGCATTGATTTAGCGTTTTTGTTTGCTGAACCGATCCTAAATTTTGGTCAGGGTGACAAGGATTGAACTTGCGGCTTCTTCATTCCAAGTGAAGCACTCTACCACTGAGCTACACCCTGATGGTGTTATTGTGGAATGTTGGACACCGCAATATAATAAGCGAAAGGAACAGCGATAGTGCCGAACCAGCAGATTGCGATGATGAACTTTTCCATGTCATTCTCTCCTTGACTTACTCTTATGTTGTAACATAGATATTTTAGAATGTCAAGAACTATTTTGGCGAGGGTGCAGAGAGTCGAACTCTGGCTCTCAGTTTTGGAGACTGATGTGCTACCGTAACACTTCACCGACATTGGCTCCCTAGTGTGGGATCGAACCACAGACAGGCGAGTTAACAGCTCGCTGCTCTACCATCTGAGCTACTAGGAAACATTCTTAAGATACTTTAACCAAGGTTCTCATATGAACCCTTTGGATGTTATAACCACCCGCCACGATTGTGCGAATGTTAACCCGATGTTCTCCGACTTTGAAACTGCCTTCAAAACCATCACTGACATGTTTCAGTTCAAAGTCTGGAATCTCTTCAATGTTCTTCTTACGCAGGGCCGCAATGATCTGATTGTCACGCTTGTCAATCAACGACAGAGTATTCTTCATCATGTTATCAAGACCACCTTGAAGGCCACGACTAGCGATCAACTTCATCATCGCTTCGCTGCCCCAATACTTGATCACTTCAGCACCACGAATTTTATAGTCTTCGTATTTGGTGTGTTCCGCATCCCACTTTTTCATGTGGTCTTGGAAACCTTCGATTTTGGCCTTAGCCCAAGCCTGATCTTTCTTAATCACATCGGCGTCCAACTCTGCAAACGCTTTACTAATTTTTTCTTTCATCTCTTTCTCAGGGGAGACGGCTTCGGAGAGGTAGTTTTTGAAAGACAACATTGGTTTGGTCCTCGACGTTACTTGTATACATTACTATATATACAAACGCTTGTCAAGCATTATTTTGGCGGATCGTGTGGGAATCGAACCCACTCTACCCTTACAGGTAGTACGGTTTAGCAAACCGCTGCCTTACCAGCCGGCCCACGATCCAAATCTTTACCTACATATTCGTGACTGTAACACACTCTGTCAGCGTGTTTAGCCAGATATTCTTGCGGCATCTTACGACTATAACCACTATCGTTTGGGTGTTTGTAGTCGCTTCTTGAGATGCCGTTCTTACTTGTAGGAACCCAAAGATTAGACGCATTACGATACTCGCCTAGTCTTGGGTGAGCAGTCTTCGTAAAGAACCTCTTGCCCTCTCTAAGGTGGAGTTCTCCTAGTGCTTCTGTCATCCTTGCACCTATACCTAAGCCCTGAAACTCAGGTAGTACAACCGTTCTGTGACCCCGCCACGCCTTGTTTAGAGTGCCACTAGGCATCGCTAGACTTGAAAGAAATCCGACAGGTCTGTTGTTCCATGTGACAATCCAGCATCGTGAACCTTTATTGATGTTCCCGTCAAGATAGTGATGGTCGCCGAACAATGACCAAGCTTCGGTTGAACAAGGTAGGAGTTCCAAAACGATGGCTGGCCTTTCTAACCTCCTTGTGGACATCTTACCAGTTTGAGTATCGAATACCCAATCTGGACGCAGCCACTCAATGATGTCATAGTGACAGGATGAAAAGACGATCTTCTTAAGACCCTTGGCGTGAATGTAACGGTGGACCGCATTCGAACAAGACTTGGCGACATCACGGTCAATAACAGAAGTGAACTCATCCACCACCACATCATTGTCTAGTTGTCTAGCCAAACGAGCACGAAACTGTTCACCATTAGATAACACGTGGTAAGGACGAAGCCAACTTGGAATACTGTTGAACCCTACCGCACCAAGACGTTCTTGCGCTTGTTTGGCGTTTTCAAAATGAGATGCAACGCACTGATCAGGATTCCACTCTGGTTCCTTTTCAAAACCAAATTCCTTGAGCAGAGTACTCTTGCCAGATCCCGAAGGACCGACGATCAAGCCAATGCTGAAGTCTTTGAGAGTGGTTTCTCTATCAATTGGACTGATAGTAGGTGGAACAAACTCAGTAGTGCCATCAAACTTGTAGTCGAACATCTTACTGATTTCAGCAGTGATATCGTCTTGTCTAACGGTTGACTTCATGATCTATCCAGTGTTACAACAAACTTAAAGCATAATACATATGATCTTCAAGTTCTAGGGGGAAATCGTTAGCAGAACTTTTATTGACAAATCTTCCCGTACCATAGAAATATTCAATTAAAATGGTGCAAGCTTTGACATAACGTTGGCATTCTTTGCGATTAAGTTTAGACAACAAAGGATTGCCTTCTTGCTGTGCATTTATTTTACGCAAATCACGAATCAAATTAAGTTGTTCATCAGTCCACGACGACCTCATAAGAGGATCATAGTATATACTTTGCATAATCAGTTCCTTATTGGTATTGCTAGGGGTTTCGGACGCTCCCTATTACGCAGCACTACGCTACTCGACTTACGCCTAAGTCTGGGTCTGTTAGTTCCGTTCTAGCAATTTTTGGTGCCTTTGGTGGGATTCGAACCCACACTGAACGGCTTCTAAGACCGTTATCTCTACCAGTTGGACTACAAAGGCATTATTTGGTAGTTCGTGAGGGAATCGAACCCCCGTAGTCGCCGTGTAAAGACGAAGTTCTACCATTGAACTAACGAACCATAATTTGGCGATCTATACGGGACTCGAACCCGTCTTCCTAGATAGACAGTCTAGGGCCTTCCCTGACGGCAAATAGACCAATTTTTATTTCTTAAACGTTGCAGTTACAGTCTTACCGCCAGCGATGTCGTTGATCGTTGACATGAAACCGCCAAGCGCACTTGTAGAGTTATTCAGACTACTCACAAGGCTGTCTGCAGCATTCTTAGCAGAAGTCAAAGATGCAATCGTTTCCGCTGCCGCACCACCCGCCACCGCCGCAGCAAGATCACTCGCCGCTGTCGCCGCATCCGTAACCGCATTAGTTATCGCCGATGTTAAAGTGGACTCGATATTAGATGCCAGCCCAGCGAGTTTACTAGAGATGCCACCCAACAGATCCGCAGTTCCGATATGTTGCAACTTCTTAAAGGTATCATACCCAGGAATTAAATTCAACATCTTTTTCACCAAAGTCTGACCCGCCGCACTCATATTGTATGATACAAGAGAAGGTGCAGCAGATCCCGCCGTGTATGGGTTTGCAGCTAGTGCAATAACCAATCGTGAGATGCCAGCATAATGTGCTACTAGATCGTCGTCAACTCTATCCAATCTTGCATGGAGAGCTTGCAGTTGCGTATTTAAATTATTATCAGCCATAATATATCACTCCTTTAAACACGTTTGGTGGACCGTATGGGAATCGAACCCATTGACAGCGATCTTGCAAGGATCACCCGTAACCCCATTACACAGCCCGTATTAGACAGGATCGTTTTGTCCGCTAAGACATCATTGCATTGATTTAGCGTTTTGGTTTGCTGAACCGATCCTTTAACTTGGCGGAGAGCGTGAGATTCGAACTCACGGAACGTTTCACCGTTCGGCAGTTTTCAAGACTGCAGGCATAAACCACTCGCCCAGCTCTCCGTATTTTGGTTGCGGTGGGTAGGAATCGAACCTACGTATTCGGCTTATGAGACCGTGCTGGAACCACCTCCAGTCTACCCCGCAAAACTCTGTTTTTATCTACACTGGCTAACTTCGGATCCTTGGCCAAGGCGTTCTAGTAGTTAGCAACTCACCCGTCAGTGTAGATAAAAACAGAGACAATCAACTCTGCTTACACACGCACCCCATCTAGTGGACTAATCTCAGCAAAGTGTTTTGGGCGGCCTACCCTCATTTGCGGGGCGCATGTGTAAACAGAATCGCTTCTGTTTATCTTTTCAAAGAACACGAAGGTCTTTTCGTTCCCTTCATATACTATATATACGTTCTGTAACCGAATGTCAAGAACTATTTTGTGTCAGGATCAACTTTTTGCTACGTGTGCTACCATTACACTAATGCCTCTTACGAGAGCACCTAGGATTCGAACCTAGACTTCGATCTTTCAAGGATATGCAATTTGTTGCTGTAATGATCCTATATTAGTAGCCACGACCCATTACAGGTCGTAGCGAGAGTTCATCAGAGTCTTCAACATGACGTTGTAAGGAGTGTAATCCTCAAGGTCATTTGCAAGAACACTCTTCATCACTGAAGGAGAGAAACCAGAAACAAGCGCAGTACCGTTCTTGTCGAACTTAACAGGAGTGTTACCGTTTTCCTTACCTTGCATTGACAAGTTCCAGAAGACGATCTTAGGAACATTGTAACCCGCTTCCTTGTACTTACGCTTGATCATCTGCACTGCAGTGTCATCGTACTTGGTGCAAGAGTCAAATTGCATGTCCGAAAGGATCAGAAGCATGTCTGGCATATCTTCCTGAGAAACTTTACCCTTGACAGCAACTTTGAGTATTTCATCAAATGCTGCATGAAGGTTAGTACCCATCTGCCAGTCTGCCTTTGACATCTGTTCCATCTTCTGAGACAGAGTGCCTTTCACGTATTCCATCTTTGGCTTCGAAGAGAAGGTCAGGAATACATCCTTGAAGACGCCAGTGTTCTTATCGGCACAGTAAAGACCAAGGGAAACAGCAATGTCGATTGGTTGCAATTGGCTGGCTGAGGTGTACCACAACGAACCCATAGAAGCTGAAACGTCTACCATAGGCAGAACCTTCGCATCACCGATATAGTTAGGCAGAGCCTTCCATTGTTCATCGGCGACCGCTTTGTTACCCTTGACTACAGACTTCACGACATCATACGGATATACCGCACCAGCGTTGATCTTAACCTTTGGGTCACGTTCTGCTTGAGGCTTCTTCAGTTCCGCAATGTAGGCAGAGTAGGACTCTTTTGCATTACGACCGAAAGCCTTTTGGTAACGAGCAGATGCAACAGAAGGAACATGCGAGAAGTTGATGGCATCCCATTCCTTTGCACACATCTGAGTTTCAACGACATTGGTCAAACCGACAATCAACTTACGGTATGCCTTTGGAGACAAACCAAGGTAGCGAGTCAGTTCAACGGCGACAGGGCCCTTACGTGGCATCCACTTTGCTGCCAGACCATTCTTCGCCTGTAGAGCCTCTGCGATCAAGGCGAACGCCTGATTGCGGTTGATAGGATCTTTGTAGGTAAAGAGGTCATCCCAACGACCAAGTGCAGGGATTTTGTGCATCAACTTACCAGCCAGAGTTGGGTCGGTGGACTCTAGTGCTGATAGCAGATTACGGAAGGTAGCACGTTCGCCCGCACCCTCACGAATGTCACGAGCCCACTGCAGCATACGCAGAGTGAGGTCGGCATTCTCAACGAAAGAGGTTACGAATTGTTTAGTGATATCGGTGCCACGGGCAGAACCAATAAGACCGAAGAGATCCAAAACAGGAGATGCCGAAGTGGCACGAGCCTTCATACCATTTTCGGTTCTTTTAATAACTTTCCCAGATTGATTTTTCACCGCTTCAACGAATGAAGTCATTTTATGTATCCTTTGCTGTTTTCAATCTTATCTTTGCTTCGCTAGAAGTATGTTGCACATACTCCCAATCTTTTTTGTCGCCTTCTTGACTCCAAAACTTTTCTTTAGATATTGTAACACGTTTACCAAATTTGTCAACAACTATTACGCTACCAACAAAATTATGAGTTCCCTTTTCAATTTTATTTCTATTGTTCTCAGAAGCCATTTTTGAACCCGCTTCTCCAGAGAATAGATTAGTTCCATTTTCAACTTGCTTCCGACTTCTTATTTTGGAAGACTCAGACATTTTTCTTCTTGTTTGGTCGTCAAAGTCGTTATAACATTTGCCATATCTGCTTTGACGTATTTTTTCTTTGTGTTCTTCACAAAATTTTATACCTTTAGGACTACCATCTAACCCATTTTCTTCTTTTAAGTTTGCCCATTCTTCTGAATTTGCAATGTTGTTTTTTATTGAAAATTCTATCGCAAAAGATGAACACAAAATTTCATTGTCAAACAAACCTAAAATTTCTGTAGTGAAGTCATTACCGTGTTTTTTAAGGTGTTTTTTCCAGTAAACACCAGACCCTTTATATTTGAATGGATCTTTCCGTGTTGTTTTACCAAAGTATTTTAAACCAGTTTTGTTATGAGTTTTTACATAAAGATAGATCATTATTACCTCCACAATCTATTTTTATTTATTATATTATTGTTTTCAGTACGTGTATTCAGGATCGTGCCTTTCGGCTTTGTTTTCATTACAAGTGAAATGCTCTATGAGCTGTTTTGTTGCAGTAACGATCCTTGATAGATTAATAGTAACACCTTCATTCGTAGATGTCAACTATTATTTTGGAGCGGGTGGTGGGATTTGAACCCACGACAGCTTCGTTGGCAACGAAGTACTCTACCCCTGAGTTACACCCGCAATTCTGATTGGCACCGTGCATGGGCTTCGATCCCATCCCATATCAGTCACAGTGAGATATGCTTCCATTTACACTTGTCACGGCATTCTAGTTTTGCTTACCAACTACAAGTGAATCATCTACTACATTGAGACTATCCAAATATACCCATACTCCAGGACCTGGGTATGTCGGATCCCATTTTACTAATGCACCAGTATCTTCTATTCGGATGATCTGACCCACCCAACCAGTATACTCGTTGCCATACCTCGTTACTTTATCGCCGACTTTCATATGTATCTCCACATTAAGAATTGGTACTGGATAGTGGGATCGAACCACGTCCACCTCAGTCACAGTGAGGGATGCAACCATTACACCTTATCCAGCATTATAGCGCCACCAAGTTATCGTCTATTAATAAAAAGTCTGGGTAGCTACTCCCGCTTTATTACATACCATCACAGTATTTGTCTCGAATAACTCAGTTACTACTTGGAGCCCCAGGAGGGATTCGAACCCGCATCTTCCATCCATTATCCTGCTCTTCGTTCGTAGCGAAGGGGAATACTGAGGCGTATTGGTGCTGCTAGGAAGAATCGAACTTCCGTCTCATCCTTACCAAAGATGAATAATACCTTTATACTATAGCAGCGTTGTTTTGGTACTCTCAAGAGGATTCGAGCCTCTTCTTCCTCCATGTCGGGGAGGCGTCCTACCATTAGACGATGAGAGTATAATTGGTGCTCCCAACGGGACTCGAACCCGTTTCAACTGATTGAAAGTCAGCTATCCTACCCGTAGACGATGGGAGCATGATATGGTGGGGAATGGACGGATTCGAACCTCTTGCCGTTTCCGGGACAGGGTTACAGCCTGCCGCTAGGACCACCTAGCCTTATTGCACTCCCCAAACTTGGTAGTCCTAGGGTGAATTGAACACCCGACCTAAGAGTTATCAGCTCTTCGCTCTACCACTGAGCTATAGGACCAAACTCTATTGTTGCGCTTCTACGAGAGGCGTTAAGAGAAAATTTCAGCCAGAAATTCTTTTAATGTGCAGCTGGATCTGACACAGTTCTGGTGTCGAGGGGCAGAATCGAACTGCCTACGCCTTGCTCTTCAGGCAAGCGCTCTACCATTGAGCTACCAAGACATCATTTGGTGTGCCGAGTGGGAGTCGAACCCACGACCTTGAGATTAAGAGTCCCCTGCTCTAGACCACTGAGCTACCGGCGCATTACTTAGAAGATACACTACATGTTGCAGAGGTTTATGCTGCTCCACAACTACTTACCAACAGCGTCTGGGCGGTAGTGTATCATCAAAGTAATGGTGAATCGGGTGGGGTTCGAACCCACGTTGACACGGATTAAAAGTCCATCGCTAAACCAACTCAGCTACCGATCCATTCTTCAAAGCCATCTTATCGTCACGGCGTTGAACCTTCTTTGGCTTCCCGTGAGCACCACAAACCTTGAAGCGCATATGCTCCACGAAAGGATTGCGTTGTTTGGGAAGTTCCTTATGTTTTCGTTTCATTTTCCTTCTCCTTGAAGATCACGGTCATCTTACCGTTAGACCACTGTTTCAACACGAACATATTGTATTTCCAAACACCATACTTACGATGTACACTGTTTAGGTAACTTAGATTTCCTGAGTGGATCATGTCATTTCCTCTTCCGACATTGTTTTTATAACACAAACAAAACACAATGTCAAGAACTATTTTTGGATGGGGAGGTAGGATTCGAACCTACGGTACACGCATTCAAAGTGCGATGCCTTACCACTTGGCCACTCCCCAACAACTCTGTTTACAACTGTTATGTACGTTCATCAACCAACTGAGCTGCTCGGGGATTTTCCCCCAAGGATGGACTCGAACCACCGACCTCACATAACATGTGAAAACAGAATCATCTGTTTCCAGTTCCGTCATCGGGTAACCCCTAGGAACAGTTTCTAAATTTTGAAAGAGCAAGGGGAGATTGATGTCATCTCTTCGTCCCCACATCCTCACCATACATCAAACAAAAACGTATGTCAAGAACTATTTTTGGTGGTGCCAGATGGACTCGAACCATCTCAACGGGCTTATGAGACCCATGTCCGCCCCATGCGGTGTCACCATAACTTGGAGGTTGAGGAGAGATTCGAACTCTCGGCTTTACGGATTTGCAATCCGCCCCCTTGGACCACTCGAGCACTCAACCGTATTAAAAAACCCTCCTAGACTTTCGTCTGGAGGGCTCTTTGATAAGGTATTTTAGAAATATCCCTATATAGAACCCCCACGCATACGAATATACTCGCCGGTAAAGACCGAGCGCTTCGCATTCATTGGTGACTGTAGATGGCAGAGCATTTAGGGGAGTTCCTTTGTTCGTTGTTACTTATATTTATACTAGTTTGGTCGTGATGTCAAGAACTATTTTCAAGAAATGAAACTTTTTAGTTGCCAGTGCATTTTCTCATGAAAATCAATGCGGTCTTCTAGGAAGTTCACGATGCCGTACTTCTTTGCAGCAGCGGCGATGTCGTGGGCTACGTAGAGTTCCTTGATCATGATTTCGTTGTCAGCATATAGTTTTGAGAACATTCCACTTGCTGATGGCACGTTAGTCTCGTCAGCGATCTTGGTTAGGTCTGCGAACCGTGCCAACGATCCTGGAACGAACGTGTCTAGGGTGCGATTGTGTTCTGCATACGAATCGACTGATTCCCACACAGCTTCATAGAAGTCACCAAAGAAGTCATGGTATTCGGAGAAGTTTGGGCCAGTTACGTTCCAGTGAAAGTTGTGGGTCTTCAGATACAACGAGAACGCTGTAGCTTGAAGCACCTTGAGTTGTTCAATAAGTTTTTCCATAATAGTCCTCATGTTTCTATATGGTTATTTATAAAATGGTACTCCCGATAGGACTCGAACCCCTGACCTAGGCGTTATGTAACAATGGTAGTTCCCCAGAGACTCGAACTCTGACCTGAAGCGTTATGAGCGCTTTGTGCTGACCTTTACACCAGAGAACCACTGAGCTACAGGAGCATTAAGCTGCTATCGAAACATCCCTAAACGTGTATTGGTGATAATCAACCACAATACCATCAAGTACATCTGATACTTCTTTTGCTTGTTTGACGTTACTAAAGGTAAGTGGTATTATGTCCACTGACTTGTACAAACCTTTTCCGATAAAAACAATTTGGTTCACCAGTTCGTTGTTACGTTCAATAGCATAAGTCATATCGTCACTCCTTGTTGGGGGCTCGATAGTATTTATGGTAGAATGGTAGTCCCATCCGGATTCGAACCGGAGACGCTCTCTAATCTGGAGACGATGCGAGGTATAAGCTCGGTGTTTTACCGCTAAACTATGGGACTAAAATATTATTGTCTCTTTTTGTTGTTTAGTTCCGTAATGCGATTAGAGATCCACTCAGTGGTGGCAACCCAGCTCGCATCTTGTTGGTCAATTTTGGTAAGATTTAACTTACTCAATGCGATAGTCAATCCTGCAAGTTCGGCGTACTCTGTACTAGTCATTTAAACCTCTTTGAAGATTGGTGCCCATGGTCGGACTCGAACCGACACTGTGAAGATTTTAAGTCTCCTGACTCTACCTTTGGCCTACATGGGCGATGTTTGGTGCTCCCAGAAGGACTCGAACCCTCAACCTGCGGAGTAGAAATCCGTTGCTCTGTCCAGTTGAGCTATGGAAGCATTATGACTTATTTATAGAAGTCTACGGTGTAGGTTTTCATTTGAACAACCCTACGATATTTGCTATAAGCAGAAAGATGACGACTATCATCAAGAACAAGACAGCACCACCCCACAGTGGTGAAAGAACCCACCACCATGACCACGTGATGTATCCTGTCAACTTCAACGTGACGAACACGATAGTCAACAGACCAAAGAAGTTAGGTCCGACTTGGACGGATACGTTTTTATCAGCCATCAGTTTAGCCTTTCATTCCAAAACATTTCAATTGCGTCTTCCATTACTGTATCTTTGGTAAACCTGTTTGGGGGTGAAGAGAAGACCCATTCGATAATGGTTTTACGAATGTCCTTCTCGAACTCACTCTGAACATCGTATGCGTTGATACGAGCAATTTCATCTACGACCATTTTATTCATTCTTCCACTCACGTCCTTCTTTCATTGCATCGGTTACGGCATGGATATAGTCTTTGTCTTCGTCATCCATGTGTGCCCAATAGATATTCACTTGACTCAATAACATTTGCATAGCAGCAGGATCGTAGACGTGATCCTGCACCTCGACCAACGACTGAATTCTATTCATCAAACCTTCAATGCGTTCCGCAATTATACTCATGACATCATCTCGGCCTCCATTTGTTTTTCAATCTGACAGGCCAAGTCGTTATAACTCGCCGCTGTCATCTCAAGTTCTTTCATAATACGTTCCACCGATTGGTGAAACTTGACTCGATTAATCAAAGAGTCTAAGGTATGTTTGATTTCGAAAACACTCATCAGATCCATCATCATCTCCTAGCTTGGTTGACCTTCACCGATACCATCTTCTAGTTGACGATACAACTCTTCGATCATAAAGTCAAGATCTTTTTCTGCAAGGATTTCAAGAATCGTTTCAATCGACGGAGAAAACTCTACTTCCATGGTCACATCCTCTTGGGGGGTTACCTATCATATATAGTACGTTTACTCAGGAATGTCAAGATCTTTCGGAGCGAATTTTTCATGATTTTCTATCAACCACTCTTTCGACAAGATCATGACAACTGATTCGCCGACGACTTTGTCGTTTTCTATCTTACCAGCAATGAAAGCCAGACTGTAATGTTCAACGTCACCGCTGTCTACTCCATACACAACGTGATCTGGTTCATGGGGACGATAAGCCCTATAGATGGCAGTGAATGTGGGGTAGTGAGATTCAATCATAGAATATGACTACTTTCTTTTACAAACAAATGTTTCAGGTGGTTACGGTGGATCTTCCCACCCACGAAGGCGTTGTAATACTCATCAGGCTTGAGTAGAACATCGTTGACTACCTGTTCCCGCATCTCGTAATAACTCATCTCAGCAGTGGTTTTACATAGTCTGATGATTCTACGTCTGAACCCAGATGGCCCATTCTCGACGACTAGTCTCTTGACTTCTTCGCTTGACCCGTAGTAGTCCATCCAATCTGATTCGGATATGACTTTGCGGTTGCGTTTCTGACCTTTGAGGGGTTTGAGTGTACGAGTCGAACTCAGTTTCTTCTTACCGATATATTTCTTACCATTCGATAAGTCGGTAATCTCATAAACGAAGCCAGCATGGCCTTCGATCATCTCACTCGTAAACTCGTTGTCTTCATAGTACCACATAGAACATCTCCAATAGTTCTATGTATTTATTGACTCAATAATCTTCGCCTAAGTAATCTTCGTCGTCTACGGTGATCATATCATCTAGATCGTCATCCGATAACAGTTCTGAACCACAGTGGGCGCAGAAGTACACAGGTTGATCTGATTCGATATAGAATTCGGCCTCACAAGAAGCGCAAGCAATTTCTTCTTTATTCATCGTTCTTTACTTTCTTTGTGGATACCTTCTTTACTGCTTTCTTGATGTTAACTTCCGCAGCTTTTATATCAGTTGCAATATGGTTTAGTTCAACCAAAACTTCTTCAGCCGCAATCTCAACTTTGACGGCGATGCCCAATAAGTCTTTGATCCAATCAATAATTTTCTTCATGAATACCTCCAATAAAATAAGCAGGAAAGCGGTTGCCTTCCTGCTCTATTTATCAGATTTGATCTACTTGGTTTCGATCTAGTGATACGTTCTTCTGAGCTCTTATGTTGGGGTTTGACCATGTCCAACACTGTCCGTCACCATCATTAAAGCATACCCAATACAGGTGCGACTCAGGTCCGTAGTCGATCAGGAAATGAGCCAACGCCGATCCTTTAGGAGTTTCCAAAGGGATAGGTGGATTGAGTTGCGTTATCATGCTTCACACACAGCACAGTTCAAAATATCTCTAACGAGTTGTTGAGCAGGATTTGATGACCGCTGGTAGTAGAACGTCTTTACACCTAGACGCCAACCTTCGATAATCAACGCATTCACGTCTTTGATAGACACATCAGGTGCGATCAACAGATTGAGTGATTGTGCTTGATCAACATACTTCTGTCGTGCTGCAGCTTGTTGGACGATACTCATAGGTGCAATCTCAGAGAATGTTTTGAATACATCTTTTTCGTCTTTACTTAGGAACTCAAGATGTTGGACTGACCCACCATGTTGTAGGACCGACATCCACACTTCATCATGACTCATAGTCGTATCACCATGACTTACCTTGTCTTGAATGATGGCCTCTAGGTATGGGTTTTTGTATGTGAACTTTCCTTTCGCAAGGTCTTTCGTAAAATAGTTTGACGCAAGTGGTTCGATAGATGGTGAAACTTGACCCAAAATAAAACTGCTAGAAGTAGTAGGAGCGATTGCACAACGAGTAACATTGCGGATACCATAACCTAATAGTCCTTCTGGTTCGCCGTATTCTTCGGCCAGTTCTTTAGTTGCAATAAGAGAACGGTCATCAATGAACTTCGAAATCTTTATGGCCAACATGTGAGCGCCAAACGATTCGAACGGAATCATCTTTGACTGTAGATACGAATGCCAACCTAGTTGACCTAGACCAAGAGCTCTCCAACGAACCGCAAAGTTATACGCTGGTTCCATGAACTTCATGTTCTTGATCTTCTCAATGTACTCTTCCATGACGGCGTCAAGGAACCAGATCATGACTTCGACCGCATCAGTGTTGATCCATTCATCAAACGTCAGACAGTTCATAGAGGCGAGGTTACAGACAAATGACTCATCTGCAGACGATGCCAACGCAATCTCAGAACAAAGATTAGACGAGTGGATCTTGCGCTTCTTGTCCTTGTAGGCCTGAGGTGCGTTGTTGTTCACAGTGTCAGTGAAGAACAGATACGGATATCCCGACTCTTTACGCTTACGCAGAACTCTGGCCCAAATGTCACGTTTGTCTTTGTCACCAGCTATCATGGATTCCATCCACGCATCACCAATACAAATACCTAGTGACAAGTTCTGAATCGAAGATCCGATTTCACGGGCATCTAAAAACTCATAAATGTCAGAATGCTCAATATCAAGATAAACAGCACATGAACCTCTTCTAACGTTGCCTTGACTAATGACATCTACCGCTGTCTCAAATAGTGCGGCGTAGTGTACGGGACCGTCTGCCTTACCCCCCGATTTGATTTCAGTGCCTCGCCCTCGTAATCCACCAAGATATGCAGAAGTACCAGCACCATGCTTGGTTTGCATACCGACTTCAGCCAGTTTACTTAGAATACTCTCAACTGAGTCTTCCACATAAACGTTGTTACACGATATGGGAAGGCCTTTCTTTGTTCCGAAATTCGACCACACAGGCGAGGATAGAGAATAGAACCCCCTACTCATGTAGTCATAAAACTTGTCTGCGAACCCCTCTTTGTCAAGGATACGCTCTGCCGTCTTAGCAATCTCTCTTACTCGTTCTTCAACGGTCATATTACCGTCAATATATCCCCTTGATAGGAAGGTGCGGCTATCCGCATTCGCCCATTCAAAACCCATTTGGTACTCCTTAAAATAAATCGTCTGATGTGATAGATGATCCCTTTGAATATTCAACGGGACGTTTTTGGAAGAAATCTGTCATATTAGCACCAAGTAGTTCTTCATCAAACCAAAACGTTTTATCAATTAGAGCTTTGTCGTATACAATAGCAGAGCTATCGAACCCAATTTGGTCAATAGAATCCTTCATACGCTTAGCGATAAAGGATTTAAGAATAGAAGCATCAAGGCCTTCAATAGCGTAATCACCCATGATCCAATCAATAACCTTCGACTCTGCCTTAAGAGAGTCGATGCATTCAAGTTCAATACGCTTCTGAAGCTCTTCGTCAAACAGTTCAGGATACTCTTCACGAAGTGTGTTGATGATCTTGATGCCGACTTGAGAATGAAGCATCTCTTCATTACGAGTGTATTGGACTTGTTGAGCGCAGTCCTTCAACACCGAACGATTACGATTGAAGTGCATGATGATATAGAATTGTGAGAACAATGACACGTTCTCTACAAATATGGTGAACAAAGTTATGGCGTAGATGTACTGTTTTTTGTTATCACCTTTATAAACTTTTTTCAAATACTTACGTAGGTAATCAACACGGCCTTTGATAACTGGCTCGTTCATATTCTTTTCGAACACGTGACTTAGTTGCAGAACCTCAAGCAGTTTCTCATAAGCTAGGTTGTGAATGACTTCTGAGTTCGCCATAGCAAACCCCAAATCACGAAGTGATGGGTGAGGAAGATTTTCCCCAAGATTGGCCCAGAACGTTTTGACGGCGACTTCGATCTGACCAATGGCAGACAGAGTTCTGACAATCACCTCACGTTCTTGATCGTTCAGTTCTGTCTTGAACTGACCGTAGTCTGATCTAAAATTGAACTCATCGGGAGTCCAAAAACCTTGCCAGATAGCATCAATGAACTGTTTGGTCCAAGGATACAGATCAGGCTTTCGTGATATTTGTTCTTCGAATAACATCTTTGCCTCTTATTTACTGATGAAATCGGTTACTAATGGGAAGATCTTATGAATTGCTTTGGCCACTTCAAGTGCAATTTCCATATGTTCTTTCTGCGTCCCATTCGCAGACCGTAATACTATATAGTGTATCCATGATCTGATGCTGCCCTGCATATAGAGTCTTGACACAGTGTTACCTTCTGGCAAAACCACTCTTGCACACTCTTTGGCGATACCTTTACTTAAGGCCCAATGGTAGGCCTCTTTTGCGTTGTGGATAATTTCGTCCTGATAAAAAGCCCACTCAAGCATAAGTGATACGTGTTCTGCGTTTTCCATATCAAGGGCGATAGAGTCTTGGCGATTGGTTGGGTGTTGTAGTCGTGCATCACGAATGACAAAAGCATCACCTAGTGCATCAACTTCTTTATATCGTTGACTGAACTCTTGAAATGAAAACGATCTGTGACGCAACATCTGACGTGCGATATCACGTGTCGTCTCAATCTCAAGTGTGGCGTTGACCATCTCGAACGGTGACCAATGTGAGTGGTCCGCTAGATACTTCAGAAGCCGACTAGAATTCTCAAAGTTATTCTGAAATTGTGGATTTGAAACCTTAGCACAATACGCAATGAGGTCTTGAATGTCGTCAAGGCCTTCCACATCTAAATCATCCTCTGGTGTGGTGTGTCCAAACAGTCTGACCTTCATTAACATTTTCTCCAATAACTAAGTTGCAGTTTACCCGTCAGGCCACTGTATGTGTTCTGATCTATGATAGTTTGTGGGTCCAAACTTGACATTACCATATCATTAATGTCTTTGTCAAGTAGTTTCTCAGGCCAGATACACAATTTATACCCCTTATCAAGTATCTTTTCCATCCTACCACAAATCTCTTTGTTCCTAGGTTCGTTGTCAAACACGTATACCGCATTCTCTATGTTAGTTAGTCCGTCTACACTAACGTCAGCGCCAGACATAGCAACAGCATTATCCAAAAATAGACTGTCAATTGGCCCCTCTGTGATATAATATTTCTTGTCAAAGTTCACGTCATTCAAACCAAAGATTTTAGATTGACTATCATCAATCATAATAGTAAGATATCTGAGTCCATCCTTCTTGAAGGAACGACCAGTGAAGCCAAAGAAGGCCCCGTTCTTATCAATGAACGGTAGAACGAGTCTAGGTTCATCCATAGTGGCATTTAGCTTATCAGGCAGAATAGTGTTGACCCAAGAATTGAACTTGGGTGCATAGTATAATTTATAGTGTTTTGCAGTGGGTATCTTACGGTTTAGAATATACTGTTTAGCGGGATGATTAGGTTCTAGTTGACTAACCTTTTTGATCTTCAATAGAGGAGAGTTCCCCTTTTTGAACTGAGGAATTCTATGGACTAGTGTATCAATCGGTGATAGGATCTCTTGCTTAACGCCTGATTCCATCTTGGTGTCAATGATGTAGTCATTGTATAGGTTAACATCCACAGTCTTGAGGAAGTTACGTAGACCATAGCTAGCACTACAATTGAAGCAGTGAAACAGAGCCTTGTTGTCTTTCTCAACGATCCATCCACGTGCTTTTGACCTCGAAGTCTGACTGTCACCACAGATAGGGCATCTGAAGTTTACTTTGTATGGATTAGTAGACTTTACTGCGAATCTATCTAATCTCACTGATAGCATATTAGTATACTTTAGATCAAGGTAATTCATAGATTCTCCAATATTATATTCAGCCGATAGTTGATTATACCATCGGGGAAAAACTTGTCAAGGAGAAAATGTGTTTATAGGCCGTGATAATACTGAGCTGCGACGGCACCGACCACGGCAGTCACAAGGATCCAAAAGAACGTGCCTAGGTTACGAATGACCTGAGAGTTCTCTGTGAGTTGCTTATCTATGTCATCCAACTTCTGAGAGAACCGATTCATACGATCATACTGTGCAGCGTACTTCTGCTCCATAGATACAAGCTTTTCATCAGTGCGGGCGATCAATACCATCGCCTCTGAGAGTTTGTCTAGCTTTTCCTCAATACGGTCAAAGCGTTTTTCGTGCTGGTCTTCTGACATTAGAATAATCCCATGAATTTTTTATGTGGTTGTTCAGCGATTACCTTTTTTGCGGCATCACCAGTGGCTTGTATCTGGGCATTTGCTGCATCAAGAGCACTATTTGAATTCTTATAGTATCCCTCATATGCAAGTAAAATAGCCTGAAGTTGAGTTATATATGTTCTTAAATCATTTATATTCAAAGACAAATTCTCATAACCTTTATCGGTAAGGGCAAACAGTGCTACCTTACCACCGCTGGGTGATAGTTTAGTCATAACATCGTTAATGTTCTCAGGAGTGATAACAATCCATTGTACATTGTGAAGATTTAATTTATCTGCTGTCGGTAGGATTAACTGAGGTTTGTCTATCGGCTTTGCAGATATCTCAATTACTTTTGGTTGGGAAGAAGCACAAGCACTAAGGAGTAGTATTAGACCACAACCAAGGACATTCACTATTGAACGATTTGCCATCTTTTGCTCCTTTCTCTTTATCTGTGAGGGCAGCGCCACTCATAATGTCAAAGCATCTTAGGGATTTAGACGATGCTTCGTTAATAATGTTCTCTACTAGTTTCGGTTTAATTGCAGCCAATGTACCAATATCATGTTTCGAAAGTTTATCTAATAGTAGTCTGTTCTGTTCACGTGACGATGAAAAGGCGTTGTTTATTCGTGTCAACTCGGCATTTGAAGAGGCGATACTGCTATTTAGACTTGCGATAGTTTCCTCATTTGTTTTAATACCGACTTCCAACTTGGCATTGTTCTCGACCAAGATGACCATTCTTTTTTGCGTATCGTTGTAATACCAATAGAAAGATCCAGAAACAAACATCAGTAGTATTGCCATTACGGCAGTAAGTCTCATACCCATCATGGCACCATAGTTTTAAGTGGAATTCTGTAAGGCGCACCAGCTTGGTTGCCTTTCTTATACTTGTTCATCTGTTTTGGATTAAGCCTCGGTTCGCCTTTTGGTCCTACACCAATACCTTGGATATTACCTGATCCAGCCGAATTGACGATACCGTCTTCAAACAGCAGATCAAATTTGGTGTTGACATCTGCGGTTTCTGTAATATAATTCATGTATGATATCAGTTGTTCTTCCATCAAAGATTCGTCGGCGTTCTCGTTACCCTCTTTGATCAACCACAGTGCAGCAGCATATGTTGCCAACTTGGTTTGACCACCCGGAATCTTGGCCAACAGTTTCTTTAACTTCAGAAGCATCAAATCAAACTTACCGAAGGCCTGCTTGTCTCTAGATGATCTGTCACGGGGTTTCTTAATGATGTTACCTTTATCGTCAATGATACCAGCCTTAAATGCCGCCCATTGGTTAAATGGTGTCACCAATCTCTTGATGAATTGGTATACAAGATAAAGGTCTACTATCATATTTTTCGAAGCTCTTCTATTATTTGAGGATCCAATGGGATATCACTATCTAGAATTCTGATGTTCTCATATTCTACAAAGTCTGGCATGTAATTTAAAAACACCACAAATGGTTTAAGATATTTATGGTGCTCTTTAAGTCTATAGAATAACATGTTGGTTGCAGTACTGCCAAAACAATTATACAACACTACAATATGGTTTAGAATAAGTCTAATCCTAAGATCTTTATCGTCTTCATAACGTTTGAATAGTCTCTTCAAATATTGAAACCGCTTAAGGTCATCATAAAACTCTTCAACGCCTGACGATCTTTTCATATCGTAGTTTTTAGCGGCAATAATTAAAAAGGACTTTTCATCTAAAATCATATTTTACTCTTCTTTAAATAAAAGAGGGGCTTGCGCCCCTCTCAATTAGGAATCAGCTACTACTGAGTCGTCAGCCGCATCGCCTGCAACAGCAGCGGTGACATCCATGGCAACGAGTAACTCAGTCTTATAACGTGTGACACTCTGAGCGTCAGTGTAAGTTCTAATTCTCCACCAGCCCGAACCATTGATACCAATCGCTTTGTTAGCAGCAACATTTGCCTCTGTCTCGTCAACAAAGTATACCTGTTCAAGAGCAGCTTTACCCGATGGTTGGTTCGAATCCCAATACACATACTTTGGTGTCTTTTGGACTCTGACAGTCGTTGAAGAAACTGTAAGAGATGTGTTGGTAGTTCCACTGAATACGTCACCCAAAGTGATTTGGGTTGTGTTAGCGATTGCTGCAACGTAGTTCTTGGTGGTGGTTCCTGACGTAATGATGATTGTGTCGCCGACTTTGAAATCGGTGTCAAATGTTGTACCAGTTCCAGTTACAGTAGCGCTGCTGTTAGTAACACTGATAGACGTACCAGTGATGTTAGCGGCGTCGATATTTCCCCATAGTGCCATTTGTTGTTCTCCTTATGCTTTGGGTTAGTTAAATAGTTTGTTGAATTCGGCAGACTTGACACGTTGTGGCTTAACATCATATGGAGTAGTCGTGTTTGTGTTTGCGGTGACGTTTGACTTGGTTGACTTGACTGTAGCATCCTTAGCGACAGAACTGGTCTCTTCATTTTGATACAACCACGATTCGGAAACTTCAACATAATACTTTCCACTAAGAGGACTGTGCTTTACAGTACCACCGTTCTTAGCAGCAAAGTTTGTCGCCTGTGTTTTGTTTGCAAAGACTTTATTGAATTTCTTCGAATTGTCCTTGGCATCAGATTCGGTCTCTTCTTTCATCTTCTTCTTCGCAATCGCTATAGCAGCTTGTTGTGCAGGATTTGCGGCTTCCTCTTTCATCTTTCTCTTCATCATGTCATCATAGATCTTTTGCTTTTCTGGATCTTTCATGTTGCCAGTCTTTGGATCAATCAACTTAGCAAGGTGTGGAGGTAATGAAGATTCTTCTTTAGCATGAACTTTTACGTTAGAATTGCCTCGTATTTTGTCGATTGCCATGTCAGCACCTGTTTCACGCTTGTTAGCACGTGTGATAAGTGGGCGAGCTGTGGATCGGTCTGTTGATCCAATAATTTTTCTCAAACTGGTGCTGCCATCCTTTGTAGCTCTGTTAGCATAACGACCAAGAAGTTCTGGTGACAATTCGTTAAGTGCTTCTAGTTCTTCTTTGATGCTATGTTCGCCTTTTGGAAGACGACCAACAACTTTACCATTGTTATGAACAACGAAATCACCATTGTTAGCAACCGCAGAAGTATATGGGTGATCCTTTGGTAGTCTTGTCTTACCAAGTGCCTTCAACATATGCTGATGATAGATGTCAGTCTTGGCTTCATCAAGATCGACTTCCTCTTTCATCTTCTTCTTTGGAACTTTACTAGAGTAGGTATTCAATTCGAAAGGCTTGTTACCACCCTTGTTGTAGACTTGAATGTGAATCATATGTGGATTTCCTGATTTATCGGTAGCAGGAATGTTATGACTTACGGTGTTACCTTCACTTGGTTTGCGAGGGCCAGATGCGATGTGAGTGTCACGATCTTCATCACTTACCGACAGATGTCCATGGTGGTCAAGAGCGGTGTTAATCGCACTGGTGTAAGATGGGTGGTAAGTCTCATACGATTCGTCTAGTTCGAAAGATTCGGTCATCTTTTTAAGTTCACGCTGTGCGTCCTGCATCATAGACTTGGCGTATGTTTTGTAACTTGCGGGATTTTCGCCCATATCTTCGATTTCTTTGTTCGAAGCCATACCTACGTAGTGCCAGTAGTTTACGTTACCCTGCGCCTCTTTTTTATTAGTAGGCTTTTTTGTATATTTGAATGGGTTATTGCTGTGACTTGGATCATCTTTAAGTGAAACTGCTTCGTTGTAGTGATTGCCAATTTCAACTCGTCTTGAAACGGCGTTGACTTTAGCACCACCGTGTCCAGTTGCCTTTTTGACAGCCAGTTGCATAGCAGATGAAGCTTGCTTTCTTTTTTCAATTGGGAGTTTGGTGTTGTCTGCTTTATTAGCAAAACCGTGTGCCGCTCTGGTCGCCAAATCCTTAGAGATTTCGTCTAGGTGTTCGGTTTCTTCGTTGTGAGGTGTGTATGTATGTGGCATACCTTTGTTCTTATCGTGTTTAACGTAGACACCACCGTTGTCAGAATGAAGGACGCTATGTCCCTTGTTTTTTTCCATAAAGTCGTTTGCAGTTTCTTTACTGTCAAAACGTTTTACTTTCTTATACTTTTTACCATCATGGATGATACTGACGCTAGCACCATTACCACCTGACATCTCAGTCAAGTTGTCTAGTGCTCTGAATAGGGATTCTCTAAGGTTCATGGGGTTCCTCCAATGTTTCTTTAATGTATTTATTAGTTATCTACTTTGGCCCCAGCACGCCATTGTCTGCACGACCAATAGTTTGCTTTCCATTTTGGACCGGGATTGTCGCAGTTATGACGTGCTCTGTATGAAGCTCTTCTGTCAGGATCATCACGTTTGATTTCCATATTCGGATCTCCGAATCGAACCACTACAATGTTACCTTGATCGTTCTTGACATAGACCTTGAACTTGTGAGTTGGACTCTCCGAAGTTCTCATAGGGTCATTAAGCTTTACACTCTTCCCTTCGAACTCAGCGTTCTCAATTACAAGTTCCTCGTTGATGTCGTCACATTGGCCGCAGCAGTTTGGACTGCCGCAGTTCGGATGTTCGAGAAACATTTTAAAGTTTTTCATTCGTCGTCTTCCTCATCTTCTGCGTCTTCACCAGTTAGGTAGTCGGAAACTGTTGAGATGTAATCCGCAGCAAGAGTGATCTTGGTTTGAAGCCATTCAGGAAGGTTGGTGTCGTCTTCCATCATAGAGATAACATACTTAGCGTCTTCAATCATTGCATAGAGTTGTGACTTGGCCATTTCACCTTCGAAGTCGTACTCTCTTTCATCATCCTCGGCCGACTCTTTGACTGACTTTGAGTTGATGAAGTCTTGCTTGGTTGGAGCGCCTTCTGATCCCGGTTTACGCATACGCTCTTTAGAACCATTCTTGATTCTCTCTTGCTTGGCGTGAATGTTATCCCATAGACCTCTTTTCTCTTCAAGATATGTTTCTTTAATGATTTGTGATAAAGTTTTCATCTGATTATCCTATTAGTTTTTTAAAGTTGCAAGGTTATGTTCATAATGTGACTTACGATCTTCTAAACCAATTGTACCACCGTTGATAAGCTTAGTCATTTTGGTAATATCGTTTGCATCACAAGTTTCGTTCAGTTTACGGGTTGCCCAATACCAGCAGGCCGACTCTAAAGCGCCATCAATGGTCGTAACATATGCAACGGTCTCGTCAGCAGTTTTATTGATAGACTTACCAAACTTAGTGTAGTTTTCTTTGCCTGTTAACTGAATGATACCACGACCACGAAACTTGTAACCATCACCCGAAGCCGTATCACCGTTACCCATACGTGAAGCGTAGATCACGTTAGCAATCTTCTCAGGTTGGTTGGCATAGTCTGCCGCATTCCGACCCGCCTTTGAAAAGTATTTTGAAAACAACTTTTCCAAAGTCTCTGCTTTGTAGTGTAGGTTCTCTTCTAGCACGGTGAAGTTTAACGACTCATGGCCACACTGAGCAACAAAACCCGCAATACGGTTTGGTGTGTCGATTCCATACTTAGGAAGGATCTTGACCATAGCCGTATACCAAGCATCTACGTTCTTGTTACCTTTTAGCATCTCTGCTACGTGTTCTTTTTTCAGTTCAAATCCCATTTTGTTTCCTCAGTACTGAATGACTTTGTTTGGTGTAGTGAAGTTTTTCTTACGCATGATTGTCTTAAACGTCACTTCCACCTCACCATTCTTATAGTCAATAATTACAGGCATGTTCAAAGCTTTCTGTGCGTCTTTAATAACCGCTTCGATTCCTCTGTTACCCTTGATCTTAGCGCCTTGGTTAGCATAGACTTTGCGGAAAAACTCTTTCAATTCTTTGGTAGTGATACATGGAACGTTACGATCATCCGACATACGATCCCCGAAGTGTTTTGTAAATTCAACATCTATCTTATACTTAGACAACAGATCGTCAGCAAACTTCTCAAGTTCACGTATGTCGGCCTTTGAGATAAGAGCGCAGTGAGCATCCTCATCATCCTCTTCTTCGTTGAGGAAGTTCTCAAACGCCTCGTTTACTTTATATCCGGGAGTTTTTTTTTTCAAATTCTTGGTTAGTTCAGGAGTTCCCCAAAAGCCAGCGCCGTGTTCTTCTTTAACTGACTTCTGCGACTTGATCCACTCTTGTGCAATATGTGATGATGGTGCAGATTTTGACCAAGCACTAACCTTACGATAGACTGATAGGACTTGAGATTCGTAATCGGATCCTTCAGAGTTATCAATGATGAACATGTTCTTGCCAAAGAAGCTTTGGAATTTGCCAATGTTTTGTTGGACACCGTTCCACATCTTTTCAACTTCAGATGCGGCAAGAGTTCTTGCTCTCATCTTGTTACGGGTTTGTGAAGTCTCAATAGAAGAGTTCACGAAGATCATTGCCACATCGTACCCCAATGCACGAAGTTTGGCAGACTGTTTTTCGATCTTATTGTAGTCTTTACCTGTACCGTCGATCACCAAACCTAGGCGACCGTTGATAGCTTGTTGCATCTTCTTGTCGGTGAGTAGTTTTGCACCTTCACGGGTTGACTGACCTAGTTCTGAATAAATGTCTTCAGGAGTTGCTTTAAGACCCACTTTACCCAACGCTATCTCAAAGATGTCATCTGAGTTAATCGTTTTGAAACCAAGTGCAGATAGAGCAGTCTTACCGACGATAAATGACTTACCTGATCCTGGACCACCCGCAAGGAACACCACTTTAAAAATAGCAGGGTCATTGACACCTTCTTCGATATACTGTTTAAAGCTTTTAAAACCTTCAATGTTAAGTGCCACAGGATGTTCCTTGTATTTTTTTGTTTCCGTTACTGATTTATCTTGTTTTCTAGTTAACTCATAAACTACGAAATCATTGAATGGTTTCTCTTTAGACTCGTAACCTGAACTGTTTGCAAATCGTTTGACCATAGCGCTGTAGAGTTTTGTCCTACTACTCGTAGTTTCAGTTTCTTCTTTACGAGCAGAAAATTGTATAAATTTTGGTCGCATTAGATTAATAAAATCTTTTGCGATGTCAATTACGGTTGCGAATATTTTAAATTGATCGCCCTTACCAGTAACTGATTGTTTACCGTTTCTGGCGAATGACAATTCCCATTTTCCGGCACTTTTGGCACCATCAACAGAGAAAACCACATCAACATCAGCAAAATTTGCTGCCCACATCCGACCCTCAATGCGATAGCCCCATCTCCAAGGATATGGTTGATCAAACGCTTCGGCGATATAGTTATTTACTTTGTTAAATGCGTTTTGTTGTGGGCTTAGATTACCATACGACTCGTCAAGTCCTTCACTGTAGACCTGACGCAGTTCGTCAAAGTCGATACCGGATTCTTCTGATTTCTTGTGAAGTGACTTGAGATCTTTGCTCTCTTGTAGTTTGTATGATTCAAATGTCTCGTCGATAAGTTCCAACAGACCTTCGTCGTTGTCAAGCATCTCTGCCACTTTTTTGTTGATCTTAAAACGACGATCAAACTTGACACGATGGTCTTTGGTATATAAGGTGTGTGGTCTTGTGCCTTCTAAGAACGTTTCGAACTCTTCGTTGACCTTCTTCGTCGCCTTTACGGGAACCGCCGTGGCCGCACCAGAATTAACGTGTTGGAATCGAACCATTTCGGCTTTACGAACCGATGGAAGTAATCTCATTGCAATCTTGGTGATTGACTTTTTTCTTTTCTCTACAAGCTTATCAATCTGAATCTTCTCAGATGGTGACAGGTCATGATAGTTCACACCCTTGTCACCAGCAACTCTTTTACGAATAGACATGATTGCTTTTTTGCGAGCACGAGCGATCAATTTCTGATTACCCGCCATACGCTTCATTGCTCTTGCACGAGCGGCAGCGATTCTTGGTTCGTTACGGCGCAAGCTTGCGGCACGTTTAAGTCTCTGTGCGATGGACAAAACGCCTTCTTCAAGCTCAAGACCCTCTGATACACGCATACCCGCACGAACGAGTTTGTAAACATCGTCGGCGTGTGCCTGTAGTTTGGTTGGAAGTCCCTTCTTGAATGTTGCTTCGTCACCAGATAAAGCCAGCGCTCTCATCTTGGAAGCAGACATGCCTGTCACGTCTTCGGCATCAGGATCACGTTCTCCTGCCGATACGACTTGAATAGAATCAAAGTGGTAGTCCTTACCGTTGTACTTGTTCAAAAGAGTTTCGAACTCAGTGATACGGTCTTGACCAGCAACTAGGACAATGTTTTTATAATGGGATTGTAGTTCTTTCATCACTTCAATGATGGTCTTAGCACCAGATTTGAAGATGATATTACCAAAGGCCAAATGAGCCAACTCGACCTTATCGTCGTAAGAGAGTGGATTCTTCTTGGGATCTTGGGAGTGGGTTAGGAAAATCTTTGGGTCAGCTTTTGACTTACGAGATACCTCTAACACCTTATTGACAAGTTTTTCATGTCCAGTAGTAATTGGGTTCATTCTACCCCAAGCGATTACAGCAGTCTTGCCTACCGCTTCTTTAATCACGGGATTAATTTCAACTCTATTTTTCACGAGTTCTTTTTCAGCCTTGGGATCAGGCTTCTTCTTGATTTCCATATTATCTCCTATTGTAGGTTTACCTTAGCCTCACTACATTAGTAGTATTTATAAAAAAGAAAAGCGGGCATTAAGCCCGCCTTTTAACAAAATCTGTATATGGATTATGCAGACATCTTTGCGTTTTGTTCTGCGATTTCGTAAATATCTGCACGACTAAGTCCGATGTCAGATAGTTCACGGTCAGTCAACGCATCAAGTTCTCTAATGGTTGATCTAATCTCGGCCATTTTGGCATTGTATTTCATAAGACCTTCGACAAAGTTATAGACCTTGGCGAAAAATGATTGTGGTTGGACGAACGTATTCATTTTTACCTCTGTGATATGTGTGAGTTACTGTTGTAACTACTCATATTTATCACAAGATTAGGTAAACAGTGTTGACATTATTGCATACCCGATATTACTTAAGAGTAGACCGCCATGTCTACTGCAATCCAAAGATCTAGCTTTGTCGCACTATCTAACCTCATAACACAAAGTGTCATTGTACGTCCATTGGCTACTAAACTCAAATCTGCAATATCGCTTTCGGCAGATGAGTTTTTACCAATAATGATACCAGCATGACGATTGGTGCCACCAGTAAAACCATTTGGTGTATTTGAACCATACGCATCTGTATAAAACAGATATTCTACGTCCGAATTCAAACTAGTCCAAGATGGAACAGTTCCGGTTATAGTGGCATTTTCGACCCAAACATAACCAACGGTGCTCGCACTTGCATTGTTATTACCAAGATCGTAATTAAGTATTTTTGAGGTTTTGGTTGATGTAGTTTTTGATCTGACACTAAACATAGGAATGAGTGTATCACTCATTGTCCATCCACGATGTGAGAATGTTCCGAAATTGCTAAAACTGTATAGGTCTGGCAACGTTTCCGAAAGAGTGACAGGAAGGGGGTGTGTAGCATCAACAATTTGTCCGTTAGCAGATGCTAACATCTGAACTTCAAATAATGTCTTACTGTCGCCTAAAAATTGTTGAGTATTCTTATTAAATTGGGCCATTAGCGTTGCCATCCTTTAATTGTATCTGGTGAAAAGTTTGCGTGAGAGAATTGAAGTCTATCAATCAGTTTCACGGCGTTCTTACCTATGTGATCAATAGCAACAAAGCCTTCTTGTTCGGTCACCTTGTAACCGTCCGCAGTTCGAAGGAAGGTTCCAATCTGTTTAGCTTTATCTAGCTTCCGTACAATGATAAGTTTCGCATCAACGATAAGGTTGTACATATCAAACATAGCCACGATTTGGGCCTTATCAGTGTTAGCGAAATACTTCATTGCTTCTTTTGCTTTGGTTTCTGCCTTAGACTTACCCGCATCAGTTTTAAGTTTGTCAACTTCTTTTCTATAATAACCAGTGAGATTAGTGACAAGATCGTCAACAAATTTATGAGCATCGCCAATTCTTTGTCCTTCTCTTACTTTACTATTGATGAATACGTTTACACGGTTTAACAAGTCTTCGTTGTGGGAGATACCGTCTATCGTAGCTCTGTGTAGTCCAGAGAAGATCTTACCAGCTTTGGATAGGATTTCAGTTACCTGTGCCGTCTCAACTTCAGTCATGGTTGCTGAACCAGTGACATCACGATAGACAGCATCTACCGACCAGACGTTTCTTGACTTGGGGAACTTGCTTGCAATCTCCTCTCCAAAAGTCGCTGACATTGTTTCAAAAGATTCTCCTCTGTATGTAGTGTGCCAGACCACACCGATTCGGGAGGCAAGGATCTGTTTAGCAAGTCCGCTGTTCTTTGGTATCGCATAAACAATCGTATTAGGATGGAAAGTAATATACTGTTCTCCATCAATTGTAACTTCTTTGATATCCTCTTTAGCATATAAAAAATCACCCTGTACAACGCCCGTGATACCAAGTTCAGGTAGGTAGTCAAGAGCCAATTTCAATTTCACAGATAGATCACCTGAAGTGTCGGCGTCAACATCTGCATGTGTCTTATACACCTTGGGGTCTTTGTTAAAGATGCCCTTCTTGGCGACAAAGAACTTGCCGTCAGTGGGGTCAGTACCCGCAAAGATGGCAGGAGCGCCATCCCATTTGACGGTCACGTTCACTTTGTTTGTGGCCTTACCAGCCAACATATCACGAAGAGCTCGAAGGAAGTTAATGGCATCACGTGCGCCTTCGACTCCACCCAACAGGATAGAATCCTCAATGTGGGTCATATGAGTGTTCTTAGCTTCTTCTAGATACGTTGTGAATTTTTTCATTCGAATGGGTTCTTTTTGTTGGTTCCAGATTTCACTGAGTATGTGCTATCAGGCATAGATTTGATTTTGATTTCTGCTTGAACTTCGTAAAATTGTGATCTAGTGGAAACTCTAACTTTAAAGTCACCATTTCCTTTTAGTATTGGAATATTACTAGGCAATTTTAGGGGGTTCTTACTAGATATCATATAGAAATCGTTGTTAGCTTGCATATAATATGCGGGCTCTTTTTTACCCATAGTATAGTGTTTTGTTACCAACTCGCCGATTGGGTAATTCTCTCTGTTATGTATATACCTATTGACACCAGATTGACTAAAGTATGATTTCATAATGTGCAGTGGAACCGCACCTGATTCTTTCAGTCCTGATATGGTGGTTGGAATCTTTATGACATCTTCAGGTATGCCCGAAAACTTGGAAATGGCAGTGATGAACTTTGCAGCATCTGGCGAATCGTTCAACATTTTTACAGCTTCTTGAGCAGCGGGTGTTTCGTATGTCGTCTGCCATTTTTTATCTTTGTAAAACACTCTAGGGTTTGCTAGGTTATCGGTATGATTCATTTTCACTTCAACCCAAACCCTATTCGTAAGTTTGCTGTTATTGTGTTCGACTATTGCTACATCCGATAATTGAGTAGCAGCAGGAGGTCTCTCCGCTTTCATGCCAGAAATTAGATTGATAGAATCCATAATGGCCTTTTCAAATTTATCTGAAGCTACACTCATATTCATTTCCTTTATCTATTATAGTATTTATAAACAAAAAAGACGCCGAAGCGCCTTTAAAGTCCTAGGATGCGGGAGGTTTCTTTTCGGTCGTCTATCAGTTCACCACCACCAGCGAAGTACTCTGACAGTTGTTCAAAGTAGAATGCCGACTCAGTGTGACCCTCACCCTCAAGAAGCTTCTGGCACGTTTCCATGAAGTTCTTGAGCCGCATCATCGTGTTACTGTCACCTAGTGCAGCACGATGTGTTTTGCCAGCTCGTTGGTTCATTTTGCACTCACTTTCCGAAGAGCGAAGTCTTGCGTCTTGTGACACATCACATCAGTGTAAAACTCGACGATACCATGGTTGTAGACACCGTTCTTGGCGAGATAGAAGTTGAATTCATCTTTCAACAGATCCGCACCCATTCCTCGAATGTCGAAGTCAAACGCTTCGAAGTCCCATTCAAGGGCCTCTTTCATAGTGCAGCTGTTGTCTTCCATCATATCTAGGATACGATCAGCGAACACCTTTTCAGTCTTGGACATATTCATGCGAACACCTTATTGATTACGATTTCACCATACTCACCATAGTGGAAGTCACCAGCCTCGAACAAAGCGGCGACTAGAGTAGCCGTTACTTCTTCTTTGTACCAATGACGGTCAATGTAGTAATTTAGGTCAATCTGTTCGGGTGCATCGTAGAACGATACAGACCACGACCAATCCTCAACCTTACCACGGCCATCACGGCGAACCTCGGCCCATTCTTTATCGACGACAGCTTTAAGCATCTCTATCTTCCTCTTCGCTTCCTACATACTTAATATAGTGCTTCTGTTGGAGGATGTCAAGCCCCTTTCTGATAAACTTGTTCAATAAATGAATAGGGAGCGCCTGACAGACGCATAGCAGTCAACAGCATGTGATCTTCGTCTGGTTCGGATACCCCCATCTCAAGCATCTTTGCTTCTTCAAGCGCTTCAACGATCAGTTCATATAGAGTCTTTTCAACCATGTTCATCTCCTTGTGTATCATAAATATTTATCACAAAACACGCACTTTGTCAAGCACTAAAGAAAAAAATCATATAAATAAGTTTGTGGGTGCGTGAAAAGTACGTCAAACAACGTAAGAGGCAAGTGTGCAGTATATCACAACAGGAAAAGCAGAGGTCGCATCAAGTATGCCATTGGGGTTATGCTCTGCCACGTATCAGACTTAGAAAGGTCGTCAGGAATGGCGGCCTTTTTTAGTTTGATAGAGTCTCTTTGATTTCTGGATACTTGACGCAGAAGAACTCAGGAGTGAATCCATTAAATCCACCCCCAAGGTTTAAGTGCCGTTGACGAGCACGAGCCTTGTCTTTATCCACAAACTCTTGTACCACAAGTTCAGTACCCTTCTCGACGATCTGATACTTGGCATCTTGTTGTTTGATGTAGTATGACATTTACTTAAATCCCTTAAAGCTTGGTTTCTTTTTGCTGATGGTGAAGACTTCGCCTGTCTCTTGATCTATGCGTTCCACATCGTCGTAACCTTGGTTATCCATGATAGGTTTGTCTACGTGCTTACTGTCATTCATCAGTTCCTTCTGAGCAGACTCTTCTACGTTATACAAACGCATCTTTGATCTGTCAACCCCAACAACGAATCGCTTATACATGTTCAGATCACCCCAGCGATTCTTGAGCTGTTTGATCATGATCTGGCCTAGTTGTTCCAGTTCCTCAGTTGAGATAAGACCAAACATAAAGTCGGCGGTTGCTGGTAGACCAAACGATTCGGATGTATCTGTCAGATCCATGTCAGAGTTGCCATAACCCGAACGAGTCGTTTGAGTGGCGGATACGACAGGCACGTTGAACTCGACAGCCAATCCCCGCAGTTCTTCAGCGATAGACTTGATCATTGTATAGGAGTTGACGTTAGCGCCATGACGCAGTCTTGAGCTGGTGCAGATGTTCAGGTAGTCGATATAGATGATATCAGGTTTGAAGTTCTTTTTCAAACGAAGTTCGTTGAGCAAGTGCCGAAAGTGGTTGGCTCCCGCTGACGCTGTTGGATATTCTTTGATGATCAGTTTGCCGTTGGTCTTATCTTTGACACGGTCAATCTTCTTGATATAAACATCTTTTGGAATGTCACGAAGGTCGTCTAGTGTGATGTCAAGCAAGTTGGCATCAATACGTTCTGCGATCTTCTCTTCAGCCATCTCTAGGGTGATGTATAGGACGTTAAGACCCGCCATCAGATTAGCAGAAGCGCAGTGACACATGAACAACGACTTACCCACACCCGTGCCAGCCAGTGCAATGATCAATGCCTTTCTCGACACGCCACCTTTGGTGATCTTATTCAGTAGGTCAATGTCGAAGGCGATCTTGTCTTCCTTGGCATGGTAGAAGTCAAAGCGAGAGTCTGAGTTCTCAATGAAGTCGTGACCGATGTTGCTATCAAAAGAAACGCCTAGAGCGGTTGATAAAAGTTCAGGAATAGATCCCTTCTCTGCAGACTTGTGCTGACCATCAAGGATCAGGATAGACTCACGAACCGCATTGTAGATGGCCTTGTCTTGGCAGAACTTCTCAGTCTTGTCAACCAGCCACTGAGTGTCGGTTTTCTCATCATAGTATAGAGAGTTTACGAGCTTGCTAACATCACTGAATTGTTGTTGGTTAAGGTCGTCTCTCTCACTGATAGAAATGTTAAGGGCCTCCTTGGTAGGAAGCCCATTGTACAAGTTCACATAGTCCACGACCGACTTGTATACTACTTGTTCACTCTTGTCCTGAAAGTATTCAGGTTTAAGGAACGGTAGCGTCTTTCTAGTATAATCCTCGTTGGTGATAAGACCCGCTAGAATTGTTTGTTCAATCATCTAGTTCTTCCTCTAAATCGCTTACAATGGGGGCCGACTCTGCAAAGTGCGTCTTGGTCGCCATGGTGTAACGATCTTTGATGTGGGTTGCAAAATCAGTCTTAGTAAACATCATAGTCCAAAACGCAGGATTGTCAACGATTTCTTTTGCTCGTAGGAGTTTCTCCGACAAGACTTCACCCGTCTTAGGATCGACGGCTTCGTACCAACCAACCTTGGGTTTACGTAGGTATCCACCTTCTTCTGCAACGTCCATAAGACCAGACCATCTGGAGATACCACCCTCGAAGGTAACAGTAATCGGAATCTTAGACTTCTCACGAACGTAACGTGACTTCTCAATATTGATCACGAAGTGGTAACCCGAAACCTCGTTGCCATCTTTCTCTTGTTGGCGGCCAATAATCCAAATAGCATCAGACGAATAGTATGCACCAGTACCACCCGATACGATGTCTTTAGGATACAGAGCGATTTCCTTGTAGGTATGGTTTACGACGATCATAGGAATATCTTTTAAATTCAAATGTGGCGTGATCATACGGAACAGAGACTTCATCTGCTTGGCACGTGACATATCCGCCACCGACTTCTCGTTCATGGCATCGTCAACTTCTTTCTTCGAAGCCAAGTTACCGATAGAGTCAATGATGACACAGACCTTATCTTTCTTGTCGATACCGTCTAGTTGTTTCATGATATCAAACTTCAGTTCTTCGACATCAGTGATAGGTGTGTGAATGACACGGGACATGTCGATACCAAACGATTCAAAGTATGCCTGAGGTGTGCCAAATTCTGAGTCATAGAACAGGATGACGGCATCGTCATATTTCTTTAGGTATGCTGCAGCCAAGAGTAGAGCGAAGGCAGACTTGAAGTGTTTAGACGGTCCTGCCAACATCAACATACCGGGAACTAGACCACCATCAACACGACCTGACAGGGCCACGTTGATCATTGGAACTTGAGTGTGAATCATTTCCTTCTTACCGTACACTTTGGATTCGGTGATGATGGCGGTTTGTTTCACGGTGCTATTTTTCAACAGTTTTGAGATTAACGATTCGGACATTATTCTTTTCCTTTATACAAAAAAGTCTTCTAGTGTTGAGATGTATTCGACTTTCCACTTGATGGCGTCTGATACGATCTTTAGGGGGTCTTTGAACGTCTTGCTGAATTGCAAATCGTAGTCGATATACTCATGTAGACCCAATTCCTTTGGTAGGAAGTTGGGGAATGCAATGACGTTCTCAGAGATGGGATTGGGCATCTTGAGGTAACAGAACTTAACCTTGTTACCATCTTGGATCAGTTCATACTGTTTGTCAAGTCCATTCTTCTTGATGAAGTGATTAAAGAGGATGGCACCACGAACGTGGATTGGTGTGCCTTTAAGGTAAGTACCACCCGCACCCGTCCATTTCTTGATGTCACTTACACCACGGGGAAACGATGCATCCTCAGGCTTGAGATTGACGAAGTCTTTATAGAAGTCTTCGACGAACTTAATAAGATCCGACTCAGTACCACTCAGCATGATCTTGTAAGCCTGTTTGAACTTGTCACGCACGACTTGAGGTGTCGAAGACTTGACGGCTTCAATGCCCATGATCTTGATTTTGGGTTCAGCGTATTGAACACCTTCGTTGTTATGGACGTTTAGGATGTAACGCTTCTTTGCAGTCCAGATGGCTTTGTCAGCGATGGCTTCTCGTTTCATAACCATACGGTTTTCAAACGCATTCATCATGGTGAACAGTTTGGCATATGCGGCATCAATGATAGGTTCGATCTTGGTGGCACATGCCTTGTCAAGGAAGGCGACAGGATCTTTGGGATTGACCTCTTTGACCAAAGGCCCCATGTTAACATAGACGGAGTCAGTGTCCATGGCGACCACATAGTCTTTGTCAGTCTTGAGTATCTTATTTATGCTGTCGTTGACGGCCTTCTCTGCCCACCGAATGGCCAACTGACCCGACAACGTAACACCCTCTGAGATACGTAGATCATAGTAACGGAAGTGTTCGTTACCCAACGCACCATACAAAGAGTTCAGAAGGATCTTGACCGCCTGTTGGGAGTTGTCGAGCTGGTTCATCTGACGTTTGAGTTCAGGCGACTTGTTCAGTTCATACTCTTTCTTGAGTTTGAGTGCCTCGCCTTTGATCTTCTTACGGTCATTGTAATACATCACAATGATTTCAGGAATCATCCCTTGTTTATCTTTGCGATACATTGACCCATTGGCCGCCACCGCTACATCACGGTCACGAGCGCTTTGGGGAATAGGGTCGTGTTTTGCCTCAAGGTAGTAGTCAACACCATGCGGGCCGAAGTCTCCTGAACCAGTTAGAAGAGTTTCGGGGCTCATGTTGTACTGAACGATTAGATTTGGATACAGAGAGTTCAAGTCAAAACTCACCACCCAATCGTGCATTCCGCAGATAGGATCTTTCACGTAACCGCCAGGATAGTCGCCACGTTCTTTGTGGGCTGACTGAGGAATGATGATGTTTTTCTTGTTCAGATGGCGATAGATGATGCTATCCCAAATGGCGGTTGTTCCAAGTGTATCGCCGTAGTTCACACCACCTCTGTAGGCCATGATGATAGCGAGTTCGATCAATCGCATCTCTTGATCAATACGATCAACTAGATCAACGTCTCGAATGTTGTAGTCAATGAACTTTTGGTAATCCTCTTTGTAGAGACCATTCAGAGTGCCGTGTTCTGCATAGGATAACTTGCGCTCACCCAAGACGGTGAAAGCAATATGGTTTAGAGCATAGGACTCTTGAGTGCCATAGGTATACGCAAACTTCTGGAACAAGTCATAGTAGTCTAACTGTGCAACCCCATAGATTTCATAGGCATCAAGCGATTTACCTTTGACACCAACCTGACGGTATTGCACCACACGCCACGGTGACAGGCGCTTCATGTTCTCCTCACCCATGACCTTCTTGATACGGTTGGCCATGTATGGAATGTCGAACAGTCTTAGGTTCCAACCCGTGATGATGTCGGGGTAGTGATTCTCCCAATACGTTAGGAAGGCCTGCAACAGTTCAATCTCATCCGCACATTTGCGGTATTGGATCAGAGTGTCCTTGGGCAATACTTCGCACTTCTTGTAGTCGTAATCATTCAAACCCCAAACGTGATATACACCACTCTTGGAAGACTTGTAGGCGATGGAGATGACGGGGTGGTTGGCCTGATCAGGATGGGGGAAACCATCGTCTGATGCGACTTCAATGTCGATATTGCCGACAGCGATATGATTCATGTCGAACTTTACATCGTCGGGAAAACGTTTGGCAATGAACTGTGCTACGTAGTTGGTGTTACCATACACCTTGAAGTTCTTTACGTCATCATACATCTTGATGAAGTCTGACGCTTCACTCATGCTATCAAACTTCACGGCCTCGACAGGCGTGCCATCCAAGGCGTATGTTGATGTTTTGTTCGAACTACGAACGTGGAGTGTGGGTTCAAACTTGACTCGTTCGTGAACGTGTGTACCGTTGTCAGTGTATCCACGATACAAGATCTGATTGCCGTAACGGTGGCATGAAGTATAAAAACTCATAAAGTATCCTTGTGCATTAGACTTGGTTAAATGTAACACAAATGATGATCAATGTCAATAGAAAAGGGGGCCGAAGCCCCCAAGTCTATTTTACTTACCGCCTTTTTTCTTTTCATAAGGGGTTCGAAATACTGTGTGATCTGGATCTATCATAGGTGATCTCTTGGATCTCTTTTTGAAACAAAACTATACATTTCGTTTGCTTTGTCGATCAGATCTTGAGCGGAATATGGGGTTAAAGCAGCCTGCATTTCTTCCGCAGTCTTTTTACCTTGCTCGAACATTGTTTGGACGAAATTGACGTTCATGTGATACGCTTGGTCCATGTACTCTTTAGCCATGGCGAGAACTTCTGTGCGAAGTTCGAAGGGGTTCTTATTAGTCATTGTACTTCTCCTGTGTTTGTTTGTGTGTATTTGGGAGACTAACCTTGGCCTCCCACGGGTCTATTACGTGACCACCCGATTCATACTATTCTTTAAGCAATTGAGGTTCTATCACATTCCCAATAAGGATCTTGCGTTCCTTCTTGGCTTCGGGAAGGATGTTCTCTAGGAATACGTGTAACATACCCGAATTTAAATCAGCACCTTTCACTTCAACAGTATCCGCCAAGGTGAACACACGGCTGAAAGCCCGTGATGCGATTCCTTTATGGACATATTTTCTGTCTTCTTTTTTAGGTTGTCCCACAATAGTTAAAGTGCTCTCCTTAAACGAGATGTCCAACTCATCAGAACTAAATCCCGCCACGGCAAGTTCAATAACATATTTGTCTTCATCGGTTTTTACGATGTTATATGGGGGATAAGTTGATTGCGTAGTCTCAAGACCTGAGACTAACTTTTCAAATAGACGATCAAATCCGACAGTGGATGGTGAAAGTGCGTTATAAGATAGATGGCTAGTATTCATTTGTTTCTCCTGTTAAGCGAGTTATAAATTACGAGTCCTCATATGAGCAACTCAAAATTATTTATATCACACAAGGGAAAATGTCAACTATTTTTTCTTGCCAATCGAATATTTTGCTACCAATTCCCACTCAGTTTTTTCCGAATGTGGAAGGACTTTGATCTGAGAGAGAGTCGCAATTGGGTCTTGAGTCTTCGACGTATCTATCACTCTAATCAAACCCCACTCTTCTAGTAGGTTGGCGATGGTATTACGGCGAGCTCTATCGTCTTCGCCAAAGTTATTGATCTTGCCGTCTAGCATGAACAACTCTTTGAAATGGACAATATAATACTTGCCTTGTTTATGTAGGATATGGCAGGACTGATATAACTTCTTGTCCTTGCGAGATGCTATGCCAATACGTGTCAGAGTTTCTTTTACCTTTAAGAAGTTCTCTTCATTAGTCAATTCAATTTGAACTAAATCGTCTATTAACATGGCACATACCTTTTATTATTTCATATTACAATAGCCGCAGGGCTTTGAAATATTTATAATAAAAACTACTTGGCAGGGCCACCAATGGTTGTGGTGGATCTGATCTGATCCAATTGATCTTTAGTCAATAATGTAAGATATCCTTGTGCGACAGTTGGGCTGCAATTATACGTTTTCATGACCATGATCAAGTCGTCAGATTTTTTATTTTTAACCCATTCAGAATATCGTTTACCTCGACGAATCGCATTAAGTAAGTATTCGTATTGAGGACGGTTGTCTATATCTGAGTTCATATTCATATCATTAGCGTATAGAATAGTGTCAGGAAAATACGACAAGGCCAGATTGGTTAACCACGGACTATAGTCTTTCTCTGCAAAAGAGTCGTTCTCAGTGTCCCGCATCATATTCTTCTTGCCATAATTGATGCTGTTCACATAATCAAATGGAGTCGTCATAATCATATCCCATATTTTTCTTGTCCAACTCATCAGCACACTTTAGACAAATGATCGCCTTGCCTAATTGATGTTTACCCTTTTCGGTATATGAATATTGTATCTCTGCGCCATCACCCACGATCTTAACACCGCAGATGAAGCATGTCAACGTTTTCAGGTCTCCGCCTAGGATTTTCCTTACATATTCAGATAACCAACTCATTTCCAATCACACTCCGCCATAAGAGTTGCCAGTGCGGCAACACGGTTGATTTCGGCGTTGGCAACGAATGCTTCTTTGTATTGATACTCGGCCAATACGATAATAGCGCCCGCTACACTAGTCGTCGATTTGAGTTTTGTTGGCAGGACATCGTACAGATGGCGATATAGAAGACCCGAATCAATATCAGCATTCTCAGCCACCCACTTACGCATCTCAGTAAACTTCTTGTCTTTGAGGTAGGAGATAAGAGTGTTGATGTTCTCATCAGACAAGTTTGTTAGTACGCCAGCATCAATGCATCCAGTAGCAGAATAACGCTGTAACTCATTAAGGGCTCGACGCCAGTCTGGGAAATGGACATTAATAAGTTCTGCAACGCTTGCTTTTTCATATTTGATGCCTTCACCATTAAGAATATCGCATATACGCTTATAGAACTGTGCGGCAATCTTAGGCTTTTCAGTTTTGGGAATACCGAACTCAATGATAGAACAACGAGACTGAAGGGGTTCAATGATCTTGTTTTTAAAATTGCAAGTAAGAATGAAACCACAATTAGATGAATATTCCTCCATAAAATTCCGCAGCGCAGGCTGAACCGATTGTGCATTTAAATAATCTGCCTCATCAAGGATTACATACTTACGACCACCAGTAAACGATACTGTAGATGCAAAGTTATTGATTTCAACACGTAGAGTGTCGATCAAACGACCTTCATTAGATCCGTTGATCATCATATAGTCAGCGCCAAGTTCGTTCAACATGGCCTTAGCGATGGTGGTCTTACCTACACCAGCACCACCCGATAACAGAAGGTTAGGTACATTCTTCTGATCAACGAACTGTTGGAAAGTCTTCTTCAATTCAACAGGAAGGATCGTTTCCGCAATAGTCTTAGGACGGTATTTCTCTACCCACAAAAAATCTTCGTTCATATTCTCACCCTTGGTTTCCATCATCACATCATATATGAAAAAGGCGGTCCTGTCAACCGCCTTTTCTAGTCTTAGCTAATTACTTCTGCTTCCGCAGGAGTCGCTTCAGTTGGTTCAAGTGACTGTAGATAAGCAGCCATCTTGTTACGAAGAGTGCCTACACCAGCAAGTTCCTCTCCTCGAAACGCACCACGTGCAGAACACACGTCAATGATCTTGATCATATCACCGATATCGTTATTAGTTACTTCCATATTATCCTCCAAATTTACTATGTTTTTCAAGAGCGATCCAGTATTGGATCTTGTCAGATTTAAAATGAGCCATTCCCTTTGACGATAGAGTCACGTCATAGTTCTTTGGCATAAGCTTCAAGTTTTCAACCTTGATAATCATCTCAAAATGAGATTCTGATTCCCCAACAACAACATCAAAGGCATCTGCTGTAGGGTTTTTGCTGTCAATCGCAGCAAGACTTACGTTCTGACCATCACCCCGAAAGGCGATTTCAGATAGTTGAAGTACTGATGCTGCCCGAATAACCTTCTGAATGTCATCCCAATCAACCTTAACCTCGACATCAGGATTAGGAATAGGAATGTCCTTATCGGGAGGCGAGATAATCATAGACTCAGCCGCATATGTATAGTTGACACGGGTGCGGTTTGATGAGATGGCAAACTTGTTTGCGTTGAACTCCACCTCTGGACTATCAAACAGAGACAGAGTCGCCAAGAAACGAGATAGATCGTACACCGCCGCATTAGATGGAACAGTCTCATCAATGACTGCGGCCGACATAACAGTTCTTAGAGGGGAGATGGTTCTCAGAATATTACCGGGTTTAAAGATTACGCTTGGGTTAATCCCCGAAAAGTTCTTGAGAACTGAAAGCGTATTTTCACTAAATTTCATTATTTCATCCTTTTAAGTTTTTCAACCGCACGGCGTTGATTGCGGTTCATCGTAGATGCTGCAGTATCATTTACTGTATCACCTTCTTTGCCTTTTGTCAACCAACTTTTTTCATTCGATTCTGCCGATGCAGTAGGTGATGCTTGAATAGCAGCCATTGCTGCCAAACTACCACCGAACACATATGATCCAACGTGTTCTAGTTGCATCCATGGACACATCCAAACTTTCAGTCCAGCTTTACGTGCATAGTAACTAAACATATAGTCTTCTGATAAGTAACGGCGGGTTTCGGGTTCAATGACGCAGTCAAAGAACGCTGTAATCTCACGTGTACCATCAAAGTGTTCTGTACGCACATGGTCGGGAAGATACTTGAGTTCAGGATAGGCGTCTGAGTACTTCAGTAGTGTCTCACGGTGGATCATCATGAAACCAGTACCGCCTTCACGAATCTCTACGGGTTCATCAATTCGGAATTCACTAACGTCACCAGCTGGGTTGAACACATAGTCACCAACGAAGTTCTGTAGGTTGAATGGGTTCTCTCTAGCGAAACCCTTCTCGACGGCCATCTTGATCTTTTCCCAAGAAATGGTTTTCTTTGGATATGGTCCTGTGACAACGTCCATACCCTTTGACGGCTCAGTAAGATGCATCAGAGTGAACACGTCTTTGTAATCAAAACCGATGTCTGAGTCAATGAACAACATATGACTGAAACCTGAACGAAGGAATTCGTCGGCGCAATAGTTACGAGCTCTAGTGATCAGCGATTCGTTGAATAGATAGTAGAAACGAATTTCAATGCCATACTTGGTGCAAGCCATGGCTAGGTCGTTGGTTGACTTGGTATACATACCCGCACATTGTCCACCATACATTGGCGTAGCGACGAATAGTCTCTTACCTTTTAGGTCATCAACAGTAATATTAAGTTCCATTATTTCTCTCTTTCACATTCTCAAGTTGTTGTTTCATCCATTTAGCGCATTCTTTAGCTGTGAGAGCGTCTCCCAATGGTGTTCGAAGTCTATCGTCTTCACCAATGTTCCTAACGACTGAGGCAGCCAACATCATAGCAGAAGCCATGATCATACACATCTGATGCAAACCTGAACCATCTTCACCATCATCATAATCGTGTCTTCGTTCAAAATCATCAATGTGTCTTTTCAGACTGTCAATCATCTGTTGCCATGGTAGACCTTTTTCCCAATTCCTTGGGGCATACTTCATGGCTCCATACTCAAGTGCGGTTGCACCAGCAGCAAGTGCCTCTAACGGCAGTTGTCTGAAATATGGAACGCCTAAGGCCTCACGCATAGCGCCAGTCTTAGAGGCATCATATTTTTGTTCTGTCATCTATTTATATCTCCAAAATCAAGGTTTGGTAAGAAATGGTGCAAGTTGTGGCGGTTGCCAACCTTCTGGCTTGAGGATCTTGCCATCTTCACGCTTACGAACAGCCCCTGTTTCAGGATCAATCTTAGCGAAGTTTGTTTTCATAACCTCATTCCACGCACCTTCGGCATCATAACCCATAGCATTAGCAGCACCGATAGTAACCACTAAGATGTCAATGATTGCATCCAAGGTTTCGACTTCATCTTTTGCCTTTACGGCATCACGAAGTTCTTTATACTCTTCTTTAATTAAAGATAGGTACATCTTGAAAAGATTTGAGTTCTTTGTATCGACTGATTGACCACAAGCAGTCATAAATGTCAAAGAGTCTTTAAATGGGTTAGTCATTGTCTATCCTTGGTTAGAGTTAACGTTTTAATAATCAAGCAGATCTTCTACTGAAGTTTTTGTATTTCTCAAACTTAATTACGTTCTCGAATTTGTCATACAGTTGATCGCCCTTATGACTGATAATAAACACATTTGAGTCAGTTGTCAACTCATTAATGATTTTAAGGAACTCTTCTGTCCCCGCATTGTCCAAAGAACTGTCCATGATTTCATCCATGATCAACAGGTTGGTGGTAACAGAGTTACGCAGTTTTGACACCGCACGCCATGTGAACAACAGAGCCAAGTCGATACGTAGTTTCTCGCCTTCTGAAAACGATCCATAGGAGAACACATCACGGAAGCGTGACTTAATCGTCTCTTCGAAGTTGTCGTCTAGTTCGAACTGAACAAAGAAGTCCATGGCCGACAGATACTTGTTGATCAGTTTGTTCATAACTGGCACATACTGACGAATGATACGGGTCTTGATACCACCATCCTTAAGCATAGACCCTACAACACCCAACGTCTCACGGTCTTGGTGTAGTTGTTCTTGTTTTGTGTGATGAGCTCGTAAATCTTCCTCAAGTTTACCAATCTTAGTGATGTCAATAGTTTCGACTTCTTTCTCAGCATTCTGTAGTTCGGATTTCATACTGTTTAGAACGTTTTTTGTCAGAGTGATATTGGCTCTGTGACCAGACGCAGTTAGGTTGAGTGCAGAGATTTCATCCTCAACATCCGATATCGCCGACAGTCTTACTTCGCATTCGGAAATTTTGTTTGCAATCTCATCTCTTCCATCTGTGATTTGCTTAGACTTGACTTGGTGACCATCAACTGTACTGTGCTTAAAGTCGTGTTCAATTCCTTGTTTACAGGTTGGGCAGTTGTCGTGGCTTTCATAGAAACTAATCTCCTTGTTGAGTTGTGACAGTTTGGTCACGAGTTTCTGATCAATCGACTGAAGCTCTTGCAGTTTCTTCTTGTATGTCGGTTTGTCGGTGATGCTGGCCGCCAGTACGTCAATCTGTTCACCGATCACTTCAAGCTTATTATTCTCTTCTTCAATGAACGATATCTGTTCTTTCATTTTGTCTTTGATGCGGGAAACCTCAGTCTCTTTCATTTTACGAATGGATTCGTTATGGGTCTTGGCTAGGTCAATGTTGTTCTTGACCATGTCAATCTCATACTTGATGTCGGTAATCTCACTCTTGTTGGTAGACAGTTTGTCTTTTAACAACACATTCATAGTGCTGAAGATCTGAATGTCCAACAGGTCTTCAATGATTTCACGACGATGTTGAGCTGGTAATTGCATGAAAGGCACGAAGGTAGAACTACCCAGCACCACAATCTGACCAAACGATTTGAAGTTCATTTTGAGAATGTTCTGTTCAAGGTATGCTTGATAGTCCCTTGCAGCAGCATCTTGGTTAAGTAACTCACCATTCTTCCAAATCTCGAAGAGGTTCGGCTTCATACCCCGCTTGACAACATACTTATTGGCCGCAATGTCAAACGACACTTCGACTTCAAGACCTTTTTGGTTGATGGAGTTTATGAGCTGGGGTTTGTTGATCTTGCGGAATGGCTTGCCATATAAGGCAAAGCAGATGGCGTCCAACATTGTGGACTTACCAGCACCATTCTCGCCAACAATCAGGGTGGACTTGTTGGTATTAAGATCAATCTGAGTCCACGTATTACCAGTTGATAGGATGTTCTTAAAACGCACATAGTTAAAAGTAATCACAGGTTAACAGCCTCTTGATATAACTCACGAATGAAATGTTCGACACGCTTCTTGTCGCCTCTGAACTCAATAGTCTCAATATACTTGTTCATGATAGTCAACGTATCCTGTGCTTCGTCAACGATAGAATCGTCAGCCAAGTCTAGGTTCAGGTGATCGTCAACGACCTTGATGTCCGCCGCACCCGACTGTTGCAGTTTGTCAATGAATAGGTCAAACAGATATGGGTTGGTTTTCTCTTTGACTATAACCTTGATGTACGTGCCTGTCAAGCCATTTGTTTCCAAATGACCGATATCTTCAATCGTCATGTCGGCGTCTGAGTATTCGATCTTGTGGAAGATGGAGTATGGGTTACGGACGAAGGTGATTGCCCTCGTCTCAGTGTCGAAGATATGGAAGCCACGGGGGTCTCCGTAGTCGTTCCACGTCATCTCATACGGTGATCCTAGGTAGGCGATGTTACCATGTGTTGACTTGTGATGGAAGTGACCAGAACAAACCAAGTCGAACTTGGCGAACGTATCCGCAGTCTGACCATGGTCGCAGATAGATCCCCGATGCATCTCGAATCCTTGGAGTTCTAAGTGACCCATCAGAACACGGGCATCTGTCTCTTCAATGGCCTTCATGGTGTCTGCGTAATTGTCTTCGCAAATCCATGGACATAGGAGAATCTTTAGGCCATCATATGCGACCTCAATAGGTTTATCCCACCAAATTTGAAACGATGTTGGGTCAATGTTGGAGAACAACTCGTTGATACCGTTGACGTTGTTCGTGTTTTTATAGTAAGTGTCATGGTTGCCAACGATGATGTTGACAGCAATACGTTCGTTTAGTAACGGAAGGATGAAGTTATCCTTAACGTTCTTCAGCGTCACGTAGTTGACATATTTACGACGATCCATCAAGTCGCCAAGATGGATCACCTCTGTGATTCGATTCTCTTTCAGATAAGGTAGAAAGACCTCATAAAAGAACTTGTTTTGGAAGCCGGCAAACGTCACACTATCATTTCTGACACCATAGTGAGTGTCAGTGATCAAAGCAATCTTCATATTATATCATTCCTCGTAGAACTGTTCAAGCCCCTGATCTTTTTTCTTTTCTTTTAGAATCTTCTTCTTCTCTAAGGTGTTCTCATAGTTTCTAACGAAGTCTGACATATAGTCATTCGATAGGTCTACGTATCCAGCTTCACCCGAATCACCATCATTCTTCTCGAACATAGTGCCAGTAAGCATGGAATTCTCCACAACCTTGTGCTTAATATACATCTGTTTCTTCTCTTTGTCAATCCTTCTCAGGAAGGCAAACCAAATGATTTGAGTGAAGTATGCGAAGGGGTTACTTCCTTTGTCGGGGTCAAAGTTCCCTAGAGCCTGAATGGCATTCTCTAAACCATCAGATATCATGTCGTCTTTGTATGTGTAACCTGAAAAGTTGGGTCTTGACGCACATCTTGTGGCAATCTTATAGATGCATTCACCGATGAAATTTGGAATCTTTGGGTTGGGTTCTCCACTGTTCTCTGCTTCCATACAGAGTTTTTTGTAATCTGAAATAGCTTTCAGAAAGTCTTGATTGTTAACATAATGTACTTTTTCACGGGGTGATATCGCCATAATAAATTCCTTCTATTAGTTTCAATATATCATAATCATTTACCTTTGTCAACACTATTTTTTACTTGACAACACCCAAAAGTATGTGTATAATAAGCTTATGGTAATGAATATATTAGTGCTTTATATTAGATCTAGATTCTAACATAGCATCTAAGACAGTCTTAAGATCATGATGACTATCCTCTTTAGAACTATGTTTACCCATGAACTGATTATAGAACTCTGTAGCCTTAGAAGAGCTCTTCTGAATGAAGAAGATGTCTGATTGACATAGTTCAATCTTAGTACTGTCTGATAGTAACAACCAATCAATCCCGTATATACCATGATTAGGATCAAATCCAAATTGGACAGGATCTTTAATGGTGACATATCCTAAATCATTCTTAACTATAAAAGCAATCAGATCAGTCCCGTTCTTAAGTTTGACATGCATTAGTTCCATGTTATTCCTTTAAATCTACGTTGAAGATCTTGAATTCAAATCCCTCATCATTATAAGTTTTGACTCGTTCCATGAAGTGTTGGATAGCGAAGTTCTTGTAGTTCTTGTATTGCAGATCGTCTACAATATCGTAAAGAGTTGCTTTATCTTTTCCGTTACCTCTTCTAAGGACTCTTCCGATGCTTTGAAGATTGCGAATCTTAGATTTAGAAGGTGACGCAAAGATGATATTATCAAGACGCTTGATATTAACACCAGTACTAAAGGTGCCATAGCTAGCAAGAATAATGTTATTACCAGAAGACTCAACGAGAGCTCTAACAGACTCACGGTTTTCTGCACTAACTCCACCATGTATGAAATGTATAGTTTTATCAGGGGACTGAAGGAGTGGTTCAAGCGCTTTACCATGCTTCTCAACGAACTGGTATAGTACAAGTGTATTACCCTTAAGACTCCATGCCAGATTGCGGATAAACTTGTTTCTGGCTTCATTTCTAACTATCCAATCAATTTCATCTTGGTAATCCTTATTCTTATTTATCTTGCGTGTAGAATCCGAATATCCAAGGACGATTGCCTTGATGTCGAACTCAGCAAGTGTATTGTCCTCAATCAGTTTCTTGGTCTGAGTGACTTGATAGACTTGACCGAAGATTCCTTCTAGGACAAGTTTGTGCGTCTGACTGTCGTCTAGAGTACCCGTGAACCCGTAACGATACTTAATATCAGGCGCCTTCTCCATGATACCAGTGAGTGACTTAGCCTTTGCAAGGTGAGCTTCGTCAACGATGATGGCGTCAAACTGTTCAAACCATTTCTTTTGCATCTTGTAGATTGACTGCCAAGTTGTCACAGTGTATGGCGACTTCGAAGACTTGTCAACACCACCCGTGATTCTATGAATGTCAAGTGGTTTGTTTTTGTTATAATCTATGAAGTCGGTGGCCATTTGATGGACTAAGGATGTGGTCGGAACTACGATAAGGACTCGACGATCCTGTTCAGTGTGATATCGTGACAGTAAGTATATGATCAACGACTTACCAGAGGCCGTAGGTGATAGTAGCAGTCCACGATTGTTTCGAAGTGCGTGAACCACTGCAGTGTTCTGATAGTCTCTTGGTTCATATTTAGAGTCGAACTCTTTGGCGAGTGTGTAACCGTAGTTGTCGTCTATCTTGTTTAGGGGCCACACGTCTTTAGATGCTAGTTCGATATCGTATTCACGGTTGCGACAGAACTTGGCGATGTTTGGAATCAGACCCGCATAGATCAGCCCCGTCATGGGGTTGAGTAGTCGAATCTTACCATCCCATATCTTGTTACGAACCGCCGGCATGAACTTAGCCCCAGGAACATCAAAGGTGAAGTATACCGACATCTCCATTTTGATGTCGGGGTCAGCGACTACCCTAACATATACTTCGTTCACCTTTTCAATTGTGACTTTGTCCATTATGCACCAGTTCTAAATTTCTCATAATCAATAATGTTTTTAAGTATGAAGTTACGGTTGTTGATTTGTTTGATGATCGACTCTAGATACTCTACGACAGCTTCTTGTAGACCTATCTTGAGTGAGAGTGTGACGATATCGTTGTCTGATTCTATGTATAGGGGAATGTCTGACCGAAGAATCTTAAGGGGTTGGGGTTTCCAACCGTGATGTCTAAGTTCTTCTGAGTCCATACGACCGTCATAGTATTCGGTCTTGTTCTTCACCAAGATCTTGTAGTCGGATTTAAGTTTCTTGAGTCTTAGTCCTTCTTCGACATACCAACGGAAATACTTGTTGTGGATCTTGGGTATGTCGGCAGAGTTGCGGGAGATGTTGTCTACGTTAATCTCGCCGTCTTTGGCCCATTCGGTGTAGATGTCTTCAATCTTCATAATATAACTCCATAGTATTCAAATAACTATACACTATGTCAGATCAAATGTCAATCATATCAAACGTTGTATATTTAAAATTAATTGTCGTTGTGGCATATTGAGTAGTGGTTTCAATAGTGCTTAATTGAATAGCTCCTATTCCAATTGGAAATAGATCAACAAACCTGAATTCTTTTATTGGGTTGCCTTTACTATTGAGTAGGATCAATGAGGCGTCAGAGAACACGCCATCACCAGCAATAAGGTTGGCGTACTCAGAGAAGGCCGTTGGACTAACCATACCAACCATCCAATTGTAAATTTCTTTATAACATAATAGGTTTTCGTCTAGTCTTACCGTAACCGTAAGTTCATCGTATTGTAGTTTATTTCCCGGTCTATGGATGGGAGTAAACGGAGTATATTGTTCGGTAATGGGTATATTCAAACCGGGGATGTTGACGGCTTGAACAAAGAACTCCACATTAGGCAGACGCTTAATAGTGAAGTCAAAATTCTTAGATGAGAAAAAATTCTGTATCATAAATGGAACCTTATAGTGCATTACGGGGGATTACGTACTATTTATGGGTCATAAAAAAAGGGGCGCCGAAGCGCCCCAGTTTTTCAGTTTTACCTGAAACGTTATTACATAATATTTGTAACCAAAGTACGACGATAGTACTGGTTGCTGTTTGCAGTAAGCGCACCTTGAGTTGTTGCAGCAGAACCGTCAGCGAATGGGTTTGATACCATGCCGTAACGAGTCTTGAAGCCGATCTTTGGTTGGAAGTTGTCTTGTCCAACGGCACGAACCATTTGTAGAGGAACGTAAGGGCAGTAGAATAGACCAGCGTCGAATGCTGATGTACCTTTGTATCCAACAACCATGTAGTTACCACCTGAGTATGGGTCGATATAGACTTTATACTTACCATTCAAGATACCAGCAAAGGTGTTGCCAGTGTCGTCAATTTGTAGGCTGTTGGTAAGTGCAGGAGTGTAGTCAAGAACACCAGCCATCTGTAGTGCAGACGCAACGTCTGAAGAACACATGATGATGTTACCACGTCCACGACGAGTAGACTTGGCGATTTGGTTAGCTTCACGTTCAACTTGGAACATAAGACCCTTGAACTTTTCAACTGACCAACGACCATTTGAGTCAACGTCAAGGTCGAAAGTACCAGCAGTTGCAGTACCAGTGTTAGCACCACGAACAGCGGTGTTGTAGATGGTACGAATAACTTCACGGTTGATTTCTGCAAGCACTTCAGTTTGAAGAATGTTTGCAAGTTCTGTCTCAGCGTCAAGACCATGAATTGCCTTCAAGTCTTGTGCAAGTTCAGTGGTGTATTCTGCCTTTAGAGCACGTGACTTAGCGGTCACGGACACTTTTTCAAGTGAGAAGCCCATTTGTGCGAACGGAGTACCACCACTGTCACCAAGTGCTTCAGCAGATGAGGTTGACATTCCAGTACCAGTGTTTGCAGTCGCAGCAGTACCAGTTGAACTGGCCATTGTGCCTGTACCAGAGAACGCATCGTTAACTTCGCTGTAGAAAGATTCACCAGTGAAGGCAGAAGTGTTTGCGTATTGTGGACGCATAGCGAAGATCAAACCAGTTGGGCCAGTCATTGGCTGAACACCAGCAACGTCATAAGCAATTAGGTTAGGCATCGCACGGCGAACTAGAGAGATAAGAACTGGATCGTATCCCTTTACAGAACCACCAAGGTCGGCCGAACCGTTAAGTGGTGATTCGTTTAGTAGTGATGTGGTGTTCCAAGAATTATTATCTTGAAGTGCCTTTTCTGTGTTTTCTAGAAGCTGAGCAATGATAGCACGCTTGGTGTGGCTTTCGATCTTTGGAAGATCAGCGTGCTCCAGAATTGGCTTCCACTTTTCGTTTAATGATTCAATAGACATTGGATTTTTCTCCTTTGGGGTTTCTTATAATCTTATTTATAAAATTATGATTTTCTAAGGGTTTTAGAAAGTGCTTGAGCGTATAAAGCGATTTGAGGATCTGTCACTACAGTTTCTTCATCAAGACCAATTGGATCAAGATTGTCACCACGTGATTCTCTTAGAACAGACTTGCCACCAAAGTATTGTTCTTTGATGATCTGAACTTTACGCTCGAATTCTTTTGAATCGTTAAATTCAACACCCTCTGCAAGTGTGTGCAACTTTTCTGCTTGAGTATCAGTTAGACCCTTTGAATAACTTTCAAGGATATCTTTAGCCTTATAAGCTTCTAGTTGTTTACGAAGTTCAATGGTTTCGTTAATAGCTTCATTAAGAGACTCATCTTTGAATTCAAGTTCTTCGGCCATTTCAGCAACAACATCAACTTCATCTTCAGGAACATTGATAGTATGTTCAATGAATAGATCACGTAGGCCATCAATGAACGCTTCTGCGACTTCCGCACGAATACCACGATCAATAGCAACTTGATTTTCTTCCATCCACTGCTCAACCACATAGTCGAGATATGCGTCTACCTTTTCGGTTAGTTCTGCAGCAATTGACGCAACTTCTTCATCAAGCTTAGCAGCGTATTCTTCTTCAAGTGCAGCAACTTCTTCTTGGATCTTAGCGTTCACGACTGTTTCAAAAATGACCGAAGCCTTTTCTTTGAAGTCTTCTGATAGGTCTGAACCAGCGAAGATTTCACTTACCGACTCACCAACAGTCTTGTCTCCACGACGAGCTGGGGTCTTTTTGATTGATGATACTGGATTGTCGATAAGGTCAGTAGGTGTTCCGTCTTGTCCCGGTGTTGACACTTTATTTCCCATATCTTTTTCGCCGTTTCCAGTTTTGTCTGCTGAACGCTTCTTATCAGTTCCACCAGCTGGTGTGACGGGATCGTAAACTTCTGAGTCTTGCTTGTCAATGTCATTTTGACCAGACGCTCTGAACTCATCAAGCTGCTTAATGTCTTTAATATTCATAGATTTTACTCCTTTGGATGGATTATGCTTTTATTTATATTTTTGTATTATTAAGTAAGAGACTTTAAGAATGAATCAAATAGACGTATCGCATTCTCTTCTAATTGACGGGTTGACATGCCCTTGGTCTCTTCATGAATACGATCAAGGTTGTTTTGAGCCTGCCATGAACCAGATGCAACATCATAGATCCATTCAACGCCTTCCATAATTCCACGAACAAAAGCGCCAGGAGCTGATGGGTCAGCGACGATATCGCCTGCTGTTGCCAACATAAAGTCTTCTTGGACTTCCATGATACCTTGTTTGTTTGGCTTCAGTGATCCCATTCCACGAGAAGAGACACCAAGCTGTGCGCCTTCGTCCATAAGATTTTTTACCACTTTACCCATAGGGGTGTCCATGATCTTTGCTTTACCCACAAAGTTAGAACCTTCTTGTTTTAAATCGGTGATCATATGTGATACACGATCAAGGTTGATGGTTGGGCCATCAGGATGACCTAGTTCACCAAATGCTCTTTTCTTTTGAACATATTGTTCGTTGTAACGACCAACTTCTTTAGCGAGCACTGATGCGGGATACATACGACCATTACGATTCTTAAGATCGCCTTGCATGAAGATGCCTTCAATGAAGTGATGCTTTTGACCGTTCTCAGAAGCTTCTGAAAGATAAGAAACAGATTCGTTTACTTCGCAGATGAGTATCATTTGTTATCTCCAAGCCAACGGGGTACATAGAAGGGCCACATTGGCGCTAACTGTTTCGTCGTAGTTTTTAACAAGAGTTTCTACACCGCCTGCAGCCATGGTCATAGTACCAATTGTAGTACCATTAGCATAGGCTGTCGTAACCAAAGTGACGTTTGGAGCGTAGACTCTAATAAGATTAGCATTTGATACGGTGTTAGCGGTCGTAACCGATATCTGTGAACCAATCATTTTTAATGGAATATCAGCCATTATACTTCCTTTGCGAATGCTAGAATCTCATCAAAACTATCTGAGTCAGACATTAACTTTTCTTCCATCTTAGACTTGTTTGACGAGTTTAGTTGATTGAATAGGGAGTTAAGTGATTCGGCAGATTCTTTGGTAAGAGTGACTGTGGATCCGTCATGTAGTTTCATTGCGCCGGCTTTGAAAGCTTCGTCAAGATCGACTGATTCTTTGATCTTTGCGGAAATCGTTTTACGGCGCTTCAATAGATACTGATCTGACTTAGTGTTCTTCTTACCGTCATTGTCAATGTCACCATCTTCTCTACCAACAGGATCAAGAGCTTCTTTCATCGCATTCTTAGTTGCAGTCGCATACATAACAGACTTCCAACGATCACCGTAACGATCCTTGAATCCCTGTGTATTCTTCTTCATGCTCTTGACGATGTTCTCACGCTTTGCAGTCTCGGCGTCAGACATAGTCTCTTCTGGAAGATTCGGTCTTTTAGATTCTAGATTGCCAATAGAAACCTCACGTCTGACGTTTCCAGTTTTATCACCTCTATCGTCTCTAATGTCACCTTTATGAAGAATTTTCATATTAACTGTATGACCATTATCATTTTTATATTTTACATTATGTCCATTAACCGATTTATCTTTTGCGACATTCGGATTGCTCAAATGATCCATTGTTCCACTTTTCATGCCGCCAACACCATCTCTTGTCTGGAATTGTGGCTTATAACCTGCTTTAGTCAATGTGCGATGAAGATCACCTACAGCACTTTTGTGTTCTGAATCTGTAGTAGTGACTCTTTTGTCAGTCAATGCTTCATCAAGTTCATACGATTCTTTCATCTTATCCCAAGGAGCCTTAGGTAGAGTGACTTTCTTCTTTGGTGATTTGTCTAATTCGGCAGAAATTCTGCCAGCCTTATCACCGTATTCTCTTTCGTCATTACTTGCGACAGCCGAAATCTTACCAGCGTGTTTAGTGGCTTCTTTTACGGTTGGAATGTTCTTGATACCATGCTTTTCCCAATCTGGATGTCCAGACTTTGTGAAATGCTTGACATTTGGGAATGTCTTCATGGTTTCTTTTTTGGTCTTCTCAGCGTCAGTCTCTTCATAAACAGAATTGTCTTCGCCTTCTTTGTACGAAGCACCTTTGCTGTGATCTTTTTTAATCTTCTTGGCAGTAAACTGATCTTCAGCGTCAACTGGATAGTCGATCTTCTGTACTGTATGTTTATCAATGAAGTTCTTAGTTCTGCCCGGCAGAGGATTAACATCTGACGTAGCTTCTTTGATGATATCCTTAAGTGTTTTCATCGTCGTATTCCTCTGTATCTGAGTTGTCTAAATCTTCATCAGGCTCAACGTCTTCTTCGGCGGAACCATATATACCTTGCGCTATTTGGTCTCTACGAGATTCAAGAGCTGCCATTAACTTATCCTTGATAGCATTATTGAAAGCGCCTGCAACCGCAGTTGGCTCTTGATCAAACGATGCTTTGATGATATCTTCTACTGACATTTTAAATTCCTTTTCAATATTTATTTATTTAACTATTTTAATGGGGGTTGCCTGTTGTGGTTCAGGTTCAGGTGGTGGCTCATTCTTTGCTTCTTCTTCGATTTCTTTATCAATTTCTTCAATGTCTTCATCTGACTGTTGAAGAATGTTCTTTCTGACCCACGTCTTAGAATAGTATTGTCCAACATAGTCGTTAATAGCTTGAAGAGTTTGCATTCTTTGACTTAGAATCTCTTGCTCTTTTAGTTCTTCAAAGTGGTTATCTTCTTGGTAGTCGTATTTGATATTGTCTTTAAGGTCTTGCCATTCTTCAATAGTCATGATATTCTTTAAGACTACTTGCTTCTCAAGAATCTCATCAAATAACATAGAGAAACGAGCACGAAGTCTACGAATGAATTTGTTGAACTTGACCTCATCACGACTGATTTCATTCGATCTGCCAAGTGAAAACCCCGTCTCAGTTTCCATACGACTGATAGGAACATTCAAGGCCTTGAACAAACTCTTTTGGAAATAAATAACGTCATCCATTTCACCTAAGTTTTGCCCGCCAGGAAGTGTGGTAATCTCAGTTCCACGTTCACCATTTCTACGAGCCATCCAAAAGTCTTCAAGCATCGTCATGTGTTTACGGTCGTCACGTACCTCACCTGTAGTAGCATCATACACCAAACGATTCTTGTGTTTCGTCATCATCTCACGAAGATACTGTTCAGCCTTGATCTTTGGTAGATTACCAACATCCACATAAAAAATACGGCGTTCAGGCGCACGAGCCAAACGATATATCACAGATGCATCTTCAAGCATTCTAAGTTGGTTCAAAGGCTTGATAGCCTTGTGTAGGTTCGATAATACCAATGTGTTCGTCTCATTCACAAGACCAGAGGTAATTTCAATAATAGAGTCTTTGGCAATACGAACACCTTTGGCACTATCGTTTGCAGTAAGACCACTATTCTTTGCAACAAATCCTTTATCGTTGAAGATATAGTATTCGTTCTTAGTGCGAATCAAAGTAGTATCAGCGTTTTGGTCTCTGTCCTTAACAATCTCACGAATTTTTCTAAGTTTGCGAGGATCAATGTAACGAAGTTCTTGAATTCCGGCTTTGATATCTTTCTCATCAATAACAGCGTGAAACTTCAAACGACCGTCAACATAAAATCGTTGAAATATGTCATAACCTCTATTAGAGAAGTCAAGTAGTTTTAATACTTCGGCAAACTCATCAACCAATCTCTTTTTGATGTTAGCGGATAGTTTAGTATTATCAAGATTGAGTTCAATTACTTTTTCGTCTTTTGAAACAACAATAGCTTCATTAACAATATCGGCAATGGCCAAAGCGACTTCAGGGTGCAATTCCATTTGACGGTATTTGGTAATGATTTCAGCTTCGTTCTTAGCTGTACCTTCAACATCAAGAAAAGTGCCATAAGCACCACCAGTAACACCAGCGGACGAAACAGTGGTAGCACCATCGTCCTCATCTTTTTCGACGAAAGATTTTAGATCCCTATCATCTTTTTTCTTGATTTCAAAACCAAATAACTGCATCACAACTCCTGAGTATTAAACAAATGGGGAAAGAAGCGAATCTCTCCCCACCATATGTTTATATTTATGCGCCTGTTGGCACACTATTTGTGATACCATCTACAGTCCATAAATCATATTTCCAAGTAACAGTATAAGTTTCAATACTGTCTGTTGAGTTCCAATCCATTTGGATGTCACTCAATAGTGTTGGGAAAAGACCCTCGAACTTATACTCACGAATTGGAACACCAGTTTTAGAATACTGAGTTACAGTTGCTTGTGACTTATATTCGGCTGGTGAAGAAGTGGCAGTCAGTCTTAAATTACCTGTATGACTGTTGATCGTATTCATCCAATTTTCTATACTATTACGAATGCTAAAATCTTCGTCGTTAAACACCGAAACAGACCATTCTGAAAATGTTCTATCGCCAGCAAGTTGGATCTTTCTGCCCATGTACGGAACTTCAAAGAATCCTAGTTGCGATGGTGGTAGAGTTGTCGCATGAACCATGAACGGGACTTTGAAATCCGCATTTGAGTTGATTGGGTTTGTGATCACTACTTGGAATAGTGTAGGCTTAGCGCCTCCACCAACTAATTGAGATTTCATCTCGTTTATATTAAAAACCATTTATTTTCTCCTTTACTATCTATTACACTTGGCCGATGATTTCATTGAATGATACGCCAGTGCCAACTGCAACAAAATTAAGTTGGATATAATTGATGGAACGTGCAGGCTTAATATAGATGTCGCCGACGAATTGATTTGAGTCGATTACTTGCGGAGTGTTGTTGGTATCGTCACACACGACTTTGAAGTCATAGATGCCACGACGACCTTGAACGTCACGAAGGTATGGCTCGATCATGTTTCTGAACTGAGCACGGGTGAACGCATCATTGAACTCGAATAGAGTTGATCTTGATGCCATCGCAATCGCTTTTTCAAGAACAATGAATAGACGACGAACGTTGATACGATCAAATGCACTACCATCACCGATCAAAGTTTTATCACCGAATAGAAGAGTTCCTTCTCCCGGTTGGGTGATCACTGGATTGATATCGGCTGGATATAGAACGTCACGTTGCGCTTTGTTTGGGTTGAAAGCAAGTTTGACAACGTTCTTGATCTTACCACGATTGTATCCAGCAGGCGACCACCATGGGTCTCTGTCTTGTGCAGTACGAGCAACTAGACCAGCCATGTCACCATTTAGCGGTGTCCAACGATACACGTCATTGTATCGGTCGTAACGATACTTGTAACCAGAATCCATTACAGCGAATGAACTTGAAGTCAAAGCGTTTCTAAAGTTCTTGATATCGTCGGTTTCACCACCAACAGTCCACGCTTGTGGGCTTGCAACTGTAGTAGCTGATGGAGAGATGAATACCATACAGTCTTTACGAACTTCGCAGATATTGTTGATGATATAATCGCCTAGTAGGGTTTGGTAAGAACCATCTCTTGGTTTGCCCGCAAGGATGAACGAAATGTCAACGTCTTGTGGTGACACAAACTTATCGTATGCAGAAGCCAAAACACCAAATGCGATGGCTTGTTCAGTTCCAGATGCACCGTTTGCCATTGTGGTGTAAGATACAGTATTACTGTCAGCAGTTAAAACAGTAGCACCAGTAGCCCAAATCCATTTACTTGAAGCGTTAATAACGTTCTTGTAATAATCTGTTGTCCCATCCGTGTTTTTAGCAGTTGAGTTGACAGATGTTTGTTCATAGACCTCTAGAATAGATCCAGCAGTTCCAGTAATGCCACCATCTGCGTCCGCAACAACAATGTGAATTGTGTTAGCGTTTACCGGAGACTTTTGAACACTCTTGTAATATCCCCACTTACGTGTAGCAGCAGAAGTGCTTAAGTTTGCAGATAGAGTATACTTGTTACTAAAACCAACCGAAGATGAAGCGTTGCTGCTAACAACCAATTCTTGGTAGCCAATACTACTATTACCAACTACCAAGATATCGCCGACTGATAGTTTAGCGTAATCTGCAACAGATACAGCTGTGTTGCTACCTTGGTTAATTGTAACACCAGTGATAGCACCACTGAATGCGTTAGCATTAGGGCAGATTGAAACTTTAATACTGTTACCTAGAACACCTGGATATCTAGCAATCAGTGTCCCAACTGTAGTGTTGGCCAAAGCAGATGCCGCAGTAAGGAATTGACCCGCAGTGTTTCCTGTTCCGACCGCATTATTGGTTGAGGTGTTTGCTGCACGAACTACGTAAAGCTTATTTGCATAAGCCAAGAAGTCAGCCGCAGTATAGAATGTTTCGTAGTTGTTGTCAGTTGGTTTACCAAACTTATTAACCAAGTCAGTTTCAGAATTAACCAATACTCTTTCGTTCACTGGCCCCCACGAAAAAACGCCAGCAATAGCGCCTTCTGTTGTAGGTACGGCAGGCACAATAGTAGTTAAGTTATACTCACTTACATTAATGCCTGGACTTATTTGAATCGCCATGTCATATCTCCTTATGAATTGTTAAGACTTCGAATTTATCTTCTTATCATATTTATAAAATTACAAAATCAAAAATTCATCCAGTTATCTTGGACGATATCAATCACGGTAGGTTCGTCATGGCCACTTTCAATAAATCCAAATGGAAGCATATCTGAGTCGATATCATCTTCCGATTTTTCTCGAAGTCGAGCTAATGTGTTAATGTCAGTTATTTCCCTAAAATACTTCTGATCCGATAGCCAAGCAAACAGAACCAGACCCATGACCATGTCGTCATTACATCCAGATTCGGCTTCGAAACTATTACCCTTTTTAGAAAAGGTCGACAACTCATTGATGGTGTTGAAGTCGTGAAGGATCATTTGATTCTGTTCAATCAACATCTTAAGGACAGAACACCCAACAGACTTAACTGTTTTCGTTGTTCGTATTCCTATCTCTTGACCTTTACCGCCAGTAGAAATCATCTTACCAGATCTACCGTTATTTATGGTGTACAAAACGTTCTCATAATCAAAGTCGTAAAGCAACGATTCGGCTACCTGTTGTCCGATATCGTTTATTTCCACAAGGACAGAGGCCTCGTTGTACCCCTTAGCCGTTCTATAAACAATGTCTGCATAGTCTAACGGTGTGACATAATTGTCTCTAAATGCGGCGACCTGTTTATATGGCATAGAGGTGACATCAATCATTTGGAATGCAGAGTAGTCTAGGCCTTTACCTCTTGACACGTCAACGATACAAGCGTATGTTCTACCCACTACAGGCGCTTCATACATTGATAGGTTGTTCTTTTGGGTTATAGGCTCTTTGATGACCAGTTCTTTTAACTTGGCACCTGAGATAAGAGTGCCCGATGAACCTTGGAATTCACATTCAAATTCTTGAGAGAACTTTTGTAGGTCGTGATCCATGGCCTCAAGAGTTTCTTTTCTCCAATTCTCATCACGACCGGGAACTCTTTGCCAAGGAACTTCAATATACTCGTAACCGTTTGTGCCTTCTTTAGCACCCATACAAGTCTTGTAGAAGTGGTTCAAACCATTCGGCGTAGAGGTGAACAACATTCTTGTAGTGTTACCAGATGAAATAGTGGGTAGAACCGATGCAAAAAAGTCATCCCAACCTTCAACGAATGCAGTCTCGTCAATGTATAGGAACGATACCGACCGACCACGAATGGCAGACGATGAAGTTGCAGCAGCGATTACCTTACTGCCGTTCTCAAATTCGGCAGAACCCTTATTGAATTCTATAACACCTTGCTGCAACCATTCAGGTAAAGCTTCGTATGCAATCTTGATACGATCAAGGATTTCTCGGGCCGCATCACCTTTGTTCGCCAGTAGAGCTACTGTTTTGTGTTCGTTGAATAGGACGTAGTGTAGGATGATGGCGACAGCAGTGGTCGTCTTACCCGCCTGTCTTGAAGTGTTGACAGTGACTCGGCGACTCTTGTTAATCGCTTCCATGATTTCTTTTTGATAATCATAAAGTATAATAGGAATCAAACCACGGTCAACGTGAACGATCTGAATGTATTTTTCAGCGAAGTAGATAGGGTCTTGAGCACATTTAATATACTCTTGAAGTCTTTCCTGCGTCCATTCAATTTGAAGGCCTTTAGATTTTAACTTCCTATTACCACGATATCCGTCATTCATTTCTTAGTTCCTTTAGAACCTTCTGTAGATCAGCAGTCGATCCCACGAATAGGTTGTTGGTAACTTTGCTATCGGGTTGTTTTGGAGTGTCCATCTCTTTTTGCTTTCGAGACAGTTCAACAAGATCCTTGTTGGCATCAATCAGAGTCTTCATTGTCGCCGCCAACACTTCATAAGCCCTAGGGTGTTGTGACTGAGTGGCAACGTCTAGAAGGTCTTCCAAAGCCCGTGTTCCATTTTCAATAATTGATATGAAGTTCTCACGGGCATATTTATAGTCTCTATCGACATTAGAAGTTTCTTGTACTATCTCTTGTTTTTTAGGTTTTGATTCGATTATCTCAGCGTCAACAACATCTCTAAGTGGTGCTAACCCCAAATGTTTAGCAATATCATCGTTCATTATGCAGGGTAATCCTTTATTTGAGTAATATAAGCCCAATCATCATCAAAATTAATATTGGTATATGCCACAGTTTGATTTATATTTTGAGTCGGAGTATTGTTAGATGTAAGTCCCGGTTGAACTGTGACGTATTCCGCAACCGTATTTGATGTAATATCCGAATACAAATTCGCTTTCACAAACTTGATCACTTTCTTCTGAGTCACGGGGCCAAAGAAATAACCCTTCATCGTGAAGGTGAGTGTCCAGATCAGAGCTCTTCTCTGTTCAAAGTTGCCTTCGTATGAATCTTCAAACGTCACACTGTCGAGGACGATAGGAATGTCTAAATGGATATCTATGTCGTCTATTAACTTCACCGTAGGAGTGAAGTCTGGTTTGAAATAGGGTAGAATCTGTTCGATAATCTTAGTTCCGTCTTCTTTAAACTTCGTCATAATGTTTAATTGGAATGTCAGATTGTATGGCGCAGGCGTATATTGTGAATTAAATGAACCATCATTTGTGCTGATTGCCTTGGAATGTCTGCCCATAGGTGTCAGATTACGTTCAGCGTCATATGACATACCCGTCAGTTCAAAAGACATACGAGGAAGAGTGATCTGAGGTGCAGTCAAACTAGGATCTTGTTCTAGACGAGCAAGAAACTTCTGCATTGGTCCGTAGTTCAGAGGCACGGTCATCGTTTGGATGGTCGATCCAGAGTTGTCTTTACGGATGATCTGAATGTCATTAAACAACGTACCGAATACGGCCGTGTATCTGCGGGTGGTTTCGTTATAAAAACTTGTGCCGAACATTAGTAATTATCCTCTCCGAATGGGTTGGTTTCGGTGAAGTCTAGGATACCATCAGCAGCAGTTTCGATAGTGAAGTTGTCAGCGATAGAGTCGAACGATTCGACATTGGCGATAGCTTCAGATGATGTAAGAACGTATTTGGTAAGAAGAGTATCAATCTCTTCTACACCAGTGTTGAAACGTTCTTGCGAGTATTCGAAGAGTTCGCAACGTAGATCGTAGGTCTGTAACTTACCCATTTGATAGAAGATGGCTTCGTGTTCGACAAACTTGACTTCAAAGATCTTGCGATTAAGTGGGAAGTATATTAAGTCACCTTCGTTAGGTCTAACTTCTAAGTCATATAGACCGACATCTTCTGCAAACTTTCTCATAGCGATAGTCAGCGTCATGGTGTCATTGATCTGCAGACCAAACTTAGATAGGAAATCACCATCACCACCAAAGGCATCAACATTCTTGATGTAAGCTTCGATCATATATGCCGACTTGAATGTAGATAGATCGTCTTCGTTTAACAGTTCATCTTTCGATACTATTGTTCTTGGAATATACCACACATCAAAACCGTATATACGAATTGATTCTATGATAAGATCCTCAATAAGGTTCTGTTCCATAGAGTTTGAAAACGTATTAAAATAGAAATTGGTTGCCATTAAACTTTCCTAACCGACCCATCTGGTTGCACGTGATAGGCCTCAAAACTAATATCGGGATATTGCTTTTCTAATGATTTGAACATTGTGATGTTGGATATCGCATCATCAAAGAATCTCACTCGAGCATACTTACCACCACGAAGATACTTATGGAACAAGAATCTCTTATTTTTTGCACTAGAATTCTTGTCTCCTAGATTGCCAGCACGTTCGACATATACATTACTAATGTCCATACCGTGATCTTTGAATGTTTTTAAGAATGTTTCTTTGTCGTCAAAATCAGCTCTGGCAGTCATGATGATTACCTTAGAACCAGCCTTATTAGCGTTTGCAATGATGGCATTCGCTTTGGCGATCATCTTGGTAATCGGTTTAGAGGTCTTTCTGAAATTCTCTGCATTCTTAAATTGGCCAAAGTCGAATGTCTCACCGTCTTTAAGTTTGTATGTGTTAAACTCTTGGTTGGTCAATTCGCCGACTTCTTTACCGTCCTTCATGATTTTAATCATGGCGAACGTATGAAACAGAGTATCATCAATATCAAATACCGTTAATCCGATTCCCTCTTTGGATTCTATGATAAACGATCTAAATGACTTCACTGTCTTATCCGATCAAGTCAAAGATTGGCAGGCTGAAGCTGGAAATCATCTCTTCTTCCATCTTACGTAATTCGGCTTCCGCATCACTAAGGATCTTCTCACCGTTGAATCTGACACCACCAGGAAGTTGCATATCAGAGAACTTCGTTAGGTTAGAACCCCATTGATACTTGATCTTTTGAGTGGCATAATTCTGAAGCCAACGGTCTTTCCAAACATCTGCATATGTGCTAGGATCAACGACTTGATAGGCCTCTACAATGATGTAGTTGCCTGTTGTGATCTTGTCCCAATTGGTGTCAATGTAAAGCTTATTGACATTACGGTTGTAACGAATCGGTTGACTTCCGACCAACATCTTTTCCATGAACTGGATGTGTTCCATCGCCTGCCAGAAGTGGGCAGTTTCAAAGTTAACCAGTTCATAAAGGTTGTTTAGAACGAACTGATACTGAACGTTGAACATACCAGAACCAGTTGCAAGACTTGACGACAAGTCAAAGATGTTAACCACTCCAATGATATTTTCGGGAATGGTAATATATCCGTTGATTTTGTCTTGGTCTGTGACCGCATACTTGTAGTAAATCTTTTCAGTACCATCAAAGTGATAGTCCCAATAATAGGCAAGTGCCTCGTCAATACGATCATCAACTTGGTCTTGGTCTACGTTAATTTCAATGACTGGCTTGCCCAGTTTACGAAGGCACCATTCTTTAAATGAATTTCTGTCGGTTGGTTGAGCCATTTGATTCTCCTGCTTTTAGGTATTTATAGATGAAGGATATTAACCCAATCTGTAGAGGATGTATGTGCTAGCAGCAGTTCTTCTAAGTCTGTATTGAGCAGTTGTGTTAATTGCCACGGTAAGCGAACCAAATCCGTTTGTGATACCCGTGTTGACCGCCACAGTAACCGCAGCTGCGGATGTACCAGTGTTGATGATGTAAAAGTCGAATCCGATGTTAGTTGTTGGGGCTTGTGCAAAGAAGGTGTCGAGTGCGGTTGCTAAAGGAAGGGTAAACGTGACTGCAGTAGTAATTCCAGATGCAACAGTAAACAATTGACCCTGAAGTTGGGCAGCAGTAATAGCGTTTGCACCAGCTGCTAATGCGGTTGGGGTTGGAGTGTATTGCCAGAAGTTACCAGATTCAATATACATATTACCAGAAACGTCAACACGGGTTTTTTCAGCAAACGATATTGCGGCACCGGCAGTACCAGAAGCGGCAGTTAAAGTATTAACAGAACCGTTAATGTTTACTTGGATAAACGAACTAGCTGCGGTTGTTTTGTAGATCCAACCACCAGCTCCACTCCAATAGGCATTATTGAGAAAATTGGTATTACCACCAGCCCCAGCAGTATCTTGTGCAATTGCTCCTGTAACACCCAAATCTATTGCACCGGCGGTATTAGCCCAAGCATAGACCGTTCCAAGCCCAACCGCAATGTTATTAGCCGTCGAATGGACTCTCAATCGTTCAACACTGTTGGTATTAAGTCTAAATGCGTTTGCGCCAGCAACGTCAATTTGCGCTAAACCACTCGTTGGTGCATCAATAGATAATGTGCCACCCGTTACGGCAGTGCTGTTAATGATACCAAGTGTTGCAGATGTTCCAGAAATTTCTAGGAATCTGGATGGTGTGGTAAGACCAATACCGACACGGCCGTTAGTCGCATCAATAGCCAACGTGTTTGTGTTAAAGGTCGTGTTTCCAGTGAATGCAGGAGCCGCAGACAACACCACCGATCCTGTACCAGTTGAAGTGGCCACACCAGTTCCGCCGTTACTTACAGGAAGAACGCCAGTGACGTGTGTCGTCAATCCGACTTTACCGTATGATGGAGCCACGCCGACACCACCTGAGATGATCACGTTACCCGTAGCAACATCAGCCAATGACGACAAAACGCCTGTCGCTGAAGCATACAGAATATCACCAACTGCATACGAACCGATATTTGTCCCACCGTTTGCTACAGGAAGAATGCCCGAAACGTCTGCGGTTAGGCTGACTGCGCCAAAAGTTGGAGCACCAGCGGCATTGCCGTGTAGAACCGTAGTTGACGTTCCTGCGGCAGTTGTTGCCATAGCGGTTGTCGTACTACCATAAACTACACCGTATTGCGTCAACGCCGATGCTTGACCAGTACCACCACCAGTGACAGGAAGTGTTCCCCATGCAGGAGAAGCGGCAGAGCCAGCCGATACGATGGTCTGACCAGACGAACCGTAGTTTGCACCACCGATACCGATTTGACCGGCAGAATCAATGCGAAGACGTTCAGAAGCAGCTATAGTCGATCCCGCAACACCGTTTGCTGCACCGGTCCAAAATGTAAGCACACCGCTGGAGTTTCTTATAGCCCAACCGCCTTGACTCGCTACACTATTTTTCCAAGCAGTATCGTAGTATAGACCACCACCAAAATAACCACCGTTATTAGAGATGACCGGATCCTTTGTGTTAACAAATGTTGTCGTGCCAGTCAATGGCAAAACCGTCCCGATACCAACGTTACCAGAGGCGTCAATAAACAGACGATTGGTGGCTGAAGTTTGAAACCCTATAGATCCAGCATCTTGAGCTTGAAGGTACAAACCACCCGTACCTCTATGTATTATAAGACTATTAGTATTTGCTCCAGTGTTGCTACGGATGATTCGCAGGCCATAGTCTGTGTAAGTGGCGTCACCAACTAAGTCTAAAAACGAATTACCATTTCCCGTTCTTCCAGTACCAATCTCAATATTCCGAGCTTCCGTAGTTGCTGCTGGAAGATTGATATTACCATTTACGGATAAAGTTGCAGTAGGAGAAGTCGTCCCAATGCCAACGTTTGATGGAATGGTGACAACGCCCGTTCCACTTGGCGTCAGTGTGATGTTTTGGTTAGTACCACCAGCACTTAAACTGATTGCAGCATTGGCATTGAACGTACCTACAACTGGTTCTGTAGCTTTAAAAGAACGCCACTTAACGCCATCGTAGATGTATTCAAGACCAGTTGGGCCTGCAAATGTATCATTCGTTGCTGGTGAATTAGGAAAGTTAATTGCCATGTATTATTCCTTATACGAATGTGCCGGTTGTAGTACTTATCTTCTTTACTTTGTAGTACGAACCCACCAAAGGAGTTACTGTACCACCCCCAGCTGCGCCTGTCCCGCTAGTTATCTGCAGTCTCCAATTTGTTGCAGCATTTGTTTGTACTAACATAGTCATTTGGACGTTATGGTTGACTGCTGTTGTCAGTGAAGCAGTTGCAGCAAATGCCGCAGTTGTAGCGGCCTGAGATCCAGACACACCCGATGTGCCTGTTGAAATGGTCGCTTGTCCAATACCAGTTACGGGTGATCCGATAAACCATCCTTGCATACGAGTTGGCGCAGATGATGCAGTCATAGTCCAAGTAACCGTATTAGCGGTAGTTTTTAGAAATGCGGCATATGCTACAATTTCATATGTTGAAGACGCTTCCAACGATATTGATGAAGTGGCACCAAAGAAGTCAGCAATTGCAGGACCGATTGCGGTGGGGGTGCCTGTTAGTAGGAACGTCTGTTCACCGACGATTGCACCAGCACCAGATGTGGCGTTCAATTGAGTTATTGCACCAGCGGAAGATATGCGGAGACGTTCTGACCCGGCAGTGTTAAACGATAACAAGCTATTTCCAAAAACAATCTCTTCTTGAACCCCCGATGAGGCATCTGTTTGGTCAACACTTCTGCGGATACGATAAGATGAAGTCCCCCAATCCCCCGAGCTAGAACCTGCGGAATCTCTGACGTTGACTATTCGTAAGCCATCGTTACTAGCCGAGCGTGTATCGGCAAAATATGCCATATTGACAAAATCACCAGCAGTTAACCCAACCACTGGGGTTTGGGAAATAAATCCATACGCAGTGCTTGATGTAGTTGTAACATACGCTTTAGATAGCCCCGAACTCGTGCCAATCCCCACATTGCCAGCGGATGTGATACGCATAGCTTCAGTACCATAAGGTACGTTTGCGGCATCTATTGCATATCCCGTACTACCAGTGCGGAATGATAGTCCCGTTGCCATTGCGGTTGCGGAAGTAAACGACCCTTCCGCAATACCAATAATACTGGCTGGATAAAGCTGTTTTGCTTGTTGATATGTAGTGTCGGTTCCCCACTGACCACCAAAAGCATAGATGCCAAGATAAGCATTTGATGCAATAGCTGTACCATCTGCACGACGATATGAAGCAGCAAAACGACCACCAAAAGATACGTTGCCATCGTTCCTTGCACCAAAACTTTCTATAAAGTTTACGTTTGAAAGTTGTGTGCTAGTATATGAACCAGAAGTTATAGAAGTTGTGGCAAAGGTTGCGGGGTTTTGTACCGTAAAGTTAAGCGTTGCTAAACCAGCAGGCGAACTCGTCCCAATCCCCACGTTGCCGGAGGCGTCCAGCGTCATCGCTTGAGTGAAAGGGATAGCGCTCCCCGCTGTACCACTTGGGGCGTTGAACCAAGCATGATAGCCTGTAGATTGCTCATATCGAGTTGCTGCTGCTGTGCTTTTGTAAATCCAGTTAGTTCCGTCATAGTAAGTGTTTCCAAAAACACGCATAGCGCCAATTGTAGACGCTACAGAGCCATAAGTGTTTATATCAAGAGCCTTGAATGTGGGCCCCCAAGCACTTGGCGTAACGCCAATCCCCACGTTGCCAGAGGCGTCAATACGCATCCGTTCTGTAGCAGCGTTAAGGCTACTACCAGTTGTTCCCGCTAAAGATGTACTAAATATAATAGAACCACCAGCACCCGTGCCAGTGCCACGACCACCTTGGATGGTCAAACTTGCGCCAGCAATATCAGTGCCAGAACCATTTGTGGTCCGTAAAGTGCTAGAAATTGGACTTGCAGCCGTATCACCGTTGCCAATAACCAAGTTACCACCAAGCGTGATACGCATACGCTCAGAACCGCTTACTGCCCAAGACAGATCACCAGAGGCTCCATTATTTCTGTTTTGCCAAGAATAACTTCCATTTTGTAGAATTAAAAAAGGGATGCCAGCAGCATCAGAAGATATAGCATAAAACGCAGGGTTTCCCGTTCCAGTTACTGCAATAGACTTAGTGACACCAGAAGCTTCTAACGTATATGCAGGGCCACTAGTACCTATACCAACGTTGCCGTTAGCGACAAAGTACGTTCCTGTACCGATAGTCAAAGTGTTTGCGCCTAAAATGTTTGACCACGTTCTATCACCAAGAAGAATGTATGACGAGTTTGCTGTACCAGTACCCAATACAGCAGTCGTTACAATCTCAGCCTTTACGTTTGCTAATGTCTTTGGTCGAATGAAACCATCACCAGCGGTCTCCACATAGTAGTGTGAAGCCGCCGTTCCAGTGTCGGGTGTTGCCAGAAATGTGCTAAGTTTGGTTGCCATGTTTTATCCCTTATGCCTGAGCTTCTGACCAACGAAGAAGGACGTGACCAGCTGCCGTGCCATTAGTCAAACGAACATTGATTGCTAAGATGTCCGATCCGTCTGGATACTTAAAGTCGCCACCAAGAGGCGCACCCGTAAGTTCTTTCAGCTGATCTAGGTCAAGTCTGTCGTTCACAGCACCGTTTTGGGTTGTTGGTGCAGCAAAAGCGAACACCTGTTCTCCAGGAATCGCAAACGTTGTAGCACCTGACCAAGTTATAGATTGTGCAATCTGAGCGAGACTTGGCTGGCCACCCGCAGATTCGATATTTAGTGGGTTCCAAGTGGCACTAACAAAGTTCTTTGGATTCAACACACCTTCAACGATAACAGCACCGACACCACCGACTGCACCGCCTGAAATAGCAATAGCAACGGCTTGAAGTAGGAGTTGTGATCTGTTAAGAAGATCCTTTGCACCCAACGCACCGACTTGGCTGTTGGATACCGATGGAGCGAGACGAATTGCGAATGCGGTTTGTGTTGTGGTGTTAGCCGACACACCGACCCTTTGATAGTTGAAGATGTAACCACGGTCGTTATCAAATCCACCATCCATAATTAGAGCAGAACCCCAATGGCTTAGTGTAGGCGAACAAGTGTTGCCGATAGAAATTACTCCGACACCCAAAGCATGAGTTGCAGCAGCACCGGCAGTAAACGTTTGGGAAGAACCCATCTGCCATTGAGTTAACGATGCCGCCCGTGTGCAACCAGTAAAGTTACCAGCGCCATTAGTTGCAGAACGACCGGTATAACTGATCATCTCATTGTCAATATACAATGTGCCTTTATCGGGGAAGTATGAAAGATCGTCAACACCAATAGTTGTTTGACTGCTCGTAATAGCACTAGTTAGTCGTGTAACAGGAGCATCGTTTTCAATTGAATAACGAACAGGAAGGTTACCTGAACGCATGTAGGCTTCATTATTGATGTTGTTATTTTTCATACGATGGACGAATACCCAATTACCATCAGATCCACGAACCATGAAGTCGACGAAACCAGCACCATACCAAGAGTACTGAAGACCGACCATCTGCATCTTATTAAGGTTGATGTTATATCCACTGTCACCTGTGCCGTCAATCATATCAATGTTGAATTGTGACTGTGGAACTCTCACCTCGTTAACGATAGAGGCTTTAACACCAGAAGACGTGACACCACGATAGTCAGGCGTAACGGTCAACGATGTATCCGATACAACACTACTGACCAAGTGAGTCATGCCACGAATAACGATTCTATCACCAGATTTTAACTGTTGGGTAAATCGAGTGTTTGATCCAGTTATAGCACTTGAGTTTAGGGTAGCGCTGACAGTACCGCTTACTTGTGTTGTAGCATTTCTTCTTACAACAGATAAGATGTTACCGTCAAACTCAAAAAACACGCCGTTTTGGTCATCAAACATACCAGCACGAACAGCCGATCCATCCCAACTCTTGACATAGATAGTCGCCTGTTGATCTAGAACTGGTGTGGCCGATCCCAATACGCTAGTTGCAAGAACTGTAAACTGATAGTCGGTCGTGATTGAAGCCACCGTATAGGTGCCGTTGTAACCAGATGTTGTAATACCGGCAAGTTCGATATTGGCACCAATTTGCAGACCGTGGTCAATGTCGTCCGTAGTGACTGTGATAGTAGAACCGATAGTAGTTCCACTTGCTGACACTGATCTGATGTCATAGTTTGGTTTAAATAAAGTGCCTGTTGACCAAAGGAATCCTTTACCCGATTGGTATCTAAAATACTTTTTACTTTGACGAACGACCGAAGCGCCGTATGTTGGTGTCTTTGTTGCCAGAATAACACCACCATCAGTTGGCCTGTGAAGGATCGTAGCGTTAGCCATTGCATACAGAGTTACCGTTGCGGGGCTTGTTACAGCACCACCGGCACGAGCGGTGTATGTTAAAGAGTTTAGGGATGGAACGCTTTTGACGACAAACGGGCCAGAAGCCAACGCAAAGTTAGTACCTGATGCAACCGCAGAGTAAATCGCAGTTCCGGGAATTAGTCCATGCGGTGAAGTGAAGTTTAAAGTTATGACTGAGGGAGTTGCACCATCACTTGTCACCGACGATACGGCGATAGAAGCGTTCGTATAAAGGTCGCCTCTTTTAATGACGGTCACGTCAGTAAACAAACTTTCGCCGTTTGTGCTTCCGACAAGTCCCATCGCAAAATATCTTAGGGTTGTTGAGGATGGAGCGTCATACACAATGTATGTACCGTCTGCACGGCTGAACCCTAAGACGCCAGAGTTAAGACCCGACAGGTTAACGACTTGTCCAGCCACGATACCATGAACGGCACTCGTCGTTACAGTGATCAAACTGTTAGTGGTGCTAGTCGTGTTATAGTCGGTCGTCATCGCAGTAACGGTAAGGTCAACACCGGGAAGTTCATATGAAGACGGATACCCACGAACGATGCCGAATCCTGCCCATTTTGTAGGCTGCAGACCGTATTCGAAGTCGGCGTCGATAAGTGATTGCGGAGTAGCTACACGCATTCTTTCGATAGCGTCAGTGCCGAAGTCCCACGGTTTAATTCGTTGATGCTTTCTAGAATCTTCTACGAAGATCTGAAGTCTGTCACCAGAACTTTGTGAGGCTGTACTTACGGCCAAAGTGATTGTGGTATAGCCATCTTCACGTTGACTGATTGTTGGGAAATAAGTAGATTCGTTTCCAGTAGTAAATACTGCAGTGGTTCCAGCATACTGTGCGTCTGCAAAACTATACACTACAATGTTTTTAGAGACGTTGGTGATCAGTAGTATTTTTTCTAGATCGTAATATCCCGGAATCTTAATGGTTCCTGCACCAGCACCAGCGGGTGCAAAAACATAATCTGCTATTAGTTTCTTTGACATTGAATCCTCATTTATCCTAGTGCAATTGCAAGTGCTGCAGCAGTTCCGGCACTAATACCAGATGCGGCTTGGGCTGATTGGCCAAGTGACGAATAGATCTGCCACGTGCTGCCATTATATATGAACTCTAATTTGATAGAAGAAATATCAATCGTAAAAGTTCCACTAATTGTTTCGATTGTTAATAATCCAGGATCAACTGTTAGGTTGTTTGTTCCCCAACTTGCGTTGTCGTAAAGGACAACGTTATCTCCAATTGCAGGAGATGCTGGAAGAGTGATCGTGAATGAACCACCTGTTGTGTCAGCAAGAATGTGATCACGACTTGTGGCGGTATAGTTTGCAGTCTTTACACGATAAGCCGCATCTGTTTGGTTGGAGATGGCGCTAACCCACTGCGAACTGCTACCGTCATTATAATACACGTTGAGAGAACCGTCAGTCGAATCGAACCATAGATCACCAGCTAAAGGTGAACTTGGTGCAGTATCCGAAATATTGGCAGTCGAATATGGAGTGGTCTTCCAATAGACACCAGATCCATTTGATGCCAAGATTTGGCCAGCAGAACCTACAGAACTGTTAGCAGTAATTGTACCAGTAATAACTGGCGATGTCAAAGTTTTGTTGGTAAGTGTTTGAGTATCCGTAGTAGTTGCTACGGTGACAATAGCTGGAGTACCCGGATCTTTTTTAAAGAATAATCGGCCATCGTATGTGTTGAGTGCTAACTCACCAAGTTGCAAGTCTGCGACTAATGGAACTTTGGATGCTGTAGCACTTCGCTTTAATTGAACAGTTGACATATGTCCTCACGTGTGTATAATGGCTATATAGCCTATGAGATTAGTAATGGTTAGTATGTACCACCATCTATTGTATTTATGCTCACTGCCCCAGTGCTTACGGTGAAGTTAGTTGCGTCAAAAGAAGCAACACCAAGAGCAGTACTGTTTGCAGTAACAGCTGTAATTGTAATAGCAGTCGTACCGTTATAACTTGCACCGCCTGCAGTAAGGCCCGTACCGAAGGTTAGGGTGTTTAAGTTATTACCAAGTGATATGCCAGAGATAGTAGATGCAGCCAACTTGGTGATAGCAATTGCAGCAGATGCGTTGATGTCTGCGTTAAGAATCGTACCATCAAGAATCATCGTTGATGTAACAGTTCCAGTATCTGCAGAACCTACTAGAGTTCCCGATGTTGGTAGTGTAACCGAAGTGGCTGCAGAAGCCGTTAGAGTTAGTGCAAAGTTACCAGCAGTCGTGAAACTGTTCGCAGTTGAAACGTTACCACCGATTGTGATCGTCTTAGCACCGTTGTTAACACCAGTACCACCGTATGTGCCACCGATAATTGTACCTTGCCAAACACCCGTTCCAATAGTACCAACGGTGGTCAAGCTTGATGTAATTACGCCAGTTCCTAGTGTGGTAGAACTTAGTACATCAGTAGTGTTGATCTTATAAGTTTTACCTGATGCAAGGTTGAAGTTTTCAGAAGATGTCCAACCATTTGCCGCAGTCCACGAAATTGTTTTGTCGGTCGTACCCTTAAGAGTGATACCACCACCAGCAGCGGTAACATCAGTTGGAGATGCCACCGAACCCAGCTCAATATTCGCATCATCAACGGTGACAGTAACAGAGTTAACAGTTGTGGTCGTACCATTAACCGTTAAGTTACCTGAGACTATAACATCGTTGTTAAATGTTGCAGTACCAACACCAGCAGATGATCCAAGGTTGATGTTTGTAGTGGAACCTGATCCACCACCAGTACCGATATTGATCGTTTTGGTAGTCGCAGTAGCAGTGATACCAGTTGAAAGGTTTGTTGTTGATGTTGCAGTACCAGTATAACCCGCTGTAAGAGCAGTTGCGCTTCCGAATGCAGTGAACGTTGCGCCACTATCAATAGAGGTCGTGAACGTTGGGGCCGTGGCAAATACAAGAACACCAGATCCAGTTTCGTCAGAGATTACACCAGCAAGTTCAGAAGAAGTTGTAGCAGAAAATACTGAGAGTTTATTGGATGTATACGTTACAGTACCGCCTGTTCCGAATGCCACTGAAGAAGCATCAGTACCGGTAAAAGTTAGAGTGTTGTTGATAGTGGCAGTTTTACCGTCAACGATTGTCAAAGTCGAACCAGTAGCTGGAGCAGTGAATGCGACTTTGTTAATAGATGTCGCTGTTGCTACACCAAGAACTGGGGTAGTTAGTGACGGACTAGTCGCAAACACTAACGACCCTGAACCAGTTTCGTCTGAGATTACGCCAGCAAGTTCGGCCGAAGTCGTGGCAGCAAACGCTGAAAGTTTATTTGAGGTAAGAGCAAGTGTACCAGAAGCATCTTGAACCGTCAATGTACGGGTTGTTGCAGTCGTAATACCAGAAAGCTGGAATTGAAGTTTCTTGGTATTATCTAAATCGTCTTGAAAGAATGTTGTCGAGTCGGTAAGTGTTTTATTTGTAAATGTTTGCGTACCAGTTAATGTTGCAACAGTCGAATCAATTGCAATCGTAACAGCCGCTGAACCATCATACGAAGTGCCCGATAGACCAGTACCGATAGTCAACACATTTGGGTTGACGGCAGTGATAGTGATATTGGCAGAACCATTGAATGATACACCATTAATATTTCTTGCCGTCTGAAATGTAGTTGCTGTAGTGGCATTACCAGACAAAGCGGCAGTGATCGTGTTTGCCGCAAAGTTACTAGACGCATCACGAAGGACGATCTTAGAAGCCGTTGCAAGTGCAGTAGCGTCTGAGACCTGTGCCGAGGTGATAGAAATGGTAGTCGAAGCCGCAGCAGTAAGTCTACCCTGTGCGTCAACGGTAAACGTACCAACAGATCCAGCTGCACCATATGAACCAGCAGTTACGGTAGTGTTTTTCAGAGTAATGGTCACGGTATTTGCTGTCACAGCAGTTCCGATGCCTGTACCACCAACAAATGACAAAGTCTCTGTTGTCAACGAGATGGCATCAGTACCAGTGTCGCCTGAGATGTTAAGAACACCAGTATAGGTATTATTCAAATGTCCAAGAGTTACGAGGTCGGTGTTTGCAACAGGAGCCGCAGCATTGGTTACCTTCTTACCCGACACATCAATGACGCCAGTTCCGTTTGGATTTAGAATGATGTTAGCGTTGGTTAAGTTTGTGCTAATCGTATTACCAGCAATTGCAAAGTTAGCGACATTGATGGTGTCAATCTTAGAACTTGCATCAGTGATAATTGCAGCATTGGCAGTCAAAGTTCCCGGAACATGATTTAGCTTAGCAGTAAAATACTTACCACCAATTGCTTCAATGTTTGCAGCAATTCCGCCTGTTTCCGTACCAGTACCGATATAGAGACGATCACCACCGTTTGATTGAGTTCCAGCAAGGAATGAATAACCCATTTCTCCTTGTGCTAATGCCGCAGGCGAACCGGCTGTACCTGATCTTTTTACACGAATAATTGACATTAGAAGAAGCCTCCATTAACTTCTGTGTTTGGATTCTCTATAACAGTGATAGCTCTCCAAGACTGCGTATTTACGTTATATGATAGAAGAGCGCCGTCTTGAAGATTGCCGACTTCAACATCAACTAGATCGTTCAAAGTAATGTTACTTGTACTTATTTGATAATTTGTTACAAGTATGTTCTGCTGAGGCGTTACCTTAGCAGTCGTTTTTCCGCTTGGTGTAACAGTTGCTGTTATGCTCATATTCTGGTCATCCCTGCAGTAACAGTTACGATACCTTCGACAACACGGGTGACAGTGCCATTGGCTGATGTTATCTCAACGTCATACAAATAACGACCGGGTTCTAGTGAAATGGTATTTGTTGCAGATAGTATTAGAGTGATTGCCCCAAAGATCCCGTTGTGTGAAGTGCTAAACGTTACCGCAGTCGAAGAGTTGTAATTCTTACGCATCTGAGCAGCAGTCGTATATCCAGTTAAATTATATACACCACCGCTTGCATCTGTCACGTCAATAGTGGCACTAAATGAAGTGCCTTGATCAATAACTAAATTTGCTTTAATCGCCATAGAAAATCTCCTTAAGTCTTATTGTTATTTATAAAGAGATGTCGTCTAGATAATTTTGTAACAATTAGACGTTGACTTTTTCAAGAACGGTGAATCCATCATCAATATCTTTTATTTTTTTATATAACCTGTATGGACATAAGTCAGACTGTTTATCCAATTCTATTTTCTTAACTATATATGAATCTAAGTCGGATATGGTTATCGTCGATTCGTCACCGTATTTGCTATAAACTCTAATTTTGGTGTAAGGATTAGTAACGATATCCAAATTTACTAATCCAGTGATGTAAGTTCCAGTGTCGTTTGTGATTACCTGAGATATTTGAAAACAGTTACCGATAGTATAATAAGATTTCACTAAATCGTTAAAAGTGACAATAGCGCCTTTAAAATCTTCAAACTCTTCTTGAATTTCTGGGCCAAGTATCTTATAACCACCAACTATATATCTGTCACCATATTTTATGGCCTCAATATTTGACTGTAGAAGTTTGACAGTTTTAACCCAAAGAGGCCTTTCCTCTTCTGGAATATCTGGATGTGTTTTTATTGATTTCAAACCTTCATAATATGGTAATTCAACATCGCCGTAAACTTTATCAAACCAAGTCAAAGATGGTTCACAAAAATACTGACCCCAATCTTGAGGGCCCAATATTTCATTCATGTCAGTCATGAACTTTTTACTGAATATCATGATATTGCTCCGTATATACCTGAAAGGGCTCTGGGCCCTGTTGTGCTGCACGAAGCTGAGTTAAGTTTTATAGCGTTGCCTGCTGCGCCGCCTTGGTTTCCATTTGTAGTCGCAGTACCGCCAGCAGCGCCCCAACCACCACCGCCGCCACCCATGCGACTAGTCCCGTCTTGACCAGCTACACCAGCGCCACCACCATCTCCACCAGATCCATCGCCGCCTGCACCGTTAGTTGATGTTCCAGGAAATATTCTGCCTCCACCTCCACCGGCCCCGCACCAATCAGTTGCTTTTTTGTTAGCTCCATTCCCCGCACTGCCACCACATGAACCACCTCGACCAGCGCTTCCAAAAACTTGTCCACCATCGGCACCAGATGCGCCTATAGCGCCGCCGGCTCCACCAACTTGCGTACCGCCGTTGTAATAACTGTTGCCACCCTTGCCGCCTCCAGCACCACCGCCTCCTCCGCCCCAACTAGATCCACCGCCTCCGCCTCCGCCTCCGCCAATATAACTAGTGGTTCCTGCCATGTTCATGATAAGATATACGCCCGTCGATACAGATACAGCATGTCCGCCATTAAATCCAGCAGAAGGTGGGCCACTGTTACCCTCACCACCCGCACCACCTTTACCCATGATATAACCATTATTGATGATTGTTAGACCCCTAGGAAATGTGCCAGTAGTTAATGCGGCTACAGCAGTGTTATCAGACCAAATGTATACACCAGAGTTTATTGTTATAACAGCAGGAAATATTCCTGGCCAACCATTGGCCGAAGCCCAAGTCGCAAGATTCAATTCTTTTTGATTAGTGGAAATTGTCCCGTAAAAAATATACGATTTACTATAAAAGTCACTCATACTGACGGCTGTTTGTGCTGTTGGTTTTGCGCTTAACAATCTACCTTCAGTTCCAGCTATAGATATAAGAGTGTTAGAAGTATGTGTTAATTCGACGTTAACATCACTAAGTTTTATTAAACCAGAAGTTTGTAAGGCCATGTTAAATTCTCTTTTCTAGCTTATCAACTTTTGCTTGAAGTTCTTTAATTGCTTCTATTAGAACGCCAACGATGTTACCATATGCGACTGATTTATATTCTCCATCGTGAACGACTTCAGGAAGAACCTTTTCAATCTCTTGTGCAACCACACCCGTTGAAGATCTTCCATCTTTGTCGAAGTATACACCACGCATCGCAGACACTTTATCAAGGGCATTGTCAATAGTACGAATATTGGTCTTTAGACGTTCGTCAGAGAAAGCGGTAACATCTCCCAACATTGTAAGAGCGCCGGCAGAAGTGACAGTCATCTTATTGCTGCCGTATGTATCAGTACTTGATTGTAAAACAAATACACCACTATTCACAAGAACTCGCCAATCGCCTGTTGCATCGGTGTCCGACAGTTGTATATAAGGAACAGATGCACTTACATTAATATAAGGAACAGTTATTGTACCAGTGGAGGCGATACGCATACGTTCTATGCCACTTGTATTAAAAGTAATTGCACCAGCATCTTCAGCAGTTAAATAAAAGTCTCCAGTTCCACGATGACTTATACCGCTTGGTGCATTGGCCCCAGTATTTCCACGTAAAATCCGAAAACCATAGTCTGTATAGGTGGCGTCACCAACCAAATCTATATATGCAAAGGCGTTGCCAGTTCTCCCATTGCCAATCTGAATAGATCGACTTTCTGTCGTGGCTGCGGGCATATAGATATCACCACCTATGCTGTAGGTAATGTTTGTAGAACTTGATCCAGCCAAAATGTTACCAGAAGCTTCGATACGCATACGCTCATTGCCATTAGTAACAAAGATAGTCGGAAGTGTTGCCGAATAATTATATAAAGAAACCCCAGAAGTAGCATCCGTTTGAAGCCTAGCAATATCAGCGCCAGAACTATTGAATAAAGAATATCCACCGCCAGAAGTACCACCTTTGACAGTTACAAATCTGTAGTTTGTAGCAGTCAATGGTGTAGTAGTCCCAATCCCCACGTTACCATCAGATTGAATACGCATACGTTCTAAATTGGAGGTGGTGAAACCAATAGCTGACCAAACGCCACCGCTATTTTGTCCAGCAGAAATTGTTGGAGAAGTTCCATCTGTAGACTGAGTAATGTTAAGTGGTGCAAGTGTTGCGTTGGCTGAGAATGAAGCAATCGTATAGGCATCACCACGATATGAAGCAAACCCTTGAACATGAAGTTTAGTAGCTGGAGAAACCGTACCAATCCCGACTCTACCATTTGTAGAATCTATAAACAGTGTATCAGTATTGAATACGGTGTTACCAGACATAACGGCTGCCGTCAAAGTTTTATTAGTAAGTGTTTCCGATCCCGCTAATGTTGCAAGAGTTCCCGATGTTGGTAGTGTAACCGAAGTTGCTGCAGTGGTCGTCAGTACTGTGGCAAATGCTCCATTGGTAGTTAAGTTGCCGCCAAGCGTGATCGTCTTACCAGCGTTGTTAGCACCAGTTCCGCCCCATTGGCCAGCAACAAGAGTTCCTTGCCAAACGCCAGTTGCGATTGTACCAACAGAAGTCAAGCTTGATCCAACAACAGTTGATCCAAGTGAAATTGAGTTTGCAACAAGTATGTTATTGATTTTATAAGATTTGCCTGCAACAAGATCAAAATCTTCAGACGAAGTCCATGCACCAGTAGCATTGATCCAATTGATCGTTTTGTCTGTCAATCCTTTAAGAGTAAGACCACCACCATCAGCGGTAGTATTGTTGGCACTAGCAATTGATCCTAATTCAATATTCTTATCATCAACAGTAATGGTTGTCGAATTCAAAGTTACGGTAGTTCCATTAACTGTCAATAGACCAGTAATAACAACGTCATTGTTAAATGTGGCAGTTCCAGTAGCACCAGAAATACCAGAACCAAAGTTGATATTGGTAATAGATCCAGAAGCACCACCCGTACCGATGTTAATCGTTTTTGTTGTAGCAGAAGCGACTGAACCCGTAGACAGGTTCATGGTAGATGCCGCAGTTCCAGTATAACCTTCAGTCAAAGTCGTTGCACTGGCCCAAGCGTTGAATGATGCACCACTATCAACAGATGTAGCGAATGTTGGTGTTGTGTTGAATACCAAATAACCAGCACCAGTTTCGTCGGAAATGACACCAGCAAGTTCGAGAGAAGTCGTTGCGGCAAATGCGGATAGTTTGTTACTCGTTAAAGCGAGAGTGCCCGATGCGTCTTGAACCGTCAGTGTACGTGTATTGCTAGCGGTGATACTCGACAATTGAAACTGGACTTTTTTAGTGTTGTCAACATCATCTTGGAAGAACGTCAAAGAATCAGTAAAAGTTTTATTGGTTAACGTTTCAGTACCAACAAGAGTTGACAAAGTTCCCGTAGTTGGCAGTGTCACCGAAGTTGCTGCAGTGGTCGTCAGTACTGTGGCATATGCACCATTGGTGGTTAAGTTACCACCAAGAGTGATCGTCTTGCCTGAGTTGTTTACACCTGTTCCACCATACTGACCAGCGATGATAGTCGCCGCCCAAGTTCCAGATGTCACACTATTTGTAATAATAATGTTATTGCTGGTAAGGTTTGCTGAGACTGAAGCATCACCAGTGATTGTAGTGTTGCCTGCGGTAAAAACGGACCCAATATTGAGCCCGTTCTTTACCACAAAATTCTTATCGTTTGCCATGGTTCACTTTCCCCTATAGCTTAAATTTTGATTAGCGTTAGTGCCGTATTAAATGTCGTTGATGTTGCAGAGGCCAATGTCGCAAGGAATCTAACGTTACCCCCACTGACATCAACGTCATATGTAACAAGACTTGATCCTGTTAAAATGGTTCCGTATTCTGTCGCATATGCGGTAGTACCGTTATGGGTCAGAAGAATTTTAGAGATATGTCTAGCACTTCCCTGAGTCGCACAGATGAGTAGTTCGGCCGCACTGAATGATGCAATTGGGAATGATGCAATTAGTGATGGAACGGCGGTTGTTAGTGTAACTTGTTGTGATTGTTCCGCATGATACAGATAAGACACAGCAGTATTTGCATACACGGTATTGGCGTTAACAGTGTTTCCGTTTACCGTAGTACCTGTAGTCGTAATCGAAGTTACGTTATTAGAGTATACGTTACTCCAATAGTTTGTCGTCGATCCTAATGGGTAGGTGTTGTTTGCAGCAGGGATGAAGCTACTGTTAGCATATGCGTTAAACTGAACTAAATTGCTAGCACTATTCCCTATAATTGTAGTACCATTACTCGTAAATAATGATGTAACAGTTGAAGTGGTGACAGTTGAGGTATTAACCGCCAGTGTCACGTTAGAAGACAAAGTGGTACTACCCGTAACAGTCAAATCGCCAGTGATTATGGTATTTCCAGATCCCAAAATTCCAGTAACACTAACACCAGCTGAAGTTGTAGCAATTCTTGCAGTATTAGCAAAATACAAAGTTGACGCACCACTACGAACAAACGTAGCCATAGTTTCAGTCACAGTAGAGTTGGATGTCACAATGTTTAGCTGATTGGTGTCAATGTTTAATGTGCCAGTACCACCTTCACTGATATAAGAGTTGGTTCCGTTACTGTATAATTGTAGTTCTGGGCCTGTACCGATGTTGAGATACTTGTTGACCGCAATTCCCAAGTTTGCAGACAATGTAGTGTTACCGACAACACTCAATGTGCCACCTACGTTAGCATTTGATGTGACGTTGGCCGTTGACATTGTAGTCAAACCAGTTACACTTAAAGTGTTGGATGCGGTAATTGCACCCACGACACCCAATGTTCCACCTACGTTAGCGGTTGTGGTTACACCTAAGACGTTAATGTTTGCAGTCGCCGAAGCAGTAACGTTGGCCGAGAAAGTCGCCACCCCTGCCACACCCAATGTTCCGCCTACGTTAGCATTCACACTAACGTTAGCTGATCCGATGACGTTTAACACTGTCCCCGTGAATGCCAAGTTTGCGCTGTCAACGACTAAGCCGCCAGTACTTACTAATGGAACACGACCAGAAGTCAAGTTACTTACGGTTAGGTTGGCTGTTACGGTGTTGCTTACGACTGTCAGATCTTTTACAAACAAAGATTTCCAAGATACGGCCGCTGAACCAAGATCGTATGTTATGTTCGCACTGGCGAAGATACCTGTAGTGTTAGCGACCAAAGCAGTAGTCGATACGGTGTTGTTAGCGACGACAAGGTTGAATGTTCCTGGCAATGCAGAGGCGGTTGGGTCAAGAGTTTTGAGTGTACGAGTTCCCGCCCCATTTAGAACAAATTGGTTCGAAGTCTGAATGTTGTTGGCGGCATAGACATACGTTGTAAAAACGTTACCGTAATTGTTCGCCGTCGATCCAAGATTTATAGCGTTAGTCGTGGGAATCAAGTCTGCTGCAAGTGCGGCGGTGACAGTCAGTCTGTCTACCGAAGCCGAGTCACCTATGACAGTGTTACCCGTGATATTAATCAGAGCGCCTGAGAATGTGGCGTTTGCAGTAGCGGTAAGTACACCATCAATATTGACATTCGCATTAAAGTCTGATATAGCATTCACATTAAGAACGTCAGTACTTGCATCGCCAATTGTAGTGTTCACACTAGTGATATATACAAATGGCCCTGCAAATGTTGTGTTTGAACTAATGGTGACTGCGCCGGTGTTGACTGTGACAGTGTTAGCATCAATCTTAATAAACTTTGACGTAGCATTGAATGTCAAGTTGCTTGTCACGATAGTATTGTTTGAGTTGATGTTTACTGTGTTGGCGCCAGTAATGTCAACGTTACCAGTGGTATTGAATAGAGTGTTAGATGTGATGGTCAAGTCGGCGGGGACAGTTACCGTCCCGCCTCTTAGCGCAGTGGCCACCGCTATGGTATTGGCTGTAACAACGCCCACAATTGCAAGGTTACCCGTAGTCAAACCAGAGTTTACGGTATTTGGTTCACCAGATACCTGAGTTACTGTGACTACGATATTGCCCATATCGTCTCTGACGGCATTAGTTTTATCAATCCAACCAGAGAAAGAATCTGTTGCCCCAATATTTGCGCCTAGATAAGAAGTCTTTGCCATCTATTAATTACCCACTAGTTTGGTTAGAAGATTGAGGACGTTTTTGAGTTTGTCATTCAAACTTTTTACTTCCTCTTCTAAAGTATTTATTCTATTTTGTAGAGACCTTTTTAATTTGTATTCTTCAAAGGCTTGGTGATCTTTATTCACTATAGCCTTTGAAGATGGATCTCTATTATAACTTGGATCGTCAGTCGTAATTTTCATATTATGTTAATGCTATTGCTCTTAGGTTTTTAACTTTTGGAACAACGTTATGTGCTTCCCCCAATAGAACAATCTTAATCGCAAAGTACTTATAACCGATGTAGATAGCACCACCAGCGTCTTTGTAAGTGATTTTGTTACCATTTGAAGAGTCCAATATAGCACCAGCATTTGCACCCAAGACGGCGCCCACTGGCATATAGTATTCAAATTCACGGTAGTCGTACAGATCAGATACGGATGATGTTAGGTTGGTCGAGTCTTTGAGAGTCAGTTTAGTCCATTCGACTTCGCCAAGTGGTCTTTGGTCACTCTTATGTTTAAATCTTGCATAGACTTCAATTTTGGCTCCAGTAGGTCTATATGCAGTCAAATACACCTTGAGGTCTTCAGCATCTAAGTTCTCTTCCAATGTTACAGGTTTAGTGATAAACTTGGTTAGAGCGTTACCACCAATTGGAAGGATTTCATTATTAGAATCATTATTAATGATGTGTTCGAACACATTTATAATACCAGACTTGTAGTTCACGATTGGAGTCGAGTCTTTAACACCAGAGAAGTTATTGTTTAGTGTTGCAGAGATTCTAAATCCTTGTTGGGTTTGCAAAGAAGCACTGGGAATTGTCCCCAAATACTTGTGATAAGGAATTTCCTGTGTCACAGATATTGGTTGATTGGTGTCATTTCTAATAAATGATGGAGAAGGCCCAGCAATGAAATCGAGTTGATACTTGGTACTTGTGTTAGTGTAGTTGTATTGATCAACTTTGGCTCTCATTGTACTGACGTTAAGAGCGTCGATTGAAGAGATGGTCGCACTACAATTTGATTTTATGCCACGAATCGTGTCGCCCACTACAAATTTTTGTGTACTAGCCACACTAGCGCCAATCGGATTTGATGATCCTCTCAAGTGAAGTAGGTTAGAAGAAGCGTTGTAATATGAAACCGTACCTGTAACAGCTTTGAACACATTAGCTGATGTGTTTGAATAAAAAGGAGCTCTATCTAAAGTGATTACCGTTGAATTTGCTGCTGTGATTTTAACAGCATCAACGACGATGTTATTATTAGCTCCAACAGCCCAATAACCTAGCCAATTACCGCTCGAAAATGTACCCGTTAAATCGGTATTAGTACTAATTGTCTTAAGTGAACTATTTGTGGTAATACTTGCTAATGAAATATTAGCGTTGAGTTTAACTACAATTTCATCTGCAGTGAAATTGGAACCATATGTATGGCCTTTATTGTCAATATAAGTAGTTCCTGTCGGAGTAATTGTGAAGAATTCGTGGTCATCGTTTGTCAAATACGAAACACCCGTTCCACTATATTCATTGTTGTAGAACGTAAATTTCAAATTGTCAGTGTTATTTGGCGTCCAAGCAAGACCGTTTGTTGATGTGAATAGAGTGCCAGTAAACGTATCCTTTGTCACGGAAATTTGTTTAATAACATCTTTGTCGCCAGATCTAGCAATCCACATTCTAAAACTAGGATCGTGAGCATCGGGAATGATCACGATTGCATAAGTTGTATCAGTTTTTAATATTATAAGATCATCAAACGATATAGTGGTTGCCGCTTCAGAGGTGGTATTTGCATTGATTGATTCGTTAGGAACATATTTTGATGCAAGTATTTCACTAGGGTTAGGACGATCATTTTTTGTGCCGACAATTTGAATTGTAACGCCATGACCCGTAGAGGCAGCTGGTTTGGCTTGGAAATAAAGGTCAATAGTGTCAGTAACAATAACGCTATCATTCCCCATCGTGCGTTTGATGGTGAATGTTTGTGAAAGATAGTCAAACACTAACGTATCGTTGACGTTGATTACAGACGTTTCAGTGTAAGTTCCACCCGTTTTAAAGGTGATAGGTGGCATAGGATATTCACGACCTTTGGCAAATCCGTGTGCGTCACCATCGTTATAAGCACTATAAATCGCAGTAGCTACAGTGGTCGTGCCTAATTTAGCACTCTCATATACTTGTATCTTATGTTCGCCAACCTTTAGATTGTTAGGTGGAATATTTAATACAGCTAACATTTCACCTTTTGAGTCGGATAGAACTGACATTTCACCAGACTCACTCCACAATGCACTGGTGTCGTGAATCCAATCACCATGAATTGCTTCAGACGTATCACGTGTTCCATATCCAGACGAAATGGATGTGATATCGGTGCCACTAGTGTAGTGTCCTGGCAATACGTTTGTGGCTTGACCGTCAACAAACACCCAATATCTAGTCTTAGGTTTTAGACCAGTAACTTTAATTCTAATATCTTGTGGTCTAGCAAAAGCAGAGTTGAATGTTGACGTAGAAACGGTAGATGATACCCACTGCCACTTACCACTATGATATCCCCAATTGTACCATCCGCCATTTTTATAAGTTAGAGTTGAGGTTTTTACACTCAGTCCATCAGCAGAATATTCATAGATTGGATCACCAAGTCCTGACGGCTCAGGGGTGATGATGGTATCTTTACCAAGATCATAGTATGGATAGATTTGGATCGTACCAGTGTTGTCGTATGTATTCACTACCGTCTCTTTATGGTAGGTCGCATAAGGTTGTCTGATAAGAATACGATTATTCGTGTCTTTTATTGTAAAAGAATTATTGTAGTAACGGATATTGTTATCGTTAATACCAATATCTTTCTTAATATGTAGTGGATATTCTCTGAATCTTGGAATAACTTCTTCAGTATCCGCATCGTATCCAGCGGAAAAATCTGGATCAAATAAATCTGCACCCATCAAATTGCTAAAATTGTCAACCAAAATACCATTTTTGAAACGATTTAGGCCGTTTGCGTCAGTGATCATCAAGTTTTTGGTGTCTGTTTCGAGTAGACTTAATGCACTGTAATATTCTAGTCTATTCACACGACTATCAATGCCGCCAACGTCATCCATGGTGTATCTACGGTGGCTTCTTGGTGTTACGGTAACCCCGTATCTCTTTTTATTAAGCGATGCGGCCGCACTAGAAGACAGTGATGGATATTCTGGAACAGTAATATCGGCCAAAATCATACCAGACGAAGGTTCGTTTGGTGGTATTGGACTGTCAGATGGCGTTCCTTGCTTAAGAACTAGGTTACCACTAGCATCAATCATCAAATAGTCTTTTCTAGCCAGATAGTAACTGTAATCTGTCACCAATGGTTCATTTGCAGTTGGCAGATACAGTTCCGAATTGGTATTAAAGCTGATAGTAGAAACAGGATTTACAGTTGCACTTGCGGAAGTTGTCGAGTTTGCGGCAGTGTTGACCGAATACATTCTGAAGTCGATAACATCTCTTAGATCATACACCATATTGTTTGTGGCAGTATATGATGGAATGTTATAGGTTTGAATTGCGGAAGTATTTGCAGTATTAACATCGTCAATTGGGTATGATGATACTGTAAAGAATCCGTAATCAGTATCTATAGTCGATTTTTTGAAACGAGTTAGTTTAACTAACAAAGTCGAGTATTGAGTAAGAGTTAATCCAGACTTTTTGGAAATAGTTGACAGGCCATAGTAATCATCTTTTTGGTTTGTATTCAAAGAGAAATACGATTTCTTGTCGTTTGCAGAAGATTCTGCGGCGTATGAATTCGCACTACCCACGTAGATATTTTCAATCTTGTACACATCAGGAAAACCTAAAGTCCAAGGCCCTGTGTTGTTGGCACTGTTGTTAGCGCACAGAATCTTTACGTATACAGTCTCAAGAACCTTTTTGGTTGGTGCAGTGATGGCAGTTCTCTTAGCGTTGTAATACAACACAGAGTTGGCTATAGGGGTGCTATTAGCAAAAGCGGGAATAGTGATATTGAGTTGGTTACTCGTGACAACCATTGTAGCAGTAGACAAATCAATCGGTTTGTCCTTTACATATGGCCCAGTAGTAGTACCAGAAATAAGCATGAAGTCTTTTCTTTGTGTACTGTCTAGTGTTCCACTCACATTGAATGTGCCTGTTGGAACGGTGAAGGTAGAAGCGACACCCGTGTTAACAATAGAAGAAATGACATTCGAAGATCTGTAAATGTAGTTTGCAGATGTAGTGGCAGCAGGCAAAGCTTTTAGTGCATCACGACCTACTGTGAACAGACGAAGTTTGAATGCTTGGTCGTAGATGGTTGTGTCAACCAAGTCTGCAGTTCCGGCAATTCCGTTTACGATTGATTTAACATCATCCCATATACCTATAACAGTTGCAATCCCGTTGTTTACATAAGATCCGCCAGTAGAAGTGTTCGCAATCGTGAAGTGTGTCGCATTAGCAGTAGTGACGGTTTGGTTTGATAAATTGTATGTAGTTGGATTGACGCCCGTGATGGATACTTTTGTGTTTGCGGTATAATTATTATTGCTAGCAACGTAAATAAAAGAAGTGCCGTTTGAACTTGCACCAGTAATAGTAGTATTACTGATATTCATTTTAATATCAGACAAATACATCTTGTAGTAAGCGTTCGCCGAACTCATAGTACCACTGTCATATTCAACTGATATTACTTTTGCAGTACCAATTGATACGCCACTGTTTGCGCCGATAGATCCATCAGTAGAATTTGTTTGAGTCGCATTGAATAGGTTGACAGTGGCCGCTTTGTTAAAATCGAAAGCGCCCATATATTCTTTTACAAGAACATAATTTCCGTAGTTACTGGATACGCTCTGTGTCAATTCGGTATTAGAACTAGTTGACTTTGGCAAATCGACGGTAGTTCTATTAAGAAGTTCTACACGCTTTCCTTCGACATAAGCAATACCAGAACCAATATCAAGGTTCAACGCCTGTTCTCTGACTTCGCCATCACCAACTCCCAATGCAGTTGCAGTGAAAATAGTTCCAACCGTTGCACCTGACGGCGCACCTATAGCAACAAAGCCACTAGTTCCAGTAGAACCTAAGTTTGTAATAGCATAACTCTTGCCAACTTTTATACCAGTAACTTCAGTAGTAACAATATTATTTGACGTTTTAATAGGAAAGTCTTTTACAATGTAGTTGCCTGACTCTTCTTTCGTGCGTTGTTCAATGACATTCATGATGCCGTTGTATTGAGTGCCAAGATTTCTACGAACAACTTTACCGTACATGTATTCTTGAATAGCGAAGAAGGTCTGATCGTTTTCAGCAGTGGTTTTATCCATAACTGTTAGAATAGGAGTTAACTTTAGACGATCTGCGCCTGGAGCTTGATAGTTGTTGTATCCCGAAGCATTATCCAATAAGGAAATGTCATTGTCACTAGTGATGAGTGATTCTGCGGTTTGGAATCCGACGACCGCATTGTTCGGCACGTTTGTGTAACGATTGGCAGTTGTTACACCAGATGCCGTAGTGTAACTTGGGACAATGACGAGCTGTGGATCGACACGGGTGAAGAATCCCTTTTGATAAATGATACCTTCTCCTACACGTACACCGTATGAGTCGCCAACAGCGTTAGCAGGAATTGACAAAACGCTACCCGCCACCGTCACAGTGTCGATTAGTCCGTTGTTGCTCAGATATCTAAGTTCTAGGTTTTCACTTACGTTGAAAGTTTTGATGGAGGGGTCTGTATTTCCACTTCCCGTATATTTAATATACAGAGTGTTTAGATCAGGGTCTTGCGATTCCAATCCAATATCATAATCTTGTACGATAGCGGTAACGCCAGTTGACAAACCGTTGATCTTGGCCCCAGCATAGTTACTCATTGGAACTGGTTGGCCGTTTGTATTCAAATCAAGAATTTTAACATACTTGAGGTTAGCGATCTCAGTAAAGTTACAACCTTCAATGATTGTGCCTTCTTGCAAGATGTTGTTACCAAAACGTTCAACCTGATTTTGAAGAATAGATTGAAGTTGCGTCATCTCTCTAGCTTGTATTGCTACACCGGGCTTAAAAAGAATTCTATGAAAGTTTTTCGCTGTATCAAAATCATCATAGTACGGTGCGCCCGTTAAATTTGTATTTAAACTCATGTGTTTTAAGCCTCTTAAAATTCAATAATTAGTTTTATTTTTTCGGTTTGGTTTGGGTCACGTGTAATCGGTGAGAAGTTCTCTACATAAAGAATTTCACCAGAACCGTCAATAACGGAATTGCGTGAATAGTCTCTTCCCGTGAGTTTCGCTGTCGCACCGTTAGTTTGTCCTATGAATGTATTTATTGTCGCTGAAGCATCATCAGATAGATTAAACGTTCCCTGTACGCCATTTAGACTTATGACACTGACTAAATCGACAGTCGAGACTGCCACGTTAGCACCACTTGTTTGACCCACTAGATAGTTGAGTGTAGTTGTACCAGTTTGAAATGTTCCTGTGATGTTCTTCAAAGTTAGTTTGGTGTTATTTCTAATGGCGACCTGACCTGTTGCACCAGTATTTGCTTGAACGACAACTTCATTCGTGATAAAGTTGGCCGCAGAGTTTGTAGATAAGACGAGTTGAGAGACTGTCTCGTTTGTGTGGACATAACCCAATCCGTTTGCTTGGAATGTATTATCAACCGAAGACACCGTAGAAATTATGCCAGTCACATAACCAGTGATAGTATTAACAGTCGTATTACCACCGATAAATGATCCATAGTTAGGATTTACGACGATGGTATTATTGTAACGGTCAATGATAGTTCCGTTTGCAGTAACCGTCGATCCATTATACTGAGTAATCAATTCGCCATCATTATACAGATATGCGGGATTAAGCAATCCAGTGTTTGCAAGATTATTTATGGTCAATTTAATAATGTTAGAACTAATCAGATTTAGTCCTGTTTGAATAACCAATTCATCGTTTGCAAAACCGACACTGCTTGGGCCGAGATTTGTTATGTCTGCTTGGAATATCTGGCGTTGATCAAATGTATTGAATCCACGGTCAAGTGATAGAACCGATGTGTTTGCAAGACTTGTTTGACCCACAATATAGTTAGCGGTAGTGTTACCTGTTGAAAAGAATCCACTGATTGACCCAAGTCTCAATGTAGTCCCAGAACGATTGATGACCTGACCTTTGGCGCCTGTGTTGGCTTGGAGTACATATTCGCCAGCACTGAACGCTGTTGCAGAAGATCCAAGAGTGATTTCCACGTTGGCGAAAGATGGGTCTTTAATAATAGAAACACGACGATAGTCATTAGTCGTTGGGATGGTACTAGATTCACTATTGGCGAATGCGACACCAATACCAATTCTTGATGCATACAATTCGTTAACTGGATCAGAACCATGACCTTTAGGAGGAGAAATGATTGCACGAGCTTTAGCACTAGTAGTGTTAACGTAAGTCGAAGTGTTTGAGATGTTCCCCGTGTTCGCAATCAAAGTGATGTTGGCATAAGTATAACCCGAACCAGAATTGATGATTTCGATATCACCAATAGAGTTAGCGGTTGGATTTACAATAGCTACTGCACCAGCATTCACGCCGTCACCCGTAATGATAACTCTTGGGCCAATTTCATAGATTGACGAAGTATCGGGAACGATATCTAATGAAGCATTCAAAATAACTGAACGAGCATCACCAGCACTGATGTACGATGTAATTGTTCTTAATTGTCCCGCCCCTTTGCCGGATCTTATATAGAACGAGTTGTTATCGTAGAAGTGACTGGTAGGATTTAGCGAAGCGTTTAGAGGCGTCACAGAATTGATCACCGATGTAGTACCACTGCTTTGACCTACTAAATTTGCAGTAGCAACAAAAGCTCTATCAACGTTAACCACACGAACCGTATTGTTACCCGTGAACACAGCCACGACAACGCCATTAGAAGTTTTAGATTGATAAAGAGAAGATACTTTTTCTTCTTTGAACCCTGTTACGTTGGCAACAGTAACATCATATTCCAAATATTTATCGCTTGACAAAGCATACACTAATGTGTTACCGTTTACCGTAGATTCTTTAATTGTGCCAGTAGCGTAACTATTATATTGAGACCCTGGATTAGTAATAATGATTGTGTTGATAGCACCAGAAATTGCATTACCACTCACATTAGCGTTTGGAATAATTGGAACAAATTCTGCAGTAGCGAATTTGCTGTATGTAGTTTGGTCAATCGTGTACATATACTTCCACTGATAACCATCGGCCGTTGTATACAGTTGATCGTCTGCAGAAGTCTCTGAGAACAATGGTTGGCTTGTGGAGGCAATACCGCCGTAGTTGTTCAGACATTTGAATACGTGATAACTACCCGATTCAGTTGACACGACGAAGAAGTTTTTTGTTTCCAAATCAAAAGAGATGTCATCATACATGGCATATTTAGTACCTGATGTCCACACATAGTTTTTAATCATATGTTTCACATCATCGGGCGATAAGTGTTTACCAAAAATCAGATCATCGTATATGTTATAATACTTACCTTGCATTGTATTGTCAATGGAAGGCGGATTGATGTCGTCAGTAAATGGAATGCTTCTGTGAGCTCCCACATAATAGATGGTGTTAGAAGATTCACTAAAAGACTCTAGAAACTGAGCCGCAGAGTGTGTTCTGAAATTGGTAGTTAATAACTTAGGCATCTATTGTTCCTTACATCGCAGTCGTTCTGCCGGTCTCAATCATGGTAGTGCCGTCTGACACAAAGTCTATAACAAAAGTCTTGGCGGTTACAGTACCAGTGGCAAGAGTTCCAGTAGTCAAGAAACCACTACCAAATGTGATAGTGTATGAAGTAACACCACTTGTGACGATAATTACTGAAGCTCTAGATCCAGCAGGAGATACCGTAGTCGTGAATGTTGCAGTAGCGTTAGGCGTGACCTTAACTACGGTGTTGGTCGCCAAGGCCATGGCAACAGTTCCAGCAGTCAATGCGGTGTATCCACCAGCAACTTGTTGTGTTGCTTTGATGTTACCCGTGACCGTAAGTTTTTCGGTCTGAGTAGTAGCGCCGATAGCAACGTTACCATTGAAGTAGTTTGGAGCTGTTCCGTTTGCATAAAAGTTATAAGATGTTCCACCGCCAGAAGCAATAGGGTGAGCAGATCCGAAACCTACTACGAGTTTGCCGGTAGTAACACTAGATGCGGGAATCCCTATGGCATAAAATCCATAATTGTTTGTAGCGCCAAACAGATTGGATTCCGTAGCAAATCCGATTTGGTTTGTTACAGTAGAAGACGCCCCAAATGTTCCTTGAGTGGCATAATAATGTCTAAGGGTTGGAAGAGTAAACGTTGAATTTGCCGTGCTAGCCACACTAATAAAATAATTAGCAGTTGTTGTCACATCACTTTGAATGGTGCCACTTAAGTACACTCCATACGACACAGCTTGACCTGTGATATTCTTAGACACCCCAAGGTTAGTATTATTCGAACCAATAGTACCAATGCCAATGTTACCAAATTCGTTGATTCTCATGCGCTCGGTTAAAGTTCCAGCCTGCATTGTATTGAGTATCATGAACGAAGATTCTGAAGTACTGGTTGCGTTTATTATTCCAGCGAAAATGGCACCGTACTCTTTACTAGCCCCAACAGAATTTTTACCTCTAAATCTGATAGTACCTATAAGATCGTTTGGTGCAGGCGATGCACTATTTCTATAAAGAACAAGGTCGGGACTATCGGCTGCACCAAAATCTGTACTCGTAACAACAAGAGCATCACCTACACCAGATGAGTTAACCGTAAACGATCCCGACTGTACGTTACCGACAGCGATTCTAAGTTCCGACATTAGAATCTTGTATTCAGTGTTGGCACTAAAACCATGCACAAGGAATAGATCAGTGTCAACAATCGCCGATCCCGCAATAGCAGATAAGGCTTTTAGGGTAGTGTTTGCCATTATAGTATATTCTCCGTGCTTACAATCATCGTGCTTCCGTTAATTATCAAATTTGAACCATTCAATAACAAGTAATCATCAGACCTCTTCAGTGATTTGATACTGCTATTAGAAGATGAAATGTTTAAATTGGCGGTCGATCTTCTCTCAACACTTCCAAATAATTCATTACCCGCTACGTGTAGGATCTTTTTAACAACATCCTTATATCTATTTAGGGACAATCCAGAAATGATATCGTAGGAATATTCTTGATAGTATTTATTGTCGTGAATTTTCTTATCTGAACTCAAATGCGATGTTGTCGTTTTCCAATAACCAGAACCGATACCTTGTTTTAACAGTTTACTTGTGCCAGTCATGACATATGGGTTTGTGGTACTTTCTAGATTAACGGAACCATCATTAACATATCCAAATCCCGAATCAACAACCGACACAGCAGTGGCCACACCGTTAGCGACAACAACACTACCTGAGATGCTAGCGTTATCGCCAACTACAGTCGCATTACTATCGGTCGTAACAGAAAACACAGACCCCGTTGCTTTTGACGTTGCCCCCGTAATATCGGTGCCAGATAAAAATGATACGTTAAAACTAGTACGGCGAACGTGTAGTAGTTTATTATCTAGATCGTAACTAATAACAGTACCCTTAGCGGTAGTAGAATCTAATAGGTTTTGTTGAATAATTTCACCGACTTTGAATGAACCAAACACACTAGTTAATTTTATATAGAAATCTGAACGGCCATAACTAGCAATATATGGGTTAACAACGTGAATAAACGGATCGGCATTGTAATTGGATCCTGGGTTAATCTTAGTTAGAGTTCCGATACTACCAATCAAGAAGTTGTCGAATGTCAATAGGTCGCCGATTAGATTAGTAAATCCACCAGCCGGATTTTTAGGAAATCCATATCCGAAGGTCATATTAATACATAAAGTTGCGACAGTACCGCCTGTTAGAGGTAATGTTAATGTCGGCGTAGTATAATAACCATCACCTATGCCAGACATCGTGATTCCAGTAATTCCGCCAGTAGCATCGGTAACAATAGTGCCACTCACTTGCGTATACGGATCGCCGCCTGCTTTACCACCTCCCGTAAAAGTAACTAAACTACCGTTAGCATATCCAGAACCACTACTAGAAACAGACGCAAACCCCCCACTCACATATGTAGATAAAGAATTTGTATATGCAATTGTGAAAGTAGTAGCGTTAGCCGCAGTAATTGTTTGAGCAGATAAATTATAACCAAGTGGATTGATATTAGCGATAGTTACTGTATTACCGACTCCATACGTATTAGTAGCACTATAAACAATTGTAGATCCGTTCGCAGTGGCCCCCGTAACAACAATTGCTGGAAAAACGTTAGCGACGAATCCGAAACCCGAGCCTTGACCACTCACCAAAATATCTTTGTATGGTGTATTGGCCGAATTGTTTGCACCTACGATGTCGGTGTTGAGAGGAACTGTTTCAGTGTTCTCTAAGAAACCAAGTTTGAACGATGCACCTGTTCCTGTTCGAATGCCAGTAAGAGGTTCACTAACTTCAAGAATCGCACCATTAGAATATTTTGGCGGAGATACTAATTGCGCTCTGTCAGTCTCTATATAATAGGATCCAGTTGCAGAGTAATAGAAACTGTTTGCTAAACTACCATAAAGGCCAACAGCGGTTGTATTCTGGCCAACAACAATACCGTTGGCGTAGAGTTTAGTGACGTTGTCTTTTCCGGCAGGAGCTCCGATACTGCCATTTGATGCGTTAACGTTATTCAAATAAACATAGGCAGCACCCGTCACAGTATTCGAAGAAATTGTACCTTGAAGTTTGGTTGTGTTGCCATAAATTAAACCGCTAAAAGTTGCATTCGCATCAAGAAACGCACCATAAACAATTCTAACATCCACGTTTGACCCGACTCTGTTGGTAACCAAACCTCTGGCACCAAGAGTCGTTGTCGAAGTCGAAGTGATCGTACTGTTGATTGAAGGTGTTGCTGTTACAACTAGAGAAGCGTTGGCGACAAATGGACCAAACGCTTTATTGACGACGAGTGATGTTGAGTTGGCCACCGATTGAACTTGACCAAACGCTTTATATGCGGTAAAGGTATTACCATTCGCCGTAAAAGTTATTGTTTGACTTACGTTGGCGGACGTAGTAAAGCCTGTTGTACTAGCAACCGAAAGAGTGTATATTGATTCTTCATCAATATATTCACCGTTTGAAAATGCGACAGGGGAACTCAGGGTTAATTTTCTTTGGTCGCCAAATGTCGATCCACCGATAACTTGTATAGTTACAAGTGAGTAAGCAGAGGCCGTAGAAATCACGTCACCGTTACTATTAGTATTGGCGACAGCGATAACATAACTGTTGGCAACTATAGTATTTGATCCATCTCTACCAGTTAGATATGTTCCAACGATATTGCTGCTATTGATGTTTGTCGCACTATACAGATAAATCTTTTCAATACGTTGTAATACTGGTTCGTAAAGAATGAATGAATTGGCCGAATTATTCACATTCAACATGGCAGTCGAAACATAGACTTTAGTGGTGTTGGCCACAAAGTCTGATGTTCCTGCCATATATGCACTGGTGTATCCGTATCCACCGTCCAAGATTTTAAGGTCAACCTTACCAGTGAAGTCGGCGGTAGCTGTAACACGAACCTTGCCGTGTTGCGCTTGAGGAGACACAACGTTAAGAACGTCACCGACTTTGTTGTCACGCCCACCAAGTGTCAGTTCGACATTAGTAAGAGATCCAATAATAGTAGGCGATCCACTCAGATAACCATCGTCCGTAATCTGTTCACCATAAGAAAAATCACCTTGCACACTACTCAGATACAGCACGTCAATGAGTTTGCCGTTGATTCTTTTGGTAACAAGACTTTCAACAAATCCTGTAGCACCTGAAGCCGAACCCGTAATTTGATGGTCTAAAAAAGTTTTGTTTCTAGGCGATTTAGTGATTTCTAAATACTGTGGTTTAAACCATAAAGAATCCGATGCTTTAATAACATCATCACCAGGATAATATACATCCACTTCTTGATTGTAAAGTAATTTAAGTAGAAGTTGAAGAGAGTTTTTAGACCCCTTTGACGAATACAAATCAAGAATGTGTTTAACAGCAAACCTTTTATCGGTAGTGATAATAGAAGGAAAGTCGGACAAAAAGTTATTCTGAAAATGTGATATGAATGACGATAACGATTCGTCAATGTCCGTCAATTCAAACATCTGTTTAGACATCTTGACAGAATACTTATCAGTCGTTTCTAGAAACTCGTAATAGGCCTTTATGAAGGCCACCAATTCTGCGCCGTTCTCACGGTAATGTGCCGGAAATTGTGACTCAATTAGATGTGATATTGTTTTAGTAATATCGGTCATGTTATTCCGCTACTCCATAAACGTTAACGATCACATCACTTGATCTGATATTAAGAATTCTATCAATTGATGAAGAAATATCTTTTGATGCCGTTCTAGCATAGAGTCTAATATCAGAACCTTCATAAGCAGAGATATTCAAATCTTTAATGTTGACAACACTAGTCGTATAATTAATTGTCCCCGCAGCCTTGTTTAAATAGACGAATCCACCAGAACTTGTTGTTGACAAAATCTGAACAACCCCTTGACCATTGTCTTGTAAGAATGCAGAAGAGTTTCCCCCGTATGTGAACGGAGATGATTTAAACGCTGGCTTGTGTGAAGCGACTTGTTCTCCCGCCGTCATTGGGTGGTCACTGATGAGTGGGTTATCAAAATTCAAAGAATAGGTCACGTTGGTGTTTAGTGTAGGATTGATTGCCAACACTTCAAGGACAGTCGTGTCATTTGATATGATACTAGAATCGGCGTTGTCAATAGTCGAAATGAAGTTAGAATATCTAAATGTCTTTTTAAAGTCTGACAGGTTGTTTGTACTGTATGAAACAATCGCACTTGTGACCAAATCTTTGATGGCGACAGGTGATTGAGTGGTCTTGTTGATGTTATAATAAACATTACTTGACACATATAGATACATGAATTTAGCAGATTCGACTACTGGTTCGATACCTAATGCGGCACGATCTTTTAAGTAGTTGTAATACTTTCTCTTGTTATTATCGGATAGTCCGTAAGCGTTATTAACATCAACTGCAATAATAACTTTGCCATACAGAGGTGGATCTTCCTCTTCGCCACCGTATGCAGACACAGCCTGAATCTCAGGAAACTTCGCCTTCAACAAAACTTCATAATCGGATTTGGTGATGGCTCTATCTTGAACCTGAATTGATTTGGGTGCAAAGTATCTGATAGAATCAATTGATTCGATATCAGTCCCATCTGCGGAAGTTGTGTTTAAACTTACGGTTGCAACATATCCTGAGATTGTTCCGACAGGAGCGATACTTGTAATGCCATTCGCATCAGCACCAGCAGTGATACGGTATTCAACCAAAATAACATTACCAGCAGTTGGGGATGTCCCGAATATGTTTTGGCCGAATGTTATTTCATATAAGTCGTTAAAATATGGTTGGATATAGAATATTTTATCTGTAGAAGTCACACCATAGATGTCGGTCTTTGGAGAGTATGATACCCCAATTATATCAGAAGCATTTTGCTTTACTGTAACACGAATACTATTGGTGTCAATCTTTTTATTGGATACGATGAATCGTTGTGAAGCCTGACCTGTTACTGTAAAGGCTTCAGTGACATACGTCCCTTCGTATACATCCAAGTTGTTGTATGTGAAGGTATTGTTGATGTTGGTGATAGATACCGCATCAGGATTGTAGAACGTATAGGTAGTATTACCGCACTTGGCATTAAACTTCGTCTTAGCAGGAATTGTGATAGATGCAGGATATGGGTAGTTGACTGCCAATTTGATGGCGATGTTTGCCTTAGACGATGTGTATGATCTTGGCATATAGTTTAGACTTTTGGCGTGAGAGACGACTGAGTCACGTAGTTGTGCCGTGTCCATGAACATCTCAGAGATGGCCATGTTCGTATAGAAGTTGTTCTGATACGTGTTATAAGCCAGAACGTCCAACAAGACCGACATGTTAGCGCCTTCAAAGTTGTAGTCTTTGAATTGCGATTGTGATTGCAGATAAGTTTTAAGATCAGACTTGATTTCGTCAAAGTCTAATTTGGTGATGCCGCTAACTGTTGCCATTATCTTACCCTGCTAAGTACTACGTTTAATGTGATTGGTGTCTGTATATTTATTACACTGAAAGTAATTGATACAGTGACACTGTTTGTGTCGTCTGCCATGTTTGAGATGTTGACCGATAGAAGGTTGCATCTTGGCTCAAAGTTTTTGATCGTGGTTCCGATTGTTTCATTAAGAATGTATTTGGTTTCAGGATACATAATGTTTTCAAACAACATCTTTCGAATGTTTGATCCAAGTGTTGGGTTGAATAGTCGTTCCCCTTGGTCAGTCAATAACAGATTCTTGATTGATTCTTTGATTGCATCTTCATCAGTATACCTTGACACATCATTATTAATTGGATTGAGAAACATATCTTTTCTCAAGTCTGAATACAAAACTTGTTGTTTTCTCGTTGTCGGCGTAATGATCATCTTGGCATTCCTTTAGTGTTATTTATCTACTGCGGAGTGTTTAAATTTGGTGATGGTGGAGTGCCATGTATGAAATTTCCTGCAACATGATTTATTAGAGTTGGCCAATGAGACATTTGAGAATGATCGTCAATTGCAGTCCATTTTCTAACTGAAGCCACATCAATGTGAATAAAGGTCTTGTACGTACCAATACCACCAGCAAGGTGTTGACTGGCAGTTTTGATGAACGCTTCACCCGAAGCAAAATCAGTTCCGAAAGATGATCGAATAACATCCATAGCCAATCCTGTTTTATGGGCGCTGTCTTTTGCAGGCCACTGACTTTTAGGCAGTCCCTCATCTATAGCTTTTTGTCTAATGTATTGGTTATATTCGGGCGATCTAAATCCGCTTTTTATTTCTAATCTTTTACCAATCACCTTAGAAACTCTAATTCCCAAAATAAGAACATTTGGGTTGAGGTTTTTGACACCAATGCCTGGACTTTTTAATTCTGGGTGGCCCGGAATAATATTGTCCATACTGTCTCCAATGGTGCTGAAGTCGAACCATGTAGCACCAGCATGACTACTACCAGACATTTGATCAGCGGGAGTAGCAATGATTGATGCCGCAATAGATTTCTCTTCATCTGTAGGTGGTTCTGAAAAGAAAGAGGACGGAGTAGCTTGACCAGCACCATTTACAGAAGGCGCAGCAATTGAACTATTAGAACCAGAAGTGGAAAAATTAAGAGATTGAGCCAAGTTTTTCTTAATTTCGTCAGCATTGATGTCACTTATTCTAAATGCACCAGACGTTATAGCATCTAAAGTAAATTGTTGTGAATTATTAAATATGACGTTCTTGATGTTTTCAGCATTCTTCAAATCATCCTGAAGACTCTTCAATGGGGCTTTCATGAACTGTTCAACAGCATTTGACAGTTGACAAAATCTATAAGTTAGGTATAATATGTTATCAGCAGTGATTGATTTAAACTTGTTTGCTGCTGAAGATATGGCATTGCTTACGATATCCTTTAGAGTAGACACATTAAGATCACTAAAGAAGTCTGTAGCCTTTTTGACTTTATCTGCAAGTGCTTTGATAGATCCTATGCCTGCTGTAATTTTACTAGTCAATTGGTTAATAGTCTTAGTGAGTTTTGATTTGATCTTATCAATTAGACCATGTAATAGATTTTTAATACTCAACACACTAGATATGATGTTATTAATTTTGTCAAGAATTTTAAAAACACTTTTTAGTAGGCCATTGAAGGTGGTGCAAAGACTATCGGTACTTGATGCAAAGTTGGTTGTGTAATGTGCGTCAATGTTTGTTAGATAATCTATTGCGGAGATTGATAATGGATATGTTGCAACCAAAGGAACCGTAGTTACGAGTGTGGCAGTCGCATCTAAGAAATCCGCATATTCTGTTGGAGTAATAGGGCCAGATCTTATACGATCAACCAGCATAGGAAAATCGTATTCGGGATGATTCAAAATGATATCAACAAAATCACTTAGTCCGGCAATTGCACTATTTAAAAATCCTGAATTATATTTCAACGCAGAATCGTTCTGTTGATTAAACAGAACGCTTATTGAGAGCACGCTAGCTTCCAAATCTTTTGATGTACTATCTAAATTAAAATATGGATTACAAGACATTTCTATTCCTTATACTGCAGTGCTTTCGTCAATATGACTAGCACCCATAGTTCCTGGTGTTGGCGAAGGTTTCACGTCTACAGATCTACCGACTTCATGTGCGGGTGGTGTAGGTAAATTGATGGCACCTGTGGTATCATCTAAGTCTGCTACATCTACTACTGGCGCACCTTGTTGTAACTTTACATCTGCACCGTCTAATTTTATATCCCCCGTTGCGAGAAGATGAGTTTCGCCTGATGCTTTTAATCCTATAGTAGCGGAGTTGACGAGGTACACGCCAGTCTTTTGTTGGATGCTGTTCTGACCATTAAAGAATATCGAATCCGCTTTTATAGAGGTTAATCCGACAGATTGCATTTCAAGTTTCTCGGCGGCCAACATACTAAGGTCGCCTACCTTAGACGAGATACCGATACGTGATGCGCCGATGTCCAATGAACCACCTGAGTTCATGATGATATTGCCTGCAGCTTGCATATTGATATTCGAACCAGAAGTGATGTTCATATCGCCTGTTGAGTGTAGACTTAGAACGCCACCATCAACCAAAACCGCATAACCACCTTTTGACACATTGGTAGTGAACCCCTCGACTACTTCTTCCAGATCATTTGAAGAATTGATATGTACACGACCAACACTATTTATCGTCACATTGCCATTTTGATCTAAGATAATATGCGAGCCAGATCTGTGCATCACTTTGATGTGTTCACTGTCTCTGTTTGAACCAGCGTGCATTTCAATATACGACCCATCGTATCGTGCATTCCACACACCCGTTTTATAAGATCCGCCAGAAGGAACTCCCGGATGAGTTAAGATATATCCTTTGTCATTGTAAGATTTACCGTCAAGTATCGCACCACCATCAGGCGTCTTGTGTTGATGTTCGCCTGTGGCCTGAGGGGGTAGTGCTAAATGACTAAACTTCTCAATAACTTCGGCACTTAGCTTTAACCATGGGTTGGTTGGTGGAACTGTAGTTGGAGTGTTGTTTGCCGTACCTGTTATTTGATTGTATTTTTTTAGAAAATCTGCTGAATATGTGGTTGATGTTAAACCAGGATTTGCAGCTATCTGTTCCGCAGTCATGGCACCAGAAGCCTTTCCAGTATACCACACGTTAGCGAGAGCGGTCAAATCGTTATTGTTATGAGATAGGATATCGTTGACGTTATATGCAGCAACGGCGTCTTGTATGTCTGGTGGAGCATCTACAGCTCTAGCGTATTGAGTACCAATTCCAGATAATTTGGTATACGATTGCCACGTAGCATCAATATAGCCATAAGCGCCAGATGCAGAAGATTTTGAAGTTGGGTTACTGATTTTTGCATCGGCGGTATAACTACCACTCGATTCTTTGGATTTAAGCGTTTCGAGAATTGCTTTAGTGCTACCAGCTGGAGCATTAACTCCCATCGTGGCTGCGGCAGATGATCCTACTTGCCCAGATTGTCCAGCACCACCACTAGACGAACTAGAGGTAACAGGGACACCAAACTTCGCTGTTGGAATGATACCAAAGACGAGGGGTTGTTGTGCATCACGACCATCTAGGAATGCGCCAAAGACGAGTTCGCCACGGTCATGTGGTGTGTGCATGTGTGGACTTGCCGCAAGGACGGGAGCCCAAGGCAGATCGTCAGTATCGACGGTGTTCTCTTCAATGGTCGGATGAAACCCGAATGCACGAATTTTTACTCGGCCAGCATTGATAGGATCATTGACATCTTCAATCAGACCCATAAACCATGTAAGATTAGTTAATCCATCATATACTATCATTTAGTTCCAATTCCATATCTTGAGATTTTAAGATTCTGAGTGTATGTTTTGTTTTGAAAAACGTTTTTAATTTCGTTGACGATATAATATCCCGAACGTTCAAGATCAATCTCAGCACCAGCGGATCTTGTACTATCGACCCTCTTACGTAAAGGAATTTGCAAGTTAATAACAGATCCAGCTACAATTGCATTCTTACCGTAAATAGTCGCTTCAAACGTGTTTTGGTTATAATGATAAAAGTACGAAGTCTTTCTTGTATACAATTCCATGTAGTTCATATCGTTTCTCACTGCAGGGCCCGAAGGATCGCCAGCCCCACTGTAATCTTTGATCACGAATCGTAGATGTTTGTCGGTCATCGTATCGTTAATGAAGTTATTGGAATGTGCCAACTTGACATTCTTTTCTTTATAATCATCTTGAATACTATAGACAGGAATTGTTTGTGCAGTTCCATTCAATATGTTAATTTCACTGATACGTTTCTTATAAGCGCCATACTTGATATCGTTAATACTATTGACCTTTTCGCCAAAGTCAAAGGAGATGACGTTAGACATAATGGCAGTTTGATTCTCAGGTCCAAGGTTTGGTAGGTAGTTGTAACTATAGATATGGGCGTTAGGTAGTGTCAGACCTTGCGATTGATCATAGTATCCTGTTGTGGATGATACGCCGTCAATGCCATACCAATCTCGAACGTATTCATTAGTTCCAAAGAAGTATGCGTCACGATTTTCGAAGAACCTAAACGTCTGAGTTTTTGATTCTGACTTGAAAGCGTGTCGTGCAAAGAACAAAAACGTTTCGGTGGGAGTATAATTTGGTATCACAAGATTGATGATATTAGTTGTGGTGTCGCAATGCAAGACTTTAGTCTTGAGCTGTTTATCTTTTAACGGTTTCATATAGACATCATCAAATACTGACTTGACATATGTTGAAATAACATCATCTTTATAGGATTTCATGATACGATTGCTATCACTCAACACTCTAGGAATAGAAACAAAGTTGAGTGTGTATTGAATCAGAGTTGGGTTTGATTCGTCGGGGTATTTAACGTCAGATACAGAATACACCAAAAACATATCAGTACGAGTTTGGCCAAAGAAGTCTGTATATTTAAACTCAATAAACTCTTCACCAATCACAGGCAGTCTTGACAGAATGTCTTGGCCATCAAACACGGTTGTACTACCACTCATGAATGGCGTTGACATGGATTCGTTGATTGAGAATCCCGATATTAATTGAGAGATTTCAATTTTACTACTACGGTCATAATTACTAAGATACACACTCACTAATTGATACTGACCAGCTTGGAATTGTGTATTAGACACTCAATAGTTCCTTCAATTCAGATTCGGCCTGTGCCGCATAAGTTCTATTAAACAAGAAGATGTTTCTCTTGTTTTCATTTACTTCGTATTCATATTCGTAGATTCTAACGGGTGACCAATTTGCAGCACTAATCAATTGCAGAGTGTTATTTAACGTGTAGGTATCGACACTGATTCTCGTATCATTGGCGTCTTTATAATACAAAACATTTTCCGTTATATTGGCATCCATTGTCCAATTGATAATGTCATTACCTTTGTAATTTGCATTATAGGCCTGCGCTTGCGCCGCATACTTCTTTATAAGCATGTTATTAAAATTAATGGAATCCAAAGGCCATTGATTAGACGGATCAATGATGTTATTGGCCATATAGATTAACCAAACTTTACCTTGGTCATTGTAATAATGATATGCGATTTCTTCGGCTCTTTCGCCTTCACTGACTGTGTATGAAAGGAAGTTGATGGGTTGACTGTAGAGTTGTTCGACAATCTTCGAACGTCTTGTTATATCAACAACCGACTTGTTGTTGTATTGCACGACAGGAAAATATTTGAAATAGTTGATTGAGTTTGACATTAGTGTATCCCCGTAACATTTTTAACCCAATCGAGACTTTGGTTAGCAAAATCTCCGATATAAGAAGATTTGAGATTTTGAGTAACACCATAATCATTAGCGGTATGAATGTTAACTTCCGTCAATTCCATTGCTAATTCTACAACAACTGGCTTACCACCTTTAAACACGTTAAGTTGATCGCCACCATTATATCTAACATTGAATGATGTAATGAAAGCGGGTTTTAATTTATAGTAATACTCTTGGTCAATACCTAAAAAAGATATGTTTGCTAAATGGGGATACTTCAATAGATTGTGAGCAGATCCATATCCGGAAACCGCAATATATTCTGGTAATATGTTTTTTTTAATCGTTGCGACAATATCTTTTATGGCATCTGAGTCGTCTCTATTTGAGGCCGACAAACGCCAACTGAATGAGTGGGTTTTTAACTTGACGCCTTTGAATTCCATTGTTTCATATGGGTTGATGGCTGCACCGTTTAAAAGACTTCCTGTGGTTCCCGTATCAACACCAGCAATAATTCCAGCGCCTGCCAGAATTGCACCCGCCCCTGCCAAAAAGCCGTTGTTAGAACTGGATAAAGCATTACCAGCAGCCAATGCAGTCTTTTGAATGATATCTGCATAGTATCGTACATCGGCGGATGCGGAGTCGCCATTGACCCAAGAATCTTTACCACCACGCATACCCATCACGAATGATGCCAAACCAGCATCTGCGGAAGATATTTCAAGACCAGTGGTATCGTTTAGTTGCAATGGTAACGGAAGAACAATAGTTTCTTTGTTTATCTCATTTTTCCCACCAGCACCAGCATTGACATCGCCGTATGAGTATTCTTTGAAACCCAAGATCATCAGATAAGGAATGGCTTCAGATTTTGGAAACTTATGAATCACCGTTCCAACTTGACTGTTTCTTCTGCTTTTTGATATAACATCTCTTGGATTTTCAATGAATCCCGACATTTCCTAATCCTTTATAAATACGTATAGGCTTTTAGTTATTTATATAGGTATCCATGGCAACTCTTAAAGGTAGATTTAAACCAAACAACCCGTCTAAATACAGCGGCGATCCTACTAACATTATTTATAGATCATCGTGGGAACTTAAGGTTATGATGTTTTTAGATTCACATCCAAATGTTTTGAAATGGAATTCGGAAGAAATTGTTATACCATATGAAAGCCCAGTTGACGGAAGAATTCACCGATACTTTCCCGACTTCTTTGTAGAACAAATAAATAAGGATGGTAAGAGAGAAAAGGTTTTGATTGAAGTCAAGCCTAAACATCAGACTATCGCACCTAGTGTCGGCAATAAAATGACACCAAAAGGTATGATCAGTAAGAAGTATCTGAATGAAGTTATGACATATGGCATCAATCAAGCCAAGTGGACATCAGCTCGAAAAATATGCAAAGATCGTGGTTGGAAGTTCCAAATCATGACAGAAGATCATTTAGGGATTAAGTAATGGCATTAGTATTTGATACAATTCTGAATCAGGGCGTTCGTGGGGGTCAGATCCCTGCACGAACCCAAGAAGCACGTGATTGGTATCGTAACACTGCTAAAACGTATAGCAATGTGACTGAGAACCAATTCCTCAAGGGAGCCGAGGCAACAAGGTTCAGTAACACCCCCATGGTCGGTCAGATGTATATGTTTCGATACAACGCCAAATGGAAGGACGAACTGCCATATTGGGATAAGTTCCCGTTGGTGTTTCCCTTTAAAAAGATCAAGGGTGGATTTCTTGGCCTGAACATGCACTACCTACCCCTGAACTACAGAGCTCAGTTGATGGATGCATTGTATACGGTGACGAACAACCAACTGTATAACGAGACCACCAAACTCAAATTGAATTACGACATTCTGAATGGTGTTTCCAAGTTCAGATATTTCAAACCAACAATCAAGCACTATCTGTCAGATCATTTGACGAGTAGATTCTTATATGTATATCCTGCTGAATGGGATATGGCTCTGTTTCTACCACTTGAGAAATTCCAAAAAGCAAACAAACAGGAAGTCTGGAAAGACTCAAGAAAGATTATAGGTCGTTAAATGCCATTCAATTTATCCCAATTTAGAAGTTCTATAAACAATAACGGTATTGCTAAGACCAACACTTATGAGGTAATCATTGGAGTTACTTCATCATTACAAAATATCGCCAACGTCACGATGCCAATTACCAGTGAGTTGACTCTGAGATGTCAGTCTATTCAATTACCCGAAATCGACTTGATGACGTTGCCATACTACCCAAAAGTAATCGGGGGTGGTGAACGCCGAGTTGTTGGTATCAATCAATTCAAAGTCATTCCAATGGAGTTTATCGTTGACACCGATATGCGGATTGTTCAGTTCTTTCAGAATTGGTTACAAGGTATTGTCAACTACTATTCGCCTCCTGGTTATAACTTTAATGCCATCAACGATATCCAATTACCATATGAGCTATCATACAGAGACGAATATGCTGTTCAGGTAACCATCAACGTCTATCCTCAAGGTATGATTAACGGTGACGAGACACCGCAGACCTATCAACTATTCAGAGCCTTTCCGATAAACATGGGTAACATCACACTGAGTTATGCGGATGAGAACAAACACATGATTCTTCCAATCGGTTTCACATACGATTCGATTGAAGCATCAGGTTTGAAAAGAGGCCTTAATCTATCAGACATCACAACTGGATCATTATAACAAAGAGAGAACTAAATTATGAGTTTGCCTAAAATTGATTTGCCACTATTCGAACTAACACTTCCGTCTACTGGCAAGAAGTTAAAGTATAGACCTTTTAATGTTCGTGAAGAAAAGATTCTTCTGTTAGCACAAGAATCCAATGACTTGGATCAGATCGTCTTAGCAATTAAACAGATCATTACCAACTGTGTTGTCGATATTGATGTTGACACTTTGCCTATGTTTGACTTAGAGTATATCCTTATACACATCAGATCAAAGTCTGTCAACAACGAAATTGAATTCAGCATAATAGACGCCGAGACCGAAGAGAGCATCAAACTCAAACTCGACTTGAATACCGTCGAATTAAAGATCAATGAGAAACACACTAAGAAGATTGCCATCAACGACGACTACACCCTTATCATGAAATACCCAACGATTGATCAGATCAAAGAACTGCGTGAATCAGAAGACTCCGACTACGAACTGATGGTTGGCTCGATTGATATGTTGATCAGTAATGATGGTGACAAGATCTATAAGTTCTCTGAGTTCTCTAAGGCCGAAGTGACGACCTTTATTGAAGACCTCAATGCCAAAACGGTCGGTGATATCAAGTTCTTCTTTGAGACACTCCCCGTGTTACGTGTCGAATTTCAATATAAGAACAATCTAGGCAACGACAGAACCTTTGTATTGGAGGGACTGAACAGTTTTTTTATCTAATGGTGAGTCACAGTGATCTGGCTCACTATTATAAAAACAACTTTTCTTTGATGCAATACCATAAATATTCACTGAACGATATAGAGAATATGATACCCTACGAACGTGATCTGTACATTACCATGCTGATAGAATCACTAGAAAGAGATAAAGTAAATGGCTGAAGAACCGTCAAAGATTAAAGATCTACTCGCAGCAGTCAATGCTAGCAGTGGTGTCAATAAACTTGGCATCAAAGTTGATTACGCTGCTGGTTCAATGCTCGAAGGCAGTTTAAACGAGTTAAAACACTCTGCGAAGTTGCAAGTCGAATACTTAAGTCAATTGGTTGGGTTTCAAGAACAATCTCTCAAAGATGCCAGATTGAAAAGTGTTCAGGGTGACAGTACTGAGAAACTTCAAGACAAAAAGGGAATCGGGTCTGATCTGGCGAACGCTGGTAAGGCGGGTCTAGATGCTGCATTTGCTGCTGGTGGACCATTCGGCGCTTTGGTTGGTTTGATGATAAACGGTCTTATTGGTGCAACATTGGCATACAAAGCCGTTAAACCGTCAAATGCCAGAGAAAATGCCGAACTAACGACAGAAAAGAAAGTTAAAGAAACTAGGGCGCAGGCAGAGGAAAGAGCAAGAGCTAAAGCCGAAGCTGATGCAAAAAGAGCTAAATTAGAAGAGATAAGAGAATCTCAAGCGGCCGAATTAGAAGACGCTAGAGCTCGATCAAGAGCAGCTCGTGCGGCCGCCGAAGGTCCAAGAGTTTCAGAAAGAGGTGATCCATTACGAGGTAACGCAAAAAAGCTCCAACAAGCTAGATACGACAGAGAATTGGATGTGGCAGATAGATTAGAGTCTGAAAAACTCCGCAATCTTTCAAGTACCGATATGGCTCTTGATGCAACAAAGGGTGCTGGCGCTGTTGGCGATGTTGTCGCTACAGAAAAAGGTGCGGGGGCTTTAGGTCTTGCAAAAGGCGCCAAAGGGCTTTTGAATCTGGCCGATAAGGTAGCATTACCTCTGCAAGCACTAATAACACTTTTGGATGTCACATCAGAAGAGAATAAAGATAGAAACAAATTAGGAGCAACTGTCAAAAGTTTAGCAGGGAGCTTTACTGGACTTTTGGATTTGCTAGCATATGTTCCGGGTGTAAATAAAATTCCGGGTGTTGGTGGGGCTACTGAGGCTTTAAACAGTGGATATGATTATGTAGCTAATTCTGCCATTGGAACCGCCTACGGTGATGTTATGAACGAAGTCGGGGAGAAAACGGGGCTTACATCAGTTTATCATGGCACCGTAGTGCCATTAGGAACTGGTGTACGAGCACTTGGTTCTGCCTATATGAATCATCTGGAAGCGGGCGATATGTCTCGAACGAACCCATATGGACCAGAAAATCCTTCAATGTTGGTGGCAAAAATGATTAAAGATTATACGACAGATCCAGAAACTGGCGCTTTATTATCCCCTCAACAACTTGAAATGAAGCGTGAAATGTCTCGTCTTTCAGCACCACAATCTTCATCCACACCACCAATTGTCGTAGTCCCACCGCAATCACGACCAGACGGAGGCGGTTCTAATATTGTCAACTCACACAACACTCAGAACACTACGGTCATTCAGAAAAATGACGCATCAACGAGTTTGGCTATGGGGTGGACCATGCTTGGCTATGGATTTGGTTCAATACCTATGGGGCAATAATGTAAAAAGGGAAGCTTTCGCTTCCCCCTCTTGATTAATCTTCTGCGAGTGTCTTGAAGAAACTCATATCTGGATCATCATCGTCAATGTCTGGAGATGGAGTCTCTGCCAGTTTAGGAGCTTGACGCTCTTTGAACTTAGGAGTATAATCCATCTCCTCGTCGTCCTCAGCAGCATTGCCTGTGGGTGCGTGGTTGCTGCCGTCAAGACCAAGAACCTTGTAGAACTTAGCCTTGAGTTCCTCATAAGACTTGAAGTTTTTAGGATCGACGATCTCTTTGAGGGAGTGTTCCTGCTTGTAGACCGATTCAAGGGCATCATCATCAGTCAGCAATGGACCCTTGGCCATAAAGTCTGACTTGTCGTAGTTCTGATAACCTTCATACTTGCGGATCTTAAGCTGGAAGTTTGCTCCTTCCCACAGATCAAATGGGTTAATCTTTTCTTCACCGTATTGTGGTGCCATCAAATCCTTGAGCTTCTCAAAGATCTTCTTACCATACTTATACAAGAATACCTTGCCTTCGTTCGAAGGATCGGCGGGGTCTTTTACGATGTAGATGTTTGAGTAGTAGTTCTCACGGCGCTTCTGCTTACGTACTTGTTTACGTGCAGGCGAATCGTCATCCTTGGTGGAGTTCCAAAGCTCGGAGTTGAACTCAGAAACAGGGTCAGGAAGACCTAGAGTGGTGAGTGAGTTCTCAATGTAGTAGATGCCGTTTGGTCCTTGAAAGCCGTGATCCCAACGGCGAACCCAAGGCATATCTTCGCCTTCTGGTGGGGGAAGGAAACGAATGACTGCATAACCGTTGCCAGCCTTATCGACTGCTGGTTTCCAATACTTTTCGGAGTCGTCGTTGTAACTTGACTTGCCCATCTTGGACAGTTGATCGTTCAGGTTCGACATAGCCGAAGAACGATTCTTTTTGAGGTCTGCGAAATTAACCATAGTGTTATCCTTATGTTGCGGAATATTGCGATGTATTACGGAATGTGTTTACGATTGTAGTCTTTACTTTGTCTGCGTCAAATGTCAGAAACGGTCTGTACTTAACGCATTGTCTCTTTATATCAGGCCAGATGATTTTGTCAACTAGTTTTTTGTCCCAATATCGAAAAACATTTGTCACTTCGTTTATCATAATCAAGGTCTCAGGGTGAATCTGTTTTGATTGATACGCTCTGAGGATCTTTGGATGTTGACCGTCTTTTGATAACAGATTGGTATCGAAGTTTTCATCCAAATTATTTATATCCTGTTGTAAGACATACATCAATGATTGCTGAACTTTCTTCCAATCACTGTATATCTTTTCAGTCTTTTCATCGCCTAGATCACCAATCCATAGAGAAGGATTACGTACCATGTTGGCTAGGATATAGTCTTTTGCATCTGATCGCTTTGCAAGCTTGTAGAAGAAGAACTTGTCCTTCCTGTTCTCGAATGCGAGAGATGATACGTTTACCTTACCGTTATACTTGAAGAAGTCATAATCGGTGTTGAAGTGCCGTTTTAGGGCAAGGTAGTATACGTACAGTTCGAAGGCGTCTTTTGTTGAGTAGATGCTCATACTGGTAATTTTGATGTCTTTTCTGCCATAAGGTTTAAAGTCTCGGCTTGTTCTCGAACCTTCGACTTAAGAACGACTGAACGTCTAATGATTTCTCCAATCAATTCAATTTCGACATTATGTATTTCAGAATAATGAACCAAGGCATCAATAAGTGTAACATCCTTATTGACATAATTCTCAACTTCTTTTAGAATGACTTCTGCTGTTAATTGCATATTACTCATTCAGAGTTTTAATGCCGAGTGCCCAGTTTTCAGCAGCGTCTTCTACATAATGAAGTGATTTACCCTCGAAGCTTTCGGTCTTGAACAGATCACCATTTGCATTGTGGAAATGAATTGAGTATCCACTATCTTCTTTGACTACTTCGGCTCTTGCTCTAGAGTTGTTGTTCTCATAGAATGTTGATATTAGTTGCATGGTTTCCCCTTATAATGTACAGTTTGGGGAGTGCCGAAACACTCCCCTTATTGATTAGAACTTAAGTTCAGCGCCGATAATAGCACCATCAAAGTTAAAGTCAGCATCTGAAGTAGACTTGACGTATGTCACAAGATCCAACTTTCCTGTTGGGTAGTATTCGACGCCTACAGTGGCTCCAGCGAAGACGATATCCTGTAGATCAACATCAGTGTTAACATACACTGAGAGACCTTCTGCGGGGACGTAACGCAGTTCGGGAGTGGCTGTGGTAGTCCATAGTTCGACGCTGGTGTCGTACTCCACGACGATATCGTTATTAAACTGAACACCAGTTTTACCTAGATCAACTGCGAATGCAGAGCCAGCGGCAAGTACAAGTGCGGTTACGGTCATAAGAAAAGTTTTCATCATTGTCATCCTATATTGTTTGTGTTGGTGATGGGATTCTGTTTCAAGGTTCCCATCGGACCCATGTAGATTAGGCCGCTAGGGCGTAAGCTACAGGTGCGAAATTTTCATTTGCATTTGTAATTTTCTTCGCATTAACCCAGCTTAGATCGGGGTAGCTCCATCCTGCCTAGTTCGCCTGTCGATCCTGTTTTACCCCCAGCAAAGATACACCACATGCGACTTCCATATTGGCTGCAACCCTGTTAACAAGGCCGAGTGTATCCGTGGTGGAGGTAACGGGTACTGCCCCCGTGTCCAGAACGTGTTCAGTGAATATCATCACTACAAGGTTATTTATAACATAGGAAATAACATCTGTCAAGCGTTATCCACGATCATATCGTCTAATCTTCTCTTCATGTGTCATATGTCGTTTAACATACTCTTCAGGAACCTTACCGATACCTACGACACGATCCCATTCACGTTGGGTGTACGTAGCTTGATCCCAAGGTAATTGGGTATAAGTAGATTCGACGGTAATAGTGTCATTTTCGTCTTTTTTATCCATTCGGTTCGTCCTTATAGAAGATGTGGTTGTCTATACGTGAAGTACGAGAGTAATCAACATTCCACTTAGGATCTACCTTTGTTGAGTGAAACATGATAGACCCATCAGTCGGATCCTCATATTTATTATAATTCAACATCACAGATTCGGCAATATGTAAAGCTTCGAACCAAGCTTTGGTGTCTTTAGGTTTATCCGACTTACCGTCATTAGTCCAAGAGAACTGATCTTTCTCCCAAACCACATCACAGATCGTCTTTGGATAGTGAGTCGAATGTGTTCGATTTAGCGTGACCCAAGCCACAGCTGTTTGTCCTAGTTTGGATTCCCCTCTAGACTCAAAGTAAATATTGAGAGCTAAACATTTCTTCTGTTTAATATCTACAGCAGGAGGCGGTGGTATTGTTATAGTAGGTGTGACTACTAGTGGGAATTTTAATGACATATTAGTCATAGCAGTCGTATCGACAATAGTATATTTAATCTCATCTGTAATGGGTTGATCATATGGTGCCTGTTTGGCACTTACACTTATCATTACCATACTAGTTATTATGGCAGTGGAAAGTATAGTACCTAATGAGGTTATGATTCTCATTAGATCTAATCCTTATATTGTTGCTATAGCTCATTATACACACTCCTGAAGAGTTGTCAACGAATAAATACTTATATGCAAAAAAGGTAGGATTGCTCAAATGTCAGAAAAAAGCAGCCTTGATTATGATGGAGATGGCAAGATTTCAGAAGATGATATTAAAACAAAACAAGATCTGATAGAGATCGACAATCAAGACAAAAAAGAAGACCAGCAACGCCGTATGGCATGGCTGGCTATGGGGTCTATGGTTATCTTCACTGCCATGCTATTCGTACCCTTGGTTAGTGTCGAACGACTACAGGCGATAGACAATATCTTGGGCATGTTTTACATTGCCCAAGCTGGTGTTGTTGCTACCTTCTTTGGAAGTCAGGCCTACCTGAGTAAGTCTTAGGCGGCTTCGGCCATTTCCAAAGCCAGTTCCAGAGCGTCAGTCTTCAACTTGCGGTTCAGACCGTACCAAGACGACTGCAAGCGAGTGTCAGACGAGCGGCCAAGTTCGTGGTCAGTCATGAAGGTCACAGCGTTGAACGCCGACCACCAAGAACCTTCGGCGAATTCTGCACCGGGTTGTTCAACCAGTACTTCCATCGCACGATTGGCGGTGCGAGACAGCTCGCCTTTGTTCTTGTTCGACATACCCAACAGAGAACCAAAGTACTCTTTCAGAGTGTCTTCAGTGGTGCGCTTCGAACCAAGGAAGGAAGCCATCTCTTTGTACTCAGCCATCTTGAAGTGGGCCACGCCCATCATCTCCTTGACCGCATCCGCATCAAACTGACGGCGGTGGTTCAACTTCACGGCGTTGGTCGCCGTTTGGTTCAACGACAGGGTCAGAGTGTTGTTGCAGACCACACGAATCGGCGTGAAGCGGATGTCAATGGTCTTACCGTACTGGTGGGGGTTGGAGAACAACATGTAGCTGTCAACCTTGTCACCGTTGAAGAGTTCGAACGAGTCATCAACCTTGGCCAGAGCCCAGATGATTTCGCCGTTCTTCAACGAACCAGCGGTGTGCATCTTCATCTTACCCACGTCAGTGAAGTCTTTGAAGAACTCGAAGGCTTCCTCGTTCTGGACAGGGTGCCAGCCTTTGCCGACCTGAGTCAGAACACGACCGTCAGTTTCACGGATCAGAGCCTTCATGCCAGTCGGAACCTTACGACCGTTGAACTCTGCGAAGGTATCGACCTCTTGCACCTTCCAATCAACACCCGCAGCCTTCATCATCTCAGCGGGGGCCAGATCATCGGCGACTTGAACGCCGAGACCGTGCCAAGGGGTTTCACCGACGAACGCCATCTGAGCAACGCCGTTTACGAATTCAAGTTCATGAGCCATTTTGTAGTCCTCTTTCTGTGTGTGTTTTGTTCGTTACTATTACAATATAGTCGATTCTGACGGAATGTCAACACTTATTTTGAAAAAATTTCACAATCTTGAAGTCCAGATCGGTCAACTTTTTCACATAGGGAAGGCCTTGGTGACACAACAGGTCACCGACACGAGCGAACTCGTTAGCGATCTTGTCGTTGGGATAGGTCTGTGCGACAGTCATCATACGGTCGCCGAGGGTCTGAAGTTTGTTCACGATAGCTCCTTTTCGCTTCCTACATACTCAATATAGTCATTTTCAAAAGAATGTCAAGCCATTCGACAAAAAAAGATCGCCCGAAGGCGATTATTTAGTAGATATATTTGTCTCGAAAGGTCGCTTTCGGAAAGATCCGCTTCAGCGCCGTGACGATGTGTGCATCAGTCACCGTTCGATCACCGTAGGCGTTTTCAAGGCATCCCGCTCGCCGTGCAGCTGCCCACGCATCTGCTCCTAGTCGAATGTCCTCGACGGTCAGAGATTTCTCTTTGAGATAAGCTTCGACCATACCAGACCAACGCTTCACAGTCTCAGAATTGAACTTCATTTGAAGCCTCCAATGGGAGAGTAAGTTGCAACGATCTTACCCGTGTTTATTTCGACGATGTTACACTCGAAGCCGCAGGCCACAGCCTTCGCTTTCGCAGCCGCAAGGTCAGTGAACTTCTTGCCGAGAGAGTAGCCGAAGTTGTAGAAGTGAATGTCGAGCATCTTATAACCCCTCAAAGTAACGGATGTCAGCTTCGGTAGTGTGCGGATCTTCCGCCTGAATTCGACGAACGAGTTCGTCCCACAACGAGTCAGCTTTACGCAGGATCATGTCGGCGAGACTGTAGGCTTCGTTGGCGAACGCCGTCTCGCTGTTCTTGCGGAGCAACGGAATGGCGGTGCGGATCTGGTCAAGTGTCAGGTCTTCGTAGGACATCATCATCTCCTCTGTCTACACTACTAATATAGTCATTTTGAAAAGAATGTCAAGCCCCTTCGCCAACTTTTTTCGATTATTCTGCCATGGCGTAGGCGATGGAGATTTTCATCTCCATCAGATCCTCGATTTGTTTGAACCCGAAACTGTCCACGATGAACGTGCCTTCGGGGCTGACGAAGATGTCGCCGACAGAGGCACTATAACCATTATCCATCTTGCGAAGTGTTACGCCGAGATACCCGTTACCCATGTTGGCAACATCAAATGCAATCTCAAGATTGTCGGTATCGACCTCGAACTGTGGTGTGTAGAAGTTTACGAACTCAGTCTGCCACTTGTCGGCGCCGAGCATCATCGCATACTTCGCCTCTTTCTGTTCTTCAGAAGCGAAGTACGTCCAGCGGTTTTGATAGATCGTGATCATGTTATATCTCCTTACAGATCAACCATAGTCCAAACACGGTCAGCCAGTTGTGCATCTTCTTTTAACATGATCCACAACGCTTTCGGGATCACTTGGAGCCCTTTCGAAGCATTTGTTTTCGCATAGTCGTTATAGGTCGGGTGTTCCCAAGCAGCCATCATCATCTCCTCTGTCTACACTACTAATATAGTCATTCTGGCGAGAATGTCAAGCCTCTACTTCATTTTTATTTTGAACTTTTTCGATTCGAACCAACTTGTGTTCTGTCTCGCAGATGTTGTCAAAATCCTCTTCGTCGATGACGTACTGGCTGTGTTCGACTACGTAACTGATACGGCGATCAATCTCTTCTGAAGCCCAACCCCAAGCCTCCCATTCCGTATCGAAGTATTTGATGGTCGGATTCGAATCAGTGTAGTAGGTTGGGTAAGTCACTTTGTACATTCTGTACTCCTTTTGTATCCATCCCAGATGGCTCGACGATAACCGGGGCTCAGTTGATACCACTGCTCTTGTGTCATATCGCAATCAGGCGGTGGTTCAGTTGGTGTTGGCGGGGCTTTGTAGGTCCAAAAACTCATAGACCCAACAACTTCTTTTCTTCTTCCGACAACTTCGACAAGGCTGCGGAACGAACGTCTCGCTTTCGTTGTTCTTCAAGTTTGTGCGCTTCAAGAAGGTCTAGAGTCCAACCCATTTCATCTAAGACATTGTCGTCTTCAAGAGAGAAGTTGTAAGCGACACGGAAACCGTCTTCGCCGTCTGGACGCAAGAGATTGAAACCCATCCAAGTCGCCGTTGCAACAGGAACAACTTCGTAGCCGAAGTGGTGCGCCCGACTCAAAGCCCGCATGAGTTTACGTGGATATTCCTTGGTGAGTTGTACCACCATCTCTTCTTGCTCTGCGGCTTCACGAAGCAGACGCTCTGTTTTAGTTTCACGTGCCATATCACATTCCATTTTCTTTGAGAAGTTTGCGATAAGTGGGATGCCACTTGATCACCTTTAGTTTGCGGTAGGGTAATGAAACATAGGCATCAGTCTTGCCTTCACGAGCAAGTGCGATGCGAATCGCTTGCTTCATCAAGTCCTGACGAAATCCAATATCAATCATATGACAGATGTCGCTCATTTGGTTCCCTTTCGTCCCCTACAGTCTCAATATAGTCATTTTCAAAAGAATGTCAAGCCGTATTTTCGATTATTCGATAAATTTTTCTAGACCAACCAATTCCTTCTCTACGGGATCTTCTTCGTAGTCGGTTGGATCGGCCGATTCAATTCTGGCTTCTGCAATCTTCATGTAGTTTGGATCAAGCTCGATACCGACAAACCTAAAGTTTTCTAAAACAGCGGCCTTGCCAGTCGATCCAGAACCCATGAATGGGTCTAAGACGATTCCGTTAGGAGGCGTCACCAATCGGCATAGGTATCGCATAAGGTCAGTAGGCTTGACGGTAGGGTGGAAATTCGTCGCCGTATTCCAACGACCATATGGGTTTCCAGTTTCCCCAGCATCAGCCTTGGACGTATGGTTAGGGCGAAACTCGGCGCCTGCCTTACGGTGTTCAGCCATGCCTTCCATTCCTTCATTACGATCTTTCTTGGAAGTCTTGGCGCAATAGAAGAAACGAGCGGCTGAACCACCATCATTGTAACCTTCCCACGGAACTCGACCATATTCACCGTAACAGTTGGCATTTTCGTCGCCAGTTTTGCTCTGTTCTTTGCCTGATACATTACCACCAGATTTTGCGTTTGGGAAAAGGGAAACGACTTCTTCGCTACCATCATGGATGAAGTTGGCAGGGAAACGCCCCAATGTTTCAGAACGAGCCGTTGATGCTAGGCTACGTTCTGCGGAAATAGCGACAGAATCTGTGTCTTGCATCCACGGGCGTTGCCATCCTTCATGCTTTCCAGACCTATCAACTTCGGCACTATTGTTTCCACCGCCAAGCTTCTCCCCCATATGAGGCACACGGCAATCATCAATATTGATACCACCAGTTCCATACTTCAATACATTAGCGGCAACAGTCTTTTCTTCTAACGGCTTTCTTGCAACAGTGATTGGTTCTAATGCGGGCTTTAGCGCAGTCCCCCAACCTTCCCATTGTTTTGCTTCATCTGTGGCTGGAACGCTCACGCTTGGTTGATATTCTCGACCATTGTCTTTGATCCAAGAACCAGTGGCGTTTTGATCTGCACCGGGAATCATACGTTTTACTGCGTTACCAACTGGTGTGAGATTTCGTTCTGCACCAGCAGATTTATCAATCGCTTTGCTAACGTCCATCGACTTAGGAAACCCCGAACCATACACCCATGCAATCATATCACGAATTTCAAAACCCGCATCTTCGATACGAACCGCCATACGATGTTGAGTACGTGTTCCAGCAAATGCTAACAGATACCCACCCGGTTTCAGAACCCGCAAGGCTTCCTCCCAAATCTCTTGAGAAGGAACATCATAGTCCCATTTCTTTCCCATGAAGGAAAGTCCATAAGGTGGATCAGTAACAATGCTATCAACACTGTTACTTTCCATGGTTTTCATAACGTCTAGGCAGTTGCCGTTGTGTAGGGTAAATGTTTTCATGTCTTGGCCTTTATCTGATAATGTCGATTTTGTTCATGGTTTCTTCGGTCCAGATCTCTTGCTCGTGTCGAACCTTGCCTTCGGCGGTAAGAGTCTGATACCGACTAGACGCCTTCCTTTGCCACCAAGCGATCATGCTCGCCAGATGATGCTTGTCATAGTTCTCTTTACTCTTGACGAGCTTCGAAGTTTGACCCAACAACACCTCACGGGTGTTCTCAAACCCATAGGTGGACATGTAGAAGCGCTTCTGTGTGGTGATGTCGGTGCTGACCTTGACCGCTGCCACAAACTGATCGTAGAGGGTCTTATCGTGTCTCTTGAGTTCCTGCTTGACGATGCTGACCATCTTCGTTTGCATCTTCAACTTTCTCGACGATTCGGTTCTTGCCACCAAAGGCTCGTCATCGTTTCTCTTCGTGAACCATAGATTCATTTCATTATAAAACTCATCTGACAGTGTCAACATGAACTTGCTCTCAGTGTCGCCTGTGTGACGAATGAATGGCTTTAGTCCATCGTATTGACTAGTCCCCTTGATGCTACCGTACAGTGACGTAGTCTCGAACAGGCACGTATCCATCTCAGGATACTTCTTGTTGACCATCTCACGAACTTCGTGTGAACTACAGACCAAGGATAACAGTTTGCCGCCTAGGTAGTTAAACCCAAACGGTTGAGTCGGCACAATGATGTAACCCATAATAGCATGACGGTTAAACACCTTCAGATCTGGCACGCCGCCAAGCCAGTCGTTTCTAGGTTTGGAATTGATCAGAGGCGATGCTAGTTTGATGAACCCAACATAGGTGTTGGTGTTCTTCTCTTTGACGCCGAGCTTCAATTGCTTACCGGGACTGCTCTCGTAAGTGAACGAGGCAGTCATCTCAAGCATGGTGTCGAACTGAGAATTGGCGACTTCGACGACCTCGAAGTCCATATCATTCGGAAGCATGTTGAAGTTGGAGAACATATCACCTTCGAACCCAAACCCAGCCAGAGTTGTGGGTAAGGATCTGATACGGTCTATCTTCTTCATACGAAAGTATTCTTCTATAGTTGAATACTTCTGCATGTAGTCAATGAACCTTGACGCTACGTATGTAGTATCATCTTTACTGAGCTCCATCCAATATCTCCTGTTTTTCTTTTACTTTTGTTCCCAACTCGACAAGCCAATTTTCAATCGCATTTTTAATCGCATCTGCAAGTGACGACATTTGGACGTTTACAGTATCCACATTCTTAAAAATGAAAATCAACTTAGCATGTGGAATGATGGCGTCAATACCGTCTCCCGCAGCCTCCAAACATGGCTTAAGATCTTCCCAACTAATGATGGCCATCGCATCTTCTTGGCCGATCAAGTAGAAATCGGCAGGATTTTCGATATTGATACCTTTGTTGGACCCACGACTGTTTTTGATTCGAATGCGAGTAGTTTTGACTGGATTCCCACGTTCTGAAATCATGGAATAACTAGCAAACTTGAATTCTACTTTAAACCCACGCTTTTTATCAATGTGATCGTAACCGACTTGATCGACTGCCTCTAGACGATAGTTTGAAGCTATTTCGACCACTTTTTCCATCACATTACCCTTGATGGGCAAATAGATTCGTCCATTAAGCTCTTTCGCAACAGACTTAGCGCCTGCGCTATATATTTGCTCGTTAATCACATCATTCAAGATGTCTGCATATGTAGCGGTATCCATTACCATTCTCCTTTGTTCATAACAATAATAGCATGTCAATTGACCGTTGTCAAGCGGCTTTTTGAAACCAAGACGGAATTTCCCGCTTGGTCCAAACCATCTTGAAACGGTCTTGCTTGGTCTGATAGAACTCACGGTAGGATCGTACAGGATCTTCGGGGTGAATACACTCAGGATTACTACCCATGGCCAGAGCGAAGGCGGTACGGTAGTTGGTGGGGATGTTTGTGGGGTAGTTTGACACTACGTTGCGTAGTAGGGAGTCTGACTTGTGAACCTTACCGTAACGGTGCGTATACTCGTCACACAACGCTACAAAGTGTTGGTAGAGCCACCAGTAGTTGCCGGTGGTCTTACGTGCCCACACGGTACAGGGATGGTTGGCATGACAGGTTCGATACAGGATGTCGGGTTGGCGAACCTTGTCACCGTCTAACAGACGATGGACAGCGCAAAGCATCTGAGCCGACTCGACGATCATCTTGACGACATGCTTGTCACATTGCATCTTGGCCGCAAGAACGGGGTCTTCTGATAACACAAAAATGTTCATGATGTATCCTTTGTCTACACTATCAATATAAACATTTTTGAAAGAATGTCAAGCCTTATCTGCAAATAATTCCCATTTTCCTTCGATTGTTTCGACCAAAACCGTACAGTGTTCGACCCAATCGCCTGTGTTCATGTAGTAGTCGGTCATCTTGGGAATGTGAGTGTGACCGCATATGACGGCATCGTAACCGTTTAACTTACCATATTTTGATAACATTTTTTCAGTTCCCGTCACTCGAAGGTATCGGTAAGGGGTTTGGTTTAGTGCCTCGGCACGTTCGATCCACTTGATAGGAATGAGGTCGCCTATTCGTGCCAGAGAGTTGATTAGCTTCTTGGGGAACCTCATCCACATATCGAACTGATCCCCATGCGTGACGAGGATCCTACGACCGTCTACAGCATGATAAACGTGCTTGTTAGCTATGGTGCAGTTACCGAAGCTGAAGTTGTATTTGAAGAAAGGTCTTACGAAATCGTCATGATTTCCTGGAGCGTAGTAGACTTTAGATGACATACTCATCTCTAAGATTTTTCGAATCACTTGCGTCTGTTTGTCGGTCCAGTATTGTTTGCGTTGCAGAGCCCATCCGTCAATGATATCCCCAACCAAAAACAGATTGTCACAAGTGTTAGAGTCAAGGAAACTCAGAAGCTTCTTACTCTTTGCATGTCTTGTGCCTAGATGTAGATCTGAAATGAAGATGCTTTTGTAATGCATTTAGAACCCATGAATTTCAGTATATTTCTTTCGCAAAGCAATAAAGTCGTGGATGTGGTCGTCTCGCTTCTCGACAAACTCTTGTGGTATACCGTCATCCGTCATCACCAAAGTCACTAGTTGACTGATAGGTTTACCTACCCGCTCCTCGAAGGCCACAGCGTAGAATGACTCTTGCATGAAGTAACTCTTGATCCACTCAGGCTTCTTGGCACGGCGAGAGGTCTTGAAGTCAATGATGGACAACTTACCCCGCCACTCCGCAACCAAGTCTACACGACCCGCCACTTGCATGAAGTGAGAATATAAAGGCGCTTCTTGATACCAGATGTTGTTTAGGTGTTTGTCGAGCAGAGGCTTGATCTGGTTGAACATCTCAACGTTGATCGGCATCTTCTTTCGAATGTAGTCGGGCTTGTTGTCGATATATTCCTCGGCAATCAAGTGTACCTCAGTGCCACGGTCTGTGGCCTGCGTGCTTATGCGCTGGGCTTCAGCTTCCCCTACCCGTGCCTTCCACACGTCTAGGCCAGTCTTATCCTGAATGGCCAAGACGGTGGTGACAGATGGATACTTGCCACCACCAGTTGGGTAATAGAATCGTCCTGTTGGTGTAGTCTCACAGTATAAATCGGGAAGTTGAATCCCGTGGCTCACATGGTTAAACATTACAATCCTAATTTGTCTCTAGCTATGATGTATGACTTCACAAGGTCAGATCTTACTATATCATCAACAAAGAATTCTGTAAACTCAAATTCTTCCATTCCACGAATGATTCGAATGAAATCGGCGATACCCGATTGTTCGTTGAACCTTTTGTTGGTCAAGTCGTCTTGTTTGATGTCACCCGCAAAGATGATCTTGCAGTTCTGGCCAACACGTGTCATGACGGTATGGAGCTCACCATCATTCATGTTCTGCATTTCATCAACAACAATGATACAGTTATCAAAAGTAACGCCACGAAGGAACGAGGTGGATCTGAACTCTATCATATTCTTTTGTTTTAGAATCGAATACGCATCGCCTCGACCAAACAACTTTTCACAGATAGGTGGATAAGGCTCTTCGTATACTGCCTCTTTCTGTCCACGAGTTCCTGGCATGAATCCTTGGTCACGTGTCGATACCGTAGATCTGATGAGCCAAACTTTCTCATGATCGTTTCTTTTATCAAAAACGTCTTTGAGAGCGAAGTACAGAGCCATGAAGGTCTTACCTGTACCAGCGATACCATGTAACATCACGTTATTGCCTGCGGCCCAAGACTCGAAAGCCTTGCGTTGGTTTTCTGTCATAGGCTGAATATCGGCGGTGATGCCAAATCCTGCTGACAGTTTGTTACCATCTTCAAGTACACCGTCTTGTTTTAATACTCTCTTCTGTCTTTTTGAAATTCTGGACGATCTTTGTTGTTGAAAAGCCATATTGTGCTCCTTAGTTGCGAGTCTCGATTGTACCGTGTGGGTGGGCGCTCTTGGCCTTCTTTAGGACATCATTGAATCCGTTATCTATTCGGCGGACTCCTAGACGTACTGAGTCGCCAAAGGCAACAACTGGTGGGACTTGCATGTATTTGGGATTTTGTTCTAGAAACGATTCTCTTTCTGCTAGTGATAAGACCTGAGTAGTTTCTTCTAATGTTTCTTTGTTTCGAAACGTATATGTTGGCACATCATGCTCCTTATAAAAAAAGGGCAGCTGATGAAGCTGCCCTTTCACTTCTACCATCAAGGTATTTATACAATCGTCTCGTAAATCTCTTTCCAACTTTTGACCTTGATGATGCCGTCATGATCGTAATCTTTGTTGTGTCCATGTTCGATCAAGACAGCGCACAAACCAAGTTTCAGACCAACCTCAGCGTTTTCGGGTTTATCTTCAACCCAAAAACAACCGCTACCAGCGTAGGGAAGAAGAGCTTCGTCCTTGTCAGCACCCGTATCCAAACAGATGATCTTTTCAAAGACAGTCTCACCAAACACGGCGTGAAGGTTTTTCTCCCGTAATTTTCCAGCGTAGGGGTCAAGACTCAAAGAAGTGATACAGTGGAAGACGAACCCGTGCTCCTCATGCAACATCCGAACGTATTTGATGGCGTCCCGAAACGGGGTTAACCAACCAATCGCAGCAGAATCGTTGAACTCGGCGATCAGTTCCCGAGCCCGAGCCTTCGTGATCCCCCAAGCTTTCCCTTGGTCATAGACCGTGGGGTCAACCAGAGTGTGACCGTGACTAATCATCCATTCCCGAAAGGAGTATTCCCAATCAAGAAGAACACCGTCACAGTCAACAAGGATCACTTTTTCATGCAAATTCATTTAGGCAGCTTTCAAGGTAAGTTCAACTTCTTCGAACAAGGGTTTCGTGTTGCTGGCGACGAACCAACCTTCGCCGTCCCACAAGTAGAGGTAGGGGACATGGGACACTTGGCCCTCTTCAGTCAGCTCAATCAAGTATTCCTCAACCGAGCCGAAGGTCATCGGTTTGTCTTTGTGAACCGCTTCCGCCAAGCTCTTAGTGTAGTCGATGTAGAGAGCGGAGAGGTAACCACCGTAGGCGACCGTATCGGCAGCGGTGGTGGTGTTGTAGCTTTCGGTCAAGGTCTGACCGTTGCCACCGACGATATAACCGTCATAGTGGCAGTAAGAGGCGACGACTTCGCCAGTGGTTTCGTTCCAAACGCCGATCAAAGATGCAGTACCCATGAGGATCTCCTTTTCCCTACACTACTAATATAGTCACTACGCCTAGGAATGTCAAGCCCTAATCGAAGAAATTTCCTTCGACCCAGCGAAATTGTGTCTCTTTATCGAGCACGTGAATGCTCATCCAAGCACCGGGTGGACCTTCCTCAGGCCAGACCAGCAACTTGTTTGCCTCGACCATCGCCTCGCCGACTGTATCGGTCTCAGTGGTCAGAGTTTTACCGTAGGCGGTAAATTCATATATGGGCATCACGTTCTCCTTAAGAACCAGTTACTAACGCCAAGGATCCATCCGACGACTGTGTGAACCCTTCAATGTAAATGTGCCAGTCGCCTTCGACCGCCACCGCTTCTTTGATCACTTGTTCAGCTGCACGATAGAGTTCTGCAACCGAACCGTTTTTCGCAACCGCCCGATAGGTCACTTCAGGTGCCGTCTGCGACAAGAGTTGTTCGATAGTCGAACCTTTCGCATAGACAGTGTATTTGACAACCCATTCGTAGTCATCAAGTACTTTGTCTTCCATGTGAAGGTCATCACCGATAGACCAACGGGAGACGTAACCTAGCTCGGACTGTTTCTCAATCCAATACGTAATGTTCTGCATATCCATCACACTAACTCCTTCAACAGTTTTTCGAACTCGGCTTTCATACCGTAGGCGGCTTTGAGCGACCGCTCACGCTCAACGACATCTTCAATCAACATATAAGCGGCGATGTTCTTTTCACACGCAGCGATGTAACTCAGAAGTGCTTCTTTCATGACGAACCCTTTCGTTCCCTACACTACTAATATAGTCATTTTGAAAAGAATGTCAAGCCCCTATTTGAAGTAAACGTGAAGATATTTGTAGAGGCCAGCGTCACCCGCCAGAATTTCAGTGCCGTCGATCAGGAAGGTTTTGTTTCCTTCGACAACGGTCACCTGAATGTCTTTGCCATATTTGGTACGGGTTTCGGTGATGGTCCCAAGGAAGGGAACCCCATCATAGAAACCTGTCACTTCGCAACCGACAGCGTTATAGAGAGCGTTCATAAACTCGTTCATCTCAGGCCTCACAAACCATAAAGGACACCAGACGGGTCATGATGTAATCATCTTCCGTCATCTCATCCACAGCGGCGAACAACGAAACTACAGCTTCGTTCATCCAGCCCATCATCATCTCAGCAGTAACCATCTCGACATCTCCTCTGTCTACACTATCAATATATACATTTTCAAAAGAATGTCAAGCCAGCAAATGCAAAAAAGTGAGCCGAAGCCCACTTTTCTTAGAATAAAGGAGTGAACATAGTAGCCATGACGTTCGAAGTACTATCGGACTGATCGTCAAAGAAGTCATCTCGCTTCTTGATCTTGTTTCGACGTTCTTCTCGAATCTGCGAGCGCTTGCGGTCAGAAGTGTCATCGTCACGATCACCCCAATCGTTGTCATACCATTGCTCTTCGTATGACTTATTCTTCTTCGCCATTCTTTTCCTCGTTAGTGATGATATTGCCAAAGGCTTCGTTGATCAACTTAATCGTAAGACCCTTGTATCCTTTTTGTGCAATCATGTCAACCAAAAGTTTGGCATCTTCACGGTGGACTGTCTCAAGAATTTGAATGAAAATCTGCTCCCGTTTTGTTTTGGTAAGATTTTCTCCGCCGAATCCATCGGCCAGATACTTGAGTTTGCGAGCTTCTTTGTAGAGAGCTCCATGGTTCTCTACCGCAGTTGAGGCGTTGAAGATTGGCGGGGTGCTGGGAACCAAGAACTTGACTTTCTTCTTGTCATACATAGCTACTAGAACCTCTCGTAGCGCTGTAGAGTCGTTATTCTTTAGGTATGTCACCTTTTCGTCACGTGTCTTCAACTCACACGTCTTGTTAATAATCTCTGAAATCATTTGTACCATGTTAAAATTCCGATAGGCTTTCCATTAGGTTTCTAAGTTTGTTGTTCATGAAATAGTTGACCAACTGTGATTTGTCTTTAGTATTCTTCTCTTCGAACTTCTCAATCACTTGAGCCTTGATAGACTCAGGTACATAGTTTAGATCAATGAGCATTTGATTACGCTTGAAGTTACGTAAGATCTGTTCATTGGTGATAGTGCCACTCAGTTCAGTTAAACGTTTCTGAGTGATAGGCTTTTGACGTTCGCCGATAACCAAGCAGTTGTCGGGTGATAGAACGTTTGGCACGCCGTCTCCAGCGTCACCCTTGATAATATGTTCAAGGAGATACTGCTCAGGGTCAGAGTGTTTGATCCAACGTTTGCGAATCGGATCAAACTGGTCAATGTTGGCATATTTATGCAACTGGATATAGTCCTTGTCCGACGACAGAATCAGGATCTTTTCACCAGAGTTCAGGATAGTTCCTTTGAGGTGGCCGATAGTACCAATGATATCGTCTGCTTCGGCAGTCTCAATCTGAATCACTTTGTAGGGAAAGAATGTCTTGATTTCTTCTCGAACCCTATTCAAGGATACGAAGATAGCATTCCAATCAAGTTCAGACTCTTCACGATTCTTCTTACGTGAAGCTTTGTAGTACGGGAATGTTGTACGGCGCCAATAGTTCTTGTCATCAGCGCAGATGATCATCTCACCGTAGTCATTCCCAAACTTTACTTTGTAGGCTCGAAGTGCGTTAAGGATCATATGACGAATCATGTTCTCGTCAATTACGGCGTTTTGGTGATTTCCTAAGTTTGCCATCAGGTTGGAAATCATAACCTGATTTAGGTCTACAAGTATCATGTTAACTCCAAATTAATCGTATACTAGTAATTATATACCATTTTGGCCCCATGTCAATACATTTCGTCACTTTCCATGATTTCTCTGAACTTTATTAAGTGGTCTTCGTAGTCAATGTCGATCAAAGTATCAGCCAGTTGTTGAGCGTCACACTTGATACCCGCTACCCGTGTAATCAACGCTTTCAAAACGTCAATCAAAAGGAAGATCTCTCCCATAGATTTAGGATCTTTCTCAAGAGGAATCTCCATGTCATCTAAGACCCATCCAATATCGGATGCAATAGCGATGGCAAACTGAAGTGCTTTCTCTTCAGAATCAATCGTCATATCGTCGTCTTCAGCTTCTTTTTCACGCTTTTCTTTCGCCGCAGCAAAGTCGATTACAGTCATTTGTATGCCTTTAGGATAATGGTTTCGGTATTAATGCGACCCGTGAAGGCCGAAGGTTTTGTTTTGATATCGTTGTAGAACTTCGAAGCTTTGGCCTTGGTCAAGGACATCAGAGCCTTAAGTGTCTCGTCTGGCTTTCGAATCATCTTCTTCGAAGTGTTCTCAATGTCGATACCCTGCAGTGTAGTACCCTTCAAGGCGAAGCCTGATGCACTTTGACTGATCGCCCGTGACAGCGTTCGATACTTCACGTTGAAGAGATACAGTTCACTTGCACCAACGATCAAGGTAGGATCAATGCTGGTGATTTGGTATTCGTCACTCTGCTTCAGATATTGGATCTTCGAAGTCTGCTGCGTTGCCGACTTGGGTTTGGTCACTCGTGTCTTACGAACCGCCTTCTTGGAATTCATATACTTCTGAGCGTCATCAACGATGGCGACGATCAACTTGAGATACTCACGCTTCTTAGCCAGTGTTAGATTGGCATAGGCTTCGACCAGATCAGGCGTCTTCTTCTGTAGAAGTTCCTCGAGCTCTTCCTTGATACGGGTGTAATAGTCAAACACCCCCTTGGCAGTGTTCGAAGGGGCGTCAATCTTCTTGAGTTCGTTGTAGACTGAGTAACTATCAGAGTCAACCCAAACACCCCTGTAGAAGTCATCTAGGACGCCCTCCACGTTGGCTATGAAGTCTGAGGTACGTTGCTTGATGATATCGGCAGGATTCTGCCGTGTTGGTTCGAAGGCTACGACCTTGTTCTTGCTTGCCTTACCATATGCAATCGCTTCGTTGACTTTGTTTTTGATCCAATCAATTCGTTTGGCATCAAAAGGTGCGCCGTTCATATGCATCTTACACAGACTTGCCGCAGTCATACTTGTACGCCAAGTCTCAGCGGCCTGATAGTTGATCAAGTCTTCCTTGGTCATATTCTTCTTGATCCAAGCTTCGACCCACTTTACGCCGTCTTTCAGGTCATAGAAATAGTTGTAGTGTCGCAGTGTGTCATACACTGCCGACTCTACATCTCGAACCCCAACCCAATTGATTGTCTCTAGGCCAACGTGTCGTTCCTCGGCCGTAATAGACTTACGGCCGAGGTTAATGGTAGGCTTTTTCTTTACTGCGATAGTCTTAGATAATACCATGAATTTCTCCTTAGAAGACCACCCTACACTATCAAATCAAGGATGTCAAGAGTTGATCCCACTCTTTTGCTCTTTTGTACCAATTAAATTTGTTATCAAAAAAGTATTTCTGATGGTCTAGGTACTTCTGATGTTCACCAGTGTTGGCCATGACGTTCTGAATCGCTCGTTCAAGGTAGGCAGCGAATCGGTTGGCATGGACCTCGACGTTCTCATCCCACTGATACATGTTAGCCCAACCTTGTGCAGTGTCAACCATACCACCGTAGTTAGGACATACGACGATGTTCTTGGCAGACATAGCTTCGATAGATGCCAAGGAGTTACACTCTTGCCAGATTGATGGATAGGCATAGATGTGGCTCTCTCGAAGTGCCTCACGAATCACTTCGTTAGGTTTCGACCCATGGTAGGTGATTTGAGGATGGTTCTTGCACTTGTCAAACAACTTCTGGTATGACGCATCACGATCACCCCAACCATAGATGTTGAAACTTGAGAACACGTCTAGATGAATGTTGGAGTATCGCTTGGCCAAGTGTTCGAACACTGGTACAAGGATCTCTAGACCTCTGTGAGGGGTGGTGTGGTAGATGATCTTGACTACCCCGTCATAGGTCTTGGTGACCTCTGGAATCGGTTCTATCGCATTGTACATGACCGTATAGTCAGAGAACGGAATACCCATGTATCCCTGAAACTGTTGAGCCTGCCAGTTACCCACAAAGACGATCTTATCAAAACGTTTTCTTTGTGCAACATCGGCGAGGTGTTGTAGTTCAGGATCTCCGGGAAGATCATGCACGATAAGCACTTTTTTCTTATCAAAACGAAGATCCCTCACCCTAGAATGAATGATCTGAAACTTTGAAAGTACGGCGGGGTCACAGTCCCGTAGCATCCTTTCTGCCATAAGCTCAGTGCCACCTCGAGCCTTTTGAGTGATATCCTCAGTTACGATTTTGCCGTCTACAATCTGAACCATTAGTGGATCACTCTAATACCGTTTACGGTAAGTACAGAATCCCAACGGAACGAACGCCATCCTTGATTGACCAAATCGTATACTGCCAAGACTTCGTCATTCGGCTTCTTCTTTTGGACAGACTCCTCAAGATCCACCTGAGCAGGGAGTTTGTCTGCTCGAAGAGTACAAGTCATGATGCGGTTTGTACCATCTTTCTTGATGAATTCAACATCAACAGACTCAGTATGCAGAAGGCTCAGAATATCAGATTTTTCCATTACCATAATCTCCTAGTGTGTTTTCAATTTCAGCAGCGAAGTCGGTGTAACCACCGATATAACGATCATCCCACCAGATTTGTGGTAGGGTTTTAGTGTCGGGTTTGATAGCCATCAGTTCAAAGATGTATTCAACATTCTCTTCCGTATTGAGATACTTATACGGCAAGTTGCGACTCTCCACCAGTTCTTTAGCCAAAGCACACCACTTGCAATTGTTCTTTGCATAGATGGTGATCATGCTTCGACCTCTTTCTGACCCTTGTTCATATTCTTCATACGAATAAGATATTCTTTACCATTGACCTTAGTCTTGGTGTTAGGATGCACCTTGCCATCTTTGCCAACGTTAGGCAACGACAGAACGATGTTACGGCCCTTACGCAGAGCCGCCAATTGGTTCAGCAACTTCTGACCTTGGTCATTGACCTTGGTGCTGATGGAACTGATACGTTCCCCCTTCGAAGTAGCGTGCTTGCCTGAACCTTTACCCTTAGCCATCTTTACTTTCCTTCTCCAATGGCCATTCCCACGGTTTTCGTGATGGCCCACTCATTTCAATTTGTCGTTTCATCTGACCCATATAGTCAACGATGTTTTCTGCAAGAACTGATGCTGTTAGTCCTACATATTTGTCCATACTACATTCAGTCAGTAACTTTGTCAACTCTTTTTTGACATTTTTGTATTCAGCCATATGACCGCTCCGGTCCCGTTGTTCGTTCTGTTCGATCGTAAACCTGTGACCAATCACACCCATAAGCAGGGCAGATATGTAGACGCTCAGGCAGACCATTATCATCTTTGACACCACCTTCACCACAGATGAAGTAGTGGCCACTCTTATCAGGATATGATGTTTTGAGATACATCTCAACTTTCTCAAGAAGTTTGAGTTTCTTCTCCAACTTTTCGATGCAGTCGGCGGCGCAATCTGTCAGGTCAGTTTCTTCGGCAAGCAGCCGTTCGATCAGATCGTCACTCATTTGCGCCCCGCAGACGCAGCCATGCCGAGAGCCATCCAACCCACTATAGCACTAGCAGGCTCGTTAAGATACCAAGCAATAAAGTTTAACATTACAAAAGCGATAGTGAGACCCACCAAACTTTCGATAAGATGTTTTAGATATTTCATTAGAAGTCCTCCGTTCCCTGATATACATCGGCGACAAATACGCCATTCTCCCGCCACATCTTCACAACACGGGGGCGGTCATCAAACACAATATCAGGCTTCTTACCAAATCGAGCAACGATCTGATCCAGCAGTTCTTTCTTGATGATGTCGTCTGACCGATAGTCATTGTCTTTACGCATGTAAAGTTTTTCAAACTTGATGTCGTGTTCGTACAGCCAATCTTCGGTCAACTTACGAGTGTCATCACCACGGCCAGAACACAGGATCACAGTGTGACCAGCAAACGCCATTGTACGGGCAATGTTTGCGATCTGATCAATCGGCTTGTCGTTGACCATCTCCGATTTGAACATGGCCCAGTTCTTTGGCTTCTCCCGCCAGTAATGGACACGGTGACTGATATCAGCCAGCGTTCCATCAATATCAAAACAGATCAGCATTCTTCTTCCTCTAGTGTGTTATTAGCGAACTTGAGCAGAGCATCGGCCAGTTCCAAGGCTTCTTGCTTGCTGACAGTGATGTATCCTTCTTCATATGAATGAAGGCCCATGAACTCACGAATGGTTACTTGAAGACAGACGCCACGATCATCCCCACCCCAGAAGCGGGTCAATAGGTGTCGTGAGGTTCCTTTCATGTCAGTACTCATTTCCATACCCTCGCTGTAATGTTGTATCCCTTGTACCGTGACTCCAACACAATATCGTATCCTTGAAGTTCTGTCAAGTGCTTTTTCAGGTGTCGCTCAAACGCTTTGAAGCTACGGCAAGGAGCGTGAGTAGAACCACCGTCTGGCAAGTCAAGAGTAGAAGTCACCCAACGACGAGTTTTGTAGCACCACCACAATGGTGGTTGATCGTCTTTTAGAGCAAACGCAGTGATACCCATGAACCGACTATTCAGGATACGTTGACCAAGGGGAGCATCCCAACCAAACATCATTTTCATATCACACCACCGCCCTATCGACAATCTTATAAGAACGTTCTTCCTCATACATCTCCATGTAAGCGTCCATCACCTCTTCGGCAAGCTCGTAGGAAGTATAGACCCCCACGACATGGATATCTTCAGTCTTGAAGAAGTTCAAGGACTTCTCAAGCAGGACATACACAGTTTCCATCTTACACCTCCACAGCGATTATAGTTTCTTCTGCCTGCTCATAGTAGTCGGGAGCCATAGTGGCAGTGTTTTGGTCGTTGTACCACTTGATACGAGCTTTAGCGGATTGCAGTGTATCAAAGTCTTCGGTCCAATACTCACGACCCCAACCACGTTCAGAAGATAGGCAGTTGATGCGGAACTTGACTGTCATAGCGATCTCCTTTGTCTACACTTACAATATAAACGTTCTGCCGAGGATGTCAAGCCACAAAATGAAAAAAGTCAAACAAAAGGACCACACGATCCTCTGACCCACGGTTCCATGCAGAATGGATCGAAGTGTCGTCAAATACGAAAGCCTTACCTTGAGTCCACGAAATATCGTGACCATCTATCTTTATACCACAATTTTCATTTGTAATCAAACCAAGATGTCCTCGAAGCACCTCACTAGTATACCCAACATGGGGGTGTATCTCACATTGGGGTTTCATGATCGAAAACCCGTAGGTGTGAATTCCTGATATACTATCACATAACTTTGACGTGATGGGCGCAAGTTTCTTGTTTTCTAGGTCTTGGCCTTGAAACTTCAACCCGATAACATACCAAAGATCGTTGTGTATAGACTCGAACCACTTAACTTGTAGTTTTGCCAAGGTGTGATACTCTGAAAGAATGTCTTGCCAAGAGTCCTCAAGATCTTTTAGAAACGGAAACTCAGAAGTAGACATAGTTAACATCTTGTGTGTTGTTGTAGTAGTAGTGGCATTGAAGAGTGATTCGTTGTTCGTCAGGCAACAACAAAGAATCGCCGATCTTATGTTCCAAGTCACCTTTCCACTGATGGAAAGCACTCAGTTCATACTCCAACCTTTTCTCCTGACCTTTCTCTAGATATTGCAGGCCTGCACCAGAGCTAGGCATTTCGATAGGTATTAACACAGAGTATACCGTGTTCGTAGACACCACACTCTCACGGTCGTATGTTGTGATGCTACCGTCAACATGGAAGTAGTCTATCTTATAGTCACCCGCCACATCGCCAATATGAAACCCAGGCATGGTCAGCGTGGGGTGTAGTTGAGTCGGCCGACCAGTTATGTCCGATACCTTGGTGCAGATCCGTTGATACAACCAATCGAAGTTTTCGATCAGGGTTTGCTTAACGGCGATGTTGATACTATCAGACGGAAGCTCGGATGCTTCCATAAGATACAAAGCATTCCCAAGAGTCTGAAAATAGATCGTTCCATGTGAAGTGTTGTTTGAGTAGAAGTCCCAAAGGTCTCGAAGTGCGAGAACCCTTTGCTTCACATCAAGTCGTTCTTGTTCAGTTATAAAGTTCTTTTCTATATAAAATGTCATACAATTTCCTTTCAAAACGAAAAAGGCGGCCGAAGCCGCCTTTCTTTACTGGATACCAGCAGGAACGTCAGTACACGCCACTAGAGTTCCCAAAGCCACGCCCATCAAGGCCGCAGGCCGAAGCTTCATTGGAATTTCCCCAATTTTGTTTGCAGTTGTTTCAGTTCTTTTATAAACCAAATTCGTGTGAGAACTGGAAAGACCAAGACGCCCAACGATCCGATTACAACATAAATGTCATCACGGGATGAGATAAGATGAGGAATCATAATACCCCACCAGCCCAAGGTGAGAACAGTAAAGCTAGCAATTCGCCAGTATAGTTTCATTCGAAATAGACTCCTTCTTCACGATATTTGTTATTCTCATATTGGCACAGCTGCCCCATCTTGCGGGCAGGACCATGGATACCGGGAGGATTTTCCAGATAGATTACTGAGTCTTGGGGATAGGACTTCAGTCGGTCCACCAACGCTTTAACAGTCATAGTCACTTTAAGTTCTCCATATGTTTGTTGGCTAGTTCTGCAATTTCGATAGATTTTTCACGGGATGGAATGAACACTGCACCAGGTTCGATTTTGATGCCAAGCATCATACAAACGATACGAGTGACATTCAAACTCCCTGAGAGTCTATCAGCGATGAACCATGAGTAATGCTGACCCTCTTTTGGGTTATCACTCACACATCGGGCATAGTAACGGTCAGTCATAGAACACCACGCCCAGCGATACGGTCATACGCCTCGTCAATTGTAACACCATATGCCGCACAATACAACACAAATTTGATGCCGTAGGACGACATTGCTTGTGCCGTTTTGTCGTCCATATCAAAAGACATGGTGCATCCACCATCTTCGTGATCCACGACATTTGTTACAATAAATTCATCCTCTTTCATTTAATCCTCCAAACGGATTTTCCAAGGTTTAGAGGTACGGAGTCAATACGGAAACCGTATTCCTCGTCACCCTCGTCAACGGTGTCAATATAATTGTCGGCGTCACCGTGATTGTCAAATGCCGCAACAGCATTGACAAATTGCGTTTTTCGGTATAACCGCATTACCACATAGATCATATCATTTCAACCCCGCATACAGTTTCTCTAGGCGAGCTTTCTCAGCCTTCACCATCTCATGGGGATAGAAGTCTTCTCGAACAAAGTGGTCGTACCAGATACGATCTTCGTCACGGTCAGTCTCTTCCATGTAACCGACTAGCTCACCGTTGTGGTAAAGTTCACCGCCGCTATGGTCAGTGAACCCGTGTTCTTTCTGAACCATCCACAGTTGGTAACCAGTGACAAGAAGGAATTTGTGCATAGTGTTCTCCTTAAGCCGCCGACAACATGCCAGCGGGGACTTTGTAAGTGGTGGTGCCGAACATACCCTTGTTAGGCGCCGCAACCAAGACGGTTTTCTGGTTCACCTTTTTGATGACACCAGTGACGGGGCCAGTACGACCCTTGAACGTCACTTTGTCGCCTTCGGCGAACTGACGGATGTTCTTACGTGACAGATAAGTCATCTGCGACTTGATCGCTTCAATGACAAGGTTAACTTCGTCTTGGGTCATCAAGAGACGAATGTTATCGACAACGGTATTCACAAGAGCAGTCATATCGTTTCCTTTTGCTTCCTACATGTATAATATAGTGCTTCTGATCAGGAATGTCAAGAGGAAATATTGATTTTCCCCAAGATTTTCGTTTCCCCAACAAAAGTGACTTCGCTTTCAGTTTCGATCCACACCTTGGCCCCGCAACTGAGGGGTTTGTCAGGACTGTAGACGACCCTAGAGGGGCCAGCAATTTCTACCTCATGACAGTAGGTGTTACTCTTAGACCCCTGCTTCACTGTAAGGCACGGTTCTCGCTCCCCGGTCTTACTGTTACGCTTCACGACATGCTGGTTAACGTGGATTATGGTCTTCATCTAAGCCACGCAGAAGTTGCCAGGATCATAGTACACTATGCTCTCAAACCCATCATACTCACTGATCAGAAAAAGCGAGCCCTGCTTCACCCAAGCAGTTTCGATCTGATCCCACCCGCCGGTGCCGATATACTGGTCGGCACCGAAGATGGTTGCTAGAAACGCCTCCACTTCATCCTGAGTAGCCTCGGCCTTAGCCGCTTCGACAAGACGCCGGTCAAACAGAAGGAACTCGGCGACCCCAGGTTCATGCGCCCAAGAAGACCACCCAGCGCCATAGCCGGGGGAGTAGAGGATCGCCACGTTGCCGTCCTTGATTAGTTTTTCAGGTTTCATTCTTGAACATCCTCGTAGTCGGTTCCAGTGGTTACTATAAGATCAGGCACATCTTTTCCAGTAAAGTATTCGTGCTGTTGAACTACGTATTTGCGTAGTCGTTCGATTTCTCTGTTTGCTTCGATCAATTCAGCGAGCCCCGAATTGGTGCCTTGTATAGCCGAACGATCTTCCCAGCCCTTGTCACTGAAATCTGGAACCGCCTTTAGTCGCTCATCCGGCCATTCACGCTTCCAGTATCCGAATCGCCCCTTCACATCACCCCGACCTTCATTGTGCTGGCGGAATCGTTCATCCAACACTTCATCTAAAGTGACTTGCGGGATCGCCATAACCTCCCGCTCTATTTGGGTCACCGTCATACCAAGGCGGATAGCCTTTAATACCGCTTTTCTATCAATTAGATCCATTTCTCACCCCTGATCAATATTGTATCTCATCCATCTATACTTCCAATAGTCAAACTGCTTGTATAGCACTTGTAAGTGATCATCCAACACTTCATCTAAAGCGACTGCTGGCATCGCCATAATAGCCTGCTCTATCGGATAATGACCCCACCCACGGCGGATAGTCTCTATTACTTCTTTTCTGTCAACTAAGTCCATTCTAGTCATCCCATGTCAATACAAAGTAGTCTTCTTCTTCCCCGTGCCAGTCGCTACGAGTCCTTACGTCTATGACAGCCCCCGATGGATAGGCCTGCAGCATAGCCAGCACCTCTTCTACGGTCTTGCCATCAAGATCCCCCCATAGCGTCAAGGGGAGGCTTTCATGCTTCGGTTTAAATCTCATTCCGCTTCTCCAGTGCTTCTTTCATTTCTCCTAGGAGAACCTCTTGATGAATAGCCCACAGAATGTCCTCATAGTCAATCCCCGTCTCATCCTCAATCTGTAGGATGGTGTAACCCCGAACCCGCAACCGTTGGACCCGCTCGCAGAGTTCGTCCCAATATTCATAAGAGGTACTCATAGCTTGTTAGCCTCCTCAGCTAGATGTTCAGCATACTCCCTAGCGCATAGCGTAGCCCCATGCACCGGAGGACGGTTTAAAAGTTTACAGACTTCCATAGTGACATTGAGACCCCCTAGCTTCTTATCGGCGACAAACCACCAAGGCCAGTCGTCGGTGCGGTCGCTGGCACTACGGGCATAATAGCGGAGGCTTTCATGCTTCGGTATAAGTCTCATGCTGCTACACCTTGGTTATATTCAAAAGATTTAATAAATTTCTTGGCTGCTTTAAAAGTGGACTTGTCTCTAATGTCAAAGTCAGGCTCCCACGGAACGCTATCTGTTGCGTCATGATCGGAGAAGCGGAACAAGTAGACCCGCCCCCTCATTTTTACTTCTATATACTGTGAGGATCGGCTATGTCGAGCGTGGTACTCAATAAGCCGCTTATTGCATAGAAGTTTGAAGCAGTGAAACAGACCAACAGGTTTCATCTCCACTCATTCCCCCTATTCTTTTCTTCTTCGGTGAATTGACCACTCATTCTATCGGGGTTCAGCCGCCACCCCATATCGCTATTATCTTCCCGTAGTCTTGCGATCTCAGCAGCCGCCCGAGCTAGCAATTTGAAGGTAGGGAGGTTTTCGCCTGCTACGGCTGCTATGTCAACCATCTTATCTTGTAAGTCTTTTAGAATATCACTCATGATACCACCCTTTCATCTACAACATTACCATCATGGTCAGTCAATGTCAAGATCTTTTTGTGAACACCCCGAACATCTGGCGCCAGCCACCACATCATGGCTTCGTCTTCTGTATCGAACTCAACAGCACACCAGTTACCATGTTCCAGTGGCATTTTCGTCAGGAATTGAGTTGTTATCTTCCAGCTAGTCATACAGGTCTCCTTAGTAAGCTAGATATTCGACAGAAAGAATGGGGGCATCACTAAGTTTGACAGCGATGGCGACTGCCTCCATGAAGGTCGCCGCTGTCACGGTCGTTGGCGTCATCTTACCTTTATAACGAACAGTCCACATAGTCATCTTAGTTCTCCTTGATTGCGTTGATCAAGTCAACCCACATATCTACTTCTTGGGTTTTTTGCTCAAGCATGGCGATCAGCCATTCAATACGGCCTGCGGCGTCGGCGTGTTTCCAATCCTTGGATTCAAACCGATCATCACTCAACAGGGCGGCGATCTTTTCCATAGTGGTCTCCTTACCAGTGATAGTGTGCAACATCATCAAGCTCGGTTTCCCGAATCTCGAAGGATTCCCAAGTACGCAGTTCACCTCCACGCCGATCCGCAGCAAAGAAGGCCGATGCCGATTCGGCACGTTCCCGTGACGAATAAACACCCAGCATCATCTCACCTTCGTATTCGGTCGCCAGCAGCAAAACAAAAACAGTCATTTGACATCTCCTCTGTCTACTCTTACAATATAAACATTCTGGCGGGAATGTCAAGCCACAAAATGAAAAAAGTGGGCCGAAGCCCACCTTAAGTGGGCCGAAGCCCACCTTATTTTGTTTTTACTATGAATGCCCCCGTAGGACTGTGAAGTGCCGCCTGAAACTGTTCGAACATCTCAGGCGACATACCTATGTCTTTGAAGTTGTCTATCTCTTCGTCCCATTGTCTTATGATAACAATATCGTCGTAGAGGTAGATCTTCACGTCTTCGTAGAACCCCTCATCATCTAACAACGTGATAAGTGATTCGTCGTGATCCATCTCATTTGTAAAAATTTCAATGTCCTTTCATAATGTTTATCGGTCATGACCAAAGTGCCTCATAGTAACGCCCGAATAGTCGGAAGCCATTGTCCATACGATCACGATGGGCGTTGATTTTGGCCCAATGATCAGAGTCCCACTCGCCTTCTTTATGATAGTCGGTTTCCCAACCTTCTGTTCGAGACTTTTGCTCGAATGCCCAAACCATTTCACCAAGAACCCATGCCCACTGCTTCTCTAGGTTTTCGGTTTTGTCGTGGACAAGCGGAATCTCTTCTGTAGGATTTTTTCTTGTGCGAAGTTCTTCAGGAACGTCAGTCTCGTCAACCGTAGGCGTCCCGTACTTACCTGTCTGCAACATTTTCAACATGGGATAGATGATGTGGGATAGAGTATCATCCATGCTCCAAATGTCATAGTTATCAATGCGAACCTTGATCTTTTGGCTTGAACGATTGTCGAGGATCTTGTTGATGGTTTTGTTGTAAACATCCTGAAGGGCATCCTCAAGTTTCTCAAGCAATCTTTCGAAAAGATTTTGGTTATCTTCCCACTCCCACTTACCATACTTCCAATTCATGTAGTGTTCGTGGACGCTACTAATCCAACGATGTCTGTAAGGCCCTATGTAAACTTTCACTTATTTTCTCCCGAACTACAATTAGTATAACCACACATATCACTGTATCTATCACTGCCAAAAACAGGACCAGCTGGACCATTAGCACCGATTGCACCTGAACCGCCGCCAGCACTGATTCTCATCTGAGTCGGGCATTTCATATCATAACAAACATAACCCATGACGCCCGTTAAATTGATACCACACTTCGAGCATGACTTGATATTAGGCCAAGTTGTTTCGTGAGTTCGTTTGAACGGATCATCAGGTCTGGGATTTGCTGCCGTGGGATATTTTACATATGGCGGTGTTGTAATAGTTAAAGGAACAGGTTGTTTAGACCCTTCCTTGAACCCTGCATTGTATGCAGCGTGCAACCAATCTTTACCCACACCTAAAAAAGGATGGCGGAAAAGAAAATCATCAATAAATCTATCACGCCGTGTTCTGGCACCTTCTTGTTCATCAAACCATTCTTCAAACTTCATCAAACATCTCCAGCATTAATTTTTCAGTTTCAGATCCAGCCGCATATTCGTCGTTGTCTTCTTCGCCCCACCCTTCAAGCGTCTCCATCAATTCGTATAGGGTCATTGAATTGATGTGTTCAGCAAAAGCAACCTCAAATGGTTCATAGTAGAACGATTCATACTGATGTTTTTGCCACCAGTTGCGGTATCTTACATAGTTATTCAATTGATACAACTCCCCAAGACGTATTGTTTACCAGCCTCAATACAAGATTTGTAACGGAGTTCGCCGTTGGCTATATCCGATTTAATCAGATAACCCACACCAACTAAGAACACCAAGATCACAATTGACACCAGAATTTCTGTCAGATATTGTTCTAGAATTCTTTTCATTACTTATCCTTTACCATGGTGTTGATATTATAGTTATCAGTAATACTACTGCACAGATCAATATTATTATTAAGGTCACTTAACCCTCCACGATGTTATCAAAGAACTCCAACAGATCCGACTTGATGTCGGCGATGGGCTCATCGGTGAGAACGAACCGACCGTTCGTGTCCCACTTCTCGTTGGTCAACCCGTCTTTCAGGACGACCATGATGCCGTCTGATTCGACCCACATACGGCCGACCTTGGACATTCGACGTTTACCAAGCCACTTCTCAAAGTGGTTAGTAGTGATTGCAGACATGTAAACCCTCCTAGGTTTAACGGGGTTTGTAGACGATGTGACTCTTGATCGTCCACTTCTCGAATTCATCTTCATCAACCAACATCGTCAAGACAGTCTTAAGGACTTTTGCCAGACGAACCTCGCCGTGCCCTACGAACACCACATGGGGCATTTCGGGGTGGAAGCCATCGGGGAACAACGCATCGGTACGCTCGGCGTATTCGAAGTAATGACCAAACTCTTTCTCACGAAAAGTGCCAAGTACACGACCTTGACCTTCTTTGCGAATGTCGTTGAAATAGGGGGCGCAAGCCATGTCGGGGGTCTCCTAACCACTACCTTCAACTAAACCATATCATAACGAAAACAGGTTGTCAAGCCCCTATTTTCGCTTACGTCGATCAGTTTTCGTTTAAATTAACACAGTTGTATTCGCCAGCGGCGATTGCAGCATCTTCATTGGTAAAAAACTCACAATTATAAGGTGATTCTCGAAATGTTTCTAGCAATACAGTTTCTTCCCAATAGTCTACTCTACCTTCCGCTTTTCCATCTGCATCAGGAAGATATTGCATATGGTATTGATCTTCTTCTTTGCAACCATCACAAATAACTCCACGAACTACTTGTTTAATTGTTCCACAAATCTTCATTTGAGTTACACGAAAAGTCCATTGAGATTTATCATAACGAAACCATTCCACTCCTGCATCATCTACCATCTTAATTTTCTTACGGCTATACGCATTATTGTTTACAACCATACGATAGACGATATTGCCGATCACTAGATCATTTTTAGTCAGTGCCATTTATTGCAACTCCTCTGCTTTACCCATTAGAAAGATAGAATCAATAATCATCATAGTTGTTTTATCAGGACTCTTATCAGATG
>Ga0209499_1000019_pt1 | contig 137847 bp, 128 predicted proteins | sample C_130208_EF_Meta_FD_187306 | JGI IMG/M metagenome (GOLD analysis project Ga0209499, IMG submission 187306) | Freshwater microbial communities from Lake Croche, Canada to study carbon cycling - C_130208_EF_MetaG (SPAdes) (version 2) | ecosystem: Environmental > Aquatic > Freshwater > Lake...
CCTACACCGCGCCGCCCAGTTCGGCGGGCCCGAACGGTGAGGTGATCTACAGCGGCGCGCCGAGCGTCGATCATGTGGTGGAAAAGAATGCCAACTGGCACGACACCCAGACTTTCCGCCTAGCCCTCAAGTGGCAGCCCACCGACAATCTGAGCATCTCACCATCGATCTTCGTGCAGACGATGCACATCAACGATACGGGCGCGTACTGGCAGAACATCTCCAAGCCTTCGGATTCGGTGTACAACAACGGCAATGCACAGCGCAATCCGAGCACCGATCCGTTCTGGGTTGCGAGCCTTAAGATCAATCAGCATACCGACCGCATTGATTTTGTCTCCAACACTTCGTATTACTCGCGCTCGCAGCACTCGGTTTCGGACTACACGCAGTGGTATAACACCGTGTTCCTCTGGGACCAGTACAACCAAAGTCCCAACTCTGCTCCGTTCACCGACGTGCAGAAGAATTTCAACCAAGAATTCCGCGCCTCTTCGACCGACCCGAATGCCACACTGCAGTGGAACGTCGGCGCCTACTACACGCACAGCTACGAAAACTCGACGGAGTACGTCATCTCCGAAATCGGCGGGGCTGGTCTTGCCAACAACTATGTGTACTTGCAACCGGAGTTCAGCATGCTCGACGAGCAGTACGCCCTGTTCGGCGAGGTAAACTGGAAGCTGACGGACACCCTGAAGTTGACGGCCGGACTGCGCTACTCGCATATGCAATATTCGGGTCTGGTGAACGAAACCGAGCAAGGGAGTTTCGCTCCCGCCGGTTCAGTGAACGGCGTCTTCTCCGTCATCACGCCCGCGGCCGGCACGGCCAAACCGGTGACCCCGCGCGTCGTGCTCAACTACCAGCCGGATCACGACACGTTGTACTATGCCAGCGCCGCAAAGGGCTTCCGCCCCGGCGGCATCAACTCGCAACTACCGCAGAATTGCTACCCGCAAGGCATTGATGCCGCGAGCGCGGCCAAGCCCTTCGACGCCGACTCCTTGTGGCAATACGAGGTCGGCACCAAGACCGCTGCGCTGGACCATCACCTGACCGTGAGTGGCGCGGTGTATTACATCAAGTGGAAGAACATTCAGCAGTTTGTTTACCTCGCGTGCGGCCTTGGCTTTAACTACAACCTCGGCCAAGTGACCGGTAAGGGCGCGGAACTGGAGTTATCTTGGAAGGCCAGCGACAACCTCACCCTCGGCTTCAATGCGGCCTACACAGACGCAAAGTATGAATCCGCGATTGTGCTTGGCAATGCGAGCCCCCCCGACCAACTCGTTGCTGCCGGCAACCATCTCCCTACCTCCCCATGGAACGTGCAGTTGACCGGCGAATACACGTGGAAGGACGTCGCCAAGAAGCCCTACTTGCGCGTCGACTACCAGTACACCACCGCACAAACCGATCTGGTGCCGTATCAGGATCCGGCAAATATCCCGAACGCGGATCCCACCCTCCCGGGCTTGCCGAAGATCACCATGCTCAACCTGCGTGCGGGTGTGCGTTTCGCCGGTTATGACATCTCCGCGTTCATCTCCAATGCAACAAACTTCCACACCCCGATGTTTGTATCGCGCGACTTCAACGGCACAAACTACGGTCTTGCCAACTTTGATACAAACTACTTTGCTCGCGGCCTCGCCCCGCGCACCATCGGTGCGTCGGTCGCGTACCGGTTCTAAGGCACAGAGCCCCGACGCGCTGACCCGCGCCGGGGCTCTCTCTAAATGACACGCACAACTGGGCTGGTCTGTCACGAGCGCTACTTCTGGCATGACGCCGGCAGTGGCGCCGGCTTCTCTGATATCAATCCCTACGCACAACCGGACCGACACCCCGAGTCGCCGGATTCCAAGCGGCGGTTTTTGGCGCTACTCGAAGTGAGTGGACTCGCGGCGCACCTGATGCGTATCCCGCCGCGACTGGCGTCGCCATCGGAGCTGGAGTACTTCCATACAGCCCGCTATATCCAGCAAGTCGCCGCCGTATCAGCTGCCGGCGGCGGCGCCATCGGCGATAGCGCGACCATCGGTCCGGGTAGCTACGATATCGCCCGGCTTTCGACCGGCGGTTGCATCGCTGCCGTGGATGCCATCATCGGTGGCCAGGTGCGCAATGCCTATGCGTTGGTCCGACCACCCGGGCATCATGCAGAAGCCGACCAGGGCCGTGGTTATTGCGTGTTCAGCAATGCCGTCGTCGCTATTCGCCACGCGCAGCGTGTGTTGGGCATCGGCCGTGTGGCGGTGGTTGATTGGGATGTGCACCACGGCAACGGGACCGAGACGGCTTTTCTCGAGGACCCATCGGTACTCACGATCTCGATTCATCAGGATCGACTGTACCCGGTTGATCGCGGCCAGCTAACCGAGATTGGGCATGGCGCTGGTGAGCACACCAATCTGAATATTCCGCTACCCGCCGGCAGCGGGCACGGCGCGTATCTGGCGACTTTTGAGCAGGTTGTGATGCCCGCGTTACGTCGCTATCGCCCGGAACTCATTGTGATCGCGTCGGGGCTCGATGCCAGCGCCATGGACCCTCTGGGTCGCATGATGTGCACCAGCGCCACGTATCGGGAGATGACCCAAAGACTGATGACCGTGGCAGATGAAGTCTGCGCGGGCCGCGTTCTGGCGACCCACGAGGGCGGCTACTCCAACGCCTACGTCCCCTTCTGCGGCTTAGCCGTGATGGAGGCCCTCTCCGGCATCATGAGTGAAGCGACCGACCCTTATTTGCATGAACTGATGAGCATGGCCGGACACGCCCTGCTCCCGCACCAGCAGGCGGTCATCGATGCCGCCGCGCAACTGCTCACTGCGATTCCGGCAGGACGCTGAAACATCGGCGCAATTTACAATGCAGCGCTGATCTCGTTGCGTCGCAAGTGATGTAGCACGCCACCCCAGACAAGGCCGACGACCAACCAGGCGAGGCCGAGTTTGATAGCGAGGCCCGCCATCCCGCTGAACACGCCGAGCACCACAATGATGCCAAGGAGGGGTGAGAGCCAGTGGGCGAACCAACGGCGTGATCGCTCGATGATGCCAAAGCGCACCAGCACCGAAATGTGCAGCAACAGGAAGCCGGATAGGGCGCCAAAATTCACCGTGGTGGCCAGATCATCGAGCCGATTGCGCATCAAAATGGCCACGATCAGCGAAATAACTGCCGTCACCAACATCCCAACGTACGGGGTGTGGTATGTCGGGTGCACTTTTGCCAACACGTGGGGCAACTGCCGATCGCGCCCCATCGCGTAGAGCACGCGGGCCACACCCACCTGCATTGGCAGGGCATTGGAAAAACCGATCAACGTGGCATAACCCCATGCCAAGGCGACGGAAGCCCACGCACCAATTGACACAGCCGTCATCTCATAGGCTGCCGCGGAGGCATCCTGAATGGTCAAGCCCCGCATCAAATTGCCCAGCACCCAGGCGACCCCCACGAAGAAGGTGGCAGAGATGAATAGGACGCCCATGATCGCGCGACCGACCAGACGCCGATCACCGCCCTTCACTTCTTCGGACAACGTCGAGATCGCATCAAAGCCGAGGAAGGAATTGATACAAATCGAGGTCGCTGCGAGAACGGCGCTAAGTTGAAACGCCTTGGCATCGTAAAACGGCGCCAGCGTGAGCCCTCCGGCACCCTTGCCGTGCAGCAATGCCCACACACCCAATCCGAGCAGCGCAAGCAGCATGATGACTTGAAAGCCCACAGCGATAAAGTTCGCACGGGTGGTCACGCGGACCCCAAACCAATTCACCCCCAACGTAAAGGCCACCATCAGAACGATCCATACCGATCGCTCAACCGAGGGAATCAATACCCCCAAGGCCACACCAATGAGCACGTATACGAGCGCGGGAATCAGCAAGTAATCCAACAGAATCATCCAGCCGGCGACAAAGCCTACGAAACGGCCCAACGCGAAGCGTGCAAATCCGTACACCGAGCCAGCAGTCGGCACCGAGTCACTCATCAATGCATAACTTTGTGCGGTGAAGTACATGCAAACAGCGCCTAGCAGGTAGGCCAGCGCAATCAGTCCATGCGCCGCATCGTAGACAAAGCCCAAAGTCGACAAGGGCGCGATCGGTGCAATGTACGCCAGCCCATACATGACCAAATCCCAATAGCCCAGGGTCCGTCGCAACGCTGGGTTTTTCATGGCACTCACGGCTTCATCCCAGTTCCGGTAACGACGGGAAGGTGTTTCGGTACAACTCCACCGTACCCATTCGCGCGTAGTGATGACCCACCCGGAAGACGTCCTCATCACAGAACGGCGCACCGACAATCTGCATACTGGTGGGCACACCATTGGCCGCCAAACCGGTCGGCACCGCTAGCGCTGGTGTGCGACTGAGGAGATTGAACGGCGTCGTCCAAACCCAACCGAGGTAGCTGTCGACAGAATGCCCTGCGATCGACCACTCGCGGACTTCCGATATCTCAAGATCGGCCGGCAGATCAGAGCACAACAGGGTTGGGCACAACAATGCCGTCATGCCGCGCTGCCAGAGTTTCGCCACCATCTCGTGGTGCATCTCCGAAGCCAGTATGGCCGCGCCCATGATGGCGTTGCGACGACCGCAGTAACGATCCATCAGCCAACGCAGATAGGGCGTCGCCCTCGCCTTCTGAGCCGCAGAAAATCCTTCCAAGTATTCCGCAAAATACAGGCCGAAGATGGCTTCAATGAGCACGTCACTGATACGCCCAACATCCCAATCGAGCGTCACTTCCTCAACGATGGCGCCGGCCTGCTCGAGTGCCGCTGCAGCTGCCCGCAAGTTACGTTCGTTGTCCGGACAGATGATGCCGTTTTTTGGCAACGCCAACGCGAGCCGCACGCCCCCGAGTCCCGGCGGATCATCAGGCAGCGGACTGGCCGGCATACCGCTGTAACTGGCGGGGTGCGGTCCTTGCATGACGTTCTGCATCAGGCGCAGATCATCGAAGCTACGCGCCAAGGGGCCTTCCACCGCAAAAGCAAAAAGCTCCTCATGCGGCGTGCTCGCCAGACGGCCAAATGGCGGCTTGTAGCCATAGACGCCGTTCAAGGCAGACGGGATACGCGTCGACCCCGCCATATCGCTACCGGTGGCTAACGGCGCCAATCCAGCCGCCAGCACTGCGCCGGATCCGCCACTGGACCCCCCCGGCGTAATGGCCCGGTTCCACGGATTGCGCGACACCCCATAGCGCTCCGACAGCGTCTGTCCGATCACGCAGAACTCCGGCACCGTCGTCTGCAAGTGCAGGATCGCGCCTGCATCCAACAACCGATCCACGATGGGATGGTTTGCCGTGGGTAGTTCGTCATGCAGGTGCGAGCCAATCGTACGCGGCCAACCGGCCACTGCCGTTTCTTCCTTGATCGCCACCGGCACCCCTTCTAGGGCCCGTGCAGTTCCTGCCCGGTAGCGCGTTGCGGCAACCTGCGCTTTTGCCAGTGCACCATCGGCGTCAATCAACGTGGTTGCGTTGAGGCTGACTTGCAGTTTGGACGCCCGCGCAAGCAAGGTCGCGGTGACCTCAACGGGTGAGAGGCGACCATCGCGATAGGCCGCAATCAAATCCGTCGCGCTCAGGTAGGCAATCTCATGGCTCATGTGGGGACTTTCCGAGCTTTGCCACGCGTTCGTAGTCGCGGGATGGAAGGTTTGGCAGCATCGGCGGGCACACCGGCATCCACGACCAGACGCCCAACCCGTTCCGTCACCGGGACAACCCCAGCCCAGACTGGCCAAGCAAGATCCTTGTCTGGATCCTCCGGCCCGCCATCACGAATCTTGGCCGAGGCTTCGGTCAAGCCGATCGAGTAAATCGCAGTCGCGCCCAGTTCCCGTTTGTTGACCGGACGCAGCGCATCCCAACGACCCGGAAACCAGTGATCCATAAACGCCTTGAGGACGCGCGTCTTCTCGACGGCCTCCTCGACCGGCTCCGGGCGCCCGAAACACAGCACCGAACGGTAGTTGGCCGTGTGATTGAACGCAGATCGCGCCAGCACCCACCCATCAAATACCATCGCAGTCAGACACACCTCGGCAGGCTCGGCGTGGCTCTTGAGCATTCGGCTCGCGACACTACCGTGCCAATACACCCGCTCACCGATCCGCCAGTGCAGCGTTGGCGTGGCGACCGGGCGTTGACCAATGACATGGGCCACCGTGGCATAGGTCGCGGCATCCAGCACGGCATGGATGGCTGCACGGTCATACACGCCGCGGTCTGCCAACCGGCGGACGCGTGTGAAGGCGCTCGGGGCACGAGCCCCACTCCGACGCTCAGTCATTGCGATCCCTAGCGAGAGAAAAAGAAGCAGCCCCGAGTATGCCGACTATGGGTAGCGAAATCTCAACCCCGGACAAGCAGACCGGTGCACGATACCGTATAGCGGAAACGCCGCCAGCGGCGCCGGTCAACAGCCAATACGGTGGATCCTTTGAGCTTCGACGCAACACCCCTATCGCTCGTGGCCGCCAATGACCGCTACGTGTTGGTGGCCAAACCTAGTGGCATGGCGGTGCACCGTACCCGGGGCAGTACGGGGCTGCCGCTACTACAACGCCTGCGCAATCAACTGAACCGCCACATCTATCCCGTACACCGACTCGACCGCGGCACCTCCGGCGCTTTGCTGATGGCCCTAGATCCCGAGGCACAACGCGCGTTGGCCGCGCTGTTCGAGCGCGCCGCAGTACAAAAATCCTATCTGGCGGTCGTGCGGGGATGGCCGCCTGCATCGCTACAGATTGACCATCCGCTACGCCGCCTCGATGACGACGCCGTCGCCCTACCGGATGGCTCACGTCAGACCGCCTGCTCGGACCTGATTCGGCTGTCATCGGTCGAACTGCCCATTCCCACCGACCCGTGGCCGACCACGCGCTATGCGCTGGTGCAGGTCGAGCCGCGCGAGGGCCGCCGGCATCAGGTGCGGCGCCATTTAAAGCACGTCAGCCACCCGATCATCGGGGATACAACCTACGGCAAGGGACTGCACAACCGCTTGTTCCGAGAGCATTTCTTCGCTGATCGCTTACTACTACATGCGCATCGCATCGCCTTTACCGACCCGTTTGATAGCCTGTCCAAAGTGTTTGTGGTGCCCCCGCCAGAGGATTTTCTAAGCCCGATGGCCGCTGCGGGCCTGCGCCTACCGCCGCAGGCGCTGCCGTGAGCGCGCAATGGCTCGCTGTGGTCAATCCCACCGCGGGCGCCGGCCGGGCGCAGCGGCGCTGGATCGGCCTCGACAATGCACTGCGCGCGCGCGGGGTACGCTTTGAAACCCACTACACCACACGCCCTGGCGAGGCGACCGAGGTGGCGCGCACCGCCGGAGCGGACTTTAAGGGACTGCTCGTGGTCGGCGGCGATGGCACGGTGCATGAAGTGGTCAACGGCCTGTCGCTGGACCGTCCGCCAACGCTCGCCGTCGCGCCCTATGGCACCGGCAATGACTGGGCACGCGGCCTCGGTATCCCACAACAGGCCGCCGCGCTCGCCCAGTTGATCGCCCGGGGCCATACGCGCCCCGTCGAGATCGGCGCTCTGGAGTATCAACAAGACGATCGGTGGCTTACCCGCCGCTTTGTCAATGGGGCAGGACTGGGCCTTGATGCCGAGATACTCGCATGCCTGCCCACCCAGGGACCGCACGTCCTGACGTACCTGCGTGGGACCTTACGAGCCATCCGCCGGTTTCAGGCACCGGCCATGACCGTGCGCTGGGATGCGCAGCGCTCGCAAGGACGGTTTGCGCTGGTCTACGTCGCGCTAGGCCCCTTCGCCGGCGGCGGTATGCGTCTCGCACCGCCCACCGGCCGTCCGTTAGGGCGCTTACACGTGACTCTGATTCGCCAGAGCTCACTGTGGCACCTGATCGGCCTCTTACCCTTTCTCTATGGCAAGCACCTGCACCATCGTGCCATCGTCACCGGCACCTCTGCCGCGACTTTGGCGGTGGAAACAGAGGCCGGAGTACCTCTGGAGGCCGATGGCCAATTACTCGGCACGGGGCCGGCACGAATGACCATCCTGCCGCAGCGCCTGCAAGTCATCGCCCCGGATGTCCACACGAGCGATAATGCGGTTTAGCCTGCCCGGGGTGCCTGCCTTGAAAGCCCTGTCCTATCGCCACTGCATCGCCTTACTCGCCTGCATCGCAACCCTTGTCGCGATCCGACCGGCGATGGCTGCCGAGTCTTTGCCCACGCGTCGCCCCAAGACGTGCCTGGTCCTGTCCGGCGGCGGTGCCCGCGGCATCGTCCATATCGGCGTACTCAAGGTACTCGAGCAATTGCACGTGCCCGTAGACTGTGTGGTGGGCACCAGTGCCGGGGCCATCATCGGTGGCGTCTATGCCTCTGGGGCATCCCCGGAGGAAATTGAAGCCATGATTCGTGGCGCAGACTGGGATCTGCTGCTATCGGACCAACCGGTCCGCGCCGATCGTTCGATCTACACCAAAGAAGCAGAACGCGAACATCTGCTCAGCGCAGAGCTTGGCACCCGTGCACGCGGCGTGACCCTACCGCGCGGGTTGGTTGCCGGACAACATCTGCAATACTTTCTGCAGCAAATGGTTTCTCCCCGTCACGACGGACTCTTCGACCACCTGCCAATCCAGTACCGGGCGCTCGCCACGGATCTGGAAAACGGCCGTCTCGTCGTACTCGAGCATGGCGATCTCGCCGCCGCCTTCCGTGCCTCCATGTCCGTACCAGGGTACTTCGCACCGGTCGAAATCGATGGTCAAGTCTTGGTCGATGGCGGTCTAGTCCGCAATATTGGCGTCGATGTGGCACGCGCCCTTGGTGCGCAACGCCTCATTGTGGTCAACGTAGGCACCCCGCTGATGAAGCGCGCTGAGATCGAATCACTGGTCAATTCTGCCGACCAAATGTTGCGAATCCTCACCAATCAGAATGTCGATGCCTCGTTGGCCACCCTCACGCCCGACGACGTTCTCATCGAACCGGACCTCGGCACGCTGTCATCGAGTGATTTCGCCCACGCGCAGCAGTGGATCCCAGCAGCGGAGACCGCAACGCGTCGCAACACCAAGGCGCTCAGCGCGCTCGCATTAAACGATGCGGACTACGCATTATGGCAGCGCCTACAACGCGTCGCTCGTTCCGAGTCCGCGCCCAACCGGATCGAGGTAGATGCCAGCGGTCTATCACGCCTACCGGCGGCGATGATCAACGCGACGATCGGGCCGCAGCCCACGGATGTGAACAAAACCGTTGGCAGACTCCTCGCAACCGACGACTTCGAGACCGTCAAAGGCTACGTTAAAAACGATGCACAGGGCACGACGCTCGTACTTCAGCCAGTCGAAAAGCCTTGGGGACCAGACTACCTACGAGCAGGCGCCCAACTCACCACCGACTTTACCGGCGAAAGCTCCTTCCTCGTCACCGTCGATCACCGCGCCACCTGGTTAAATCACTATGGTATGGAATGGCGCAATCGAGCGAGTTTCGGTCATATCAACTCCCTCCGGTCTCAACTGCGTATTCCGCTAGACACCGCTCGCTCCTGGTACGTGGCACCGGAATTGGAGTCAACGGGCCGCTTACGCGATGTGTTCACCCGCGGTGCGGATACGGCGCAGTACCGTATACGACAAGATGCGGCCTCCCTCTTGGTGGGCCGAAGCATCGGGGTCATTGGCGAGTTAATGATGGGTATCGAGCACAGCTATGAGACCGCGCGACTCGCCGTCGGCGCGCCAGTCATCCCTCAGCAAAACATGGCGGTGGGGCTGCTGCGCGCGCAGATAACTTTTGATCGCCTCGACAGTCTCGACTTTCCAACCCACGGTTATTTTTTCAACTCCAACCTCCGTGTCGCGAATGCCGCTTTTGGCGGCCAAGCGCAATTTCGACGGTGGTCGAGTGAATACGCGACAGCATTCGGCGGCCACAATGCCAGCATACTGCTCACCGCACGCTACGAAACGTCGATGAAGACGACCTTGCCTCTTGCGCAGGCATTTGCATTGGGCGGTTTCCAAAATATTTCCGGCTTAGTGGATGAACAAGTGCTGGCCGACGAGGTCGCTTTCATTCGTGCTGTCTATCGTACGCATTTCTTACACGGCAACCTGCTGCTGCCAGACCTCTACGCGGGCGTGTCGCTGGAAGCGAGTGACGTCCACCACTTATACGACCTAAATGCCCCACGACATTTATTCGGCGGATCAGTGTTCTTGTCCGCGCAATCGGCATTTGGGCCTTTATACCTTGGCGCCGGCACGGCCAGTAACGGACATGGGGCGCTCTACCTATATGTTGGGCGTCCGTGGCCCTAAGTGACGCACGCGCGCACCGGCGCCGGATCGCGCGTAGGATTTTGGCGGCGCTCATCCTTCTGCATCTCCTGGCCGTCGGCGCTTACCTGACGCAGAGTCGCCAGCAAGCCCTACTGGTGCGCTTTTTGGAGGCACGCGATCAATGGCGAGACGGTCATCTCGATGCAGCAGCAAGTGTCTACCGCGACTTAATCAACACCCGCACAACCGTGGCCTGGCCGTTCGTGCTGATCCGCAACTACCCGAGCGCCGCCGATACATGGTACCTCCTAGGTCGAGTCGAATCCGATCGGCACCAGAATGCAGCGGCCCTAACGGCCTATCGCAACGCGATACACCTCGGCGGTCGTGGAACCCGAGAGTTTCGCAACCTCCTTTTAGACGCGGAGCGGCCCGACGAATTATTACATTGGGCTGACGAAGCGATCGCGCACGATCGGTCAGCACCGCAGCCGTACAAGGATCGGGGCGCGGCCCTGCTGGCCCTTGGCCGACCCCACGAGGCGAGCATCGCGTATGCCGCCGCACTCGCATACTTGCCAGCCTGGCGCCGACAGTTTGATCCGGCGGCGCCATCCGGCTTGAGCGGAGAGGAAGCAGATCTTTGGAATCTCTATGCGGCGGCGATGCTCGCAGCGGGCGACGCGGAGGCGGCGACACGCGCCTGCGCGCAAGTGACCCAACGACAGTCCAAAACCGCAGCGCTAGATCGCTTATGTCAGGCCTTACTGGTCCAACACGCCGGACGACCCGACGAGGCCCGACGGCTGTTGGCAGGTTACCTACCGCCGGCGCCCGAACACGATCGCCTCATGCATGGACTATTTGCGGCGCACTGAGCGCTTAGCGGAGGCTAGAGGCGGCGACCAACTCGGCAATACGAATCGCCGTGCTCAACGCAGCCCGACCCTCGCGCCCGCCGACCAAGGGCTGTGTACCCATGTGAATAGAGTCAGCAAAGGCGGCAATCTCTGCCTGCAATGCATCGCCCTGCTCATAAGTACGTTCATCAATCGCCACCTGCGGCATCCCCTCAGCATTCATACCGCCCCCCTTGCGGATCACGGTGAGTACCTTTTGACCGAGATCAATCGAAACATAACGCTCGTCATCAAATATGCGCAGTTTTCGCTCTGATTTGAGACTCACTCGACTGGCAGTGACATTCGCAACACAGCCCGATTCAAAGCGAATCCGGGCATTGGCAATATCGATATCCTCTGAAAATACACGGGTACCGATGGCATCAATATCAGTAATGGGCGAGCGCACAATGCTTTGGATCAAGTCAATGTCATGAATCATGAGATCCAACACGACGCTAACATCCGTACCACGCTGTTTGAACGGTGCCAAACGCGCCGACTCGATGAAACGCGGCGCGGTCACCAACCCTTCGATCGCGCGAACGGCTTCATTAAAGCGCTCCAAATGCCCCACCTGCAGAACGCAGCCTACCCGCTGCGCCACTTCGATCAGATCCGTTGCTTGCGCCACCGTGGTCGTCATCGGTTTTTCAACCAAGACGTGGATCCCTGCCTCGAGGCAAGCGTGAGCAATGGCGTGATGCAACGGTGTGGGCGTGACGATAGACACCGCATCGACACGCCCGATGAGATCGCGCCAGTCAGCGACGACCGCTACACCGAGTTCCGCGCCCAGTTTTGCGCGTACAGCGTCCACCGGATCCGCCACGGCAACCAGGTCACAGCCCGCCAGCGCACACCACTTTTGCGCATGGAATCGTCCGAGATATCCCGCCCCGATCACTGCTGCCCGGATGTTGGCCATTGCGCTCACTCCATAAAACCTGCGCCTACTGCACCGGCGCATTATGCAGTACCCTCGCTTCGTCGCCACGACTGCTCATTTTGACGCATCGCCAACGACCGCTATTGACCTGCACCCGAGGCGTCTGAAATCCTCGGGCTCCCGCTTGGGATCGGAGACAACGCCATGGATGCACAGACCGCAACGACCGCCTATATCGACACCTTGGGTGCAGAACGACTGGCCCGCGCCGTCGCCTACACCACCGGCGGTCACTGGCTGTTGCTGGGCTCGCTTCTGATATCGCTGCTCAGCGCCTATCTGATCGCCCGCAGCGGTGTGATGACCCGAGCGGTCACGGGACGCACACAGAAGGCCAACCGGGCCGCGGCACTGAGCGCCGCTGTATTTCTCACGCTCTCGGCTCTACTGTCCCTACCTTGGACGGTCTATACCGACTGGTGCCGTGAGCGCGCCTACGGGCGCTCGAGTCAGCCGCTGGGTGATTTTTTAGGGCAGTGGGCGCTGGGGACCGCTATCTCCGTACTGATCGGTTCGGCGCTGCTAACGGTGGTTTACCTGTTTCTACGCCGGACCGGGCGACGCTGGTGGCTTTGGGCCACCAGCGTCGTAGCTATCGGTATGGCAGGATTGATGTTCGCAGCCCCGGTGATGATCGAACCCCTGTTCAATAAATTCGAACCACTCCCTGCCGGCACCGTGCGCGATGCACTGGTGCCCATGGCAATCCAAGCGGGTGTGCCGGCGACACGGATTTTTGTCTACGACGGTTCACGCCAGTCCAACAACTTTACGGCTAATGCGGGGGGCATTGGCTCGACCGCCCGCATTGCAGTCTCCGATGTCGCCTTCAAGGGCTCGTCCTTGGCGGAAGTCCGCGCCGTCACCGGTCACGAGATCGGCCACTACGTACTCAAGCATTCGCTGTGGGGCGTCTTGATGGGCACCCTGATGGCCTTGTTGTGCTTCCTCGCGGCAGAGCGCACCTACCCACTGGTGGCTGGCCGTCTGCGACTAGCCGCGGCCTTCGCCGATCCGGCGGGTCTGCCGGCGCTAGCGGTGACCGTCTCCTTGGTTGGTTTTTTGGCCACGCCGCTACTGAATACCATCTCACGGCACTTCGAATCGCAAGCGGATCAATACTCACTCGACCACGTCGGTGAACCGGATGGCTTAGCGACGGCGCTGGTGAAGACGGCGGACTATCGCAACCCACGACCTGGCCGGTTGGAGGAAGTCATCTTTTACAATCACCCCTCGGTCGAAGGCCGCGTACTGACTGCGATGCAATGGAAGGCGGCGCATACCCGCGATACCGCACCGGCGGCCACCCCGACCCCGACGCTCTGACTCGACCATGCCACGCGCCCCCCAAAACTTTTTTACCCGGCCCATCGATCGACGGATCGAGCTAAAACGCGCGCTGCTTGGTGTTGCGCTGGGTCTGTTCTTCGTACCGCTGCTCGTATTCTCGTTCGGTCGGCTTGCACTCGGTCCCTTCGAGGGCTCTATCGGCAGCTTCTTGGCCCAGTTCTACAGCGACCTGCTCAAAGCCGCACCGGGCGCCATCGCCTTAGTGCTGGGGCCGTACGCACTCTACGTCCTGGCCCGAGTGACAGCGGCGCTCGCAGGGCGCGCCGGCCGCTAAGGCCGGCGCGCCCTATCGATCAATGTGCCGCTGACGCGCGACTCGCCTCACGCACGCTGCGAAATTCGCTCTTGGGATACCACTCCGGCCAATGCCGCTCCGTCGCCACCCGCGCACCGACCGCATAGAGCAACTGCAGATCCTCGAGCACACCGGACACGTCCCAGTCTGGCGAATACTCGTCGGATGGCTTGTGATAGCGATTTGCCGTGTACTCATCCTTGAAGGCCTGACCAAACCCAGCCGGATGTGCAATAGCATCGATACCCGTCTCGGTGTACAGCGCCGGCACCCCGTGTTTGGCGAGATTGAAGTGGTCTGACCGGAAGTAATGACCCTTTTCCGGCTCCGCATCCGGACGAATCACGCGCGACTGTTTGGCTGCCGCCTCCTTCAGGTAATCCTCGAGCTCAGAGGAGCCATAGCCGACCACCTCGATGTCGCGCGTCCGCCCCAACGGATACATCGCATCAATGTTGATCGCAGCCGCCGTATCGGCCAATGGAAACACAGGGTTCTGTCCGTAGTACGCCGAACCGAGCAAGCCCGACTCTTCGCCAGTCAGGGCGATAAACACCACCGAACGGTCGGGACGCCGACCGGCTCGGAAGGCTTTGGCTATTTCTAAAATGCCAGCCACGCCGGTCGCGTTATCCACCGCGCCGTTATAAATGGTATCGCCCGTACCGCCAGCCTCTTTCGAATTGCCAAAATGATCCCAATGACCCATGTAAAGCACGTACTCCGTTGGGTGATGGGCGCCCGGCAAGACGCCCACCACATTGGCCGAACGGGTCCGGCGGATGGTGTTATGCAATTGCACCGACGCATCCAATTGCAGCGGCACAGCCCGAAAGCCAGGTGTCGTCGCCGCTTTTTCCATGGCGTCCAGATCGCGACCGGCCAGTGTGAACAACTGCCGCGCTGAGGCATTGCTAAGCCACCCCTCGACCGCCGCACGCGCCGCGTGACCATCGGCCGCTTCCGGTTCCAGTAGCGGCCCGGTGTTGCTGTTGCGTACCACGTCCCAGCCATACGCCGCCGGACCGGTTTGATGGATGATCAGCGCACCTTCAGCGCCCTGGCGCATTGCTTCTTCAAACTTGTAAACCCAACGGCCGTAGTAGGTCATGTTTTTGCCGCGGAACAATTGCGGGTCCCGATAACCGGGATCGTTCACCAGAATCACGGCGGTTTTGCCATGCATGTCGATGCCGGCATAGTCGTCCCAACCGTACTCGGGGGCATGAATGCCATGCCCGACGAAGATGAGAGGGCTGTGGGTCAACCCGGCGGTTTCACGCACGCGGCGCGTCCAAACCACCGCATCGTCCGCATAGGCGAGCGTCATTTGCCCGCCAGCGCCGGCAATCTCCAACCGGGCCGAAGGATCCGCCTGAATCGCCACCAGCATGACCGGCTGGCGGTAGCTGCCCTCGACGCCCGGTTGCAGCCCCAAACGACGGAATTCAGCCTCGATCCAGTCCAGCGTCTTGGTTTCCCCGACCTGACCGGGCTTGCGGCCTTCAAACGCATCCGAAGCCAAGATCTGCACTGAGGAGCGGAAACCCGCCGCGCTAAGACCCCGCACGGCTGGCGCCGCCCAAATCCCAGCGGTCACCGATAACAGCGCTAGCGCGCAGAACCAACGTCTCACAATCATGGTCAGACCTCTTGAACAGGGAAAATCAGCGGGGCCAGTAATGCCAAGCCAGAGCAGCCACGTTCAGCAGCACCACGGTCACGGCCCAAAACCGCCACGGCCGGAGCCGCAGAATGCCCATAAATGCATACGAGGAAACGAATGCAAGTGTCAGAAATAGAAAGAAACTTTGTAGTAGCGGCCCGTATTCACGACCGAGTGCCGGGTACTCTTGACCCATGAGCAGAAACACACACAGCACCAAGGCGAGCCCTAAGGTGATCGTGACGGCCGATCCCATAACGATGCCGATCAGCACCGCCAGCGGGGTCACGGCAGGTCCTCGTGCGCGGCCGACTTGATCCGGCTGCCGCTGTTCCCTACCCTAATCACCATAATTCACCTCGAAAGCGCGACACAGGACGCGCCGCGCCCCATAGACAGGGCGCTAGTCTAACCTCATGACAGACCAACACACCTCCTCCTCTGGCCGTCGCCACGTCGGCCTCGGACACCGCCTCGCCCTGCTGCTGCCCTCGCTGGCATTGGTCGGACTATTTTTTACCGGCTCCGCCTCGACCCACTCGGCGACGGACAGAAAAACCGCTCCCCGGGCGGCCACCGCCGCCGCGCCGGTACCGGCGGTCTTACACGCTTCCGACCGCCACCGTAAAGTGGCGCGCCTCGTCGCCGAGGCCGTCGAGCACTGGCACTATCGACGAGCAATCATGGACGCGCATCTGTCGTCCCAAGTCTATGATCGTTACCTAGATACGTTAGACAGTTCCCACAGCTACTTCCTGCAGTCGGACCTCCTAGATCTGGAATCGCTGCGCCCCCACTTAGGGGAATCCATCCGCACCGGCGCCGTGGAACCGGCTTTCGTGATCTTTGAGCGACTGCAGCAACGCAACCGCGCCGAAATCAAAGCGGCGATTGCCTCGCTCGACCAGGAACCTGACTTCACCGTCGATGAACGCTACGAATACGACCGTACGAAAGCACCCTGGCCGGCGAACGAAGCCGAGCAGGCCGACATTTGGCGCAAGCGCGTCAAGAACGATGCGCTGTCGTTGCTGCTGGCCAACAAGCCCTGGGCGGATGCACGCGACGTTTTGAAGAAGCGTTACGAGCGTCTTCTGAAAAGAACCGACCAAGTCACCGCCGACGACGTGTTCGAAAACTTCATGAACGCCTATCTGCACGTCTATGACCCTCACTCGAACTATTTCTCGCCCCATTCGAGCGAGGAGTACAACATTGCGATGAAGTTGTCCTACGTTGGTATCGGCGCCTCGCTACAATTGATCGACGACTACGTCACCATCATGAACGTGATCCCTGGCGGTCCGGCTGCGATCAGCGGATTGATCAAAGCGAACGATCGCATCACCGGCGTCGCGCAAGGCAAAGCGGAGTTTGCTGACGTGGTGGGCTGGCGCTTGGATGATGTCGTACAACTGATTCGGGGCCCTGCGGGCACCGTTGTGCGCTTACAGATCCTGCCCGCCGGCGCTTCACCTGGCTCCAAAGAACAGGTGTACGAGTTCACACGCAACAAAGTTACGCTGGAAAGCCAGGCGTCGAAGAAAAAGATTGAGACCGTCACCATCGACGACAAGCCGTATAAGGTCGGCGTGATCGATGTGCCGAGCTTCTATCAGGACTTCGAGGCTCGGCAGAGCGGCGATAAAGAATTCCGCAGCACGACGCGCGACGTTGCCAAATTGATTGGTGAACTGAAAGCCGAAAAAGTCGACGGACTAGTGGTGGATCTGCGCGCCAATGGCGGCGGCAACCTCAATGAGGCGCAAGGCATGGTTGGTCTATTCATCAAGAAAGGACCGGTTGTCCAATTGCGCGAAACGAGCGGCGAAATCGAAGTGCTCGATGACACCGAACCCGGCCCGGTCTGGGATGGCCCGCTGGTGGTTCTCGTCGATCGCTCCAGTGCGTCAGCCTCGGAAATTTTTTCAGCGGCGATCCAAGATTATGGCCGTGGTCTCGTGGTCGGGCAGCAGACGTTCGGCAAGGGCACGGTGCAGAACATGTACCCCCTCGATCGCTGGGCTCTGGGGCCCAATCCTGGTTATGGCGAACTGACGGTCACGATCGGCAAGTACTACCGCGTCACTGGCGAGAGTGTACAAAACCGCGGTGTGATGCCGGAAATTCCTCTGCCCTCCCTGCTCTCGATCACCGACATGGGCGAATCCACGCGTGACAGCGCGCTGCCATGGGACCGTATCCGTCCGGTCGACTTCAACGCCGCACACGACCTGGGTGGCGCGCTGCCGGTGGTCGTCAAACACCACGAAGCACGCATGGGGTCCGATCCGGATCTGCAGGAACTGGTCGCTGAAGTGGCCAGCGTCGAGGAACTGCGCAAGGAAAAGTCCGTCGCCCTGAAGCTCGAGACGCGACGCATCGAGCGTGATCACTTAGATGCGGAGCGACTCGGGCGCGTCAATCTGCGTCGAGCAGCGCATGGCCAGGAGCCGGTCAAAACGCTGGAGGAATTAAAGCCGGACGAGCAACCGGATGCAAACCTCGCCGAGGCGTCCCGCATTGTGGTCGAGTTGGGTCAAACCCTCTCCGCCCCGGCACCGGTAACGGTTGCCGCGAGCCCGGCCGTCATACCTAGCGCACCGAAGAAAACCAATCGGGCCGGCAAGCACTGCAGTTCAGGCCGTCTGGGCGGTTGCCGGTAGCAACCGACAACCGCGGTCAGCGCAATACTCCAGCCATTTGTTCAGCAGCATATTGCGCGCCCAACGGGGCGCCAGTTCATTGCCAGCGACGGGTAGCGACGCGGTGGTTTCTCCGGTGCAGCGGACGTCGGACGCCTCGACCAAGCGCGCGTCGTGGTACACACGGACATAGAGATCCGGCAACGGCGCCGACTCGATTGACGGCCCTGATAGTTGCAACAAGAGACGCAACAGGGTCGTGTAAGGGCCGCGCTCCTCTACCCGAAACGCGAGTGTTACCGCCGCATCCATGCGTGCACAACCCTGTTCTGGCAGACAGCGCAGATCACCGCAAAGCCAACCCAAGCGGATGTAATTGCTTTCATACAAGGTCATCAAGGCAAGAAAACTGCCCGGATTGGCCCGCCACGACGTTTCGCACCACTGATCAGGCGTCATCATCGGGCCGATTCTATCCTGCATCGATCGCTGCGCCACTAAGCGACTGTGCGCCGGCCAATGCCGGACTCGTGCACGACCCGGGAACCGATCTCCTCGACCGAGCAATGCGTCGTGTCGATATAGGGGATGCCCAAACGCTCAAACAAGGCGCGCGCCTCGCGCACTTCAAAAGCCACTTGATTGGCGGAGGCGTACTTGCTGTTCGGTCGCCGTTCATGCCGAATCTGCTGCAAGCGATCCGGCTCAATCGTCAAGCCATACAACTTTGCGCGTAGCGGCGCGAGCACCGCGGGCAACCGACCGGTCTCCAAATCTTCCTCGGTCAGCGGGTAGTTGGCTGCATGGATCCCGTAATGCAGGGCCAGATACAGGCAAGTCGGCGTCTTGCCCGAGCGCGATACCCCTACCAGAATGACGTCCGCCTTGCCAAAATCACGGGTCTGCGCACCATCATCGTTAGACAGGGCAAAATTCGTCGCATTAATGCGCGCAGCATAGCCCTCCGCGTTGGCCATCCCGTGCGCACGGCCCGCCGCATGGGAGCTCTTCACTCCAAACGCCGCTTCCAGTTGACCGATGAAGGCATCGAAAAAATCAAGAAATACAGCGTTGGCCGCCTGCACTTCAACCCGCCATTCCTCCTGAATCAAGGTGCTGAACACGATCGCCTGAGCGCCATCCGCAACCGTCGCGGCATTGATGCGCTCGCGCGCCTCGATCGCTTTCTCCCGGGAGGCAATGAACGGCAGCGTCACCGTGCTCAATTTGAGCCCGGCAAACTGGGTCAACAGACTGTGACCCATTGTTTCGGCGGTCACACCGGTCTGGTCCGAAACAAAGAAAACCGTTCGATTCGGCAAAATACTCTCCCCCGCAACAGACCCCCAGTCTACCGCCGACGACGGGCAGAAAGGTTGCGCCTTGGCCCTCCCTTGCTGCGTTGCAATAAGGCACAATAGCGCTTCTCCACCGAGGTTCGCCATGACTGAGTATCTCGTCCCGTTCGAGCAGTTGCGAATGCATGACGTCGAGCGCGTGGGCGGCAAGAACGCCTCCATCGGAGAGATGATCGGACAATTGGCCTCTCTGGGCGTGCAAGTGCCCGGCGGCTTTGCCACCACCGCCGATGCCTTTCGGGAATTTCTCAGCCACGGCGGATTGGCCGACCGCATCAACGCCGCGCTGCGCGATCTGAACGTGGACGACATTGAGACACTCACCCAGACCGGTGCCGCGATCCGCGCCTGGATCCTCGACACCCCCTTCCCGCCGGCGCTGGAAACGGCCGTACTCACGGCTTGGACCGCGATGGGGGGCGAGTCAATCGCCGTGGCGGTGCGTTCCTCCGCCACGGCGGAAGACTTGCCCGAGGCCTCCTTTGCCGGCCAACAGGAAACGTTCCTGAACGTGCGCGGCGCCGACGCGCTGCTGCGCTGCATGCGCGAGGTCTATGCCTCGCTGTTTAACGACCGCGCCATCGCCTACCGCGTGCACCAGGGATTCGAGCACGCGCTCGTGGCGCTCTCCGTCGGCGTCCAGCACATGGTCCGTAGTGATTTAGGCTCCAGCGGCGTCCTGTTTACGTTAGACACCGATTCGGGTTTCCGTGACGTCGTCTTTGTCACCGCCTCCTATGGCCTCGGTGAAACGGTGGTGCAAGGCGCGGTCAACCCAGATGAGTTCTACGTCTACAAAGGCGCGCTGCGTGCCGGCCGGCCCGCTATCGTGCGGCGCAACCTTGGTGGCAAAGCGATCAAGATGATCTACGCGACCGGCAGTAATGCCGCTGGTCGGCGTGTCGAGACGGTCGACGTACCCGCACTGGAACGACGTCGCTTTTCGCTCACGGACGCGGATGTGGAAGCGCTAGCCCGTCAGGCCTTGTTGATCGAAGCCCATTATGGTTGCCCGATGGATATTGAGTGGGGCAAGGACGGCAACGACGGCCAACTCTATATTTTGCAGGCCCGGCCGGAAACTGTGCAGAGCCGCTCTGGGCGTACCATTCAGCGCTTTACGTTGCAGGGCCGATCCGAGGTGCTCATTGAGGGCCGCGCAATCGGTAGCCGCATTGGCGCCGGCCCTGCGCGCCTGATCCGCGATGTCAGCGAGATGTCACGGGTGCGCGCCGGCGACGTCCTCGTAGCCGACATGACCGATCCGGACTGGGAGCCGGTCATGAAACGCGCGGCCGCCATTGTGACCAATCGGGGTGGACGCACCTGCCATGCCGCGATCATCGCGCGCGAGCTCGGCATTCCGGCCGTCGTCGGCTGTGGCGACGCCACGACCCGCATCACGGAAGGCCAGCTCGTCACCGTCTCCTGCGCTGAAGGCGATACCGGCTATGTGTATGCCGGGCAACTCGCCTATGACCATAGCGCCGTGGAATTGGATGCGATGCCCGCACCACCCGTCCGTATCATGATGAATGTCGGCAACCCAGACCGCGCCTTTGACTTCGCGCAATTACCGAACCATGGGGTGGGACTGGCGCGGCTGGAATTCATCATCAATCGGATGATCGGCGTGCACCCACGCGCTCTGCTCGAATTCGATACCCTGCCGGTGGCGCTCAAGGAAACGATCAGCGTGCATATTGCCGGTTATGCGGACCCTATCGACTTTTTCGTCCGCAAACTGGCCGAAGGCATCTCGCAAATCGCAGCGGCCTTTCATCCCCAACCGGTGATCGTGCGCCTGTCGGACTTTAAGTCCAACGAATACGCCAATCTGATCGGTGGCTCGCTCTATGAGCCGCACGAGGAAAACCCGATGCTCGGGTTCCGCGGCGCGTCCCGCTACGTCGATCCGACCTTCCGCCCGTGTTTTGAATTGGAATGCCGTGCGCTGCGCCATGTGCGCGAGGCGATGGGCCTCACCAACGTGCAAGTCATGGTGCCCTTCGTGCGCACGGTTGCCGAAGCGCAAGCGGTGATCGGGCTTTTGGCTGCCAATGGACTGGAACGCGGCAAGAACGACCTGAAGGTCATCATGATGTGCGAACTGCCCACCAACGCGCTGTTGGCGGACGACTATCTCCAGCACTTCGATGGGATGTCGATTGGTTCCAACGATATGACGCAACTCGTCCTTGGGCTCGATCGAGACTCCGGCGTCGTCGCCAAGCTGTTCGACGAACGCGATCCGGCCGTGCGAAAAATGCTGTCGATGGCCATTCGGGCCTGCAAGGCGGCTGGAAAGTACATCGGCATCTGCGGCCAGGGCCCATCCGATCACCCGGATCTCGCACAGTGGCTGGTCGCAGAGGGCATCGACAGTATTTCCCTCAATCCCGACACGGTGCTTTCCACTTGGATGCTGCTCTCCCAGCCCGATGGAGCCCCCTCAGCCTAAGTCGCTGCGCGCCCGTTCCCAATCCGCGCCGTCAAAAGCCGTGATCTGCATCGCTACAACCGTACCCGGTTGCAGGCAGCGCGCGTGGATACTGATCTGGTCCGGATGCGAGCGGGGCACGTAGAACGATTTGATGCCGCAGTGCCGACAATAAAAATGTCGCGCCACACCGGTGCCAAAGCGGTATTCGGACAAGTGCTCGGCACCGCTCAGCAGCCGAAACTGCGACTGCGGCACGATCAGGTGCAAGTAGCCGGTCATGCGGCAGATCGAGCAATTGCAGTCGAGCACCTCGATCGTAGCGGGGGCATCGATTGCAAAGGACACCCGACCGCAGTGGCAGCCACCGCGATGCACGATCAAGTCACTCACGGCACGACGACCCGCGTAGGCGCCACCACCAAAATCGCATAGCGCCGCCCCCCGGCCCGCTCGATCAAGGCCTCAATCGAAGCGCCGGGTACGGCTGCAGGTGGCGTCACGGGGGGGGACACCACCGCCACCGCATGCTGTCGATAGCCCAGTAGCGCCAGCCATTGCGCCGCCTTCCACCGATAGTGATCTTGGACGAGCCACAAGTAGCGTTGTTCACCACCCGGCGGTATTACCCCCGGCGCCACCGTGCGCACATGCCCGAGATACAACTCCGACATCGCCACAGTCGTCTCGTCTGGTTGCAACAAGCCCAGCGGGTGCCCCGCCGCTGCCGTCTGAATCTCCATCGCAGTCGTCTCTAAGCTAACCAGTGGATTCAGGCACAGCCAAAGCGGTGTCGCGCACAGCACGAGGGTTGCCCCGACCGATGCGCCGAGATCCCGCCAGACGCGATCACGACCACCCTGCACGCGCAAGGCCCAGTAGAGCGCCGCCAGCAGGCCGATCAGCGCGATGCTGGCGAGCAACCAATGGATGGGATCGCGCGTCGCGGGCGCCAACGCCAGTACCAGCGCAGGACCACCCACCGCAATCGCCAACAGGGCAACCAAGCCGCGGGTCAGTCCAAACGTGACACCACGGGCCGGCGCGCCCGCCGCCCGCAGCGAGTCGCCAAATTCGAGCCCCACCATCAACGCAAAACCCAACAACGGGGGGGCGTAATACACCCCGCGCGCCGTGGCCGCGAAGGACAGCAAGATCGTCGCCGGCACGATCGCGCCATAGGCCAGTCGCCAGGCGGTACCCATCGCACCCGGACGGCGCAGATGACGCAAGCCGCGCACAAAGGCCGCCAACCCAAGCACAGTCCACGGAAACAAATAGAGCGGCAGTTCGAGCAAATACTTGCCCGGTGCGTTCAGATGCCCGGCGGTATAGGCGTACTGGTTCGGTGCATCGATCGTGACCGCTCTGCCAACCAAGTTGTACCAAAACAGCACCTTCAACGCCTGTGCGCCGTCCGGGCGCCGCAGTACCCAGAGGACCCAGCCGCCGATCGCCACCAACACTACCGGCAGGACTAACCACAGCGCCGGGCGCAGTAAGTCGCGCCAGCGGCGCTCGAGCACGAGTACGCTCAGAAAGGCGAACCCAGGCACCATCCAGCCAGCAAGGCCCTTGGCATAGAAGGCCAGCACCAAACCCAGCGCCAGTACCGCATAGCCACGGCGGCGTGCGGCCGGCACTTCGGTCGTGAAACTGGCGTACATCCCGGCCAGTGACACGGCAACCCCAGCCACCAGCGGCGCATCCGTCGCCAGCCAAATCAACACGTCGTACAACTGCATGGCCGTCACGGCCACCAGACCCGCCACATAACCGGCGGTCAGGCCGGCCGCGCGACGCGCGATGAACGCGAGCGACAGCGCTGTCAGCAATCCATACAGCAGATTGGGCAGACGGGTCGCTGCCGGGGTCGGGCCCATGGTGGCCACCACGGCGCCGCTCAACCAGTACAGCAACGGCGGTTTCTCGGCAAAGACCTCGCCACCCAGTTGCGGCAGCGCGTGGTCCGCTTGGGCTGCCATGGCCACCGCCAGACTCGCCTCGCGCGGCTCGTCGGGCGTGTAGTACACCCGACAAAACAGCCCCGCCGCCAAGATCGGCACCAGCACCCACAGCAGCCGCGCAAACAGGGCCCGAGTCAAGCGGGCAACTGCAGAAAGTGCGTGCGGTAGTGCGCCAGTTCGCGGATCGAATCGCGCACATCATCCAACGCTTGATGGCTATGGCCCTTCACCACCCCGGCCAACACCCCCGGTGCCCAGCGCTTGGCCAACTCCTTCAGGGTGCTGACATCGAGATTGCGGTAGTGAAAATAGCGTTCCAGCGCCGGCATATGGCGCGCTAGAAAGCGGCGATCCTGACAAATGCTGTTGCCACACATCGGTGAGGCACCGGACGGCACCCACTGCGACAAAAAGGCAATGGTGGCCTGCGCCGCCGCCGCCTCATCGAGGAGGCTGGCCCGGACGCGGTCGGTCAGGCCACTGGCCCCATGCGTGCGGGTATTCCAAGCATCCATCGCGGCGAGCGCCGCGTCGGACTGGTGCACTGCAATCACCGGCCCCTCGGCGAGGAGGTTGAGGTCGCGATCGGTGACAATCGTGGCGATCTCGATAATGCGATCCATCTCCGGGGAGAGGCCGGTCATTTCGAGGTCGATCCAAATTAGGTGGTCGGGTGAGGTATTCATAGTGTGTTGCCCCTGATTCTACCAGAGGCTACAGTGCCGGCACCCCAACGGACCCCGAGATACCCATCCTCACCTTCGCCTTCCTCGCCGCGCTCCTGTTCATGCTCGGCATGCGCCTGCTGCTTGCAGCCCGCCAGATACTTTCAGTACGCCGCCACCGCGACACCGTACCGGCCCCGTTTGCGCTGGCAATCAGCGCCAGCGAGCACAGCAAAGCGGCCGACTACACCGCAGCACGCCTGCAGGTCGGCCGGGTGGACCTCGTCATTGATGCCGCGATGCTGCTGATCCTCACGCTGGGTGGGGGTCTGGCGACCTTGGATCGCCTCGTGGCCGGTTGGGCCCTCAGCCCGATCGCCCATGGGGTGGTTACGCTGTTAGCCCTCATGCTCCTGATGACGCTGGTCGGGTTGCCGACAGACCTGTGGCGCACCTTCGGCGTAGAGGCGCGCTATGGCTTCAACCGCATGACCCCCGTCCTGTACCTGACCGATGCGCTGCGCTCCTCGCTGCTGACGGTTGTTCTGGGCGGGCCGCTGATTGCCTTGATCCTCTTGCTGATGCGGGCGAGTGGTCCGTTGTGGTGGCTCTACGCCTGGGCCAGCTGGACCGTGTTTGGGTTGTCGGTCGCCTTTTTCTTTCCCCGCTTTATCGCCCCCCTGTTCAACAAGTTCCGGCCGCTCGAAGCAGGCCCTTTGCTGGATGCCGTCGTGCGCGTAATGACGCGCTGCGGCTACGCGGCGGATGGCGTCTCGGTGATGGACGGTTCCCGCCGCTCCAGCCACGGCAATGCGTATTTCACGGGCTTTGGTGCACACAAGCGCATCGTGCTATTCGACACGTTGATTGAGCGCTTGCATCCAGAGGAAGTCGAGGCCGTGCTCGCGCACGAACTGGGCCATTTCCGACTGCATCACATCGTGCGCCGTCTGGTGCTGAGTTTCGCCTCCGCCTTCGTCGGCTTTGCAGCCCTAGGTTACGCGGCGACGCGACCCGAGTGGTTTGCAGCGTTTGGGGTCCCCGCACCGACGGCGCATGCGATGCTCGCGCTGTTCCTGTTGGTAGTGCCGGTATTCCTATTCCCCTTCTCGCCGCTGTCCGGATGGCTGAGCCGACGCGACGAATATGCGGCCGATCGCTTTGCTGCGGCGCATGCCGAGGCCTCTGATCTGGCCACCGCACTGGTGAAGCTGTATCGCGACAACGCCTCGACCCTGACGCCGGACTCTTGGTACTCGGCGTGGAACGATTCGCATCCCCCTGCTCTCGCGCGCATTCAGGCACTGACCGGTCCGACCTCATGAGCCACCACGGCGCGACCGATACCCCGTCGGAGCGACGGATCGGTCGTGTCGTCGCCAACCATGGACGCCACGTCGAGGTGCAAGACCATGACGGGCGGCGCGTACCGTGTCGACTGCATGGCCGCAAACTACAGGTGGTCTGCGGTGATGAGGTCGAATGGGCCCCGGATGGGCCGGAGGGCGGCCTGGTCTATGCGGTCTTACCGCGGCACCACGTCCTCGAACGTCTGTCGATGAACGGTCGAGCCGAAACCGTGGTCTCGAATCTCAACCGACTGATCGCCGTCGCCGCCGCCAAACCCGCACCAGATTGGCAGGTGATTGATCGCTATCTGGCCGGCGCTGAATGGGCGGGTCTTTCCGCCGCCATCGCTTTCAATAAGTGTGATCTGGGCGTCAGTGCCGATGACGAGCGTCAACTATTGAACTATGCAGCGATCGGTTACCCGGTCGTGCGTGTATCGGCCCACGGCGCCCCGGGTGTCGAGGCCCTCGCCGCCGCGCTGGAGAATGCCACCTCGGTCTTGGTCGGCCAATCGGGTACTGGCAAATCCAGTCTCCTGAACGCCTTGGTCCCGCACGCGCGCGCGGTCACGCAGGAAATCTCAGCTGCCTCCGAAGAAGGCCGGCACACCACCACCCATGCCGCGATGCATGAGTTGCCAGGCAACGGGCGCCTGATTGATTCACCCGGCGTACGCGACTTTGCCCCGCCCCTGCCAGTACCGGCGGCCGTCGGTTCGGGCTTCCGCGAAATCCACGCGTTGGCGGCCAGCTGTCGGTTTCAGGATTGCCGGCATTTAACGGAGCCCGGCTGCGCCGCACGCGCGGCGGCGGACGCAGGCACGCTATCGCAGCGCCGTTACGCCAGTTACCGGCATCTGTATCAATTGGCCAAAGAATTCGAAGAGCGCTTCCCAGCGCGCAGGCCGCCGCGACTGCGGTAAGCGAAACTCGTTGTCTAGAGGCGCTGGGCTTGGCAACGATGCAAAACCCAAGCACTGCAAAACTCCTGCGCGACCGCTGCGGCAAGGATCAGCGCATCGGCAATCGCCCGGCGAAGGCATGCGCGAGCGTGCCGCCATCCACGTACTCCAGCTCGCCGCCGACCGGTACGCCGTGTGCGATACGGCTGGCGCGGACACCATGCCGCGCGGACAGTTCCGCCAGAAAGTGCGCCGTCGCATCCCCCTCGACAGTTGGGTTGGTCGCCAGCACCACTTCGCGCACCACGCCTTCGAGCAGAATGGCCTCAAACTGCTGTGCACCCAGTTCCTCTGGCCCCACGCCATCCAGCGGCGAGAGATGGCCCATGAGGACAAAATAGCGGCCGCGGAAACTGCCGGACTGCTCAACCGCCACCACGTCGGCGGGCATCTCGACCACGCACAGTGACGCCACGTCGCGCCCCGGTGCTACACAAATCGGGCACCAATCCGCGTCCGACAGCATGCGGCAGCGCTTGCACTGCCCGATCGTCGCCACCGCGGCCCCGAGCGCACGACCCAACTCTGTCGCACCGGCGCGATCTTTTTCGAGCAGATGAAACGCCATGCGTTGGGCCGTCTTTTGCCCAACCCCCGGAAGCCGGCGCAAGGCCGTAATCAGGTGCGCGAGCGCGGGAGAGTACTGCACGGCGTCAGAGTGGCAGTTTGAAGCCCGGCGGCAAGTTCATGCCTCCCATGACCCCGGACATGCGCTGCTGTGAGGCCGCCTCGATCTTGCGCACCGCATCATTCACTGCCGCCGTACACAGGTCTTCTAGCAGTTCCCGGTCATCCCCCGCCACGGTGGGATCGATGGTGATACGGCTCACTTCGTGCTTGCCATTCATGAGCACCTTCACGGCACCGCCACCGGCCTCGCCCGTCACGGTCATCGCCGCGAGTTCCGCCTGCGCCTTCTGCAAGTTGGCCTGCATCTGCTGCGCCTGGCGCATCATATTTCCCATTCCACCGCGCATCGATCCGTCCTCTTTCTGAAAAATACTTAACTATTGGGTTGAATCGTATCCGCAGCCACGCGCGCACCAAAGCGTTCGCCGAGCTCCATCACTTTTGGATCCGCATCCAAGGCTGCACGCGCTGCAGCCAGCGCTTGGGCTGCTGCACGGGCCTCGCGCTGTGCGAGCGTATCGGACGGCGCTTCAGCACCGGCAACCCCGTGTTCGATCGACAACCCGGTCGCCGCACCAAAACGTCGTTGCAGCGCCTGTTGCATACGTTCTTCCATCTGCGCGGTGTGCAAGCCTTCCTTGCCGGGCTCCAAGCGCAAGCGAACGACGCTACCCTGTAACCCCAACCAAGTGCAGTTCGCGGCCAGTTGGTGGGCCGCGCCGCCCAGCTCCAATCCAGGCAACAACGCCAGCCAGCCCTCGAGGGAAGTCGGCAATACCGTCGTGACCGAGTGCACCTTACTACCACCCACCACCGGTGCGGGCCGCGGCACCGCGACCGGGCGCGTGGGTGCAGCTGCCGGGGCCGTGGCGCGCGTCGGCTCGCTCCCGGGCGCCACGGGCCGGAAAGCCAGCATCCGCAGCAGGGCCATCTCAAATCCGGCACGCGGATCCGGCGCCAGCGGCAGGTCGCGGCGACCCATGATCGCCATCTGGTAGTACAGCTGGATCTCGTCCGCCGCCAGTTGTCCGGCCAATCGCGCGACCACTTCTGGATCGTGCCCAGACTCAGTGGCGGAACCGGGCACAAACTGCTCTAGGGCAACCCGTTGCAGCAGCCCGGACAACTCTGTCAGGACGCGGTCGTAATCGGGCGCTTGCTCATCCAGTGCGCGGATCGTCTCGAGCATAGAGACGGCATCGCCAGCCACTAGACTATCGACCAGACGGGCCACGTGCGTGCGATCGATCGTCCCCAACATGGAACGGACGTCGGCCTCACCAATGCGTCCGGCACCGAAGACCAAGGCCTGATCGAGCAGCGACAAGCCGTCACGCATGCTGCCGTCCGCCGCACGGGCGATCAGCGGCAGCGCACTCGGCTCGGTCTCGATGCCTTCAGCATGCAAGATATGCGCCAGCCGATCGGTGATCAGACCGATGGGCAAACGCTTGAGGTGGAACTGCAGGCAGCGCGAGACCACCGTAATCGGCAACTTCTGCGGATCGGTGGTCGCCAGCAAAAACTTCACGTGCGGCGGGGGCTCTTCCAGCGTCTTCAAAAACGCATTGAACGAATGCCCGGAGAGCATGTGCACCTCGTCGATGAGGTACACCTTGTAGCGGCCGCGCGACGGCGCGTACTGCACGTTCTCGAGCATCTCGCGGGTGTCCTCGACCTTGGTGCGCGACGCCGCGTCGACCTCGATCAGATCCACGAAGCGTCCCTCATCGATTTCACGACAAGCCGCGCAGATACCGCAAGGCTGCGCGCTCACTCCGGTATCGCAGTTGAGTGCTTTGGCCAGCAAACGCGCGATCGTGGTCTTGCCAACCCCACGGGTGCCGGTGAACAAAAACGCGTGGTGGACACGCCCGGAATCGAGTGCATTGGACAGCGCGCGCACCACATGATCTTGGCCGGCGAGTTCGCCGAAGACCTTGGGCCGCCATTTACGAGCCAGAACGAGGTAACTCAAACGGACGGCCCCGTGATGCGTGATGGAGGCGACCCGCGCCGGCACCCTCCGGCACCCGACCGCACCGCTACCGTTGCTCCCTTCCGGGCCTGGCGGGGTTTGCGGCTAGTCGTCGCGGAGGACCGGCGCGGGCCACCATTGAACGAACTTGACCGGATACCGCCGGACCGGTCAGACGCCGGCGCAACAGGCCCCTGGACTGGCATCGCAGGATGCCTGAACCGGTTTCGTTGCGCGCCTCGCCCACCGCCGTACTCTACCGCATTCGCCCCCCGCCAGACACGGTTTCCGGGGGGGCTGCCGCCCATCGCAGCGCGCTACGGCACCCGCTCCGGGCCACCGACCCGGTACGCCACCCCCAACCAGACCCCTCGCGGCGCACCGACGCTGCGGAACTGCTCGGAGCGCCAACGCATCGCACTTGCGTCGAAGCTGTTGCCTGGCGCGGTGAAGACATTTTCACTTAAGGTCGCAAAGGTGTAGTAACGGCGATCGAACACGTTGTCGATGCGCGCCGACAGACGCCAACGCGCGTCCCACGCGTAATACGCGTCAAGATGTACGAGCAGGTGCCCCGGCAGCGCCCCATTACGGTCCTGATTATTTTCATCACCCCGGGCGAACTGACCGGACTGCCCGAGGATCGTTAGCCCCCCACCCAGATGGGCACCCTCGTACTGCGCCCGCGCTTTGAACAGGTGACGCGCCATCCCTGGAATCTGATCGCCCGGTTGGACTTGGATTTCCAGACACGTCGCGCATCGAATTCCGGTGGCCGCTGAATTATCCACACTCATCAGGACGAGGGGCGTCTGGAACGTCGCCTCCAGATAGGTGTAGTGCGCGCTCAGCGCGAACGGGCCTGTTTTGGTCTCCGCGCCCAGTTCAACCCCTTGGCGGCGCGTTCGGCCGACATTCTGGAAATACCCCGTGCCGATGCCGCCACTGGAGATGAACTGAATATCATTATCGAGCGCCGTTCTGAAGATCGACGCGGTGAACGTACTGTAAGCACCGAGCGCCCCACGCGCGCCCAGTTCCGCGGTTTTTGCGATCACCGACTGCAGTGGCGGATCCCCTGAAAACGCGTTCGGCAGGCTGCACGGCGCATTCGGATCCGCGCAACTCAACTCCACCGGCGTCGGTACCCGCGAGCCTTGCTCAATACGCCCGTAGAACGTCAACGAACGGGTGGGATTAAACGTGAGCCCCAGCGCCGGATTGAAACGCGCAAACGCATGCTGTCCATTGAGGGTCGTGCCATGCCGATCCTCCAAGGTGACCTGCGCATCGTTGAAGCGCACGGCCGCGTTCAGAAACCATCGTTCCGTGAGCGCCAACGTATCCGCGCCATAAAGACCGATCGATCGATTGGTCGCCTGCAATGCAGTCGCCAGTACCGTCGGCGCGCTGGACGTCGTATTCCGCGAACTGCCGGCCGACTGGTTGTACTGCCAAAAGTGAGTTGCCCCCTGATCGACGCTCGCGCCTGCGATCAGCGTATTTGCGTAGGTGCCCAGGGTGCCCTGACCCACCAGTTGCAGCGCCATACCGGGCCGATACTGGTCGATCTGCTCGATGACATTGCCCATCGGTTCATTGCCCACACCGATCGGCGTGGCCGGATCGAATGCACCATTCACATTGCTGTTGCGCACCCCGGTACGGACCTGGCGGTAATACAGATTCCCCGACAGCGTCCAGTGCTCGCTCAATCGCTGACGGGCGTTGAGATCTAAAAACACCATCCTGTTTTGTTGCACGTCAGGCCAGGTGTAGGCCTGTGTCGGATCTGCTAACAGCGACCTTGGCAGCGTTTGGTTGCCGGCCAAGTGACTGTCGGCGACGGTGAGCGCCAGCGTCACATCGGTGCCGGCATCGCGATAGCCGACCTTCGCAAACCCTTGCTGCACACGACTGGGATTGTGCGCACCCCAACCCTGCTCATCAAACACCGTACCGGCGACAAAGTAGTCGAGTCGCGCCCCATGCCCACCGGCATCCCACTCGAGCACGTGTCGATCAAAGGATCCACTGCGCACTTGCGCGCCGGCACCCGGGTCATCGAAGCCGCGCTTGGTGGTCAGAACAATAGCGCCACCCAAGGTATTGAGGCCAAACACCGGGTTTGATCCGGGAACAACCTCGACCGAGGCAAGCGCCACTTCCGGAATCAGATCCCAGTTGAGCGCATCGGCAAACGCTTCATTGACGCGCACGCCATCCAAAAAAACCGATACACCCTGCGGCGTACCGAGAATGGGTGAGGCGGTGAAGCCACGAAAATTGATATCCGGCTGAAACGGGTTGGCTTGGGTGTCGTTGCTGTTGACGCTACCCACGTACTGGTTTAACGCGTCCGATAGATCTCTGGATTTGCCATTCCCGAATTGACTGGCGGTGACTCGCTGCACGTTGGCCGGCACTTCATTGAGCGGCAGGTCACTGCCTGGTAAGGGTGCTGTGATCACAACCTCTGGTAACGCACCGGGGGGTGCAAGCCCTTCCGCAGTGGCGGGGCTGCACGCGGCCATACCGAACACACCCCAACGGACGAGCGTGATGAGTGGCGTGACCAACGCAGCGCACAGGCGCCTCCAACCCGCACGCTGGGGCACCACAACCGCTACACCCGGACGGGCTTGATATCTATCCACTGCGCTCACGTTATACGGTCCGTCGTTGCAAGTCGCAGCCAACTCGCGAACAGAAAAATTACACCGTGCGCGATATCCGTAACCGCATCCGATAGCACAAGGCACTGCGGCCCGCAGTGTAGGTCCGGCTTTAGCCTCGGAGCAAGAAATTGCCAAAGTAGACGCCATTCGGGCTATCACTGTTGCCGAACAACACGAAGCGATTTTTAAAGAAGGGGCGGCTCTTGTAACCAATAACCTGAAAGAATTTTCGAAAGTTCCGGGGCTGACGCTAGAAAACTGGGCGGCCTGAAAAGGCCGTCCGTTACCCATGTGACTCCCTCAGAGTCCTTGCGCGCACGAATGACGCGTATTCCCCCGCAGAAAGCAAAAAGCCGGCGTGAGCCGGCTTTGTGTTGGTGTTGGGGCTGGTTGGCGGCTCATCTTGAGCGCAACGGAAAGTCTCGCAGCATCATTGTTCTGGACGGTGGAGATCTGAGGGTGAAGAGTATCCGCTGGAATGGGCAAAGTGACGCCACCATATGCATTGAAGGCGGGATCACGAATTCGTTCAGAAACCAGGTAACGCTTGTTGCTGCAGAGTCTTCGGTCAGGGTTCGCAACCACTTGGATGAGCATTGCGGTGACGTTGGGAGCGCGTCCGCGCCGAGTAGATAGCTTCGGTCATTGGCGGTGACCTAAAACATAACACCTGTGCAGGCTTTTATTGGGGCATTACACAGGCCGCGAAGGGCCGGTAAGCACATCACGAAACACCCTCTTGAGGACTTTTTACACGTCTCCTTCACAGCTCACGCACGGCATTTTGACAGCCATCGAAATGATAGATACCATGGATATCTACCTTTGGAGATGACCCCATGGATACGGCGAGGCTCTTTCAATCTGGCAGAAGCCAAGCGGTACGACTTCCCAAGGAGTATCGCTTCTCCGGCAGCGAAGTACGCGTAGCGCATGTAGGCAATGGCGTCTTGCTTATGCCGGTAGATCAACCCTGGGCGATCATGGAGGCCGCGCTCGAGGAATTCGAGCCTGGGCTCAAACTCACACGCGAACAGCCCGCTCAGCAGGTCCGGCCGGAGATCGCGCGTTGATCCTGCTGGATACGAACATCTGCATTTACATTATTAACGAACGACCGGTTCAGGTGTTCTCTCGTTTCCGAGCGTATCAAGCGGGCGATATCGGTCTTTCCTCCATCGTCGCCGCTGAACTTGCCTTCGGCGTATCTAAGAGCGGTTCGGATCGAAATCGTCGTGCGTTAGATCTCTTCCTCGCACCTCTGGTCATTCTGCCGTTCGATGAGCGTTGTATTTGGAAGTATGGTCAGTTGCGAGCAGCACTCGAACGACAAGGCGAGCCGATTGGATCGATGGATCTACTGATCGCAGCGCATGCGTTGAATGAAGGCGCCACGCTTGTCACCAATAACTTGAAAGAATTCTCTAAGGTTCCGGGGCTGACGCTAGAAAACTGGGCAGCCTGAAAAGGCCGTCTGTTACGGATGGGTCAGAGCAAACCCATCATCCCACCGAACTTGACTAATCTCCCATTTTGGGAGATCATTCATTCATGAGGGTGATCGCCAAAAGCAGTTTGCAGAAATTTTGGGAACGCCCCGGCTGTGGCGACGCGCGTGGCCCGTTGCATAGTTGGTACGACGAGGCGCTCAAGGCCAAATGGCGATCTCCACAGGACATCAAGAGCCAGTACGCGAGCGCAAACATCTGCGGCAACAATCGCGTCGTGTTCAACGTCGGAGGCAACAAGTACCGGTTGGTGGTCGAGGTGCAGTACCGCGCCGGCATCGTCTGGGTGAAGTTCGTCGGCACCAATGCACAGTACGACCGTATCGACGTGGAGAGTGTTCATGAATATTAAACCGATCCGCAGCGATCAGGACCTGCAGGCCGCCTTCCGGCGCCTGGAGGCCATCTTTCAGGCCGAGGACGAGACCCCGGAGGCCGACGAGCGCGAAGTGTTGGTGACGCTGGTCGAGTCCTACGAGAACAAGCACTACGACTTCGGACCGGCCGATCCCGTGGAAGCCATCAAGTTCCGGATGGAGCAGCAAGGCCTTACGGCGCGCGATCTGGAACGGTATATCGGGCCGAGCGGCCGTGTGTCGGAGGTACTCAACCGCAAGCGCCGCCTGAGTCTGCGCATGGTCAAGCGCCTGCACGACGGATTGAAGATTCCCTACGAGAGTCTGCTCGCCGAGGCGCATTAAACGATGATCTACGTCGCGATCACGGCATCAGGACTACGGCGGCAATCAATGCCGCGCAGCCCGCTGACGCCGTCTGGTGCGGAGCGGATGCGATAAGCGCCGCCGACTTCAAAGCGATAAACGATCCTCGACTCACCCGGTTCGAATACAGCCTTGCCACCCATCCAACTCAATTGATCATTGAAGAAGCGATCGAGACGATCAGGGAGCACCACGCTGATCAGCCAATCTGGATTGAAGCGGCACCTTGAGAAGCCGAAACGGCATGCTTCTGGCGTGGTGCCGTTAAGTGCTTAACTAGCGGCGACTGCGGCTCAATCCTATGTTGTTACGGCCACGCACTCGCTGCTGGCGGACGGCGAATATCTGTTGTTGTAACCCACCGGTTTCTGCTCAGGTATGGCTGCCAAAGCATACGCCATAGACGGGGTTTTCATACCGTGGGCCGGCGGGGTCATTGGTGGTAACAGAACCGGATCCAGTCGCTGATTACCCGAGAGGCGTGTAGCTGTGTCTCGAAGCGCTGGCGATGAACACTTTCTCTTTGAGGGTTCGCTGTTAGGCCGCAAGTCAAAATGACTCTGCATTTTTGCAAACAGAGGACGGCGCCTAGAATCAGCGCCTGATCAGGCGCTTCGGACCCTCTCTCAGAGTCGTGCCGCACGCGAATGACGCATATTTCGCGCCAAAAAGCACAAAGCCGGCGTAAGCCGGCTCCATGTCAGGACTGTTTGGCGGAGAGGGTGGGATTCGAACCCACGTATACCTGTGAGGGTATAACTGGAATTCCAGTCCAGCGCCTTCGACCACTCGGCCACCTCTCCGAAGCGCGCAAGCCTAACCGCGGAACGGCGGCGAGGCAAACCTAAATTCGTTATTCGGCACCCGGCGCCTCATGCGGGGCCGACTTCACCGGCGGGGTAGCTTTAGGCTTTGCACCCGAATCAAACGCCGGGGGGGCATCAAGACACCCCTCCTTCACCGTATGGGCGTGCGACTCGGCGGCGCCTTCGGGCACCTTGATGCCATTGCGCACATTAGGCGGGCTTAAGCCCTCGCCGACCCGCAGCGTCGGCACTGAGCGCGCGGCCAGATACGGTGCGTATTTTTCACACAGTTCGCTGCCTCCGTTCTTTTTCTTGTGCATGCCCGGAAAATGCATCGCAGACAGCGCTTTGCAGCCCTCCAAACCAAACGCGGTAGCGGCCAGCGCACACGTCAAAACCAGAAAATTCGGTCGAAAAAACAGCATCATGCAACCCCTGCAGCCGACATTGCGGCCAACACTGCAACCTGTGCCGCCACCGTCAATGGTGTCAGCGGTAAGCGTATACCGGTCCCGGCCAAGCCCAGACGGCAGACCGCCCACTTTGCCGGAATTGGGTTCGGTTCGATAGATAATGCGCTATGCAGCGCCCGCAGTGGCGCATCGGCGGCACGGGCCGCCTCGGCATCCCCGGCCAGCGCAGCCGCACAGACCGCGCTCATCGCCGCGGGACAGACGTTGGCGGTAACGGAAATAACGCCCCTCGCGCCTGCCAGCATCGCGTCCAAAGCGGTCGAATCATCACCCGAGAGTAGGTCGAGGTCCTCCCCACAGAGCGAGCGCAAGGCACGGACCCGCTCGACACCGGCCACGGCTTCCTTGAACGCCACAATCCGCGGGTGTTTTCCCAGACGCGCGGCCGTCTCGGGTAATAAGTCGACGCCAGTGCGGCCGGGGACGTTGTAGAGGATCACGGGCACCGGCGAGTCGTCGGCAATCGCCATAAAGTGCTGGTAAAGGCCTTCCTGAGTCGGCCGATTGTAATACGGGGTGACCACCAGAACCGCGTCAGCGCCGGCGGCGGCCAGCGCGCGCGTGCGTTCGATACTGCCGGCCGTATCGTTGGTGCCACTGCCCGCAATGACCGGAATGCGCCCGGCCACCCGGGCGACGGCCCGACGCGTCAGTTCCAATGCCTCGACCAACGTGACGGTCGGCGACTCTCCCGTCGTACCGCAGACGACAATACCATCCGTGCCTTCTGCCAAGTGCCAGCCCAACAGGCGCTCCCACGCGGCGTAGTCAACCTCGCCGGTTTCGGTCATGGGGGTCACGATGGCCACGATGCTGCCGCTATACATGTGTTCTTGCTCGAAAAACGCCTACCGGGCGGGCGCGCACCGGGGGCGCTGATGGTACTGACGGGGGGGCAAGGGGCGCAAGCAAAACCCCGACCTGCGCCTCATCGCTGTAGACTAAGGGCACCTTCTAGCCCAAAAAGTTCCCGGATGAAGCAGCTTCTTGCCATCTCAGCCATCGGCAGCGATCGTACCGGAATGGTGCACGACTTGACGCGCACCATTGCCGACTGCGGCGGTAACATCATTGAGACGCGCATGTCCGCTCTCGGTTCCGAGTTTGTCATGTCCTTGCTGATCTCCGGCAACTGGCACGCGCTCGCCAAAATCGAGACCGAGGTGAAGCGCATTGGGGAGGCCGGACTGATCGCCATCCAGATTCATCGGACCGAGCCCAGGCCTGTGCGTGCAGACATGCTTCCTTATTCGGTCGATGTCGTCTGCCTAGATCAGACGGGCATTGTCGCCAGCCTGTCTGGCTTCTTCTCGGCGCGTGGCGTGGACATTGCCGAACTCGACACCCACAGCTATGCGGCTGTGCATACCGGGGCACCCATGTTTTCGCTCCGCCTAGTCGTCAATGTGCCGAGTCGAATTCATCTCGGCGTGCTGCGCGAAGAGTTCATGGATTTCTGCGACCAACTGAACTTGGACGCCATTCTCGAACCCGTCAAACACTGATTTAGAGTTTTGCCATGACTGCACCGATCCTCGGCAAGAAAGTTTCCGACATTCAAGCAGCTACGACGGCCGGCCCATGGCGCTTAAAGGGCGCGATCGGTAGCCCGCTCGTCCTGTATTTCTACCCCAAGGACGACACTTCCGGCTGCACAAAGGAAGGGGAAGCCTTTCGGGACCTGCATGCCCAATTCCAACGGGCGGGCATACTGATCCTGGGCGTTTCGCCGGACAGCCTCAGTGCGCATGAAAAATTCCGCGCCAAATATGACTTCCCGTTTCACCTGATCGCCGATACTGAGAAGTTGGTCTGCAGTCATTTCGACGTGTGGAAGGAAAAAAGCATGTATGGCCGCAAATACATGGGCGTCGAACGCAGCACCTTCCTGATCGACGCCAAGGGCGTTCTGCGTGCGGAATGGCGCAAGGTAAAGGTCCCCGGTCATGCCGAGGCGGTTCTCGAGGCAGCTCAGGCGCTGACCCCAGACGCATGAGCGAGCGAGGCCGTAGCGCGCGCGCTTCGCGCCGCGCGCACCGCACATTTGTATTGGATACGAACGTGCTCATGCACGATCCTACGGCCATTTTTCGTTTCGCCGAACACGACGTTTACATACCTATGCGGGTGCTTGAAGAACTCGACGCCGGAAAAAAAGGCGTTTCCGAAGCCGCTCGCAACGTCCGCCAGGTCAGCCGCTTTCTCGACGAGTTGATGCAGGGCGCTAGCAAGGCACAAATCGATGCGGGCCTCCCGCTACCAAGCGTGGTCAAGAACGTAAACGGTGAGGCGAGCGCCTCCGGCCGCTTGTACTTTGAGACGCAATCATTTGATTCGACGCTGCCTGAACTACCGGGACAAGGCGCAGACAACGCCATTCTCGGTCAGGCACTGGCGCTCAAACGCGCGCTAAAAAAGACCGCTGTCACCTTGGTCTCTAAAGACATCAATCTGCGGATAAAGGCCGCCATCATCGGCGTGAACGCCGAAGATTATCGCAACGACCAAACCATAGAAGATGCAGACCTGTTGCATACCGGTTCAATCGCCCTGCCAGCGGACTTCTGGGACACGCATGGCAAAGAGATGCAGTCCTGGAAGGAACAGTCCCGCACCTTCTACCGCATTACCGCGCCGGTCGTGCGGGACTGGTATCCCAATCTCTTCGTCTACGATGATTACAGTGCCGGCCTAGAATTGATCGTACGTGAGGTCGTCGGCGATACGGCGACGCTGGAGTTAACGGTCGACTACCGTACTGGACGGCACCCCGTCTGGGGCGTGGCGGCCCGCAATCGCGAACAGAATTTCGCGCTCAACCTGCTTATGGATCCGGAAATCGACTTTGTGACGGTGCTTGGGCCTGCAGGCACCGGCAAGACCCTCATGACGCTCGCGGCAGGCTTGGCACAGACGCTCGATGCACGTCGGTTCAACGAAATCATCATGACCCGCGTCACGATCCCCCTCGGTGAAGACATTGGCTTTCTCCCGGGCACCGAGGAGGAAAAAATGGAGCCTTGGATGGGGGCCCTAATGGACAATCTGGAGGTGCTGAACCAAAGCCAAGAAGGGGGCAATTGGGCCCGCGCCGCGACTAACGATTTGCTGCGCAGTCGCATCAAGATTCGCTCGCTCAACTTCATGCGCGGCCGTACCTTCCTCAATCGCTTCGTCATTCTCGATGAAGCACAAAACTTAACACCCAAGCAAATGAAGGCACTCGTGACACGGGCGGGACCCGGCACTAAGATCATTTGCCTCGGCAATATCTCCCAGATCGACACGCCTTACCTGACAGAAACCAGTTGCGGCTTGACCTATGTTGTCAATCGCTTTCACCGCTGGCGCCATGCGGGCCATGTCACGCTGGTCCGCGGCGAACGTTCGCGTCTCGCGGACTACGCCTCCGAATCGCTCTGATCGGGAACCTTCGGGCCGCATTAATGTCTGACCTGCCGATGCACTCCCCGTCACGACTATTGCCGCAACTGTTGGTCCTGCTGTCGTTCGCGCTGGCCGTGATCGGACCGGCGACGGCGACGCCTGTGCCAGGCAATGAGCTGCCCAATATCGGCACGCCTGCGGACGTCATCATGACGCCGCGCGAGGAGTACGAAATAGGCTCGATGATTACCAAGGGACTGCGCGATAACGGTCAGATTCTCGACGACCTCGAGGTCAGCGAATACATCCAGTCCGTCGGTTCCACTCTGGCGGCACGCGCGCAGGAAGGCACCGTAAAGTTTACTTTCTTTGTTGTGAAAGACCCCGGCATCAATGCCTTTGCCCTGCCCGGCGGCTTTATTTTTGTAAACGCAGGCCTGATCCTTGCGACCGCCAGCGAAAGTGAGTTGGCCGGTGTCCTGGCGCATGAAGTTTCCCACGTCACCCAGCGCCATATGGCGCGAAAAATGCAGGCGGCAAGCCGCGCCTCGCTTGCCTCCACGGCAGCGATGCTCGCCTCTATCGTGCTCGGCGCACTCTCCCACAGCAGCGACGTCGGCATGGCCGGCGTGATGGCCAGCACCAGTGCGATGCAGCAGCAACAGTTGAATTATTCCCGCGAAAACGAATTCGAGGCCGACCGAGTCGGCATCGGCGTCTCCGCGGCGGCGGGCTACGATCCGTATGCGATGGCCACGTTCTTCGAGACGCTGAACCGACGCATGGGCGGCAGTGGTGCCAACGCCAAGATTTTGGAGTTCCTACAGACCCACCCAGTGACAACCGCCCGCGTCGCCGAAGCCAAAAACCGCGCCAGCGACTACCCATTGGTGCGGCCGGTGGATACGACGGGTTATCAGTTGGCTCGCGAACGGCTGAAGGCCCTGGCCTTGCCCACCGGCACCAACCCCCACGACGCGTACCCGGAAGTGGCCGCGCTCGGCACCGACACCATTGCCGATTTCCGCCTCTACGGCCGGTCACTGGCGCTGGTACAGGCCAACCTACCGAAAGAGGCCATCCCGAGCCTGCAGGGGCTGGTCGCTCGGCATTCCGACACCATGGAGTACCACACGGCCTTAGGACAAGCTCTGTTGGCCGCGGATGACATCGAGGCGTCAAAACAGGTGCTATCGCATGCCAAGGATCTGTTCCCCCGTAATGTACCCGTCACGGTCCGCTACGCTGAGACGCTGATGCGCGCCAATGAAGCGCGCCAGGCGCACAACCTGCTGTTGGATCTTTTTAACGCCATCCCGCCGACACAGGATCAAGTGCGCTTAATCGCACTAGCCGCCAACGCCGCTGGCGAATCCGCTGAAGCGGATTACTATATGGCGGAGTATCATGTGATGAGTGGCGACCTGACCCTCGCGATCATGCAACTGCGTCAGGCGTTGGCAACGCCGCAACTGACACCTGTACAGCGGTCACGCTTCAAAGCGCGGATCGAGGAACTGAAAGAATACCTGCCGATGCGGCTGCAGGGCGCTGTCGACCGTGGCGAACCGCTACCGAGCAAAATCCCCGACGAACGGCGATGAGATTGAAACGACCCATCATGCACAATTGGAAACGCCCCCACATCGTTAGAATAGTCGCCACCCTATTGGCACTGTTCAGTGGCACACCCACATTCGCTGCGGACCCACCGAAGTCCTCCAAGGATCCATTCGAGTCCGTGAATCGGGTCACTTACAAATTCAATGACGCGTTGGATCGTAGTTTTCTGCGGCCGGTGGCGGAAGGGTATCGAGCCCATGTGCCAGAACTGATCCGCAATGGCCTGAGCAATTTCATAACGAATCTCGAATACCCAACAGTCATCGTCAATGATGCGCTACAGGGCAAACTGCGCTCGGCGGGGCAGGATTTCACCCGACTGCTAGTCAATTCCGTGGTCGGCGTGGGCGGCTTTGGTGATCCGGCCACTAAATTCGGGTTACCAATCCACAACGAAGACTTCGGACAGACGCTCGGACACTGGGGTGTTGGACCCGGGCCGTACATCATGATCCCGTTACTGGGGGCCTCCGACCTGCGCGACGCTCCCAGCTGGATCATCGACGCACACACGGCAGGGGAACACTACGCGACAGATCGACCACTACGTTATGGCTTAGGCGGCCTCAGCGTCTTCGAAATTCGAGTGCAAGCCCTCGCCGCTTCGGCTGCGATCGATGCCGCCTATGACCCTTACACGTTGGTCCGTGACGCCTATTTGGCGCGCCGAAATTATCTCGTCCACGATGGCAACGTACCCGCTGACGACGCAGGCTACGAACTGACCGACGACGGCACCATCGAATAAACTGGGGTCATCCGGCCGACGGCACGAGCAACGCAAGCACGCCGCCGACCCGAGCCAGAGACATCGCCGTCGCCGGCAAGCCACGGACGGTGGGTACCAGACCCCGCCGAGCGCCTTCTGCCAACCAAGCGAGCAAGACCGCTACACCCGCGCTATCGATGGACGCAATCGCTGCCAGATCCAGGTGCCGCGGCGCCTGACCACGAAACAAGCGCAGACCCTCGCGATAGGCCGCGCTGGCATTCGCATAAACGAGGTCGCCCGAGAGGACGAGTCCGTCGGCGTTTGCTGCAAAATGGCACTCACTCACGGCTGGCCCACACCCGACTGCGCGACTTCCTTCTCCAGTCGGGTGATCACCGCATCCAGTCCGCGTTGGCTGATCTCTGTACCCAGATCAGTGCGGTAATTTTTCACGTAGGAAATCCCCTCGATGATGACATCGAAGGCCTTCCAGCCCGCCGCGGTATGACGCAGTTTATAGTCAACAGGCACCACCACGCCGCTGGAACGGGTCACTTCGGTACGTACGGTAGCAAGATCCGGATTGGCATCCCCGCGGTACGGCAAAATTTTGAATTTATCTGCCGAAAAGTCGGCCAACGCACCACCGTAGGTCTTCATCAACATTTGCACCATCGCCGCAACAAAGCGCTGGCGCTGTTCCGCTGACGCAGTGCGCCAATTTTGTGCAAGCACCAACTGCGCGGCGTATTCCGTATCGAACCTCGGCAGCAGAATGCTATCGACCAACGGGAGCGCTTTCTTCGGCTCCTTGCGGATGGCGGCACGGTTCTGATCAAGCGCCGCAAATAACTGACGCGCCGTCGCCTCCATCTCAGCCTGCGGCCCCGCCGTCGCCTCAACGGTCGCAGGCGCTGCGATGGACGCCTCGGCCACGAACAGGATCGCCGTCGCCGAAATTAACCCAAATCCTGGGGCCATTAGGCCAAGCAATGCGCCGGCTACACGATGTCTCATTCTCATTCCTTCTTGGCTCCCTGGCCGGCCTTATCAAACAAAAACTTGCTGATCAGATTCTCGAGCACGACAGCCGATTGGGTCATTTCCACCCTATCTCCGTCCTTGTAATTGGTCACCGAACCACCGGGCGTAAAGCCCACATAATTACCACCCAGCAAACCGGCGGTGTAGATCGCCACATCGCTGTCGTTGGGAATGTGGTCATAGCGCTGATTGATGGCCAAGTGAACGACTGCCTTGTAACTCGTCGAATCGTAGTCGATCGTTTCTACACGGCCGATCGTCACGCCACCGATGGACACAGGCGCACCCGCCTTGAGGCCACCGACGTTGTCGAAGTTGGCGCTGAGATGGTAGTCGTGGCGGCCAAATTCAAGTCCGTGACTGCTAATTTGTGTTGCCATAAAGAACAGAGCAGCAAAGCCCAGCAGCACAAACAAGCCGGTACCGATCTCAATCGAAGGGTTTCTCTTCATCAAAGGTCTCCGAAGATCACAGCAATACCGCCGTGAGCATGTAATCAATCGCAAGGATAGCCACCGACGAGTTCACGACCGTGCGCGTGGTGGCACGGCCTACGCCCTCTGCCGTTGGCAGGGCGTGGTAACCCTCAAAAACAGCGATCGCGCTGCAGGCAATCCCGAAGGCCAAACTTTTCACCACGCCTTCGGTAATGTCTCTTAACTCGACCGCGCCACGCATCTGCGACCAGAACTGGCCAGAATCCACACCCATCATCGCCACGCCGACCACTTGGGCGCCAAAGATGCCGATCGTTGCAAAGATTGCAGCCAGCAAAGGCATCGACACCACACCGCCTAAAAATCGCGGCACGCAGATCCGACGCACCGGATCAACCGCCATCATGTCCATGGCCGCCAATTGGTCCGTAGCCAGCATGAGTCCGATTTCAGAGGTGATCGCAGTGCCAGCACGCCCGGCAAAAAGCAGCGCGGTGATCACCGGTCCGAGTTCGCGCAGCAAGCCCAATGCCGCAGCGGTGCCCAACGACTCGGTCGACCCGAAGCGGCGCAGCAAGTCGTATCCTTGCAGGCCGAGCACCATACCGACGAACAAGCCGGAGAGCATCACAATCACCAGCGACAACGCGCCGGTCATGTGGACCTGTTCTAGCAGCAAGCGGGGACGCCGCAGCGTCGAGGGCACCCCCGCCACGAGACGCCCTAGGAAGAGCGTAAAACGCCCGAATTTGACGAGTGTTGTCGTCACACTGGCGGCGTTCATCAGTCCGTCCCCAGCATATCAGTAGCCACGTCCACCGCCGGGTAATGAAAGGGCACCGGACCTTCGGCCGAACCCGACATGAACTGGCGTACGACAGGATCCGGATCGGCGGCCAACGCGGCCGGCGTACCCGCTGCCGCGATACGGCCACCGGAGAGCAACACCAACCGATCAGCGAGGCGCTCAATCACATGCACGTCGTGAGAGACCACGATGCTTGTGATACCCAAGGCTTGATTCAGGTCGCGGATCAACTTCAGCACCATGCCGAGGGCAATCGGATCTAGACCCGCGAACGGTTCATCGTAGATCAGGATCTCCGGGTCCATCACCACCGCCCGGGCCAGCGCAACGCGGCGGGCCATGCCACCTGACAACTCGGCCGGCAAGAGGCGCGCAGCGCCACGCAGGCCGACGGACTCGAGTTTCATCAACACGATGCGCGCAACCACCGGTTCTGGCAGATCCGTGTGTTCGCGCAAGGGAAATGCGACGTTCTCGTACACATCGAGGTCCGTGAGCAGCGCTCCATTTTGAAAGAGCATGCCCATGCGGCGGCGCAGCGCATACAGGCCACGCCGATCCAACATCGCTAAGTCCTGACCGATCACAGTGACCCGGCCGGCGGTCGGCTGAATTTGGCCGGTTAGCAATTTGAGCAACGTCGTCTTGCCCGTGCCGGACGGACCCATGAGAGCGGTCACCCGACCGCGCTCGATGGCAAAGTCCAAGCCCGACAGTACCTGGCGGCCCCCGACCGTATAGCCGACGTCATCAAAACGCGCCACACAGTCCTCGCTGCGCATCAGGAGGGCCTGCGAACGCACAGGGAGGCCTGAACGAGTCGGCCACCGACTCGGCAAGGCACAGGACGCCTCGGGGCGGCGCAAACCATACTCGAACTCCTCAGGGACGGGGGCCGGCCATGGCCGCCAGAGTAGGGACCGATGTGGCGGTAGTTGGTTCCATGATAGCCGATTCGCCCCGAACACCCGACCGGTCACACGTCCAAGTAGCGCAAAGATCTTATTAGTACTAAAATGGTCCTGAATCCATCTAGGTGCCTTCTGTGCTCCGAATCAGCAAACTGACCGACTACGCCACCGTGCTGCTCGCCCACCTCGCCGAAGACGGCGCCGGGCAGCGGACGGCCGTGGAACTCGCGGAATGGTCCAAAATTGGACTGCCCACCGTGAGCAAGGTACTGAAGGAACTGCAGCGGGCCGGCCTTGTCGTCTCTACCCGCGGCGCGCGTGGCGGCTATAGCCTGGCCCGCTCGGCCGATACGATCAGCGCAGCCGACATCCTCGATGCCGTCGAGGGCCCGATCGGCCTTACCGAGTGTTCAATACATCCGGGCCAATGCGAACTCGAATCCAATTGCCGCGTCGGCCGGACCTGGCAGCGGGTCAATCTCGCCATCCACCAAGCCCTTGCCGACCTGCGTTTAACGGACTTGGCCAATGCCGAAGCAGGCGCCATTCCGGAACTGATCATCCGCATCGGGCCTCGCCTCACCATCCGGTCCCGCACGGAGTCTGCATGAGCACCCCCACCGCCCCAGACCTCGAGCAACTGGTTGCGCAAAAGTACCGCCATGGGTTCGTGACCGATATTGAGTCCGACACCCTGCCGCCGGGCCTCAACGAGGACGTGATCAGGGTCATCTCACGCAAGAAGGCCGAACCGCAGTTCTTGCTCGACTGGCGCCTGAAGGCATTCCGGCTCTGGCAAACGCTGACCGAGCCCACCTGGGCACACGTCGCACACCACCCGATAGACTATCAGTCCATCTCCTACTTCTCGGCTCCGAAATCCAAGACGGATGGGCCGAAGAGTCTTGCCGACGTGGATCCGAAACTGCTGGCCACCTACGACAAGCTTGGCGTCCCGCTGCACGAACGCGCCCGCCTCGCCGGTGTCGCCGTGGATGCGGTATTTGATAGCGTCTCGGTCGCGACGACTTTCAAGGACCGTTTGCACGCCGCCGGCGTCATCTTCTGCCCATTTTCAGATGCCGTCCGCGACCACCCTGCTCTGATCGAACAGTACCTCGGTAGCGTTGTTCCCCAGGGCGACAATTTTTATGCGGCACTGAATTCGGCCGTCTTCACTGACGGGTCTTTTGTTTACATCCCAAAGGGTGTGCGCTGCCCGATGGAACTGTCGACCTATTTCCGCATCAACGCGGCCAATACCGGTCAGTTTGAACGGACTCTGATCATCGCCGACGAAGGCAGCCACGTAAGCTATCTAGAAGGCTGCACGGCGCCGATGCGCGACGAGAACCAATTGCATGCCGCCGTCGTCGAGCTCGTCGCGTTGGAAAGCGCGAACATCAAGTACTCCACGGTACAAAACTGGTACCCGGGTGACGAAAACGGCATTGGCGGCATCTATAATTTCGTCACAAAACGCGGCGAATGCCGTGGCCGCAACTCGCGCATCTCCTGGACGCAGGTCGAAACTGGCTCGGCGATCACGTGGAAGTATCCGAGTTGCGTCCTGATTGGCGAAGGATCGGTCGGTGAGTTTTATTCCGTTGCGGTTGCCAATCACCTGCAACAAGCCGATACCGGCACTAAAATGATCCACATTGGTGCGAACACCACTAGCACCATTGTCTCCAAGGGCATCTCCGCCGGCCGCGCACAAAATACCTATCGCGGCTTGGTGAAGGTACTGCCTTCGGCGAGCGGTGCGCGCAACTACACGCAATGTGACTCGCTGCTCATGGGGCCCGATTGTGGCGCCCACACCTTCCCCTATGTCGAAGTGAAAAACCCTTCGGCTGTGGTGGAGCATGAGGCAACCACCTCCCGCATCGGCGAGGACCAGTTGTTCTATCTACTGCAGCGTGGACTCTCGCAGGAAGATGCCGTCAACATGATCGTCAATGGTTTCTGCAAGTCCGTCTTTAACGAATTGCCGATGGAATTCGCGGTCGAGGCTCAAAACCTCCTCGCGCTGAGCCTGGAAGGCTCCGTCGGCTGACCCCGAGAGAATATTCATGACCCAGATTCAGCGCGGGGACCTTGTCCTCGACATCAAAAACCTCGTTGCCAACGTCGCCGGCCGCAACATCCTGAAAGGCCTTGATCTCACGGTACGCGCCGGGGAAGTCCACGCCATCATGGGACCAAATGGCGCGGGCAAATCGACCCTCGCGCAGATTCTCGCGGGGCGCCCCGACTATGAGATCAAGAGTGGCACGGTTACCTATCTGGATGAGGACCTGCTGGCCTTAGCGCCAGAAGAACGCGCCCGCCGTGGCGTCTTTCTTGGTTTCCAGTATCCGGTCGAAATTCCCGGTGTGAACAACGTCTACCTACTCAAGGCCGCACTAAATGCGCGGCGTCGCCAGGCCGGATTGCAGGAAGTTGATGCCTTTGAGTTCATGGCAATCATTCGTGAAAAAATGAAACTCATGAAGATGGATGAAAGTTTCTTGAAGCGCGGTGTCAATGAAGGCTTCTCTGGCGGTGAGAAAAAACGCAACGAAATTCTGCAAATGACGGTGCTCGAGCCGACGCTGGCCATACTCGACGAGACCGATTCGGGGCTGGACATCGACGCGCTCAAAGTCGTCTCCACCGGCGTCAACAGCCTGCGCCAAGACGACCGCGCCATCATCCTGGTCACGCACTATCAGCGACTGCTGGACTACATCGTGCCAGATTACGTCCATGTGCTTGCCGGCGGGCGCATCGTTCGTTCTGGCGATCGGACGCTGGCACTCGAACTGGAGGAGCGTGGCTACGACTGGCTCGTCGAGGGGTCGAGCGCAGCATGAGTGCGCGTCTCTCGCCAGCCCTCACGCGAGTCCGCGCGTTGCTGGCCGACGCGTTGTCGCCGACGCGCCTCGATACGTTGGATCGGTTGATCGCACTCGGGTTACCGACACCCCGAGATGATGCGTTTCGCTATACCAATCTGCGCCTGCTTGACCGGCGTGACCTGGCGCCTGCAGCGGCCGGCAGCAACACAACTACCACGCTGCCCGCAGACTTGCCGATTGGCGCCGATCGCCTCGTGTTCCTGAATGGTCATTTCGACGTGGCGCTCTCCCGGTTGCCCGCAACGCTGCGAGTGGAAACGGCGCCGCGCACCACGTGCGATGCAGGGTCGATCTCGGCTGTGGACCGTATCCGCCTGTTGAACACCGCACTCAGTGGCACACACACCACGGTGGTGGTGCCACGCAATACCCAGGTTTCCTTGGATCTCATCGCCCTGTCGACGGTCGGTTGCGGCTATCCTTCCCTCACATTTCAGGTCGAGAGCGGCGCTCAGTTGCACGTAATCGAACAGCATACCGGCGCCGACGAGGTGGAGTCGCTGACCGCAGCCGTGATCGATTTTGAACTCCAAGACGGGGCCATCGCCGACCATACACTGCTACAGGTGGCGGGCAATCGTGCTGTGGTGATCGGCGATGTACGCGCCCACGTTGGACGCGATGCCACCTACCGCCACCGCTCAGCTGCTCTTGGGGCGCAACTGTCCCGCTTCGATGTCACCGTGCATCTCAACGCAGCGGGGGCCTCGACTGCCCTGTCTGGCCTCTTTTTGGCCGATAGCACCCGTGAGCACCATCTGCGCACGTTGATCCATCACGCCGCTCCGGATTGTCCTAGCGATCAACTCTATCGCGGCGTCGCCAGTGGCCGCGGGCGCGGCAGCTATGATGGCAAGGTCATCGTGGATGCCGGGGCCAACGGAACGAACTCGGCACAGTCGAGCAAAAACTTGCTGCTGTCCCCGGACGCGTCGATCGAGACGCGACCACAACTCGAAATCAATGCCCATGCGGTCAAATGTTCGCACGGCGCTACGACAGGCTCGCTCGATGAGAACATGCTGTTCTACTTGCTGTCCCGCGGCCTTGACCGCGATACGGCACGCGCAGTCCTGACCTATGCCTTCCTCGGTGATGTACTGAAAGGATTTACACCAGCAATACGGGCCTTCGTCGAAGCGCGCGCGCTCGGCCGTTTGCCGGCAGCCGACCGAATCCGGGAGTTCGTTGCATGAGCATCGCACCTCTCTATGACTTGACGGCGATCCGTGCCGATTTTCCGATCCTCTCGCGACCGATTCGCGGCAGACCACTCGTCTATCTGGATAATGGTGCCTCTGCTCAACGACCGCATGCGGTTATTAATGCAGAACGCCGCTATGCCGAAGAATCCCACGCCAACGTACATCGCGGCGTACATACCCTGTCGCAGCGCGCCACCGATGCATTCGAGGGTGCGCGCGAGCGGGTACGCCGATTCCTCAATGCCCGTTCGACCCGCGAGATCATCTTCACTCGCGGCACGACCGAATCGATCAATCTGGTCGCGCAGTCCTACGCCCGGCCACACCTGCAGCCAGGGGATGAGATTCTCGTCACCCGACTGGAGCACCACGCCAACATCGTGCCCTGGCAACTGGTGTGCGAGGCCACGGGGGCTCGCGTCGTCGTCGTACCCATCAATGACCGCGGTGAGGTCGATCCGGAGGACGTGCGCCGACTGCTGAGCCCCCGCACGCGTCTGCTCGGCATCGCCCACGTGTCCAACGCGCTGGGCACCATACTGCCGGTCGCTGAGATGATTGCGATCGCCCACGCGGCGGGTGTGCCGGTATTGGTGGATGGCGCCCAGGCCGTGCCGCACCTGACCATCGACGTACAAGCCCTCGACGCCGACTTTTACGCATTTTCCGGCCACAAACTGTATGGCCCAGATGGGATCGGGGTCCTCTACGGACGAGAATCGCTGCTCGCTGCCATGCCACCCTGGCAGGGCGGCGGTGACATGATTCTGCACGTCTCTTTTGAAGGCACCACCTACAACGAACTGCCCTACAAATTCGAAGCGGGCACTCCCCACATGTCGGGCGCCGTCGGGCTTGCGGCAGCGATCGATTACGTCGAGGCCATCGGCCTGTCGAAGATTAGTGCTTGGGAGGCCATCCTGCTCACCCATGCCACTGAGCGACTGTCCCGCATCGAAGGTCTGCGCTTCATCGGCACAGCGCACCACAAGGCAGGACTCGTGTCCTTCGTCGTAGACGGCATACACCCACACGATCTCGGCACCATTCTCGATGAGCGGGGCGTTGCCATTCGTACCGGACACCACTGCGCGATGCCCGCCATTGCAACGTTCAAGGTGCCGGCGACCGCCCGCGCCTCGTTCGGTCTTTATAATACGCTCGACGAAATTGACGCCCTCGCCGACGCCGTCGTCTACGCGCGCGACCTGTTTCGCTGAGGCTTACATGGACTTAAAGGATCTTTACCGAGATGTCATCCTCGACCACAACAAGCGGCCGAGAAACTTCGGCGTGCTCGCCGCACCGGCAATCGCTGCGCAGGGCCACAATCCGCTGTGCGGCGACCAACTGACGATTTACGTCGACCTCGATCACGGCACCATCAAAGAGGTCCGTTTCGAGGGCAGCGGCTGCGCCATCTCCGTGGCCTCCGCGTCTATGATGACGGAGGCGGTCAAAGGACTTGATGCCGCGGCCTTCGCTGCACTGCATGCGCAGATCCATGCCGTACTGACCCAGCACGACGCGGAAGTCCCCGCCACGCTGGGCAAACTAGCAGCCCTTGGCGGCGTCCGTGAATACCCCGCTCGCGTGAAATGCGCGAGCCTTTCCTGGCGTACGCTCGAAGCCGCAATTGCCGGCGCGGGCACCGCTGTCACTACCGAATAACTCTCATGCACCACCAAGATCGCGAACCGTTCGTCGTCAATGAAGATGTCAAAGCCGTGCTGGTTCCCGCCGGCATTGAAGTCAAGCTCCGGGTTGGTTCCGTAGGCTATATCACCCAGGCACTGGGCGGCAGCTTTACCGTCTATGTGGAAGGCAACTTATTCCGGATCGCCGGCGAAGACGCCAGCGCGATCGGCAAAGAACCCCCTATACGGATCGAATTGCCACCGAACGCAACCGACGCAGACGTTGAAGCGTTGGCATGGGCGCAATTAAAAACCTGTTTTGATCCCGAGATTCCGGTGAACATTGTGGACCTCGGTCTCATTTACGCTTGCGTCATCGAGCCACGAGAGGATGGTGGGCGCCTAGCCAAAGTCCGACTAACCCTGACGGCACCAGGATGTGGCATGGGTGAGGTCCTCGTTCAGGATGCCAAAGACAAGCTGCTCGCGATCCCGACCATCGCCGCTGCTGACATCGAACTGGTCTTTGATCCGCCCTGGGACCGAGAGATGATGTCGGACGAGGCGCGGCTACAAATGGGCATGATGTGAGCGAGGGTATTTGGGTTGACATCGCGCCCGCAGGTGATGTGCCGCCGGGCGAACACCGCACCTATGTGGCGAACGGATGGTACATGGTGGTCTATCATGTGCAGGGCGCTCTTTATGCATTGGAGGACCGATGCACCCATGATGACAATCCGATTGAAGAGGGCGTGGTTGAAGGCCTGGAGGTCATCTGTCCACGCCACGGTGCGCGCTTTTGCTTGAAGAGCGGTGCCGCAATGACGCCACCAGCCTACGAACCGGTGAAGACCTTTGCCGTCGCGGAATCCGGCGGGCGGCTACGCGTCTGCGTGGATTAAGGCCAGGCCATGAAGACGCTCTACGTGGCCCGGCACGCAACTGCCCAAATAGAATCCGCCACGGGCAAAGATTTTGATCGTCGGTTGGCGCAACGCGGCGAACTGGAAATTGCGGCAATTGCGGCCCGCACCCAGCAGCTCGAACGCGGTTTGGATCTGATTGTAGCCAGCCCCGCTGCCCGCACCGTTGCCACAGCCGCCGCTTACGCCCGCGTCTTTGGCCTAGGGCAAGACCGATGCATGACCAACCCGACGATTTATTCTAACGATGACGGCCATCTGCTCGAGTTGATCCAATCATTGCCTGACACCGCAGATCGTGTTCTCGTGGTCGGCCACAATCCAGTGATCAGTGCGGTCGCGCGTTGGCTTGCCAATACCGATGACTTTCCAGAGTTCGTACCCGCTGCGATTGCGGTATACGAATTAGAGATCGACACTTGGGCGCACGTCGATCCCACGCTCGTGCGTCTGGTGGCCCGGCTCGCGCCCACTGACTGAAACGCGCCTCAGCCTCCCAATGCCAGCAACGAGGCATTGCCACCCACTGCGGCGGTGTTCACCGTCGTTGTCTGCTCATTGGCAAAGCGATGCAAATAATGCGGACCACCAGCCTTAGGACCGGTACCCGATAACCCATTGCCGCCGAAGGGTTGCACGCCGACCACGGCACCGATCATGTTGCGATTAACATAGATATTGCCGGCCCGCGACCGTGCACGGACCCTTTGAATGGTCGAGTCGATGCGCGTGTGCAAGCCCAGCGTCAGACCAAACCCGGTCGCGTTGATGTCGTCGACCAACGCATCAATGTCCCGCGCCTGCCAACGGACCACATGCAGTACGGGCCCGAAGACCTCCTCTTTCAGCTCAGCAATCGACCCAATCTCAATCGCAGCGGGGGCCACGAAGTAGCCGCTGTGCATATCGGCAGGGACTGCAACGCGGTGCGACCAACGCGCACCCTGACGGACTCGTGTGATGTGGGCTTCAATGCGCGCACGCGCCTCAGGATCAATCACCGGTCCCAGATCGGTCTGCAGCAGGGCCGGATCCCCTAGTCGCAACTGATCCATCGCCCCAGCCAACAATGTTTCGACACGATCAGCGATATCTTCCTGTACGCACAGAATACGCAGCGCCGAACAACGCTGTCCGGCGCTGCCAAAGGCCGACAGGAGCGCATCGTTCACCACCTGCTCGGGCAGTGCTGAGCTATCGACGATCATGGCATTCTGGCCGCCGGTTTCGGCGATCAGTACGGGGATGGCGCCATCCCGTGCGGCCAGTGCCCGGTTAATCGCGGTGGCTGTGTCATTTGAGCCGGTGAAGGCGACGCCGGCAATGCGCGGATCTGCGCACAGGCGCGCCCCCACCGTGGGCCCATCGCCGGGCAGGAACTGTAGCGCCGCGACTGGCACGCCGGCCTTATGCATAACTTGCGCCGCAAACGCCGCCACCAGCGGCGTCTGCTCAGCAGGTTTGGCAATCACCGTATTGCCTGCGGCCAGCGCCGCTGCGATTTGACCGGTGTAGATGGCCAGCGGGAAATTCCAAGGGCTGATACACACGAACACGCCGCGGCCACGAAGCCCTAATTCGTTGCTTTCACCCGTAGGGCCTGGCAAGGGCAGCGCGCGCCCAAAGTCGACACGCGCGCGATGCGCGTAGTAGCGCAGGAAGTCGACCGCCTCACGAATCTCGGCCACGGCATCCGGAAGCGTCTTGCCCGCTTCCCGACACAAGAGACTGACCCATCGGTCACGCTCGAGCTCGTACGCATCCGCGGCCCGCTCGAGGATTGCAGCCCGTTCGATGGCCGGGGTGCTCTCCCAGGCCGGGAAAGCAGCGAGAGCTGCACCAATCGCCGCGTCGGTGTCTATCTCCGTGGCCGCAACCACATAACCGACTGGCGCCTGATCGACGGGGCTACAGAGCAGGGCGCCACGACGCAGCAGCGTCGCCGCGTCCAGCGGCTTGCGTTGGGCAATCATCGGTTGCGCGAACGCCGGCGACGACGCGCACGCCGCCGCAGCCGTGGCTAAGGACTGCAAGGCGGCACTGTCGGCGAAATTGAATCCGCGCGAATTAGGACGTTCAGCGCCATAAAGACGGATGGGCAAGGGAATACGTGGATGCGCCACCGACGGCAAGGCCTCGACGAAAGCGATCGGGTCTGCCACCACTTCACTAGAGGGCAATCGGGCATCCACAATGCGGTTCACGAAGGAGGTGTTAGCGCCATTTTCCAGCAACCGGCGCACTAAATACGGCAGCAAATCCTCATGGGAGCCCACCGGCGCATAGACGCGACAGGAGGCGCCCTCTTGCGCGGGGTCGGTGACGACGTTGTACAGTTCCTCGCCCATACCGTGCAAACGCTGGAACTCGAAGGCACGACCACGCGACCGTGCCAACTGCAGGATGCTGGCCACCGTATGCGCGTTGTGGGTCGCAAATTGCGGATACACGACATCCATCGCATCGAGCATCAGGCTCGCACAGGCCAGGTAAGACACATCGGTGCTCTGCTTGCGCGTGAAGACCGGATAGCCTTCATAGCCACGTTCCTGCGCTCTTTTAATCTCGCTGTCCCAATAAGCACCCTTGACCAAACGAATATTGAGACGGCGCCCCGCCCGCCGAGACCGCGCGATCAGCCACCGCAGCACATCCGAGGCGCGTTTCATGTAAGCCTGCACCGCCAAGCCAAAGCCCTGCCACCCCACAAGACTCGGCGCTATCAGCACCAACTCGATCAGTTCCAGTGACAGCTCCAGCCGTTCTGATTCCTCCGCATCGATCGTGAGCGCAATCCCAACGCGCGCCGCACGCTCGCATAGGGCCACTAATCGTGGCCCGAGTTCGGCGAGCACCCGGTCGCGGTTGGCATATTCATAGCGCGGATGTAACGCCGATAGTTTCACCGAAATCGAAGGGAGCCCCTCCGGTACCTGCGCACGTGCATCCACCACGGCCCGACCGAGCCCATCGATTGCAGCAGAATAAGCCGCGTAATAGCGGTCGGCGTCAGCCGCCGAAAGCGCCGCTTCACCCAACATGTCAAAGGAGTATCGATAGCGAGGCCCTGCCCCCTCATCGGCGCGGGTCAGCGCCTCTTCGATCGTCCGTCCCATGACAAACTGGTGACCGAGAATTTTCATCGCCTGGCGCATCGCCGTACGTACGACAGGCTCGCCGACGCGTGCCACCAAATTGCGCACGAAACCAGCGGGGTCACGCCGCGTCTCGGCGTCGGGTTGGACAATGCGCCCCGTCAGCATCAGCCCCCACGTCGAGGCGTTGACGAACAGCGACCCCTTATCGAGCAGGTGTGCAGCCCAATCACCCGCGTGGATCTTGTCGGCAATGAGCCGGTCGGCGGTCACGGCGTCCGGAATGCGCAGCAGCGCCTCGGCAAGGCACATCAGGATTACGCCCTCCTGCGAGCTCAAATCGTACTCACGCAGCAACGCATCCATCGCGCCCTTCTTGACCTGCGAGGCGCGTACCGCATCGACCAACGCGGCGGCGTGCGCCGTGATCTGCGCGCGCGCCTCGGCGCTTGCCGGTCGGGCGAGCGGCAGCAGCTCGCGCAACACCGCGTCCTCATCGGCAAGCCACAGCCGATTGATGACCGCCGCGACGGTCGTGGGGACCTGACTATTTGGGCGTACGAACTGGGCCATGGCGCAACTCACATCTAGATACCGCTACGTTAGTGGTCTTTTGGCAGGTGTTTGCGCTATGTTTAGCTACTTAATCTGGTTGAATCTACTAGCCATGAAGCCCATTGCCCCCCTTGATCGGACGGATCGACGCCTGTTGCGCCTGCTGCAGGCGGATGGACGCGTACCGATTGCAGAACTGGCCCGTCAGGTGCACCTCAGCGCGACGCCGTGTCTGGAGCGGGTGCGGCGACTGGAGCGGGACGGTTACATCCGCCGCTATACCGCTGAACTGAACCCGGCACTGCTAGGAGCTGGGCTAATCGCCTTCGTGCAGATCCAACTGGACCGAACCACACCAGATGTCTTCAACCGCTTTCGTGAGGGCGTGGTCAGCCTGGACCCTGTGCAGGAATGCCATATGGTCGCTGGTGGATTTGACTACCTGCTCAAGGTCCGCGTCGCCGACATGGCCGCCTATCGCCGATTCTTGGAAAACCTCGCCGCCTTGCCCGGCATCGAGCAAACCCACACCTACGTCGTGATGGAAGAGGTCAAAGCGAGCCAAGCGGTACCGATTCCTGACTGATCCGCGTTAACGGAAGCGCGCGACGTAGTCCGTTAGGATCTGCGCATGATCAAACGCCAGCGGCGGGGGCTCCCGCGGGTCGATGATCTGGATCGCGCCCGCGTCGTCTCCAGCCACAGGATCACCTCGGGCGGTTGCCACATATACGACCCCAATCGTCTGGCCGCGCGGATCACGCTTCGGATCCGAATAGACGCCGAGCAAGGCGGTCAACGTGACGCGCAGGCCCGTCTCCTCGCTCGCCTCCCGAATGGCAGCCGCCTCAACGGTCTCGCCCCATTCCACGAAGCCGCCGGGAATTGCCCAACCAAGCGGCGGGAATCGACGCGCGATCAGCACGATCGGCCGCCCCGGCCGGTCGATCAGTTCGATGATCGCGTCAGCCGCCACCGGCGGTGTTTCTGGTCGAGTCATGGCAAATTCCTTAGATCGCATCCCGCAGGACGCACCCACCCGGAGACAACGACGACCTTACCGCCTTTGGAGACGTCCTGCAGCGACCACCCCATCCGGTCGCGACCCGGTGGACAACCGCAAGCGCGTGACTGCCGCGGCCGCGCTAGGATTGGCAGCTTCGATTCCCGTGCGGAGACCCCATGAGCACCACCGTCGTCGCCCAAGCCAACATCGACGCCTTGCCGCCGCTAGAGATGGCGCGTGCCTGCGAACAGGCGGGCGTAACCAAAGCCGGGCGCGACCAACTGACCCTGTTGCTGTTAGGCCTATTGGCCGGCGCCTTTATCGCCTTGGGGTCCATCGCCATGCTGGTGGTCATGACCGGGGCCCACGCATTGCCTTGGGGGCTGGCCCGCGCCCTCGGTGGTCTGGCGTTCTCCTTGGGTCTGATTCTCGTCATCGTGGGCGGCGCCGAACTCTTTACCGGTGATTGCCTGATGGTCGTTGCATGGGCCAGTCGCCGTATCCGCTGGACCGCATTGCTGCGCGCCTGGGGGCTCGTCTATATCGGCAACCTCGGAGGTGCGCTGGCAACGGCAGTGTTAGTCTACCTCGCCGGCCATTACCGTCTCGATAACGGCTTGGTGGGAAAAACTGTACTCGATATGGCCACCGCCAAAGCTGGAATCCCGTCGGTGCCCCTCTTCTTTCTCTCGGTGTTATGCAATGTGTTGGTCTGCCTTGCCGTATGGATGGCGCTCAGCGCACGCAGCACAATCGATAAGGTTATTGTGGTGGTACCCGCCGTAACGACCTTTGTCGCGGCCGGCTTTGAACACTCAATCGCAAATGCGTTTATTTTGCCGTATGCATTGCTGATCAAGCTCTGCGCCGACGTCAGTTTCTGGACCTCGATCGCCCAAGGGCCTGAGTCCTTCGCAGCACTCACCGGACTCAATGTGCTGCACAATTTAGTCATCGCAACGCTGGGCAATCTGATCGGTGGCAGCGTGCTTGTCGGTGGTGTCTATTGGTTTATCTATTTACGCCGCCGCTGAACTCCACGTCGAACAGCGTCAGGGCTAGACTTAAAGTGGCCCTACAGCGATTGGCACTTTGGAGAAGAAGAGAATGGACATTCTGTTTCGGCAACTGTTCGATCCCGTCTCATCGACCTACACCTACTTACTCGCAGATCCCACCGTCCGCGAGGCGGTACTCATCGATCCGGTGTTTGAACACGCATCGCGTGACAGCGCACTGCTGCAAGAACTTGGTCTGCAGTTGGTCGCGACGCTGGAAACGCATACGCATGCCGATCACGTCACCGGTGCTTGGCTCCTTAAGCAGCGCCATGCCAGCACCATTGCCGTTGCGACCACAACCGGCGCCACGAATGCCGACCGACTACTCGAGCCGGGCGATCGAATCGCATTCGGCAGCCGACACCTCACGGTACGCGCGACGCCTGGACACACGAACGGTTGCATCACCTATGTTCTCGACGACCAGAGCGCCGCATTCACGGGCGATGCACTACTGATTCGGGGTTGTGGCCGCACGGACTTTCAGCAGGGTAGCCCTGCAACTCTTTACCGATCCATCCACGAGCAGATTTTCTCGCTACCGCCGGACTGCCTACTCTACCCGGGCCACGACTACCGTGGCCTCACCGCCACCAGTGTTGCTGAGGAGCGGCGCTACAACCCCCGTCTAGGTGGCACCGCCAACGCGGCCGACTTCGCAGGCTTCATGAATAACCTCGGACTACCGCACCCTAAGCTGGTGGATATCGCCGTGCCTGCCAACCTCAAATGCGGCCGCACGGACGACGACAGCGCCACACTGCATGCATCGGCGTGGGCGCCGCTACGGTATACCTTCGCTGGTGTTTGGGAGATCGAGCCGCTGGACCTGCTGGAACACCTGACCGAGATCCAACTGATTGACGTCCGGGAGCCGACGGAGTTCTGCGATGCACTAGGGCACCTCGCCGGTGCCCGACTGGTGCCACTAGCGACGCTACCAGCGCGTATCGGCGAAATTGACAACAAACGACCCGTCGTTACCGTCTGCCGGGCAGGCGCCCGCTCGGCGCAAGCCAGCCTGCTATTGCGCAAGGCCGGGCTGGATCGGGTGGCCAACCTAGCCGGCGGCATGCTGCGTTGGCGCGCGGAAGGGTTGCCGGTCGAGGGTGAGCGGCACTGACCAATCCGCGAGACCGTGACCCGGGCGGGCGAAAACGGACCTCCTGCGCCCAAAAGCTCAATCGGAAGACTGACGCCGTACAAATTGGTGCAGTAGACGACGCTCGCGCTTGTCCGGTCGGCCTTCCGTCTGCGGCCGTGACAGCGCATCGAGGCGGCGCACCGCCGTCATGGCCACACGACGGCTAACGCTACGTTCCGTCTCCTGATAACAGGCCTGCGCCTCGAGGGCCGGTCCGCGCCGGTGGGGCACCGTCAGTACCGTAAACTCGAGAATCTGTGCCTCACGGGTCACCTCGAGCAGATCCCCAACGACGATCTCCCGGGAGGGTTTGGGGCGTGCGCCATTTAATTGGACCCGACCGGCCCCCACCGCCGCCGCTGCCAGGGAGCGGGTTTTGTACAGCCGCAAGTGCCAGAGCAAGCGATCGACCCGCAAGCGAGTGCCATGGTCGCCCCCGTGCCTGTCCTGATCGTCATTGTCATTGCGCCGACTCATACCGCCTCCGCCCCGTAACGACCCAATTATTACCTATACTCTACCCCTGCCCTAGCCCTTGGATGCATCGCATGGATACCGCCTTTTACGAACGCTTGACGACCGACATTGCCGCGTTACGCGAACAGGGCCTGTACAAGACAGAACGGGAAATTAGCTCGCCGCAAGGCGCCCTGATCCGAGTAGGTGGAAAAGAGGTCATCAACCTTTGCGCCAACAACTATTTAGGCCTCGCCGGCGACCAGCAGGTCATCGCCGCCGCACATCAGGCGCTGGACCAACATGGTTACGGGATGGCCTCGGTTCGCTTCATCTGTGGGACCCAATCGATCCATCGTACCCTCGAACAGCGGCTTGCGGCCTTTCTGGGGATGCAGGACGCGATCCTCTATTCCTCCTGTTTTGATGCAAACGGCGGACTATTCGAAACCCTCACCAATGAAGAGGACGCGATCATCTCCGACGCCCTCAACCACGCGTCTATCATCGATGGCATCCGTCTATCCAAAGCCAATCGACTGCGCTATGCCAACCGGGACATGGCGGAACTGGAAGCACGGTTGATCGAAGCGGCCGGTGCACGTACCCGCCTGATCGTTACCGATGGCGTTTTCTCCATGGACGGCACCATCGCGCCATTGGCCGCCATCTGTGATCTAGCCGATCGCTATGGCGCTTTGGTCGTGGTCGACGACTCCCACGCCACGGGATTCGTAGGTCGCAAAGGCCGCGGCACTCCCGAAGCCTGCGGCGTCGAAGGACGCATCGACTTCCTAACCGGCACGCTCGGTAAGGCACTGGGCGGCGCCGCAGGTGGTTACGTCGCCGGTTCCGCCCGTGCCATCGAGTGGCTACGCCAACGCTCAAGACCGTACCTGTTTTCCAACTCAATTCCACCGGTCATCGCCGCTACTACCCTGACCGTCCTCGATCATGTCGCCGGCAGCGATGATTTGCGCGAACACCTGCGCGACAACGCGGCTTTTTTCCGCGCCGGCATGACCACGGCCGGCTTCACACTGACGCCAGGTGAGCATCCCATCATCCCCGTAATGATTGGCGATGCGGCGCTTGCCGCGCGCATGGCGGACCGACTCCTCGAGCTGGGTCTGTACGTCATTGGCTTTTCATTCCCCGTCGTTCCGCGTGGCGCTGCCCGCATTCGCACCCAAATGAGTGCGGCCCACTCGCGCGCCGATCTCGAGCGCGCGATTGCGGCGTTTACAACCGCTGGCCGCGAACTCGGCCTGATCGCTTAAGGAATCCGCGAATGAAAGCACTGGTGAAATCCCGCGCCGAACCGGGCATCTGGATGGAAGACGTCGCCGAACCCACCATCGGGCCAAACGATGTGATGATCCGCATGCGCCGCACGGCAATCTGCGGCACCGACATGCATATCTGGCATTGGGATGAATGGGCGCAACGCACCGTGCCCGTGCCGATGCAAGTCGGTCATGAGTACTGCGGCGAAATCGTCGACATAGGTAGCGAAGTTCGCGGACTGACCATCGGCGATCGCGTGTCTGGAGAAGGTCACATTACTTGTGGCTACTGCCGCAACTGCCGGGCGGGTCGACGTCATCTATGCCGCAATACCGTGGGCGTCGGCGTGAACCGTCCCGGTTGCTTTGCCGAGTACATGGCCCTGCCAGCATCGAATGTTTTCAAACTATCATCTGCGATCGACGATGAGATTGCATCCATTCTCGATCCGTTCGGCAACGCCACGCACACGGCTCTTTCATTCAACGTCGTTGGTGAAGACGTCCTCATCACAGGTGCGGGACCCATTGGAATTATGGCTGTTGCTATCGCCCGCTACGCCGGCGCGCGCCACGTGGTGATCACGGACGTCAATCCCTACCGACTGGAACTGGCGCGACAAATGGGCGCAACGCGGGCCATCGACGTGCGCACGGAATCTTTGGACTCGGTGATGCGCGAACTCCATATGGAGGAAGGGTTCGACGTCGGTATGGAAATGTCTGGTGTGCCCTCTGCATTTCGAGAAATGCTCCGCACCATGAACCATGGCGGCGCTATTGCCCTACTCGGCATCCTGCCGAAAGACACTGGCATCGCTTGGGACGAAATCATCTTCAAAGGTCTCGCCGTGAAAGGCGTTTACGGACGAGAGATGTTTGAGACTTGGTACAAGATGTCGAGCATGCTGCAGAGCGGGCTCGACATCCGTGCAATCATCACCCACCGATTGCCTGTATCGGAATACCGACTGGGCTTTGAAACCATGGCGTCGGGGCAAAGCGGAAAGATTGTGCTGGATTGGACCGCCTGAGGCGATCCCATCCAAGCAAGGCCGCTATTCAGCGCAAATTGCACCCGCAATAGGCGTAGATCCGCCGCGGGTCGTTGAGCACTTCCAGTGCCCGCAGCTCACGCTCGGCCGCTGTATAGGCACGTACGACTACAGCAGGCATTGAGTGATACCCGAAGTAACCTAACAAACCTGCACCGGTCGCAGCAAAGGCGCGCATCAAGCGCTCTTTCCAATCAAAATCCTGCTCGAGCCAGACCACCGAGTAGCCATCCGCAGGCAACTTGGCGCGCTCTGCCGCTGCACGCACGGCAGCATCGAGATCCCCAAGATGATCCACGAGGCCGTTGTGCAGCGCTGCGGTACCACTCCAAACACGGCCCTCGGCAATCGCCTCGATCAACCCAAATTCCTTCTTGCGCGCGGACGCCACACGATCCACGAAGTCGTGATACGCGTGTTCTACGCCCAACTGCATCAGTGTTTTTGTTTCTGGTGTGAGCGCACGATCCACCTGAAAGCCACCAGCAATCGCTGAAGTGCCCACACCATCACTCGAAACACCGACCTTCGAGAGCGTGCGTTCAAAGGTGGGAATCATGCCAAATACGCCAATAGAGCCTGTGATCGTGGTTGGCGACGCCCAAATCTCGTCGGCTTGCATCGCGATGTAATACCCCCCCGATGCGGCCACACTCGAGAACGAAGCCACCACGGGTTTGCCAGCCGCTTTCAATTGCGCGACCTCTTGGCGAATTACTTCGGAGGCCAGCAGACTGCCACCACCACTGTCGATGCGCAGCACGACCGCCTTCACCTCGTCATCGAAGCGTGCATCTCGAAGCAGCCCTGCGAAGGTGTCGCTGCCCACCGAGCCTGGACCACGCTCACCGATGACGATTTCACCCTGTGCCACGAGCACCGCCACCTGACCCTTTGGATGCGGGATCTCGCGATCGGAGGTTGTGGCCTCAAAGTAGGTATCGGCGTCGATAGCATTAAAAGAGTGCGTAGACGGATCTTCACCCACCAGACCGGTGATTTCTTGTTCGAACTCAACCTGGGTCTTTAATGCCTCCACAAGACCCTGCTGTTGCGCGAGCTTGGCAGTATCACCACCCACCGCTTTTAAGAGCGGAACTGCATCATTAACGTAGTGATCGAGGGCTCCGTCCTGCAGGTGCCGACGATGCTCGATATCGGTCCGATAAGTAGTCCATAGCGGCTGCATCCAGCCGAGGGTCTGCTCGCGGTCCTCAGGGGATTGGTTCTGGCGCGTAAAAGGTTCTGTGAAAGACTTATGCGTACCGACCTTAAAGACATTGACCGTGACGCCTAACTTCTCGAGAGCATCATGGAAATAAAGCCCATAAGCGGCGTATCCGGCGACTTCAATCATGCCCGCCGGATCAAGGTAGGCGTGATCTGCTTGCGCGAGCAGATAGTACTGATCCTGGCTGACGTAACGTCCATAGGCGTAGACGGGTTTGCCGCTGTGCCGAAACGCATCGATAGCATCAGCGATGCTGCGCATCTTGGTCAGGCCGCCGCCGGTCAACGTTTCGGTATCAAGGACCAACGCTTGGATACGCACATCTTTAGTTGCCGTGTGGATAGACGCGACCACGTCCCGCAGTAAAATCTGGTGCTCACCGTCGCTACCGGACACTGCACGTATGGACCGACCCAACGAGTCTTCGCTTTCCTGCTCAACGATACGACCGTCAAAATGGACGACCAGTGCCGTTTTGAATGGCACGATCGGCAACGAGTGATGGGAAGCGCCGACAACGACGGCGGCAATCGCCAGCAACATTAGCAAATGCAGCCCTCGACGCACCCCGTCAAGGAAATGCCAGACTCTTTGCACAACGGCCTTGATCCGAATCATCACGTCGATGCCCTCTCTATCACCGGAATGCCACTAGGATTCATAACCCCAGCGCCACCAAGAAAAAAAGGGCCAGACGCGGTTCCCCACGCTGGCCCGGTCACTCTATCGCACGCACCCGTCGTCGGGGTGCTGCGACTCAGATTTTCTCTTCGATACGCGCCGACTTGCCCGAGCGCTCACGCAGGTAATACAACTTGGCGCGGCGCACGTTACCGCGACGCTTGACCGTGATATTACCCAGCGCCTTGCTGTACAGCTGGAACACGCGCTCAACGCCTTCGCCGTGCGAAATCTTGCGCACAGTGAACGAAGAGTTGATGCCCCGATTGCTGCGTGCAATCACGACGCCTTCGTAGGCCTGCACGCGCTCGCGCTCGCCTTCCTTGACCTTTACCTCGACGATCACGGTGTCGCCGGGACCAAAGTCGGGGACCTCGCGACCCATCTGCGACTGCTCGATGGCCTGAATGAACTTGTTCGTCATGACTCGTGTTCCTCTCGATACTTGAGGAGGAGCCCGCGCTCCTCGCCCGTCAATTCCTTACCGGCCAGCAGATCCGGCCGGCGCTTCTCGGTACGTCCGAGAGCCTGCTGGAGCCGCCAGCGCCTAATGGCTGCATGGTCACCCCCACGCAACACCTCTGGCACCCGTCTGCCTTGCCACTCTTCTGGTCGCGTGTAATGCGGCCAATCGAGCAGCCCACCCGCTTCTGCGAAGGACTCTTGAAGCGCCGACTCGGCGTCGTTCAAAACTCCCGGCAGTAGCCGAACTGTCGCGTCAATGACCACGAGCGCCGCGAGTTCACCTCCCGACAACACGTAATCGCCAATCGACAGTTCTTCATCAATCGAGGTTTCCAACAGCCGCTCGTCGACACCCTCGTATCGACCTGCGAGCAGCAGAAAACCAGGCAACGATGCCAACCGCCGCGCCATCGCCTGATCAAACCGTCGACCCTGGGCCGACAGGTAGATCCGCGGGCTACCCGGCGCTAACCGGGCCGAGGCGGCCGCTATTGCGTTCGCCACTGGCTCAGCCTTCAGCACCATCCCCGGGCCGCCACCGTACGGTCGATCGTCTACGGTCCGGTGAACATCCTGCACGTACGTGCGCGGATCCTCCGTACCGACTCGAACGATGCCGCGTTCCAGCGCGCGCCCTACCACACCGATTGCGAGGTGCTCCCGGATAGCCTCCGGAAACAATGTCACAACCTCTACAGCCAGCCGGGCCGAACCCGCGCTCACCGTCAGAACTCCGGATCCCAATCGACCGTCACCCGCTTCGCTTCGAGGTCGAAGCTTTTCAGATGCTGCGGCACCAACGGGATCCACCGCTCGCGCCCATCGCCAGATACCGCCATGACCGGATTGGCGGGGAACTCCAGCAGGTGGCGGACCACCCCGAGCTCAACCCCTTCCAAGGTCACAGCCGTACAGCCGACGAGATCCTCCCAATACACCTCGCCAGGCCGCGTCGCCGGCAAAGCCGAGCGCGGTACAGCGATCTCGCGCGTCCCGTAGTACTGCGCAGCCTCAGGGCTACTGAGCCCCTCGACCGCCACCACGAGCGTGCGACCGTTGCCATGCCGGCGACCCTGCAAGATCTTGACCGGCTCCCAGGTGGCGTCACGCGAAGCGACGCTCAACCCGGTGTATTTCAAAATGCCTTCCGGCGGATCCGTAAAGGATTCCACCTTCAGCCATCCTTTCACGCCGAAGGCCGCACCGAAGCGACCCAAGACGATCATTCGATCTGCGTCCTCGGACACCCGAGGGCCCCGATCAGGCTGCAGCCGAGGCGTCCGCCGTCAGCTGCTTGCGGTAGTCGAGCAGCAGCGATTGCACGCGTGCTGATGCCTTCGCGCCTTTGGAAATCCAAGAATCGATCTTGGCAACATCCAGGCGGAGTGCCGTTTCCTTACCCCGAGCGATCGGATCGAAAAACCCAACCTGCTCAAGGGTGGCGCCACCCTGGCGGCTGCGGCTATCCGCCACAACGACGTGGTAGAAGGGATCCTTCTTGCCGCCGCGACGCGTCAGACGAATAGTGACCATCAGCTGATACCTTACTAAATGCTGCAGAAACACGGATGGCGAAGCCTGAAGGCCACGCCGGAAAGCCGGTCATTGTACTGACAAGTATCGCAATCCGCTAGGGGTCCTCAGCCACCAAACCCAGGGGGCAGGCGCCCACCGAGACTGCGCATCAAACCGCGCATACCCAGTTTCGAGAATTGTTTCATCATTTGCTGCATCTGCAACTGCTGTTTCATCAGCCGATTCACGTCCTGCACCAGCAAACCCGACCCGCGGGCAATCCGCCGCTTGCGCGATGCGTCAATCAGGTCCGGCTGCCGCCGCTCCGCGGCGGTCATCGAATTGATCAACGCGATCTGTCGGCCCACTTCCTTGCCGGCCATAGGGCCCGCATTCGGGGATTTCGCCGCCGCCGCCATGCCACCAGGTAATTTATCGAGCAGGGCACCCACGCCGCCCATCTGCTCCAATTGCAACATTTGGTCCCTTAAGTCATTGAAATCAAAACCTTTTCCTTTTTGAATCTTCTTGGCTAACTTCTCAGCCTTGTCGCGGTCGACCTGTCCTTGGACCTGCTCGACTAGGGACAGCACATCGCCCATACCTAGGATGCGCGAAGCGACCCGCTCGGGATGGAACGGCTCGAGGGCCTCCACCTTCTCTCCGGTACCTAAGAACAGAATCGGTCGGCCGGTGACCTGCCGGACGGACAGTGCCGCACCACCGCGCGCGTCGCCATCGGCCTTGGTGAGAATAACGCCGGTCAAATCGAGCGCCATATTGAAAGCGCGGGCTGCGTTCACGGCATCTTGACCAGCCATGCTATCGACCACAAACAGACGCTCGTGTGCGGCAACCGCCCGATCCACCTGCTGCACCTCCGCCATCATCTCGTCGTCCACGTGCAAGCGGCCGGCCGTATCGACCAACAGAATGTCATAGACCCCGCGGCGCGCCTGCTCTAAGGCGGCGGTAGCGATGGCAACCGGCGCTAGACCGGCCACCACCGGATGAAAATCAGCCCCCACCTGGGCAGCGAGTCGCTCCAACTGCGTGATCGCTGCCGGTCTGTAAATGTCGACGCTCGCGAGCAGGACGCGCTTTTTTTGCCCGATCAGAAGGCGTGCAAGCTTCGCGGCAGTGGTGGTCTTGCCCGCACCCTGCAGACCGGCGAGCAGGATCACCACCGGTGCCGGATGGCGCAGATTGAGCCCCTGTCCGGGCTCACCCATCGTCTTGACCAATTCGTCGTGCAAAATCTTAATGAAGACTTGGCCGGGCGTCAGGCTCTGCTGCACTTCCGCGCCCAACGCACGCGCCTTGACCGCATCAATGAAGGACTTGACCACCGGAACGGCCACATCAGCCTCTATGAGCGCCATGCGCACCTGCCGTAGCGCATCGGCGATGTTGTCCTCGGTCAGGCGGCCCCGGCCGGTCAGCGCATTGATCGCGCCAGACAAACGCTCGGTCAAACGGTCAAACATGGCAACTCCTTCGTGACGGTCGATTATAGACCCTTGGAGGGCCACGCTTCCCGCGCCGCTGACGCTGTGCAATGATCTATTGGCCTACTTGGGGATTCACGCGTGTACTCGATCGTCCCACTCCTGCTCTACTTGGCTGCCGGCGCGCTACTCGCCCGCTCGGTCAAAGCCCATGCCAGCGACCGCCCGCCTGCAGCACTCGCGCTCGCTTGGCTGGGTGTACTGGCGCATGGGGCCCTGCTGTTTCGCGCCATCGAGGCGCCAACGGGCCTAGCCATTGCCATCACCGACAGCGCATCGCTGGTGGGATTTGTCGTTGCCGTCACCACCAGCGCAGTCTCCCTACGGGGCGGACTGGCGGCCCTGCCAACCCCGCTGTGGGCTCTGGGAGGGCTCTTAGCAGTTGGCACCGGCTTAGTGACTGGCTTTCATGAGATCAACGGCCAGCAGTGGCAAATTACCCTGCACATCGCCTTCGCGGCCCTCGCGGCCGGATGGCTATCGATCGCTGCCATCATCGTGGCGGGTCTGTACTACCAAAATGCGCGCCTGCGCAGCCGTGCCCCGCTAGGCATTTTGGCGCTCCTGCCCCCCGTAGAGACGATGGAAGCGACCTTATTTCGTGCGATCGGCGCCGGCTATGCGGTGCTGACGCTGGTACTGGTCACGGGCGCCTTCTTTGTACATGACCTGATCGCGCAACACCTTTTGCACAAGGTCATCTTGGCAGTCATCGCCTGGGGCGTGTTTGGCATCTTGCTGATCGGCCGCGTGCGCTGGGGCTGGCGCGGGCGCAAGGCACTGCGATTTACCATTGTTGGGTTTGTGATCTTGGCACTTGCTTACTTCGGTTCGAAATTTGTGCTCGAGACTGTACTCGGAAGGCACTGGGGCTAAATGGGCGACACTTCGCTTGGCGCGGCGATCGCCTGCCTGATCGCTGCCGTCCTACTTTCAGCGTTCTTCGCAGCGACCGAAACGGCGTTGATGAGCATCAATCGCTATCGACTGCGGCATCGCGCAAAGCAGGGGCATGCCGCTGCACGTCTAACCGAACAACTGCTCGCGCGCCCAGATCGACTCATCGGAGTCGTTCTACTCGGCAGCACGCTGGCCAACGTTGCGGCCGCGAGCATCGTGACCCTCATGACCTTGCAAACTTACGGCGAGCGGTGGCTCGCCGTCGCCAACGGCGGCCTCACGCTGCTGCTGCTGATCGTGTGTGAAGTCGGTCCTAAGACCTATGGCGCACTGCACGCCGAACAGATCGCTCTACCCTCCGCTTATGTCTACCGACCACTGCAGATCCTCACCTACCCAATCGTCTTCATCATCAATGGCATCTCCAACGCGCTACTGCGACTGCTGGGCGTGTCTGCCGAGGCGGTGGCGTCGCACTCACTGTCCGCCGATGAGTTACGCACCGTGGTGGCCGAAGCTGGCGCTCTGATTCCTATTAAACACCAACAAATGTTGGTCGGCATTCTCGACCTTGAGCGTATCGAGGTTGAAGAGATTATGATTCCGCGGGCTGACATTGTCGGCATTGATCTAAAAGACGACTGGGAAACGGCGCTGGATCGATTGCGCGACTCACCCCACACGCGACTCCCTGTCTATGAGGGCGATCTCGACCTGATTGTCGGTATCCTGCACATGAAAAAGGTTGCCGGCCAACTTGCACGCGGTGAACTCGATCGGGAGTTACTCATCGAACTAGCGAAACATCGGGAACCCTATTACATCCCCGAAGGCACCACCCTGACGCAGCAACTGGTCGCATTCCAAGAGAACCATCGCCGACATGCGTTCGTCGTCGATGAGTACGGGCATGTCACTGGCCTCGTTACCATCGAAGACATTCTCGAGGAAATTGTTGGCGAATTTACCTCGCTACCCCAAGCCCTCAAGCGTGGAGTACATGCGGGCGCGGACGGCAGTTTCGTCGTCACCGGTACGACTACCGTACGCACCTTGAACCGGACGCTTGGGCTGTCCTTGCCTACCGGCGGCCCACGTACCGTGAGCGGACTGGTGCTTGAAAAATTGGAGACGATTCCAGAGCCTGGGACTAGCTTCCAACTGGAAGGGCATCTGATCGAAGTGCTGCAGATCGCCGACAATACGATCCGTACGGTGCGCATCAGACCAGTGGGCTAACGGACGCCGAACTTAGTCGGCGCGATGCAACCGTAGCGATAGTTCGAGGCGACCGACGAGAAGCCCCACCGTATTATGCATCTCTGGCGCGCAAAAACTGGCTAATGCCGCCGGCACCGGCAACGCTAATTGCCGCAATACCTCGCACACAATCGACGGCACGACAGCGCCAGCACCATCCTCGACTTTGACTGCAATGCCCAATGCGCCCCCCGCAGCCACCGCAAGATGCGTCACTGCCGAGGCACGAATGCCGACGGCGTAACAGCCATCCGCGCCTACTTTGCCAATCAAGGCACCATCAAACGCGGTGACTAAGGCGGTGCAAAATCGACCAGTCCCGGCGATAAGATTGGGGTGCTGAGCGATCGCCCGATACAGACGAGCCAGCCGGTGGGTACGTAGCGGCAACGTCGCGGCACGCGGTCCCTCAGCACGATCCGCGGCGGCTGCGAGACCGGCATACAAGTGCGCCAACCGATATAGCGGGAGCGCGGGCGTCGGCAAGTTACAACCATCGATCGCCCAGCCAATCTGCTCAACCGGACAACACACGAGCTCTGCCAACGTGTGACGGATACGATGCTGCAATAGGTGCTCTGGCTGGTGATAGTCCGCCACCGAGCCGGTCAATGCCCGCGCTGCTGCAAGCATACCGATGTGTTTGCCAGAGCAATTGCTAGACAACGGACCAGGAACAACGTCACGCCGGATCCAAGTGCGATTCACAAAATCATTGAGTGACGGGTGTGCGCCACAGCGCAAATCAGATTCCTGCAACCCTAAGCGCACCAGTAAAGCGCCAGCACGAGCCAAATGTATGGGCTCAGCGCTATGGGAAGCGCACAGCAGCGCAAGATCCCCATCGTCAAAGCCGAACTCTGGCGGCTCAGTCGTCTCCAATACCGCTAGTGCCTGGGCGGGCTTTGCGGCCGAACGCACCAAAGTCACCCGATGTGCATCACCGCTGCGATACAGCAACCGGCCTGCCGCGTCGGTGATAGCCACATGGACTCGATGCCTATTCTCCACAAATTCCCCGCGCCATGTGGTGGCCGCGACCTCACCCGCCGCCAAGGCGAGGATGCTGTTCTCAGATTCAGGCATCGGATTTCCGGGAACTGCCACTCACCGCACGCAGCGCCTCCAGTGCCTCGGACAGTCGCTCAACGCCAATCACTTCCAGCCCTTCGATCGCTTTGCGCGGCGTATTAGCGCGCGGCACGATCGCACGCTTAAAGCCGTGCTTGGCCGCTTCGCGTAAGCGCTCCTCACCGAAAGGCACCGGTCGGACTTCACCGGCCAGACCTAGTTCGCCAAAAGACACTAAATCCTGTGCGAGCGGCCGGTCATCAAGACTCGACACAGCCGCCAGCACCGCAGGCAGGTCCGCTGCGGTTTCTCCAAGGTGCACGCCGCCGACGACATTGATAAACACGTCGTAAGCACTCAGCGCGACGCCCCCGTGCCGGTGCAGCACTGCGAGCAACAGCGCGAGGCGGTTGCCCTCGAAGCCGACTGCGACGCGCCGCGTATTCTGTGCACGCGCTTCATCAACCAACGCCTGCACCTCGACCAGCAACGGCCGGGTGCCTTCTCGCGCAACGGTCACAATGCTGCCCGCCACCGGCGCAGGATGGCGCGATAAGAAAATCGCTGACGGATTCTTTACCTCACGAAGGCCGCCCTCTTCCATCGCAAAGACGCCAATTTCGTTGGCTGCGCCGAAGCGATTCTTCACCGCTCGAACAACACGGAAACGGCTACCGGCATCACTCTCAAAATAAAGCACGGTATCGACTAGATGCTCGAGCACACGGGGACCTGCAATTACCCCCTCTTTGGTGACGTGGCCGATCAAAAATACGGCCGTACCGGACTGCTTGGCGAAGTGCACAAACCGAGCAGCCGACTCGCGCAGCTGAGAGACAGATCCAGGGCTCGACTCCACAGCGGCCGTACCCATGGTTTGGATGGAGTCCACCACCAGCACCCGCGCCTCACGGCCTTGGGCTGCTGCAATCACGGTCTCCACATCGGTCTCTGCGAGCAGGCCCAAAGGCGCGTCATCCAAGCCCAAGCGTCGAGCCCGCAAGCCGACCTGCCGCAGGCTCTCTTCACCAGTGGCATACAGAACCGACGCGGACCGCGCCAAAGCGGCCGCCGCCTGCAACAGCAGCGTGGACTTGCCGATACCCGGATCCCCGCCGATCAGCGTGACGGACCCAGCCACCAAGCCACCTCCCAGCACCCGATCGAACTCGCTCGAACCGGTCGGCATTCGCGCGGCCTCTGTCGTGGCGAGGGACCCCAGTGTTTCGGTAGCCCCCGCCCCCGCAACGGGCGGCCGAGACGAAGCACGGGCAGTGCTGCGCGGGGCGGCATGGCCGGAAAGGGTATTCCAAGCCTGACAGGCAGGACACTGACCCTGCCACTTCGGGGTCGAATCCCCACAGGCGCTGCAGACGTAGACGGTACGAGATTTCTGATTCACGAGCGCGATGCTATCAGAGCTACACCCATCGTCGGATATGTGGAACAGGTCGCGAAATCAAACCCCGGGTCACGGATAGACTGCGAGCACACTATGTAAGACGCCGAATGTACGCACACCCCCTTTTCCGACCCCTTGCCGCCGCCACTGCCGCCGCCCTGCTCAGCTTTCTGCTTACGGCAGTTCTGGCACCGGGCGGCTATGCAAGCCTTGAGGGCGCACCGATCGCACTGCTGCAGCGCGCGGCCAACGCAGAGCGCTCGGATAGTGCCATCTGGGTCGTACCGAACGCATCAAGCAAGGATCTGGGCCGCACCCGCAGCCAAATTGCCCGCGCCATCGACGCCGCACACGCCGCAGGAGCGCGGGCAATCGTGGTCGCCTCGCCCCTCACCGAAGCCACCGAAAGTACCGACCTGAGTACTGCCCGCGCATTGCTAGAAAGCGCACAGGCCTCGGGTGACGCCGCTATGCACACGAAAATCGAGTCGTGGTTGGCCGATCTGGATCATGACGCGGACCTGGAGCGCTCGATCCGCCGCGCCGGTAACGTCGCCCTCATGGCCGAGGCCAACGCGGACGTCTTGGGCCGCTTTTCAGCGGCTGCAGCCGCCGTGGCCACCGAACCGACCGTCACACCGGACGCGGATGGCGTGACCCGACACGCGCGACTGTGGCGCACCGACAACGGCCAGCCGTCACTGGCGTTTGCCGCTTGGCTTCTGGCACACCGTCGTCCGGACTCAGGGTTCCCGGCAGCCAATCAGGTCTCCATGACCGCAGCTGCCGCACCGCTAGGTACCCAAGACGGCCGCTGGCTACCGATTTACGGGCGCCGTGCCGGTACGGTTGGCGGCCTGGCACAGGTTAGCAGCAAGGATCTGGTCACCGACGCCTCGGCTTTGCGTCAGCGCATTGTCGTCATTGGCGGCGCTGAGAGCGCGATCCGGGTACCGACAGGCGAATTACTAACCCTCGGCGAGGCCATCACACAGCAGGTCGTCAGTCTCGAAAAAGGCGACTACGCCACCGTACCCCGGTTGGCCCGTACAGCCACCGCCCTGACCGTACTCGCCGCAATCTTATGGGCGGCGCTGATGGCCCCGGCCCTGCGATCATCGATCCGCTGGATGGTGATCGTCTTGATTGTGCTCAGCGCGTTCGTGCTCGAAATCGGTCTACTGGCCTTCGCAAGGATCTGGATTCCGTTGATCGCAGCGAGCCTCGCGGTGCCCATCTGCACCCTTGCGGCCGCGCTCGTGCCGGAAAGAACGCGCACCGCACCCGCCAGTGGCTCACCCATCGTACCGCTGCCACCGACGCTGCCACGGATCACGCGCCCGCCCCGACCCCGTCACGAAGCACCGAAGCGCGCCGAAGTGCCTACTTCGGATCCCTTTCTGACCGCCGACATCAGCGGCCCGCAGGCGCTCGGAAAACGCAGTGACAACGGCCCGCCGCCGCCGACCAACGCCACCAGCGGTCCGATGACCCTCAAGGACATCACGCGAATTCTCGATGCCCGGCGCGTCGAGCCAAGCCGGGCAGAAGTAGCCGACATGTTGCTTGGCCGCTCAAAGCGCCCACCCAAGCCGAAACTGGGTCGCTATGAGATCGACCGCGAACTCGGTCAAGGGGCTATGGGAACCGTGTTTTTGGGCAAGGACCCTACGATCAACCGCACCGTGGCAATCAAGGCCATCCCCATCGTCGAGGAGTTCTCGGACACCGATCTAGCGGATGCACGCGAACGATTCTTCCGCGAAGCAGAAATGGCCGGTCGCCTACAACACCCCAGCATCGTTACGGTCTACGATGCGGGCGAAGACAACGGTATCGCTTGGATTGCGATGGAATACGTGCAAGGCCAAACGTTGTCGCACTACACCATTAAAGATCGACTCCTAGCACCACACCAAATCCTCGAAATCTGCGCACGTGTTGCCGACGCACTGCACTACGCCCATGGCCAAGGCGTCGTCCACCGCGACATCAAACCGGCTAACGTCCTCTTCAATACAGAGACCCTCGATACGAAAATTACTGACTTCGGCATCGCGCGACTCACTAACTCCAGTTCGACACGCAGCGGTATCGTGTTGGGCACGCCTTCCTTCATGGCACCCGAACGTTTAGAGGGGCGTTCCGTGACGGGTCGATCCGACATCTTCGCGCTGGGGATCTCCCTGTTCCAACTGCTTGTGGGCGAACTGCCTTTCCGGGCCGACTCCATGGCCGGCTTGATGGAAAAAATCATCCATACGCCGCACCCCTCACTACGGCCCCTACGACCGGATCTACCTAGCTGCACAGCGGCTATCGTCGACCGGGCATTACAGAAAGATCCCGCCGATCGCTTCCAGACCGGCGCAGAAATGGCCAAGTTCCTGCGCGCCTGCGCCAAAGCCTGTGCGGGCGCGTCCAAATGACCGATCTGCAATCGAAGATCCTTAGTTTTACAGACACAGACACCGGTCGCGTACGTGAGCACAACGAAGATGCGATAGGTGCTGATTGCGAAATCGGCCTATACGTGCTGGCGGACGGCATGGGCGGCTATAACGCCGGCGAAGTCGCCAGTGGAATCGCCGTCAGAACGATCGTGAATATGGTGCGCGAGGCATACCTAGCGTACCCACTCGAAGGCATCGACCGGGAGACCGGCTTGATGCGGCCTAGCATTATGCTGCGCGATGCGGTGCAACGCGCCAACAAGATCATCCACCAGACGGCAAAGACACAAACCCACTGTGAAGGGATGGGCACCACGGTCGTCGCCGCTCTGTTCTATAACGACCGCATCATCACAGCCCATGTCGGCGACTCGCGCCTGTATCGTCTGCGCAACGGCCAGATTGAGCAATTAACTGTCGACCATTCCCTACTACAGGAACTGGTTGACCGCGGGATCTACTCGCGCGCAGAAGCAGAGCGCGCTACCAGCAAGAATTTCGTAACCCGCGCCCTAGGCGTTGAAACGATGGTCTCCGTCGATGTTCTGGAGCATCTCGCGCAGCCAGGCGACCGTTACTTGTTGTGCTCTGATGGCTTGTCGGACATGGTGCCGGACGAGGAGATGCTCCTATTGGCCACCCATTTTGGTGCAGATCTGCAGGCCATAGGCCAAACGCTCGTGACCCGCGCCAATGACCACGGCGGTCGCGACAATATTTCGGTCGTCCTCACACAAGTCGTCGCCCCTTTTCCGGCGCATCGCGGCATACTTAACAGAATATCGGAATGGTTCCGTTGAACTGATACGAGAACTGACTGACCATGGCACGTCTGATCCTTTGTCTGGATGGCCAAGCGCTCGCCGAGTTCAATATGAACCGGGATCGCTACACAATCGGCCGTCTCGCAGATAACGATATCCGCATCGACAATGCTGCGGTTAGCGGTCACCACGCCCTGATCATTAACATCCTCAACGACTCCTTCCTCGAAGACCTCAATAGCACCAATGGCACCTACGTCAGCGGGCGGCTAGTCCGGAAACATGCATTGCAACATGGGGACGTGATCACGGTCGGGCACCATCAACTGCGTTTCGTGGATGGGGACGAGGCGGATGCGGATCGCGAGTCTTTTGAAAAGACAATGGTTTTAGCGCACTCAGACGCCGCGGCAGAACAGCTCAGACCGAAGATTGAATCCACCCGACCGATGCCGGCTGTCGGCTTACCACCCAAACACCTCCGCCACGCGCGGTTACAGGTGCTCTCCGGCCCCCAGGCCGGTCGCGATTTTGAGGTTCTGAAAGCCGTGACGATGCTCGGTCGAACCGGCATTCAGATCGCTGCCGTGACGCGGCGCGCCGACGGCTACTACCTGATTCACGTCGAGAGTCGGCGGTCAAACGACTACCCACTCGTCAATGGCAACCCCATCGCCGAGGCAGCCCATCGACTCGCCGACAACGACGTCATTACCGTCGCCGGCGTAAAAATCGGTTTTCTGCTTAGCTGAGTGTTTTATCGGCCCTGCGGACGACCACCGGAGGCGCCACCCTGCCCGCCGCCGCCGCCGCCACCGCGATAGCCACTGCGGCCACCACCGGGCCGACCACCGCCACCACCACTGCGCTGCCCGCCTTGACCGGCGCCGACTACGCCACGGGGAGCGCCACCGCCACCCTGCGGACGTGCCGAACTAGAACCACTAGGCTTACGAGCACCCTTAGCCTGGCTGCGAGCGCGATCTTCAGACTTTTTGGCGCGAATCGCCGCAATACGTTCTGCGATTGGGATCTCCAAGCGGGCTTCGGGCTTCGCGTGGTAATCGAAATCCGGCAGCGTGATGCGCGGAATACGCTTACCCAGCACCTTTTCGATTGCGCCGATATCACCCTCTTCATCTTTTGCAACGAAGGTAAAAGCGTCACCGACGGCTTCTGCGCGCCCTGTGCGACCAATACGATGGATGTAATCGGCAGGCACCAGTGGCACGTCAAAATTCACGACGTGACCGAGTTCTTCTACGTCAATGCCACGAGCGGCAATATCCGTAGCGACCAGAACACGCGTCTTGCCATCCTTAAAGTTCGCCAAGGCCGCAGTGCGCTGCTGCTGCGATCGATTGCCGTGAATACGATCTGCCGAAATACCCCGTTTTGCGAGGTATTCCGCAAGACGATTCGCACGGTGCTTCGTACGTGTAAACACGAGTGCATCCTGCATATGGTCCCGCTCGAGCAAAGTCGCTAGCAGCGCGGATTTCAGTTCCTGCGGCACCGGGTACAGCGCCTGGGTAATGCCGGTTGCTGGGCGTGACTGGCGCTCTAAAGCGATCATTGCTGGATTATTCAACAATTCACGCGCGAGCGTTGCAATCGGTCCTGGCATCGTGGCACTAAAGAACAGCGTCTGACGCACCTTTGGGATGTGGCGGAGCACGCGGCGAATATCGGGCAAGAAGCCCATGTCGAGCATGCGATCTGCTTCGTCCAGAACGAGCACTTCAAGCGCGCTAAAGTCAGAATAGTTGCCAGACTGCAAATGATCCAGCAAGCGGCCAGGGCAGGCCACAATGATGTCCACTCCGCGACGTAGTGCCGTTTCCTGCGGGCCCATGCCCACGCCACCAAAAATAGCGGCTCCAGTCACGGCGGTATGTTTGCCCAGATCCTTCATATCTTCGAGAATCTGTGCCGCCAATTCTCGCGTTGGCGCAATGATTAGTGCGCGCGTTTTGCCACGCGGTCGCTCCATCAGACGATTCAAAATTGGCAGCATGAACGCGGCCGTTTTGCCGCTACCGGTAGCGGCGCAGGCAAGCAAGTCACGACCGGCTAGCGCCGGCGGAATGGCATCAGCCTGGATGGTAGTCGGTCGCACATACCCCAGTTCCTTCGTCGCAGTGACGAGGCTCGGGTGCAACTGGAGGTCAGCGAAAGTATCAGTCATCAGTAATCCTAGGGAAAAACGACAGCGCCCGGCATTAAACCGGGCCGCGCAGCATACCGTGTTGTGCCTTTCGGCGCGGAGAAATCAGACGGCGCGCAACCAACCGTACGGTTCGGGCGTCGTGCCCTGTTGAATGGCGACCAGATCAGCCCGGAGTCGCTGGGTATTTGGCCCCACCTGACCGGTACCGACGCTGTAGCTAATACCGCCGGCTCGCACCAAGGTGCCAACGCCTGAAAGTACGGCTGCAGTACCCGACAACGCGGCCTCGCCATCTTTGATCCACTCGAGCATTTCCTCGACCGGAAAAGGACGCTCTTCAATGCGATATCCCCGATCGGCTGCCATGGTGAGCAAAGAGTCGCGCGTCACCCCATGCAGGAAAGACGCGTCTAGGCTCCGAGTCAAGATGTGGCCATCCCGGATGAGCAGGAAGTTCGCGGCACCCGTCTCCTGCACCTCGCCACCTGGCGCAAACAAGACCTGATCAACCTGATAAGCCTTCCGAGCCGCCAGTGTAGGCCCGAGCGCTGCGGCATAATTGCCACCGGTCTTCGTCACCCCCAAATGGGAGGCGCAACGCGTTGCCTGTTCCTCGACATAAATTCGCAGTGGCTTTACGCCACCAGCAAAGTAATCCCACACCGGACTGACGAGCACAATCAGCATCGCCTCACTCGACGGCGTCGCTGCGGCACCGATGTTTTGTGTTGTGCCCAACAACATCGGGCGCACATACAAGGCGCCTGGCGCCGCCGGCGCCGAGGCGCGATTGCGCTCAATTACGCCGAGGACCATCGCCTCCAGTTGCGCCGCGTCCGGCACTGGCAACACCAGGCTACGTGCACTTTGCTGCATCCGCGCAAAGTGACGGTCCATCCGGAAAATGTGCAGGCTGTCGTCAGCCCACTTGTAGACTTTGAAGCCCTCGAAGCATTCGCTTGCGTAATGCAAGACGTGCGCCGCAGGATGCATTGGAATCGGGGCAACTGGCATAAATTCATGCGCGCCCCAAGCGCCATCGCGGTAATTCGCGACCACCATGAACGGCGCAAGAAGGCTACCGAACGGGGCATTCTGTGGATTCGTGCTCGACATGACCTAACCCTCTCACATCCGCCCAACGACCCTGACACCAGTAAGGATCAGGGGTAGCACCCGCCAAAAACGGGCCTACGGACGCCTAAACTAACGCAAGTTTAGCAAAGACCACAGTGTTACTCAGGACCTACCGCAAGGATTTTCGATGTTCGGCTCTTGACCGACCAACCGGACCAATGATTGCCGCCGACCCGCCGTGGACAACGACCCGATCCAAAAATATCAAAATCCGGTGCCTGGCCCTACGGGCATCGACGCCAAGGGCACCCAATGGCACAGGGTGACAGAGCCTTCCTGACAACCCCGGGCAATCGGGCCACAGCAGCGGTACGATCGACCCATCATGTTGCGCCTGTGTATCTGCCTCGCCGTCACACTAAGCGCCTTGCTCAGGCCCAACGTGGCGCTATCGGCCCCGTCACCGCTAGAGCGCCGAGAAGCGGACTACGCCGATTGGCGTGATGCGCACCATGCAACGGACACGATTGAAGCCGGCACGCTCAACCTGATCGCCGGTCGCTCACTCAGCCAGTGGCGCCAAGAACGCGATGCAGCCCGACAACGGTTTCTCGCGCCCACTGCGCCAACACGCGGCAGTTTGACGCCGATCGATCAACGCGCCATCGATCTCATGACTGCCGATATCGATACAACCGGGGGGGGCGCCAGTCTACTTTCCAGCGGCGTTGGCACCAGCCCAGGCTGCAGCGATCGCGACGCCGTCACTGCTGAACCGGCCCTGATTCGGGTGTTGTATGACTGCTTCTCAGCCGTCGGCGATCACCTGCAATTTGAGGGCCACACGATCGGGCGTACGACGGCGTTGGAGCTTCTGCACGAACTCGCGCAACCGACAGACCGCGCCGCCGTGTTCCGGGCCTTTCTACCCCTCTGGCAGGCCATCAATGGCCTGCAAAGTGATCCTGAGAGTCCGTATCGGCGCCTGATTCGGCTGGCGGCGGCGCACCGCCTCGTCGAAGGCGATCGCATCGATGCGGCAGCGCACACCATCGGCGTCAGTCGCCAGACCGTCGAACAATGGCTGGTCAGCGCGCTCGAAGCTTGGTCGCGCGCGACGGCCGGAGCAGAGGTGGAACCGTGGGACTATTGGTATGTGCATACCAGCGCGACCCGCGCCCTAGACGAGCGCATACCCGCCACCGCGGTGGCAACCCTATCGGCACGTTTCTTTCACGACTTAGGCGCCGATCTGGCCCGCCTCGGCGTTCTGCACGACCTTGGCGCCCGTGACAATAAAGCGCCGCTCTCGTACACCGACTATGTCCGTATCGGTCGCCAGCGCGCATCGGGTTGGCAACCGGCTCTCGTGCGCGTCTCGGCAACCGTCGAAAAAGGCGGATTATTTGTCGCGAACGAAATCCTCCATGAAGATGGCCACGCCGTCCACATGATGGCCTTGCGCACCCGGCCGGCCTTTTTCGATCTCGGTGACGCCGTCTTCTATGAAGCGTTTGCAGACGTCCCGTCATGGAGCGTCGCGGAGCCTGCATTTCAGCGTCGTTACTTGCACAGGTCCATAGACCGCAGCGCCTCTTACGAAGCACTTTATTCTGGGGTGATGCTTGACATCGCATGGGGACTGTTTGAACTGCGACTGCTCGACCACCCAGAACTAGAACCCAATCAGTTATGGACGGACATCACGCAGCGCTACCTGCATGTGCGCCCACACCCGGAACTCGCCTGGTGGGCCTTGCGCGTGCAACTCGTCCATGAACCGGGGTACATGATCAACTACGGTCTCGGCGCAATTATCACAGCAGATCTGCGGGCGCAGATCACCCACGCCATCGGTCCTTTCGATGCGGGCAATCTGCGCTGGTATGACTGGACGTGCGAACACTTGCTCCGTTTTGGAGAGTCCATTGATACACCGACGGTACTACGCCGCTTCCTAGGGCGCCCGGTTTCAGACCGGGCCCTTCGGCAAGCTCTGCGCCACCTCCGTCCTACCCCTCAGGCCACTTCCGCAAGCGTCGCGTCTAAGATGGCAATAGCCTCGTCGATCTCAGCGGCCGAAACCACCAAGGGCGGCATGAAACGCACCGTCGACTGACCGCAGGACAAGAGCAAGAGGCCATTCTCAAAGGCACGATTGATCACGCGATCGCACAGTGCACGGGCAGGCGCTCTGCTGGCGCGATCTGTCACCAATTCCATGCCAATCATGAGGCCCTTGCCACGCACTTCCCCGATCACCGCATGCCGTGCCTGCAGTTCACGCAAACGTCCCATAAAGTGCTCACCCATCCGGGCCGCATTATCGACCAACCCACCGGTGACTAACTTAAGGGTTGCCAGCGCGGCAGCGCAGCACAGCGGATTACCCCCATAGGTATTGCCATGCGCGCCTCGCTGCCACTGCGACATGATCGACCGCTTGGCGACGACCATACCAATCGGCAAGCCAGACCCCAAACCCTTGGCCAGCGTCATGATGTCGGGTGAAACGCCCCAATGTTGCGAGGCGAACATTTGGCCGGTACGGCCAATGCCAGACTGCACTTCATCGAAAATAAGCAAGATGCCGTGTTTGTCGCAGAGCGCCCGCAGACCCTGTAAAAAGCCATCTGGCGGCACGATGTAGCCACCTTCGCCCTGAATAGGCTCAATGAGAATTCCGGCCACCTCGGACGGCGGCACGTTGCTCTGAAAGAGAACGTTCTCCATATAAGACAAGACAGCAGCACCCTGATCTTCACCCACTAACAGTGGCCGATAATTATTCGGATAAGGCACGTGGGTCACGCCGGGCATCGTTGGAAAGAATCCCTTCTGCTGCGTATATTTTGAAGCCGTGAAGGACAGCGACCCCATCGTGCGTCCGTGAAAACCGCCGAGGAAACCGATAAAACGCGGCCTCCCCGTCACATAACGCGCCAATTTGAGGGCGCCTTCAACGCTCTCCGTACCGGACTGCGCAAAGAAACTCATCGCCGGCTCCCCCATGGGCGCAATTTCGGCAATACGTTCGCCGAGACGGACCTGCGTCTCGTGCCAATAATCCGAAGAAATATGCAGGAAATTCTGCGCCGCATCGGTCACGGCTGTGACCACCTCCGGATGACTGTGACCAGTGCTACAGACGGCGATGCCGGCGACGAAATCTAAGAATCGATTGCCATCGACATCCCAAACTTCCACGCCGCGACCATGCGACATTACAAAGGGGTAATCGCGTGGATAGGAAGGAGAGACCACGGCCGTATCGCGCGCAATCAGCGCACGGGCCTTCGGCCCTGGCAATTCAGTCCTAATGTGTGACGTTTGCATACAGTTATCCTTAGATCGGCAGTTTTACCCGAACGGCATGTGCCGCTCGGGTGCGGGCGTGCAGTTCGCGCAGCGCCTCCAGTTCTTCAAGGGTCGGCGGCGCGATCACTTCGACAGCGGCACCGGTTCGCAGCGGCCAACCACATGCCGCAACGGCCGCTGCAACCGTAACGTGTTCATAACGCGCCACGAGCACAAATTCGTCTGTGGTCGGGTCTGGACGCATCAGCCCATAGTCAGTAATGATCGCCTGTGGCCCGCGACCCGGCGCACCACGTCGTGCGCGCTCACCATTACCGCCCAAAAATCCTGCCGACGAAACGAAATCGAGCGAGGGCACAAAAGTGCGAGGAGATTGCTTGATAATCACGTACACCTGCTTGGCATGCAGCGCAATCTCCGGCGCGCCGCCCGCACCGGGGAGTCGAGTCTGCGGACGGTCATAGGGCCCAATCACTGTACTGTTCAAATTCCCGAATCGATCGACCTGCGCTGCACCGAGAAAGCCAAGATCGACACGCCCCGCCTGCAGCCAATAGGCGAAAATCTCCGGCAGTGGCACCACACACGTCGCTGTATCGGCCAGCTCACCATCGCCAATGGATAGAGGAAGTACATTCGGCCGGGTTCCTATAGTCCCCGATTCATAAATCAGGACGATGTCTGGCGCTTTGAGCAGTCGCGCTAGGTTAGCTGCGGCTGAAGGCAACCCAATACCCACAAAACAGACCGCACGATCCCACAGCATCCGCGCAGCGGTCACGGTCATCATTTCATCAGGAGTCCACGGACACCGACTCATAGGGATACCCCATCCGCGCGCAGTGCCTGCACAAATTCCCTATGGTTACGGGTGCCGTACACATAACGCTCAATCCATGCAGCGAAGCGCTCTCGGTCTCGCGATATCTCATCCCACGCTATGCAAAATGCGTTATCCCGTGCGTAATAACCACGCGCATAAGATGGCCAGGCGCCACCCGGCACGCAGGCCACTGCGGAAACAACCCAAGCTGGCAGGACCACGCTGTTCATCGGCGCATCAAGGTGCTCCACAATCTCTTCCACGGTGACCACCAGCCGTTTTGCGGCAAGTGCTGCCTCTTTCTGCGCACCGACAATGCCACTCATGAGGACATTTCCCTCAAGATCGGCCTTCTGCGCATGCAAGATCGTGACGTCCGGATTGAGCGGTGGCACCGTCGCGATTTGCTCGCCGGTATAGGGGCAGGCCACCGAGCGGATATCCGGATTTACGGTAGCTAGGTCCGTACCGAAATAGCCCCTCAAGAGTCCGAAGGGCAACCGACTGGCACCGGCGACGTAGGCTGCAGCCATGCCCGCGTGAGAATGTTCGTGCACTTGGAGGGGTTGCGGCCAACTTTTTTCGATCGCCTCGCGTACCCGATGCGCCGACCCTACCCCAGGATTACCACCCCACGAAAAGGTCAAATGATCGGCGCAGCCGGCGCCAATCATCTGGTCGTACAGCAGATCTGGCGTCATGCGTACCAAATGTAAATGCCGGCGTCGCTGGCGGATGATCTCGTGGCCAGCAGCAAAAGGGATCAGGTGCGTGAATCCCTCTAAGGCAACCATATCGCCGTCGTGAACGTGCTCTTCAATCGCCTCTCTTAGCGTAGCGACCGGCATGGATTACTCCACCACGGTTTGCGACTGCTCGCGCAAATATTGCGGGAGGTAGTAGAACGAGCCGATTGCCTTACCGGTTGAGGTGGACCCCTTCCAGCCAGCAAACGCCTGATATCCAGGCCAAGCTCCCGTGGTTGCGCCCTGCGGACGATTCACGTAAACCGTGCCGGCCTCGATGTGCGCAAGGAAATAGTCAACCTCGACCTGATTTCCATAAATACCCGCAGTCAGGCCGAGTGCGGACGCATTCGCCAGCGCGACGCCGTGTTCCACGCCCGACACCTCCGCAACCATCAAGATCGGGAGAAACATCTCCTCGGCATACAAGGGGTGCTGCGCTGGTGCCGTCGCAACGGTGGGCGCCACGTAGCAACCACTGGCGAGCGCGCCGTCGAGCAAACGACGCCCACCCGTCCGAATCGCACCACCGTCCTGCACCAAACGACGCAGGTAGTCGTCATATTTCTGTACGGCGCTGGCAGAAATTACTGGCCCTAACCAATACTCACGTAGCGTCGGATCGCCCACCCGGATCGCCTCTGCTGCGGCTACAAGACGGTCCTGCAAGTCCTGCGCTACCTCTGATGCGACATAGACACGCGATGCGGCCGAGCACTTTTGCCCACTCAGGCCGAAGGCAGAGCGCGCGATTCCCGTCGCTGCGCGATCCAGATCGGCATTCGCCGTAACGATCACGGCATTTTTTCCACCCATCTCAGTAATACAGGGACGGACCCAAGGTCCGGCCGCCATGCGGCGACTTAACTCCATGCCGACACGATAGGAACCCGTAAAAGTAATACCGGCAATCCGCGCATCATCGACCAGCGCATTTCCGACGTCTTCACCAGAACCTGCCACGAAGTTAAACACTCCCGGCGGGTATCCGGCGTCACGGATCAATTCAGCCAGTAGACGCACTGCCCAAGGCGTATCGCTCGCTCCCTTCGCCACCACCGTGTTGCCGGTTAACAGGGCCGCAGCCGTCGGGCCCGCCGCCAGTGCCAAAGGAAAATTGAAGGGGGCAACCACTGCCCAGACGCCATGGGGTTTGAGGACACTGCGATTGTGCGAACGCCAGTCCGTCAGAGGATCATCCGGCAGCACCCGATCGTAATAATCACAGCGCGTATATTCATCCGCATAACCACGGAAAAAATCAGCGACTTCGGCCGCTTCCGCCAGCGCCTCCAGGCGGTTCTTCCCGACCTCCAGCGACAAAACCGCCGCAAGATCGTAGACCCGCTCATCGATCAGGTCTGCGACTCGATACGACAAGCGGACGCGCTCAGCCGGTGAGAGCGCGCGCCACGTCGGAAAAGCGCGCGCCGCCGCATCGACTGCAGCACGGACCTGCGCCACATCGGCGGTAGCAAAGTTACCCAGATGGGCGCCGTCGATCGGCGAGTGCTTGGCGATAATGCCTGCACCGACCACATCAACGCCGTCGATATACAGTGGGTGGGTCGCACCAAGCGCCGCGCGCACACGGGCAACTGCCGCTTCGAAACGCTCGTGCATTTCGGCGGGTGGATTAAACATTGTCGAATATGTCAGTTTAAAACTCATGACCAATCAGACTCCGCAAGCAGACGATCGAGCAAGTCGACCGCATCAGTGAGATCACGTTCCGCAATGACCAGCGGCGGCGCCAGTAGGATCAAATTACCGCGCACAGCCAGAGAGACACCCGCCTCGAGTGCGCGTGCAACCAAGGTGCGTAGCGGCAGCGACGTCATCGGCCAAGGCGCATGCACTGCGCGCGTCGCGCGATCGCGTACCAACTCGATAACGGCAAACAGGCCATCGCCACCGCGAACGTCCCCGATCACGGCGTGGCGCGTTTTAAGCTCCAAGAGGCGCTCGTAGAGTGCAGCACCCAGCCGTTTGGAGCGCTCGATCAGGCCACCCTCTTCATAGGCGGCCAACGCGGCAATTCCCGCTGCACAGGCCAATGGGTGACCACAGTACGTGAGGCCGGTATAGAGCATTTCGTGTTCGAGGCGGCCAGCCACCTCTGCCGACAGCACGACCGCGCCTAGCGGCATATGCGCCCCCGTGAGACCTTTGGCCAAGGTCATCAGGTCAGGACGGCCTGCCTCTCCATAACGCTGCCAGGCGAACCACTCGCCGCAACGCCCAAATCCGCTCATCACCTCATCGGCGATGAGGTAGACGCTACGAGTGCGGGTTTCCTCACGTAGTCGCGGCCAGAAGTTCGCAGGCGCCACAATGCCGTTGGTGCCCGCATTGGGCTCCATGAGTACCGCCACGACGGCCTCATTCGCCTCCCCATCGATGGCTGCAGCGACGGCCTGCACAGCCGCCTCGGCACAGTCCGCCGCATGCTCTGTGCCAAACGGGCAGCGGTAGGCGTACGGGGGCGGCACACGCACAACGCCAAACGAGGCGGCATCCACCTGCGTCTGCGTGCGGGTATCGCCTGAAAGGGCCATGGTGGCGTAGCTGGCGCCATGGTAGGAACGGTCCCGGGCCACTACACGGCCCTGCGGCAAGCCGCGCGCCTGGCGCGCAAACTTGACCGCGTGCTCATTGGCATCAGCGCCGCCTAGGGAGAAGAAAACACGCCCCCCCGCAAAGCCGGACAGTTCCAACAAACGTCGCGCAAGCGCCGCGCGCGACTCGGCGCCCCACGCCGCGGTCACGAAACACAATTTCTCCGCTTGGTCTCGAATAGCCCGCACGATGCGCGGATGCTGATGGCCCAAGTTCATGCACTCGGCCAAACTGCTCATATCCAGGTAGCGCCGGCCTGCCGAATCAATGAAGTAAGCGCCCTCGCCCCCAACGATCGTGGGTGCATCCCAGTCTGCCTGGACGCACCAACTGTGTAATACGTCGCGACGCTCGGTCGTCATGATTGCGCTGTGCGCCCCTGCAAGAGAAACGACGCTATTGTCACCGGCCACTGCCAGCCGCTCAAGTCGTGACTAGCCGCTATCGTTCGGCGCCCAGTCACGTCGGTCGCCACGCCAACAACACGCTGACGACGCTTTCCAATACTGCAACAAGTGCGGCAGCCCGGGCCGGCGCCCAATCGACCGATTCCGCATGCAGATAGGCCAACTGGCCAATTTCCAGCTGAACGGTATGCACAGGCCCGGCAACGCGCCCGTAATGCCGCGTGATATAGCCGCCCTTGAAGCGCCCATTCAGTACAGCGGTAAATTGCCCCGTGCTGGCGGCCACAAGCACAGCCTGGCCAAGACCGGGGCCACAACTGCCACCATCATGCGTACCCACGTTAAGATCCGGCAGACGGCCCTCAAACAGTCTCGGCACGTGGCTTGCTATGGAATGTGCATCGAGCAGTACCGCGTAGCCATGCTGTGCCACCGTACGATCGAGCAACTCCCGTAAGCGTCGGTGGTAGGGACGCCAGTACAAGTCACACCGACGCGCAATCTCCAAGGCATCCGGTGGCTGGCCCAGATAAAGCGACTCGCCACCGAAGGTGGCCGACGGGCATAAGCCAGTCGAGACTTGCCCGGGATAGAGCGCCGCATCATCGGGTGGACGGTTGAGGTCGACCACATAGCGTGACAGCGTCGGCTCAACCCAAGAAACCCCCTGTTCCTTCGCGAATGCGTACAGTTTCTCGACGTGCCAATCCGTATCCGGCACCGCGCGCCCACGCTCCGTCATCCCGACGGCCAAATCGGCCGGCAGGCCCGTGCCAACATGCGGAAAACTGATAACGAGCGGGGCCGCGCCCTCGGATGAATGAATCATCGACCCAGCATAGGCAGGTCGAGACCCTGCTCCCGCGCGCAATCAATGGCCTCGCCATACCCCGCATCCGCATGACGCATCACGCCGGTGCCCGGATCGTTCCAGAGTACACGACCCACACGCCGCGCTGCGGCTTCAGAACCGTCACACACGATGACGACACCCGAGTGTTGCGAAAATCCCATACCGACGCCGCCACCATGATGCAAGGAAACCCACGTCGCGCCACCTGCCGTATTCAATAGCGCGTTGAGCAACGGCCAGTCCGAGACCGCATCCGAACCATCCTGCATGGACTCGGTTTCACGGTTGGGGCTGGCCACCGACCCGGAATCCAGATGATCTCGGCCAATAACAATCGGCGCCTTCAGCTCACCCTTCGCGACCATCTCATTAAAGGCCAACCCCAAACGGTGACGCTGCCCAAGTCCGACCCAACAGATGCGGGCGGGCAGACCCTGAAATTTGATCCGCTGCGCGGCCATATCGAGCCAACGGTGCAGGTGTGGATCATCAGGGATGAGTTCTTTAACTTTTGCATCCGTTTTGGCAATGTCCTCCGGGTCGCCCGACAAGGCTACCCACCGGAAGGGACCAATACCCCGACAGAACAGCGGTCGAATGTAGGCGGGCACAAAGCCTGGGAATGCAAAGGCATCCTTGCACCCCTCCTCCAGCGCCACCTGGCGAATGTTGTTGCCATAATCAACCGTCGGGATACCCAGACGATGAAACGCCAGCATGGCTTCAACATGCACTTTCATCGACGCACGCGCGGCCCTCTTCACTTCATCAGGCGCCGAAAGCCGCTTCGCTTCCCACTGTTCTACCGTCCAACCCGCCGGCAGATAACCATTGACAGGATCATGGGCGGAAGTTTGGTCCGTGACCGCATCGGGGCGAACGCCGCGTCGCAGCAGTTCGGGGAGAATCTCCGCCGCATTGCCGCAGAGCGCTACGGAAAGCGCGCGCTTTTCTTGCGTTGCCTTCCCGATAATCGCCAACGCCTCGTCAAGATCCTTCGCTTCGACATCGATATAGCCAGTCCGCAAGCGCATTGCGATACGACTCTTCTGGCATTCGATCGCGAGCATCGAGGCGCCAGCCATGGTGGCTGCCAGTGGCTGCGCGCCACCCATGCCACCAAGACCTGCCGTGAGGAACCATCGCCCGGCAAGGCTGCCACCAAAATGCTGGCGGCCCATCTCCGCGAAGGTCTCGAAAGTCCCCTGCACGATGCCTTGGCTACCGATATAGATCCATGACCCTGCCGTCATCTGGCCGTACATCATGAGCCCCTTACGATCGAGCTCGTTGAAGTGTTCCCAGTTAGCCCAATGCGGCACCAGGTTCGAATTGGCGATCAGCACACGCGGAGCGTCGACATGCGTCGGGAATACACCGACCGGCTTGCCGGACTGCACGAGCAAGGTCTCGTCGTCGCGTAAACGCTTTAGCACCTCGACAATCTTGTCGAAACATTCCCAATTTCTAGCGGCACGACCGATACCGCCGTAGACCACCAGTTCCTCAGGCCGTTCCGCGACATCCGGATCGAGGTTATTACACAACATACGGAGCGGCGCTTCCGTGAGCCAGGAGCGGGCCTCAAGAGTGGTGCCAGTACGTGCACGGATTACGCGGGAAGGATCCTTGCGGTTTAGAGTCATCGTCATTTCTCCGTGAATGCTCAAAGACAATCAATTAAATATCGTAAATACCGCGCAGTTCAAAACGACTGCCGGCATGATGGAGGCGTGCGAAAGATGCGGGCTGCCCACGAGACCAGGTGGTGCGCTCAATGAGCAACACCGGCTCACCGAGCGACATCTGCAGCAAGGCATCGATACCCACTTCGGCGCCGATCGCGCGTACGACTTGTTGCACACGCTCGAGGGGTGCAACCTGCATGAGATGCTCATGCGGCGTGGTTACTGTAAAATCAAGGTCCAGGTAATCGGGCGCCACTGTAGGATTGACCCAACGATCCTCTACTTCGAGCGGGCGATCGTTGTCCATATGGACGATCACACTGTGGTAGAGCGGTCGGCGCGCCACGTCACGGCCAAAGTGTGCCGCGATGGCTGCCGGTGCCTGCGCCGATTCGGCCCGAATCGGCACCGCACGATGCATGTGGCCACGAGCACGAATATCCGCTGCAACATTGCGAATCTCGAGTGGATTACCGGCCGCAGGGAGATCGGCAACAAAAGTTCCAGAGCCTGCCACGCGCGACAACACGCCTGCGACCACCAATTCACGCAGCGCGCGGTTTGCCGTCATCCGCGACACGCCCAATTCACGCACCAATTCATGTTCAGACAAGACACGCGCACCCGGCCTCCACGCACCGGACCGAATACGATCAGTGACGTATGACTTCACTCGTTCGTACAGGGGTTGAGCGCTCACGCGACTCCCTGTGATTTCAGATGGGCCAGGCTGGCCCGGTAGGCCGCATCGATGGCGCTACGCGCACGATGACGGCCTGCCTCGACGAGGTGTTCGCCGCCGACCCACACGTCACAGATCGCACCGGGTCGCGGCGCAAAGACGAACGCGTCGATCAGCGCCATCGGCGCGGTGCCGGCGAACTCAGGCCGATCGGTATCGATCCGCACGAGGTCCGCCGGCGCACCCACTGTTAACCCTGACGCGGGATATCCAAGCGCAGTTGCACCGCCCACCACGGCGGCTTGCCACAAAGCAGATCCCACATGCGGCTGCTGGCTGTGACCGCAAAGTACGCGCCGTTGCCGCTGCATGCGTACGTTGTATTCCGCAAGGCGTAGTTCCTCGCGTGGGTCTACCGACACATGACTATCGGAACCGATGCCCAACGCACCGCCGAGCGCAAGGTAATCATCGATTGGGAAAACGCCGTCACCGAGGTTGCCTTCCGTCGTCGGGCACAGACCGACGACCGCACCAGACTCGGCCAAACCACGCAACTCGGCACCGTTGACGTGGGTCGCATGGACCAGACACCAGCCTTTATCCACACGACCGGTTTCCAGCAACCATTCCACCGGTCGGCGGCCGGTCGCTTGCAAGCAATCCTCCACTTCGCGCTGCTGCTCAGCCACGTGGATGTGCACCGGTAAGGGGTGTGAGCCGCAACGCACCGCATCGACGACCGTCGTCAGCGCCGATGCCGGCACCGCGCGCAGGCTATGCAGCGCCACGCCCGTACGGTTCCGGCTGTCATCATCCGCCTGGAGCGCGTCAACCAATGACAGAAACGCGTCGGTGTCGTGCGCAAAGCGCCGTTGCGATGCGGCAAGTGGGCGCCCATCGAAGTGCCCCTGCTGATACAGGGTCGGCAACAGCAAATGCCGGATCGCGGTCGATCGCGCTGCGCGGCGGATGGCGAACGCAAGACTCGCCGGTGGCGTATAGCATCGACCATCCGGCTGATGGTGCAAGTAATGAAATTCAGCCACGCCGGTATAACCGGATTCGAGCATTTCTGCATAGACAAACGCTGCAATCGCCTCGACATCCTCGGGACGCAACTGTTCCACAAAGCGATACATGACATCGCGCCAGCCCCAAAACGAGCCTTCGGCCGTCGCTTGCACTTCAGCCGATCCGGCCATTGCCCGCTGGAACGCATGGCCATGCAAATTGGGCATCCCCGGCAGCGCCAATCCACGCCGCATCGGCAGATCAGTCGGCAACCTGCGGTCGACCGAGCGGATGTGGCCATCCGCGCCGACCTCAACCGTCACGTCGTCGGCAATCCCATCCGGCAGTAAGGCCCGTTGGAAACGCAGTCGCATCGTCGCCTCCAACCTGTATATACAGGTCTGATTAGCGCATAATACCGCCATCCGGAATCCTTGCAAGGGGTGCCCTATGTGGGACCAGCTCTTGATCGATGTACAGGCGGCGACCGCCGTTCCAACGGCGGACGGCTTTGGTCTGATTCCTGAGGCCGCCATCGCGATCGCGGGCGATCGCATTGCCTGGGTCGGGTCCGTGAAGGACTTGCCGGCAGAGCCGAGCACGCTCGCCAAGGCCATCCATCGCGGCGGCGGACGGCTCGTGACACCTGGACTCATCGACTGCCATACCCATCTGATTTTTGGCGGAGAACGCTCCCTCGAGTTCGACCTGCGAGCGCAGGGCGTCGACTACGCTACTATCGCGGCACAGGGTGGGGGCATTCGTTCCACGGTGCGCCTGACGCGCGAATTATCGGCGCAGGCCTTGGCCGAGATCGCCCTACCCCGTGCCCGCGCGCTGCTCGCCGATGGCGTCACCACCATCGAGGTGAAGTCAGGTTACGGGCTAGACACGGCCTCTGAACTAAAAATGCTGGAGGCCGCGCGACTGGTCGGTCTCGCACTCGATGTGTCGATCGAGCCGACCCTATTGGCCCTGCATGCGCTCCCACGAGAGCGTGCCGATGACCGCTCCGGCTATGTAGACGAGGTCATCCAGGAACTCTTGCCCGCCGTGGCGGAACGACAGCTCGCCCGAGCCGTCGACGTTTTTTGTGAGCACATTGCCTTCACCGTGCCGGAGTGCGCCCGCGTGCTGCAGGCCGCACGCCAGTTGGGTCTGCACGTCAAAGTGCATGCCGATCAACTCACCGATGGGGGCGGCGCCGCGCTAGCGGCACAATTTGGCGCCCTATCGGCAGACCATCTTGAATTCACCTCCACTGCAGGCGTACAAGCGCTCGCAGCAAGTGGCACGGTTGCAGTACTCCTGCCCGGCGCGTTCCTCATGCTCGGCGAGACGCGCCGCCCTCCGATCGCCGCCCTGCGCGCAGCGGGCGTACCGATGGCCATCGCGACCGACCTAAACCCCGGCAGTTCGCCGCTGAATTCCCTCACGCTGGCAATTACGCTTGCCCGGGCGCAGTTCGGACTGACCGCATCCGAAGGGTTCCTCGGCGTGACCGCGCATGCCGCGCGGGCACTGGGGCTAAGCGACCGGGGTCAGTTGGGGGCCGGTCTGCGGGCAGACCTCGCGCTGTGGAACGTCAACCATCCCCGCGAACTCGGCTATTGGCTGGGCAAACCCAACTGCCACTCCGTCTGGCGTGGTGGCCGCGCGATCGCTTAGCAATACACGCCGCGCTGCAGTAGCATCACGGCTCCGACGAATGAGGCTTCCGATGACGACCCGCACGCTCCGCAAGGATTTCTCTAGCGACAACATCGCAGGCATCGACCCGAGCATCCTCGCCAGCCTCGTGGCTGCGAATGCCGGCACGGTCCACTCCTACGGCGCCGACCCGTACACCGAACGACTACATCAGCAGATGCACGCCCTGTTTGAATGCCCAATGGCCGTACTGCCGGTAGCAACCGGCACCGCCGCCAATGCCATCGCGCTCGCAACACTCGCCAAACCCTATCAGGGTGTCTACTGCCCAAGCACCGGGCACGTCAATACCGACGAATGTGGTGCGCCCGAGTTCTACAGTGGCTGCAAATTGCTCGCGCTACCGACGCCGGATGGCAAGTTAATACCCGGTCAGGTCAGCGCTGCGGTCGCGTTCGCGCACGCGATGGGCGTCCACCACGTCGACCCCGCCGCCGTGACCATCTCACAAGCCACCGAATGGGGCACCATCTACACACCGCCAGAAGTGCGAGCACTGGCCGACGAGGCGCATGGTCTGGGACTCAAACTACACATGGATGGCGCGCGTTTCGCCAATGCGGTAGCGCACCTTGGCTGCACCGCGGCCGACATCACCTGGAAATCCGGCGTGGACCTCTTATCATTCGGCGCGACCAAGAATGGGGCGCTCGCGGCTGAAGCAATCGTTGCCTTCGATCCCACGCTCGCGCGCGACCTGGAGTTCCGCCGCAAGCGCGGCGGCCATCTGTGGTCCAAGATGCGATTTCTGAGCGCCCAACTGTCCGCCTACATCACCGACGAGCGTTGGCTACACAACGCCCGCAACGCCAACGCCGTCGCCGCACGCCTGGCCACAGGTCTGGCGACACTGCCCGGCGTGACCGTACTGATGCCGGTCGAAGCCAATGAATTGTTTTTAGCGATGCCTGCAGCGATCATTGCTCGCTTGCGCAGCGCAGGTTACGAATTCTACGACTGGCCAGCGCCGGATAACGTCACCGAACCAGTCATACGCGTGGTCGCAGCCTACGATATGCAGCTTGCCGATGCCGACGGATTCATCAGCGCCGCGCTCACTTGATCAGGGCAAAGTCAGCCGGCCGTAACGACGCAGCAGGTCCTGCAAGGCTTGATGCGGAATAGCGATCGCGTAGTGGCCATGCTGACCTGTCAAATCTTTGGCGGCGACCATCGCGTTGATAATAGCCTCTTCGGTTGCCTCTACCGCACCCAAGAACACCGGATCAAGATCATCGTTACCAATGAATCGGGCGGTATTTTCCGTCGCGCCCGTCACCCCCTCGGCATTCGCGTTGGAGAAGGCAACGAAAATATCCCCAGAACCGTTGCCCGAGTAAGTGCCGTTGCGCGCGAGACCGAGTGAAGCCCGCCGCGCAACGCGCTTGAGTTGATGGGGCAACAACGGCGCGTCGGTGGCTACGATAATAATGATCGAACCGGTCTCCAGATCGTGCGCATCCTCGGTATAAACCCGATGCTCGCGTAAATGCTGACCGACCGGCACCCCCGCAATGCGTAGCGTATCGCGCAAACCATAGTTGGACTGCACCAATACGCCCACGGTGTAGTGCGTCTGACCAATCTTCACCACACGCGAGGCGGTGCCGATGCCGCATTTAAACTCATGGCAGATCATGCCAGTGCCGCCACCAACATTGCCCTCCGCAACTGCGCCGCCGCGCGCGGAATCGATCGCGTCGGCAACGTGTTCGGGATGCACATGAAATCCATTTACGTCGTTGAGATACCCATCCCAAGTCTCCCCGACGACCGGCAATGACCACCAGTAACCACTATTGTCAGCACCACCCTGTTTAACGCGCCAAGCGATCGCCGCATCGCGGACCACGCCAACGCTGTGTGTGTTGGTCAGCAAAATAGGGCCTTCGAGCATGCCCGACTCATCCAGCCACGTCGTGCCGGTCATCTCACCGTTGCCATTCAACGAAAACCAGCCAGCGAAACTCGGCAGAGACGCCGTTTTCGTGCCGCGCGGCAAGACGGCAGTCACACCGGTACGCACCATATGTTTTGGATCTGTGCCACTAATCAGCGTCGTATGCCCTACGGTCACACCGGCTACGTCGGTGATCGCATTGAGCGGGCCGGGTACGCCATCGAAAGGAATTCCAAGATCACGGGCGCGTGGGCCGGCAGCTGCACTCCCCCAGAGCAGGCAGGTTGCAAGCATCAGGCGAATGAGCATCTCAGATCTCCTGCACCGACTCCGCGGCGGGTTGTTCCGGAATCAGGCCAGCGATTTCCTGTGGGGTCAGGTTGCGCCAGCGCCCGTGCTCCAGGCCTTCTAGCATGATGTTACAAAAGCGCACGCGAACAAGACGACGCACCGTATAACCAAAGACATCGCACATCCGGCGAATCTGTCGGTTGAGCCCCTGCGTTAACACAATACGAAATACGTTTTTCGAAACACGGGTACAGACACAGGGCGCCGTCACCGTTTCTAGCATGGTGACGCCCTGCGACATCTCATGCAGAAAATCATCAGTTACCGGACGATCTACAGTCACGAGATACTCTTTCTCATGCTGGTGTTCCCTGCGCAGCAGCAGGTTAACGATATCGCCATCATTCGTCAGCAGGATCAGACCTTCGGAATCTTTATCCAACCGACCGATCGGAAAGACCCGCTCGCGATGCGCAACGAAATCTACAATGTTGTGCTGAACACTACGATTAGTGGTGCACTCTACCCCTATCGGCTTATGCAACGCGATATACACATGTCGGGTGGGAGCGCCTACCTCCTCGCCGTCTACACAGACACGGTCCGTCGGTGTAATACGCGTGCCTAGCGTAGCCACCTGCCCGTTCACTAAGATCCGGCCAGCCTCAATCCACGCATCCGCCTCTCGGCGTGAACACAGACCGCGCTCGCTCAGAAATTTGTTGATCCGCAAGGCAGCGTCCTCACTCAACGGAATGCGCCTTCGCCATAGGATTCAGAGGCAAGATTCTCAAAGCGCGTGTACTCACCAAGGAAGGTGAGATGCACCTCGCCGGTCGGGCCATTACGCTGTTTAGTGATGATGATGTCCGCAATACCTTTGCGCGGCGTGGAGGGCTCATATACTTCCTCACGATAAATCATGAGGATAAGATCAGCATCTTGTTCGATAGCACCGGAGTTGTGCGTCACGATGCCATCAGCAAGCCAGCACGCTGGTCCCGGCACAGTGAGATCGTAAACATCCTCCTCGCCGGCGGCCTGCACCGCAACGATACGGTCCCAGAACAAACTCGATACCGATTCGGGCGGAAATGGCGTGCGGTCTGTTTGGTCGACAACCGCATGCCGCGCGGCATCACTAGGCAATTGGTGGTCGGACGAAATGCTGCCGCCCGTAGCGGGACTGCATGCGGCGGTCTGTGCACCGCCATCACCGCGCAGGGCATAGGCCCTTGACTCACCGCCTGCCGCAGCCGCAGGGACTGCTAGTGCAGCGACGCCCACGTCAGCCAGCTTGCTTCGCAGAACACTCGTCAGCTTGGCCGCTGACTCGAGCCGAGGACCGAATGCGCCCACGGCCTCCAAAAATAGACGCTGCTGACGCAGCTCAGCGACATCAACAGAAAAAACGGGTCGGCGCGATCCCGCTAAGGTCGCGTGGATTCGAGCCACGATACCGAGGCGGAGCAGTAACGCCGCCACATCGCGCGCCAAGCCTTCACTGCCCGTCTTGAAATAGATCCGCGTAGCGCCACCCTGCGCCGGGGCACGATGCTGTATGCGACCCCCTGCGGCCCACAAATGTCGCAGCAAAAGACCCACTTGGTGATTAGGCATGCGCAACGCATCGTTGGGGAGTCTCTTTTCCTCGGCGCGCTGGCCGGCGATTTCGACTCGTTGCAGCCAACCGCTGACGCCTGCAACCGGTGACGTCCCACCCCCACTACCAATTCGCAGCTGATAGCCCGTCCGGCGACCGGCCTCGATCACGACATCGCTGCCCAATTGTTCAGCCGCTTCGCGCACTGCGGTAGCGTTCGCCGCAGATACTGTCGTATAGCGAATGGGTTGATCGTTGCAGGCGCTGTCGCCACCGACGAGGTGACCCAGCAGGATTACTTCTGCGTCATTCCACACCATCGGCCGTGCACTCTCCGGGATCTGCCGCGCAATGGCCATCCGATCGCCCAGCGACAGCTGTGCGACGGTCTGCCAGCCCCGACTGGTGTAAACCCGATGTTCGGCAGTAGCCCGTAGCGAACGGCCACTCGCCAGGCGGACATCAAAGACAGGCTTGGTGCCCACCTTCCAAACAAGATCAGCATTCGCAGCGACGATCTGCTCGCGCGCGTCCATTGCCCAAACCGTTGGCACCTGCCCCACCAGCTCGCGGATCGGGACACGGCGACCGTCAGTCAAGCAAACCTGCGTATCGCCCGCGACGCACTCGCGCAAATCGGACATCACGGGCCGTTTTTCGGTGCGCTGTTCGACGCTGCGATTCAGCTGCGACAGTGCGATCACCGGACACTCCAGTTCTTTGGCCAACGCCTTCAAAGACCGCGAGATTTCCGAAATTTCGGTCGCTCTATTTTCCTTGCCACCCGCCACTGTCATGAGCTGCAGGTAGTCGACAACAATCAATCCCACGCCATGCTCACGCTTCAGGCGACGCGCTCGCGCACGAACTTCCGTCGGGGTTAGTCCACCCGACTCATCAATATAGATCGGGGAGTTCGACAACACTTCAGTGGCGCTCGTAATACGCGGCCAATCTTCTGCAGATAGAGTCCCCTTGCGCAGGCTGCTCTGGCTGATTCGACCGAGCGAGGAGATCATGCGCATCGTCAACTGTTCAGCCGACATTTCCATCGAGAAGACCGCAACGGGAACTTTGCCGTCAATAGCCGCATTCTCTGCGATATTTAGCGCCAGCGTCGTCTTACCCATCGACGGTCGACCCGCGATGATGACCAGATCGCCTGCATGCAAACCAGTCGTTAACTTGTCGAGGTCCGTGTAGCCGGTCGACACACCACTGAAAGCATCTGGGTTCTGATGCAGCGCATCGATTCGATCAATCGTCTTTGGCAGTACGTCGCGGACGGAAACGAAGCCCGCTTTGGATCGAGCGCCGCGCTCGGCGATCGCGAAGACCAGTTGCTCCGCCTCTTGCACCAACTCGATTGGGGCCCGACCTTGTGGATTGAACGCCCCCGATGCGATTTCGCCACCCGCGTGCACAAGTGCCCGCAGCAGCGCGTTGTCGCGAACGATGTGTGCATAGGCGCGGACATTGGCAGCACTCGGGGTGTCCCGCGTGAGGCGAGCCAGATACGCGAGGCCACCCACCTCGTCAACAATGCCTTGGTTGGACAGCGACTCGGAGACGGTGACGGCGTCACACGGCTTGCTGTCGTGCACGAGGCCCGCGATGGCCTCAAAGACCAATTGATGGTCTCGCCGATAAAAATCTGGGCCCGCGATAAGATCAGCAACGCCGTCCCACGCCGAGGCATCCAGCATTAGGCCGCCTAATACGGCCTGCTCGGCCTCAACAGAATGAGGCGGAACACGTAGCCCGTCCATCGACTCCGAGGAACGGTGCTGGGAATCCGAATAAGACATAGACGACCTCGGGTCCGGAAAATCCCCCTGGGGAGGGGGATTCTAACCCGGGTCGGGGGTCCCGGTACGGCTGCTAAGCCATACCGGGACACCGTCAGGGTCAATCTTGGCTTACCACCACAACGGTGATATCGACATTGATGTCGGTGTGCAGGTGCAGCACGAGAGCGTGCTCACCGACAATCCGAATCGGCCCGTTCGGCAGGCGAACTTCGGCGCGGGAAACCGGGAATCCGGCCGCCGTCATCGCCTCGGCCACGTCGCTGGTACCAATCGAGCCGAAGAGCTTGCCTTCGCTGCCCGCCTTAGCGGCGATCGTGAGCTTGTGGTCCTTCAGAACCGTCGCGCGGCCTTCCGCGTCCGTCAGGTCCTGTGCGGCCTTCTGCTCGAGCACCGAGCGCATTGCCTCGAACTTGGCGACGTTCTTAGTGGTAACGAGCGTGGCACGGCTCGTCGGGAGGAGATAATTGCGACCGTAACCCGACTTCACCTTGACGCGATCGCCAATGTTGCCGAGGTTAGCCACCTTCTTGAGGAGGATCACTTCCATGGAAGCACCTGTATGTTTTGAGTCTATGTAGGACTGGGTAGGCCCGGGAAAACACCGCGGCGTCTGTCGCTTACCCCGTCTCAACCACCGACCGTAGATCGGTCGGGCAGCGACGGGGTTTGTCGCTCAGCGCTCGCGGGGCTCATGCCCCGGAGTAACTACTCAGTGCTGATCCGTGTACGGCAACAACGCCAGGAAGCGAGCACGCTTTACAGCGGTTGCAAGCTGGCGCTGGTAGAACGAACGCGTGCCGGTAATGCGGCTCGGAACGATCTTGCCAGTTTCGGTGATGTAGTTCTTAAGGGTCGCAAGATCCTTGTAGTCGATCAGCTCGACTTCATCGGCTGTGAACTTGCAGAACTTTTTGCGGCGAAAATAACGGGCCATGAGGTACTCCTTTTCTTACTCGCCACGCGGGGCGCGGTCATCGCGATCACCACGGCCGCCGCGATCGCCGCGATCGCCGCGGTCACCACGGTCGCCACGGTCTTCGCGGTCGTCACGATCTTCACGATCGTCACGGTCGCCACGACCTTCGTCGGCCTTCTCGTCACCGGCCTTCGCCATTGGCGAGGGCTCAGTCACGGCAGCGTCCATACGGCTCGTGAGATGACGGATCACCGCGTCGGAGAAGCGGAACGAACCTTCGAGCTCGGCAAGCGTCTTGCCGTCGCACTCGATGTTCATTAGTACGTAATGGGCCTTGTGCACCTTCGCGATCGGGAACGTCAGTTGACGACGGCCCCAGTCTTCGAGTCGGTGAACCTGTCCGTTGCCCGCCGTGATCATGCCTTTGTAGCGCTCGATCATCGCCGGGACCTGCTCGCTCTGGTCCGGATGGACCAAAAAGACGATCTCGTAATGTCTCATGTTGTCTCCCTATGGGTTTCAGCTGCCGGCTGAGACTGCCGATACAGCGGGAAAATCAATGCGTTAAGCAAGATCCCAAGGCCCGAGGGGGGCATTGGGGGCGCGTAGTCTAGGGGCACAGGCCCTAAACCGCAAGCAAAACTCTATCCGCCTCAAACGGTTAAGTCGCTCCACGCTGCCGCAAAGCCTCGTACAAGAGCACGCCCGTGGCCACCGACACGTTCAGGCTCTGCACCGCCCCGCGCATCGGCAAGCGGACTACATGGTCACAGACCTCCCGGGTCAGACGGCGCATACCGGTCCCCTCGGCGCCCAACACGATGGCTAACGGGCCCTTGAGGTCGACCTCGTAATGCAATTTGTCGCCATCACCATCGGTGCCCACGACCCAGACGCCCTCCTCCTTCAGTTCCCGTAGGAACCGGGCAAGATTAGTCACCTGAACGAGCGGCACGGTCTCGGCGGCGCCAGCGGCCACCTTGCGCACCACCGGCGTAAGCCCCGTGGCCCGGTCCCGCGGCACCACCAAGGCATCCGCTCCCACCCCGTCGGCCGTGCGCAGACAAGCGCCGAGGTTATGGGGGTCTTGCACCCCATCTAGCACCAAAATCAGCGGTGGTTTATTGGCCACGTCCAAAGAGGCGAGGAACGCATTCTCGTCCACCGCCTTGGCGGGCTCTACCTTGGCAACCACCCCTTGGTGTACCAATCCCGGCAGCATCGCATCGAGGTCCGTTGCGGCTCGCGGCTCCACCGTAATACGGGCATCACGGGCCGCTTCAACCAGCGCCTGTACCCGCCGATCGGCGCGACCGGACTGAATCATCAAGGACCGCACAGCGCTCGGCCGGCGCGCCAGCACAGCGGCAACCGCATGGATGCCATAGACCAATTCATCACTCATCAACGTCTCCCACGGCCCGGCTTGGGGCCTGCCTGCCGATCTGCTTTTTTCTTCGCACTCTTGACCGCAGCCACCTTGCCAGACTTTGCCGGCGCTGCCTTACGCATCGTCTTTGCAGGCTTCGTCGTCTTAGGCCTAGCCACCTGACCATGCGCATCACGAACGCGGCCTATGGGTTTCGCAGCCCCGGATTCTACGGACTCCACGGCATTGTCCTTGCCCCGGCGGCGTGGATGATAGGCCGTCGATACCCGCTCGACGAGTTCAAAGTCGATTTTTCTTTCCGACGGATCGACCCGCGCCACCCGCACGACCAACTGGTCACCGATAGTAAAGCGCTCACCCGAGCGTTCACCGACCAACGTACGTCGATCCTCTTCATAGCGGAAATAATCGCGACCGAGATTCGCCACGTGCACGAGGCCATCCACTTGTAGCCCCGTCAGTTGCACGAAGATCCCGAAATCGGTTACTCCGGTAATGACACCTGGGAAGGTCTGCCCCACCCGATCACGCATAAACTCGCACTTCAAAAACGCAGTGACATCGCGCGAGGCCTCATCCGCCCGGCGCTCCCGCTGCGAGGTTTCCTGGCCAAATACCACCATCTGCGCCGCTGGATGCTCAAACGTTTCCGCCGTACCGCCGTTGAGCACATGCCGAATCGCTCGATGCACGAGCAAGTCCGGATAGCGACGAATGGGAGAAGTGAAGTGGGCATACCCTTCGAGCGCAAGACCAAAGTGACCGATATTCTCTGGTTGGTACACCGCTTGCGCCAATGACCGAATAATCATCGACTCCAACAAGGCGGCGTCGGGTCGATCGCGCACGTCTCCCAACAACTTAGCCAACGTAGACGGATCGATGTCTCCATCGGTCTCCAACAGTAGCCCACGCGTACCGAGGAAACGCTTTAACTCGAGCACTCGGTCTTCTTCAGGGCTTGCATGCACCCGATACAGCGTGGGCATCCCGTGTTTCTTTAGAAATTTTGCCGCTTCAACGTTAGCCGTAATCATGCATTCTTCGATTAATCGATGCGCATCGTTGCGTGGATAGGTGCGAAGGTCCGCCACCCGACCATCCTCACCGACGACGACTTTCACCTCACCCGACTCAAAATCGAGGGCGCCGCGCAATTCACGCTGCCGCCTAAAGGCGCGATACAAGTCATACAGCGACTCCAACGACGACAGAACCGGATTCGACAACGTGCGGCGAATCACCGGATCTCGCTCAACGAGTGCAGCTGCTGCCGCATCGTAGGTGAGGCGCGCCTGCGAACGCATCAAACCCGCATAGAAACGGGTACGAGTGACACGCCCTTCTCGGGAAACCGACATATCAGCCACCATGCAGGCGCGCTCCACGTCGGGTATCAGTGAGCACAAATGGTTGGACAACTGCTCCGGCAGCATCGGCAACACACGGTTAGGGAAATACACACTGGTCGCACGTTCACGCGCCTCGGCATCTAGCGCGGTGTCCGGCCGTACGTACTGACTGACATCAGCGATGGCCACCACCAGCCGCCAACCGGTACGGGTCGGCTCAGCAAAGACGGCATCATCGAAATCGCGTGCATCCGCACCATCGATCGTAATTAACGGCAGGGTCGTCAAATCTTCATAGGCTGCGAGCTTTTTACGGTCCACCGTTTTGGAAAACTTACGTGCCTCCCGCACGACCGCCGCCGGGAACTCATGCGGTAGTTGATGCGAGGCGATCGCCAACTCCACTGCCGTCTGCGCTACCCCCTCCTCCGGCAATACGCGGGTAACGCGTCCGACTGGGTCTGCATGGCGATTCGGTGGCTCCACAATCGCCGCCACCACGAGGCAGCCATGACGAGCGCCGTTCGCATCGCGCGGTGGAATAATGACGCGATGGCTGATGCGGCGGTTATCGGCTTCGACGAAGCCGATGCCCCGCTCTTGGTAGTAACGCCCGGCCACCTGCAGGGTCCGCCGCTCCAACACTTCGACCACTTCGCCTTGCTTACGTCCGCGGGCATCCACACCCACAATCCGTACAGCGGCCCGGTCTCCATGCATCACCACGCGCATCTGGTGGGGCGGCAGAAAGGCGTCGCCGGAGGCATCGTCCGGGATCAGGAAGCCAAACCCGTCCCGGTGACCGACGACTCGGCCGCTTTTCAGAGCGACCCGGTCAAGCACCACATACTCCTCGCGGCGGTTGCGCAGGATCTGCCCGTCGCGGACCATTGCGGCTAGGCGCTTTTCCAGCGCAAAGCGCAGGCCACGATCTGTCAAACGCAGGGCCGTCGCGAGCGCCTCAACGCCCAAGGGCGCGTCCGCCTCGCGCAAAACGGTCAACAAATACTCACGGCTCGGGATTGGTTGCTCGTAGCGCTCCGCCTCTCGGTCACGGTTACTGTCGACGTCTTGCCAGTTCTTTTGCTTGTTTTTCATTCATTTCCTCTTCGGCAGCGCGCTGGCGCCGCCGTGATCTGTCCCGTCGATTCACCGACGGGGACTGTTTTCAATTGACAGTGGCGATGCCACTGCGTAGATTTCCGCGCTCGCTCCCCGGCTAGGCCGGGTCCGCGCCGTGCCCAGGTGGCGGAATTGGTAGACGCACTAGTTTCAGGTACTAGCGGGTAACACCGTGAAGGTTCGAGTCCTTTCCTGGGCACCATTTTCCCGCCATCCATGTTGTTGGCTGGCGGTTCTCGGTCGCCAGTTTGCCGGCCTCGGGCGGCCATTCGGACGATCGCAACGCTGAAGTCTGGAGAGACCCGATGCGAAGTGCTTTTGTCCTCGTTGCCGCCACCCTGATCGTCTCCGCCTGTGCCGACGGCCCGGCCCCTGTGCCCGCTGCACCAAAGACTGCCGCCGTCATGCCAGCTGCCCCGACTGCCGCCGCCGCGCCTGCCGTGACCAGTTGGGGCAATGCCATCACCCCTGAACTGCAAAAGAAGGCCCTGAGCGTCGGCTACTTCCCGCGCACGCGCAAAGGGATTGCGGTCTTCTGCCGCAAGGATGCCGATATCGGCACCCGCATCCCAACAGAAAAGTGCATCGGCGAAAATGAACTGGCCGAAACTGTGCAGCGCGCCCTCGAGGCGAAGGAAAACCTGCGTCAAGGCGAGCGTTGCTCCTCGCCGTCCTGCGGTACCTGATCGGGTCGTAATGTTCAGTCGAAGGGGTGCCGGCGGATGATCGTGTGCTCACGATCGGCGCCGGTGCTCACGATATCTAGCGGCACGCCAACCACTTCCTCAATCCGTTCGAGGTAGGCCCGGGCCGTGGCCGGCAACTTGCCGTAGTCGGTCACCCCAACGGTAGATTCTTTCCAACCAGGCACATCCTCGTAAATCGGCTCACAGTCGCCATACTGATCGGCGAACAAGGGTGGCTCCTCAGTGACCGCACCGTTGACCTTATAGCCGGTGCACAAGCGGATCGTCTCCAATCCATCGAGCACATCGAGTTTCGTCACGCACAGACCACTGACGCTGTTGTGCAACACGGAACGACGCAGCGAGACGGCATCAAACCAACCCGTACGGCGCGGCCTCCCGGTGACGGCACCAAACTCATGACCGACGCGTGAAAGATGTTCGCCATACTCATCGAACAGTTCTGTTGGGAACGGACCTGAGCCAACCCGCGTCGTATAAGCCTTGGTGATGCCCAATACGTACGAAAAATACAGCGGCCCAATGCCCGTACCGGTACCTGCGTTGCCTGCCGTGGTGTTGGACGAAGTGACGAACGGATAAGTACCCAGATCAACGTCGAGCAGCGCGCCTTGCGCGCCCTCAAACAAAATGTTCTTACCGTCGCGGGTCAAATTTCGCAGTATGAGACTGACGTCATCCACCAGCGGTTTAACGCGCTCGCCCAACGCCAGCGTCTCATCTAAGACCTGTTGGAAGTCCACGGTATCGGTCTTGTAATAATGGCGCAGCATGAAATTGTGCAGATCCATGACCTCACCCAACTTCGCTGCCAAACGCTCCCGCTGGAACAGGTCTGCGATGCGCAGAGCCCGCCGAGATACCTTGTCCTCATAAGCGGGACCGATGCCGCGACCGGTCGTGCCAATCGGGTTTTCGCCACGCGCACGTTCGCGAGCCTTATCGAGCGCCACGTGTGAAGAGAGGATCAATGGACAAGCCGGACTGACTTTCAGTCGATCAAAGACCGGCACACCACGGGCGACCAGCATGTCGGCTTCTTTGAGCAGCGCACTGAGCGCGACGACGACACCGTTGCCGATCATGCATAGAGATCCTTCCCGCAGGATCCCAGATGGAATCAGCGAAAGGACCGTCTTCTCGCCGTCAATGACAAGCGTGTGACCGGCGTTGTGACCGCCTTGGAAGCGCGCAACCGCAGCGGCCCGCTCCGTCAGCAAGTCAACAATCTTTCCTTTACCTTCGTCACCCCACTGGGTGCCGATTACGATGACATTCTTGCCCATGTGCTTTCCGAAAGGCGCGCCGTCAGGCACGCAGACCTAAGAGAATCAAACAACCCACCACCATCAAGACAAACCCCATAATACGCAATTGGACGGGCTCCATTTCAGCGAGCTTACGCAGGGATGCCTTGGCCGCCTCTGGGCTAAGAAAGGGCAGTATGCCCTCAGCGACCGCCAACAGGGCCACAGCGCGGCCTAAATCAACCCAATTGATACCTAGGTTCATCGCGTCGCAGGGTCCTTGAGATACTTGAAAAACTGACTGTCAGGGGAGATCACCATGACATCACCCTCGCGCCCTAAGGTCTTGCGGTAGGCCTTCATGCTGCGGTAAAACGCAAAAAACTCTGCATTCTTGCCCGCTGCGCTGGCATAAATGTTGGCTGACTTGGCGTCGCCTTCACCCCGCATCTTCTCGGCATCGCGGGCCGCCTCCGACAAAATTTGCGTCCGCTGGCGGTCGGATTCGGCACGAATGCGAATCGCCTGTTCTTCACCCTCCGCACGCAACTGCGCTGCCTGTCGGGCAAAGTCCTGCTCCATGCGTTTGAATACCGAATCACTGACGTCATCCGGCAAGTCAATGCGCTTGACCCGGACGTCGACCAACGCGATACCGAGCTGCTTGACCCCATTGGCCGCTGAGACCTGCACGTCACCGATGAGCTCGCTACGCTCCGCTGCCACCACCTGCTGGATAGTCCGTCGGGCGATAGTCCCCTTGAGTCCATCCTTGACAATTTCCGCCAGCCGGGCGGCTGCGACCTCTTCCAATCCACCCGTTGCACGGTAGTACTGGGCGACGTCAGCGATGCGCCACTTCACATAAAAGTCGACGTTGAGGATCTTGCCCTCACTAGTCAAAAACTGCTCCGAGGGATAGTTTCGCGTTAAGAGGCGGCGTTCAAACTTCTCGATGGTCTGGAGCAACGGGATCTTAAAATGCAGCCCTGGCTTGTAGTCAGAACGCACCAGTTCGCGCAACTGCAGGTTGATCGCAAAATCAGTTTCCTTGACTACAAAAGCACTCTGCGACAACAACAACAGTGCAATAGCGACAGTGGCGAGCACGAGAAGAATGCGCTTATTCATCAGCGGCTCCCACGCGTACGACTACGCCCCTCGGCACCATCGCCAGCTGCAGGGGCCGGCGTGCCAGGCAATACCGTAACGTCCGGCAGTGTCGACTCGCGCTTGGGATCAGCGCTGCGTTTTTCCAGCAACTTATCCAGTGGGAAATAGAAATTGCTACCGTTGCCCTTCGCATCCACAAAGACCTTACCACCGTGACTCAGGACCTCTTCCATCGTCTCTAGGTAAAGACGCTGACGGGTCAAGGCGGGCGCCTTTTCATAAGCGACGGCGAGCTGACCAAAACGGGAACCCTCGCCTTCCGCCTCCGCGACGATCTGCTGTCTATACGCTTCGGCATCGAGTAATTGCCTTTCGGCCGTACCGCGGGCTTTTGGAAGAATATCGTTACTGTAGGTCTCGGCCTCGACACGCAGTCGATCCTTGTCTTCACGGGCTTTGATCGCATCCTTTTGTGAAGGTGCAACCGGATCCGGGACTGCCACGTCTTGCAGATTGACGCCAATGACTTCGATACCCGTGCGATAACTGTCTAAGGTGTGCTGAATCAACACTCTGGTCTTCAGAGCGATTTCCTGACGCCCCTGCTCCAACACAAGATCAAGCCGAGTCTGGCCAATAATTTCGCGAATTGCACTTTCCGAAGCCTCGGCCAACGTGGCCTGAGGATCAACAATATTAAAGACAAAAGCGCGCGGATCCGAACGACGGAACTGCACTGCAATGTTGATTTCTACTAGGGCCGCATCCTGCGTCAGCATCCGCGAACGATCGGAGATGCTGAGCACTTCCTGCGTATTGACGACCTGCCGTGATTCAAGCGGCCAAGGCAACTGATAGTTGGGACCTTCACCGGTGATGCGCTCGAAACGCCCAAAACGCGTAATCACCGCTTTTTCAGCCGCACCGACCAGGTAGAACCCGGAGGCCGCCCAGATCCCTAGCGCGATGGCGACGACAACACCAATGGAAAGCGCCTCCCGGCGGGGCTTACCCCCATCGCCGCCTGACTCAGGCTCCGTAGCCTTTGTGCGATTCCCCAGTAGGCGTTGCTTCAGCCCCTTCAAGATCTCCACAAGATCAGGCGGACCGGCCTCAGGCGGGCGATCCCAGGGATTGCGGGAACCGCCATTCGGCGATCCGCCAGAGTCGTTGGAGGACATGATCAGGAAGTTCCATGGGGCTCCAGAGTGGATCGGAGCCCTTTTAATGGTCTATTTTAGCGGAAATTCCGCTCTTCAGCACGAGGGACTGCGGGATCGACCAAGCCTTCACTCCGAAAAAAGGCCTCCAGATCGCGCTCCGCGAGTTCTACTTCGATCCGCCAGCCGCCGTCATCGGAGACCGACTCGCCCAAGACGGCCCCACGGCGGAACAGCCCGGCCCGCGCCCGACCATGCCGAGGCGATAATTCGATCGTGGTGCGCACGAGGCGACTACCGAAGCGTTCGGCCAAGGCCTCTCGCAGCAGATCAAGGCCCACACCAGTCGCCGCCGACAGCCACACCCGGCAAATGAGCCCCTCTTCGTTACGCTCAACGCGCGGCGCCTCACCCAACAGATCGACTTTGTTATAAACCTCGATCTGCGGCACATCAGCCGCATCAATCTCACGCAACACCTCGTTGACAATCCCGATGTGCTCACCGCGTTCGACATCGGCCGCGTCAATGACATGTAGGTGCAGGTGTGCTTCGCGCGCTTCCAACAAGGTCGAACGAAAAGCGGCCACCAACTCGTGGGGCAAATCCTTCACGAAGCCGACCGTGTCCGCGAGCACCATTTCGGGACAATGCGCGAGCTTTAATCGACGCACAGTAGGGTCTAGCGTCGCGAACAGTTGATCGGCGACGTAGTTGTCCGCGCCGCTGAGTACGTTGAACAGCGTCGACTTACCCGCGTTGGTATAGCCGACCAGCGCCGCGCCAGGAATCGGCACTTCCTTGCGTGTTTGCCGACCCGTATCGCGTTGCAGAGCAAGCCGCTCCAGACGACGATTGAGTGTACGAATGCGATTATTGAGTAGGCGTCGGTCAGTCTCCAGCTGCGTCTCGCCCGGACCCCGCAAGCCGATGCCGCCTTTTTGACGCTCAAGGTGTGTCCACCCACGAACGAGCCGAGTAGCCAAGTGTTTGAGTTGGGCCAACTCCACTTGCAACTTTCCTTCGTGGCTGCGCGCGCGCTGCGCGAAGATATCTAGAATAAGTCCACTACGATCGAGTACGCGGCGGCAGGTAAGTTTTTCGAGATTGCGCTCTTGACTCGGCGAGAGCGCATGATCAATAAGGATCAGGTCGGCGCCCGCCTCTTCGGCCCGCGTTTTCAATTCCTCGGCCTTACCGCTACCCACGTAGTACCGCGGATCCGGCTTTGCCCGCGAACCGGTCACCACAGCCACGGGTATGGCGCCGGCCGATTCGGCCAGCGCACGGAACTCCGCGATATCCGCTAAGGTCGGTTGCGCTCCGACACCAATGCGACACAGGAGCGCTCGCTCACCACTCTTCGGACGATCAAACAATGAAGCGTCCTAAAGCGGCGCGGCCGGCGACACTAGAGTCATTCGACGACCGGATCCGAGATCAATTCGCCCGAATCGCCCGTCTCCAGATGCACATTACGCGCCGGCACAATCGTCGAAATCGCATGCTTGTAGACCATCTGGCTCACGTTGTTGCGCAGCAGCACAACAAATTGGTCGAAGGAGTCGATGTGCCCCTGCAACTTAATGCCATTGACGAGGTAAATCGATACCGGCACGCGCGCCTTGCGTAGCGCGTTCAGGAAGGGATCTTGCAGAGATTGGCCTTTGGCCATTTCATAACTCCTTGAATTCTTTATGCTTTGCGACAAATATCCAAACCTTCCTCTGGTTGGTTACTCGTATCGGCAAGCGTCTCCACCCTCTTATGGGGTCGAAGTGCCAAAATTCTAGCACAGGGGTCATTTCGACTGACGGTCCTGACACCAGTGATCGATGATTTCACACAACTTGTCGATTGCGCCGCCCTCCTGCGGCGAAACCCACTGCGCATCGGGTTCTGCGCGCAGCCACGTGTATTGACGCTTAGCCAATTGACGGGTCGCGATGATCGAAAGTTCCCGCGCCGACGCCAAATCGCCGACGCCCTCCAAATACGACCAGAGTTGGCGGTAACCCACGCACCGCAGTGCCGGCAGATCCGCCGTCAGGTCCCCGCGCCGATGTAACGCACGCACTTCTTCTAAAAAACCCTCCTGCAGCATGCGGTCAAAGCGCAGCGCCAAACGCGCGTCGAGCAGCGCCTTTTCGGCCGGCGCCAAGACCAATCGTAGGTAGTCCTGCGGACGGGCCGACTTCAGCGACTGCTGTTGCAGGCCGCTCAGCGGCGTACCGGTCAGTTGGTAAACCTCGAGGGCGCGCTGAATGCGCTGACCATCGCGGGGCGCAATGCGTGCGGCGGCCTGCGGGTCGACGTCCGCGAGACGCTGGTGCAGTGCAGGCCACCCCGACGCCAAAGCCTGTGCGGTCAAATCAGCGCGTATCACAGGATCCGCAGCCGGTAGCGTGGCCAATCCCGCTTGCAATGCACGCAAGTAAAGCATCGTGCCACCGACCAGGAGCGGCCAACGCCCACGGGCTCGAATAGCTGCCATCAAGGGCACGACGTCGCGCAGGAATGTGCCGGCGGAATACCGTTCTGAGGGGTCGCACAAATCAATCAAGTGATGTGGGCAGCGCGCCAGCGCCGCAGTACTTGGTTTTGCGCTACCAATATCCAGACCGCGATACACCATCGCCGAGTCAACGCTCACGATCTCGACCGGCAGTCGCGACGCGATCTCAATCGCCGCATCGGTCTTACCTGCACCGGTCGGACCCATTAATAAAATCGCCGGCCCCACTTCAGCGGCCTCGCAAAAACAGCCGATCAAGTTCCTCGAGCGTCAAACGCACCCAGGTCGGCCGACCGTGATTGCACTGATCTGCCCGATCCGTGTGCTCCATCTCACGCAACAAAACATTCATCTCGGGCAACGTGAGACGGCGATGTGCCCGTACCGCAGCGTGACAGGCCATTGTGGCCAATGCGCGCTCGCGAAACGTCTCAATCGCCACAGTCGTCCCGAGCTCCGACAATTCACGGATGGCGTCGCGCACCAATCCACCGAGATCGCGATTGCCAAAGGCCACTGGGACCTCTCGAATCGCCACACGATGCGGACCGATCCGGTCGATTACCACACCGAGTTCGCCCAGAGCCGCCGCCTGCTCTTGGGCTTGCTCAGCCTCCGATTCGGACAGGTCGATCACCTGCGGAACCAAAAGAGCCTGCCGTGCAGGCCCCCCATCGGTCAGGTCACTCTTCATTTGTTCATAAATCACGCGCTCATGGGCTGCGTGCATGTCAACGAGCGCCAAACCCTCAGCGGTCTCCGCCACAATGTAGATGCCGTGCAATTGCCCCACCGCATAACCCAGCGGCGGTACCGTCCCCGGCACACCCGGTGCATCCGCTACAGACTGCGCACTCGGCGCCCCCGCATCGGCAACACTCGGTGGCAGTAATCGGGTCCAGTCAACCCGGCCGCCGATGGCCTCCGGCGCATTAAAGGACATAGGCGACTGATAACGCGGACTGTGCTGCGTCTGCGCTGCAGCCAGCGTCGACGGCCCTGCCAACGCCGAAGAGGCGATCGGTCCGGGGACCGTGGCTGATGGTCTTGTATCCGCCAGCGCCGCTTCCACCGTACGGCGAACGAAGTCGTGCACAGTGCGTGCATCACGGAAACGCACTTCGAGTTTTTGCGGGTGTGCATTAGCGTCGACCCGCGCGGGATCGAGATCCAGTGACAGCACGTACGCGGGATGGCGACCATGGAACAAGACGTCCCGGTAGCCCTGTCGAACGGCGTTCGCCAAAAACCGATCCCGAACGGAACGCCCATTGACGACAATGTACTGCTCATCAGGTTGCGCCCGATTGTAGGTCGGTAAGCCGACCCATCCTCGCAACGACAGACCCAGCGCCATGTGTTCGACGTGCACGGCGCTATCGACAAACTCGCGGCCCAGCAGCGCGGCAAGGCGGCGTTCCTCTCCCGCCCGATCCGTAGCTGCTTCCACCGCAAACGTGCGGCGTCCGTTGTGTGTCAGGAGAAAGGCGACGTTCGGACGCGCGAGCGCGATCCGTACGAGGGTCCGTTCTAGATGCTGAAATTCGGTGGCGGGACTGCGCAGGAACTTGCGCCGGGCCGGCACGTTGTAAAACAGGTCACGCACTTCGACCGATGTCCCTGGCGGATGCGGTGCAGGCTTGGGTGCAGAAAGATGGCCGCCGTCCGCGACGATCTCCATCCCATGGCTGGATTCGCCATGCCGTGAGGCAATGCGCAGGCGGGCGACCGAGGCGATAGACGGGAGGGCCTCACCACGAAACCCGAGACTGACCACGTGCTCCAAATCCTCGAGGCTGGCGATTTTGCTGGTGGCATGGCGCTCGAGGGCCAGCGGCAGTTCATCGGATGGAATGCCCGCCCCGTCATCGCGGATCGACACCAGGGCGATACCGCCCTCCTCGGCATTCACTTCGATGCGCCGAGCGCCCGCATCGAGTGCATTTTCGACGAGTTCCTTCGCCAAGGACGCGGGTCGCTCGATGACCTCGCCGGCAGCGATTTGATTGACCAGGTGGGAGGGAAGTAGACGAATCGGCACGCTGACACCCTCGGGGTTCGCCGCAGTGTATCAGCCGCTCATGCCTTAGCGCGTTCGCGTCTCGGACGAATGTTCGGCGGGCAGCGAGGCCAGTCGCGTACCGGGCAGCGGCGAGTCGTGGAAGTAATTGCGAATTCCGGCAAGGATCGCGCTCGCGAGCCGCTGCTGGTAGCGCTCGTCCCGTAAGCGCTTTTCCTCACCCGGATTCGTGATGTAGGCCGTTTCGATCAACATCGACGGGATATCCGGCGACTTCAACACCACAAATCCCGCCTGCTGCACCCGCGCTTTACGCACCTCGCCCACCGTATTGAGCTCGCTGAGCACTTTCTCAGCAGCACCCATACTGGCGCTCATGGCGGCCGACTGCGACAGATCCAACAGCACCGACGCCAACACATTGTCTTTGTCATCGAGTGATACGCCACCAACCAAGTCTGCCGCGTTCTCTTGATCGGCTAGCCATTTCGCCGCTTCGCTGCTCGCACCGCGCGCCGACAGAACATAGACCGATGCGCCGGAGACACTACGGTCAGGCACAGCATCGGCATGCACCGAGACAAACAGATCCGCCTGCGCGCGCCGTGCGCGGTGAATACGCTCTCTGAGCGGTACAAAGCGATCGTCCGGGCGAGTCAGCACCGCCCGCATGCCAGGCTCCGCATTAATGCGTCCGGCTAGCTCCTGCGCAATGGCCAGAGTGACGTCCTTTTCGTGGGTGCCCTCAGGCCCCGAAGCGCCAGGGTCTTCTCCGCCATGGCCCGCGTCGACCGCGATGACGAGCACCCGCGCACCGCTGACGTGAGCCATCACTGCGGTGCGCATAGGGACCGATCGCGGGAGCGCCACCGCCTCAGCCGTCGCGACAACTCCGGCCTCCATCGGCACCGGCGCGCTCTGGATTGCCTTTGCGCCCCCCACAAGCTCGGGCTTAGAGAGACCTTGGGATATGGGATTCAATGCCACCACCACATGGCCGCGGCCGGCGTCGAGCAGGCGCGCCGTGGTCTGCGGGTCGACCTCAAACACGAACCGCAACCCACCGCCCTCACGTGGCGCGCAGCGGATGCGATGCACCAGCCCCGCACCCGCCGGAAACTTCACATGATGGTCATCCAGCACGGCGGGTGCCAGATCCAGCACGATCCGATCCGGCGTGCTCAACGTAAACAAATGGGCCGTGACGGGACGGTCCACCGACAGGTCAACCTGCGTGCCACCCGCAATCGACGACAGCGCGACGCGCTGCACGGCAGCGGGGCGCGTCGCGCCCTGCGCGGTCGGACTCAGTCCACAAACCGCACCAAGCATCACGACGCGAGCGCATAGCGCGAGCGAATGGGGCAGGATGTCCATGCTGACACCCTACCGTCAAGAACATAAAAAATCAATTGCGTTATGGACCTACGCAATAAACCTCAAGCAATCTCGGTCATCCAAGCCGCCAATAACTGAACCCCGACATCCGTTTTGGCGACGGCGCTCAAGACCCTCGCGTCCTGTGCATAAGTGAGGGTTACCGCAAGATCAGCATGGTCCGCAATCAGCGGGATGCGTTCCGGCCACTCGACCATCACGGAGTGCCCCGGCGCGAGCAAGTCCCGAAAACCCAAGCCATCGAGGTCAGAGGCGCCCCCAAGCCGGTACCAGTCGAGGTGGTGGACCTGCCCGCCCGACAAGGGGTAGCTTTCAATCAACGTATAGGTGGGGCTACGCACCGGGCCGTCGTGACCCAACGCCCGCAGAGCGGCGCGCACCAACGTGGTTTTACCCGCGCCCAACTCCCCTTGAAAGGTCACGAATGCCGTCTGGCGCGCTAATGCACGGCCTAACGCGGCACCGGCGTGCAGGGTAGCGGCCTCATCCACTAAGTGCTGGTTCATGGGTTGACCTGCGCCCGCAGAGCACCTAGCAAGTCACTCGCCAGGAAGCCTCGCTCTTCAGCATATGCCTTAGCATATGCTATAAAATCCCCCGCCTTTGCATGGACTTGTACACCGACTGCTGCCGTATCTGCGCGCGCGTGATGTGCGTGATCCTGCTGCGCGGCGATCCCTGCAATCACGCCTGTCAGTACGTCTCCCATCCCCGCCGTCGCCATACCGGGGTTACCGGCCAGACACAACCAGGGGGTGACCAGACCAGGCGCACCGACCAGGCTTCGGGCGCCCTTCAGCACCACCGTGGCGCCGTAGCGGTGAACGAGATCGGCCAGCGCGTGCAACCGATCGGTTTGGACGTCGGCCGTGCTCCGCCCCAGCAAGCGCCCTGCTTCGGCCGGGTGTGGGGTCAAGATCCAGTCGGTCCGCCGGACCGGATCCGCCGCGAGCAGGTTGAGTGCATCCGCATCGACCACCAACGGCCTACCGCAGGCCAGCGCCTCACCGTATAAATCGCGTGCCCATGCCGTCTGCCCCAGACCCGGCCCGACGGCCACCACATCGGCCGACTCCAACAGGCCCCGAACAGAACCGCTGCCATCCAGCCCAAGGCAAATCAACTCGGGACAGGCCATAGCAATAGCTGCGGCATGCGAGGGATGCGTCACCACGGTCACCAAACCCGCACCCACGCGCAGGGCCGCCTCGCCCGCCAAACGCACGGCGCCAGGCATGCCGGGGCCACCACCGACGATCACCACTCGGCCATGGGTCCCTTTGTGGGCACTGCGGCGCCGGCGGGGCAAACAGCGGGCCACCAAGACATCCGGAATCGGCGCAAGCACCGACGCTTGGTCGCGGGTCAGCGCGGCGGGGAGGCCGAGTCCATCGACCCGCGTTTGGCCTACATAATCAGGCCCCAGACCGAGATAAAAACCCACCTTATCCGCCACGAAGGTCAGCGTCTGCGTCGCCAGCACTGCTTCCGGTCGTGGGTACCCGGTATCGGTATCGAGCCCCGACGGGGTATCCACCGCGAGGATTGGCAGGCCCGATGCATTCATGGCCCGGATTGCCGCTAAGGCCACACCAACGACGTCACGGGACAACCCGGTGCCGAGGAGTGCGTCAACCACCACCTCGCTAGCGTCAAAGGTCAGCCGCGCATTCGTACAGATTTGTCCGCCGGCCGCGCAAAAATCGTCGTAGGCCCGACGGGCATCACCCTGTTGGGGCAGACCCATGGGCGCGACAACCGACACGGCGAGACCCCGCTGTCGGAGCAGGCGAGCAACAACATAGCCGTCGCCACCATTACGACCAGGGCCCGCCACCACCAATATGCCTCGGGCCCTTGGCCAGGTCGACTGCAGTTGGTCGACGACTGCTTGGCCGGCGCGGCACATCAATACGTAGCCGGGAATACCGACAACGGCCGAGGCGTGCTGATCGAGCGCTCGTACTCGGGCGGTGGTCAAAATTGGCAGGAAGTGAGTGTCCATGCGGTGATTATCGCGCAGGTCGGGACTCTATACTGCGCTGCCATGGACCTCACTGCAGCACAACTCGACACGCTGGCCACCGATATCCGCACCATCGCGATCGAACTCGGCTTCGACGCCGTAGGAATCGCCGGTATCGACCTGTTTGAAGACGAGGAACGCCTAGTCGCCTGGCTCGATGCAGGCTTTGCAGGCGAGATGCACTATATGCCTCGATTTGCGCGCCGCCGAGCACGCCCCGCCGAGATCAAACCAGGCACTCTGCGCGTGATTTCGGTACGCAGCGATTACTGGCCTACCAAAGCGCGGGACGCCCTCGCAGTCCTGTCGGATCCCGAGAGCGCCTACGTCTCCCGCTATGCACTCGGGCGTGACTACCATCGACTGCTCCGCAATCGCTTACAGGACCTTGCCGACGCCATCGAGAAACGAGTCGGCCCGTTTGGGCACCGCGTCTTCGTCGATACCGGTCCGGTCATGGAGAAGCCTCTGGCGCGCAACGCCGGACTGGGCTGGATCGGCAAACACACCAACCTTATTCATCCGAAAGCGGGCTCCTTCTTTTTTCTCGGTGAACTGTATATCGCGCTGCCATTACCGGTCGACACGCCCACCGGTGAGCACTGTGGCAGTTGCAGCGCATGCCTACCCGCCTGCCCGACCGGCGCCATTGTCGGGCCGTACAAACTAGATGCACGGCGCTGTATCTCCTATCTCACGATCGAACTCGAAGGGAGCATTCCGGAGGACCTACGCGCGCTGATGGGCAATCGGATCTACGGTTGCGATGATTGCCAGCTCGTGTGTCCGTGGAACAAATTTGCACGCCCACCTGCGTCGGACGTGTACGAACCTAGGCATCGACTCGATGCGAGCTCACTGATCGAATTATTTGCCTGGACCGCCGAGGAGTTTGATGAGCGGCTACGCGGGAGCGCGATCCGTCGTATCGGGCATGATCGTTGGCTCAGAAATATTGCGGTCGCGTTGGGCAACGCGCCCACTTCTGGGCACGTGATAGCCGCGCTTTCCGCCCGTCAGCACCACCCCTCGCCGCTCGTCCAAGAGCACGTGCAGTGGGCACTCTCGCGTCACGCGTCGACGATCAACCGCTAAATGGATTGAAGTAATGACGTCCGCGTCTAGGTCGTTTCACTTCCGCCTCTAGTTGCGCAAAATGCTGCTCATTGCCGAGGAAATCCACATCTGCCGCGTTGACGATCAGCAGCGGCGAGTCAACATACTGATGAAAGAAGCGCGTATAAGCCTCGACTAATCGCTCCAGGTAAGCACGCTCCATTGCCTGCTCATAGCGGATCCCACGTCGGGCGATCCGATCCATGAGGACGTCTACGGGGGCCTGCAAATAGACCACCAGATCTGGCTTCAGCGTGTCGATCGCGAGTCGATCGTAGACCTGCTCGTACAGTGAGTACTCCTCATCGTCGAGCGTGACGCGCGCAAACAAACGATCTTTTTCAAGCAGAAAATCCGATACACGCACCGGCGCAAACAAATCGCTTTGACGGAGTTGCTGCAACTGTCGCGAACGCTGAAAAAGGAAAAACAACTGCGCCGGTAGCGCGCCGGTGCGCGGGCTTCGATAGAAGCGCTCCAGGAATGGGTTGTCTTCGGCATGTTCGAGCACTAGGTCAGCACCCATCAGCGACGCTAGTTTCTCGGCAAGGCTGGTCTTGCCCACGCCGATCGGGCCCTCAATGACAACATAGCGATGACCAGCAGGAGTCGACGACGGCACGTTCATGGAATTGGACCAGTCTCCTCAAGTACCGTACCAGATCCGTCCACGAGCGCGGCCAGATCGCGAACCGAACCGCGACCGGGAATCCAGTCATCCGGCGCGATGTCCCTCAGAGGATACAGAACGAAAGCCCGTTCGTGCAGACGAGGGTGTGGCAGGATCAGTTCAGAGCTGTACACAACAGATTGGCCGTGGGCCAGCAAGTCCAAATCGATAGAACGGGGCCCAAATCGCTCGGCTGGGGGCACTTTGCCTAACCCCTGTTCCAAGGACCGCAACGCCCGGAGGAGCTCCAGCGGCGACAGCGTTGTGTCCAGTACAAGTGCGCTATTCAGGTAGCGAGGCTGCCCCGGCGGACCCCAAGGCTCGGAGTGATAGCGCGGGGACAGCGCAACTAACCGACAGCCGGGCAGGTCTCGGATGGCGGCCTCCGCGGCATTCAGTTGCCGTGGCGGGTCGTCCAGATTGCTGCCCAGTGCGACCAGCGCCCGGGTCACCCCCGCTGGACCCTCAGGCGCCAGCGGAATCGCCACCGCCACCTTCCGCACCACCGCCACCACCGCCACGACCGCGGCGACGGCGACGACGGCGACGCGGGCGGTCATCGCCCTCAGCGACCTCCGCCGGTTCCTCACCAACGGGACCTAGACTCTTCGGCGCGGCTGCCACCATGGCCACCCGGCCATCGTGGTCTAGCGTCTGGATTTCAGTCCACCAATCGGCCACGTCTCCTGGCACGAGCCCGGCGTCAGAACGCAGCAGCATGAAATCGTAGGCCGCACGGAATCGCGGGTGCGCCAACAACGCCAAGGCGCGACGACCGTCGCGCCGATCGAACCGTGGCTGCAGAGCGAGCATTTCCTTCAAGGGCAACGTGAAACGCTTCGGCACGGCCACACGACGAATAATGTTCTGCAGCACTTCATCAATCGCGTCGGACTGCGCAAAAGCCTCGGGCGTCCCAGACGCCACACGAGCTTCCGTCGCGCGCAGGATCGGGCCATAGAGCAGCACCGCATAGAGAAATGTCGGGGTCACGGACTTGTCCGCACGCACACGCGCATCCGTCCCTTCAAGACCTAGATGCAACAAGCGCGACGCTGGGCCGTCTGGAGCCCTGCGCAACTCCTGCGCCGTCTGCGGCAACAGGTGTGGTAGCAACCCAAAGGCCACCAAGCGATCCAAGGACGCGGCACCGTGCCCACTCAAAAATAACTTCGAGCACTCATCGAAAAGGCGCGCTGCAGGCACACCCCCGAGCAACTCGGCAAGCTCCTGCATCGGCTGCAACGTGTCTTGATGCACCGTGAAGCCCAGTTTTGCCGCAAACCGTGCCGCCCGCAGCATGCGCACGGGATCTTCGCGATAACGCATCTCCGGATCACCGATCAGACGCAGGACGCGCTCGTGCACGTCGGCCACGCCACCGGTGTAATCCCAGACGCTGAAATCGGCGATATTGTAGTAAAGCGAATTGGCCGTAAAATCCCGGCGCCAAACATCGCCGTCAATATCGCCGTAGACGTTATCCCGTAACAGGCGGCCACTGCCATCCTGAACGCGGTTATCGTCAATTTCTCGATGATCTTCGTCATCCACCTCGTTCGGCGCCGCGGCAGCGCGAAACGTCGCAACTTCGATGATTTCATCTCCGAAATGGACGTGGGCCAGACGAAAACGACGACCGATCAGTCGGCAGTTGCGAAAGACACGTCGGACTTCGTCCGGCAATGCATTGGTCGCAATATCGAAGTCCTTGGGGTGATTGCCCAACAACAGGTCTCGTACGGCACCCCCCACCAAGAACGCCTGGTAGCCGGCCTCCTTGAGTCGATAGAGCACCTTTAGGGCGCCGGGGGAAATGTCGGCACGGGAGATGTTGTGTTGCGCCCGGGGAGTAACCACGGGGCGGACGCCTGCGGCCGTTTGCGCAGCGGATCGAATGTCGGAGGTGCTCAGGGCAAGGTCTCTTGTCGTTTTCGGATGATTTCGTATAATAGCAGGCTAACGTGACGTCGCCTCATCGTCCCGTTTTCGCGGCTCCCATCGTCTAGAGGCCCAGGACACAGCCCTCTCAAGGCTGGTACGAGGGTTCGAATCCCTCTGGGAGCGCCAACAATCCTCTGATTACACTGAAAAACTGCAGGTGCATCACGTCCAATGTGGCGCCAGCGCGAGCTTTTCAGCCTATGCCGCCTTCCATATCCAGAAGAAAGTGACCCATTCTCTGAAGCTTCAGCTGATCCGGGAAACACCCAGCAGGTCACTCGGCCGTACACCTGTGCTACAGACGCGCTGCTAGTCATCGTGGCGGCTCTACGCGAGGCGGGCACGGAACGCCATGCGGCTCCATCGAAATCGCCTCAATGCAGCCTCAGGCAGAATAGTCTCTGTAATGATCAACAGTGCTGAAAAAATCGGTTAATCCGACAACCCTGGATAAGCTAATGGCGGAGCCTTGGAATTGTAATCGGACGGCCGGTCGGCCGCAGTGAACTTATTAGCGCGTGTCAGCAAAAAATCCACAAGGTGATTGTGCAACGGGTAATACAGTGGCTCCTTATGAAGGGTGTCACGACTGCGCGTCCGAGGCAGTGTATTCACAACAATCTCAGCGATTCGCGCCTGCGGCCCAGAGGACATCAGCACAATCTTGTCCGCTAGCAACATCGCCTCGTCGATATCATGCGTGATCATAAACACGGTCTGGTGCGTTTCCGCACAAATCTTAAGTAACTGCTGCTGAATTTTCACGCGCGTCAACGCATCTAGCGCGCCAAACGGCTCGTCCATCAGCAGCATCTTCGGCTGGATGGCAAACGCTCGGGCAATACCAACACGCTGACGCATGCCTCCACTAAGCTCAGCAGGCTTCTTATCCTCAGATCCGTTAAGCCCAACCAGATCGAAATAGCGCTGACAATGTTCCTGCAACACGCGGCCAGTTTTCTCAGGCCAGCGCGCTTGCACCGCGAAGGCGACATTTTCCATCGCTGTCAACCATGGCAGCAGCGCATGGCTTTGGAATACCACCCCGCGCTCAAGGCTAGGCCCACGCACCAAACTTCCATCCATCGTGACCGTGCCACCGAAGTCCTTATCAAGCCCAGCCAACACGTTCAGCACGGTCGACTTGCCGCATCCCGAGTGGCCAAGCGCACAAAAAAACTCTCCCCGCCCAATTTTGAAATTCACTTCATCGAACACGGTAACGCCAGGCCTGCCGCCCATCGCCGGATAAGACTTCGATAAGTTCTCGATTGTTAGAAAGTCAGATTCCATGGCACTCACTCGCGGTAGGTCAGAAGTTTTTGTAGGCCGGCGAAGGACAGGTCCAATGCCATACCCACCAGACCAATCCCCATAATCGCCATGATCACGTTCGGGAGAAAAAGGTTATTCCATTGGTTCCAGAGAAAGTACCCGACTCCGGTACCGCCGACTAGCATTTCAGCGGCAACAATTACGAGCCACGCAATCCCCATTGAAATACGCATCCCCGTTAAAATAGTCGGCGCCGCAGCGGGGAGAATCACCTTGAACGCCGTCCGAAACGGGCCCAGCTCCAGCGTACGGGCAACATTCAGCCATTCCCGCCGCACACCCGCAACACCAAAAGCCGTATTAATCAACATTGGCCAGACGGAGCAAATAAAGATGACGAAAATTGCCGAAGTCGCCGCATCGCGAAGCGTATAGAGAGCTATGGGCATCCAAGCAAGTGGCGATATGGGCTTCAGTATCTGAATGAATGGATTGAGCGCCTGATACCACAGTGGCGACATCCCAATCAGAAAGCCAAGCGGTATCGCGACAACCGCTGCAATCAAAAAACCCATGACCACGCGACCTAAGGAGTAAGCCAACTGCAAACCGATCCCTTTGTTATTGGGGCCAAGGTCAAAGAATGGGTGAGCGAGTTGCTGCTGAAGAACCGCCATCATTTTCACCGGCGTCGGTATGCCATTATTTTTCTCTGCCCCTTTGCCCATCAATTGTTCGTATTCGGTCAACTGGCCTATAGGTTTCGGTACAGTCTGGGTCGCCAATTGCCACGCACCGATAAATAGCGCCAGCAGGAGTAGCGATAACGCGGCAGCTTTAAGCGAAATGTTTTTATTCATCTACTAACCCCTGCGAATTCGGAAACTATCCACATAGGCGTCTGGCGCCTCGTAATTAAAGTCCTTGCCCATGATCGTAATGATCTTTTTCTCTTCGGGCGGCTGCCCATAACTGAGTTCGAGCAGGTGCTTTTTAGCGTCCGTCACCAAATAAATCTCCCGCGCCAAGCGTTGCCAGTTCACTTCGCCTTTGATGTAACCCCACCGCTTCATTTGGGTCATGATCCACGTCGCGGTGGACTGCCAGGGGAAAGGTTCGAAGCGGATGCGCTCGGGTGCATTACGAACTTGCCCGAGACCATCAGCATAATGACCAGTTAAGGCTTGCTCCACAACCAATGGCGGCTGGTTCAGATATGCCGGTGGCGCCACGGCTGCAGCAATACTACGGCGGTTTTCCTTGGCGTTACAGTAAGTCGCAGACCGCAAGCCGGCTCGGAACATTGCTGCAAACACATTGGGACGCTCGCGCACGTACTCCAGATGAGACCCGAAGGCACAGCAAGGATGTCCATCCCATAACTCGCTGGTCAGCAAGTGAATGAACCCCGCTTCTTCGTACACCGCCCGTTGATTGAACGGCTCCGGACCTAAAAACCCATCGATATTTCCCGCCACGAGGTTCGCAACCATTTCGGCGGGGGCCATGACCCGAATCTGAATATCTTTGTCAGGATCAAGCCCATATTCAGCAAGGTAGTAGCGCAACAGAAAGTTGTGCATCGACTGTTCGAACGGCACCCCAAAAACAAACCCACGCCACTGTCGCGGGTCACGCCGGTGCTGATGTCTGAGCGCAAGAGTGATGGCCTGACCATTAACGTTTTGCAACGTCGCGACGTTCATGCCTTGAGCAACCGATCCGACGCCCATGGAAAAGGCAATCGGCATTGGCGCGAGCATGTGATAGGCGCAAAATTCCTGATTGTGAACCTTGTCACGCATCATCGCCCAACCCGCCGTCTTCACGAGCGTCGCATCGAGCCCTTCATCCGCGTAGTAGCCTAATTGCTTTGCCATAATCAGCGGCGCGCAACAAAGAATAGGGACATAGCCGATATGAGCCCAATTTACTTCCAGAGGGCGTTTTTCCAACAACATCCCGTAGGCTGAACCGCTGGGCATCACGCTACTGATCGCGCTGAGAAGCGTCGCTGAACCTAAGGCTTGCAGCAGGCGCCGACGTTCGTTATCTACTGGAAACAGCGCCTTAATGACAGCATCGTCTAGCGCCTGTGTTTCGATCCTCTCGAAATCTGTACCGGCTCCCATAGACGCTTTCCCTTATATCTCGTCCACGAATAGAGATGGCGGCTCTGGGCACACCAAATCCCTCCTCTCTCTCGGCCTCGCTCGCGAACCCCTATCCGCCTCGCGTATCCGCCACAACAACCCGACTACCGAAATCTTGAAGCCTAGATCGCAACAAACGTCGCGCTGCGACTATAAGCCTCTTCCTCTGGCGTGAAAGAGGGATCTTGATCAGCACGCTGGGCATCGAATCGGTAAATTTCCTGCAAAAAACCGCCCTGCATCACCGCCCCCTCGAGGGTCACGATGTGTTCTTGCGCAGCGCCAAGCGCCCCATGCAGACGGGCCGGATCTCGGGTCGTGATATAAGCCTGCATCTGAGCCCGAATGTAAGATAACCGCGACAACGGCTTCCAAAGTTCATACAGCGCAGCAATTCTTCCTGTACTCACGCTGACCTGCTCGCGCACGCGAGCCCGGTCAATCTCCGCATCAATACTTGGCCAGAAGCGTGTTGTATAAAACGCACGCTCATCGTGCTGATACCATTCTTCACTGCGGCTAATTGAAGAAGAAACCGTGTTATGCAGCTTCCATAGGAAAAAGCGCATTGAACTGCCATCAGTCACTGTAGCGAGCTTGTCGCCTAGCGACATCTTCAATTCAGTCGAAGACGGCTCATGCCCAAGCAAAATATATTCGAGAGGATACATGTCGATTTCGCGATTCTGTACAACATACGCGTTCAAATGGTGTCGACAGTAAGGGCACGGATAAAGGAACGCGAACAGACGGAAAAACTCTTTAAATTGCGCAACCAGAACGAGTTGCTCCTCGGTAGATCGGGTCGCCGTAATTTCCGCCGTGGTATGTAGGAAACGCCATACCGCTGGCCCAATGTAATACGGAAAGGAAAGTCGCATATCGGCATCCCGAATAAACGTCCTCCCCAAATACACATCAATGAATGCGACGTATTGCGAGAGAGCGCCACTCTCCCTACCGAATTCAAGGCGTTCACGTCGCTTCTGAACGCCGTTGAGGTAATGCCTGGCAAGACGCCACGCTTGTTTGATGCGCAATTTTTCTGTCGGGATAGCAGCCGGAAAAACAAGAGGGATATAAGGTCCATGACGCAAGAACTCGCCGGCAGCGGAGGCTTCCTCATACCATTGCATGAGTGCAACTTCATCAGCGTTCGTATTGCCCTCGATATCTGAGGCAGAAGCAACACTGAATGCCGCGAGTAGCTTAGGCATGAAATCTTCATACCAGTAAACTACCGGCATCATTGCACCGGGCACGGATTCGCTCGCGTGCTCTAGAATCACACGATTCCAACGATCGAGATAATCACGCGGCGCTCCCGTCGACTCTGGCGTTACTGCAGGGCCAAACTCCAGGGACTCAAGCAAGCGTAAACGCTGCATCTCTTCGGCTGCCAGCACCTCATTCACGATATCGATAAATTCGAGAACTGGTTTATGTTTGCCCAGCACTTTTTCGACAAACATGACGAAGCGCGCACGGTTCGTTACGGCTGAGCGTGAAGAGTTGCTCATCTGCTGCGCCTCAGCGAGCATCGCAGGTGTTTTTTCAACACTATTCCAATTCTTTACCCGAGCGAGGAGGCGGCCATACTCGGCCTCCAGAGAAGTCGGGACTGCATCCAATACCGAGTGACACTCCACGCTGACAATCCCAAGTCCTTTATACAATTCGATGGCCGCTCGCACAAACAGCACCAAGTCCGAAATGCGGTAAGGCAGATCCCGTACGGGCAGGTGGGTCTCGTGATTCGCCGAGAAGCTGGTGCGAAAACACCGGTAGGCAGCGCCTTGGATCAGCCTAAAGAGGCCAATCTGCAGTTGCAACGTGGAGCTTCCATGTTCGGGCACATCACGAGGATGGCGCGCCAACAGTGCCCGTACATGCGCGAGCTCGTTCTCCGCCGCAGGCTGTTTTTCCCCGGATGGCGCTTCGTGGGTTGTGTCTTTAGCCGCAGACATCGGTTGCGGCGTGACAGTGGGCGCTGTTACGACAGCGTCCGCGACGGTCGCTAGTAGCTTTTTCGGCGCATAAAACTCCGTGATCGGCCGCGAAAACTCAGCAAGGTCCAAAGCCCCATCACCATCTAAATCTAGTTCGAGAAATGTCTCCTCGAGGTCCTTAACGTCTGAATTCCAACCCAGCGCGACCATTGCGTCGCTGAGATCATTGCGGGTTATTTTCCCATCTTTATCCTTATCTAATAAAGTGAATGCTTCTTTTAGCTGCTGCACCCCGTCGGCACGCTTCGACAACACATAAGTAATAAAATCGACCACATCAAAACCGGCGTCGCCTTCGTCGGCTCTGCCATCACTACTGACATCGAGCAATAACGCCGAAACGTCGCGATCACTCAAATTTTTGTGCAAGGATTCATTAAGCGCTTTGGCCAGATCCCCCGGAGAGACTCGTCCATCGCCATTCGCATCGAAGAATTGAAAGACCGATTGCAGGCCCGCCCTCGTATAAGCGCTGACCGTAGGCTGTAAATTATTCATACAGTGTGTGGGCTGGCGTAACAGGCTGACTCTTTGGCTCCGCTCCGGCAGTTGCGATCATAGTCCCCATGAACCCCCCGGGCCAACTTGGCCGCCAGGAGGAATACCGATTGCAGCGCGAACTTCATCGAGTGGCTCAGCGAGCAGACTTAGCCAGTCCCAGTCCGCCGAGTAAATATCAATTTTAGTCTGCGCGCCGCGAGCAGCAGCCATAGCCATCATTTCAGGATCGAGATGAGAATGATTGGGCTCGAAAACCCCGAGTTTGATGCCCTGATGCCACTGCAACAGCACGACGGCGAGCCAGCCAATCCCAGCTGATGCGTTTGCGGCGTTGAACACTGCTGTATATACCTCGCCCTGTGGTGTTGTGTTGTACCCCGATAGCACATGATGCACGTCGTGCGAGCCAAGGAATTCAACTGGCAAGGGCGATCCTGGCATTCCAGGCACCCCAAAGTGCGCATCACGATAAAATGCACGCATTTCCGCGCCAAGCGATCCTGGAGGCGCGGATGCCATCAAGCCGTGATAACGCTCGATCAGCGCCGGACGCGTGATTGCTGCGAGGTCATGGCGCTCCATGTGGGCTGCAATCACCGCCCCGTCGACTGCGATGCGCTCGGATAAGAACCGCCGGAACAGGTCGGCTTTAGCGGCAGCGGTGTTCAGGCTGGCAATCTGTTCGAGGTTTGCGGCCAACTGGTCATCGCAGTCCAACGCCTGCGCGACCCATCGGGCGGCCTGCAAGGCGACGAGATCGGGCTCAGGCGCGAACATTGCCACCAGCAGTCCTGCGTGCACGGCTTCCAGGCGGTCTTTTTCAGTGATCAGACCACCGCGAATGGCCGCCAATGCCAACTGCTCATTGGGCCAGGGTTCGTCAACGCCCAGCAGATGTGAAAAGTCGATCGAACGACTGAGGCCGTGACATTTTGTGCACCCTTGCAAACCTGCAAATTTCCGCACCATTTCAGCGCGTTCACCCTCAAAGGGGCGAGCGCCATTGGCTGTCGCAACCAAGCGCATCACACCCACATAAGCTTGGCGAACCGAAGGTTCACCGAACACTAGCAATGCCATAGCTTCGTTTCTCCGCGTCTTTTTGCTACCGTTTTTTGAGCAATTGCGCCTAGTGAGAGCCCCAATAATTTGAGACTATTCGTAAAACGTCAACAAGTATATTCTGGGGCGTGCGCGTCGTTTCCGCTAATCTTTTTTTCTGGCGCATTCGCAAGTTTTTAGGAGACATAACATGACGTTACCCCGCGTACGCATCCCCGCCTCTTTTTTCGGTATCGTCCTCGGCCTCGTCGGCTTGGGTGATTGCTGGCGCGTAGCGACCTTGGCGTGGGGCTTACCCTCCTCTATCGCTGACACCATTATGGGAATCGCCTTCGGCGTTTGGGCTGTACTGCTCGCCCTTTATATAGCCAAATGGTGCACTTTCTATGCGGAGGCACGCGCCGAACTGCACCACCCGGTCCAAAATTGCTTCGTAGGCCTCAGTGCAGTCGCCACGCTATTGGCCGGCATTGCGATCGCCCCCCATGCCCATACCCTCGCCCTTGTGCTTACGGTGATCGGCTCGATCGCACAACTCGCCTATGGGGTCTACTTCACCAGTCGCCTGTGGGTCGGTGATCGCGATTTCGGAACAGCTTCGCCAGCACTGTACCTACCGACGGTTGCCGGCAACTTTGTCAGTGCATTTTGTGCAGGCTATTTCGGATATCCGGCCATTGGTACGTTGTTTTTAGGCGCAGGCCTCGCCTCATGGCTGTCGCTCGAATCCGTCATCACCCACCGCCTGACCTTCCACCTGATGATGCCCGCACCCATGCGGCCCACCATGGGCATCATGCTGGCGCCCCCGGCGGTGGGCTGTGTTGGTTACCTATTCGTCACCGGCGGTCTGACTGGTGGGCCACCTGATTTATTTGCGCAAGCCCTCATTGGTTACGCGTTGATGCAAGTTTGCTTATTGGCGCGTCTATTGCCATGGGTTGCAAAGCAACCCTTCAGCGCCTCCTATTGGGCATTCAGCTTTGGCGTGACGGCATTAGCATTCGACACGATCGTTTTTTTATTGCGCGGACAGCATGGCTATATCGAGGGGCTCTCCATGGGCCTATTCATCTTTGCCAACGTTGTGATCGCTCTCTTGGTGACCGGTACCGTATGGCGACTGGCGTCTGGCCAATTGCTGCCGCCACCCTTAACCCAGACCGCCTAGGGGGCCCCAAAAAGGGGGCAGACCATTGGTTCCGTCTCGTTATCATCGACTGAACCGATCCACGCTGGCCCCTACCACCCGACAGCCTGACCATCCTTGCGATGATCAGAAGCGCCGTGATAGACGCCGGGCACTACGGTAGCGGGCGACGATTTGGTGTGCGGCGTGAGGTCAGACGGCGCATACCAAATGGCTTGGTATCCACCCATACCATCGCCATTATCGGCGCTCACCTGGTGCCCTAACCGGCGCAGCGCCGGTCCGACACGATTAAATAACTCCGTTTCCAGTCGCAGCGTATTGTTGGCCTGCGCGTGCGTGAAGCGGGCGGCATCAGAGGCCGCCTGCGGGTTCATGCCTAAGTCGATCATGTCAATCAGCACCTGCGCATGACCCTGCGCCTGCTGACTACCGCCCATGAGCCCGAATGCCATCACCGGCAGACCGTCCTTCATCAGAAAGCCTGGCAATAGTGTGTGGAAGGGTCTTTTCCCGGGTGCAATCACGTTCGGACTCGCATGATCCAGCGAAAACAGTGCACCGCGATTATTAAGAACGAAACCGAAACCGGGGACGGCAATACCTGAGCCAAAGGTGTCATAGATGCTGTAGATAAACGACACCATATTGCCCTCCGCATCAGCCGTCGCAAGATAAACCGTACCGCCGACTGGATCCCCCTTCGGCTCTGGTGTTGCCGCGTGATGCAAATCTATTTTCGGACACAGCGTCTCGGCATAAGATTTTGAAATCAGACGATCAACCGGCACCGATACGGCCCCTGGATCTCCGTTGTAAGCATAAAGATCCGTGTAAGCGAGTTTCTTGGCCTCTACCAGCAAATGCCAATACTGCGGCGACGCGGAGCCCAGTTGTGCAAGATTGAGGCCTAGTTTGGCGCCGCAGACCTCAACGATATTCAACATCTCGAGCGTAGCGAATCCCTGCGTATTTGGCGGCATCTCATACACGTCATAGCCATGATAACGGGTAGTAATCGGATCAACCCAAGTGGCGTGGGTCTGGGCGAGATCCTCAGCAGTCATCGTGCCACCCAGTCGCGACGATTTCCCGACAATAGCCTTGGCAATATCACCTTCGTAGAACGCACTACGTCCCTTGGCTTCCAGTAATCGGAACGCGTGCGCGAGGTCCGGATTTCGGAAAATCGTCCCAGTCGATGGTATCTTCCCGATCGGCCGGTAAACAGCCGACGCATCCACATCAGCAGACAACACGTCAGCGCCATCAACCCAGTCATGCGCAATCCGCTCGCTGACACCAAAGCCTTCCTCGGCGATCAAGGCGGCTGGCTCCAATAGCTCCGAAAACCCTTTGGTACCGTAGCGACGTAATACCGCGTCCCAGGCGTCCACAGCACCGGGCACCGTCACCGCCTCGATACGATGCATAGGCATCCGCTTGGTATACCCACGACGGGCCAGATGCTCGAGCGTCGCCCCTTGTGGGGCGCGCCCACTACCGTTCAACGCAACTAAGCGATGCTCCTTTGCAACCCACGCGAGCATGAAAACATCGCCGCCAATCCCTGCACTACCGGGTTCAACGACATTTAGCACCGCCGCGGCAGCGACAGCCGCATCAAATGCGTTGCCCCCCTGCTTGAGCACATCGAGACCTGCATTGGCGGCCAGCGGCTGACTCGTCGCTACTATCCCGTGACGGGCGAGCACTTCGGAGCGGGTCTGCGCCAACCAGCCACTGGCGCGATCACCACGGGCAGGCGGCAAACCGTCACCAACGCCCCGCCCCCAAACTGACCCGCAGGCTAGGGCCGCCATGCAGCACAAAAACAGTACGCCATTCTTAGTCATCACTTTACCCCCCCAAAACTCTGTACCCGATGGCTGACCGCTCTTGCCCCTGATACCGTAGCACTCCAAATACGCGCTATGTTCTCTGATGACAGAAAAGAGAGCTAGACTTGGGGATTAGTAAATAACTAGTCGCTCGATCGACCACTTTTCATGGTCGTAAGAGCCATTTCTGATGAAAATTGGCATTGGGGGTTCCACTATGCTACGAGTTCGCGCTGCCGCACGGCGTTTTGGGCTTGTGATTTGGTTATGCGGGTTTTATCTCGCCCTCGGTGCCGCCCTTCGCTTCACGCTTTGGCTCGTATTTGGTCTGAAAGCAGGCATGGCGTGGAGCCAAGGCGCGTCAGTCCTATCAATCGGACTACTGAACGACTGGATTGAGTCAGTCTACCTACTAGCGCCGCTGACACTCTATACCGCTCTGCTACCGGAACGTTTTTATCGTTCGAGGTGGAACGGCAGAGTTCTCACGGCAGGATTCGGGCTGACGATTTTGGTATTTCTATATCTAGGTCCGGTCGAGTACTACTTCTTCGAAGAATTTAGCTCCCGCTTCAATATCGTCGCCACTGACTACCTCATCTTTCCACACGAAGTATTCAACGATATCTGGACCGCCTATCCCGTTGGCAAGGTGCTTACCGCAGCCGTCGCACTGACCGTCGGGATCCTGTGGTTGGCGAGGCGAGTCGCAAGAAATACACAAGAAATTACTTGCGACTTTCGACTGCGTTTATCTGCAGCACTGATCTATAGCGCAACACTCGGATGCCTCGCTTTTTTCGTAAACACCAGCTCGTTTGTACACGGACAGGATCGCGTAAGAAACCAAATCGCGGTGAATGGGCACGCACAATTTTTCGAGGCACTGCGCACTGGGGACATCGAGTATCGCACGTACTATCGATCCATCGACCCGACACAGAGTTTTCAGTTGCTCAATACCCAATTGGAAACGCTTGGTGGACAACCTAAAAATCGTCTGAGCGGCCACATCGATCGTCTATTTGCCTCGAATCCGAACGGATTAGGGAAAATGAACGTCATTGTCGTGATGGAAGAATCTCTAGGAGCCGAATTTAGCCTTGCACTCGGCGGCAAGAAAGACCTGACCCCTCACCTAGATACCTACGGCAAAGAGGGCCTTTGGTTTACCCGCATGTATGCGCAAGGCACCAGGACTGTGCGCGGCCTGGAAGCAATCACAAGCTCATTCCCACCAATACCCACCGTATCGGTCGTGAGACGCCCCAACAATGCGAACATCGCAACCTGGGGGAAGGTTATGCGCGCTGCTGGATATACGAGCAGTTTCCTATATGGCGGCTACGGCTACTTCGACAATATGAATGGATACTTCGCATCGAACGGATATGAAGTTGTCGACAGAACGTCCATAAAGAATGCGCGGTTTGAGAACATCTGGGGCGTTAGCGACGAGGATCTATTTGACGCTGCACTCGCGCATTTCGACACGAAGGCGAAGACAGGAAAACCCTTTTTCGCGCAAATCATGACCACCTCTAATCACAAACCTTTTACGTTCAGAGCTGGTCTCGACGGCATCCCAGAGCGCGGCGGCGGCCGTGAGGCGGGAGTCCGTTACGCAGACTTCTCCTTGGATTATTTTCTAAAGCAGGCAAAAAATCACGATTGGTTCCAAAACACCCTCTTTGTTGTGGTGGCAGACCACGGCGCTAGGGTATACGGGGCATCGCAGATCCCGTTGCGAAGTTATGAAATTCCCTGTTTAGTCTGGGCACCAGGCCAGGTCAAGGCTCAGGTTGTCGACGAGCTCTCTAGCCAGATTGATATCGCCCCGACAGTACTTGCACTTCTTGGTCTACCGTATCAAGCCCCATTCTTTGGACGAGATATCTTGGCTGATACGCCGGGTGCGCCGATCATGCTGTTTAGCCACAACCACGATGTGGGGCTTTTTGACGGAGATCAACTGCTAGTGCTCGGCATGCAAAAACAAGTTTGGAATTACCGATACACGCGCGCCGGTGATTCTTTGAAACCCGTTGCCCGGAACCCCGTATTGGAATCGCTTGCGATCGCCTACTACCAAACTGCATCACAACTCTTCAGGGAACACCGTTACGAATAGATAACCGCAGCACCAGCCGCCGGAATAGACCGGATCAACCTGCAAGCGGGACGTAATCGGCCTTGGTAACGCCGCAATCTGGGCACATCCAATCCTCAGGCACGTCTACCCACCGCGTGCCGGGAAGCAGCCCATGCTCCGCATCGCCGATGCGCTCATCGTAAATGTGGCCGCAGATCTGGCAAAAAAACTTTTTATAAGAGTCAGTCATAGCAGCGCTTGCCGGTTCACGCTTCCTGCTCAAGTTCCAGCCAAATATCCCGAATCCACTGGCGAATCTGCAGCGCTTCTTCCCAACGATCTGACAACTCCTGCCGCCGGCCATCAGTGATTGCATACGGCGGCGGACCAAGCTCACACAAAAACACACACGTTGCATCCGGGCCATTACGCGAACGCCAGCTGCGCAGGCCATCCTTCCAGAGTTCCTTGAACAGAGCAACCCACGGCGCATGCTGAGGAAAATCAATCTGCACTTGAATCTGCTCGCGGGACGCAATCCGCCCTTGGAAACAATCGGTCCGATCCTGAATGCGTTGCAGGTAACCGCGGTCACGAACGCTCAGTGGCAACTGAAACTCTCGCTCGAGCACAAAGTGTGATAGGTCTGCAGTAAGCAATAGTTCCGGAATCGCGTCGATCACTTCGAGCGTGTAATACAGATCATTCAGGAGGCTGTCACGGTGGGTCTCAAACAACAAATCCATGCCCAACGCCGCCGCTTGGTCCATCCAGCGATAGATCAAAGGAATTGCACCAGCAACACTGATCGGCATGACTTGCCCAATGACACTGATTTTGCTCGCGTTCACTTCTCTAGAAAATGACAACAAAGGCGCCATATCGCGACTGTGACGCGGAAAAAGATTCACCATGCTCTTGAGACCGTGCTTCTCGAAGTACGGTAAGGTCGCTCGGTATTTGTCGAGGTCGCTGACAGCTGGGTCGATGCAGACACCGTCATAGCCTGCTTCGGCTATTAGTTCGAAATTTTCCGCCTGGCCGCGCTCAGCGCGATCTGGGTTTCTAAAATCCATCGCCCATAGGGACTGAAATACTTCAAGCTTCTGCACGTAACTACCTCTATTCAGAATGACGTCAGAAACGAAACCGCATTACCACCACTCACATCACCAGTTCTGGCGACCGACAGATAAGCCTCACCTTCGATGCTCGTCGATTCGCCGACGACTCTCGTCACGCGAAAACGATGAAAGCTTTTCCACGACGGCCAAAATAAAATCACGCGATCCTCACTATTCCCAAACAGCTCTTGATGCAGAGAAGGCAACTGAAACCAGGGCGTTGTGGGTTTTGCGTGATGTGCGTTGTGATAGCCGAAGTTAAGAACTACTAAATTGATCCAGGGGTGACGCAAGGAAAGTGGATTACTGAAAGTATGCGCCTGCTCATAACCGCGATCCCCTCGATGCGGCATTTTGAAATTCTCAAACAGGACCGGCATACCGCCGTAGTCATGCTGCAAAGCGTCCATAAAACGCAATGCCGTAATCATCAGCAAATACGCAACTACGTAACCGAACGCGACCCGCGGCGCGAACCAGACCAAGAGACCGAACAAAACACCGCGCACCAATATAACGATAGCATTACGCAGCCGCTGAGATCGCCGGGCAGGGATGATAAAGGCACTAAAAACCATGATGAAATGCATCACTATGTCGTGCGCGGGAATGTAAAACCATTCCAGCAACTGCACCAAGCGCGCACTGATTGGGTGGTTATTGAACCACTTCCTGGACTCGAACCACATGACGTCCGCGTTATCAACATGATGACGAAAATGTTTGAGGCGGATGTCCTCGTAGGTGCCATAGCAACTGCCAGTCACCCAGGTCAGTACGGTGCCTAATCTGGCGTTATCCGCGTTTGTGCTGCAGATTGCGTTATGCCCACACTCGTGCAGCAAGTAGGCAGCGATCACCAGGGCGTGCCCAAGCCAAAGCACCCCCAATACCGTGAACAGCAACCCGCCATGCGCGATCGCGACCAACCCTAACGCATAGCCGATCGCCACATACAACAGCGCTAGTCCGTTGTAGGTTGCCCCGGCGACATCTTTGAATCTGAAGACACTCATTGACCTTCCCATCTGACGTTTAGGCGCGCTTCCCGACTGACGCGGACCCAACCGCCCAGTCGGGGTGCTATTCTTTCATACTCATGGGTGCAGGTCTCATCGACTCCGGCGTTGGTCATTGCGATGCTAATTGGCCACACCCTGCCGTTGGGCGCCTGACGGGACTGGACGGCTCAGTTGAGGACTACGATTGATACAGTTCAACGACCCCTATCAATGGATTCGCTCGGCGGCGCAGGAAACCCCGCACCACCCTTGTCTGGAGGACGATTTCGGGCGTCGGCTCGATTATGCACAGGTCGATCAGGCGGCCGGGTTGCAGGGCGCTGCGCTGTTGGAGTTGGGAGTACGCACCGGCGACCGGGTGGCATTCCAGGTCGAAAAATCCCTTGACGCCATTCTGGTCTATCTCGCCTGCCTACGGGTCGGTGCTGTTGTCGTCCCCCTGAACACGGCCTATACGGCGACTGAACTGGCGTATTTTCTCGCAGATAGTCAGCCTGCGCTCTTTTTGGCGCGGCCCTCGCACGAGGACGAGGCCACTCAGGTGGCCACAGATAGTGGGTGCTCGCAGGTCGAAACCCTGGGGACTCGCCAGGACGGCAGCTTCGCTGCCCGGATTGCCAAGCAACGCACGCCTGCGCCGGTCACCGCCGTTGACCCGTCGGGGCTTGCTGCACTGCTCTACACCTCCGGCACAACGGGACGGTCGAAAGGCGCCATGATTACGCGGGGCAATCTGATCGCCAATGCCCAAGCCTTGGCGACCGCGTGGCGCCTCGTTCCGGCGGATCGACTCGTGCACACCCTCCCCCTATTCCATGTCCATGGACTGTTTCTGAGCCTGAACGCCGTGTTCGCGGCACATGCTTCGGTTCGTGTGCATGACCGCTTTGAGCCGCTAGAAACCATCGAGTCTCTCGGCACAGCGACCCTATTTATGGGGGTCCCGACCCACTACACCCGCCTATTGGCCTCAGCCGCACTAACGCCCGAATCCGTACGTCCGGTGCGGCTCTTCGTATCAGGATCCGCACCGCTACTGGCAGAGACCCATCAAGCGTTCGAAAGCCGCACCGGAAAAGCTATTTTAGAGCGCTACGGGATGACCGAAACGTTGGTTAACACCTCGAACCCCTATGACGGGATGCGTAAACCGGGATCGGTGGGCTTGCCCTTGCCAGGGGTCGAAGTGCGCATTACAGAGGCAACCCGTGAAAGCGAGAATCAGGCGATCGGGATGATCGAGGTGCGCGGCCCCAATGTCTGTGCCGGCTACTGGCGCGCGCCCGAAAAGACGGCCGCGGACCGGACTGCAGATGGCTTTTTTCGCACCGGTGATCTAGGCCTCATCGATGCAGATGGCTATCTGCATATTTCCGGGCGCGCCAAAGATCTGGTCATTACCGGCGGCTATAACGTGTATCCGAAAGAGATAGAACTAGCGCTCGACGCATTGCCAGGCATTAGTGAAAGCGCAGTCTTTGGTGTGCCCCATCCAGATTTTGGCGAGGGGGTAACTGCGGCCGTCACCTTAGTGCCAGATTTTCAGGTGAACGAACAGACTGTCTTGGCTGCGCTCAAAGACTGTCTTGCGGCTTACAAGGTACCGAAGCGGCTTGTCGTCATCGCTGAACTACCCCGGAATTCCATGGGAAAAGTCCAAAAGAATCGCTTGCGCGAGATCTACTGTGACCTATACGGCAACTAAATGGCTTTGGGCCATGAAGAGCGACGCAGAACTATCCGAGCTATCGGACTAAACGCTGCCCGTCACAGCCGAATGAACATCGAGCGCAGACCCCCATCAGTAATAAAAGCCTATCTCTAAGGCAGGTCGAACCCAAAGCACTTGGTGCCGGCACGGACACGGTGTAAGGTCCACTGCCTGCGTGTAAGGACAGCGAGGGTTTCGAATGCGCACAGAATGGCTCCTCTACGGGATCGTTGCACTCGCGCACCTAGCAGCCTTAGCGGCATGGATTCGCGCAACGCGCAAAAACCACCCCGCCTCGCGCCCCTCCGTCGGCGACATTTTGATTGGTGTGATCGTCAACTTCCTAGACACGCTCGGGATTGGCTCTTACGCCCAGATTACTTCCTTGTTCAAGCTCAGAGGGCGGCCAAGCGACGACCTGATCCCCGGCACCATGAATGTTGGCAGCGCAATCCCCTCCTTCTTTGGCGCTTTTCTCTTCATGATTTCGATCAAGATTGATCCGGTCCTGCTCTTCTCAATGATTGCCAGTTCCGGACTCGGCGCTTGGATGGGCGCAGGCGCGGTCAGTCGAATGTCAAAAAGACGGATCCAAATCACCATGGGTTGCGCGCTACTGGTCGCCGCAGGCTTCCTGATCATGAGCATACTTGGCGTGCTTCCAACCACTGGGGCGGCAATGACCCTGACGGGGTGGCGCTTCGCCCTCGCCGTCGGGGCAAATTTTATCTTGGGTGCGCTCATGTGTATTGGTATCGGCAATTACGCGCCCAGCATGGTCATGCTGTCGCTGCTGGGCATGAACCCGATCGCCGCCTACCCCATTATGATCGGCAGCGATGGTTTAATTATCCCGATCGCCAGCATCGGATTCGTCCGTTCCGGGCGGTTTGATCATGCGGTCGCTGTTGGATTGGTGATTGGCGGCGTACTCGGCACTTTTGCGGCTTTTCCCCTAGTTGAGGCCATTGGCGGCCATCTCGGCCTGATGCGCGAGGTGGTCGTCGCCGTGGTCCTCTATGCCGCCACCACCATGCTGCTCTCCGCCCGGCAACCCGATCCATCGCCGGCCCCCTAACTGGGCCAGGCTAAGCCAGATAGCCAAAATTCTAGGGATCCTCTGCGAGCAGATCATGCAGTGTGCTGCTACCGATGCGCAGCAGACCCCGAAGTCCCTCAAGGAAGCGTGGGGCTACAAAGTCACTCAAACCGATACGCGGCACGCCTCTTCCATCAAAGCCTGATCGGTGCCCGTGCATAATTGCGATTCCATCGAGCGTTTACTCCTTATTGGTCAACGGCCAACAGCGCTGCGTTCCTTCGCGCGTAGCATGAATGCACCGGCTGCGAACTATGCTAGCTGAGCTGCATCAGCTCGATACGAACGCCATCCGGATCGCTGCAGTACACGAGCCTGACGCCGAACGACGGCAAGAACGTGAGGGTGCCGGCGTACACGGCACCACCGCAACGCACCAGTTCGGCCATGGATGCTTCCAGGCTCTCGACATAGAAGGACAGATGGGTAAGTCCGAACTGGTTGAGTGGTCGCCGTTCGCGTGGCCCGAACGGTTCGGGAGAGCGCAGTTCCAGTAACTCAAGCGCAAAACCGTCCGGTCGGCGTATGAACTGCGATCGGAGCGACACGCCCGTCAGTTTCCATGATGCCGTCCAGGCCGCTCGAAATCTCCATGACCTCTCCAGGCACAAACCCCAACGCACCGCAGTAGAAATCCATCGAGCGTCCGATGTCGGTGACACAGATTCCAAGATGCGAAATTCGCGGAATTGAGGTAGTCATGACGCTAACGTTTCGCCTCCAAATGACAAAAATTGAGTTTCAAATCCAAGGCTCTGCGGCGACCCTGTTACCGTGACAATCGTTCACGATGCGCGCTGCCTCTCGGCGCACTATTCCTCCCCAGCCGGCACCGTGGCGTCTCCATCACCACGGTGCCTAGGGTAGACGTTTCTTAAGCTCTGCTCTTCATACTCAGAACTTATCGTGAATCTGAATCCCAAATGTGCGTGGTTGAGAGTAGTACGTCGGCGTTAAATGCCCAAAACCTGCGCCGAAGTCTATGTTGTTCTGGATGTGCAGCTCATTAGTCAGATTTTTAGCCCAGAGGGATACCGTGAGTTTGGTACTTCCAACGGAGATGTCTTGTATAGCTAGTCGCCCATTTAAAAACCCAACACTCTTGATTTCAGTGGCGCCAGCAAAAGAAGCCGTTGCTGGATCCGAATTGGGGTCGTTCGGATAGTTAGCGGTCAGTGCGGACGGGTAATCGTAGAAAGAATCCGTCCAACTATAGTCCGCCGTGGCATGGAGCTGACCGATGGCCGTATCGGCCAACTTGGCGTCAACCAGCAGATTGAAAGTGCCTTTAGGCGCGTGCACGAAGGCTCGGTTGCCGGCGACATCCACTCCAGCGTCTACGTAGCTATCATATTGGGCATGAAGGTACCCGTAGTTAGCTTGAACGTGCAGTCTATCTACGGGCGCCCAGTTTGCGCTGAGTTCAAAGCCGTAGACCGTCGCCTTAGCGGCATTACGCACTACCGATGCGGCCGCTCCAGTCGCAAGGAATATTGAAACCTGTTGGTCGGTCACCTTATTCAAAAACACATCGGTGTTAAGAATCAATCGACCGCCCGCTAGAGTTGATTTGAGACCGAGCTCTACTGACTTTGCCTTTTCTGGTCTAAACGCTGTTTTTGTTTCCGCTACGTTGTTGGCAACCGCGTCACTGATTCCGTAGGCTGAAATATTACCAACAGCTCCGAATTCGCCATTAAATCCGCCGCTCTTAAAGCCTTCCGAAAATTTAAGGTAAGCGTTGACTTCAGGCGACAACTTGTACGCTAACGTGAGTAGTGGCGTCACGGCGCTAAAGGTTTGGCTCGCTGCCGTGCCCTGCGGCACCAGTACCACTTGGTAGGCCAGCGGCGCGTTGGGCGCGAAGAATACGGTTTCGTAACGGCTGAGGTCTTTCTTCTCCGAGGTATAACGCAGGCCCGCGGTGATAGTGAAAACGTCGGTGGCTTTGAACTCCACCTGTCCAAAACCCGCCCGCGCCTCGGTGCCATACCCGTACTGGGAATCATAATTAAACGTGCCGCCAAAGAACCGCTGCGGGTTGTGTGTATAGCCGCTGTCCTTGTAGTAGTAGACACCACCGACATAGTTGATACGGTCCGTTGAGCCGACGATTTGCAGCTCTTCAGACGTATTCGAGAACGTCACGGCACGGGATACCATTGCCAGCGGCAATAGTGATCCGTCAAATTCTATTTGATCACCCCACGTCATTTGCCTGTAGCCAGTAACAGATTTTATCTGTGTAGTGGAATCCAGATCCCAACGCAGCGTCAGTGAGTGCCCCTCAACGCGGCTTTTTTCATATTGAGGGAGGTCGGAGCCGATACTGGTCCCAAAGGTCTGCGGGACATATGCGCCCAGCGGCGTCACGCCTGTCACGAAGGGGAAGTAGGAAATTGGCGCATCAACACGCGCGAGATAATCACCCAGAGGCCGCTGGTTAATGTCCGAATAATCGAAGCGATACGCCGCCTGAAAAGCGTCGGAGAAGTCGAGATTCAGGGCAATGCGCCCGCCGGTCTGATCGCGGTTATCCAACGAACTGATGGCGCTTCCTGGGAGGGTTTTGGTGACACCATCGCGTGTTTCACGACGAAACCCAAGTGAAAGGCTCGCAATGCCTACCTTCGGCAGATCCAAGGAGGCCTTGGTGGTCAGTTCATTATAATTACCGTAGGTCACGTCCACCGCCCCGCCAAACACACCGGTCGGCTGGCGGGTGATGAGGTTGACAGCGCCCGCGAGCGTGTTCCGTCCGTATAGCGTGCCTTGTGGGCCGTTCAACACTTCGATGCGCTCTGCATCCATGATGTCGAAAATGCCGCCGATTGCCTTGGCGACGTAAACACCATCCAGATAAACGCCGACTGTCGGGTCCCAATACATCCCCGGATTGATGGTCACTGCACCACGGATCGAGAACTGAACGCCCGTGTTATCACCCGTCGCAGAACTGATCTGCACATTCGGTGCGAGGCCATTTAATGCGGCCACATTTGTGATGCCGCGGGCGGTCAACTGTTCCGCGTTGAATACCGTAATCGCAATAGGTACATCCTGCAATTTTTCGGCGCGCCTCTGTGCGGTCACGACGATCTCTTCAAGTGCCCCTGAAGTCTCGCCGGAAGATCCCGCCGAATAAGCCAACCCACTGGTGGTCAGCAGCACGACACCAACCGATGCCAGTCCAGCATTAAATAGACGCATCTCATCCCCCCCTAAATTCTGTAATAAC
>Ga0209499_1000020_pt1 | contig 135962 bp, 105 predicted proteins | sample C_130208_EF_Meta_FD_187306 | JGI IMG/M metagenome (GOLD analysis project Ga0209499, IMG submission 187306) | Freshwater microbial communities from Lake Croche, Canada to study carbon cycling - C_130208_EF_MetaG (SPAdes) (version 2) | ecosystem: Environmental > Aquatic > Freshwater > Lake...
CCGAAAAGGCCGTAAATCACGAGCAATATGCCCCGAAATTCGTTGGAAACAGATGCCTGTTTTCATCGTATGAATTTTCAACACTCAACTCACGCTACGGCGGGGGTTGTGCAGACCTTCCCTAGGGGACGTCGATGGCAACCGGCATTCGAATACTGATCGCTTTCTCCGCCGCGCTTGCGTCGTGCGCGTCTAATCCCGGAGTAGCCCCGGCCGGCCCGGACACCTACATCGTGTCACGTCAGGCAGCAACCGGCTTCACGGGCCTCGGAGGCCTGAAGGAAGATGCGCTGCGCGAGGCGAACGGGTATTGCGTCGCCCGAAAGCGGGAAATGATCGTGGTCAATTCGACCGAATCGCAGCCACCTTACGTTCTCGGGAACTTTCCCCGGGTCGAAGTGCAGTTCAAGTGCGTGGAGACCGTGCCGAGGTGACGCGGGAGTACGTCGCCCGCCGGTCAGCCGCACAACCCGCAGAACTCCACCAGCATGTTTCTCGGCTGGTCCATATTCGGCGCTGTCGTGATGAAGCGCAGCGGCAATTCCGGCTGGTGGGGCCTATCGTTCGGACTCGTCGGTACTTTTGTCGTCGGGGCCGTAGGCAGCATGCTGAGGCACGGGAGCCACTAGTCACCGTAGATCCGGCGGAAGGTCGCGGCGTTCGTATCTTGACGCGGTGCCAGCCGCCATCGAATCGGCGACGCGCCATCGACGTACAGCAGGAACGCGCTACAGGCCGTCAGGTCGGTCGCACATGGCCCCCGACGTGGGCATTCGTCGCAAGGGCACGGCCCCACCACGGCCTCCAGCGTGTCCACGGCGGGCGCCTTCGGCGGTGCAGGCATGGCGCGAGGTCGGGCGAACACGGCCCGCAGCGTTTCCCAGTCGGTCAGCATGGTCAGCCCCTTCGCGATCAGATGCGGGGCGCCACGGGCACCTCGCGGGATGTAGATGCCCGCCGCGACGTCAGATCGAAACGCGCGACGGGCGACCGGCCTTGAGATTTCCGTGGCAGTGGACCGGCGAGACCACGGCCCGATGAACCAACGGGCATCAACCTTCAACCCTTCGACTTCGCCTCGGCCTGCACCTGCGCGATGTAGTCCAGCATCCCGGTCTTTGACTTTCGGATCAGTGGCCCGAGCGCGTATCGGATCGCGTCCATGCAGTGATTGTTCGCGTCCACCGCGACCGGGAGGATGTCGCCGCTGAGGCGGTCCACCTTGTACGAGTACAGCCGCGCTTCCTCGGCCGTGCGTCGGCACCGGCTGTGGATCACGATCTGTTCGTACTGGCGCAGGTGCGCGATACCGTCCTCGACCGAGCCGGCCCATTTCTCGACGGCCGCGACCCGGTAGTAGCCGTTGCGCTGCATGTAGCTGATCGTTTCGGGGCGGGCGCAGTCGGCGCGGATCGTGAAGTCGCGAGCCCCAGGAACCGTGTCGAACAGGGCCGGCGTGCGGTCGATGTCGCAGCCGACTTGGTACGCCTCATGCTCGATCATCAGCCGGCGGCCGTGGACCCAGCACCGTACCAGCGTCGTCGGATCCTGCGAAAAGCCCCAGTCGCAGCCTAGGTATGGCCCCGACCACCCCTCGGCCGGCGTGAAGTCCTCCACGACGTACTTGCCACGAAGGATCTGCGCGTCCGTCGCGGTCCGGCACTCGCCGAGCCAGACGTGGGCGAAGGCGTCCGAGTCCACGCCGCGCAAGTATTCAGCCTCGGCCGTCAGTTCTGGCGGGCACCACGGGTTTTCGGTGTAGATCGTGTGCGAGTGCCGACAACCCGGCCGGTCCTTGGTCGCGTAGGCCATCGCGGGTGCGTCGGGTGCGTCGGGGTTGAGGCTGAACCAGATCTCGGACCCCAGCTGGCGCACGGTCGGCGTCAGCAGTTCCAGTGACCGTGCCGACGCGCTCTCGGCTTCCTCGACCCACGCGAGGCCGACGCCTTCCAGCGATTTGATTTGCGACACGTTGGCGTACAGGCCGGTGAAGATCACCTCGGATCCCGTGGCGGTGCAGGCGATGTTGTTGTCGGTCACGTCGAAGAATCGCGACAGACCGAGGGCGTCGATCCGGTCCACCAGCAGGCGGTGGACGGACTCGCGAAGTGACCGTTGAATTTCACGCGCGCACAGGATGCGGATGCGCTTGGAAAGCATCAGCAGGACGGCCCCGGTCGCGAACGAGTGCGACTTGCCCGACCCTCGCCCACCGGTCGCGCACCGGTAGCGGGCCGGCCGGGACGGGTGCAGTAGGTCGAAGTGCGACGGCGCCATCGCGGCCCGTGTCACGCCAGCCGGCGCCGGCGTGGACCGCCTGCCCGACTCGACCGCAATCAGCGGGGCGTTCTCGGGCACCGCAGACCGCGCCAGTGCCACGCGGGCATCGAAGGCGGGCAACCCCTCGCCCATCCCCTGCCAGATCACCACGGGCGCCCCCTGCGCGCCCGAGTGATGTTCCAGCAACGCCGCTGCGGCCCGCACCGTGTCGCGGGTGGTGGGACGCAGCAGCCCGAGCCGCAGGTTGATGCTCACCTCGCGCGCCAGCGGTTGAGCGCATCGGCCCGGCCGGCGTCAACCGCGTGCTGGAGTTCGTAATCCAGCCGATTGAAATGCGGGCCGGAGGTGATGTCGAACCCGATGGGCGGTGCGATGCTGATACCGACGGGCGGATTTTCCTGACCGCGGGCGCCGGTCGTGACTCCGTGATCGTCGTGTAGCTCACGGGCCAGCGACCAGTGCGCCTTCCCGCCACCGGCCAGTGCCGCGTGCGCTGCCACCATCTGATCGACCGCCGCCCGATACGCCGGGACCAGACGGCGCGTGATGTCGTCGCCGGCCTCGGCGAACTGCGCTTCGGCCACTTCTCGGCGTGCAACGGCCAGCGTCGGGATCAGGTCCGTGGCCGATACCTGGAGTTCGGCCAGCACCGTGTCGCGGGCCTCGGCAATTGCCGCGGCCTGCCGCTCGGCGTCCTCGGCACGGGCCAGTTCGCGGTCCAGTGCCTTCGACTCGGGCGTGGCCTCGACCGGGCCGAGACGCAGCAGCCGGGCCAGCAGCCCCGTGCGCTGTTGCCGCAGCGTGGACGCCGCGCCGACAGCTGGGGATGCCGAAGCGTTGTTCTCGACCCTGACCCGCTCGGCGTTGATGTCGTCCAGCTTCGCGACGATGGCATCGTGGGCGGCGCGGGCGAGTTCTAGGCGCGAACGGTGTTCGGTGCGCGTGACGGTACTCATGCCGCCACCGCCGTCACGCCGTCGCGCCACAGCGAGGCCGTGGCATCCCAGTACAGCACCTTGCCGAGCGTCAGGTCGATGAACCGGGCGCCGGGGAACAGCAGTTGCGTGGCGTTGTTGTCGGCGGCGGTCATGCGGTCGGTGGTCTGGCCGACCAGCCCCATGAACTGCCAGTTGTTGTTGTTGGCCGCGATCAGCCCGTCGATGGCGAGCATGTCCACGAACGCGGCACCTACGGACCTGTAGGTGCGGCCGTTGATCGTGATCGGGTCGGAGCTAGACGGGCTTGGGGGCGGGATCATTCGTGCGATGGCTTTCATCTGCGATTTCCTTGGGGTTACTTGGTGCCGAAACGTTGTTCGAGAATCGCCATGTCGCGCTTGAGTTTCGCGATCCTTGCGTCGAGTTGGGCGAGGCCGGGCGCGGCAATGGCGGCGACCATCTTGTGGATGGCCTGCACGTCCAGCTTCGTCGTCAATGCGGTGGTGGTGCGCGGGGGCTTCGGCGCCGGCTTCAACTTCGGCGGCGCGGCTGTCGCAGCGGCCTTGGTCATGCTGGCGGTGAACAGGTTCGAGGTGCGGGTCATGTCGTGGGTATCCGTTGGGTAGACGCAGGGGCGACGTGCAGGGCTTCCAGCACGGTCGGGTAGTCGAGTGCGAGGTGGAACGAGATGTCGCGCGGCGTCAGTCCTCGGGACGCCATGCGCCTGATCTCGGTGGCAAGGGCAGCCGGGTCAGTCGGCCGGTGGAGAGTCGCGAGTTGGTGGTAGCCGAGCGCACCGGGGATGTCGCGGGTCATGCCGCCACCCGCCGTGCGAGGCCGTGCCGGGCCAGCAGGATGGCTTCGGCGCGGTTGTGGTCCCTGATGCGGGTCAGCGGTGCGTCGGGGTAGAGCAGTCGCGCCTTGAACAAGCTGGCGTGCTTGTCAGGGCCGAGGCCAGCAGCCGCCTTCCACGACGCGGGCGTCACCAGTTCGATGCTGATGCCCGCCGACTGGATCAGCGACAGGATGCTGCCGAAGGCCACCCCGAAGGCGAACGTGGAGGCCACGCCCTGTTTCGGCATGGACCCGACCCGCTCCACGATTGCGACGGCGGGCCGACCGTGCAGTGCGTCGAGCAGCAGACTGCGAAGTGCGCCGCCATCGACCCAACCGAGTGATCGGTCGCGGATGATGGGCCAGTCCTCGACGCGCTCCAGCACGCCGGTCGGGTCCATGAAGGCGATGGCGCCGCTGAGGCCGGGGTCGCAGCCGACGACTACGGTTGTCACGGCGCACCGCCGGCAGCGTCGTTTTCGAGTGTCGCCGCCGTACCCATGCCGTACCCGTAGACGCCTGTAGACAGCGCGCTTGGTTTCTCGGCATTTCCGACCGACGCGACGCCGATACCCTTCCATCTAAAGGCAGTGGGAGCGTTCACGTCGGGCTACCCGCGTAGCCCACCGGGGATGGCATGGGGTCGCCGTCGTCATCGTCACCAGCAGCGTCCTGCGCCGTCACCTGATCGGCGTCGGTCATCGTCGCGGGCAGCAGCGTCATGGGCAGGCCGGCATCGCGCTGCACTCGCGCCAGTTCGGCGGTCAGCTTTTCGATCTGCCGCAGCTCGTCCACCGCCGTCGCCAACTTGGCGGCGTTCGAACAGAGCCAGCCGAGCCGCGCCGCTTCTTGCGAGTCGAGTTGCCGGCGGCGTGCTTCGCGGTAGACCTTCGACATTTCCTCCAGCCAGCCGGCGGCCGTGTTCAGTTGCCGCGAGATGCGCGGGGGCTTGGCGATGGCCGCCAGCGGCAGCCGTGGGCCACCCTTCGGGATCCTGTTCGCGGGCAACACCTTGATTCGATCATTCACTTCGTCCACGTCGCACCTATTCCGTTGACAGCCAAAGACACTCGACAGCGATCGCCTGCCCGATTCCCGTCCTGCACCCGCCTATGCACGTAATGCACGTCCCCTTAAGGGGAGACGTGCATTTACGTGCACCCCTAGGCCGCACGTAGCTGCACATTTCGTGCGTTTACGTGCAGTGCGTGCAGTCACAGGCTTCCCGCCGTCATTCGGTATCCACCGAGTTCCATTTGGATGAAGTCGGCCTTCAGCAGCCGGGCGATGGCGTCGCTGACACTGTTGCGGTGGATCACCCCACCGGCCGCTGCCGCGATTCGGAGTTCGTCGCGCGTCCAAACCTTGTCGGCTTCGCCCGCGCCCATCCCGTTCAGGATGGCGTTGGTCGCCTTGCCGGTCGGTCGGCGCTTGGCCGTCACGGTCGATTCGTCGCCGTGCTTCACCACGATGGCCGTGATGGTCTCGTTCGTTACCGGGTGGAAGCCGACCGTGACCGGGTCCAGCGTGAAGTCGAAGGTGCCGCCGGTCGGGAGATCACGTTGCTTGACCACCGAGGCCGTACGGGTCCCGCTGACGCCCGTGACGGCGATCTCCACGTCCACCGCTGCCCGGAGTGCACTGCTACCCCGCGCGCCTTTCTCGGCGTCCTTGCCGCTGTGGTGGACGGCGATCACCAGCCCGTCGATGGCGTCGCGGATCTGCGCGAGGCCGGCGATAGCCAGATTCATTTCCTTGACGCTGTTTTCGTCCAGCCCCGACATCGCGGTGGCGAGCGTGTCCACGATCACGGTGACGCAGGCGCGACCCGTCTTGGCCTCGCCTGCCCGGATCCACTCAATCAGCCCGGCCACGCTGCCGGCGTTCGCGACGTTCAGGGGGTTGGCGTAGATCGCCAGCGGCATTTCGAATGCGTCGGGGTTGGCGCGGCAGTAGGCCTTCAGCCGCAGCTTGGCGCTGCCGGGGTTCTCGCCCGCGACGTACAGCACAAGGCCACCGCCGTCGGGAATGGTCCGCCCGCGCCATGCGATCCCCCGTGCGATGTTGGCCGCGATGTCGAAGGTGAAGGCAGTCTTGCCGCAGTTGGGTGGCCCGTAGACCAACCCGATGCCGCACTTCGGCAGCAGCCCCGTCACCAACTGCGCCGGTGGCTCGTAGTCCTCGGCATCACCCGGCCAAAACAGAGGCGACCCCGGCGGGTCCGGCAGGTCGTCCAACATGCTTGGGGCGGCGTTCATGCTCGCCGTTCCCCGACCGCGGCAAGTGCCCGGTGAATTCGATCACTGGCGACCGCCAGACGGTCCCGGTCGTCTTCGCAGATGGTGCCGCTGGTGTTGCCACCGTCCGCGATCATCGCGACCGTCAGCAGCTCGTATGCGAGGGCGTGAAGCGCAGCGAGGGAATCGAAGTTGGGCCGGATCGGAGCGTGCCGCTCATCGTGCTGGAAGGCGTCGCGGGGCGGGAACAGGTCGCTGAACGTCAAGCCAGCCGCGGCGATCACGTCGCCGGCCCCGCACCCGCCAAAGCAGTTCACCAGCACCTTGCCGCCGTCAGTCTCGCGGATGCTGAGTGATGCCCGGCCGTCCTCATGCGCCGGGCACTTCGCCATCCACCGGCCGTGGCCTGACTGCCGGACACCTTGCAGGCGGTTCAACAAGGCGCCCACGGCGCCCGATGACGGATCCTGATGCACGTTCGCGGTCACGGCGTGGAGCCCGCCATCGACGCGACGTAGCGGTCAATCTCGGCCGCGTCCACGAAAGACCGCGAGCCGTCCTTGGACAGCCGGATCTTGCCGTCCTTGACGCGCTTGTAGAGGTGCGGGCGGGAGACGCCGAGCAGGCTGGCCGCTTCGGTGACGGCGTAGCGTGGCTTGGTGTGAATCATCGTGCCTCCATGCGTCTTTCGCTGACGCGATGGAGGCGAGACTAAGGGCGTGGCCTCGGGCCGGGGATCCGGTCCCCGTGTTCGTATTCGCTATTTCTTCGTGCGACTCGCGACCCGCGCGTGGTCCTTGGTGATCCCGATTCGCCCCGCGATCTTGGCGTTGATGATCCGCGGCGCAACGCCCTCCCGTTCCAGACGATCCCGTTCGGCCGTGGCCTTGGCCTTGATCGAACGCTTGGCCCTCGCCACGCCGCTCGCCTTGCCACCGGCCGCGCCGGGTCTTTTCGTCGCGGCAACGGCGCGCACCACCTCATCTAGATAGGCATTTTCGGCGGCGGCAATGTCGCGGGCCAGCGGCATGTCTTTGGTCGGGCCGCCCACCTTCTGCCCTTCGCGATACCACCCAATGTGCTGACCACCGGGTGACACTTTTTCGACCGCGCCGGGACCGCGCCCGATCAGCCCGACAGGACGTTCCGGAATCGTCAATGTCGGGCCAGCCGCGAACACCGCCTTGATACCCGCCAGCGCCGCGGCTTCGTCATGTCGAGGATCTTGGATCAGGGCGCGCGTGGCCTTTCGGTCGGCAAGCTTTTTTTCCTTGGACACGACTACACCATCATCACTTTCGCCAACCGTTCGCGGCTGGCGGTCTGCGCGAGGTGACCGTAATTCTTGTCGATCATCGCGACCGACGTGCCCACAAGGCGCGCCACATCCAGCACGTTCATCCCGTCGCCGATGGCCTGCGTGATCCATGAGTGGCGCAGCGTGTACAGGCAGGTGCCCTTCGGCAGGTCGGCCTTCGCCGCAGCGTCGCGCACCAGTTCATCCCAGTCGGAGTGCTGCCACGCCTGACCGTCGCTCCGGGTCAGCAGGAATGCGCCCGGCAGCTTGTCTTTGGCGAGCCGGTTGAACAGCGTCACGGCTGCCGCCGAAAGCGACACCGGACGCGTGCCGGTCTTGCCGGTCAGGTACAGCGTCTCCGTGCGGGCGTCGTACTGGCTGCGGCGGGCCGAGACCAGTTCGCCGGGGCGCGCACCAGTCAGCATCGTCGCTGCGATCAGGTCATGCAGGGCGCCGTCAGAGGCCGCGAGCAGGGCGCGGCGTTGGGCAAGGTCCAGATACAGGTCGCGGCGCTTGGAGGCGTCCTTGAAGGGCTCCACGGCCTTCCACTCCATTGCGGCGTCGGCGCTGACGTACCGGTGCTTCATCGCGTAGTTGAGCGCAGCCCGCAGCGCGGTCAGGGTCCGGTTCGCGGACGACTTCGACAGCCCGCCTTTGACCAGCTCGTCGCGCCATTCTTCGATCAAACGGGACCGTACCTTCGACAGCGCGACCGAGCCGATGGCGTTCGACGGGATCGCCCTCGCCCGTGATGCCTTGGGGCGGCCGTAGACCGTGCGCTGGAAGCACCGGTCGATCTGGTTCGCCGCCGCCTTGCCCTTCTGACGCTCACGGTCCTTGACGTACTCCCGGCAGACATCGGCCACGGTCTCCATCGTCGGCCGGACGCCGCGGTCACGGTCCTTGAACCACGCGAGCGCCGCTGCCATCGCCTGATCGAACCCGAACTCGTCGGTCAGGTCGCCGAGTGCCTTGTACTCGCGCTTGCCGTCCTCGCCCCGCCACCGGGCGATCCAAGTGCAACTGCCCGATATAAGCTTGCGGAACCCGAGGTGCCGGTCGGTCGAGCATTTGTGCCAGTACGGCTCGCGCCGGGGCGTCAGGCGGGCGCGGCCGGTCTTGGTATCGACGCGGAGGCTGGAATTCATGGGATTTTCTCGGGTCGGATGCCGTACGGCATGTGTACGGCAAAGACTAGCATAGACACCCATGCACGGGTCGGGACGGAAATGGCTTATTTTCAAGCGCTTCAATTACATGCAGAAACAGCCCTTAACTGCGCACCCCCCATTCCCGACCTTGACATGGAAGGGGTCACAGGTTCGATCCCTGTCGCGCCCACCAAACAGCCGATTAGAAACAATACGTTAACGGCAACCCCGTAGCGGTCGAGCGCCGATCGGGACACACTCTCGCCGCTTTGCCCTGGCCGGCTGGCTCTACCAACGAACGGCACCCGCGACCGTCTGCGACCCCGCAGCGGCGGCCGTCTTTGTGAAACGCGACGAGCCGTCTCGCCTTCGCAATCACCGTGGCAGCCATTCCGCGTAACGGGCGCGACCCACTCGCGGGGCCGTTGCGATTGTTATCGAATTTCGATAGCGCAAAACCATGATCGAGAGCTTCGGAAATCGGCTGGCCGAAGACGTGTTTTATGACCGACGTTCGAAAGATATCCGGGCATTTCCGACGGATCTCCTGCGAGCTGCGCGGCGCGAGATTCTATACCGCCACGACGGTGCAGATCTCACAGACCCTCGCGCGCCGTCCGGCCATCGAGTTGAGGCACTCAAAGGTCAAAGCAAGGGTATGTATTCGATTCGGATCAACCACCCATGGTGCCTGAGCTTCCCATTCGAACGCGGCACCGCCCTAGATGTTGCGATCGTCGATGATCACTCGGCGCACCCATGGCCAAAAAGTCCCATCCGCAGCCCAGTAATCCGTTTCATCCCGGCGAAATGTTGCTCGAGTAGGTTCTGGTTCCAGCAGGCATTACCCAGACCCCATTAGGCTCGCAGTTCGGCCGAAAAGCTTGAAAGAAGGGTCTAACCCACCAAACAGACGGAACATGAGTGTGAAGAAACCTTGAGGGCTCGACCCCGTTAACACACTCTTTGCAAATCAGTCTGCGAGAAATCGGCGCCCTTGAATAGCAGCGGGAGACCACGCACCTTAGCCAGGGCGTAGCTAAAAATATCTCCAAAGTTGAGGCCGGCAGGGTGGCCTGAGCCTTTGCCGTAGAGCACGAAGGCGGCATAAGCCGCTTTCATCTCCTCACTGGTCGGCGCAACAATTTCAAACGGCGGCAAGCGCAGTAAATCGTCGAGTAGCAGCACGCCTCGCGGTCCGCGACGCCCATGCATGACCATCTGCGACTCCACTACCGACACGGTACTGATAAAAACGCGCTCCGAACTTTGAATCCTCGCCAAAAAGACGGCCCGTTCTGGCTCGCCTAACGTGACGGCAACGATGGCCGATGTATCCACCGCAATCACCGAGGCAATCCGATGTCATCCCAAAGCATCGGATCGTCGGCATCGGGCCGGTCAGGGATGGCATCCAGTTGGGTGAGTAAGCTCGCCATGCTGTTGGGATCCCGAAGCATTTGAGATTCTGCCGCCAGACGGTCGACGGCCCACTCGACCAGAGCCGTTTTGGTCATGCCTTTCGCCCTTGCCAAACGCTCGACTTTGGCAACGACCGTGGGATTGGCGATTTGAAGGGCCATGACACACTCATAAAGAAATGTACATTATCAATATACATTTTCACTCAGGGAAATCAACGTCAATCGCGTGAACGGCGCGACGCTGGTTCATTTGTCGGAAGCATTGAGGGGACTATTCCTCCGATACAGGTGGTGATGACCGGAGGCACTGGATCAGTTTATGCAGGTCGGTCAGGGATTGCGGGCGGTCTGCGCGAGGATGTCCCCGCCCTCGTTTCGACAAGGATAACGACTTTCTAAGACGGTGGGGATTTCGCCAAAAAGGGCCCCGACCGCGGAACGGTCAGGGCCCTTCTACGACCCATCGATCAACCGAAGAACGGCAGCGAACGTACGCGCTTACCCGTTGCTTTAAAGAACGCATGGGCAATCGCAGGTGCCAGAGCTGGCACGCCCAACTCACCCACACCGCCGATCACGCTGCTGCGCGCGAGGGTCGTCGGCTGCGTCAGCACGACTTGCACATCCGGCATCGACGACGAACGGATCATGCTGTAGGTGTTGAAATTAGCCCGCTGCGCGACGCCATTCACGAAGGTCTGCCGTCCGTAGAGCGTCGCGTTCAGCGCGTGCACCACGCCACCCTGCATCTGCGCGATCGCCGAGTCCGGATTGACGACGAGGTAGCTATCCAAAGCCACCGATACTTTCTTCACGGTGATGGATGTTGCGGTCGCTGACAACTCCACCACCATAGCAATGATGCTGTTAAAAGCCGCATCCACTGCGATGCCTTGAAAGTTACCTGCCGCAGGCTTACCCCACGACCCCAGGGTTGCAGCGGAATCCAGCACGGCCAACCAGCGCTGCGCCATCGCGGCGTTGGCGGCCCCGCTGCTAATCGTCGAGAGCAGCTGATTGCGGCGGAATTGGTACGAGTCAGCGCCCACAGCAACCGCGAGCTCGTCCATGAACGATTCAACGGCAAACACATTGATGGACGCGCCCACCGAGCGCCAATAGCCCAGTGGAATCTGCGACGGGTGCGTGACGTATTCGATGAGCTGCGAACCCATCGCGTACGGCAAGTCGCGAGCGCCTTCCGAACCCTGGCTATCACCGACGACTCCCGCGGCGGGGTTCGTATTGAGCACGCTACCGCGCTGCAGCGCGATCGATGGGGACAACGAGCGGCTCTGGCTGCCTCAAGAAACTTAGGAACCGAGCAGCCTTGATCTCTGGTGTCCGCTTCGTAGCACTGGCCTCTTTATATTGATAGGTCCAAGAGTACAAACCAACGACAGTTAAATCTTGGGCATTGAAGGTCAAGGCCCAGACACTTTAAAGTTCCGTACCGCACCAAACGGCGGCCCCGACGCCCACTGAGTGATCTATGCGCCGCCAAAAAACGCACGCCCAATTCTTCTCGCTCCTACTGGCCATCGCTGCGCTATGCCCCAGCGCCGGCTCTGCGCGGCCCCTGGCCACTCTCTACGCGGCGTATTGGCAAGACGAACTACGCCTCAATCCCACGCAAGCCATGCAACTGGGCGACCGATCCTACCTTGGGCAATTCGATCAGTCGCTGGAAGAGGATTGGCGTGCAGACAGGCTCGCCACACTGCGGCGCTACCGCGCAGAACTGGCAGACGCGCAGAGCACCCCTGTGCCCGGAGAAGACCGCCGCAGCGTGCGCATCCTGCGTAACGCACTCGACGAAAGTTTGCGTTACTACAGTGGGCCCCTATTCGAGATGGCGCGCCAACTACCGACCGACCAATTCCAGGGCCCTCACCTCGTGTTTGCGCAGGATGGAGCCGGGTCTGGGGCGTTCCCATTTAAGACAATCGAAGATTACGACCTCGCCTTGCACCGCGCTGACGCCTTTGCAGACTGGATCAACGATGCGATCCGCCGTTTGCAGGAGGGCGTGCGAAGCGGTGTCGTATTGCCGCGCCTCGTGGTGGATCGGATACTGCCGCAACTGCAGGTACACCTGAATAAAACACCCGAGGAAACAGAGTTTTGGCAACCGGTCGTCGCCATGCCGAGCGATTTCACGGCGCAGCAGCGCAGCCGTCTAGAACAAGCGTATCGAGAAAAGATTGCGACCGTCATCCAACCGGCCTACGGTCGCTTACACGACTATTTGGCAACCGAGTACCAGCCACATGCGCGTGCCAGCGTCGGCCTCGGGGCACTACCCCATGGGCAGGCGCTTTACCGCCACCTGGTACGCCTGCACACCACAACCGAGCTGACGCCCGAACAGATCCATGCGCTGGGTAAGACGGAGGTAGAGCGCATCAGTCGTGCCATCGACCGAGTGCGAGAAAACGTAGGCTTTGTAGGGTCGCGTGCGCAGTTCCTGGAATACGTACGCCGCAATCCGGCACTCCACTTCACCGCGCCCGAGGAGGTCGTCCCTGCCTACCGCGCAGCGACTACACAGATCATCCCGCACCTGCCAGAGCTATTCGGCACAATCCCCACGACACCGTACGAAATTCGCCCCTTACCCCCGGAGTCTTCCAAGACCTTCCAGGGCAACGGCGACTATGCGGCACCCGCCGCCGATGGATCGCGTCCGGGCATTCTGTGGATGAACATCTATGCTTCTGGCGTGCAGGACCGCTACAACGTCATGACGATTGCCCTGCATGAGGGCCTACCCGGCCATCATTTCCAGGCTGCCATTGCGTTGGAACAGCAGGATCTGCCCGCGTTCCGCCGCTACGGCAACTACACTGCATTTATCGAAGGCTGGGGCCTATACGCAGAGTCCCTTGGCGAAGAAATGGGCTTGTTTGACGACCCCTGGCAATACTTTGGCCATCTCAACTACGCCATCCTGCGAGCCAACCGCCTCGTGATTGATACGGGACTACACGCGTACGGATGGTCGGTTGACGACGGCGTGCGATGGATGCTGGCGCATTCTTCCATGACCGACGAACAGGCGCGCGCGGAGGTCGAACGCTATGTGGCCTATCCCGCCCAAGCGCTCGCTTACAAAGTCGGGGAACTAAAAATCCGCGCCTTACGGACCACTGCGCAGCGCGCACTCGGCGCGCGTTTCGAGGTCCGACGCTTTCATGACCGGATCCTGCGCGGCGGGCCGGTACCCCTGACGGCGCTGGAAGCGGATATCCACCGTTTCATCACGCAGCAGCGCATCCTAGCCAACGCCACCCTACCGCCAACACCCTAAAGACACGGCTGCACGCTGTGCCGAGCGATTGCGCATACCCAGCGAGGTTCCCATGAAGTTCCTGACGTGGATTATTTTTCTGTGGCCGTACTGCGCACTGGCCGGCGGCCCCGCCACAGCAGATCTTCATGCGCAGGCGCAGGCCGCACAGGCCCAGGTGTCGGGCGCGTTGCGCCTGTCAGGCCTCCAGCAACCCGTGCAGGTACTGCGCGATACGTGGGGTGTTGCGCATATCTACGCGAACAATCAGCACGACCTATTCTTTGCACAGGGCGCCGTCGCCGCCCAAGACCGGCTGTTTCAAATGGAACTGTGGAAACGCTCCGGCCAGGGTCGGCTCGCCGAAGTGCTCGGTCCCAGTGCGGTCGCCCGCGACATACAGGCCCGCAAGCTGCGCTATCACGGCGCCATGCAAGCCGAGTACGCCAGTTATGCGCCCGACGCCCGGGCGATCCTCACCGCGTTTACCGACGGCATCAATGCCTACATCCGCACTCTCGAGACCCCCGGCGGGCCGGGCTTGCCGATCGAGTTCCAACTCGCCGGGGTCAAACCCTCCCCTTGGCAACCAACGGACTGCCTAAACCGAATGGCCGCGTTCTCGATGACCGGCAACGCGCTATCCGAACTGTCCAATGCACAGACGCTGACAGACCTCGGCGCCGAGGGCGCCGCACGGGTGCTGGATCTTGACCCGGTCGTACCGCTGAGGGCCAGCGCAGGGCTCGACCTGCGCGGCTTGGCGCCGGTCTTGCTCCGCAACTTAATCGGCAGTGACCAACACATCGAATTTCCGGCGCGCTCCCATGAAGGCAGCAATAACTGGACGATTGCCGGACGCTTAACCGCCTCCGGTAAGCCGCTGCTGGCCAATGACCCGCACCGCGTCGTCGCGCTGCCCTCACTGCGCTACCTGGTGCATTTGGTCGCGCCGGGTTGGAACGTTATTGGCGCCGGCGAACCGGGTCTACCCGGTGTCGCGCTCGGCCATAACGCGCACATCGCGTGGGGCTTCACCATTTTCGGTCTAGACCAACAGGACCTGTACGTGGAACAACTCGATCCGACGAACCCACGTCGCTACAAGACCGCACACGGCTGGCGGACGATGTCGGTCGCGCACGAGAGCATCGCGGTACGCGATGGCAACCCGGTCGATGTGCAGTTGTTCTCTACCCAGCACGGACCGGTCCTCTGGGAAGACGGCAGCCGCGCACTCGCACTGCGCTGGGTGGGTGCGGAGCCCGGCACGGCGGGATACCTCGCTTCCCTGCAGATCGACCGGGCACAGAATTGGCACGAGTTCGAGGCGGCCGTTGCCCGCTGGAAGGTGCCCTCAGAAAATATCGTCTATGCCGATCGGGACGGCAATATCGGCGAGCACTCGGTGGGGTTGGCGCCGCGCCGTTCGTGGACCGGCCTGCTGCCGATACCGGGCGCGAGCGGCCAGGAATGGACAGGCTTCGTGCCAGTCCAGCAGTTGCCGCATCAGTACAACCCAGCGGCCGGTTTTATCGCGACCGCGAACCACAAGATGATTCCGGCAAACTACCCCTACCCCGTCGGCTTCGAGTGGGACCCCGGCTACCGGGCGCAACGGATCCATACAGTCCTCGGTGACGCCGCCGCGCAGCACCACCCCCTGCGTGTCAGCGATTTGCAAGCGCTGCAGAACGATGTGGTGTCGCTACCCGCAGTAGAACTGCAGCACATCGTTCGCACGACGACACTGGCCACAGACCCTGGCCTACAACTGTTCCTCGCATGGAATGGGCGGGTCGACGCCGAATCGCCCGCCGCTGCCGTGTTTGAAGTGTGGGAGCGCGAGATCCGTCGAGGTCTTGCAACGCTGCTCTACCCGGCAGTGCCGAATCGGTATGCGGAACTCTCGCCACGTGTCGTGTTGCGCCTGCTCAATCAACCGGAAGGCGCCATTTTTGGCGCAGATCCGAGCGCGGGCCGAGATCACTTCCTCAGCCGCACCTTCACCGCAGCCAATGCGTACCTGACAGAACGGCTGGGTGCGGATCCTGCCCGTTGGTCTTGGGGCCAACTGCACGTCATCCACTTTAGACATCCGCTCGATGCCCAAGCCAACGCCGCGACACTCCTAGACCTCGGACCCCTCGCACGCCCCGGCGATGGCTACACGGTCAACGCCACCGCCCCAGCCGGCGGCGATCGCTGGGAGCAACAGGCGGGCGCGAGTTATCGGGAAATACTCGACACCAGCGATTGGGACCACTCGGTCGCGATCAACACCCCAGGACAAAGTGCGCAGCCGAGCAGCCCCCACTACGCGGACCTCTTACCGCTGTGGAACACGGGCGGCTACTTCCCGTTGGTGTACTCGCAAAAAGCGGTCGAACAGGCAACGGTAAACCGGTTACTGCTGACACCGTAGTACGCAGCACTAGCAAGCAACGCCGCCCGGCAACACCGACTGGCGGCGCTGCGAGCTAACAGCCGCACTTTTTACTTGTCATGACGTGGGCGCCGTGGTCCGACAATAGACGGGGCTTCGATACGGCACGCCAAGTCTACGATTAGGCCCCGGCGCGAGATACCCGTGGGAGGCGACACGCTCTTGCATGGCGGGCGCACATGCCCACGCACAGGTCGCGCCACATGGTGCACGCGCCCACGCACTCGCTGACAAAGTAGCGGTGGGCGACCCCCTCCTGCGACGCAGAGCCGACGCTGCGCGAACCAGCAACACTCCCTCCCCATAGGCGCGTAGGGCACCAGGCAGTGCCGGAAATTGCCAATAGGGACGTCGCCCCCTTTACGGCACCGGCACAACCGCGCATAACAGCAGTAACCGCCGAATCGAGCGGCGTCGCTCGCCAGAACGACGGCGCACGCATGAAATAAAAGAAGGGAATGAAGGCTTGAAAACCATCACTGTCTGCACAGGCAAACTGCACCGCGTCCGCGTGACTGAAGCTCGGCTGGACTATGAAGGTAGCATCACGCTTGATCCCGTCTTGATGGAAGCGGCCGGCATCATGCCGTACCAGTTGGTGCACATCAACAGCATGTCCAACGCCGTGCATTGGGAAACGTATGCCATACCCGGTCAACCACAGAGTGGCGAAGTCTGTCTGAACGGCTGCCCGGCGCGTCTGTTCCAACCCGGCGACCAAGTCATCATTCTGTCATTGGAACAGATGAGCCGAGACGAAGCGGTCGGTCTAAAACCGAAAGTGGTGTTCGTGGACGCTGGAAACCAAATTCGGCCGGCCCAGTAGCGGCTCCCGGAGCAACGCTTGTAAATCCCGAGTGTCGCCAACCGACCAAAATCGACCCGCAAGTCAGCAATGATCAGCGGTTAATGGGCGCGATGGCCCGGCGGCCTGAAACGTACAACGGCGTGCCCCCCCCCTGCTCGCTTCACTCTCCCACGGCGCGTATATAGCGCTGCCACTTGGCGAGAATGGTAGCGATATGCTGTTCTAGTTCAGCACACAGCGCTGGCGCATCAACCAGCGGCGATCAGATTATTACTAGCCGCCTCAATTCGCGACTACGAATGATCTTAAACCGCATAGTAGACATTTACTGCGCAGCAATACTTAGCTGGATCAGCGCGTACACGCCTCCAGACGAGGCCAGTAGGAGACTAGGAAAACAAAGCAAACCCGTGTCACGTACGCACCCGACACGGCCGCGCGGCGCGGCGCGCATCTAAAGACACAAACCGACTTATCTTGCCTGACGCTCTATCTGAGCGGCGATCAGCTCAAGGGCCGATGGCAATCCCGCAAGTACCGTTTCAGCTCGCGCCCAGTCACCCGTCTCACTCGCATCTTCCAAACCCTGACACAAGGTAGCGAACTCGACCGCCCCGACCACAGCTGCAGCCGATTTTTGCCGATGCCCCAGCGCACCGAGCGTCGCAAGATCCCGCCCGGCACGCGCACCGTGCATCTCAACAAGCGTAGACCTTGCTTGCTGTACAAACATCCTTGCGAAACGGATCGCTTTCGCCGCGTCATTGCCTAAGAGATTTCCCAACACACTAAGGTCGAAAGCATTTTTTCCTTGCATTCTTTCGCGCGAGCTTTCTCCATCTAAAGTCAACCACACGCCCAACTTCTGATACAGCCGCTCCGCATTAATCGGCTTCGTCTCAAAATCATCCATCCCCGCCTCCAAGCAACGGGTTTGATCCGAAACCATGGCGTTGGCTGTCATTGCAATCACTGGAAGACTCGCGAGCTGCGGAATCGCGCGAATTCGCTGCGTGGTCTCGATCCCATCCATGACCGGCATCTGTATATCCATAAGGACGACGTCAAAGCGATCTTTTTCGAGCTGATCTAAGACCTCCTGCCCATTTGCACAAAGCGTGACCACCACGCCGCAGCGCGCAAGCACCTCTTCAATCACCTGTTGATTGAATCGGTTATCCTCGGCTACCAAGACGCGTGCGCCTCGCAGTCGCGCACGCACCGCTTCGTCGCCGGCAACTGGGAGCCCACGCGCATCTAACCCTTGATTCGCAACAGCGCGCCCCAGCTGCACCGTGAATGAAAAACAGCTCCCGATCCCAGGAGTGCTTTGCACCCAGATATGCCCTCCCATCAGCTCGACTAACTCTTTGCTAATCGCCAGACCGAGACCTGTACCGCCATATCTTCGCGAATTAGAAGTATCGACTTGACTGAACGCCGAAAAAATATCGTGCAACTTTCTCTCTTCAATTCCGATGCCACTGTCACGCACGCGAAATTCAAGCACCACCGTGTCTTCTGCAAGATTTGCCGGCAGCTTCAAACTTTTCATCGGCGGCTCAACCGAGTCATGCACCAACACTTCGACGCCAATCATGCCCAGCTCAGTGAACTTCGTAGCGTTGCCAGCGAGGTTCAGTAGCACTTGCCCTAGACGTAGCGAATCACCAACGACGAACTGAGGCACTGCCGATGCGATACTGATTTCAAAATTTAGCCCTTTCTCGCGCGCCAAATGTCCCGCGATGCTATTCAGTTGATTTAGACTTGATTGCAGAGAAAACTGCCTCCATTCCAACTCGAGTTTCCCAGCATCTATTTTCGAAAAGTCCAGAATATCGTTGATGATTACTAGCAGGTCGCGCGCCGCTTGATTTACGCCAAATACATAGCCGCGCTGTTTGGCGTTTAAATCAGTATTAAGACACAAATCCGACAGACCGATGATTGCACTCATTGGCGTACGAATCTCGTGACTCATGTTCGCCAAAAATTCACTTTTAGCACGATTGGCTGCATCGGCCGCCTGCGCACTCAAAGTCAACTGCTCAGATTGCTGCACGATCAAATCGGTCTTAATAGCGTTTTCTTCAGAAAGCGCCAACGCATGCCGCAGGGCATCCTCAGCCAGCGCGCGTTGCGCAATTTCATGCGCGACACCGATCACCCCGAGCAATCTGCGACTCTCCGTAAGATCGATCATCAATCCAATCGAAGGAACAACGCTCGCAATGCGTTTGGCCTCTGCTGCGCTCCAGCCACCAATTCGGCTTGTTGCAAACGCGAGTGCGTGCACGCTACCACTCGCCACACGCACTGGCAGCGCTAGATAACTGGTCGCTCCCTCGGCGACGAACTTGCGCACAATTTCGAAGCGACAATCCTGCGCGATCGTCGGCCAAGACAGGAATATTGGCTCGCGCTGCTTCATTACGTAATCAACCGGGCTACCCACGTGCTCCGAACTTTCAAGAAAGGCCACGGGCCGTTCGAACGACGTCACCACGCCCGTGGCGCTAGACCAAACGTAGCCGAGTCCACTGAGCGATGGGTGTTTGGTTAAAACCGATAAAGATGCCCTCTGCAGCGCTAAACCGGCTTCATTTAGGGTCTCGACCACGATCAATAAAGTCGACTGCAAATCCGTGACCGCGTTGGCGTGCTCGATTATCTTCGCGTGCAACGCAGTGAGCCAGGGTGCAGAGAGTTCGGAGTCAGAGCGCACGCCACTTCCTATCGTTGTGTTTTCTCGGCATTTCGGAGCACCGTTTGGACCCACTGAGTCTACTAACAATTAAGCTGCACCTGTGACTTTGTGAAAGTCAGTCAAAGGGCATGCGGGATACGCTCAATCTTTCACAAAAATGAAGCCCATTCCACCAGAATTAGCAAAAAACATGGGAATTGCTCTTAAGCACTATGCGGTGCTTGTGCGGCCTGCAGGACGACACGTGCAGTTCTAAGTTGCGACGGCAGCGTGGCGCGGACTCCGGCGTATTCGGCCTCCTCAGTGTGGGCCTCTGCGACAATCATCGCCGCATCGATTTCGACGACGTCGCCTGCCTCCTGAACCGCTGCGCACCGGGCGACGAGCTCGCGCAACGTCGCCTGGTCGGCTGCACCTCGGCGTAGCAGATCTTTGTCCATGGTCGGGCGCGCTCGCGGCAGGCCCCAGACGCGTAGCATCAATGCACCCTTCAGTAGCACCGTGTCCGCATCCGGAAGGCGAGCGATGCGGGCGAGGAAGCGCCCGATGACATATCGCTACAGCAGGCCGTTGAAGCTCAAGCCTCCGGCGTCGGCGATATTGCGGAGCCGGGCTAGGGTCGAGGCGACGTTCGCGGACTTGCCGGTCATGGCACCGCCTCGAGATACGGACCCATCACCCGTTCCTGTCGCAGCAGCTTCGCGTAAATGAGGATCTCGCGATTCGTCACTCGCCTGCGTGATCGCGCGAAGCGAAGGGCCTCAAGCGCAACATCCAGGCCGATCTTGTTGCGGAACTTGAAACAATCGACGAGCGTTCGGGCGACGTTGTAGACGCGGATATCCGCGCTGTCGACGGTGTGGGACTCGATGCCGGCGTCGAATGTGGTCGGATCAAACCGATACACAGCAACGGGCGGCGACTTCAGTCGAAGCGCGGCATACTTGCCACGGGGAACAGCAAGTTGGACTTCACGTGGTACCTGCGTCGTCAGTTCATGAAAGGCCAGCGCCGACACGAGGCACACGACCGCGTTGGGTGCCTTTGCCGCCACCACCGCGAGGTCGGGGTTGCTGAACTCCTTCGCGGACGCGAGGCGATAGAGTCCGCGCGTGAGCCGTACGAGCTGGCCGTCGGCGGCGAGCTGGTAGAGCGTCGCCGGATGGATGCCAGCGCCGAGTGCCTCGCCGGTACGCAGCGTGCCACCCCGCTGCCGGAACGCGGTGAGCGCCTTCTCGATGTTTCGCGTGCGAGCCATTCGGATAATATTAGTACCATCTGCGCGTATCTGGCAAGGATTTTATCCATGCAGAGTGGCAATTTGCCCCGAGCCACGGGAAACGGGTCCGGTTACGGCGAACGTCTGGGCGACGTCGTAGGTTGGTAGCCACAAGCCAATTCCATCGAAGCCGAGGAGTGTTTGATGTCCCGTCGAGGTCCCCGTGCCGGAGGCATCCGTGCCAAGCCCAACAACCGCATCCAGTTCGATTTCATGCTCGATGGCGTTCGGTATCGGCCCACGATCAAGCGGCCGCCAACCACACAGAACCTCCGGGCGGCGCGCGAGCGACTCGCCGACATCCGCCAGCGCATCCGCACCGGCACATTCTTCTTCGAGCAGGAGTTTCCCCCGTACCGGTTCCTGGGCCGGCTGATCGATCCGTCCCAGGTGCGCACCTGCGATCAGGTCTTCGACCAGTGCATCGCGCACTGCGAATCGCGATTCCGGCGCGATGACCTTGCGTGGGCGACTGTCTGCGGCTATCTACGCGTGCTCAATGGTCTCTGGCGGCCACGCATCGGAGCCCTGCCCTTTCTGCACGTCGACTACGTGACGCTCGCGCGCGTGGCCGACGGGTATCGGTGCCGGAAGAAGACCTTCAACAATTCGGTCAGCGTGCTGCGTCGCGCGTTCGCATTTGGCTACCGCAATCACCCCCAGCACATCAATCCTGCCGTGGGCCTACGCGGTTGCCGAATGGCGCGCAAGGACCGTATCCGACCGGACCCGTTTCGGATCGGTGAGGCCGAGCAATTGATCGCGGCGATTCGCGCGGACTGGGGCGAGGCACAGGCCAACTACGATGAGTTCCGGTTCTTCACAGGGCTCCGGCCCTCGGAGCAGATCTCGCTCACGGTGTCGGATCTCGATGCAGCACGCGGCACCCTAAGCGTGAGCAAGGCGCGCGTCGCGGGAGTTGATCGAGCGACGACCAAGACCGGCGTCCATCGCGTCTTCGAGCTATGCCCTCGCGCCCTCGCCGTACTACGGCGACAGCTCGCACTGCGCGAGCGATTGATTCGGGAAGGCGCCATTCGGCATCCGCACCTGTTCTTCACCGAAGATGGCTCGCCGTTCCGCTCAATCAAAGAGTCGGGTGCACGGTGGGCGAAGACCTTGGCGCGATTGCCCATCCGCCCGCGCCGGCCCTACTGCGCGCGCCATTCGAGCGTGAGCTGGAACCTGATGCTCGGCAAGAACCCGCTGTGGGTGGCACGGCAGCACGGTCGCACCGTGCGGACCATGCTTGAGGTCTACGCCGCGTGGGCGGAGGGTGCCGTCGAATCGGACGTGGAAGCAATGCGTCGCGCGATGGAGCTGCCCGTCGGCGACGTGCAAGGCCCCCGTCGTGGACTGTTCCGGCGACTAGTGCGGCGATGGCTTCCGGAGGTTAAGCTGGAACCGTCGGCGTCGAAGTCATTCAGGGTCTGGCACTGGATTTGGCACCAGGAACGCGGGGCTTGCACCTAAGCCCATGAGATCGAATAGGAAAGGATTGGCGGAGAGAGAGGGATTCGAATGTACAAGTTTGTGGTTCAACGCGGGTGGGCCCTCATCGGACTGGTCGCGCTATCCGCCGCACTGGCCGACGACATTGGTGCCGTCGCCGGCTATCACCGAACGGCCCACGGCATTCAGGGCACAACCACGCACGCGCACTTCGCTATAGACGTCTATGGTCCTGACATCCTGCGCGTGCACGTTGCCCGCCCCGATGACCCGCAGCATCGCGGCTATGCCCTCAAAGACGAGCGTATTCCAGACTTCAACGACTACACGGTGACGGATGCCGCCGGGATAGTGCGGATCCGTACGGCCCACCTGATTCTTGAGATACAGAAACGTCCAGACCTGCTTTTTACACTGAAGACCATCGCCGGAGAGGTGCTCAACGAAGATCTCGGCGGCACAGGGCTTGGGATTGCAGTGAGCGGTCACAAGATGACGGTCTACAAACGGTTACAAGAAGGGGAGCGGTTCATCGGCGGCGGTGAGGAACTCGGCGCGCTTGATCGGCGTGGCCAAATTCTCACCCTCCGCAACACCGATTACTTCCGCTATGACGACCCGCGCATCCCAATGCATGTCAGCATCCCTTTTTTCACGGGGCTGCACCACGGCCGCATCTACGGATTGTTCTTCAATAACTCGCATCGCTCGGTGCTGAATTTTGGCAGCTCGAACCGGCGCTTTGCCAGCTTTTCCTTCGATGGCGGGCCGATCGATGAATTCTACTTCGGTGGCCCGACGGTGCGCGACGTACTCGCCCAATACAGCGAGATCACCGGCCGGATGCCGCTGCCGCCCAAATGGAGTCTCGGTTACCAGCAGTCGCGCGCCAGTTACTTTCCCGACTCGCAGGTGAAGCTGATCGCGGACACCTTTCGTCACAAGCACATTCCGATCGATGGCATCACGCTAGATGCCGATTACCTGTGGGAATACCAACCGTTTCGCATTCACCCACAACGCTTTCCGGACATGAAAGGCCTGGTCCAACAGCTCGATGCCATGCGCATCGAAGTCACCGCGTCGATCAATCCGACCATCGCGATGGACCCCAGTTATTCGGTTTTTAAAAGTGGACAGGCAGGGAATATGTTCCTGCGCTACCAAGATGGCGAGCCGTACACCGTCGACATGGCGCCGAACGTCATCGAACTACCGGATTTCTCCAGCCCGCGGGTACGAGACTGGTGGATTGGCTATATGCAGTTGTATGCTGATCTGGGCATTCACGGCTACTGGAACGACATGAATGAACCGGCGATCGAAGGGCAGGCCATGCCCGACAACGTCGTGTTCGATTTCGATGGACAGAAAACCTCGCCACTCGAGGCACACAACACCTTCGGCTCCCTAGTCGCCCGGACCTCTTATGAAGCGGGCGAGCGCAACGATCCCACACGACGACCCTTCGTGTTAGTCCGCGCCGGCTTTGCCGGTGTGCAGCGCTATGCGGCCGTGTGGACCGGCGACAATCAGGCCAAGGATGAACACATCTTGCTGGGCGTGCATCTCACCAATCAGCTCGGCCTTTCTGGCGTGCCCTTCACGGGTGCTGACGTGGGCGGTTATCTTGGCGATGGCAACGGCGCCCTCTATCGTCGCTGGATCGAGGTCGCGGCATTTGCGCCCTATGTCCGCAGTCATCGGGAACAGTTTGCAGCGGCCAACGAGCCTTGGGCTTACGGCGAAGAAGCCGAAGGACTAGCCAAGGCCTACATCGGTCTGCGCTACCGACTCATGCCCTACCTGTATTCGGCATTCCGTGAGGCTAACGAAACCGGCCTGCCGATTGCACGTAGCCTTGCGATCGACGCCCCGTTTGAGGCTTCAGTCTATGCAACCAAGTTCCAGTACGAGTTCCTGTGTGGCCCTGCACTACTGATCAACCCCATGACCAGCAAGGAAACGTCGAAGACCACCTATCTGCCTGCCGGCATCTGGTATGACTTTTTCAACGATACGCCGCATCCGGGCGGCACAACGGTAACTGAAGATTACCCGCTCACCAAGCTGCCGGTATTCGTCAAAGGTTCTTCTATTATTCCGATGCAAGCGCTGGTCGAATCCACGCGCGACGATCCCGGCGCAGAACTGCTACTACACGTCTACGCCGGCACGGAACGTGCCAGCTACGTCTATTACGACGATGACGGACGCACTGTTGACTACCGCGCTGGTCACTACCGCAGCCAGACGGTGACGTATGATCCGGCAGCACAAACACTGCAGATCAGCGCACCCGAGGGTGACTTCGCCTCCTCTTTCCGTCGCATCCGCGTCGTCCTCCACGGCATGCCCGGCCTACACGATCTATCCGTCAATGGTACGGCGATGGCGCCGGTGATGGAGGCCGTGCAAGCCTTTGATCCGGTCGAAGCTATCGCAGACCTATACAATTGGGATCGGACCTATGCGGCCTCCCTGCGCGCGACGCAACGGATGCCAGAACTGCCCACCGTGACCGTCGAGGCGACACGAGCCACGGTGATTCACTGGGACCGATAAGACAGAGAGCGGCGCCCAACGCGCCGACCAAGGAGCCCGTATGCAGACACAGATCGCCCGCTCTCTCGCATCCCTCGCGGCGCTCACGGCGCTCGCGCTATGGTCCGTCGCAACGGCAGCACCGCCCGCACCGATCACGATTGATGGAAGTGCCAGCGGACGCCCCATGCCGCACTTCTGGGAACAGATGTACGGCTCGGGTCGCGCGATCCTGGCACTCAGGGACGACTACCGACGCGACCTGACGATCGTGCGCGAGGTCACGGATTTCCGCTACGTGCGATTCCACAACATTTTTGCAGATGAAGTGGGCATCTACGGTATCGACAAGGCCGGGCACCCCTACGACAACTATTCTTATGTCGATCAGATCTACGATGGCCTACTAGAGCGCGGCATCCGGCCGTTTGTCGAACTGAGCTTTATGCCGCAAGACCTCGCGGCCGACCGCAACGACCTGATGGGCTTCTGGTATCGACCCATCCGCTCCGAACCCAAAACCTACACGGCGTGGCGCGATTTTATCCAGCGCTTCGCGCAACATCTGGTCGACCGCTACGGCATCGAGGAAGTGTCGCAGTGGTATTTCGAGGTCTGGAACGAGCCGAATATCGGCTTTTGGGGCGGAATGCCCCACAAAGCAACCTATTACGAGCTCTACAAGCAGGCGGCATTGGGCCTCAAGGCCGTGAACCCGCGGCTACGGGTGGGCGGGCCCTCCACCGCACAGGCCGCCTGGGTGGGTGACTTCCTCACCAAGATGCATCAGGACGGTGTGCCAGTCGACTTCGCCTCGAGTCATATCTACGCAAACGACACGGCGCGCGATATCTTTGGGACCAAGGAGCAGATTCCGCGCGACCAGATGGTCTGCCGCTCCGTGCGCAAGGTGCACGAAGAGATCCAAGCCTCGCCAATGCCCAAGGTGCCGTTCATCCTCTCAGAGTTCAACGCCAGCTACGCCAATGAGCCCGACGTCACCGACACCGTCTACATGGGACCCTGGCTTGCCGACACCATCCGCCAATGCGACGGCTTGGTCGACCAAATGGCCTACTGGTCCTTTTCCGATGTGTTTGAGGAGCAGGGGGTCGTCAAGACGCCATTTTACGGCGGCTTCGGACTCGTGGCCGAGCGCGATATCCCCAAGCCCGCGCTCAATGCCTTCGCGCTACTGCACCGACTTGGCGACGTCCGCCTACCGGTTGAGGACGACGCGGTGCTCGCCACACGCCGCCCAGATGGCAGCCTCGTGCTGGCTGTGTGGAACTATGCGCCGCCGAATGGCAGCGGCCCAACTTACCACGGCCCGCTTGCGAACCCGCCTGCGCCGCGTCATTTCAGCCTCGACTTCAGTGGCGTCGCGGCAAGTGCACCGGTCACGATCCGACGCGTAGATGAAAATCACGGCAACGTCATCGCAACCTACGATCGGATGGGCCGCCCGGCCACACCGAGTCGCGCACAAATTGCAGAACTCAAGGCAGCTGCGGCATTAGCAGCACCCGAAACGGGCACGCTCACGGGTCGGCGCCTGGAATTGGACGTGCCCGCGCACGGCCTTGTGGTACTCGAAATCGCGCACTGAGCGCACATTCATCCTCGCCTAACCAAGGGTGGAACCCGCTCGACCGGTCTCACCCAGAGCCAGGTCCCCACCACTAAGACCCGGCGATCCATCCCGTTTTCTGCGCGTCGGCACGCAGTAGCGCCGAGTTTGGACGCCGGCGCTACAATTTAGGACTCTTCGCCGCCTTATGAATCGCCTTGCGGACACCGTCATAGGTGCCGCAGCGACATAAATTAGTCATCGCCGTATCGATATCGGTGTCGGTCGGATGCGCGATGCGATCCAGCAGCGCCACGGCCGAAAGAATCATGCCCGACTGGCAATAGCCGCACTGCGGCACACTCTCCTCCAACCACGCCTTTTGCACCCGATGCGAACGATCAGGCGATAGTCCTTCAATGGTCACGAGCGTCGCCCCAGCCGCCACTGCACTTACCGGCAGCACACAGGAGCGTATCGGCTGCCCATTCATCAGCACCGTACAGGCACCACAGACGCCGATGCCACACGAAAACTTCGAGCCCGTCAGCTTCAATTCGTCACGCAGCACCCACAGCAGTGGCGTATCCGCGTCAACGTCCACCTGATGTTCCTTCCCATTCACATTGAGCGTGATCATGCGCGGTTCCTCGAAGCTGCAAAGGTATAACCGAGTTTTGCCAACGGTAGCGTACGAATGCGAGTGCCCGTTGCAGCATAAATCGCATTGGCGAGCGCCGGCGCAATCGGGCCAGTACCCGGTTCCCCAATGCCTCCAGGCGCTGCGGTGCTCGGCACGATGTGGCAGTCCACCACCGGCATTTCCGCAATCGTTAAGATCGGGTAATCACTAAAATTCTGTTCACTGACTGCACCGTCCAGCAGCGTGATCTCCCCTCTGAGCACTGCCGACAACCCGAACACGAGACCACCGCGCAGCTGCGCCAATATGTTCTCCGGGTGCACCGCCACGCCACAGTCGATCACCGTCACGACCCGATGCAGCGTGACCGCCTTGCCTTGCATAGAAATCTCGGCAACTGACCCGATTACACTCCCGAAAGACGGAAACACCGCCATACCCAAATGTCGTCCCTTGCGCGGCTTGTGCCAACCGGATTTCTCTGCAAGCAAATCGAGCACAGCCAGATGCCTATGCGCTTCCTGGTGTTGCAGCAAAGAGCGACGATACGCATAAGGGTCGCGCTGCAGATGGTGCGCAATTTCATCGATGAATCCCTCGAGCATAAAGGGGTTGTGCGAATCATTAACGGCACGCCAGAAGCCGAAACGCACGCCAAAGTCCTTGTTCAGCCCCGTCACTCGAAAATTGGGAATCGAGTAGGAATAGGTCGTATCCCATACGCCGCCGGTATAAAACGGCGGACCCGGCCGGCTAAAGTCGGGCGCGGACGCGCTAACCACATTGCTCTCCAGCGAGGTGAGCGCGCCCGCGGCATCCAAGCTGGCGCGAAAGCGGATCGCTGCGGCCGGCCGATAGTAATCATGGGATAGGTCCTCCTCGCGACTCCAAATCAGCTTGACCGGGCGTCCGACGGCCTTCGCTGCCGAGGCGGCTTGGCCGACGTAATCGGCCTGCCCTCGCCGCCCAAAACCGCCACCCAAATACATCGAGTGCACCGTCACCTGCTCCTTCTGCAGGCCCAAAGCTGCGGCCGCTGCCGCTTGCGCCGCTTGCGGTGCCTGCGTACCACACCACACCTCGGCGGCATCGGCGGACACCCGCGCCGTGCAATTCATCGGTTCCATGCAGGCATGCGCCAGATACGGCACCTCGTAGACGGCCTCCAGCGTCATTGCCCCGTTCGCACGGGCCGACTCCACGTCACCGTCATTGCGCGCCACAGTGCCTGTTTCCGCAAAGCCACTGCGTAGCAATTGGGACACGCGCGCGCTGTCCATTCCGCCCAACTTGCCCTTCTCCCACTCGGTGGTGACCGCTTCCAATGCCTTTTTTGCCCGCCAATAGCTGGTGGCCACTACGATCAGCGCATCATCGAGCACTACCGTCGCCACATAACCGGCCTGGGATTTCGCCGCGCTGTCATCAAAGGCCTTGAGCTTACCGGTCAGGGTCGGTGCACCGCGTATGGCGGCGTAGACCATCCCCGGCAAATCAACGTCGATGCCGAACAGGGCGCTGCCGTCCAACTTGGGTGGCACATCCAGACGCTTGGGGGAATGACCGATCACTGTAAACGCAGCCACCTCCTTCAGCGCCGGGGTGGCGGGCGATGGGAGTTTGCCCGCCGCATCCGCCAGCGCCCCATAACGCAGGGTGCGTCCGGAGGCTTGGTGGGTAACGATGCTCTGCTCGGCACTACACTCGACGACCGGCACACCCCACTGCAAGGCCGCCGCTTGCACCAGCATTTCACGAGCTGCGGCACCAATACGTCGTAATTCTGGATACCAGCCGCGTACCGCAAAACTACCGGCCGTTACTTGCATATTGATCATAGGATTGTTGTAAAGCGGATCTGCCGGCGCATCCTCCACCCGCAGCTTGGCCCAATCACCAGACAATTCTTCCATGATCATCTGACACATGGCGGTGTGGCCGCCCTGCCCCATTTCCACGGCCGGCGCGACGATGGTGATCACGTCATCCGAGCCGATATGTATAAAGCCCGAGGGGGTGCGTGGCGACGCGGACTGCGCTGCGCGTGCAGTGCCGCGCGGCAGCACCAAGGACAGCATCAATCCACTCCCAACGAAAACCGAAGTTTTGAGAAAGTCGCGACGCGAGTTGAGACCCACAATAGGACTCTTGGTGTTAGACATACGGAGGGCTCCGAGCAAGTGGCCGGCACGAACGAGACACCAGCAATAGAGTCCAATTATACGGACCTACCCATGGCCTCGTATGGCCAATCCAGACACCAGAGGGAGGGATGCTCTCCGTCCAGTACATATTCGTCACAAAGAATCCTCGAAAACGCACCCGACCGTGCAGACGAAACACGGGCTTAACAATCCCACGAGAAGCCGTGCGCGAACGGCGGGCACAACCACCAGCGGGCAACCGCGTCGCACACACGCGCGCTGGCCTATACTGTGCAATCGACGCAGCGCCACGCGCAGCAGCACAAGGGCAAGCCTACATGCACCGACAAACGTTCACCCGCTGCCTGCGCCGCTGGGGCCTACCTCTGCTGGCATGGACGTGCGCCGCCGTAGTCAGTAGTACTGCCGCATTGGCCGTATCGACGAGCGCGGCCCTCCTGTACCCCAATGCGCCGCGTGGTCCGATCGTGGACGAACATTTCGGCACGCTGGTTGCCGACCCGTACCGGTGGCTAGAAGACCTTGATAGTTCTGCCACCCGCGCGTTTCTCACCGCTCAGGATCAACTGACCCAACGCGTGCTGCAGGACCTGCCGGCACGTGAGGGCTTCCGGCAGCGGTTACAGGCGCTCTATCACTACGTGCGCTACGGAACCCCATTTACCGCCGGCGGAACGGTCTTCTATACGGTCAATACCGGCTTACAAAATCAGGCGGTGTTGTACCGATCGGATGCCCAGAACCAGGCGCCCCAACCGGCACTAGACCCTAATACCCTGTCCGCCGATGGCCACAGCGTCGTGATCGGGTACGTACCGAACCACGATGGTAGCCGCCTCGCCTACGGCGTCTCAGAGGCAGGCTCGGACTGGACTGAGTGGCGGATCCGCGATTTGGCTAGCGGCCAGGATCTGCCCGATCGACTCCGCCATACCAAATATTACGCCCCGGTCTGGAGTCGCGACGATAGTGCTTTGTACTACAGCGCATTTCCGGCCCCGAAGGCTGGCGAGGAACTGGCTGCGGAAGATCTAGACAACGCCGTGTACACCCACGTCATCGGTCAAGTATCAGCCGCCGATCAGCGCCTGTTCGGTGACCGCGACCACCCGGACCGACAGTATCAACTGGCCCTCTCGGAAGACGGCAAGTACCTAATCCTGTCGATCGGCGAAGGCGAGGTCGGCGACAAAGGACTAGAGGACATCCTCCTCCTCGACACCAGCACGTACGCAGCCACGCCAATAGCAACAGGGTTCGGCGCCGCTTACGTGTATGCCGGTAGTGATGAGGGCCTGCTCTACTTCGTCACCACCGATCAGGCGCCGAACGGACGCGTCATTGCGGTCAATCCCAATCAACCGGAACGCACCAATTGGCGCGAGATCGTCCCCGAGTCCGCGCGCGAGGCTATCACCGTCAGCGAACCGGCGGTGAGTGTTATCGGCCATCAACTGATCGTGCAACGACTGCACGACGCGCACAGTGCCGTGGCCATCTATGATCTGGCTGGCCACCTGCGGCAGACGATCAAACTACCCGGCGCCGGATCCGTCTCTGGCTTGATCGGTCGCGCTACGGATGCCAGTGCCTACTTCGGTTATACCGATCCCCTGACGCCACTCACCGTCTATCGTTACGACGTTGCCCACAATCAAGTAACCCGCCTGCGCACGCCGCACCTACCCTTCGATCCAACAGCCTTCGTTAGTGAACAGGTTTTCTACCCGGGCATGGATGGCACACGCATCCCAATGACCTTAGTGCACCGTAAAGGGCTGCGGCTGAATGGCAAGAATCCAACGCTGCTATACGCATACGGCGGCTTTGGTATACCGGAGTTGCCGCATTTCGCTGCCGATCGTATTGCCTGGCTCGAGAAAGGGGGGCTTTACGCCGTTGCCAACATCCGTGGCGGCGGTGAGTACGGCGAAAGTTGGCACCGCGCAGCGATCAAAGAGCACCGGCAGGTAGCATTCAATGATTTTCAGGCGGCAGCGGAATGGTTGATCGCTCAGCGCTACACCCAAGCCTCACGCCTTGCCATTCAGGGCGCCTCGAACGGCGGGTTGTTGATGGGGACCAGCATCACCCAGCGCCCCGCTTTGTATGGCGCAGTCATCGCCAAGGTAGGCGTGATGGATATGCTGCGTTTCGATCGGTTCGGTCAAGGCGCCGGTTGGACGGGCGACTTTGGCTCGCCACAACAGGAAGCGGAGTTCCGCGCCCTGCTGCGTTACTCGCCCGTGCATAACGTCCGCAACCAGGTGGCCTACCCCGCCACGCTCATCGTGACCGGTGATCACGACACGCGCGTCTATCCCGCCCACTCGTTTAAGTTTGCAGCAGCGCTGCAGGCCGCCCAGTCAGGGCCAGCGCCCATCCTGCTGGTGCTAGAGAAAGCTTCCGGGCATGGCGGCGGACCGAACGTCTCGCAGGCCATTGCGCAAAATGCCGATATCTACGCTTTCCTATGGAAGGTACTGCACAACAAGCGATAAGCGCCCGACACACCGTTGGTGGCCCATGGCGGCTGCATAGGCGCATGAAAGCGACGACACCCTCCCTTGCCAGAGCGTCCCTTCAGGGCGCAAAGATGCGGCCCAACATCCGGCACGTACGCAACCCACTCGGTAGAGCGCGCCGGCCAAATCGCCACCGATATCGGCTATCGCTCGATCCGCCACTTCTGTGCCATACGGGAGTGTCATGAAGCCATGGATCATGCCCAGATAGCGCCGACTGATCACGCTTACCCCCGCTACGCGCAACGCATCCGCATAGGCTTCAGCCGCATCGCGCAACACAGCGCATTCGCAAGTAATGATGCTCGCAGACGCAAGCCCAGCAAGAGTCAACGCACGCGATGGCGCCGCCAATGGGTTCTGTGTATCTGCGGGATTTGACAGATAACATTCCCAAAACCACTGCATGATCTGCGCCGAGACCCTATACCCCCGAGCGAACTCCGCATAGGATGCAGTGCTGCAGGACGCATCCAACGCCGGAGACATCAGCGCCTGAAAACGAATCTCTGGCCCTTTGCGCGTGCGAGATAATAAGGCGAGCGCAGCGGCAAGGTTTCCGCCGGAACTGTCACCGCGCACAGCAACACGACTCGCATCAATTCCCAGCGCGGCCGATCGCGCGACCAGTTGCGTCAACGCGGCATAACAATCCTCTAGGGGACCGGGAAATTTGGTCTCCGGCGCCAATCGATAGTCTACCGAAGCCACCACCGAGTTCGACGCAAGCGCCAGTGATCTACACAGGTGGTCGTGACTGTCGAGGTCGCACAGCACCCACCCGCCCCCGTGCATAAAAACCGTCAGGGGTAAGGGCCGCACACTAATCGGGTAAGACAGCCGCACATTAATAGCACCAGCAGGCCTAGCGATTCTAATGTTCTTTACTTCGTCCAGCCTAGCAGGCGCCAACGGCGCCGCCATCGTGGCAGCGTTTTACCCGTCACGGACCGACAATCAGGCCAAAATTATTGTGTCGCCTATCACGCTTCCGCCTAGAGCTTCGGCCTGATCACTTGCACTAGCTGCCGCGACCCAACGATCGCGCGAGCACGCGGCGCTGGCATGACCCAACTCCCGACCGGCGCGATGGCCTGCATAGACCGCGTGCGCGATTAGCGCCGGCTGATCACAATCACCGATCGCCTGAATACGACGGTGTTCTGGTGGGTCCTCGCCGACCAGTGCACGATAGAGTGTTTCATCAGGCTCCCGTGAGGTGACGACCACCAGCGCCGCACTCGGCAGGGAGGACGGCGCGCCGGTATAAACGCACGCCAGTTGCACCGCATCGGCCGTTGCCCCAACCACCATCTGACAGACCTGTATGGCAACGCCCGCTGACAACAACTGCTGTTGGGTCGCTTCCTGCTCGCCCGTGTAGTGGCTCCACGCGCCCGCCCGACTCTCGGTGGTGACGTAGTGCACCTGGCAGCCTGCGCGCGCCAACAGCAAGGCCAGCACCGGGCCTAAGTAGTAGTGATCGTCGTCGTAAACCACGACCACGCCGGATGGGCAGCGCCCGCTCATTAGATCATCGGGCGTGTAGACCGGCATCCGCAGTTCGGGCAACGCACTGCTATGGGTCCGCCCGCGCCCATCCCGGCGCCAGACCGCACCCGTCGCAATGATCACGTGGTCCGCGCCGAAGTCACGGACAGCCGACGCGCTCAGGGACTGACCGAGATACAACGACACACCGGGCAAGCGCTGCAACTGACCGAGGCGATAGTCGCGCACACGGATCCACTCACCCAAGCCCGGCAGGCGAGACTCCTTGACGACCCGACCACCTACTTCACTCGCAGCATCGGCAAGCGCGACCTCGAAACCACGCCGTGCCAATGTCAGCGCCGCCTCCAGCCCGGCGGGACCTGCACCCACGACCAGCACGGTACCCTCGCCATCCCGTGGCACCCGTTCCGGGTGCCAACTGGAACGCCATTCTTCGCCCAGCGTAGGATTCTGGGTACACCGCAAGGGGGCACCCCTATAGTTGTGCGCGTAACAGATATTGCAGCCGATGCACTCGCGAATATCCTCGGTGCGATCCTCACGAATTTTGGTCGGCAAAAAGGGATCGGCAATCGAAGGCCGGGCTGCGCCAATAAAATCCACCACACCGGTGCGCACCAATCGCAACATCGTGTCCGGAGAAGTGAACCGCCCCACGCTCACGACCGGACGATTGACCAATGCACGCAGGCCGGCAATCTTGTGCTCAAAAGACGCTTCAGCGACAAAGCGCGACGTCGCCATCTCTTCGCCGTAATAATCGGCCACCACGAAGTCCCAAAGATCGGCCAGCGGACCGATCTCTTCGAGCAAAGCCTTCGATTCCTCGCTCGACAGATGCGCATCGCCGTGCCCATCCGCCGAATAGCGCACCGCGATCGCACAGCGATCACCGACTGCGTCACGTGTCTCTTCCAGTAATTCCCGAAACAAGCGCGCGCGATTCTGCAGCGAGCCGCCATATTCATCCGTGCGGGTATTCAGGGAGCGCGAAAGGAATTCCGCTACGAGGTAGCCATGGGTCGGATACACATACACCACATCAAAGCCCGCCGCGCGCGCACGCAAAGCCGATTCGCGATGCCACCGCCGAAAGGCACGAATGTCCCGCCGGTCCATGCGACGGGACTGCCAAGGCTCAGTCCGAGCAGGCATGGAGGACACCCCGATGGAAGGTAGCCGCGAAGCGAGGTTCGCGACAAAGCTGCCGCCGTGCCACAACTCAATACCCGCGAGCGACCCCGCCGCATGCACAGCCTCCGTCATGAGCGCCAGGTTGCGAACATCGTCCGCGTCCCAAAGCGCCGCAAACGGATGGGGGTGGTCGTCCGAACTGGGGTGAATGGAGCAGTACTCGGTACAGACGACGCCCCAACCGCCCTGCGCCTTCATGCCGCGCATCGCAGCCAGCGTTTGCGGCAGCGCATGACCCATGCCCGTGCAGTGCGGCACTTGATAAAAGCGATTGGGTGCCGTCACCGGACCTATCCGCACAGGCTCGAACAAAGCGTCATAACGAGATGTCGCCATCTTAGCTCCCAGTGCGCACTGTCCGTATTGCCAACGGCTTTACTTCAAGTAAGTGTACGAGAACTGGGAACAAATGGAGAGTTGTATGTCCGCCAGACCCGAACACGCATCACGGCGGGTCCGTCGGCGCGCCGCACCGCTCGCGCCACCGTATCGCGGCCCCCATGACGTGCAATTTAGCCCCTACGATCCACTGGTCAATCAGAGCGTAGAAATACTGATTGACGGCGCATTCGAACTCTTGGCTACATCTGGCGCTGCCTTTGAAGTCGGCTCAGAAGCGCTGGATATCTTGATTGCGGCAGGCTTCACCGCGACTGCAGACGGCGTGGTTTACATGCCGCGTGATCGAGTCAAAGCAGCGCTGGCCAGCACCGCGAAATCCACACAACTCTGGAATCGGGACGGCACCGCGTCGATCACGCTCGATTGCCATCACAGTTGGTTCCTGCCCGGCATGACCTGCATTCGCGTCTATGACCGCGCAAGCGGGTTACCCAGATCCAGCACCGCAGCAGACCTCGCCGAGATTACCCGCGTGGCCGATGCACTCGTCAACATTGATGCCGTCTGTGTCGCCTGCAAGGACATCGAGAACTCAGATTGGCCGGGCGAATTAGGCGAGTTCATCACACTGGTCCAGAACACCAACAAGCCGCTGGAGTTTTTGTGTGAACAACCGGCAACATTCCGTGCAGTCATTGAAGTTGCCGCCCTCGTTCGTGGTAGCCACGCGGCGCTGCGAGCAAAGCCCTATTTCCTGCAACTGGTCACCCCCTTACCGCTGAACTACCACGCGGCACATACCGACCAAATCATCGATGCAGTGCGCGCCGGCATTCCTGTGAGTGTCGGCACCCTGCCCATTGGGGGCGCATCGACGCCAATCACCACTGCAGGCAGCATCGTCAACAGTCTCGCCACTGATTTCGCTGCCATGGTGCTCGCGCAGACCGTCCTGCCCGGTGCATTCTGTATCGGCAGTTCCGACGTCTGCTTCATGGAACCGGCCACCGGTGGTATCGGCAACCCCGCACAGACCGCGCTGGCGGACATGATGATGTGTCAAATCCGACGCCGCCTCGATCTACCATCGTTCACGGGTGCGGTCGGCTACTCCTCCGCACGGCGCTTCAATGAGGATGCGGTCGCCGAAATCTCGCAAACAATGATGCAGGCTTTTTATAGCCGACCCACCACCATGGATTACCTCGGCTCCTTGGACCAGGGCCTGACGTATTCCCTCCATGCCTTGCTCTTGGCCGATGACATCGCCGGCTTGTTACGCACACTCTGGCGTGGTGTACGCATCGACGGGGACATGATGGCGCTCGATCTGGCCAAACTGGTCGGCCCGCGCGGCAATTATCTGGCGCACCGGCATACCGTCGACCATTGCCGCGAAAACCTGTGGCCTAGCCACTACTTTGGACCGAGCCTCCCGTTAAGCTCGGACCTGCGTCCCGATGCCGATTTAAGCGCACGCATAGAAGCCGACCTATGCCGGATTCTCGAAGAGCACCACCCCGCCCCCTTAGAATCGGGTCTCTTGGCCCAGATCGAAGCCGTGCGCGCGCGTTTTGCGGCGCAGATAGCCGCCTGAACGCCACAGCATTCCGTCACTGCCGCGCCAAGCGGTGCGGCAGAGGCCGAGTGTTACCCTGTGCCGGCGGTCAAAAAACACTATAATCGGCAGCCATCCACGGAGTGGCCGAGCGGCCGATCACCCAGTGCTGACAGTGCCAAGCAACGATAACAACATCCAAGGCGGCCTTTGGCTTGCATACGAGCCGCCGTGCGTGCCCCACGCGCTGGCTGCCAACCGTAGCCACATGGGTATTGCCGTTTTCTCCCGCCACCTGCCATGAAGACACCAAAGCAACTGCAGCCGCTGATCGATGAGGGCATCGTGGATCGAGTGGTCCGCCAGCTCAAGAGCGGCAAGGAAGCCTCGGTCTATGTCGTGGCCTGCGGCGCGGAATTGCGCTGCGCCAAGGTCTACAAAGACGCCGAGCATCGCGGCTTTCACAAGCTTGCCCAATATCAGGAAGGCCGCAAATCTCGCGGCAGCCGGGATGCGCGCGCCAAGCAGAGTCGCGGGCGACATGGCCGTGAGGTGGAAGAAGCGGAGTGGAAAAATGCGGAAGTCGATGCACTGTATCGTCTGGCCAATGCTGGGGTCCGCGTACCCGTCCCGCACGGGGTCCATGAGGGCGTGCTGCTGATGGAGTTGGTGTGTGATGCGCAAGGACGACCCGCCCCGCGCATCAACGAAGTAGAGATGACCGATGAGCAAGCCATTGCCTGGCACGAGTTCATGATCCTACAGATCGTGCGGGCACTCTGTGCCGGCCTGATTCACGGTGATCTTTCTGAGTACAACGTGTTGGTGGACAGCCACGGCCCGGTGATCATCGATTTACCGCAGGCGGTCAACGCCGCGGGCAATAACAATGCTTTCGCAATGTTCGAACGGGATGTCAACAATATGCGCGCCACCTTCGCACGGGCCGCTCCGGCCTTGGCGGAAACGCAATATGCCCGTGAAATCTGGGCGCTGTACGAAGCCAACCTGTTGACGCCAGAGCGACCGCTCACTGGACTTTTCGTAGACGACGCAGGGCCGGCCGACGTGGCGGCAGTGCTCGCCACGATCGAGGACGAGCGCTTTGCCGCCGAGGCCCGCGCGCGCTACCGCCTCGAACTCGAGAACTAAGTCACACCGCAACGATGCGGCCGATCTCTTCTGCCCAATTTAGCGGCGCACGTTTAACGACCGCCCGGGGCCGGCGACCGTACGGCCCCGACTCTTCACGCCACTGCCCTGGGCACCGGCCAGCCCGTACAGCACATCGATCTGGCTATCCAGCACGCTCGACTGCGCACCGAGCTCATCGGCGGCTGTGGCGGTTTTCTCAGCGCTCACCGCGTTTATCTGCGCGGCTTTCTCGACCTCACCGACAGCGCTGTGTACTTGCTCGATACCGAGTGCTTGCTCGCGCGCTGCATTGGCGATATCCGTGACCAACGCATCGGTAACAGCCACCTTAACTACAATCTGTTCCAGAAAAGCGCCCACCTCAGAGGTACAAGCGGTGCCTCGAAAGCTACTGGCGATCGCTACGTCAATCTTGGCCGCCGTTTCACGTGCTGCCCCGGCACTACGTTGCGCGAGCGACCGCACCTCATCCGCCACCACGGCAAAGCCCGCACCGGCCTCGCCTGCTCTAGCCGCCTCCACCGCCGCGTTCAATGCCAAGATATTCGTCTGAAACGCTATTTCATCAATATTCTTCAAAATCTTGGCGACATCTGCGCTGGACATATCAATTTCTTGCATCGCGCTTTGCAGCGCACGCATCGACTCGGTGGCGTGTTGCGCGTACAAGCGCGTATCGGCCGCTAGAGCCTGCGCCTTGCCGGCGTTCTCAGCCGTGGCGCGAATCATGCTCGACATCTCCTCCAGCGACGCGCTCGTCGCCTGCGCCGACGCCGCCTGCTGACCCGTCGTCGCGGAGAGATTCTGGCTAGACGTCGTCAGCTCAATGGCCGTACTGCGCAGACGCCGCGCACTATCGGACAGCTGCGACACGACCGCACCGATTGGCCGTATGACTTGGGCAAAGACCCCAAAATACAAGCCGACAACGGCTAACAACGCCAGACAACACAAAGAAATAAGCAGTCCAAACAGCAGATAGCCGTACCGTACCTGTTGGTCGAGCGTCTGCTGGGTGCGCGCGTCTAGCAAGGCAAAGAACGCGTCGATTGGCGCCATAATGCGCGCCTTTGCCGCGTGATAGGCCGGGCTGTGCATCCACTGCACGGCTCGTTGCTGATCCGGTGGACCCACCTGCGTATACCGGCCATCCGCTGCCCGGTAGCGCCCCTTCATCGCGTTCATCGCTTCGGTCTCAATACGGACCAGTCCGTCCGAATTGGCCTGGGCTTCTTGCAGCTTGGCGAACTCGGCCTGCGCAAAACCTTGCGCCTTCATCAGCGACTGTAGCGACGCACGCGCCCCGTCAGGCCGTGGCTTGGTATCGCTGGCCGCCAGGAAGTCCCAGTAGATGCGCTCGTAATGTGCAGGGCGGGGCGCCTCACCATTGCGAATTGCGAGGACTGCCCAGTATTGGGTCTCGTAACGCGGGTCGCCCGTGACCACATAGGTCCGAGCCAAACGGGTCAAGTCGTCTGAACTTTGCCGCAACTCGGTCGCTAAGGCCTGCGACTGGAATCGATTATTTTGCGCTGCAACAATTCTGCGTTGATTGACCACCATCAACACCGTAACCAGCGTTATCAGCAGCACAAACGCGGCCACAACACCCAGCGCTAGTTGCGTATTCTGTCCAAGACTGCGCTGTTTATGCATGCATACCACCGTTCCACCCAGCGCACACGCGCGTCAATCTAACGTACGTTGCAGCATCCGCACAATCCATCCCATACGGACACCCCTACGCATGGCGGTGGCCTCCTGTGCGCAACCGAACCGAGAAACGGTGTGGCGTCATCCGTAGGCGCCGCGGCCCGCTCCGGGGGTCGGCGCCGAATCCCGCTCGCTGCGCCCAACCGATCGGTCTGCCGGTATCGGAGATGACAGTAGCCACCCGTCAGCCTAGGATACGATGATCTCGTTCCAAGCGAGAAAATCCGCCGGCGGCATTTCCCGCCGTGGTCCGCCATCACTGGAGCCTTTGTGAGCAAACATAAGACCAAAGCCAAAATTGGCGGCGACGTACTCGCTGACGTCAAAGAACATCACGCGATCGAACAGCACTGGCATTACACCGGGCGCAGCAAGCCACGAAAACCGCCCAAACAGTACAAATACGTCGAAGAGCTTGCCCACCTGCAGTCGGAACTCATCAAGCTTCAGGAATGGGTTCGGGTACGCAAGCTGCGCGTGGCGGTGATTTTCGAAGGCCGGGATGCTGCCGGCAAAGGCGGCGTGATCAAACGCATCACCGAAAGTCTGAACCCACGCGTGTGCCGCATTGTCGCCCTCGGGACCCCCAATGAGCGCGAGCGCAGCCAATGGTACTTCCAACGCTATGTACCGCACTTGCCAGCCGCTGGCGAAATCGTACTGTTCGATCGTAGTTGGTATAACCGCGCTGGCGTCGAGCATGTGATGGGTTTTTGCACCGCCGACGAGTACAAAGAGTTTCTGCGCTCATGCCCCCTGTTCGAAGACATGTTGGTACGCTCGGGCGTCATTCTGGTCAAATACTGGTTCTCCGTCAGTGATGCCGAACAAGAACGCCGCTTTCAGGAACGGATTCAAAACCCCATCAAGCGTTGGAAATTGAGTCCGATGGACCTCCAGTCGCGCCAACATTGGGTCGAATATTCCATGGCGAAAGACGCGATGTTCGAAGCCACTGACCGAAAAACCACGCCATGGCACGTGGTCGAATCAGACGACAAGAAGCGCGCCCGCCTGAACTGCATCGCCCATTTACTGCAGCAGGTGCCGTATGAGGAGATGAGCCCGGCCGACATTAAGGTGCCGCCTCGACAAAAAGATACGGGCTACAAGCGTCCGAAAATGTCCACGCAGCGCTTTGTCCCGAGCATCTACTAAAGCGCCTATAATCCAGCCCTACGGACATAGATGGTGTGTCCGTAGGCGCTGCGTAAACGACGATGCCATCGCAGCGCAGTGAAACCCCATGCAGCTACTCGCACCCTTCCACTTGGCTATTCCAGTCCACGATCTCCACGCCGCACGCGCGTTCTATGGCGCGCTGTTCGGCTGCCCAGAAGGTCGCAGTGCGAGCACTTGGATCGACTTCAACCTGTACGGTCACCAACTCGTGGTGCATCTGGACCACTCCGCCCGGCCAGCGCTGGCAACCACCAACCCGGTGGACGGACACGACGTACCGGTACCGCACTTCGGCGTCGTCCTGCCATGGACCGACTGGCACCACTTAGTCGCCCGCCTGCACGCTGCCAAAGCCCAGTTCGTCATCGCGCCTCACATACGGTTCAAGGACCAGATCGGCGAACAAGCGACCTTCTTTCTTTACGATCCCTCCGGCAACGCCCTGGAGTTCAAATCGTTTCAAGATCCGTCCCAGCTGTTCGCGCACTGAACGCAGCGAGCGGATCTCCAAGGGGGATAATTGTCTGCCGTCGCGGCCACGCAAAGGAGTTGGCATGTACAGACGAACGCATTGTAGGATCCTACTGAGCGCTGTGACGCTGACGTTGAGCCTGCTCACATCGGCAACCCTCCGGGCGGCGCCTTATGTCTACGCGCACCATCCGGTCTCGACCGCGATCCCCGCCGCCCAAGCAGCCTTCGACCGCGGCCTCACCTTGCTTTACGCCTATCAGAGCGAGGAAGCGCAAAAGGCCTTCCGCACCGCTGCCCAACTTGACCCGCAGCTGGCGATGGCCTGGTGGGGTATCGCACTGACGCTAGGCCCGGACTTCAATACAGCACCAGAGTTGGCCTCCACGCAGAAGGCCGCCGCCGCTATTGCACGCGCACGACAACTCGCTGCAAAACACACGAGCGTAGCCGAGCGTGACTATATTGAGGCCTTGGCACCGCGCACCAGTGGCGAGGCCCAGCCGGATTTCGACCAGTTAGCCTTGCACTACCGTGATGCGATGCGTGCCTTGATGGCGAAGTACCCGAAGGACGCCGATGCCGCAGCACTGTTCGCCGAGGCGGCCATGGACGTGCACCCGTGGCGTTTGTGGTCGTCCGACGGGCAACCCAGCCCCGGCACCCAAGAGCTGGTTGAGGCCATTGAGCGCGGACTGCAATACGCGCCCCATCACCTCGGTCTCTTACATTTTTACATCCATGCCGTAGAGGCCAGTACAACGCCAGAACGGGCATTGGCAGCGGCCCGCCAACTGGCCGCGCTACACATGGAGCCCGCGGCCACGCATCTAGTGCATATGCCCGCCCATACCTTTCTGCGCGTTGGTGACTGGGACGCTGCGATCCGCGCCAATGAGCACGCGGTGCACGATGCGGTCGATTTTAAGGTCAGCGCCGATCCTTCGGTCCACCAGGCTTGCGCGCATTGCTTGGGGTTCCTCAGTTACGCCTACAGCATGTCCGGTCAGTCGGCTGAAGCGCTGCGTACCGCGCAAATTTTGTTCGATCTGCTGGGGGATCCCACGACGCTGATCAACGTGCTCGCCCGCTTTCACCGGACAGCGCAATTGCAGGCGATGCCAGAACCCACCGCAGCGCACGAAACCGATGGACGCGACCTGCACACCACGCTCGCACTCTGGCACTACGGTCGCGGCATTGCAGCACTCGACAGCGGCGATCTGACCACCGCTGGCGTCGAACTAGAGGCCCTCGATGCGCAGAGCGCGCAGGCCAAACCCGCCCCTACCTTCGCCGATACACCGAATGTAACGCAGGTCTACGACCAGCTCGGTGTAGCAATCGATGCGGCCCAGCGCGACGTCGCGCATCACCTCCTGACCGGTCGGCTCGCAATCGCCCACGGCAACTTGTCCATCGGCGTATCGGAGTTCACGCGTGCGGTGGCGGTCCAAGAATCCGCCCAATACGGCGAACCCCCTTTTTGGCCTTATCCGGCACGCAACCTGCTAGCCGCTGCGCAACGCAAGCTCGGTGATCGGGCAGGCGCTGAACGCGTCTTGCGCGAGGGGCTCCTTCGCGTGCCCCATGATCCGGTTGCGCTCACCGCGCTGCGCGCGCTGCTCAACGAGAGTGGTCGCGTCGCGGAGGCGGCCACGCTCGCAACAGAACTACAGAGCCTATCGGCCCACGCGGACGTGCCGTTTGATTTAGACCCCTTGTAGGCACTGCGCCACGGGGACCCGTGCCATGCCGCAGGCCAAACCCCGGCTCGGCTTGCGCAGCCGCGTGCACGGCATCATGCTGTGCGCGTCGGTACCGCACCGTAGGCAACGGAGTCAGACCCTCATGAAGTGCAGGCAAGCCTCTAGCCCGGCCCGGCGGATCTCCGCGGACGAAGCCGCCGCCCTCGTGACTTCGAATTCCTGGCTGGACTATGGCGCCTGCCTCAATCAGCCCACGGCGTTCGATCGTGCGCTGGCCCGGCGAGTCGGCGAGGTCGAGAACGTCAAAATCCGCTCGACGCTGTCGTTGCGCCCGCGCGCCGTGATCGAGGCGGATCCGGATGGGCGCAGTTTTCATATGTTCAGCTGGCATTTTAGCGGCCTAGACCGGCGTTATCACAACGCGGGGCGCTGCCACTATTCGCCGCTCAATCTCGGCGAGGTGCCCGACTACTACCGACGTTTTCTGGACCCAATTGACATCACGGTTCTGCAGGTCTGTCCCCCTGATGTAGAAGGCCGGTATAACTTTGGCCCAACCCTCCTCTGGTACCGCGCCTTGATCGAATCGTCGCGCTGCGTGATCGTCGAGGTATCCCCCCACTTACCGCCGGTGAAAGGTGATGATTGTTTCATCCACGCTAGCGAGATCGACTACTGGATTGAGGGCGACAACGAAGCGCTGGCGCAACTACCGAACCCGCCGCCAAGCGACGCCTGCCGGCGGGTCGCACAACTCATCCTCGGAGAGCTGGAAGATGGCTCCTGCCTACAGATCGGCATTGGCGGCATGCCCAATGCCGTCTGCTCCTTACTCGCCGACAGCAGCATCCAAAACCTTAGCATCCACACCGAGATGATGACGGACGGGCTGGCCGCACTCTACCAAGCCGGCAAGATCACTGGCATGCATAAGCGCATTGATGTCGGACTCAACGTCTACACCTTTGCGCTTGGCTCCACGTCGCTTTACCAGACACTCGAAGGCAATGACGCATTTTCAATCCGGCGCGTGGACTACACCAATGCACCAGAAATCATTCAAATGAACGACCGCGTGGTGTCGATCAACAACACCACACAGATTGACTTGCAGGGGCAGATCGCCTCCGAGTCACATGGTCATCGCCATATCAGCGGCACGGGTGGCCAGTTGCAGTTCGTACGTGGGGCCTATGCCTCCCGTGGCGGCAAAGCGTTTGTCTGCCTGACCTCGACCTACGAACGCCACGGTGAACGTCGCAGTCGGATTACGCTCGACCTGACTGCGGGCAACATCGTCACGACGCCGCGCAGCGACGCCATGTACATCGTGACCGAATACGGCATGGTCAACCTCAAAGGCAAGTCCGTTCCCGAACGGGCCCGCGCCTTAATCGGCCTTGCACATCCAGACTACCGCGAGGGGCTGGAACGACAAGCTTACGAGCGTCGATTGCTAGCCCGTGGCGTTTGGTTTTAGTCGATCCAGCGTAGGCAGAGCCCCGTGCCACGGCACGCATCCGCATACCCGCATTGCCTGTATGATCGCTCGCGAAGAACACCACCGCCTTGCCACTTGCGCGGCGCACCGAGAATGACCCATGGGCGTTGAGCAAAGCTCTACTGCAACGGATACCAAGGATGCTGGCGAATTTGGTGCATGGCGCAGTGCGATGGCCGCCTCGCTGCGGGGCAACGCAGGCACCGACGTGCCCTGTGGCGACTGCGTCGGCTGCTGTAGCTCGTCCTGGCCGGTAGCACTGCGCGCAGAGGATGACAATCTGCGCGAGGCAATCCCCGCCGAATTTCTGCTCAACGTACCCAATGCCCCCCCCGGCGTACGCTACTTAGGCTATCGCGCGGACGGTACCTGTCCGTTGCTGACACACCATCGCTGCACCGTGTACGCGCGACGGCCGCAGACCTGCCGCGACTTCGATTGTCGCCTCTTTGCCGCAGCAGGCATCGAATCTGCTGGGCCTGGCAAGCCACTCATCGATCAACGCATCAAGGCTTGGCGGTTCCGCTATGCCCATGCAGACGACGAACGCGCGCACCATGCAATCCGTGCAACCGCCGCTTTTCTCGTTGCTGCAAAAGAGCACATGCCGAGCCTGCGCCTCCCTAGGTCCGCCGTTGCCATCGCTGGCATCGCCTTCAAAGCACATACGGTCTTCCTCAACAACGAGCACCACGACCTGTCCGTCGAGGCCCTAGCCCATCAAGTCCTCGCTGCAGCCGGCGCGTTCGACCGCAGCAGCAGCAGCAACTAAACCGCACCGACTGATTACGCGCCTACGCGACCTTGCACCCACAGCGCATAGTTAGGTGCACACCGCATCTTCCCGTCGCCGTGACGTGCGGATCACACCCAAGGGCTGCAAAAATCGCTTATTTCTTTAAACATCCAAACCGCTAGTGTTACCCTACCCACCCAATCTCCATAAGGAGTCTCTATGACAATGTCCTTTCGCCACTTCTCGCTGTTGTGTTTGATCATGGCGGCAAGCCCTGCTTATGCCGATTCCACCCCCCCCGTGGAACACACCTGGCTGGGCGCCAGTCAAGGCGGGTTGCTGCTGGCTAGCGGCAACACCTCATCGACTTCCTTGAATGCCAAACTGGACTTATCGCGCCTCGACGGACTGTGGACCAACACGGTTTTTTTCGGCGGTTTATACGGCAAGACCAACGGCATCCTGAATGGCGAACGGATTGAAGGTCGCTACCAGCTCAATCACACGATCAACACGAAAACCTTTTGGTTCACCAGTGTCGATGCGGTGCGGGATCAGTTCAGCGGTTTCGCCTACCAGGCTACGGTAGCGGGCGGCGCAGGCCGTCACCTGATCGATAATGACAAGACTGATCTCTCAGTGACCGTCGGCGTGGGCTACCAACGCCTCACTCCCGAGCAACTGGTCAAAGACAGCACCGGCGCCGTAATACAGCGCATTACCGAAACAGCAACCGGCAATATCGTCGGGACCTTCGGGCTTAAGTACGATCGCGTCCTGACTGCATCGACCAAACTCGGCAATAAACTCTTCGTGACCTCGGGTTCCGCCGACACCGCAGTCACCAACGACCTCGCCCTCACCGTCAGCATGAACGCGCGCTTGGCTCTGAGCGCCGGCTACGGGGTGCGTTACAACACAGCGCCCGCTTCCGGCGTGAAGAAACTCGATCAAGTGACCAGCATCAACGTCGTCTACAAGATCCAATAAGACGGCCGACACAAGATGGCCTTACCGCGTATCGCGCGCTAAGGCCATCGCCGACTCAACCAAATACGCGACCGAGCGCCGCGTCGATCGCCGCGGTAATATTATCGATATCGGCCGGCGTAGCAATCAGCGCCGGACTCAAGCACAACGTGTTGTTGAGTCCCTCAAGTGAGCGGTTCGTCGCGCCGATGATCACGCCGTTACTCAAACAATCCGCCAGTACCGCTTGGACCTTCTTCTCCTCGACCGGCGCTCGCGTGTCGCGATTGGCCACCAATTCCGCGCCACAGAACAGGCCTAGACCCCGCACGTCGCCGATGACCGCATGACGCGACTGCAACTCGCGCAGATTCGCGACCAGACGGTGCCCCATCCGCTCGGTGTTCTCGAGCAAGCCCTCGTCCTCGATGATGCGCATATTCTCCAGTGCCGCGGCAGGTCCACCCGCACAGCCACCAAAAGTCGAAATATCGCGGAAGTAGGAGAGCGGATCGCTCGGGTCGTCCTTGAACTGGTCAAAGACCGCCTCGGTCGTGACCGTACAGGCGATAGCCGCATAGCCCGACGCTACCCCTTTGGCCATGGTGACGAAGTCCGGCTTAATGCCGTAGTGCTGGTAGCCGAACCACTTACCCGTACGACCGACGCCACAAACGACCTCGTCAATGTGCAAGAGGATGTTGTAGCGGCGGCAGATGTCCTGCACACGCTCCCAATAACCCTGCGGCGGCGTGATTACCCCGCCCCCCGCGGTCACGGGCTCCAGACAGATCGCACCGACCGTGTCCGGCCCCTCCCGCAGGATCACTTCCTCGATCGCATCGGCCGCGCGTTCGCCGTAGTGCTCGATGGCGCCCCACTGACTGCGATACTCCAAGCAATGGGGCACCGCCACGAAACCCGGCGTCAGGGGTCCATACTGGGCGCTGCGCTGCGGCTGGCCGCCGGCCGACAGCGTCGTAATGGTCGTGCCGTGATAGTCGCGCTCGCGGTAAAGGATCTTGTACTTGCGTCCACCGTGATGGCGGTGCGCCATCTGCCGAACCATCTTGAAGACTTTTTCATTCGCCTCGGAGCCGGAATTGCCAAAATACACCCGACTGAGTCCCGGCATCTTCTCGATCAAGCGCTTGGCATAGAGGGAGCCCGGGACCGAACCGGCGGCATTCGAGAAATAGTTCATCTTGATCAGTTGGTCGCGCACGGCATTAGCAATGCTCTCGCGCCCATAACCGACGTTCACCGTCCAGACGCCGCCGGACACTGCATCCAGGTACTCGCGACCGACCGCATCCCATAGGCGCATCCCCCTGCCTTCTACGTAGATGCGTGGATCGACCGTCTCCAAGGTCTTGTGCTGGGCCAAGTGGTGCCAGACATGGGCACGGTCGGATTCGATGACGTCGCGCATCGCGTCGGTCTTCAGAACTGAACTCATGGCGGATCTTCCGGACGGTAGGGGGAGCTTTTTGTAGCACGCCCAGCGCCAGGGCGTTAGGTCCAGCCAGTGGGCGGGGGGGGTGCCAGCCCCCACCACCACCGAATCTGTTAAAGTGCGTGCCTAGTGTGGCCGACCGAGACCCGCCACCTGTGCCGATCGCCGCCCGTGGGCGATGGCCACCGAAGAATAAATAAGGTCTCTGCATCGAAGGGGATGACATGACCACGACAAAACGCGCTTCTGTGTGCCTGCGACTGGCGACCACCTTACTGCTAGCGACTGCCGCTGCCCTGCCAGGCACCGTGCAGGCCCAGAGCGCTGAAGCCAACCTGCGCGGTACCGCGCCGGCACGCGCGACGGTGACCGTCAAGAATCTCGCCACTGGCCTCGTGCGCCACACGACCGCAGCCGATGATGGCTCGTACATGATCGTAGGTCTGCCCTCGGGCACATACGATGTCGACGCCGGACCCCACACCCAGACCAAAGTCACCCTGACGGTCGCCTCGACCACGACCCTAGCCCTGGGCGCGGCGCTGGACGACATCACCGTGACCAGCCAACGCGATCTGGGCCCTGGCGCACCCGAAATGCGCACCCCGGAAGTGGCGTTCGTGGTGTCGTTGCGTGAGATCGAGACGATCCCGCAAGCCACCCGCAACTTCCTCGAGTTTGCCGACACCGTGCCGGGCATGCAGTTCACGGTCGACGCGAACGGCAACTCCCAGCTGCGCGGCGGCGGCCAGAACAGCAGCGCGCTGAACGTATTTATCGACGGCGTCGGCCAGAAGAGCTACGTCAAAGACGGTGGCATCACCGGCCAGGTGCAGACCCAAGGCAATCCGTTCCCACAGTTGGCGATCGGGTCCTACAAGGTCATCACATCGAACTACAAGGCCGAGTACGACCAAGTCTCCAGTGCCGCGATCACGGCGGAAACCAAGTCCGGCACCAATGAGTTCCACGGTGAAGCGTTCATCGACTACACCGATCAAGGCCTGCGCAAGAAGACCACGGCCGAAGAAGCGGCCGGTATAAAGACGCAATCGCGCAACAACGAGTATGGCTTTGCCGTCGGCGGCCCAATCATTCAAGACAAAATGCACTTCTTCGTAACCTACGAAGGCAAGCGTTTCAAGACCCCTGCGTCGATCCAACCGGGCATCTCGACGACCGATACCGGCGCACCGATTGCGTCCATCCTGCCGTCAAGCGTCACCTCCCAGTTTGGGCCCACCGAACGGCCTTTCAACTCGGACCTGTACTTCGCCAAAATCGACTGGGAGATCACCGACCAAGATCGTGTCGAGATCTCTGGCAAGTGGCGTAAGGATCAGCAGGCCAACTTCGGCTCCGGCATCTATGCCCCTGAGCACGGCACGAACCAGTTCAACACGGACAACCGCCTCACCGCGCGCTGGCAGCACACCACCGACCGCTGGACGAACGAACTCTTAGTCACCCATGAGGACGCCTTCTTCACCTCGCGGCCCCGCGTGTCAGGCAATGGCGCGATCTACGACTACTACAGCTGTTCTGGTGTGATCGGCGAGTGCAGCCCCGACCGTTATCAGTCGGAGTTTTTCTACGCCGGCTCAGCGGGCCCATTGGACACCCAGGACAAGGGCCAGCGTGGACCGTCCGTTCAGGATGATCTGACCTTCAATAACCTGAACTGGCACGGCGACCATACGGTGAAGATGGGCTTCAAATTCAAGTCCGTCGACTTAAAGGCAATCGATGCCGGTGGCCAAGGCCCGCAGTACTACTACATCGTCACCGACGCCGGAGTCGAACCACAGCCGTACTACGCATTCTTCGCCTACCCGACCCCAGGCCAGACCCCGGTCGTCAAAACCACCGATCGCCAACTCGGGCTGTACCTTCAGGACGACTGGCAGGTCACGAACCGATTGACCGTCAACCTCGGTCTGCGCTGGGATCAGGAGAAGGCACCGTCCTACCTCGACTATGTGACGCCGGCTGCCGTCGTCGCCGGCATGAACGCGCAGGATCCGAATGCACCCGAGGGCCAGACCTACGCACAGACCTTGGCGCTCGGTGGCATCAACATTTCCAACTATCTCTCCAATGGCCACAATCGCAAGGCCCCAAGTGACGAGTGGCAGCCGCGTCTCGGCTTCTCCTTCGACATGAATGCCGACCAGAAGCACGTCTTGTTCGGTGGCTTTGGCCGCTCCTACGATCGTGATCTGTTCGACTACCTGCAATTGGAGAACAACAAGGGCGCTCTGCCGCAGTATTCGGTTGCGTTCCAAGCAGCGCAGTTTGGTGGCGAATGCTACCCCGGCGTCTCGTGCTTCGCCTGGGATCCGGCCTACCTCAACGGGGCGTCCAATCTAGGGCCCCTCGCGGCGGGTGCGCACCCAGAAACAGACCTGCTGCCAAACAACATGAAGGTGCCGTTCTCTGACCAGTTCAGCCTCGGCATGCGCAATCGCTTTGGGGATTGGAACACGAGTGTGACGCTGTCCTACGTGCACTCGAAAGATGGCTTCGTATTCAGCTGGGGCAACCGGGAACCGGATGGCAGCGCATACAGCGGCGGCTACAACTCCGGCAACCCGATCCCAGGCTTAGGTCAGTTGATCCTTGGCGACAACGGTGCCGAGACGAAAACCAAGCAGTTGCTACTCTCCATTGAAAAGCCCTATACCAAGGCCTCGGGCTGGGGGATGTCGGTCGCTTACACTTACTCCGATGCCACCATGAACCGCAGCACCTCGGAGCATTACTCGTCCGAGTACGCCAACATTCGTGACTACCCGTTCATCCTGTCAAATGCCGTGCCCAAATCGCGTTTGGTCGCGACGGCAAGTTTGAATGGTCCGTGGGATACGGTGATTGGCGCGAAATTGACACTCGCCAGCCCCACACCCATCGCCTATGACTACAACGTCAATAGCGATGGCGGCACCTCCTGGTATCGGCCAGTTTCCGTGCGCCCAACGGGCAGCATCGCCTACAAGGACCTGGACCTGCAGCTAACCAAGAACTTTGCACTGGCGCATGGCCAAGTGGTGTACCTGCGTGCGGATTGGCTCAACGTGCTCAACGCGTTCAACCCCGACCCGAACAACAATGGCTACAACATTGACTACGGCGACTGGAGCGCCTACGACGCCAGCGGCGTGCAGCGTCCGACGCCGAACCGCCTCGGCAACATCCTCGGGACGCCCTCAACCTTCAAGCTATCCTTCGGGTACAAGTTCTAAACGCCGCGCGGGACCGGGCAAACCCCGGTCCCGCAACGCCCGACCGCAAATAGGACCCCGCGCCTGTAATGCCGGTAGCGTTCTGCGGACACGCCGATTTACCGCCGACCAGAGCGATGCTGTCATCGTTTCAGGTAGCGTGGGCCGGCACAAAGGGTGCCGTTTACCTGCCGGTGTGGGTGTCAATTCGAAAATAGGCCCCGCTACGCACCAAAGCGCTGTCCTTCAGTGCCTGTTTCGCGTTACTGTTACCTCCGTTTTGCGGCTCGGTCGGTGCAGGGCAGACCTTTTGGCTCCCGTTCTCCTCATTCCCAGCGTACGCAAAGCGCATCCAGTCAGGTCGACTCAACTACTATGGGGTACTTACGCATGAATCCTAGCCAAACCGCGGTCATTCTCGTCGGATACCAGAACGACTACTTTGCCCAAAACGGCATCTTGCGCGGCGTCATCGAACCGCAATCGAGCGTCGATTCGGTGCTCGCTGCCTCCCTCGCCTTCTTGCGCGCGCTGGCCCCGACCGCCGCCAGCCTGATCGCCACCCCGATTGTGCTGACCCCTGACTATCGCGCATTGGCCGCCCCCGTCGGGATCTTGCATTCGATCAAAGCCTCCGGCGCCTTCGCCAGTGGTACCGCGGGCGCTGACACCATCCCCGAGGTTCTTGCCTTCGGTGACCGGGTGGAGTACATCACCGGCAAGGTAGGCTTTAACGCCTTCTCTGACACAACGCTGTCGGACGTCCTGGCCGCCCGCGGCATTCGCGACGTGTTGGTGGCCGGCATGGTGACCTCGTTGTGCATCGACTCGACGGGCCGAGCGGCCTATGAGCGCGGCTATAACGTCACGATTCTGTCGGACTGCACCTCGGCCCGCACCGAGACAGAGCAACGATTCTACTGCGATCAAGTGTTTCCACTCTATGGACGGGCCAAAACCAGCGTGGAAGTCGTGGCCGAGCTGATGCAGACGACGGCCTGAACCCGGTTCGATCGCGATGAAACCCGCCGCTCCGGACTCCCGGACACTGGCCACCGACTTGCACGTCGAGGCGACCTATCGTCTGACGGAAGCCTTGGTCGAGTCCGAGAACCGGATGCGGCGACGAATCGAACTACTGCTAGACGTCGTCTTCGAGACCGATGCGCAGGGTCGCCTGGTCTACCTGAACAACGCGTGGCGGACTCTCCTCGGTGGCGAACCGGCGCTGGCCCTCGGGCAGTCGCTCATCGAATTTTTCACAGCCCCCGCCCGCCCGTATCTACACGCCCTGCTCCACGACCCGGACCCCCAACGGATCCGGAAGGTCCTGCGTCTCAACCGGATGGATGAACATCCTCTTTGGGCCGTCGTGACCGCCACCCGCCTTCCCGGTGGTGGCAGCGTTGGCGTCATTCACGATGTGACGGCCGAGACACTGGCGCAGAGCGAACTCGCCAAGTTGTCGATCGTGGCGCAAGCCACCGACAACATGGTGATCATCACTGGGGCGACTGGGCGGATCGAATGGGTCAACTACGCTTTCGAGCAGCGCACTGGTTACTCGCTTGCGGAAATTATCGGTCGTATCCCCGGGCAGTTGCTACAAGGCGCGGGCACTGACCGAGAGGCCGTGACGCGGATTGCCGCCGCATTAAAGGCCGGACGCTCCATTGCCGAGGAGATCCTCAATTACACCAAAGCGGGAGAACCTTACTGGGTCAACCTGCAGATCACCGGCATCTCGGATGAGGACGGACAGATCACCCGGTTTATTTCAGTGCAAACAGATACCACGGAGCGCAAGCGCCACGAGCACGAGATTCTGGAGCAGAAAGGAGCACTAGAGGACCGTGTGCGGCAACGCACCGCTGAATTGGCACACGCCAAAGAAGTTGCCGAAGCGGCCACCTCTGCCAAGAGCGCGTTCGTTGCCAACATGAGTCACGAAATCCGCACACCGCTCAATGCCATCATTGGACTGACCCACCTGTGTCTGCGGACAGCCTTGGACGAGCGACAATCCGACTACGTCCAGAAGACGATGCTAGCGGCGAAGAATCTGATGCGCATCATCAGTGATGTGCTGGATTTTTCAAAAATTGAAGCGGATGCCCTCGCTTTTGAAAACCTGCCATTCTCGCCGCTTAAGGTCCTACAAAACGTTGACTCGATCATTGCAATAGGCGCACGGCAAAAGGGCGTGCAGTTCACCTACAGTATTGACCCGGCCGTTCCATCAGCCGCGATCGGTGACGCGTTCCGCGTTGAACAGGTCATTATGAATCTGGCCGATAATGCGATTAAGTTTACAAGCCAAGGATCCGTACACATTCAATGTGACATCGAGAGCCTGACGCCCGATGCACTGGTGCTGCGGTTCACAGTAAGCGACACCGGCATCGGCATCAGCGCCGCACAAGCGCCGCGCCTATTTAGAGTGTTCTCACAAGCTGATGGCTCCACAACGCGACAGTATGGCGGCACAGGACTTGGATTGACGATCTGTAAAAAATTGGCCGCGCAAATGGGTGGCGATGTCGGCTTCAAGAGCAAGCCCGGCGTGGGCACCGAGTTCTGGTTTACAGCGCGATTCTCCCATGCGGACGAGTCCTCCATAGTCCTGACAACCCTAACCCAGGCACCGAGTGAAGGGATGCTGCGCGGCCAACGCATCTTGTTGGTTGAAGACAGCGAATTCAATCAACAGGTCGCGGCGGAGTTGCTTGAATATGTAGGCGCTCAGGTGACGGTCGCCGCTAGCGGATTGGACGCACTGACGGTACTGGCTAGTGCCGCCCCATTCGACGCCATTCTGCTAGATCTGCATATGCCTGGGATTGACGGCATGGAGACCTGTCAGCGCATACGGGCGCAACCCCAACATGCCCTTCTACCCATCATCGCTCTTACGGCGGATGCATCCGTCGAGATGCGTGCGGCTTGCCTTGCAGCCGGAATGAACGACTACGAGTCCAAACCAATCGAGCCGCACCGACTGTACGCCACGTTGGCGCGCTGGATACAACCGCGCGACACGGACACGGCGCAGATCGCTGTAACGACGCCAGATACGCCTGCGATGATCGATGTCAATCCGCGTGCGCTCGCCACGCTCTTGAACGGTGACACCGTCAAAGCAGAACGCTTCGCGCAAAAATTTCTCGAGACGGCCAGCCACACCACCGCCGCTATGCAGGCAGCCTTAGACTCAGGCGACTTGAGCGAACTTCGACGGCTGTCTCATCGACTAAAGTCTGCCGCGGCCACGGTCGGGGCGCTGCGCCTCGCCACACTATGCGAAGCAGTCGAAGTCGGGTGCAGCGGCAACGATCACGTCGGCGTCGCCACTGAACTGAGCGCCTTGCCCGCCGTCGTGCGCCGCGTTCACGAGGTCATCGGGACACAGGGCACACCGTCGAACTAGCCTGCGTCCGTCATCGCCCCGAATACCTGGGCCCATTCAGTAAATACGGCTGCGGGCATTGGGCGGGACAGATAGTAACCTTGCGCCTCATTACACCCCATCGCAGCCAGTGCGTCCCAGTCCGACTGTGTCTCCACGCCCTCGGCGACAACGGTCAGTCCGAGTGCGCGGCCCAGCTCAATGCTTGAGCGCAATATGGCCTGCGTCATCGGATCATCAGCGACACCCGACACGAAAGCCCGATCTATTTTTAACTCGTCGAATGGCAACTGCTTTAACTTTTCTAGCGTGGCAAACCCCGTACCGAAGTCATCCATTGATAGCCGAAACCCCGCCAAACTCAGCCGACCCAACACTTCGAGGGAGGAGGAAAGATTTTCCATCAGTCGACTTTCGGTCACTTCTAAAATCATGCGGCGTGGATCTGCTGTTGTCTCGTCGATGATCTGAACCAGTTTCTCCGGCAAATCGAGCGCTGAAAGGTTACTGACCGACAAGTTAACCGAGATCGACAATGGCGTGTTTTTGGCGCGGCAAACCACTTCACACTCTGCAGCGCGGCGAAATATCGCCAGGGTGAGTTCATCAATCAGTCCTGTGTCCTCAGCAACGGGAATTACAACAGCAGGCATCACCGTCCCGCGCAGCGGATCATTCCAACGCAACAGCGCTTCAGCACCCACTAACTGTCCCGTGGCCAATGCCAATTTCGGCTGCAACGCGATCTGCACGTAGCCCTCGTCGAGCCCTTTGCGCAGATCTGCGCGCGTCAACAGTTGAGCGCCTGGCAGCACTTTTTCGCTTCGTGGCGCTTTGTTCGTTGGAATCGCTATTTCAAGCAATCTAGTTAATTCAGTTGGTTGCAGCGGCTTTTTCAACATTCCGAGTAGATGCATATCATGCCGTCGGACCAAGTCCGCAACGGTGTTCATGATGCGACTGCTTGTCCCGGACAGGACAATAATCCCGCCGTTAAAACCGCGACTGGCCAAGTGCCGCATGAAGACAATGCCATCCATGCCCTGCATTTCTACGTCGCAAATAATGACATCCGGCAGACGGGGGGCCGCTTCCATGACCACCAGCGCTTCCGTCCCATCCTCGGCCCCATACACCTCGGGTACGCCGATGCTATGCAGCACTTCGTGGGTGAGTTCCTGCAAAAAGGGATCGTCTTCGACGACCAATACCTGCAACGCTGCCAGACCAGACGCGGGCACAGGCGGGCGGCCGCCGCCCTCATCCGATGGGAAAGCCGGCCCGGTGGCGTCAATTTTTTTAGAGAAGTCCGTACCCATGCAACAAACGATCCGTATTGAAATGCGAGCCATACTACAATCGGTGTCAGGCCCCTCCCCCGTAACACGACAGTGTTACGGCACACCTAACATATTGCAATCGCAATTTTCCGATGGCATTACATAGTGCGAATGCAAACAACACACCCAACAGAATTTTAGCCTCGGATGCAATCTGTAGCACAGGCAACCGCACGGCCGCACCCCGCGCGGGACCGCCCACGCAGATTCTGCTTGTGATAGCGACCCCAGCGTCGATTCACTCAATCAGCGAATAACCCCAGTTGGCTCGGCACCGGGGCGTACTGCCGAGCCCGCCTCGCGCCTTTACGGCCCCGCACCGGCGCGGCCAGCGCCGCTCCCTCCACAAGGGGCCCGAGGCCTACGCTCATCTCGACCCTTGGGGGCACAGCCGCTGCGGCCTCTTGTGCGACCTGCAGAACCAGTGGCGGGCCGGGGTCGAGCCGAAGGCTTGCGCTTACCAGATCCGCCAGCGGACCCACGTCATAACTCAAGTGCGCACGATCCAATGCGTCCTGATAGCGCGTCTGTGCAGTGCCCTCGATCGTGCACCAGGGCCACCCCCCCGCCGCCAGCAGCGCGTTCATCATAAAGTGTGCGATGCGCGCATTGCCCTCCCCGTAGGGATGCAAGTAGCTGAGTAACCATCGGGCCATCAAGGCGCGTGCGAACGGATCGGTCTCACCCTCGAGCAAATCAAATAGCACGGGCATCGCCGCACGCATGGCCTGCGGCTCCGGCGGCACAAAGCGCGATCGCGACAGGTAAAACCGATCGTCCCGATACCCTGCAAGGGCGGTAGCCGGGCGCAAACGGGCCGCCACACGCGGCTGCAAGAAGTCGCGGTGCCACTCGCGATGTGCTTCCCGCAGCACGTCCAGCACCGGCGCACCGCCCAGAATGGCCCCAATCGAACGCGTAACGGCCTGAAACGCCTGCCAATCTCCCCACGCCGTCAGTAGCGCCACATCGCGCACTGCACGAGGCGTCTCTACGGGCGTCCCCACGGTGACTTGCGTGATTGCCTCGCGGGTCACCACAAGCCCCTCCAGCCACAGTCCGTGGAAGGCATCCTCAGCGTAGTGGTCCGCGAGGGCTTCTAGCACCGCATTGGGGTCCGCGATACGACCTGGCGCAGGCGGCAATCGATCCGCGAGCGACGCGCGCCCCAGTGCATAAAGACCTGCCAGACGCGCCGCCGCGGACGCCACGCCACGCCGTACCGCCATTGGCAAACGCGGTGCGGTGAACGGGTTCTTTTCCACAGGCGCGTGGCCGGCACTGCGCAGGGTGGCCAGCAACTCTTCGGTCAGATCCAGACGACCGATATGACGGAACGCGCCTGCTAGACGCCCCGCCACGATGGGCTGACCTGCCCGGAGCAGTCGACGCAGCAGTCCTGACGCATCCGGCACCGCCCGCAACGCGAGCTGCGCCTCGAGCGGGTGTGCGGTATAGAAGGCCTCCGGCGCTTTCACCAGCGCCGCGTCGAGCGCATACAGCCGCAAGCCCTGACGCAGCACCAGATCCCCCGGTGGTGGTGGGTTGGCCTCACGCAAGTCATACAGCGAGGTTCCGTGCAGCAACGCCAACGCGTTGTTCTGGCCACGCGGCGCGCAGACCACCAATTCGGCCGGCACCACGGTGTCCTCCACGTGCAGCAGCAGCGACTGCTCCGCCGAAAGATGCCAGTCCGGGCCGAAGCGTGCTTCGCAATAAGCGGCACAGAAGTGCCAGTAAGCGGCCCACCACGCCGTCCCATCCGCCGGATCCAGCCCGGGCCGTGTCCGTAACAGCCAACCGCCGATGATGCGTTGCAAGTGGCCGGCAAGCAGCAAGCGATCGCGGTGCACGCGACCGAGTTCTGGCGAGGCAAAGACCGAGCGCCCACCCCGCTCGAGTGTCGCCAGGCGGGCTAATGATCCGTTGAGTTTCTGATCGTAGGTGGCCACTGCTGCGATCTCGCCGGTGCAAGTCTCCCAGTATAGAACGAAATTAACTGAGCGTGTTTTTTGCTTTTTGCACTCAAGTAAAAAAATAAAATACTTTTTTTAATCATAATGTTATGAGATTTAATGACTTCTTTTTCTGAATGATTTTTCATCACACGTTTTTTCTCTTATATGATCGATAGAGCGTCCGGGCTACGCGCTGCTGGGCGCGCAGCGCCCTGCCCCACTCAGCGGACCGCACGCCAAGGTTGACCATCCGTCGTTGCAGTCACCGCGTGCGGAATCCAGCGAATGACCAGAAGAATGGCGGCATAGACCGTTGTCGTCGCCAAGGCGCACCAAAGAAAGCCACGATCGCCACCCGCTGCATAAATCCGGGTCCCCAACCAGTCCCCGCCGCGCACACCCAGCGTATTCACGCCGGCGACGCACATCATCAAGGCACCTTGCAGCCCCGGCGGACAGGCGCGCATGGCCAAGTCATTAATGGCCGCCCACATCAGTCCACCCAGCATGCCGATCGGTAGCGCTAACAGCACCGCACCCCACGCCGAGTGGATGAAGGCGAGCGGCATCACTTGTGGCACCGCCACTACCGCACTCCAGAACAACAGACGCCCAAACGGCACCCGCTGACACAGATAGCCATAGAGCAAAAACATCGGCAGGAATCCCGCCAGATAAGTGGCGTACCAGTAGCCGTACATCGCATCCGAACCGTGCAATCGATCGACCAAGTAATATTGCAGTACCACACCCTGCCCGGGGCTGAACTGGAACAGCAGCATCACCGTCACCGCCGGGTACAGCGCGCGGTGGGTCGCCAACCGGCGCAGATCCCCGCGTAGACTTCCTGGACGCGCGTCGTTTGGAGCCGCAACCTGCCCGTACACGGCGCGGGGGCGCCAGAGGGAAAATAGCGCCATGCACAGCGCCGCTGCAGCGACGACCCAAAACATGGCCCGCGATCCGCCGTACTGCGCCAGCAACCCAGAGGCCGCCGACGTCCCTAGCGCAACGGCAAAGGTGGTGAACTGCCACACGGCCGCGAGACGGCCGGACATCGCCTGCTCGTGTGCGAGTCGCGCCATGAGGCCGTGGTGGGCGGCAATCACGAAGCGCGTGAGTAGCATTGCGATCACAACGCCAACCGAGACGCCTACCAAAGTCAGCGGACGAACGGCCAACCAGACCATGAGCAGGGCGAGCAAGAGCGGGAACAGCAGAAAATAGCCGCGATCCTGGCGACCCAACGGACTCCAACGGTCGCGTACCAGGCCAAAGATAACGGCAGCATAGACCGGCAGCGCCGTTGTCAACCGAAACAGGGCGACGTCGCTGAGACTGGCGTGCAGGTGATCTTTCAGTACGTAAGTCAGGGCAATATCGAAGAACGGACCGATGGGATCAATCACATACAGCAAGCACGTCAAAGCAACGAAATAGGCCAATACGTTCAGTTCAGCGGAGCGCGCCGGCGTCATGAGTGCACCTGTGACCTTAGACTGTGCGAACGCAATTATGGCGGAACTAGGTGCCGATTCGATCGGCCCGGTGCGTCCACGTACTGCGCGCCCTGTACTGCACAACTGAGCGCTCTACTAACGCGCTAACGCCTAGAGGTAACCTATTGATTCAAAAGATTTCAATAGACAGCATCGGCGCAAATACGCACACTTATCTGCTAGCGTCATGGACCCGCGCAGGATGCATCTGCCGACCCGGTCCGCTTCCACTCCCCGCGCCCAGCCCCGAGATCCGCCATGCCGAATCAGATCACCCCGCCTTACATTCGCCTCGCTCTGTCCCTATTGCTGACCAGCAGCCTCGTCGGCTGCGGTCAGGGTGGCTCTGGCAGCGCCGCAAAGGGCGGATTCATGGGCGGCCCGATCGAGGTCGGCTACCAGATCGTCCGCGCGCAAGATGTGGCGCTGGAGACCGAACTGACCGGACGAGTCAACGCCTACGAAACCTCCGAGGTGCGCCCACAAGTCGATGGGGTGATCCGTGACCGCTTGTACACCGAAGGCGCGCGGGTGCAGGCCGGTCAGGCCTTGTACCAAATCGACGCCGCGCCCTATCAGGCCGCCTATGACAGCGCCCGCGCCGCCTTGGGTGCGGCCGAAGCCACTGCACAACGGGCGCACCAACGCGCCGACCGTTTTCGGCGCATCGTCGAGAGCGGCGCCGTCAGCCGCGATGCCAATGAAGACGTCCAGACCGCAGACAACCAAGCCCAAGCAGCCGTCGATGTGGCGCGCGCGCAGCTTGAAACCGCCAAGATCAATCTCGATTACACCAAAGTACGCGCCCCTATTAGCGGTCGCATTGGCCGCAGCCTAGTGACCCCCGGCGCACTGGTGACCGCACGACAAACCAATCCCATCGCCACCATTCAAAATTTTCAGCAGGTCTACGTCGATCTGACGCAGTCCTCCGCGCAACTGTTGGCGCTGCGCCAAGCACAGTCCTCCGGCCAGCTGACGCGGGATAAGACCACGCTGCCGGTGACGCTGCTGCTGGAAGATGGCTCGACCTATGCACAGCCGGGCAAACTGGAATTTACCGACGTCACGGTCGACACCGGTACCGGTGCAGTGACCGTACGGGCGCTGTTCCCCAACCCGGACGGTGTGTTACTACCAGGCATCTACGTGCGCGCGCACCTTTCTACCGGGACAGCGAACCAGGCCTTGCTCGTACCCCAGACCGCCGTCGGACGGAGCGCCTCAGGCAGCGCACAGTTAACCCTCGTCAATACCACCGGCCAACTGGAGATCCGCTCTGTCCTCCTCGGTGCCGCCCATGGTGCTGATTGGATCGTCGCCCAAGGCCTCAAGCCCGGCGAACACGTGGTAGTCGAAGGGCTGGCCAAAATACGTCCCGGCCTACCGCTCAAGCCGGTGCTCATCGGCGGGCCTGTCGCCGACACGAACGCGCTGTCGCAGCACTGAGGCCGACCCCCATGTTGTCGCGCTTTTTTATCGATCGGCCCATCTTTGCTTGGGTGATTGCCATTGTGATCATGCTCGCGGGCACCGCCGCGATCCTGAATCTTCCCATTCAACAATATCCCGCCATTGCGGAGCCCCAGATCGGCATTTCCGCCACGTACCCAGGCGCCTCCGCCCAAGCGATCGAAGACAGCGTCACGCAGGTCATTGAGCAGAAGATGAAGGGTCTGGATGGACTGAAGTACATGTCCTCCTCCAGCGATGAGGCGGGCACGGCGAGCGTGGTACTGACCTTCCAGATCGGCACCAACATCGATATCGCACAAGTGCAGGTACAGAACAAACTGCAAGCTGCGGTGCCTCTATTGCCGCAGGAAGTCCAAGCGCAGGGTCTCTACGTACAGAAAACCGCGCGCAACTTCTTGATGACCATAAGCGTCTACAGCGATGATCCGAAGGTCACCTCGACGGACATTGGCGACTATCTGGCCAGCAACGTGATCGATCCGGTCAGTCGCGTCGCTGGCGTCGGCGAGACCATCAACTTCGGCTCACAGCACGCCATGCGAATCTGGCTAGACCCGGCCAAACTCGCGGCGCGCTCTTTGGTCCCTGCCGACGTCGTCAGCGCCATTCGGGCCCAGAACACGCAAGTCACGGCCGGTCAAATTGGCGGTCTGCCCGCGACTGCAGGCGTCGGGCTCAACGCCACGATCACCGCGCAGTCGCGACTGCAGACACCCGAACAATTCCAACACGTCCTCTTAAAAGCCAATGCGGGCGGCGCAGCGGTCTATTTGGCAGACGTCGCACGAGTGGAACTCGGTGCGGAGAGTTACGCATTTTCTGCCCTCTACCTCGGTCACCCCGCCTCGGGCGTCGCTGTACGCTTAGCCCCAGGTGCCAACGCGCTGGAAACAGCAGAGGCAGTCAAAGCAAAAGTAAACGAACTGTCGACGAACTTACCGCCCGGCTACCACGCGGCAATCCCCTTCGACTCGACGCCCTTTGTACGCTTATCGATCCGCGAGGTCGTCAAAACGCTCATCGAAGCGATCGTTCTCGTGTTTTTGGTGATGTTCCTGTTCCTGCAGAGTTTTCGGGCGACCCTCATTCCAACCATCGCCGTACCGGTGGTTCTACTGGGTACCTTGGGTGTTTTGGCCGCGTTCGGCTATACGATCAATACACTCACCCTATTCGCTCTCGTATTAGCCACCGGCCTGTTGGTAGACGATGCGATTGTAGTGGTGGAGAACGTCGAACGCGTCATGCGCGAGGAGGGGCTATCGGCAATTGAAGCCACGCGGCGCTCGATGGACCAAATCACCAGCGCATTGATCGGCGTTGCCCTTGTCCTGTCCGCCGTGTTCATTCCAATGGCATTTTTTGGCGGTTCGCAAGGCGTCATCTATCGGCAGTTCTCCGTCACCATTGTCTCCGCCATGGGTCTATCGGTGCTGGTCGCACTGATTCTCACCCCTGCGCTGTGCGCAACACTGCTCAATCCTGCGGCTGCGCACGCCGATGGCATCGAACGCGTGGGCTTGTTGGCGGATTTCGATCGCCGCTTTGAGCAACTCGCTGGTCGTTACCGCAGTACCGTTGGGCGCATCTTGGGGCAGGCGCGGCGGTGGATGCTGTTTTATGTGGTCATCATCTTGGCCATAGCGACACTCTTTCTGCGCATCCCCAGTTCGTTTCTGCCGGATGAGGATCAAGGATCAATTATTGTCAGTGTGCAAATGCCGCCAGGCACGACCAGTGAGCACACGCGCGAGACCCTGGACGAAATTCGCCACTACTTCATGGACGAGGAGAAAGAGGCGTTGAAATCGATCTGGACTCTCAACGGGTTCAGTTTTGCCGGATCAGGCCAGAACTCGGGCATCGGTTTCGTGCGCCTGAAAGATTTCGACCTGCGCCGCGACCCGCGCCTGCAAGCGAAGGCCATCGCGGGTCGGGCGATGCAGCGGTTCTCCAAATTACGCAATGCCTCCGTGTACGCCTTGGTGCCCCCGCCCGTCATGGAACTGGGCGTCGCAACCGGCTTGGACCTCGAACTGCTCGACACCGGCGGCATTGGCCACCAAAAACTCTTGGCCGCCCGCAATCAATTACTGGGCATGGCTGCACGCGAACCGGGCCTGACCAGCGTTCGCCCCAACGGTCAGGACGATACCGCGCAGGTCAAAATGGACATCGATGCCGGCAAAGTCGCTAGCCTCGGCTTATCGGTCGTGGAGGTGAACGCGACACTCGCGAGCGCTTGGGGCGGGATCTATGTCAATGACTTCATTGATGTCGGCCGTATTAAGAAAGTCTACTTGCAGGCGGACGCGCCGTTCCGCTCGACGCCCGAAGATATCAACCAATGGTACGCTCGCAATAGCGCCGGCCAAATGGTCCCGTTTAGCGCCTTTGTCCATTCCAGTTGGGCGATCGGTTCGCCTCGACTTGAACGCTACAACGGCAGTCCTTCCGTAGATATCCAAGGTGCAGCGGCACCGGGGCGCAGTACCGGAGAGGCGATGCGGACGATGGCGCGTTTGGTGGGCCAGCTACCGCCCGGCGTGGGCTACCAATGGACCGGCGTTTCCTTGCAGGAAGCGGAGTCCGGCGCCAAAGCGCCCCTGCTCTACGCCCTGTCCATCCTGATCGTCTTTTTGATGTTGGCCGCGCTGTACGAGAGCTGGACGATTCCGTTGGCCGTCATCCTCGTCGTACCGCTCGGCGTCGTGGGTGCCTTGCTAGCCACCTGGCTACGGGGCCTGACCAACGATATTTATTTCCAGATTGGCCTGCTCACCACCATGGGTCTCGCCGCCAAAAATGCGATTCTGATCGTCGAGTTCGCTACCACCGCGCATCGCGGCGGCAAGACGCTCACCGAAGCGGCTCTGGAGGCCGTGCGGATACGCCTACGGCCGATCATCATGACCTCGCTAGCATTTGGGTGCGGTGTGCTGCCGCTGGCGTTGGCCACCGGCGCTGGCTCTGGCGCTCAACGCGCCATCGGCAACGCCGTCGTCGGCGGCATGCTGACCGCAACCGGCTTGGCGATCTTCTTTGTACCGCTGCTGTTCGTGCTGGTCGAGACTACAGCGGCCCGACTACAGCGACGTACGATCCCTTGATCGCACGTCGCGGCCCACCACTCAGTCCTCGTCGGCGTTCGCTGTCTTGCCATCCTGGACGGGCGGCAAGGCGGAATTCAGGACAATGCCAGTGGTCTTCAAGCGGGCATTGATCGACGGCAGCGCGCCAAAGGTTTCGTCGGCACGCACCAACACAGCGGTCGCCTCAGCCAACGTAGAAGCCAGCGCAGCCGCTTGTGCCTCGTTCGGCGGATAGTCTCCGCGCGCGCTCGCGGCATAGAGCTCTGCGAGCTCGCGCGTCAACGAGGCGACACCGCGACCACGCTGCGCTGGCAGCCCGTCGTCACCCACGCTATGCAGGCGCTTTGCATACTGCTCGAGCAGTTCCTGCGCAACCGAGTCGCGGCTGACTTTGGCTTGCGCAACGGCAATTTGCTGCAGCAACGATTGGATTATCCCGTCATCCGCAGCGGCGCGATCAAAGGCCGTGTAGAGCGGGCGCAAGGCTGCGAATTGCGCCGCAATGCGCGCGCCCGACGCGCTGTCCATGCGCGGATCTGCACGCACTTCCAACGGCGCACTGACGTGCGCATTGCCGACACGCAACTGCACCGTATAACGGCCCGGCGGCACCGTCAGTCCTTCCGGCTCACGCGGCGTACCGTGCACGACTGCTGCGATGGGATAGCCTTTGATCGTTGTCCGCGGCGCTGGCAGTCGCAAATCCCACACGAGCCGATGCAGGCCAGGCGTTGCCGGTAGCGGGTAATGGATCTTGGCCCACCAGATCGGAATCAAGCCGCGCTCGAGCTCCCGCTGCGACGGCTCCTGTGGATCCTGATCTGTGTACGCACGGATCAAGTTTCCCTGCGCATCCAATATCTGCAAGCTCACCGGACCACGGACCGCTGCAGGCAGCGCATAGTCGATCACCGCGCCCGCTGGCGGATTTTCCCCGACCGGCTCGTCAGGTGCGATCGGTGTATCACTCCAGGTGCTGCGCGCCACGCGCACGGCAGGCGTGGGTGGCACCAGCCAGGCCTGATCGAATACCCCCGGCTGCCAAGCGCGTAGTCGGGCGATATCGTCCAGCACCCAAAAACCCCGCCCGTGCGTCGCCACGATCAGATCCGCATCCTTGACCAAGAGGTCACGCGCCGAGGTGTGCGGTAGATTGTTGTTCAAGGACAGCCAATGCGCACCGTCATCCCACGAGACATAGACGCCTCGCTCCGTGGCGGCATAGAGTAGACCCGCACGTACGGGGTCTTCGCGCACGGCGTTGACAGGACCGGCGAGATCCAGACCCTGCGTAATCGCCTGCCAATGGGCACCTCCATCCTGCGTGCGATACAAGTAGGGCTGCAGGTCATCCAATCGCAGACGGCTGACCGACACGTACGCCACTTGGGGATCGAAATGCGAGGCCTCAATTTGCGTCACTTTGCTCCACGACGTGAGCGCGGGTGGTGTGACGTCCTGCCAGTGCGCCCCCTCATCCTCGGTGCGCCAAACCAAACCATCCTCCGTACCGGCCCATATCAGACCCGGACGCAGGCCAGATAAGCCGAGCGCATACAGTGCACCGCGCTGCTGCGCGGCATCCGGTGGGTGTCGGTCGCCCACACTGGTGGGCATCTGCGGCTGCGGACGGGACAGTTCGGGACTGATGATGGTCCAATGCTCCCCCCCGTCACTGGTGCGAAATAAGCGACTGGCGGCGAAATACAGCACGTGTGGATCCAGCGGCGAGAACAGCAACGGCTCGGTACGGACGGTACGAATGCCCGCTGACTTACCCACGAACGGTGTAATGTTCTCGACCCGCCCAGTCGAGACATGGAAGCGCGTGACCTCGTTACGCCCCGCCCCATAAATCAAATCCGGATTGAGTGGATCTGGCGCCACGTAGCCGTACTCCATCGCACCCACCGGGTGCCAATCGCGCTCCGTGATTGCACCGTCATTGCCGCGGCTGGAGATACAGACCGAACCACTCTCCTGCTGCCCGGAGCACAGGCGGTAAGGAAAACCGGCGGTCGCACTGACGTGGTACAGCTGCGCGGTCGGTTGCACCAACCAACTCGACCAAGTGCGGCCCGCATTCTGCGTCATGAGCGCGCCCTGATCACCAACCAGGGCGATCACCTTGCCATCATCGGGGCTTACCCAGAGATTCTGGTAGTCATCACCACCCGGACCACCACGCAGATAAGTGAAGGTGTGGCCGCCATCGTGCGATTGCATCGCCACAATACTGGCGGTATAGATCGTGTCGGGATCTTTGGGATCAACACGCACCAGCGCATGATCGCCGCCACCGATCCGCAACACAGCGCGTGGATCGTCCGTAGTCTGGGCAAAATGGCCGCCGCCATCGTCTGAACGCCACAGACCAAGACCCGCTGCGGAGGTGTAGCCGCCCGGATCGGTCGTCGCCACCATGGCATACAAGCGCTCCGGCCGACTCGGCGCAATCGACAAATTGATCTGCGTCGTGTTGTTTGGAAAATCCTGACCGAGACGGGTCCAGTGATCGCCACCGTCCTGCGATCGGTACAGTCCACTGGAAGTGCCGTGGTATTCGTTATTGTCCTCCCAAGGACCAAGACGATCTTCCCAGAGGGTCGCGTACACAGTGTCCGGGTGCTGCGGGTCAATGACCACCCCGTTCGCACCGGTATGTGCATCCAGCTGCAGCACCAACTGCCAAGTGCGACCGCCGTCGCGTGACCGGTACACGCCGCGGTCCTCGTTCGCACCAAAGGGATGCCCCAGAACCGCCGCGTAGACGGTCTCGGGGGTGCGCGGATCAATCGCAATCTCCGGGATCTGCTGCGCATTGTCCAAGCCCAGATGACGCCAGTGCTGACCGCCATCGTCCGAGCGGTACATGCCATCGCCAACCGACAAGTCCGGGCGGTGCAGCCCTTCGCCACTGCCCACGTACAGGGTATCGGGCGCAGAGGGCGCCACCGCTATGGCACCTATCGACTGGGTAGGCTGGTCATCGAAGATCGGACGCCAAGTGCGCCCAGCGTCGTCGGTCTTCCAGACCCCGCCGTTGACAGCACCGATATACAGCGTCGCAGGCCTGCCGGGGACGCCAGCCACCGCGCGCGTGCGCCCCCCGCGGAACGGCCCCACGTTGCGCCATTGCAGACCATCCAGCACCGCGGCAGGTCCCGTCTCCGGGGCCGCGTGTGCCACCACGCACAGGAGTGCGGCGCATAACATCAACACCGACCCACCGATCCATCGACCCACAGCAAATGTCCGCAACATGTCGACCCTCCTGTAGTTAGACCGTCGAGAATACACGCAGTCATCACCGCAGAGGCAATCGGGCACGGATCGGGGTACGCTACGGATAGTCTTGAAAGGAGAGATGGTGAGAACGGTCCGGTTCGCCCCTCTGCAATTTGCCTGTTCGTGGGATCAGGCCGCGACCCTTGATACCGCCGAAGCGCTGGTGCGCGCGGCTGCCGGTGGCGGCGCTCAGGTGATCCTGCCGCCGGAACTATTTGAAACACCGTACTTTTGTTCCGTCCAAAAGCCAAAATTCCTGCACTTGGCGCAACCGCTCAAGAACCATCCCACCATCGAACGATTTCGCGCCGTTGCGCGCGAATTAGGTGTCGTGCTGCCGGTCTCGGTTTTTGAATTGGCAGGACCTGCGCGTTTTAACACCACGGTGGTGCTCGATGCCGATGGTCGCACCGCCGGGGTCTACCGCAAAAGTCACATCCCACAGAACCCCGGTTACGAGGAAAAATATTATTTCTCCCCCGGCGACTCAGGCTTCAAAGCGATGGATACCGCGTATGGGCGCCTAGGTCTTGCGATCTGTTGGGACCAATGGTTCCCGGAAGCGGCGCGCGCACTGGTCTTGGATGGGGCCGAATTTCTGCTCTACCCGACAGCCATCGGCAGCGAACCGAGCGATCCTGGGTATGACTCCATGGCGCACTGGCGCATGGTGATGCGCGGCCACGCCGCCGCTAACCTGGTCCCCGTCATCGCCGCCAACCGGATCGGTACGGAAATCGAGGGTGACACCGCGCTGACGTTCTACGGCGCATCCTTCGTCGCCGGCCCAACCGGCGCACTCGTTGCCGCGGCCAACCGCACGGATCAAGGCAGTTGGATCGTGCCCTTTGACTTGGACGCCATACGCGAACTGCGCATGACTTGGGGTGTCTTCCGCGACCGTCGCCCCGACCTGTATGGCGCGCTGACGACGCTCGATGGGCAATCCCCGCATACCTGAAGGTCACCCTATGTTGCTGCGTATCATTGTGGGCCTGTCCTTGTTGCTTAGCCTCATGACAACGGCCGCGGCGGCACCGGAGAACGGACCGGCGGATGCAACCTATGAACAACCCCAGTGGCATCCCGCAGATGCCCTCACGACCGCAGAGCAAAAGGGTGACGGCTTTACCGTACGCGATCCGATCACGACCGATGGCCTGATGCCCCGCTACGTCATCGACGCGCAATCGGGCGTATTGCACGCCTATGGGCACGCCGGTCTTTTGGCGCGACTGCGCGAAGTGAGAGCACTCGCGGTGGCCACCCACACGAGCGACCTGGCGGTGGTGGCCGGCGCCGCCGGCCGTCATGTCAAGAACAGCATCCATAGCGTCGGCGCGGCCGCGAGCAATCCCATAGGCGTCGTCACGGGCATCCCGCATGGGATCGTGAATCTATTCAAAGGAACGGCGGCGCAAGTGCGCGAATTTGGGCGTGATGCACAACAGACTATCGATGCACCAAAGACGACGGACGAGGACGGCGCGGGCACGCCCAACACGACACGGGCTGCACACGCCGCGCGTCGTTACGCGGACCACTACTTGGGTGTGTCGGCCGACGAGCGGGCCTGGTACGCGCGTCTGGGTGTGGACCCATACACTGACAACCTGCCGCTGCAGCGGGCCGTGCAGCATCTCGCCCACGTAGAGACCGCGACTTCACTGGGCCTGCGCATCGCCTCGTTGCCCGCCATTCCCTACGCCGGCAACCTGCAGCGCGTCATGGATGCCATCTACACAGAAGACCCGGCCGTTCTGCGCGAACAGCGCCGCGCCACCCTACTGGGCTATGGCCTGAGCGCCGACGAAATCGAACACTTCGAAAATACCGCAGCGCTCAGCCCCACGCGACAGCATCGATTGGCCACCGGCGCCGCGAGCCTGACCGGCGTCACGGGCCGTGATGCGTTGTTTCGACACGCGGCCGAATTGCAATCGGAGGATGAGGCGGAGATCTATGTCAGCAGTGTCGAGCAACTGGCCGTACTGCATCAGCAGCGCCCGTTGTCGTCGCTGCTCGCCGCATTGCGCTTACCTGGGGGACTACTCGCTGATGGCGAAGGCTGCGTCGTCGTCGCGGCGGTAGAGTCGATCTATTGGACCCCTCTGGTCGACGCGGCAGAGCAACTGCTGCGCAGTGCGCTGCCGACGACAAGCCACCCCGCCGTCCTCTACGTCACTGGGAGCGTCAGCGATGTAGCCAGCGCCCAACTCAGGTCACGCGGTTGGGGTGTGCGCCCCCATGCCTTTACAGCACCCACGGCCGCCGCCGCAGACACGCTACCGTAGTGGCTGCAAGCCGCCGTACACATTTACAGCTCCAGCAGCACGGACTCCACCGCCGCTACGGCCCCGGCCATGCCGCGCTCACCCAGTTGCCCCATACAACCGACCCGGAAGGTCTCGAGTGTCGTCAACTTCCCCGGATACAAAATATAGCCACGCGCCTTGACGGCATCGTAGAAGCGCTTAAATGCGTAGTTTGGAATGGCCGGCGCATGAAAGGTCACAATGATGGGCGCCTGCACGGCCGGCGCTAAGAAGCTGCGCATGCCTAGCCGCCCCATGCCCTCGATCAGGAGGCGACAGTTCTCTGCGTAACGGGCTCCTCGCGCGGACTGTCCACCTTCAGCAAGGAACTGTTCGATCGCACAGTCGAATGCTGCGACCACGTGGGTCGGCGGGGTATAGCGCCACTGTGTGGTCTTCTGCATGTAGACCCACTGGTCGTGTAGATCTAAGGCTAAGGAGCGGCTGTTGTCTTTTGCAGCTTCCAGGGCCGCACGACGCACAATCACAAAGCCCATCCCCGGGGGCCCCTCGAGACACTTGCCGGAGGCCGCAATCACTGCATCAAAACGAATCTGCCGCGCATCAATCTCCAAGGCACCGAAAGAACTCATCGCATCGATGATCAGACCGCGACCGTGCCGCTCGACCACCGCGGCCGCCGCCACCAACGGATTGAGAATGCCCGCGCTGGTCTCACAGTGCACGAGCGCCACGTGCGTGATCGAGGCATCGGCCGCAAGAGCCGTATCGATGTCGGCCGCTACCACCGGCGCATCTTCCGCGTAGTCGATGGTCGTAACGTGCAAACCGAGCAGCCGACTGATGCGCGCGATGCGCTGACAGTACGCCCCATTTTGCGGCACGAGCACATGACCGCCCTGACGTGGCACCAAGGTGCCGATGGCCGCTTCGACCGAGAACGTGCCACTGCCCTGCATCGGCACGCACTCGTGTGAACCTTGGCCATGGACGATGGCGACCAGTCGCTCCCGAATACGTGCCGTGATCACATTGAAATCCGCGTCCCACGAGCCCCAATCCCGCAGCATCGCCTCCTTGGTCTGGCGCGCAATGGTCAAAGGGCCTGGGGTCAGCAGATACGGCACGGGCATGGCGGGCTCCTACGGGTACGCAGTACGGTGCGCCGGGGGGTCTGGCGAGCCGTTCGGAATACTGTAAACTCCCAAAGTGTCATCTGTCGACACTTTAAGGCGACCTGTTGGGGCGCCGGACCGAGGACCTGCCGTGACCGACGCTGCGACCCCCCTGCAGATTTTGCAGGCCCATTCCCTGCCCTCGGCCGTGCAGGCGGAGATCGAGCGGCTGATTCTGGCCGGCACGCTGCCGGTAGGCCAGCGCATTAACGAAGTGTCTCTGGCCGAACGCTTCGGCACCAGCCGCGGCCCCGTGCGCGAGGCGCTACGCGCGCTGGAGGAATGCGGCATCGTCCGTTCCGCGCGCAACCGCGGCGTGTTCGTGCGCGAAGTCACCTTGGTCGAGGCAGATGAAGTCTATGACCTGCGGGAAGTGCTCGATGAGTTCATCGGCCGCCGCTTGGCCGAACGGATCGATGAGGCCGCGCTACAGCGCCTCAAAGCCTTGCTCGGCGCAATGACTACGGCCACCAGCGCGCAGGACGTGCAGGGCTACCACACGCTTAACATCCTGTTTCATGACGTCTTGGTCGATGCGGTCGGCAACAGTCATCTCTCCGCTACCTATCGGCGTCTGACGCGGGAGTTGTTGCTGTATCGCCTGCGCGGCCTGACCGAAGGCGGCGGCTTGGCCGTTTCGGTGGACGAGCATGCGCGTATTGTGGAGGCCATTGAAGCACGAGATCCTGCGCGCGCAGGGCGCCTGCTACGCGCGCATGCCGCCGACAGTCGCGCCCGGATGCACAAGGCCGCAGGTCCGACCGTGCTGCGCGTCACGCGATGAATCAGCGCACCCGACCGTTTTGGCTAGCGCAGGCGCTGGCCCGTGAAACGGCGACCTCCGCACGCCCTTTGGAAGCACCGATCCGAGCAGAACTGGCGATCGTGGGGGCCGGTTACACCGGCCTTTGGACCGCAATTCTTGCAAAACAAGCACGACCGGAACTGGACATCGTGATCCTTGAGGCGGATATCGCCGGTGGCGGAGCCAGTGGTCGCAATGGCGGTTGCGTCCTGTCCTGGTCGACAAAACTCCCGTCTTTGCTGCGTCTATATGGGGAAGCTGAGGGGGTCCGCCTCGCGCGCGCATCCGAACAAGCGATCCTCGATATCGACGCCTTCGTCCGTGCCCACGCGATCGATTGTGACTGGCGTTTGCATGGCACGCTGTATACGGCCACCTCCCACGCACAAATCGGCGCCTCGGATGCGGTCATGGCCGCACTGGAGCGCCGCGGCCTGTCACAGTGGACGCGATTGCCGAGCGAGGAAGTGCGTCGGCGCGCGGGCTCCCGCGCCGCTCTAGAGGGGTGGTACTCGCCCGTTGCCGCCACCGTCCAGCCGGCCCAGCTCGTGCGCGGCTTGCGCCGCATTGCACTGGCGATGGGCATTCGTCTGTACGAAGGCACCCCGCTATGCAACCTGACCCCCGGACAACCGGTGGTACTGCACACACCGCGCGGTCAAGTCACGGCGGATCGGGCCGTGATCGCGGTCAACGCGTGGATGGGGACACTATTCCCCGCATTCCGCCGCACCATTGCGATCGTCTCCTCGGACATGATCGTGACCGAACCGAACCCTGCGGCAATCGAACGCAGCGGACTGGATCGCGGCTTGGCGGTGCTCGACTCGCGCACCTTCGTGCACTACTACCGCAGCACGAGCGACGGTCGCTTGATGTTGGGTAAAGGCGGCAACACCTTCGCCTACGGTGGACAGCTGCGCGCCGTGTTCGATGCCCCCTCGCCCTACGCCGCATCACTCACCAACACCTTACGACACTTCATACCGGACTTGTCGCACACCCCGATTGCGGCGAGTTGGAACGGCGCCTCCGACCGCTCGGTCACGGGGCTACCCTTCTTCGGCGCACTGCCCGGACACCGCAACCTGTGGTACGGCTTTGGCTACTCGGGCAATGGCGTCGGACCGTCCCGGATGGGCGGTGAGATCCTCGCGTCGCTCGCGCTGGGCCTCGACAACGAATGGACCCGCAGCGGCCTAGTCGCCGGGCCCTTGGGCCGCTTCCCGCCCGAGCCGGTACGGTTTTTGGGCTCGCTGCTCGTCCGGAATGCCATCCGGCGGCAGGAGCGTGCCCAAGACCGCGACCAACCCGTGCGACCCTGGGATCAGTGGCTTGCCGGCTTTGCCGCCAGCGCCGGCAAGGCCGACAAAGCCGCAGCGCACTAGCTCAATTGTCAACTGTCGACATTTCGAATTGAATCCGCTCTAATTCTGTAGCCCCTCCTGACCTTCATCGACTCGGTGCCCTCATGCGTGAAATCGAAGTGAACGGCCGTCGTTACCGGACGCCCGCCCAACCCGTGGTTGTCGTCTGTGTGGACGGTTGCGAACCGGACTATCTAGCGCAAGCAGTAGCCGCCGGTGCGATGCCGTACCTGCAACACGTGTTGGCCCACGGCGCAGCCGTCATTGCCGATAGCGTGGTACCGACTTTCACCAATCCCAATAACCTGTCGATCGTCACCGGCGCTGCGCCCTCCGTGCACGGCATCTGCGGCAACTACCTGTGGGACCCGGAAACCGCAACCGAAGTCATGATGAATGACCCCAAGTGGCTGCGCGCGCCCACCATCCTCGCCACCCTCGCCGAGGCCGGCGCGAGCGTCGCGGTGATCACCGCCAAAGACAAGTTGCGTAAATTACTGGGCAAGGGCCTGCAAGGCATTTGCTTTTCCTCTGAGAAAGCGGACACCACCACGCTCGCTGAGCATGGCATTGAAGGCGTGATGGCGCTGGTCGGCAAACCCTTGCCGTCGGTCTACAGCGCGGACCTGTCCGAATTTGTATTCGCCGCGGGCGTGCGGATCATGCAAACACGCCGGCCCGACGTCATGTACCTGTCGACGACCGACTATGTCCAACACAAGCACGCGCCGGGCACCCCGGGCGCGAATGCCTTCTACCAGATGATGGATGGCTATCTGGCCGCACTCGATGCACTAGGCTGCGTCATTGCGCTCACGGCGGACCATGGCATGAATGCCAAAACCTTCATGGACGCCTCACCCCACGTGATTTACCTCCAAGACGTCTTGGATAGTTGGCTCGGAGGCGAACAAAGCCGCGTGATCCTGCCAATCACCGATCCGTATGTGGTCCATCATGGTGCCCTCGGGTCCTATGCCACCGTGCACTTGCCAGAGCGCATCGACCTACCCGCTGTGGCCGCGCGCATCGCCGCGCTGCAGGGCATTGAAGCCGTTCTCACGAAAGCCGAGGCGGCTGCTCGTTTCGAACTGCCGCCGGATCGTATCGGCGACCTGGTGGTCGTGTCTGAGCGCTCGGTCGTCATCGGCACCGCCCACGCCCGGCACGATCTGTCGGCGCTGGACGCGCCACTGCGCTCACATGGCGGCGTCTCCGAACAACGCGTGCCGCTGATCATGAATCGCCCCATCCCAAACCTCGATCCCCAACGCCGCTGGCGCAACTTCGATGCGTTTGATTGGGTCCTCAACCTCGCCGGATGAATGCCATGCACTACGACACACTCCGAATCGGCCACGAACGCAAGAAAATCGCCCGCCTCGACTCGGTCATGAATCCCTACGATGGCAGCGTCGCCGGCACGGTACCGATGGCCAGCGTCGAGGATGTGCGCGCCGCCATTGCCGTTGCCCGCGCCTACAAGCCGACACTCACGCGCTACGAGCGCTCGCAGATCTGCCTGCGCGCAGCCACGCTGCTGCGCGAACGGATCACGCCGATCTCAGACCTCATCACCGCAGAAAGCGGTCTGTCCAAAAAAGACTCGATCTACGAAGTCGGTCGGGCCTGCGACGTGTTTACCTTCGCCGCCAACGCCGCACTCGTGGATGACGGTCAGATCTTCTCCTGCGACCTCACCCCGCACGGCAAGAAGCGCCGCGTCTATACGCTGCGCGAGCCCTTGCTGGGCGTCATCACAGCGATCACGCCCTTCAACCACCCGTTGAATCAGGTCGCGCATAAAGTGGCACCGTCCATCGCCACCAACAACCGCATGGTGTTGAAGCCGTCCGAAAAGACACCCTTGACTGCCATCCTGCTGGCCGACCTGCTGCTTGAAGCGGGCTTACCGCCAGAGATGTTCCAAGTCATCACGGGCGACCCACGCGAGATTGCAGACGAACTGCTGACCCATCCCGATGTGGATGTGGTGACCTTCACCGGTGGTGTCCCCATCGGCAAGTACATCGCTGCCAAAGCGGTCTACAAGCGCCAAGTGTTGGAACTGGGCGGCAATGATCCGCTCATTGTGATGGAGGACGCGGACCTCGAGGAAGCCGCCACCCTGGCGGTTGCCGGCTCCTACAAGAACTCCGGTCAACGCTGCACTGCCGTCAAACGAATTCTCGTGCATACGGCGGTCGCGGACCGGTTTGTCGCACTGTTGGTCGAGAAGACCCGCGCCATCCGCTATGGCGATCCGATGGATCCAAAGACCGATGTCGGCACCGTGATCGATGAAGCCGCAGCACTGGAATTCGAAGCCAAGGTCAATGATGCTATCGCCCGCGGCGCGCAACTTCTGTATGGCCATGTCCGCCAAGGCGCGGTCTATGCACCCACAGTGCTCGACCACGTGACCGCGGACATGCCTGTCGTCAAGACCGAGACCTTTGGCCCGGTCTCGCCGGTGATCCGGTTCTCCTCGATCGACGAGGCCATCGCCTTGGTCAACTCGACCGTCTACGGCCTGTCCTCGGCGGTCTGCACCAACCGTCTCGACTACATCACCCGTTTTGTGACCGAACTGCACGTCGGCACCGTCAACGTGCGGGAAGTGCCCGGCTACCGCCTAGAAGTCACGCCCTTTGGGGGCATCAAGGACTCCGGGACCGGCATCAAGGAAGGCGTACAGGAGGCTATGAAAAGCTTCACCAACACCAAGACGTATTCTTTACCATGGTAAAGTGCATCGGCACAGAGCGAGTCGATTACTCCCGCTGACGGCAACGACGCTGGGACGCAGCAAGGACACAGCATGACGACGCGGCGAATGCTTTTACAATCGGCGCTGGCCGGCATCACCCTTGGCGGTGGACTGACCTGCCAGCTGGCGCGCGCCGGCTTGCCGCAAGGCACTCTGGATGCGGCCGTGCTGGAACGCCTACCGGGCAAGCAGCCGCTGATCAAGCGCTCCTATCGACCGCCGAATTTCGAGACGCCGCTCGCCTACTTCGATGGCCCCATTACCCCCAATGACCGTTTCTTCGTCCGTTGGCACCTCATGGGCATCACCGAGGTCGACGCACGCAGCTGGCGACTGCGCATCGGTGGTGACGCCGCTACCAAGCCCTACGAACTCACACTCGAACAACTGAAATCGGAGTTCGAACCCGTCGAAGTCGTCGCCGTGTGCCAATGCTCGGGTAACCGCCGCGGTCTGTCGGATCCGCATGTGGCGGGCGTGCAATGGGGCTATGGGGCCATGGGTAATGCCCGCTGGAAGGGCGCGCGCCTAAAAGACATATTGGCCCGCGCAGGGTTGTCCAAGGACACCATAGAGATCGCCATTGATGGCGCGGACCGCCCGGCGCTGGATGTCACACCGGATTTCGTCAAGAGCATCCCGGCCTGGAAGGCGCTGGACGAGAACACAATCATCGCCTACGAGATGAACGGCGAAGCGCTACCCCACCTCAACGGGTATCCGGCCCGACTCGTGGTGCCGGGCTGGACGGCGACCTACTGGATGAAACAGGTCGTCTCGATCCAAGCGCTGACCAAGCCGCTCGCGAACTTCTGGATGGCCACCGCGTACCGCATACCGAAAGGCAAATTCGCGCTGGTCGATCGGTTCACCAGCCAAGAAAACGACACCACGACCCCGATCACCGAAATCGTCGTCAACTCGGTCATTACCAGCCACGCAGACGGCGCACGCGTGCGCCGTGGCGCACCGATCGTACTCAAAGGACTGGCTTGGGATGCCGGCGCCGGCATCCGCCGGGTCGAAGTCTCCCGCGACGGCGGCCGTGTCTGGGAAGCGGCGGAACTCGGTGCCGATCTGGGTCGCTTTTCGTTCCGTCCGTGGCAGTACACCACCACACCGAGTGCAACCGGTGTACTGGCGCTGATGGCCCGCGCCACCAATGGCCAAGGCACCACCCAAGTGTCGGAGCTGATCTTCAACAATCCCGGCTATCACAACAATGTGATCCAGTCGGTTGGCCTCACCGTCGTCTAAGGAGGCCCTGCGCATGCGCACCCTACTCTCTCTGGCCATCCTGATGCTTGTTCTGCCGCTGGCCGTTGCAGACGAAAGCAAACTACAACTGGCCAAAGACCCGGATACTACGGTGGTTTTGGCGGGCTGCTCGTCCTGTCACTCCGTCGATTACATTCAGATGAACGCACCCTTCCTCAAGCGCCCGCAGTGGGAAGCGGAAGTAAAGAAGATGACCAAAGTCTTCGGCGCACCGGTCAGTGACGAGGATGCGTTGAAGATCGTCGACTACCTCGTGCGTCATTACAGCGCTGAGTAAAGCACTCTCAGCGACGCGTGCGGGTCGCAAGATCACTACCGATTTTCGAAGATCCAACGGTCAGCCTTGTCGTAGTCTGGTAGGCGTTTTTGAACAACGCCGATCACCTCGGCCGCCGTCCCAAACGGGCGGGTGGAGTATGCAAAGTGCAACCAGAACCAAAATTCGAAAGACGGCCGGCTGCGAAGTTGTTCCACTGACACCACCGTCGGTGGTAATGGCCGTTGTTGTCTCTACCTGCATAGTCGTGCACTGCGCCTGCTGCCATCGGCCTGCATCTGGCATTGCCAGTGCGCCCCGAAGGCGCGATGGCCCGCAGCCCGGGTCTACCCTGTCTGCGCCGCACCGGGGACAGCGCCCAACCCAACCGGCAACGGCCATCATCCGCCACAGCGGGTTTTAAAACGCAGCGGATTCTGTTGAAGTGGCACCAATCAACCGTGCAAACGACGCTTGATTGCCCGCCACAACGACTGACTAAGGAATACCCGTGCACAATCCACTTAGCGCGCTCGTCGACCGGCTCAGCCAGCCGCTGGACCTCGCCGGCCGCGTATTGCTGGGACTTTATTTCCTGCTACCGGGCCTGATGAAGATCGTCGCGTTCACCGCGACCGTCAGCTACATGACCCAGCACCACGTCCCTTACCCCGCGCCGCTGCTGGTGGTGGCCACCGTACTGGAGGTGGGCGGCGGGCTGGCGCTCGTGCTCGGCTGGCAGACCAAGGTGTGGGCCTTTGTGCTGGCCGGGCTGACCTTGTTGATCTGCTACTACTTGCACGATTTCTGGCACACCTATGCAGGCGGCAGCACACAGCACGAACTGCAGAACTTCGTGAAGGATCTGGGCATCTTTGGAGGCCTGCTCACGCTGGCCGGGCGCGGCGCACCGCGGCTCTCGCTGGACGGCAAATACAAGCGCTAACCACACCAGCATGCCCGTCGCCGCCAGGCCGGCGACGGGAACGCGCACGCTGTCTTAGGGCCGGCTTGAGCGACCCCGCCGGAACGCCAGATAGCCCAACGCCATCACCAGCGCACTGATCACCCCAAACAGCAACGGTTTTTGTTGGTCTGCAATGAAGGCCATCGCACCCAGTATGGAGAACATCATCGCGATGGCGATGAGGGTCAGCCAGGGGAAGCACCACATCCGCACCCGCAGTCGTTCTGGGCACTCACGTTCCATCCGGCGCCGCAGCCCCAATTCTGCAAACGCGATTAGGACATAAACGAACAAGGCGACGGTACCGTACGAGTCCACCAAGAACTTGAACACTTTGTCCGGTGATAAATAGTTCATGAAGACCGCCACGAACGCAAAGGTCATGCTGGCAAAAATCGCCGCGATCGGCACGCCGCGCGAATCGAGCTTTGCAAATAGACGCGGCGCATCACCACGCCGGGCCAGCGCCATCATCATGCGCGACGAGGCGAACACCCCGCTGTTCAGACAAGACAACACGGCGGTCAGAATGACGATGCCCATGGCCGTGCCGGCATAAGGGATATGCAGTGCATCGAGCACGCTGACGTAGGGGGTTGCCATACCCGCGGTATTCCACGGCACGATACAGACCACGAGAAAGATGGAACCGACGTAGAACACCAACACGCGGGACACCACAGACTGCGTGGCGCGCGCAATGGCGCGCTCCGGTTCAGCCGACTCGGCCGCCGCGACCGTGACAATTTCGGAACCAAAATAAAACCCAGTCGCAGCCACCGCGCCGGTCAGCACCGGACCTAAGCCCTTGGGCAGGAAGCCGCCATTGTCCGTTAGCAAATGGAAGCCCCCCGGCACCCCGTGCCAAAGGCCGAGCACTACGGTCACGCCGACCAACAGGAAGATGGCGATGGCGGCCACCTTGATGGAAGCAAACCAGTATTCCGCCTCCCCCCACGCGCGCACCGACAGCAAATTCACGACCGTAAACAAACTGGTCAAACCCAAGGTGTACTGCCATGGCTGCACGGTGGGCCAGACGCTACCGAACCAACCCACCAGCAACTTGGAGCCGGCCACCGCCTCGAAGGCCACCACAATGATCCAGAAGTACCAGTACATCCAACCGGTCATGAAGCCAGCAAACTCACCGAGCGCCAGGCGGTTGTACTCATAAAATCCACCCACTGCCGGGAAGGCAGAGGCCATTTCGCCCAACATGCGCATCACTAACACAACCAATAAGCCAGTCAGGGCAAAGGAAAAAACAGCCGCGGGACCCGTCGCCTGCACGACCACGCCGCTGCCGACAAACAAGCCCGCTCCAATGACCCCACCCAAGGCGATCATCCGCATGTGTCGCTCTTTGAGCGAGCGGTGCAAACCGGTCTCACTGTGGGCATCCGATGGCAGTTGTTGTAGGCTCATCTCCGATCCTCCTCTGCGTGATCGCGCAGCATTGCGCGTCCCGTGCGTGTAGTAAAGACAATATGCTGTACTGCGCCCCGCACTCGGGGCATCGTCCCGGCTTGATTGGCCATTTGCCTTGGGTGCCGCATGTATCTACCAAACCAGTTTCGCGTCGACGACCCCGCCTTGCTGACCAAGGTCATTCATCAGCACCCGTTGGCCCTGTTCATCACGACCGCCGACGGCGCGCCCACCGCGGACCACATTCCGGTGGAAATCGAGCAGGACGGCGACCGATTTCGCTTGCTCGGCCATGTCGCTAAAGCCAACCCACTGCTGCGCCACGTGCCAGAGGGCGGCGAAATACTGGCCGTATTCCGCAGCCTCGATCACTACGTCACCCCAATGTGGTACCCATCTACAGCGACGCACGGCAAGATGGTGCCCACTTGGAATTATCAGGCCGTGCACGTCCGCGGCACTATCCACTGGCACCGCGACCGCGACACGCTATTGGGCTTAGTCACGCGTCTGACCGAACGGCACGAGTCATCACGACCTGCGGTCTGGTCGGTCAGCGATGCCCCACCCGACTATATTGAAAGTATGCTGGGCGCGATCGTCGGCTTCACCGTCGAGGTCACCGCGATGGTGGGCAAATTCAAAGCCAGTCAAAACCGCGCCGCCGAAGACCGCGCGGGTGTCCGACTCGGCTTGGCAGCCGACGGCCTCAGTGCCGATGCCATCGCTGCGCTCGTGCGCGATCCGACGCCTTGAGAGCCGTGCGCCAAGTCAGGACAGCGCACGCAGCGCAAAGTGATTGAGCAACGCACCACCCACAACCAGCCAGACGAACAGCACGGCGGTCAGTAGCAAGGGCTTGCCACCGGCACGCCGGAGCGTGCCAAAGTGTGTGGACAGTCCCAGCGCGCCCATCGCCATCGACAGCAGAAACACGGCCAGATTGAATAAGCCCGCCACGATCGCGGGCGGCAGCCAACCGAGCGCGGCATTGACCGAGTTCAAGAGCACCGCGCCGACAAAATAAAAGGCAAACGTCGGCACCGAGGCCAACGCCTTCTGCGCCGACATCCCCGCATCGCCCGCGGCGGCAGGATCGCTGCGGCGCATCCACATCGCCAACCCCACCAAAAAAGGCGCCATCATGAACACGCGGGTCATCTTGGCGATCAGTGCCGGATCCGCAGCCTCCGGCCCCACCTGCCGCCCGGCGGCGACCACCTGCGCCACCTCATGCACGGTCGAGCCGATATAAATGCCAAAGCCGCGCGCGCCTGCGGGGATAAAATCACGCACAAAATCGAGCGCGTAGAGCATGGGGTACAGGAACATCGACAGGGTGCCGAAAATCACCACGCCCGCCACCGCCACGCTGACCTGTTCGGCCTTACCGCGCACGACCGGTTCGGTCGCCAGCACCGCCGCCGCGCCGCAAATCGCGCTACCGGCGCCGACCAGCAAAGCTGCGGCGCGATCCATCTTGAACCACCGCGTGCCGACCTGGTAGGCGATGACCACCGTCAGCAGCACCACAATGGCGTCGACCAACACGCCCGCCCAACCCACGCCACTGACTTGCTGCAGCGTCAGCCGAAATCCGTACAGCACAACGCCCGTACGCAAAATGGTCTGCCGGGAAAAGGCGATGCCCGCCCCTGCGCGCGCGGCCAGCCGCGGATAGACGCTATTGCCGACCAACAAACCCAAGACGATCGCCAGCGTCAGCGGGCTAAAGCCATGCGTCTGCACCCACGGCAAGGTGGCCGCCATTTTCGCCAACCACGCGATCAACGTTGCCAGCACCAATCCCGGCCATAGAGCCTTCAGCTTCAAGCGCCTTCCCCTGCTGGCGATGCCAAGAAGAGGCCCACGGCCACGCCGCGAGCCCCGGATCCATCCCTAAACGTTCTGCGGCCGCATGTCGTCGCGACTAATACCCGCGATCACAACGGGTTTTTTCATCGCATCGCGGCGGAACGGCTCACCGAGTTCCTGATTCAGCAGGACTTCAATAAAGGTCGTGATGCCCTTCTTTTGATCCTCACAAGCGGTACGGATGGCCGCGGTCACTTCGGCGGTCGTGCGTGCGCACACGCCTTTGTGACCACAACCCTCAGCCACGCGCGCGTAGGAGAAGCCCTTGTCGAGCTCTGTGCCGATAAAGTTGTTGTCGTACCAGAGGATCGAATTGCGTTTCTCCGCACCCCACTGGTAATTGCGGAAGATCACCATGGTGACGGCCGGCCACTGATCCCGACCCACCGAGGTCATCTCATTCATCGAGATCCCGAACGCACCGTCACCGGCGAAGCCCACAACGGGCACATCCGGATTGCCAATCTTCGCGCCGATGATCGACGGGAAGCCATAACCACACGGCCCAAACAGACCCGGAGCGAGGTACTTACGGCCTTGTTCAAAGGACGGGTACGCATTGCCAATCGCGCAGTTGTTACCGATGTCCGAGGAGATGATTGCCTCCTTCGGCAAGCCCTCGATGATGGCGCGCCATGCCTGACGTGGTGCCATGTGGTTCGGTTCACGTGAACGGCATTCGGCATTCCATACCGTACCCGGATCGTCGTCCTCATGATCCAGACCCGCCAACTCCGTCGCCCAGGACGCTTTCTCCGCCGCCACTTGGGCGCGCCGCTCGGCACGGCCCGCATCGCCAGCCGTTGCCGACAGTTGGGCGAGCAACTGTCGCGCCACCAACTTCGCGTCGCCACAGATCGCCACCGCCACCGGCTTGGTCAACCCGATGCGATCGGGATTGATATCGACTTGAATCACCTTGGCGTTCTTCGGCCAGTAATCGAGACCATAGCCCGGCAGGGTCGAGAACGGATTGAGGCGGGTGCCGAGGGCGAGCACGACGTCGGCCTGTGCGATCAGACGCATCGCCGCCTTCGAGCCGTTGTAGCCGAGCGGACCTACGGCCAATGGGTGGCTGCCAGGGAAGGAGTCGTTGTGCTGATAGTTGTTGCAGACCGGCGCATCGAGCCGTTCTGCCAAGGCCACCAGATCGCTGATTGCATTGCCCAATACCACGCCGGCACCGGACAGAATCACGGGGTTCTTGGCGTTCGAGAGCAGCATCGCCGCCTCGGCGATCGCCTTCGCGCCACCCTGCGGGCGCTCGAAGTCGATGATGTCCGGCAGTGCCACGTCGATCACCTGCGTGAAGTAGTCGCGCGGCACATTGATCTGCGCCGGCGCCGACAGGCGCTTTGCTTTGCAGATCACGCGATTGAGCACCTCGGGGATCCGCGAGGCATCGCGCACTTCTTCCTGGTAGCAGACCATGTCGCGGAACAGGGCCATCTGCTCGACCTCTTGGAAGCCGCCCTGACCGATGGTCTTGTTGGCCGCCTGCGGAGTCACCAGCAGCATCGGCGTATGGTTCCAGTACGCGGTCTTGATCGCGGTGACGAAGCCGGTGACACCGGGACCATTCTGCGCAATCGCCATCGCGATCTTGCCGGTGGTGCGGGTGTAGCCGTCGCAGATCATGCCGCCGTTGGTCTCATGCGCCACATCCCAGAACGTAATGCCTGCTTTGGTAAACAGGTCGGAGATCGGCATGAAGGCCGAGCCGATGATGCCGAAGGCATGTTCGATGCCATGGCGCTGCAGGACTTTTACAAAGGCTTCTTCGGTGGTCATCTTCATAGCAATTCCCTCTAGTCAGCTCAGTCTGGCAAGGCCTGCGGCCTCGCGCGCACCCACAACTGGGGGTCATGGGCAGGAAAAAATCGTGCTCAATCCAGGCGTTCCATCCGCCGCCTCTCGGCCGCTCGTGGGCACCGTTATTTTAGACACTGCGTGTGCCCTTTGCAGGCATACCAACCGACGCCGTAGGCGCCGCTCTAGCTGCGATCCTAGGCGCGACCCGAGGCGCGTGATAGCGCCAGCCGACACCCACGGATGGGTCCAGTCACTCAGGCGGGTCGTAATCGCTCCAAGGTCGCCGCGAGCCGCCGGATCCCCTCCCGGATGCGACCACGGGGAATCGAGGAGTAGCCGAGCCGGAACCGGTTTAGTGGGGGCCGCTCGCCCATGTAGTACACATCGCCCGGCTCAATCAGGATGCCCTCCGCCCGCGCGGCCTCGGCCAAGACGCGGGCGTCCAACCACGCCGGGCCCTGAAACCAGACCGAGGAGCCGCCATTCACCGGCGCGTGCGCCGCATCCAGATCGAACTCGTCCACGGCCGCCGCCAACAGACGCGCCCGCTCCCGGTGGGCGTCGACCAGGTGCCGGCACAGCAGGTCGTAGTGACCGAGCGCCACGAAGCGCGCGATGCTGCGCTGAATAAAGGCGCTGGGATGCCGAATATTGAGTCGCCGCAATGCGCGCAACTCGTCTATCAGGGGCCGCGGCGCGACGATATAGCCCAAGCGGATCCCCGGCGCAAAGGACTTAGAGAGACTACCGACATAAATCACCCGGCCGGCTCGATCCAGACTCTTGAGCGCCGGGTTGGGCAATCCCGAGAAGGTCGTCTCGGTCTCGTAGTCATCCTCGATGATCAGAAAATCGTCCCGCTCGGCCCGCCGCAGCAATTCGATCCGCCGATCCACCGGCATCGTGACGGTCGTGGGGGCCTGATGGCTGGGGGTCACGTACACATACCGACAGGACTTCAAACCCGCGCCAATGCGCAAGCCCTGCGCATCCACGGGCAAGGCTTTGAGGCGCTGCGTACGCAACGAGAAGATGTTGCGGGCGTCTGGATAGCCTGGATTTTCCAAGCCGACCGGCGTATCCACATCGAACAGCAAGTCCGCAAGCAAGTAGAGGGCCTGCTGCGCACCGATCGTGACAATAATCTCATCGGCCGCTGCCCAGACTCCGCGCAACGGCAGCACCTTATTGCGCAATTCTTCGATCAACTCGGGATCATCTCGCGTGAACAAGTCCTGCGCCCAGGTGCGCGCACCGCCCTTGCCGAGCACTTCCTGACAGCAGGCACGCCATTCAGCGGACGGAAACAGGTTCGGATCAAACTGACCATAGATGAACGGATACTCGTAGCGTTCCCAATCCGCGACTTTCGAAATATTGCGCTGCAGACTCGGTCGCACCCGGAAACGACTGCCCCAGTCCAATGCCGGCCCGAGGGGCAACGCCGACGCCACCGCAGGTCGTGCTGCCATGGCCAAGGGATTGATGAAGTAGCCGCGCCGCTGCCGCGCCACCAGATGACCGTCATCGGCCAACTGTGCGTAGGCCGCCACCACGGTGTTGCGCGAAATGGCCAGGTGCTGCGCAAGCTCGCGACTCGAGGGCATCGCTTCCTCGGCCAGCAGATGACCGGCGCCGATGGCCGCAACAATCTGCGCGCGCAACTGGGCTTGGATCGTCAGCGGCCCGGTCGGGTCCAGACGAAACAGCTGCGCCCACAAAGGGGCTCGCGCGGGTCGGCTCATGCAGAATGAATCCAGCCAGTCCGTGGACAATGCCGGATCTTAGCACCCACCGGATCCGCACTAGGGGGGTGCAGTCGGCGCCCCTTCCAGTCAGAATCCCTGCACTGTTTCGCACGGAGTCCCCCAATGACCTACGCTGCCATTACCGGCTGGGGTAAATGTTTGCCCCCCGCCGTGCTCAGCAACGCGGACCTGTCCACCTTTCTGGAGACCGACGACGCGTGGATTCGCTCGCGGACCGGCATGGTCGAACGGCGCGTCTCGCATGTCCCTGGCATTGAATTGGCGATTGTCGCGGCACAGCGGGCCTTGGCTTGCGCCGGCAAGACCGGCGCCGACGTGGATCTGGTGATCTACGGCAGCGTCAGCAATGACGAGGCCGTACCCAACAGTGCCTCCGGCGTGCAGCAACGCATTGGCGCCACCCACGCGGCGTCCATCGACGTCAATACGGCCTGCACCAGCTTTATGTACGCGCTATCGATTGGCACCGCTATGATCAAGACCGGCGTCGTGCGCAACGCGTTGCTGATTGGCGTCGAACTGATTTCCCGGTTTATGGACTGGGATAACCGTAACGTCGCCGTGCTCTTCGGTGACGGCGCCGCGGCCATGTTGATCGAAGCCAGCGATACCGAGTCCGGCGTCATCAAAGAAAAACTGCAGTGCTACGCGGATGCGCGCCAGATTCTGCGGGTACGCGGCATCGGCACACAGTACGCATTACACGGGCTGGACTTTGGCCAGACGCGTTGGGACTTCGATGGCCAGGAGATCTTCAAAAAAGCCGTGCGCGGCATGAGTGAAGCCTCCGTCGATGTACTCCAGCGGGCTGGCGTCACCACGGATGACATCGCGCTGGTGGTCCCCCACCAGGCCAACCTGCGCATCATCGAAGCGGTGGCCAAGTACACCGGCACGCCCCTCGAGAAGGTCTTTTTGACGGTCCACAAGTACGGCAACATGAGTTCGGCCACCGCCCCCGTGGCGCTGGTCGAAGCGGTGGAGGAAGGTCGCGTGCAAGCGCGCGACCTCATTCTGATGCCAGCCTTTGGCGGCGGTCTGACGCTGTCCGCGCATTTGCTGCGCTGGGGCGAGCGCACCACCCCACTGGGCTACAGCGAGGCCGAACTGCCACCCTGCACGCAGACAGCGCTTGAACTGGTCAACGAAATCCGTGCCATCAAGGCGCGCGGTGCCGCGACCGCCGCCAGCCTCGAACACGCCAGTTTCTCTGAACAGCGCGGCTGACCGCGTCAGCCGCTCTTCTGGTGCTGCCGTTGAAAATAGACCGCGGCACCGGCGACGCAGACCATGCCCATCACACTGACGGTGTAGGCGGCCTGCACAAAGACCTCCAGCCAGTTCAAGGAGACGAGACCGAAGTTGCGCCAAATCAGCAAACCGGAACTCCCAAAGTAACCGGCCGTGTCGGCCACATAAATCAAAAAGCCGGCCGTACCAACCCGGCCACTGACCGCGACCATCCGATCAAACAACATCGCGTTGAAGGGTGTGTACGCCATGTAGAGGCCTGCACCGGACAAAATCATCCACGTGACCGGTCCCAAGTAGCCGCACCGAAACGCCAAGGTCGAGGCCCCGAGCAAGAACAGGCCGCCAAACACCACGCCGTGGATCACCATCAGCGCGCGCGCGTTGTCTTTGACCACAATGATCAGACCCAGCACAAGCAGCGCAAGACCCGCCACCGGCACTTCGCTGGCGGTAAAAATGGCCACTCCATTGCCCCGGCCGAGCGCCGACCACAATTCCGCCGCGAAGTTATCCCGGAAGTCGCGCAGTGCGGTGGCGAACACATAGGTAATCACCAGCAATAGGATGCCGAGCCCGTATTGCCGCAGAAACGCCGCGCGGGCCCGGCCATCCATCGGCATGCGCTTGACGCGCGCCGCCTCATCGGCAGGGCTCGGCCCCGGCAGCGAGGCCAACACCCACACCGCCAGCAACAGCACCGGGATGAACAGCGCCCCAGAGGCCGCCGGCATCCAGTGGACCGGCACGTCCCAGCCCGTCATCAGCCACTTGCCGACCGATTTGACGGCCCCTGAGGAGACAATAAAGCTGGCGCAGACCACGGCGCCGAGCACTTCCGAGGTGCGCCGCCCCTCCATGAACCCGAACACGAGACCCCAGATCATGCCGAGCGGCAAGCCATTCAGGAACATAAAGCCGACGTTCCACGGCGCCGGCACCAACGCAAAGCCGATCAGGGACAACCAAGCGCCCAGAATAAGGCCGAGGATCGCCATCGGCCGCCACCGCGGCGGCAATTCCGAGATCACTTTGATCCCAATCATCTTGGACAGGGCGTAGCCGAGCACCTGCGCCAACACCAAGGCAATCTTATAGTCCAGGGCGAATGGCCAACCCGCCACATGGGCGTAGGTCGCCACCGAAAACGGTTTGCGAAAGGCATACATTGCAAAATAGGCGGCAAAGCCAGCCAAGGCTGCGGCGGTGGTAAAGACCACCGGGTGGGCGTGTTCGAGTCTCTCGCGCAAGGATCGGGCCAAGTTCCCTCCTCGGTCGTGCGTGATCGGTGGTCGGTGATCGGTGGTCGGCGACAGTCAGGCCACGGATTCTGACATGCACAAGACCGTAGCGGGCACTGTTGTTGCTCTGGCGCGACGGACAGCGCGTTGTTGCAGCGCGTCAACTGCCGCGCAAGACCTTTTGGCCATCGCAGCCCGACCCGTCGGTCTTGTAGAACGCGCCCCTGTGGTCAAGTGAAGGTGGCGCGGTTGTCAAAATAATGTAACCTTAGCGGGTCATTATGCCAACTTCACGGGAACAGAGGCCTGTACGCACCTTATTTCGAAGGCGCACTCTGTTACGGGGGGCTGGATATCCGGGTTCGGCAGGGCCTTTGTATCCGTTTATTTGGTGCTGCGCTGGCGGCGAGCGCCACCGAGCAAGAATTCGGTTTGTTGCGTTTTTTACACTCACCCCTCTAGGGAGACTGCTCTTGAAATCCAATCATAAGATTGCCTACGCCGTACTCGCGGCTTTGAGCGCCAGCGCTGGCGTTGCCGTCGCCGCTGACACCGGCGGCATCGAAGAAATCGTCGTGACCGCACAGCGGCGCAACGAATCCATCCAAGACGTGCCCATCACGATCCAAGCGATCGGCGGCGACTCGCTGTCGAAGCTCAACATCTCGACCTTCGACGACGTCATCAAGATGCTCCCGAACGTCACCTTCGGTACCAACGGCCCGGGCCAAGGCAACATCTTCATGCGCGGCCTTTCGGCCGGTTTCGCCGGCGGCCAGTCCTCGGCTTCGATCGCGCCGTTCCCGAACGTCGCCACCTACCTCGATGACCAGTCGCTGACCTTCCCTGCGCGTAACCTCGACATCTACATGGTCGACATGGAGCGCGTCGAAGTGCTCGAGGGTCCGCAAGGCACCCTGTTCGGCGGTGGCGCGGAAGCCGGTGCGATCCGTTACATCACCAACAAGCCCCGCCTGAACAAGACCGAGGGTTCGGTCGAGGCCGGTTACGGCGTGACCGCGCACGGCGACCCGAACACCTCCGTGAATGCGGTGCTGAACCTGCCGCTGATCGATGACAAGCTCGCCGTACGCGCCGTGATCTACAACGATCATCGTGGCGGCTACATCGACAACGTGCCGTCGGAGTTCACCCGCAGTCCGCAGGACACCGGCCCGAGCGCGTACTCGAGCTCGTACCCGACGCACTTGGACACCTACAACAACTACGCCATCGCCAAGAAAGCGCAGAACCCGGTCACCTACAACGGTATCCGCGTGTCCGCGCTGTATCAGATCAATGATGATTGGGATGTGCTCGTCGGCCAGTCGTACCAGAACATGGACGCCGATGGCATGAGCGCGCAGTTCCCGACCGGCGTGAATTTCCAGAAGCTCAACCCGCTCGAAGAGACCTCGTTCTTCCCGGCCTATAACAAGGACCGCGCCTCGCTGACCTCTTGGACAGTCAATGGCAAGATTGGCCAACTCAAGGCGGTCTACACCGGCTCCTACCTGACCCGTCATGTTGACCAGAGCATGGACTACACGAACTACACCCGTACGCCGGGTGGGTTCTATTACTCCTGCGTCGGCGGCGGCGGCTCGAACTTCGGTGGCAGCGGCCCCGCCGCGTGCTACTCGCCCGTCATGGGCTGGAAAGACAAGATCGAGAACACGCACCAAAGCCACGAGTTCCGCCTCTCGACGCCAGACGACCGGCGCTTGCGCGGCCTCGTCGGCGCGTACTGGGAAGACTTCCAGATCAAGGACTCGATGGACTTCTACCAGAAGTCGATCCCGGACTGCACCCCGGCCAATCTGGCCGCCGCGCTCACGGGCGGCCCGGTCTGCTTGAGCAACGTGACGCCTGTCAACGCCGCAATCAACCCGAACACCCGCAATGCCGGCGTGAACTTCGGTGAGGATCTCGCCCGTGGTTACAAGCAGACCGCGTTCTTCTGGTCGGGCGATTACGACCTGATTCCGAAGACCCTGACGGCCACCATCGGCGGCCGCTACTATAAGTACGAAGAGAACGAAATCGGCTCGCAGTACGGCACGAACGGCAGTTGCGTCAACGTCCCGAACGGCGAGTGTGTGGCGACCCCAATCGGCGGCGGACTCGACCCGGATCCGGTCACCGGCGTTCGTAACAAGGAACTACACACGGCCACGTTCACCGGCTACAAGAGCCGCGCAAACCTCACCTGGCACATCTCTGCGGATGCGATGATCTACGCCACTTACTCGCAGGGCTACCGCCCCGGCGCGTTCAACCGTACTACCAAGGGCGTGACCAAGCTCTGGGTGGACGCCGATGGTGTTGCTCTGCCGTCAGGACAAGCTAAAGGGGGCACCGATTCGTTGGTCAAGCAATACGTCAAGCCGCTGTCGTACAAGCCAGACACGCTCACCAACATGGAAGTGGGTTTCAAGACAGAGTTCTTGAACCACCGCTTGCAGGTGAACGGCTCGCTGTATCAGATGGACTGGAAGGACGTCCAGACGCTGATCTACAACCCGCCCGTCTATGGCAACACCACGTTCGGCGTGAATGGTGCCACCTACCGAGTCAAGGGCGTTGAGCTGCAGATCACCGCCAAGGTGACCGACGGCCTGACCCTGATGGGCTCGCTTTCGCATAACGATGCCAAGCAGACCAACTCGCCGTGCATCCGCTCGGCCGGCAACTCGTTCTACACACCCGGCAACCCGACGGCAGCGGGCGCCTGCATCACGCAGGTGCGCTCAGGCAGCCAGAACATCGATATCCCAGATCCGCTGGGCACCGTGGGTTCCACGCCAGCCTTCTCGCCGAAGCTGCAGTACAACCTGCATGCTCGCTATGATTGGGCGGCGGGTGACTACAAGGCGTTCCTGTTGGTGGGCTTGAACCACATGGATGATCAGAACAACGAGCCATCCAGCTTCCCGTCGGGTGAGGGTGTTGCGATCCCGACCACGACGTGGCTCCGTTACAAGATGCCGGCCTACAACACCGTCGACGCCTCACTTGGGGTTTCGAAGGATGCGTGGACCGCGACCGTGTACGGCTCCAACCTGTCGGACTCGAATGCCAGCACCTACACAACCTCGGGCCAGTTCATCAAGGCAGAAGTGCCGCTGCGTCCGCGCGTCCTCGGTGTGAAGTTCGGCTACAAGTTCTAAGCGAACCATAGCCGCTGGCGCAGCCGCTGCGTGCGGTTGCGGTAGACTCGAAGGCGGGCAGCGATGCCCGCCTTCGTTTTTTGTGGAACGGCCATGTCGAACAACGCTCCTGCTCCCTCCTCCATCGAACTCGAAGTAGAGAGAGTTCGCGCGCTCCTACGCGAGCAACAGTTTGCGACGGCCGCCGCCGACGCCGCCGCATTGGTGGCTCGTGTTCCGGAAAACCGTGACGCGCTGTACTTGAAAGCTCTGGCCGAGCGGCAAAGTCGCCGTCTCGCCGATGCCCTTGCCACCCTAGAGACCCTGGAGCGCGCGCACCCTAACTCCAGCCTGCTCTATCAAGAGCGTGGCCATTGTTACGTGGCTTGCAAGGACGCGCCTAAAGCCATCGAGGCATACGAGCACGCTGTACGCATCAACCCGGCGCTACCGGCCACCTGGGGCATGCTGGAAGGCCTGTACAAGATGGTCCGACGGGATGACCTGCGGCGCATGGCTGCAGCCCACGTGCACCGTCTCCGTACGATGCCGCCCGACGTCATCAAAGCCACCGGCCTCTTTTGCGAGGGCGATCTGGCGGGCGCCGAAAAACTTGTGCGCGCGCACTTGATTGCCCACGGCGAGCATCCGGAGGCGATGCGCCTGCTGGCGCGTGTGGCGATCTCGCGCGACATTCTCGACGAGGCCGAAGTACTCCTAGAAGCCGCGGTGCAACTCGACCCGAACTACATCGAACTACGGCGCGACTATGCCTGTGTGATGTTGGACCGACACAAGCATGCGGAAGCCGTTGTGGAACTGGATCGCCTACTCGTGGACGACCCCCTCAATAAGGATTACCGGACGTTGCGCGCCACGGCGGCCGTCGGACTCGGCGCCCATGACGAGGGGATTCGCCTATTCACCGCGGTGCTCGCGGATACCGACCCGCACTCGAGAGCTGCAGCGGATTTGCTCTTATCCATCGGCCACTCCCACAAAACACTGGGCCGGCGCCCCGAAGCGGTCGAGGCCTACCATCGCGCAATCGCGGTGCGCCCCCACTTTGGCGACGCCTACTGGAGTCTCGCCAATCTAAAAACCCATCACTTTACCGATGCTGACATCGCCAGCCTGTGCGCCGCTGAGGCGGACGAGACGCTGGCGAGTATGGATCGCTACCACATCTGTTTTGCGCTCGGCAAAGCCTACGAGGATCGCAAAGAATACGAAACCAGCTGGCAGCACTACACGCGCGGCAACGCGCTCAAACGCGCGGAAAGCAAATACCGCGCCGAGTTGCTCGAGCAGAACACACGCCATCAAAAACGCGTCTGTACCCGCGATTTTTTTGCCGCGCGAACGGGCTTTGGCTGTGCCGCCCCGGACCCTATCTTCATTCTGGGCCTACCCCGTGCCGGGTCCACCTTGCTCGAACAGATCCTCGCCTCCCACTCACAGGTCGAAGGCACCCAGGAACTGGCGAACATCCCGCGCTATGCGCTGCAATTGCAGGGACTGAACCCGGACCTTGACCATCCGCTGTATCCGGCGAGCCTTGCCGACCTGAGCCGCGAAGAAATCCACGCCTTCGGCCAGAAATATATCGACGACACCCGGATTTATCGCACCCACAAGCCCTACTTCATCGACAAGATGCCGAACAACTTTCGGCACGTGGGATTGATCAAACTGATTCTGCCCAATGCCAAGATCATCGATGCCCGGCGCGAGCCGATGGCCTGCTGTTTTGGCAATCTCAAGCAGTTGTTCGCGCGCGGCCAAGAGTTCTGCTACAGCATCAACGACATTGCCCGCTACTACACCACCTACCTCGACCTCATGCAGCACTGGGATGCGGCGCTACCGGGGCAGGTACTACGAGTCCATCACGAAGACGTCGTCGATGATCTCGACCGCAGCGTACGCCGTATTTTAGATTTTTTGGGGCTGCCCTTCGAAGCGGGATGCCTTGAGTTTCATAAAAACGTGCGCAGCGTCAAGACCGCCAGCTCCGAGCAGGTGCGACAGCCGATCTACCGCGAAGGTTTGGATCAGTGGCGCCATTACGAACCGTGGCTGGACGAACTGAAGGATGCACTCGGTGATGCCCGACTGCGATACCGCACGCCGTCCTCGGACATAGCCGACGCGACAGACCGGTCGGCCCTGTAACCGGACGGACCAATCGTTTCGGCATAATTTAAGCTTCTCCTCTCTTAGGTAGACCCATGCAGCAGATTCTTGAACCCGCCCGTTCGATCGATGTGGTGCATGAAACCGACGTGCTCGTCGTCGGTAGCGGCCCTGGCGGACTGACGGCCGCACTCGCCGCCGCCCGCGCCGGCGCCCAGACCACCCTGCTCGAGCGCTACGGATGCTTTGGCGGCAATATCACCCAAGTCGGCGTGGAAGGCTTTGCCTGGTACCGCCGCGAAGGCACGGTCGATTGCGAAGGTATCGGCCCGGAGTTGGAGCGCCGCGCCTTGCAGATGGGTGCAGCAACACCCGAACCGCAGTCCACCAGCTCGGCGCTGGATGCGGAAATGTTCAAGTACGTCGCTGATCAGTTGATCGCCGAAGCCGGCATCCATCCGATGCTACATCGGAGCGCGGTCAGTCCCATCATCGTCGACGGACTTATTCGTGGGGTCTACACCGAGAGCAAGGCGGGCCGCGAGGCTATTCTTGCAAAACGCGTCATCGATGCCACGGGCGATGCCGATATGGCCTACCGGGCCGGTGCGCCCACCGTGAAAACACCACGCGAACGGATGATGTCGGTGTCGGTGATGTTCTCCATGTCGGGCGTCAATAAGCGTGGCTTTATCGAAGCCGTGCATGCGGACCCACAGACCTATGGCGACTGGTCCGGCAATCACGAGTGGGACTACGAGACCTCCGGCAAAGAGGATCATCTGTTCTCACCGTTTCTACGCAAGCCCTTCGCCAAGGCGGTCGAGGCAGGGCTCATCCCACCGGACCTGCGCACGATCGCCGGCACCTGGGGCACGATGTCCGATGCCGGCGAATTGACCTATCTTAATCTCGTGCATATCCAAGGGCTCGACGGCACCAATCCGACGGATCTGACCCGCGGCGAAATCGACGGGCGCGCGCAAGCCATTCATGCGATGACGGCGCTGCGTCATTACATGGGTGGTTGCGAGCAAGCGAAATTACGCAATTTCGGCATGACCCTCGGCATCCGGGATACGCGCAAAATCGACGCGCAGTACAACCTCACCGAGACGGACGTGCGCGAACAGGGGCGCTTCGAGGATGCCATCGGCATCTTCCCGGAATTCATCGACGGCTACGGCGTGCTGATCCTGCCCACCACGGGGCGCTATTGGCAGTTGCCCTACCGCGCACTCGTGCCCAAAGGCGTCGGTCACTTGTTGGTCGCCGGTCGCGCCATCGGCGGTGATCTGCTCTCGCATGCCTCGGCGCGCAACATGATGTGCTGCGCCGTCGGCGGCCAAGGCGCGGGTGTCGCCGCCGCGATCTCGATCCGCCGTGACGAAGCGGTGGATCAGGTTAACATCGGGGCCGTGCAGGCCGAACTCATCCGCCAGGGAGCCCGAATCCGATGACACAGACGGCAACCGCCAGCGATGGGCCTGACCGGCACGACTTTCCCGCCTCCCCGTTCCGATGGCTAGCGCTGGGCCTTGCGGCGCTGGCGATCTTTGCGACCTATTACGAGTCCGACGTCATCGGCGAATTGGCCGATCTGCTGGGTCGGCAACGCGGCTTCACGCAGGCCGACATCGGCAATCTGAACGCCGCCATGTACTGGCCGAGCGTCTTGCTCGCGTTGGTGGGTGGCCTATTGATCGATCGCTACGGCGCGGCGCGCATGGCCTGTTGGACGGCGGCGGTCGGCGTGGTTGGGGCTATCCTGACGGCCATCGGTGAGCCCTACCGCTTGATGTGGATCGGTCGCTTCCTATTCGGGGTCAGCGAAGGCGCGATTTTCATGGCCTTGGTGGCCGGTCTTGCGCTGTGGTTTCCCCGCTCGGGCATCGCGCTGGCGACGGCACTGTTTCTGTCGTTGGCCCGCGTCGGCTCATTCATGTGCAACACGTCCTCGACGTGGGCCAAGCCGCTGTATGACGCCGGCTGGCAGCCGCCGTTGTGGCTGGGTGCGGGAATCACCGCCCTCGGTTTGCTGGCGGCGCTGGTCTTCCTGGCGCTCGACCGCCGACGCACCAGTACCACCGCGGCCGAGGCCGGCCACCGCTTGCCCGCGCTGCGCAGCCTGTTTCAGTTTGATGCCTCGTTCTGGTACATCCTTGGACTGCACGTGCTGTATGCGTCGGTGTTCTTCCCGTTCCGTCAGACCTATGCGGTCGAGTACCTACAACACGCCAAACATCTGTCACTACAAGCCGCCGGTCAGGTGAACTCTGGGGTGTTTTTAGCGGCGATCTTCGCAACCCCCCTGTTTGGGCTACTGGCCGATCGCTTCGGTCACCGCGCGCTCTTACTGTGCTTGGGTACGGTCCTGTTACCGCTGACTCTGGCCGTACTGGGTCTGACCGACTGGAACCCGTGGGTCTCGACAGTGCTGATGGGCATCAGTTGGGCGCTGGTACCCGCGATCATCTGGCCCTCGACCACCCTGATCGTCGAACCGTCGCGCCTCGGCACCGCTTTAGGCGTGATCACCGTCATCCAGGCGCTCGGCATCCTCGCCTCCAACGTGGTGGCCGGCGCCTTGGCCGACCAAGCGCACGCCAGTGCCGCGCATCCGCAAGGCTACTCCGTCATGTTGTTGTTCTTCGGCGGCGTCAGCCTGCTCGCGCTGACCTCGGTCGTGTTGCTGTGGCGGCGCGAACGGGGACCTGGTGGACATGGTTTGGAAACACCGGGCACGGCACGCGCTTGAACGCGCCGCCCGCGCGGCCGCGTGTTCTGATCGCCTGCTAGGCGCACGACAAGAAACGAAGAACCGCTGACGCGGGGCGTCCGGGGCCGTCTTGGTCACCGATTGACGACGAAAAAAGACGAAAAGAGCAACAAGTAGACCGGCGGCAGCGCCGCCTAAGCGCACAGGCAAGCGCTCTTAACAACCGAGGCTACTGCCGGGGTTCGTCCCCTACGCGGATCCCGCTGCCGCAAACGTGTCAGGGCTCTGGTGGCACTCGACTAGTGGCGGCGGTTTACACCGCCGCTCTGGGTGATTTTGTCGGCGCCCGCGCACGGTCTAGCCGTTGCCGAGCGCCGCGCCGATGTCAGTGACGGGCCCGCAAAATATCATCAAGTCGGGCGGGGATTTGGGCATCCCGCTGCAGGTGCGGATAGCGCACCCCGTCATGGTAATCGAGCGCAACTACTCGGAATCGCTCGCCCTGACGCACAATCAATTCGATCGCCTGACTGCGTGTTTTCGCAGCCCGGATCGACTCCAAGAAACGATCCTCATCAAACTGCACCCCGTCAACGGCCAAGATTTGCGTGCCTTCGACGAGGCCCGCCTTGAACGCGGCGCCATCCCATGACACTTCCTCGATCGACCCATCGTCACTATCGACCACCAAACCCACCGAGGAGGATAGCGTCAATCGGTGCTTGTGCTTGTCGGCCGCTTTCAAGAACGGGTTTTCTCGTTCGTCATAGACTAAGCGATAGCCACCCCGCGTAAGGCCATCCAGTGGCGCCTGTGGTGCCACCGCATTGACCCGCGCATTGAGGAAGCCGGCCCAGTCATACGGCAGCACGGTATTTAAGGCCTGCACGACATCCTCGAAGGTGTAGGTCAGCGGCGCCACGCGGCCCTCCTCTACCCCAAAGAAGGCGCGGGCGAAGTCATCCAGGGAGCGCTTGCCACCGGTCTGTTCCCGGATCAAGGTATCGGCATCGAACCAGATCAACTGCGACTCTGAGTAATACTCTTCGAAGCGTTGCCAACTCGGCCAGGACTGTGGGTGCCGGCCATTCATCAGTTCATCTTCGGTCGTATCCGCTAACGAGCGCCAACGCCGCCCGGCCTGCTCCACGTAGAACGCTGCCACCGTCGCCAGTTGATCGCGCATCTCGCCATCCGTCCACAATCCCGCACGGGTCGCTAGCACCTGACCCCAATACTGGGTCTGCCCCTCATATACCCACAACAGACTGCCCTGCATAGGGACGTCGTAACTCGGGGTCCACAAGTCCGCAGGGCGCCGGAATTTACCGTTCCACGAGTGCGTGTACTCGTGCGCGAGCAGGTCCCGGGACTCCAACGTGGCGGCTCGATCCGTAAAATAGTCGGGATCCTGGCCGTTCTCGCTCGACTGATGGTGCTCCAGACCGATTTGTTGGATTTGATCCGAGAGCGACAACAAAAAATCGTAGTGCGCGTAATGGCCCGCGCCGTACAACTTGTATGCTTGCTGCACCAGAGCGCGATGAATGCGCAACTCCGAGTCCGGTATCTCCAACGACGAAGGTCGATCGGCGAACACATTCAACATCACCGGCACCGCGGCGCCGGGATTTAAATCGATATGACGCGCGTAACGGCCCGCATACAGCGGACTATCGAAGAAGGTTTCCAAATCCGTGCGCGCAAATTCAACGTGCGCTCCCTCACGGTGCGCGGTCGTCAGTGCCGTGCCGTAGTCCCAGCCCGGCGCGAGGGTAAGACTCACTTGCACCGGAATTTGCTTGGCGTAGTAACCGGCCGGATACAAACTGACTTCAATCCACTCCAGGAACATCACGTCTGGGCCGATCTCGGCCTGCGCGACCTTGGCACTGGTCGGCGACAGATAGTCGTAACGGATATCCAAAGACGCAGTACCAGCCGGCACGTGTACGTGGAAGGCGTTCGCATCCGCCGGATCGCGCTTCCAAGCGAGCGTCTGTCCCGCGGCGCGCACCACAAGGCCTGCCACCCGTGCAATCGGGCCCTCAGGACCATGTTGACCTGGGATCCACTTGGGGTAATACAAGACCAACTCTTCGGGTGGCACCGTCAACGTCTCGGCCACATGGATAATACGCCGACCCACATCGCTCGCATCCACCGCGATCTGCAGCGCACCCGGATACGGGCGATCCACGGGTGCCGGCACGCTGGCCTTGGCAACACCGAAGCCCATACAGACAAGCCACGCCAAGCATACGCCAGCGCCCGCGCGCCCAAATGAAGGGACTAACATCAATGTGCACTCGAGGTGCGACGAATAAAGTCGGCCACCGAATCATGCAATTGCTGCAGCGAACTTTCCTTGGCGTACACCATGTGACCGGAGTCGTAGAAACGGTATTCGATGTTCGCCTGCAATGCGGACGGCATTGGCAGATGTTTCATCTCATACACGCCCTGAAAGAACGGTGTCGCCAAGTCATAGTAACCGGCGTGCAACTGCACCTTCAGGTTCGGGTTTACTTTCATCGCATTGGCCAAATCCGGCATGGTGTTCGTGCCTTGGCGCGCACTACCCGCACCACTCGAACCCGGTTGTTGATGCTGCCAGTTCCAGGTGCGGTAGGTGGCAATGCTCGGCTTGAAAAGTTTGTCCTCGCCCCAGTGCAGCTCGCGCCGCGCGTAATCGTTATAACCGGAGACATAGGCGCTTGAGATCGAGGCCGACTGGGGGTCGTAGCCGGCGCGCTGCGCCAGCGGATCCAGCGCAGGGCCTGCAAAGCGCGTATCCAAGCGACCGGTCGACTCCCCCTCATCGAGTTTCAACTGCTGCCGAAATTCACCGCCATCAATGCGCAAATCCGCCTTGAGAATGTACTCCACCGACAACCCCGTATACGCGTGTAACTGCTCGGCGATAGCCGCCCGCTGTACCGCCGGCAAATCAGTGCCCTGCGCCAGCGCCGTGGCATAGTCGCCGAGCGCAAAGTGCTCCACCTCTGCCAGGAACGCCTCTAGCGCGCGCGGCGTACCCGGCACTTTCTTGTGGTACCACGCCGTCGCCGCATAGGTCGGTAGCGCCGTCTGGTAAGGCAAGTCGATGCCCGGATTGCCCGTGGGCCCATCCGGTGACAGATCAAAGTTCAGGATCTGCGACAGCAAGATCACCCCGTTCACGTCCACGGAGCGTTCGTTCTCGAGCATGTTCACCAGGACCGCCGCGCGCGGGGTACCGTAGGACTCACCAAACACATATTTCGGCGAATTCCAACGCCCGTACTTGGTCAGAAATTGCGTAATGAAATCTGCGAACGCATTGGCATCCCCATCCACCCCATAAAAGGCCTTTTCCGCCTCTTTGCCATAGATGCGGCTGAAGCCCGTGCCGGGCGCATCGATGAAGACCAGATCGCTCGCATCGAGCAAGCTGCCGACATTGTTGACGATCTCATAAGGGGCCGCCGGCAAGTGCCGGTCAGACACCGCGAGGATGCGCTTGGGGCCAAAGGCACCCATGTGCAACCAAAAAGTGGAGGACCCGGGGCCGCCATTGAACAAGAAGGTAATCGGTCGATTAGCGCCACCGGTCTTAAAGTAGGCGGCATAGAACATGGACGCTTCGGCATCGGCCGGATCCTTGTCCGCCTTCGGATCCTTCGCCACATCATCCCAACCCTTCTGATGCACCACCAGCGTACCGGCGATCGACTGGTAGGCGATCGCCTGACCATTGACGGTCACGCTGCCCGTGCCATTCTTGGATTCCACCTTGAAGGGACTAAAGCGCCCTACTTCCGTCTTGCTAGCCTCCGCCTTGGCGTCAGTAGCGACCGGGGGTTCGGCCGGTCCGGGGGCGGACAAAGCCGCTGTCGTCAGCCAATACAGCGCAAGTACAGCAGTGCGGCGCATACGGATTCCTTCGCCCACGGGCGTCTGGCATGGAAGCAGTGGAGGATCGCCGATAAGACTGGGGCGAGCAAGCATTACTCCGGCCGCTTCCGGCATAATTGCGTCGTGCATAACTGCCGGTGCCCCGATGCGACTACCTGACGCTTCTGCGCTACTCGATGCCTTGTTGGCCCCGTCCGGTACCCAGGATCTACTCAGCGGCCTGACGGACCGCGGCTGGCGACGCTTACCGGCCGCTGCCACGCCGGCACGACTGGGCCTCCTCGGTACCGATCCTGCCGCGACCCTCACAAGCGCCTTTGCCATTGCCACGGATCTGACGTTCCACTCGGCCAACGCCACGGCGGCTGCACCGCCACTGACCACCCGCACGAATGCGGAGGATTTTCGTGCCCTGATCAACACTTTGCACGAGCGCCACTATTCGGTGCGTTTTCCGGGTCTGCGGCCCTACGCACCCGCACTAGAGCAGGTCTGTCGCGCGCTCGAAGCGCTCTTGCACAAGCCCGTGACCGCCTCGGCCTTTTGGAGTCGCGGCGGCATGCAAGCGCCCGTGCATAATGACGACCACGACTTGTTGGTCATCCAACTCATCGGATGCAAGCGGTGGTTCGTCGCGCGCGCACCGTCCGCCTTGGAGAATGCCTGGGAGCGCATCCCGGGACCCAGCCCCTCGCTAGGCGAGCACGACACCTTCGAGGTCGCACCAGGGGATGCGGTGTATCTGCCGCGCGGCACCGTGCATGCGGTCGAAGGCGCCGAAGAGTCCATCCATGTCTCGATCGGCTTCACGCCGCTGACCGTCCGTGAAGTGGTCTTAGCCGCCGTCGATCACTTGTCGGATTTAGATCGCGGCTGGCGCACAACCGCAACCCCCTTCCTCGCGCAACAAGTGACTAGTGGACAGTTTGGGCCCTTACCCGACTTAGTTACGCGTGCAGTACAGGCGCTCAGTGAGGCCGTGCAAGCACCCGACTTCATCGCCGCAGCCTTACAACGCCGGTCGGCGCGCGCCGTGGGCTACTTGGCGGCAACGCCACCCACGATGCGTGCCGCACTCACACTCGACACGGAAATACAGCAGCGTGCACAGAGTTTTTGTCACCTCTCGGCCAACCTCGAGAAGATTGACGTCGCGTATCCTGGTGGGCATCTGTATATCCATCGCGGCGCCGAGACGAGCGTGCTGTATCTCGTGAATACGGCGCGCTTTCGGGTACGGGATATACCTGGGGATGTGGACGATGCGGTGCGCTTAGCGCTCGCGACCCGCTTCTGTGACGCTGGGATCCTCGAGCCGGTCTGAACAGGCGGCACCCTCAGGCCTGTAGTGCCGCGGTCGCGTCACGGGCACGCGCCTTAATTTCTTACCCACCCTGTACACATAGACATTTTCTTTGCCATATAACTGAATAATATCAATGAGTTGGTGTAGGCTATATAGAACTTCTAGTCGGAGCCTGCCGTGCTATCACTCTTCCGTATCGCTGCCTTGTGCGCTTTGGTGTGCAGCGCCGCCGCTCGCGCAGACGATCTGCGCACCCTGGATGCCGACTACTGGTCGTGGCGCGCGCTGGAGCAGCCGTATTCGGACGATGACATTCCACGCCTCGAGCGACCGTTCGACGCACAGGTCGACTGGTCGGCGGCGGCTACAGCGCGCTACCGGGCGGCCGTGCAGGGCTTCGAAAAGCGCTGGCAAGCACTGACCCCGCCAGCGGATGCGGCCCGCGTGGATCTCGTGGATCATCGCCTGATCGGTTCGGCGATCGCACGGGCCCGTTTCGAGCTAGACATCGCCCGCAGCTGGCAACGGCATCCGGGCTTCTACATCGATCAGACCCTCGGCAGCGTCTACGTGGCCTTGCTCGCGCCGCCGCCGTTTGATGCGGCGCGGGAAGCGCTCATACTGCACCGCCTCGAACGCATCCCGACGACCCTCGCTGCAGCGCGTGCCAATTTGACCGACATCCGTCGGCCCTTTCTGCTGCTCGCGACCGACGCACTCACGGACATCGAGCCGCGCTTGGCGCGCTTCGAGCAGGCCCTCGCCCCGCACTTCTCCCCCAACGGCCAGAACCGTCTCAGCCGGGGCGTACAAGCGGCGGCAACGGCGCTGGGTGGTTATCGCGACTGGCTCCACACCCAGGCCGCATCGGCGCGACCCGATACCGCCCTCGGTCGCGACGGCTACGACTACTTTTTGCATAACGTGGCCCTGCTGCCTTATACGCCAGACGCGATGCTCGCCTTAGCGCATGCCGAGTGGTCGCGCGCCGTCGCCTTCGAAAGCATCGAAGAGAATCGTCTGGCCGGGCAAGCACCCGCCGCGCTGTTTGCGTCCAGTGACGCGCAGGTGCTGGCCGAACACGAGCAGGAACTGCGGGTGCGGCAGTTCCTCGTCGCGCACCATCTGCTCAGCGTGCCCAATGACCTCGCGCACTACCGCAACCAACTACTACCGGACTACCTAGAGCCGCTGGCTTTCTTGGGCGTCAGTGACGACCTGACCGGACCGACGCGTTTGCACGCGGACAGCGTCAGTTACATCCGTACGCCGCGCCCAGACTTGCCGTACTTCTACCGCTCTACGGCCCAGGACCCGCGCCCCATCCTCGTCCACGAGGGGATTCCGGGGCATTACTTTCAATTGGCGTTGGGCTGGCGCCACCCGGACCCGGTGCGACGCCATTACTATGATTCGGCGGCGAATGAGGGCATCGGCTTCTATGCCGAAGAACTGATGCTGCAAGCCGGACTGTTTGATGACAATGCGCACACACGCGCCACGATCTACAACTTCATGCGCTTGCGGGCCTTGCGGGTCGAGGTCGACGTGCGGCTGGCGCTGGGTGAGTACACGCTCGAGCAAGCCGCCGACTATCTGCAGCGCACCGTCCCCATGGACCACGCGACCGCCCTTGAGGAAGCCGCTAATTTTGCGGCCACTCCCGGCACAGCCATCTCCTATCAAATCGGCAAGATCCAGATTCTCGCGCTGCTCGCCGATGCGCGCCGCCACGACGGTGCGGCGTTCTCCTTACTGAATTTTCACGATCGCCTCTGGCGCGAGGGCAACGTGCCGTTCGCACTCACCCGCTTCGAACTATGGGGTGATCGCAGCGAGTTACCCACGCCGTTAGCGCTACCGCAGACACACCCATGAACGCTGCAATCCACCGCGTGTGGGCACTGAGCCTGACGCTCAGTCTGGCAAACGTGGCGAACGGGGCACCGGCCACCCCAACCGTGCCACCGTTGACGCTGGAGCGTCTGTACAGCCTGCCTTGGGTCATCGGCACCACACCGGAACTACCCACCTGGTCGCCCGACAGCCAGCACCTGGCCTTTTTGTGGAGTGATGCGGGGAGCAACACCCGTGATTTGTGGTGGGCCGATACCGCAGGGCACCCTGCCGAACGCCTGACACGGGTCGCCGATGCGGTCGTAACCCCCAATCCAGACCCGCAACTGGCCTTGCGCGACACCGAGGCACGCGAACACGATCCGGGGATCACCGCCTTGGCGTTCACAGCGGATGGCCATGCGCTGGTATTCAGTCACAAAGGACAGTTGTGGCGTGCGCCGGCAACGGCGCTTGCACCCCCGGTGCTGCTGGTACCGCAAGCGCCCGGCGCACACAATCTCGTCGCAGTGCCCGGATCCGAGCAAATCACCTACGCCGACGCGCAGGGCCTACACCTGCTCAATCTAGGCCTGCCCGCGCCGCGCTCTCGCTTGCTCTACCCACTGACCGACGCGGTCGCCATCGAGTCCTTGCGCGTCTCACCCGACGGCCATGCGATCGCCTTTCTCGAGACCGACTCCCGCGCGATCACCGAGCGGTTAATTCCAGACTACTTAGGGCCCGAGACGCAGGCGCCCGCGATCCGTCGCGCGTTTCCCGGCGAGCCGTCCGAGCACTACCGCGTCGGCGTGATCGCGCTGACCGGGGGCGAGCCGGTCTGGATGGATCTGCAGGGCGCGCCGGAAGACTTGGTCTTTGGTCTGGCCTGGTCACCCGATAGCCAGCGCCTCCTCGTGGATCGTGGTGATCTCTACATCAAGCACCGCTGGCTGCGCCTGCTCAATCCGGCCACGGGGGCGGGCACCACGCCGTATGAAGAACGTGACGAGGCCAACGTCACCGCCGAGTGGTGGGCCGATTGGGCGCCGGATGGTCACAGCGTGTTCGTGATTTCCGACCGTGGTGCGGACTACCAACTGTGGCGCATACCGTTGGATGGATCCGCGCCCCACGCGCTCAGCGACGGACGGGGCGCGGTGTTCTCCGCCGCGGTCGTGCCCACAGCAGGCGGCATTGTGTATGTCAGCAATGCCGCTCGTAGCGAAGAGCGCACGCCCTACTTCCTGCCCTTCGGCGGCAGCGCCATTGCGCTGTGCGCAACACCGGGCCATCACGAACCGCTCGCGTCGCCGGACGGCCATTGGCTTGCCGACATCCACTCCGACGACGGCACACCACCGGAGTTGTATCTACAGCCGTTGATCGTGCACGGACCGCCAGCACCCCTGCGGCGCGTGACCTATTCGCCCTTGCCGGCATTTGCACAGTATCCGTGGGCCGTCGCGCGCTACGTCGATTTTCCAAATATCCACGACGGCACACTGGTGCATGCTCGGTTGACGCTGCCGCCGGACTTTGATCCGCACCACCAATACCCGGCCATTCTCGGCTCGGTCTACAGCAACACCGCGCACAACCGCTTTGGTGGGCGCGTCTATCACCCCACCTGGGCGCTGGATCAATACCTAGTCCGGCATGGGTACGTCATCATGAACGTCGACATCCGTGGCAGTTCCGGTCATGGCAAGCGTTTTCGCCAGCGCCTACGCGAGGACTATGGCGGTGTAGACGTAGAAGATCTCTACAGTGCAACGCGCTACCTCGCCTCCACCGGTTACGTCGATGCACAGCGTATCGGCATCTGGGGTAGTTCCTACGGCGGCCTACTGACCAGCATGTCGCTGATGAAGCACCCGGGCACCTACGCGGCCGGTGTCGCCGGCGCGCCTGCCACCAACATGTTGCATGCCGAAACCGGCGAGATGCGCACCATGATGGACCCGCGCAGTCGCGCCGCCCAGTACCGTGCGGCCTCGCCCTTGCTGTATGCAGATCAGTTGCGCGATCCCTTACTCTTCATACACGGCATGCGCGATGACACGGTGCTGTTCCAGGACACGTTAACGCTCGCGCAGCGCCTGATCCTCGCCGACAAAGACTTCGAAATAGCGGTGCTCCCGGACGCGCCGCACGGCTGGGATACGCAGGGTCTGGCACAGACCCGCTATGCCTTTAGGCGCTTGGTGTCCTTCTTCGACCGCTATCTGCACCCGCATGCGCCGCTCTAAGAGTCGGCCTCATCGAGATGTCGCGACACCGCCACCTGCTCACCGAGCAGGCCACGCGGCCGCAACAGAATCGCCAGCGCCAACAACACCCCGATCGCCACCAACCGTAGCGCGGCGCCGCGCGCCTGCAAGTCCGGCGGCAACACGCTTCCCGCCAGCAGTCCGGTGACGCTCCATAGCGACACCACCAGCAGGCTGCCGAGGAGTGCGCCGCGATTGTTGCCCGCACCGCCAATAATCAGCATGGCCCAGATCTGGAAGGTGAAGGCCGCGGTAAAATTCTCCGGCGCAATAAATCCTAAGGTATGCGCTTCCAGCGCGCCGGCAAGGCCCATCAGCGCCCCGCCCAGGGCAAATGCCTGCAATCGATAACGTGTCGGCGACTTGCCCAACGCGGCCGCTGCGCGCTCGTCCTCGCGCAAGGCGCGCAGCACACGGCCCCAGGGACTCCCGACCAGGCGCTCGAGTCCCAGATACACCAGCAGCACCACCACCGCGACCCACGCCAACGTGATCAGTGCGTGCCCAAGCAAAGGCACCGCGAGCGACGCGAATGGCCGAGCAATCGCGCTCATACCCAGCGGCCCACCGGTCAGCGTCGTCGCGTTACGTGCCACCAGATCCACCACCACCGCCACCCCGAAGGTCGTGATCGCCAGATAGTCGGCACGCAGACGCAAGGTCAGCACACCGATCAGCGCCGATGCAGCGCCAGCGATGCCCATAGCGAACAGACACCCGACCGGCACCGGAAGACCCAGTCCCACCGCGCCGACCTGCGCGACCGCCGTGGCGATCGCCGAGGCATAAGCGCCAATGGCCACAATGCCCGCAACGCCCACATTGAACAGACCCGTCTGGCCCCACTGTAGGTTCAGCCCCAAACAGGCAACCGCCTGCACGAGCACCAGCACGCCGAACGAGCAGACATACGTCAGCCAACCGACCCAGTCGAGATTCACGTCGCTCTCCCGAATAATCCATAGGGCCGCACAATCAGCACCAACACCAACAGCGCAAAGGAGACCGCCGCGCGCCACTCCGCGCCGACCCACGCAACCGCAAGCGCTTCACCGCCGCCCACCAGCAAGCCGCCCCAGAGGGCGCCACGCAGACTCCCCAAGCCCCCCACAATGGCGGCCGCAAACATCGGCAATAGCAACGCTGCACCCATCGAGGGTCGGATCTGTACCAATAACCCCAGACCCACACCGGCCACGCCGGCCACCGCCCCCCCAAGCCACCACGTCGCCCGCACCACCCGCGCCACGTCAATGCCCACCACCTGCGCGAGCAGCGGGTTCTCGCCCACCGCGCGCATTTCGCGGCCCATGCGGGTGCGTGTCGTATACAGACCGAGCGCGGCGAACACGAGCGCAACCAGCACCAACACCACAAGCCGATCCGGCGCCAGGCGCGCGAAACCGAAGTCGATCGCAATCGACAACTCCTCACTGTAATAGCGGGGCCGCGCGCTAAAGCAGGCCTCGAGTAGCGCACGCAGCGCCATCGATACCCCAAAGCTCGCCATTGCCACCGTCATGGTCGCGCCCCGCTCGCGCAATCGTCGGTACACCAACGCATCCAGCACGAGCGCCAGCGCGCCGGCGCCGAGCGCACCGGCGAGCAGACCGAACGCGAGCGCCGGTGTCGCCGTCGCCCCGCCCCACGTCACGCGCAGCGCCGGCATCGCCGTAGCGACCACGCCACCCACGAGCAACGCGATATAGGCGCCGACCGACACCAACTCGCCATGCGCAAAATGCCCGAAGCGCAAGGTTCCATAGGTGAGCGTGACGCCGGCGGCGCCAAGCGCTACCAAGGATCCTTCGATCAGTCCATCCATGGGTACCTGCAAATTCATGCCGTCACCCCACCGCCGAGATACAACGCAGTCAACTGCGGGTCGGCCGCCAGCGCCGCTGGAGTGCCGGTGAGCACCGGCGCGCCCTGCACGAGCACCAGCACTTGATCAGAGACGGTGAAAGCGGCGCGCACGTTCTGCTCCACCAGCAACACCGCGAGCCCCTCGTCGGCCAGTTGCCGCAACGCGCGCAGGAGCAAGGTGACCACGCGCGGCGACAAACCCGCCGTCGGTTCGTCCAACACCAGCACCCGGGGGGCCGCCACCAACGCCCGTGCCACCGCCAGCAATTGCCGCTGACCACCCGACAAGCTGCCGGCGGGGCGACTCCAGAGACCCGCCATCTCGGGCAAGGTGGCCAGCAGCGCTTCGGCGCGCGCACGACCGGGCGCACGCGACCCGCGCGGCGCACCCAGCGCCAAATTCTCCGCCACGCTGAGCGATGCAAACACGTTCTCGCTCTGCGGCACGAAGGCGAGGCCCGCCTCGACGCGCCGATACGCGGGCAGCGCAGTGAGATCCACGTCACCCAGCGAGACCTGCCCCGCCGCAATCGGCACCAGCCCCGCAATTGCCCGCACACAGGTCGACTTCCCCGCCCCGTTCGGACCGATGAGCGTTACCAAAGCGCCCGGCGGCACGCGCACACTCGCGCCCCGCACGATCGGATTGCCAGGCTCATAGCCAGCTACCAGTCCGGTGACCTCGAGTACAGCGCTCATGCGGCCACCTCGCCCAAGTAAGCGGCCGCCACCCGCGGGTCCTGCAACACCTGGGCCGGCGTGCCCTCCATCAGAATGCGGCCGCCCGCCATCACCAGCACCCGCCCGCACAGCGCAGAAATCAGCGCCAACTGGTGTTCGACCAGCAAGAAGGTCGTACCGGCGCGCGCCAACGCGGCAATGCGCTCACGCAACGTGTCGACCAGTACCGGATGCACGCCGGCCATGGGCTCGTCGAGCAAGACCACGCGCGGTGCCGCCATCAGGACACGGGCCAACTCCAGCAATTTGCGCTGCCCGACGGACAGTACCCGCGCCGGTTCCTTCGCCAACGGCGCCAGCGTCATAAAGTCCAACAACTCCATGGCTTGCGCACGCAGGCGCCGCTCCGCAGCGCGCACGGCAGCCGTCGCGATCAGATTAGCGAGCACCCCCTCGCCTGGATGCGCCTGCGCGCCCAACATGACGTTCTCGAGCACCGACAGCGCCGCAAAGGGGCGAGGAATCTGAAACGTCCGGCCCAGGCCCCGCGCAAGCCGACCCGCCGCCGCTTCCTGCTCCACGCGCACACCGAGCAGTGCAATGGAACCACTGGTTGGTCGCAATTCACCGGCCAACAGGTTAAAGAGCGTTGACTTGCCCGCGCCGTTCGGCCCGATCACGCCAAGCACCGCACCGGCGGGCACGTCAAAGTGCACCGCATCGACCGCACGCACACCACCAAAGGCGTGCGTGAGCGCCCGGACACTCACGACCAGTCGATCGGGCGACTGCTGGGTATCGCTGCCTTTCATCCGTGTGCGATCCTTCGTAAACTCTGAACGGTAGCGGCCTGACCCAGTTCCCACAAGGGCCGAGTGCGGGCGCCGCCGACCCACCGACTCTTATTTCCCGAGGTATGACCCCGATGCGCAGTGGACTTCTGGTGCTGACCGTGTTGTTGGCGGCCACCGCACCCAGCGCATGGGCAACAACTGCCTGCACCATACCCGTGGGCGTGGCGATGGAATTGACCGGCGCTGCCGGCGCCTATGGGCAAGCGGCAGCAAAAGCAGTGGATCTGGCGTTCTTCGATCTGAACGCTGCAGCCGAGTCGAACGAGTGCACCTTCGTCGCCTACGTGCGCGACACCCAAAGCGAACCCACGGTCGCGGTCGATGCCGCCAACCAATTGGTCGCACTCCAGCACGTGCCGCTGCTGATCGGTGGGATTGTCTCCTCGACCACCCTGCCCATGCTCACCTCCGTCACCGGCCCCGCGCACATCGTGCAGATTTCCCCGGCCGCTTCCTCACCACGCCTCACGGCACTCGGCCGCACCGGCCAAAGTGGTGGCCTGTTCTTTCGGACAATTACCTCGGACGCATTGCAAGGCACCGCGGCCGCGCGCCAAGCGCTCGATCACGGCCTACAGTCGATCGGCGTGATCTACGCCAACAATGACTTCGGCAATGGTCTCGAGCAGGAATTTGTCCGCGCCTATCAGTCACTCGGTGGGCACGTTGTCATTACCACACCGTACAACGAGCACCAAAGCAACTATCAAGCCGAAGTGACGCGCACCTTGGCCGCGCACCCCGCAGCGTTGTACTTAGTCTCGACCCCGGTCGATGGCGCTACCATTGCCCGCGCCTGGATTGCGGCCGGCGGACCGCGCCGTTTTCTCTTAAACGATGGCATGAACAGCGCGGACTTTATTCACGCCGTCGGTGCCAAATATTTGGATGAGGCCTACGGCACCTCGTCGGGTACGGTAGCGGGTGCCTCCAACGACTACTTCGCCAAGGCGTTTCGCACGCGCGCCCAAGAGGACCCGCAGAGCCCCGCGGCGGACCGCAGTTATGACGCGGCAGCACTCGCAGGCTTGGCGCTGCTGGCCGCGCCGACGCGTGATGGCGCCGGCACCCGGCGCGGCCTGCTGCGCGTCACCGACCCGAAGGGTGATGTCATCCACGCGGGCAGCGATGAGTTCCGCCGGGCCCGACGACTACTCAAAACAGGACACGCGCTGCGCTACGAGGGCGTCATCGGGGCGGTGAGTTTCGACGCCTACGGCGACATTTCCGGCCCCTTCAGGCTATGGCGCATCGAAAAGGGCGTCGTGCGCACGACCGGCGAACTCAGCGCCGCCGCAGTAGTGGCCCTACGTAGCCAGGCAGGAACACCATGAATTGGGCGATTCCGCATAGCGCGCTGGCGCCGGACCTCGTCGCCAGCCGTCTCGTCACCGGCCTGTGGCAGGTCGCTGACATGGAGCGCGATCGCGCGCCTCTCGATCTACAGCAGACCAGCGCGGTTTTGGCCGACTACGCCCGCAGCGGCTTCGACACCTTCGACATGGCCGACCATTACGGTAGCGCCGAACTGATCGCCGGACAGTTGCTCGCGCGCGCGCGCGCGGGGGAACTCGGCGCGTGTCAGCCGCTGGCGTTCACGAAGTGGTGTCCGACGCCGGGGCCAATGACACCCGCGATTGTTCGCCATGGCGTGCAGACGAGCCGCCAACGCCTGGGGGTCGACTGCATCGACCTGCTGCAGTTGCATTGGTGGAGTTTTGAGCATCCCGGCTATCTCGACGCGCTGCACGAACTGGCCCGCCTGCGCGAAGAAGGTCTTGTGCGTCATCTGGGCGTGACGAATTTTGATGCAGCCCATCTGGACTTAATCGCCAGTCATGGCATCCCCGTACTGACCAATCAGGTGTCCTTCTCGATCCTCGACCGACGCGCTGCGGGCGCGCTCAGCGACGTCTGCACCCGGCACGGCATCCGCTTGCTCGCCTACGGCACGCTCGCCGGCGGACTGCTCTCAGAGCGCTGGCTGGGTGCAACCGATCCTGGGATCGACGCCCTGCCGGACTGGAGCAAGATGAAATACCGTCGTTTCATCGACGCCATCGGCGGCTGGCGCGTCTTCCAAGACGTACTGACAGCCCTCGCTCAGGTGGCGCAGCGCCATCAGGTCTCGATCGCGAACGTCGCCAATCACTGGGTGCTGCAGCAGTCCGCCGTGGCCTGCGCGCTGATTGGTGTGCGCCCCGGCGAGCGCGATCACCGCGCCGACAATGCGCGCGTCTTTGGCTTTGCGCTGGATGCAAGCGATTACGCACTGCTCGCGCCCGCACTGGCTGGCACGCACGCCGTGCCGGGTGACTGCGGTGATGAATATCGACGACCACCTTTTTTGACCGCCTCGGGGGATCTGACCCACCATTTAGCCCGCCAAACGCGTGCGTATAGGGCCGAAGCCGTCCCAGGCAAAGCCCACCGCCACCGTGTCAGCAGTGGCAGTCGCTGGGAACCGATCGCCGGCTACAGCCGTGCCGTGCGCGACGGTGACCGCATCTACGTCAGCGGCACGACCGCCACCCATGGCGAGGATACGGTGGTCGCACCCGGCGATGCCGCTGCGCAGACCACGTACATCCTCGACAAGATCAGTGCGAGCCTCAGCGCGCTCGGCGCCTGCCTCGAGGACGTGGTCATGACACGGATCTATCTGGCGGATGCCAGCGACTGCGCGGCCGTGGCGCGCGTGCACGGTCAGTACTTCGGGGCGATCCGCCCAGCCAATGTGCTGCTCGAAGTCGGTCGCCTCGTCGGCGACTATCGCGTGGAAATCGAAGCCGAAGCGATCGCCAGCGCACCCGTTCCTACAGACTCCTAAATCCCTCCGGCTACACTCACCGCACCCCATCGGGAGCCTCCATGCGTTCTAGACTACTCACTTTGCTCACCGCCCTTGTGGCCCCTTTTGCACTGGCAGCAACCACTATGCAGGACCCAAAGACGCCCCACTATCCGCTGACGCGCACGGTCGATGTCTCGGTCGAACGCTTTGGCTTACGTGCCGAAGATCCCTATCGCTGGCTGGAAAATGACGTGCGCGTCGATCCCGAAGTGCGGGCATGGGTCGAGGCCCAAAACAAGGTTTCGCATGCGCTGCTCGCATCCTTGCCGCAACGCACGGCGATCCAGTCGGCCCTCAAGCGCGTCTGGAACTTCGAACGCTATACGGTACCTGTGCGCCGCGGCGAGCGACTCTTCTATCGGCGCAATAGTGGTCTGCAGAACCAATTCGTCCTGTACGTGCAGGACCGCCCCGACAGCGCCGCCCGTGTACTGATCGACCCGAACCCGTGGGCAAAAGACGGCGCGACCGCGCTGGCCGAATGGATGCCCTCCGAGGACGGTCGGCGCCTCGTCTATGCCGTGCAAGAGGGGGGCAGCGACTGGCGTACGGTGCACGTTATGGATGCCGACAGCGGCCAAACGCTGGCTGACGAATTGCACTGGGTCAAATTCTCCGCATTGGTCTGGGCACCGGATGGCGCGGGCTTTTACTACTCGCGTTTCCCCACGCCCGAGGCGGGCGCGGAATTCCAGAGCCTCAATCTGCACCAAGCGGTGTACTTCCATCGCCTCGGCGAGACGCAGTCGGCCGATCAACTGGTCTACAGCACGCCCGCGCAGCCCCAACGATCACACAGTGCCACCGTCACGCACGACGGTCGCTGGCTGGTGATCACGACGATGGAAGGCACGGATGACCGCTACGAGATTTTGGTGCAGGACCTGCGCCGCGGTGGCCCGCCGCGGGTCCTGTTCCCGGGACTGGAGCACAGCTGGTCACTGGCCGGCTCGGTGGGGGATCGCCTCTACTGGCGCACCAACCACAGCGCGCCGCGGTACCGCGTGGTCTCGGTCGACGCCGCTACACCGGGCGCACCGCTGATCCCGGTAGTCGCCGAGGGCGCGGGCACGCTAGACGATGCCGCGATCGTCGGTCAGCGACTGGTCGTCAATGCCCTCGAGGACGCCAAGAGCGTCGTGCGCACCTATGCGCTCGATGGCAGCGACGTGCACACGCTCGCTTTACCGGGTCTGGGCACGGTCAGCGGCTTTGAGGGCGACCCGGAGCATGCCGATAGTTACTACGGCTACACCAGCTTCACGACCCCGGAAACGATCTACCACGTGGATCTGCACACAGGCGTCTCCAGTGTGTTTCGGGCACCAAAACTGCCTTTTAATCCGCAGGACTACACGGTCCGGCAGGAGTTTTACACCTCCAAGGATGGCACGCGTGTGCCGATGTTTATCGTGGCGCGTCAGGGCATCGCCAAGGGTCCTCGTCCAACCATTCTGTACGGCTATGGCGGCTTCAATATCTCCCTCACACCCAGCTACAGCCCCGCACGTCAGGCGTGGTTAGACCTCGGTGGGGTTTGGGTGGTAGCCAACCTGCGTGGGGGTGGCGAGTATGGCAAGACCTGGCATGAGGACGGACGACTGCTCAAAAAGCAGAACGTGTTCGACGACTGCATCGCCGCTGCGGAGCATCTGGTGCAAACGCAGGTGACGAGCACGCGTCAGTTGGCCTTACTCGGCGGCTCGAACGGCGGCCTGTTGGTCGGTGCCGTCATCAATCAGCGACCGGATTTGTTTGCCGCCGCCGCGCCGGAAGTGGGCGTCATGGATATGCTGCGCTACCCGGAGTTCACGGCCGGCCGTTACTGGGTCGATGACTATGGCAGCCCGGCGCAGGAGGCCCATTTTCGCAACCTGCTGTCGTACTCGCCGTACCACAACGTGCGCGCCGGCGTGACCTACCCCGCCATTCTGGTCACCACCGCCGACACCGACGATCGCGTCGTGCCCGGGCACAGTTTCAAGTACACGGCGAAATTGCAATCTGCGGCACTCGGACCGCAACCACACATCATCCGGATCGAGACGCGCGCCGGGCACGGCTCGGGCAAGCCGACGGACAAACAGATCGCCGAGACGACGGATCTGTGGGCCTTTCTCGGCCATTACACGGGATTGACGGCAGGGAAGCCACGCTGAGCTGAACCCGTCGCGTGCGCAGGGAGGCCGGCAACGGCAGCCCTGCGCACGCGGTTCACCATCCAAGGGCGAGGTACCCGCCCGTTGCGCTCAGGCGTAGCGGGTCGCCATGACGTCAAAAGACAGCGGCTGGATGCGATCGGCGTGACCGGCGCAACCGAAGGCCTCGAAGCGATCCTTGCAGATCCCTTGCGCCGCCTTCTGCGCCTGCCCCAGATACTTGCGCGGATCGAACTCGGCTGGATCCTTGGCCATCGCACGGCGAATCGCCCCGGTCATCGCCAGACGGATGTCGGTATCGATATTGATCTTGCGCACACCATGCTGAATGCCGCGTTGAATCTCTGCGACCGGCACGCCATAGGTTTCCTTCAACGCGCCGCCAAACTCGCGAATCACCGCCAGCCATTCCTGCGGCACACTCGATGATCCATGCATCACCAGATGCGTGTTCGGACAAGCCGCATGAATCTGCGCGATGCGATCGATCGCGAGAATGTCACCGGTCGGCTTACGGCTGAACTTGTACGCGCCGTGGCTCGTGCCAATCGCGATCGCCAGGGCATCCACACCGGTCTTGGCCACGAAATCACGTGCCTGCTCGGGGTCGGTGAGCAACATGTCATGCGTCAGTTTGCCCGCGGCGCCCACGCCGTCTTCCTCGCCGGCCTCACCCGTCTCCAGCGACCCGAGGCAGCCAAGCTCGCCTTCGACCGACACGCCGACCGCGTGTGCCATGCCGACAACGGTGCGCGTCACCTCCACGTTGTATTCATAACTCGACGGGGTCTTGCCGTCGGTCATCAGCGAGCCGTCCATCATTACGCTCGAGAAACCGGAGCGAATGGAGGCCTGACAGACTGCAGGAGACACCCCGTGATCCTGATGCACGCACACCGGGATGTCCGGATACGATTCGACTGCCGCTAGCATCAGATGACGGAGGAATGCTTCACCGGCGTACTTGCGCGCGCCCGCCGAGGCTTGCAGGATCACCGGACTGCGCGTCTGCTTTGCCGCATCCATGATCGCTACAACCTGCTCGAGGTTATTGACGTTGAAGGCCGGCACGCCGTACTGGTGTTCGGCGGCATGATCGAGGAGCTGGCGAAGCGAGATGAAAGCCATCGGTAAAATCCTTTAGCAAGAAAAGCGTACAAGTAAGCCTTATTATGCCGAATCCCGCGCGGCAGTGGCGGCCAGCAAACCGGGCAATTGCGCAAGCCCCTCCACATGCGCGTCCGCCGGCAACAGGCGCGGATCCTCGCCGCCGTTATACCCATAGGGAACCACCACCACCGGTATGCCGGCGGCCTGTGCCGCGCTCACGTCGTTGGAGGAGTCACCGACCATGAGCGCCGCGGTCACAGGCACGCCTAAGACGCGCAGTGCATGCAACAGCGGTGCAGGGTGTGGCTTGTGTTGGGCACAGGTATCCCCACCCACCACCAACTCGAACACATCGAGTACACCGCCGTCCGCCAGCGAGCACAGCGCCAGATCGCGTCGTTTATTGGTCACCACCGCCAGTCGATAGCCGCGCGAGCGCAACAGATCCAAGCACTCGCGCACACCAGCAAAGGGCTGCACCAGTACATCACGATCCGCATGTAAGGCCTCGTAATGGTGGAAGAAACCCGCCAAAATGCGCGCCCGTCCGGTGGCGTCGAGCGACTGCGCGGCGGTCACGCGATCGACCAGCACAGCGGCGCCGCGACCGACCCCTGCCAACACGGTGGCCAGCGGCAAGGCCGCCAAACCCTCGGCCAGCAAGGCGCGATTTAGCGCCTTCGCAATGTCGGGTAGGGTATCGAGCAGCGTCCCGTCGAGATCGAATAGGATCGCTTGTATAGGTCGTTGGGCAAAGGTCGTCATGGGCGCCATTCTGCCACCGTCAAGCCGTGCGTTTGGTCGTCACTTGAGCCGCAGACGCCAAGCGCGGACACTCTACGCTCTAGCGGAGGGAACGACGATGCGCGATCTATTTGATGCGGCCCGAGTCTATGCTGCCCAAAACCCGGCCGAACTGGCGGCCGAATACGACCGCGTGGCCGAAAGTTATGACCAAGTACTGGTCGGCGAGCATGACTGGCGGATGCCAGAGATCATGGCCGGACTGGTCGCCTGGCTACTGCCCCGGGAGGCGCGCTTGCTGGATGCCGCCTGTGGGACCGGGCTCATCGGCGAGCACCTGGCGCGCTATGGCTTCACGCAGATCGAGGGCCTGGATCTCTCCGCCGGGATGCTAGAAGTTGCCCGACGCAAGGGGGTCTACGGGCCGCTCACCTGCACTGCCCTCGGCGCCCCCCTGCCCTATGCGACCGCCACCTTTGACGCCTTCACCGTGGCCGGCGCCTTCACGCCCGGGCATGCACCGGCCAGCGCGCTGGACGAATTACTGCGTGTCACCCGGGCCGGGGGCTACGCGATCTTTTCTTTACGGGACGACCTGGCACAGGCCGATTTCCACGTCGCGTTGGCCGCGCAGGCGGCCGCAGGCCGATGGTCGCTCGTGCACGTCGGCGCCGCCTTCCAGTCGCTACCCAAGGCAGAACCGCACGTCCGCAACCGTTTATACGTGTACCAAGTGATCTAGAAGCGCGTCTCTTCAACGTAAAATTCGCATATTAGTTACAAGTTTAAAAAGTTTTTACCTCTGAAATACAATGACTAACACCTATTTAATATTTTTCGTATCAAGTCGTCCTGCACGCTGCCCGCGCCCATGCCGTTTGGTACCGCGCCCACTGGGGAGTACTTGAGTCCGTGCTACCAGCAGAACCGAACGGTAGCAATCTCTACCGTGCCGATCTCGTCCTGGCCGTACTGCGCAGTTATGACGTGCGCTGCGGGCAGCCGCTGTTAGCGCGCGCGCGCGGGGAATCCGCCGCGGAATACGCCCTGCGCGCCTATGTGGCACCCTTTGTGCTGCTCGCCCACGATGCCGCAGCAACCCCCCGTTTCACTTACGCGAACCAGACGGCCCAACGACTGTTTGAACGCGACTGGAATGGGCTGGTCGGCCTGCCCTCGCACTTATCGGCCGAACCCGACGCGCGCGAGGCCCGACTGCAACTGCTCGAGCGGGTCCAGCGTGAAGGCTACTCCAACGACTACACGGGGGTACGGATCTCGGCCTCAGGGCGGCGTTTTACCCTCCTCGGCGGGTCTGTCTGGACCGTTTCAAATGGGGAGGGGCACGCCATCGGTCAAGCCGCCGCGTTTGCCGATTGGGCAGAAATACTTCACTAATTGCACCCGCGTCGTATCATGCGATGCAGAAGCCGGCAGATTCCTACAATGCAAGGCTATAATGCACCCGACCCGAGGGGAGATCCGCCTTGATCAGCCTGACTGAAGAACTGACCTTGCTTGCTGTCGAAGACGACGGCCGCATCGCCTATACGGCTGGTTCACCGAATTTCGCGATGGCCCTGGTAGGCGCGTGCATCATCGACTTGAACAATGCGGGCCGCGTCGACGCGGATCTGGCGGCCTTGAACGTCCTGAGCACCGAACCCACCGGACTGGCGGCACAGGATCGCGTCCTCGAAGTACTCGGCGCCGGCCCCAGCCAAACCACCGAGCGCTGGGTGCTCGAACTGCAGGCCGACGCGCCCGCACTCATTCGTATGACACTCGGGCAATTGCAGCAGCGCGGTATTTTGCACCTGACCGAGAAGCGTTTCCTCTGGGCCCTGCACACCCGTCGCTACCCTATTGATGACGGCGGCAAGGAACAGAAGGAAGCCAAGCTGCGCATTCTCGCCGCGCTGCTCTCTGAAGGGCTGCCCACGCCACATGATTCGATCTTGATCGGACTGGCGGTTGCGGGTGGCCTGTTGGAGGCCTATCTGTCGAAATCCGAAATCGCCCGTCTGGCCGAGCGCATCGATGAAATCGGTGGGCTTGACCTCGTGGTGCGCGGCGTCGAGTCGGCCATCCGCTCCGACGCCGAAGTCCGTGCCCACGCCATTATGCTTTCCATCCATTGAGACCAGCCGAAGAGGCCTTACCTTGAATATCACGAACGACACCGATAACAAGACCACCACCATCCACGTCGCCGGTCGACTCGATTTCGAGGCCGCCGGCGCTTTCCAGAAGGAGATCGAGTCTGCCGTTGCAGCCGCCGCGGCCGCCGGCAATGCCTTGATCATCGACTGCGCTGGCCTCGAGTACGTCTCGAGCGCTGGCCTGCGCGTCTTCTTGGTTGGTGCCCGCGCTGCCAAGGGCGGCAGCGTGCCCTTTGCGGTCTACGCGCTGACCGCCGCGGTCAAGGAAGTCTTTGAAGTCAGCGGCTTCGGCCGAATCATTGATGTACTGAATGATCGTGCCGGCGCACTGGAAAAGGTCGGCCGCACCGCGTGAGCGTAGCGCGCACCGCCGTAGGTGCAGAGGCAGCGGCCCTCGGGCCGCTGCAGTCTTTTTTGGCCGATTTCTGGTCCAGCGAGGGCCTATCGGAAGCCGAGCGCTTTCCGTTCGAGCTCGCACTCGAAGAAGTGTTCATGAATATCGTGATGCACGGCAGTCAGGGCTTGACCGGTGTCCGGGCCGTCGTGGCCCTAGAGCACGTCGACCAGGCCTTTACACTCACGGTCAGTGACACGGGCAATCCGTTTGATCCGCTGGCCGCCCCGCCACCGGACACCGATGCCGCGATGGAGGATCGCCCCATCGGCGGCCTCGGCATCTACCTGATACGAACAATGATGGATGCGGTCGAGTACCGTCACGAGGACGGTCACAACGTCCTCGTGATGCACAAACGTTTAGGCGCCGAACCCGCTTAAGCGCCCTGCGCTGCCCGACGTGGACCCAGTGCCTTCGCCATGTCGGATACAGCCACTTCATCCAAGGGATAGAAGTGCAAGACGCCGGCGGCGACCAGCGCAATCATCGCAGGAATGACGCTCATCATGAGCACAATGCCGTGCAGTGTCCCCGTGGACTGCGCCACATTTGGCTGATAGCCAAAATACGCAAGCAGCCATCCGGTACCGGCGCCGCCTAGAGCCCAGCCCACCTTCTGCGAGAAGGACGCCGCCGAAAACACCAGCCCGGTCGCACGCCGACCGCTCTTCAACTCCGAATAATCTGCCGTATCGGCATACATCGACCAAATGATAGGGGCCGTCGGCGCAGTTGCCAGACTGATCAAACCGTGCAAGGTCCAGATCGCATGAATGTTACCGACCGGAACGAAATAGAAGGCCAGAGTCAGCGCTGAAGTCATTAACATGGACCACGTGTAAAAGCGCTTCTTGCCAAATCGTTGCACTAATGGGGCTGAGGCCACCACGCCTACAAGAAAAGCAACGGCGCCAATTGTCATGGCTGTGCCGAAGCCACCGTGCCCACCGGGCACCACATAATCGAAGTAATACAGCATCACCGCGCTACGCATATTGCCGCAGGTCAGCGCCGCCACCCCGACGAGACTCAGAATGACCCAGGGACGGTTGCTACGCAGATCGCGTAGATCCTCTTTGAGATTTTGCCGTTGATCAGCGACCGGTTGCACTCGCTCGCGCGTAAGCAAGAAAGTCAGCACAAAGAATACGACGGCCACCAGCGCATACACAATCATGGCCGCCTGCCAGCCGCGCGGCGCGATGCTCGATCCGCCAAAGTACTGCACTAGCGGATCGGTACACCACACCAAAATAAAAATCGGCAGAAAGCCGAAGACGAAACGATAGGCCGAAACCCCACTGCGCTCGGCAGAGTCAGAACTGAGCACCCCGAACAGCGCCGAGTAAGGAATATTAATCGCCGAGTAAAAGAACATCATCAGCGTCAGGGTGACGTAGGCATAGGCCAGTTTCTGGCCCCCGGCCAGCGCCGGCACCGTAAAGGTCGCGACCGCCGACAGTGCCAACGGCACTGCCATCCACAGCAGATAGGGGCGAAACCGGCCATACCGGGTCCGCGTCCTGTCTGCCACGATACCGATCAATGGATCGATGATCGCATCCGCTGAACGGGTCACCAGCATCATCGTACCCATAGCCGCTGCGCCTAGCAGAAAGACGTCGGTGTAGTACTTCGCGATGTAGATCGCGAACATCTGCCAGAAGAAATTCGACGCGAAATCGCCAAATCCATAGCCAACCTTGTCCAGCACCGAAAGCCGTACGCGATCTGTCATTACCGTTGCGCTCCACATGAAAATCCAGCCACTCAACAATATTAGAGCAAGCCAAACAAGTCATTGACCCGTTCTATCGCATCGACCGCATCGGCACCCACTGTGACGGGCGCGAGCGCATGCAGGAACCAAAAAATCAACATCAGTACATCATCCCGCGCTTGCAGGACTGGCGCTCATCGCGCAATCGTCTCAACCAGAGGCCTTCAAAAAAAGCACTTCCAGACGCAGTCATCGTCCACCTGCCGGATCACCCGATCTTCGCGTAGGGCACTGCACCTGCTGCGGGGGCGGCCAGCGCCAGCGCGCCACCTGTCCGCTCATATACGCGGACGTAATCGACGACGAACTCCGCCGGAAAAGGAGTCGATGGATCGGGCGCGCCTGGCAAACCACCACCAATAGCCAGATTGAGAATCAGATGGAATGGGCGGTCAAAAGGCGCCGGCCACGGATTCAGATCATCAGGCCCCGTCGGCGCGAGCCCGCCCTCGGGTCCGCGTCCGCTAGCGCTCCACCAAAAGCGCTGTTCCGCATACACCTTACCGTCCACAAACCAGCGAATCACCCCGGGATCCCATTCCACCGCGTAGACGTGAAAGCTTTCTGCGCTGCTGCCGTGGGGCAACGTATGAATCACCGTGCGATGATCGCGGTAGGGCCACGCGGCGCCGAAATGAATGCTGCCAAGCACCTCGTTGGGGCGCCCACCCACGACCTCGAGTACGTCGATCTCACCGGATGCCGCCCAACCGCCGTAGTGTTCCTCGCTCGGCAGCAGCCAAAAGGCGGGCCACAACCCTTGTCCCGCCGTCATGCGCGCACGGCATTCAAAGCGTCCATAGGCCTGACTGAACATCGGTGGACCCGCCGCGCGACGGGTGCGAATGCGGGCGGAGGTAAACACACACCCTTCGTACTCCTCCCGCTGCGCTCGAATGACGAGGCAGCCTGCCTCAATACTCAAATTCTGAGGTTCTTCCGTATAGTACTGTTGCTCATTATTCCCCCAGCCAGGTACCCACTGGTTGGCCCGCGGATCATGGAAGCCGTTACTGAACTCTGGCGCCCACCGTGTTCGATCCAGTTCGCTACCGTCAAACTCATCGGACCAGACCAAAGTCCAACCAGCAAGTAGGTCAGAGGGTGGTGAATCCGCGCTCACCGCACCGTACTCAGGACGGTTCGCGGTCAAGAACGCGCAACACCACACCAGCACTGCGCTCGCGTGTGGCCTTCTGTAATGCGCGGTACCATACGGCGCTGCTCTTGGGTGTTCGCGCCTGCGTCCGGTAGTCCACATGGACGATGCCAAAACGCTTGGTATAGCCATGCGCCCACTCGAAGTTATCCAGCAGGCTCCAGGCAAAATAGCCAAGCACATCCACGCCCGCCTGACGCGCCTGCGCCACCGCCTCGATATGCGAGGCCAGATAGCGGACACGTGCGTCGTCGTGCACGACCCCATCAATACACTGGTCTGGGTAAGCCGCACCGTTCTCTGTGATGTAGATCGGCGGTAATCGATAGTCACGCTGCAGTCGCGTCAGCAGCTCGGTCAGACCAGTCGGATAGACCTCCCAACCCATGTCGGTGAGCTCCAACCCGCTACTGGACGGATCATAGGCGCCTTGTGCGATGGCGATGTTGCGGGTGTAGTAATTGATGCCAAGGAAATCCAACGGGACGCGAATGCGCTCGAGGTCGCCTGGCAGGACCTGTGGTGCATCCGCGCCAAGGTGCTCAAGCACGTCTGCGGGATAGGCGCCCTTGAGCAAGGGGTCCATGTACCAACGCACCAACTCACCATCTTCCAACTGCGCTTTCGCCCGATCTTCCATCAAGGCCGTCGCCGAATGCACGGGTGCTTGATTCAGTACGATTCCTAATTGTGAGCGCACACCATCCGCACGCAACGCCGTCAAGGCTTCGCCATGCGACAAGAGCAGGTGGTGAGACACTTGCGCTGCGACACGTCGATCACGCAATCCCGGCGCGAAGATTCCCTCTCGGTGACCTAATGTCGCCACGACCCAGGGTTCGTTGTGGGTTGTAATCGTGGCCGCACGATCCCCGAGTAATGCGCCCATGCGGCGCGCATACCCGACGAAGTCGGCCACCGTTTCGCGCGATTGCCAGCCGCCCCGCTGCTGCAGTGCTTCTGGCAGATCCCAATGATAAAGGGTTACATGCGGCTTGATGCCGCGCGCGAGCAAACCATCCACCAACCGGTCATAAAACGCGATACCCGTATCATTCCAAGGCCCATGACCGTTAGGTTGCACGCGCGACCAACTGATCGAGAAACGGTAATGACCCACACCGAGCGCGACCAATAGGTCGAGATCCGACTCCCAACGTGTCAGATGACTGCACGCCTCACGTCCGTCGCTGCCATCCAGAATGGTGCCCGGACGGGCGCAGAACGTATCCCAGATTGACGGTCCACGACCATCACCCGCCACCGATCCTTCGATCTGAAAGGCGCTGGTCGCAACGCCCCAGACGAACTCGGCAGGGAACATCCGGGCAATCCGCTCAGGATCCTGCGCTGGGGCCAGCAACGGTTCGGTCGGGTTCGCGCTCATCGGCTGATCCTAAAACACCATCGTTATTATTCGCACGATTCGCCTTAGCGACCGCCCCTTACTTCATGAACCCGACGTAGCCCAATGCGATCACGTCATATTCACCCACCACGGCATTAGGGTTTTTATCCCCAGTGAACTTCACCGCAACGGCGGTAACGCCACTTGCTTGCAAAGTAGCCATCGAACCGGGCGAGCACGTAAAGGACGCCAGCGGAATGGCATAGTTCAGCACGCCGAGCGCGGAGGCCTGACCCTGACCGATGGCACCGAGCGTCTGGTCATAGTTGCAGGTGGCCGTCTCGTTGCCTGAGGAGCCATTTCCCTGCGGGTCATTGGTCAACGAAATGGTGAAGACATTCACGTTGCCGTGCATCGGATCCGGCGACACGGTATTGCCCATTTGGATCAGCAGCGTACTCGCCTGACTGATATCAATCGGCGGCACCGACGTGACCCCACTACCATTGCTGGCCGGCGCTTTGACCGCGACGTAGCCGTAATCGCCCGCCGAGGTCGGTGCGGTGGACGAGGTGGTATTGCAATTGCCGTCACCATTGGCCTGCGCTTGCACGAGGTACAACTGCGTGCGATCCATATCGCCCTGCGCGGCCGAGTAGCAGCCGTAGGCATAGTTGCCACCAAAGCCAGCATACAGATCGCCGCCCTGGATGGAGTGCAAGTAGGCGCCATTGGTCTGCGCGCTATAGGCCACGTAATTGGAGGCAAACAGGATGTAGGGCGACGCACTCACCGTCGTTCCACCACCGCCACCGCCGCCACCGCCGCCCCCGCCACCACTGGTCGGCGTCACGCCACCACCACCGCACGCCGCCAGAAAGGTCACCACGAGCGCCAACAGACCGGCGAACCGGTAGGACTTCGAACGATTACGGGTGTGCATGGATGTAGACCCCTCAGGGCGCGGCGCCCCTAATTGTAGAAATGCTTGCAGGACGCCTGAGCATCAAGAAAGCGCTTTCATGGAAATTACCACAAAGCCCGGCCACTGTGTCAACGGCTGGGCTAGCATCCTCCGATGGCCAGCCACTACGTTCCGCTGCTCACCCTGCTCGTGACGACACACTCCGTAGTCTGTTGCGGCGCGGTAATTGAAGAGTCCGTGTCCGTAGCCGTAGAGGTGCCGACGTCGCGCGGCACGCTATTCACGCACCTACCGGTCCTCGTGGTACGACCCGACGATGCGCGTGCTCACCCTCTGGCCCTGCTACTGCACGGCCGCGGCCGCGATGCCACCGAAAACCTACGGTTGGGTCGAGCCGACTTCCCAGCCAATGCCCGTTATTTGGCGCAGCGCGGATATGCGGTGCTCATTCCGACCCGAATCGGCTACGGTATCGCCGGTGGGCCGGATGTCGAAAACACCGGGCTATGTCCACACAAGTCCCTCGAGCCGGCACTGCGTACCGCCGTCAGCGAAATGACGGCTGTCCTCAGCGCCGCACAGCGACAACCGTGGGGAAATGCCGGACAGAGCGTCGCCATCGGCGAGTCCTTTGGTGGACTGATCGCCCTCGCCCTCGCGGCCGCCCCCCCCTCGGGGCTTCGCGCCGTGATCAACTTCTCCGGAGGGGATGGTGGCGATGCACTGCACCACGTCGACCACCCCTGCGACCCGGAGGCCGTCACGACCGCCCTGACCGGACTCGGTCATCGCGCTCGCGTCCCTGCACTGGTTTTGTACAGCCTTAACGACCGCTACTGGGGACCGTTCTGGCCGCAACGCTGGTTCTACGCCTGGCAGGCCGCGGGCGGATCTGGACGCTACGTCGCCTTGCCAGCCGACAAAAATAACGGGCACTTCATCTTTAACCGTAACGCAGCCGCCTGGCATGCGCCGGTCGAGACCTTCCTGACAGAGCAAGGACTGCCGTAGCGGTCACCTCAGCCACGCACCGATCGGGTGGACTCGCGGATCGCGAGGGTCGCTGACGATAATTTCGACACCGGCACCCGCCCATCCAGCAAGTCGATCATGGCCTCCGCCGCAGCCTCACCCAGCGCATTAATCGAGCGATGTACCGTGGTCAGCGGCGGGATAATGTAAGAAGACGTGGGCAAGTCGTCGAAACCGACGATCGAGATATCGTGCGGCACGCGCAAACCCCGACGGTGCAGCGCGAGCATTGCGCCGTAGGCACTTTGATCGTTGGCAGCAAATACGGCGGTGAACTCCGCCTTGGCATCCAACAAACGGGTCATCGCCTGATGACCACCCCCATCGGAGTAGTCGCCGGGGGCGACCAATTTGACGGAATACGGGATCTTGGCCGCCGCCAGCGCGGCTTTATACCCCGCCAAACGCTGCTGCGAGTCGGGATGATTCTCAGGTCCTGCGATAAACGCGATCTTGCGATGACCCTGACCGATCAGATATTCGGTGGCGAGTCGGGCACCCGGCGTTGCATCGGCATCCATCGAGTAGGAGCGCTCGGCTTCGATCGACCGGCCCGTCAGTACGATGGGGATCTTCTTGGCTAGGCGTACCAACTCCTCATCCGGCAGGCAACTGGTCACCAGAATGATGCCCTCGACCCGACGTGCCAACAGATGATCCACGCAGCGACGCTCATCGTCCTCCCGCCAGTGACCCGACAGGAACAGGACTGAATAACCAGCCCGGAATAAGGTCTTTTCGATCGCTGCGAGCGCCTCGCCGTAAAACGGCGAATCGATCGTCTGAATGACCACGCCAATACTGGAGGAGCGACCGCGGGCCAGCGAGCGCGCCACCGGGTTGGGCGCAAACTGTAACTTGGAAATCGCCGCGCGCACCGCGCGCATCTTGGACTCGCGCACTTTCGCGGTGCCGTTAAGAATCCGCGAGACGGTGCTCGGGGAGACCTTGGCTTCGGCAGCAACCATTTCCAGAGTCACGGGACCGGTCGCCTGGGGCGTCGTTGCCGCCTTAGGACCGACCAACTTGCGGCGTGTTGCCATTACATTCTCCCCTGACCCGGCCGCCAATGGCCGAGCACCAGAGTGCATCTTAACGCGCTGCAGCGTACGACGCATTTGACAAAGTCTAGAACCATTCGCTACTTTTGAAAGCGCTTTCCAACGGAAACGTACTCGTCGTGCCCCCAATCAGGCGAGCGACTACGGTACCGCACAGAAGGTTTGGGGGTTGCTGCGAGCACCGAGGGGGTGTCTGCGACCTATCGAACTGACGCAGTTCTGACGATGCCCGGTTGCAGGTAACGACGGTGAACCCTATGAAAAAGACCCTTTGCTCCCTTCGCGGCAACTGCTGGCTACCGCTTGCCGCACTGGGACTCGCGCTCGCCGGCTGCGGCGGATCCCAGAATTGGTCGCACGACGCCGCCTACGTCACGATCGGCGGCCAGGTCTCTGGGCTCACCGGCGGTAAATTGGTATTGGCCAATAACGGCAGCGACCTGCTCAGCGTGACCAGCAGTGGCACCTTCACCTTCGCGCTGAAACTGGCCCCGAACGCCACCTACGCCGTGACCGTCAAGACCCAACCGGACGGCGCAGTCTGCGCAGTGACCAGTGGCGGCACCGGCACGGCCGCAACCAATGTCGTCAACGTCGCCGTCAACTGCCTACCGGACGTCAGCGTCGGCGGTACGGTCAGCGGACTGAATGGCGGCACCGTCGTACTGCAAAACAACAACGCAGATGACCTCACGGTCGGCACGGAGGGTTCGTTTACGTTCGCGCGAAAAATTCACGACGGCGGAGCCTATGCCGTGACCGTCAAAACACCGCCCAACGGCGAGCTGTGCTACGTTGCCAACGGTGCGGGCACCGCTGCAGGCAACGTCACTTCCGTAGCCATCACGTGCTCCCCTTTCGTGCGTCGTCCGTTACCGGACATCTACCGCACCGGCAAAGCGATAGCCTACAGCGCCTATCGCGCCGGTGGACCGGGCGTGGCCGAAATGCCCTCCGACGCCAGCGTGTTGCAGGATCTGGCCCTACTCGACGCGGCTGGCTTTAACCTATTGCGTTTGTTCGGCGCGGACAACGTAGCCGAGAAGATCATCTCTTTAGCTCAGATGAACTATCCGCAGATGCGGTTTCAAGCCGGCATCTACCTGCAGGGCGCCTCCAATTCGTGCGTTGATTCCGTCAACAGCGCACAAATGAACAAAGCGATCAGTCTAGCCAATACCTACCCCACCGTCGTCTCGGTCAGTGTCGGCAACGAAACCTCCTTTGCCGGCAACCTACCCGTGGGCTGTCTTGCCAGTTACATCCAAAACGTACGGGCGCAAGTCACGCAACCGGTCACGGCCGATGACGACTACACCTTCTATGCCGGCCTCACATCTACGGGTGAGAAACCCGACACGGTGTTGCCACTGCTGGATTTCGTAGCCATCCACATGTATCCGATCAGTACTTACGGACGCTGGGATTGGCTGCAGTTGGGCGTGGCTAGCGGACCAGACCGCGCTGCTGCAATGATGCATGCCTCGCTGCAAAGTGCCGTCGACAGCTACACCGCCGTCGCAAACTATACGTATCGCGACAATACGGGCAGCACGGTCTCCATCGCCGCCTCACTGCCGATCGTCATCGGCGAAACGGGATGGAAGGCAACGCAGACGAATCCCAATTCGCAGATCGAGTTGTACGCCGCCAATCAGGTCAACCAAAAGTGGTATGTCGATCTCTTGAACAGTTGGCAGGCGGCCGGCACGGGGCCGCTCACGATCTTCTACTTTGAGGGCTTCGACGAGGCGTGGAAGGGTCATGACGATGGCTGGGGCCTGTGGGATGCGTCCCGTACGGCCCGCTATGCGCTGTGCGGAAATATAGCTTTGTATGGTGATTGCCAACCCTCTGTCTATGACGGTGCCGGGTACTACCCATGATGGCCCCAGAGCGCTGCATGAATCGGGAGAAAACCGTGAATACGTTGTACCGTTCGCTCGCCTTTGCGTTGGTCGCGCTGCTCGCCAGTGGTTTGGCACAGGCCGTCAAATTCGGCGACTTTGAGCTGAACGGATTCGCGAAGGACGAATTTTCGATGTGCGACAACTGCGCACTCGGTCTGTCCAACCCGTCGTCCTACGACCCGCGCGGCGTTCTCAACCCACCGACGCCGATGCTCAACCAACCCGGACGGTCCGGTCAGACTACCGCCAATCTGGGTTTGGCGATGCTCACAGCGGGACTGAACCATGAGTTCGATAACGCGTGGTCGGTCACCGGCCGTGCGACCGCGCGCATCCGCAACAACGGTCCAGACATCTACGGCAACTACGCGATCGATTTGTATGCCGGTATTGCCTACCCCAAGTGGGGCAGTCTGGACGTCGGCAAAATCACCTCCCGTGCCTGGACGCGATCGGACTCCTTCGCCTATCCGATGGGACTCTCGAGCGCCTGGGCCGAATCCGGCGCAGGCTACGGCGTCTTCCCCGAAGCACTGCGCTATGCGACGCGAGAATTCGAGATCGGCGTTGGCAAGATTCGCTTCGAGCTGACCGGCGCCACGGCGACGCGACGTGGACCGCTGAACCCCACTTCTGCGGTCGTCGCCGGACCCAAGCCACGACTACTGGAAGCGTTCATTCAATACTCGAACGCCAAGAACTTGGTCGAAATCATCTTTCAGGGCTCGCGTGGCGGCCGCCAGAGTTCCTTTTCCAAAGGCGCCTTCTACGGCGCGCAGGGCGACACCAACGGCCCCTCCACCTCGCCGGACTATCAGGCGCCGACCGAGAACGTCCTGTTCATCGAGGGCACGCACTGGTTCAATCCGACTTGGAAGCTCAACTACGGCGTCAAACGCAATGAGTGGAGCGGGCAGCAGCAGCAGTGCGACTACGGCCCGACGAGCCCCATCGCCAGCAATTGTTTCTGGGACCAACCGGGTTTTAACTACGGTTCGGACTTCCAGCGCCACCACGCGATCGAGTGGGATGCCATGTTGGGTGTGGGCTACACCTACCGCCTCTGGACCTTCACAGTGGGTGGCGTACGCTATAATAAGGCCTACACACGCACACCGACCGAATGGGGCCAATCCAACAGCGCCACGTTTGTGAACTTCGGGGTGTACCGCAAATTGCCAGAACTATCCAAGCACATGGAGTTGTACGGCGGCATCGGCAAAGTCGTTTTCGACAAGCAATTGCCGGCACCGATTTCCTTCCCCAACAACACCGCGTTCTTCAACACGGATCCCCGGGAAAGTCGTTCGGCCAATTCGTTGACGCTTGGCGCCAACTTTATTTTCTGAGGTCCGTATGAACCGCATCCCGACGCCGAACCCCCTGTCTTGTTCGGCAAGGGGTCGGTACGCGCCGGCGCTCGCGAGTCTGCTCGCAGGATTGGTGTCCACACTGGCCCTCGCGGGCAGTGGCGATAGCCTTGAAAAGCACGGTGCGGGCGCGGTGTCCCTGCGTCCGATCGCCAGCGAACTGGGCTTCGAACCGGCGCCACCACCGGCTGCCTTCCGGGTGGATGAGGCGGCCCTACAGGCCGCGCCCACCAATCAGTGGTACTCAACCGCGATGTTCCATCGCTGGTCGTACCCGCTGTACGCGCAGCCACTGACCTACCGCCCGACGGAAGCCGGCTTCGAGGTCGGTTTGCCGCGCAAGGTGGTGGCGATCGAGGACGACGGTCGCAAGCGATTCATTCGCTACCCCCATAGCGCGGCGCTGACGGTGGCCGCGACCGCCTTTCACCCCACGCACAGCGCGCTCGCCCGCCACGACGACTGGTTGGTCACGGTGCGTCTCGCCGACGATGCCGGCCATGGGCTGGATGCTACCGTGCTGCATGGCAGCCCTTACAGTTACTACGCGGTGGCCGAAGGCGACCTGCACTTTCACTTCAAAGCCCCGACGCAGGATCTGGGCGCACTCGAGGCGCATGCACTGACGCTGCGCATCGACGGCCAGGCCTATGCGATCTATGCACCGGCCAGTGCGCACTTCGAGCGCACCTCACCCACTGATGTCGTGCTGCACCTCATCGACGGCGCACGCTACGCCATTGTGGCCGGTCTGCCGGATGAACGGCCCGAGACGGTAGCGCTGTTTGCCGCGCATGCCTACGTTTGGCCGACCGCAACACGCATCGACTGGCACTACGACGAAGCCACGGCGCAAGTGACCAGCACTTATCGCATCACGACCCGAGCACGCGAAGGCGAGGCGACCACCACGCTCATGGGTCTATATCCACACCAGTGGAGCGCGACCGACCTTGCACCAGCCGCAAGCCCCACCTATGAGTCCGTGCGTGGCCCCATCCGGCTCATCGCGGCCAATGCATTCACCCTAACGCGCACCTTCAACGGCATCTTGCCGCGTTGGGGCGCCATCACCGACCCTACCGCCCGCGCGCAGGTCGACGCCTACCTCAACGGTGACGTTGCCAAAGCCGATCAGTTATTCATGAAGCAAGGCCATGGCACCTATTGGATCGGCAAAGGCCTCGGCGCAATTGCGCAACTGGCCGGTGTGGCCGAGGCCGAAGGTCGCTTGCCGCAGCGCGACGAACTCATTGGCACCCTGAAGCGTCGACTGGAGACCTGGTTTGACGGCCATCACGCCCAACACTTCACCTACGACCCCAGTCTCGGCGCGCTATTTGGCTTCCCGCAGGAATACGGCAGCGTCACACAGATCAATGACCATCACTTTCATTACGGCTACTGGCTGCAGGCGGCTGCTGCGATCGGTCTGCGCGACCGGGAGTGGCTAGCGGACGAACGTTGGGGCAGCATGGTCCGCGAGCTAGTGAAGGACATCGCCACGACGGAGCGGGGTCGGACTGACTTTCCCTTCCTGCGCAACTTCGACCCTTACGAAGGGCATTCTTGGGCGTCGGGCACGCAGCCGTTTGAATTCGGCAACAATCAGGAGAGTTCCTCCGAGGGTATCAATGCGTGGGCGGCGCTGGTTGTACTGGGTGAGACCCTGCACGACCGCGCCATGCGCGATTTGGGCATCTATCTGTACACGTCTGAAGTGGCCGCAGTTCAGCAGTACTGGTTCGATCTACCGCGCAACGTGTTGGCTCCCGAACTCGCCAGCCCATTTGCCAGCATGGTCTTTGGCGGCATGTACGGCTACAACACGTGGTGGACCGAGGAACCGCGCCAGATCATGGCGATCAACCTACTGCCCATAACCCCGGCATCGACCTATCTGGGCCAGGATCCGCGTTCGATCGAGCGCGGCTTTGCGGCCCTACCCGGGGAGGTCAAAGCCTATCAGGCCCGCGGCATCACCGATGGGACACCGCCCGATATATGGCAGGACGTATTGGCCGAATACTGGGCGCTGGCCGATCCTGCGGCCGGCATGAAGGCCTGGGATCGCCACTCCTACGTGGAAATTGGCGAGACGCGCACCCACACGTTGTATTGGATTGAGAGCTTGGCCGAGATGGGTCAGCCCGCCTTCGACGTGACCGCCGATACGCCGCTGTACGGCGTCTTCACGAAGAATGGTCGGCGCACGCACCTCGCCTACAACGCCGCCGATATGGCCCGTGCCGTGCACTTTAGCGACGGCGTCACCCTCGAAGTCGCCGCGCACGCACTGGCCCGCGACCCTTAAACGCAGCCGCCGCTGCAGCGCCGCCACGGCGGCGCTACACTCTGCCTCGGGGCCACTCGTCCCTGGAGGTTTTGCTGATGCCCACGAAACGTGTCTTCCCGGCTCGTATCGCCGTCGTGTTCGCGAGTCTTGCGAGTACTGTGCTCGCCCACGCCACGCCGAGCGACCCCTACCCGTCTACTTACGTCGCCGCCACCGCAGCGCCCGTACTCATTCAAGGGGCAACCGTACTGACCGGCACCGGGGAGCGTCTCGAGGACACCGATGTGCTGATCGTAAACGGCGCCATCGCCGCCGTCGGCCACGCCTTGGCGGCACCGGCGGGAGCCCACATGATCGATGCGCGCGGCCTCACCGTAACGCCGGGCCTGATCGACATCCACTCGCACTTGGGCGTCTATCCAAGCCCGGGCCTCGCCTCCTTGGCCGATGGCAATGAGATGACCGCGCCCGTCACTGCAAATGTCTGGGCCGAGCACTCGATTTGGCCGGTCGATCCGGGCTTTGAGACGGCGCTGGAAGGCGGCGTCACGTCGCTGGAAATTTTGCCCGGCTCGGGCAACCTCATCGGCGGTCGTGGCGTGGTGGTCAAGAATGTGGCCGCTATCACCTATCAGGCCATGAAATTTCCAGGCGCACCGCAGGGATTGAAGATGGCCTGTGGCGAAAACCCCAAGCGCGTGTACGGCACACGCAACCAGGCGCCTTCCACGCGCATGGGCAACGTCGCCGGCTATCGGGCGCAATGGATCGAGGCGCAAGCCTACGTGCGTGAACAAGCCGATTACGAAGCCAAGCTGCGCGCCGGCGGCAAAGAGGCGCAGGAGGCGCGCCCCCCGAAGCGCGACTTACGCCTCGACACGCTAGCCGGCGCACTCAAAGGCGAAATCCCCATACAGATGCACTGCTACCGGGCCGATGAGATGGCCACCATGATCGACATGTCCAAGGAATTCGGCTTTCATATTGCCGCTTTCCATCACGCCAGCGAAGCCTACAAGATTGCCAATCGCCTAGCCGATGCGGGCATTTGCGCCGCCATGTGGGCCGACTGGTGGGGCTTCAAGATGGAGTCCTTCGATGGCATTCAGGAAAACATCGCCCTGGTCGATGCCGCACCCAACGGCTGCGCCATCGTGCACTCCGACTCTGCAGAAGACATCCAACGCCTGAATCAGGAGGCTGCCAAAGCGCTGTCGCGGGGACAGGCGATGGGTCTCGATCTCACCCCCGCGCGGGCCCTGCGCTGGATCACCTTGAATCCAGCGCGGGCACTCGGGATTGCGGACCGTACCGGATCGATCGAGGTCGGCAAGATGGCGGACGTCGTGCTCTGGAATCGGGATCCATTCAGCGTCTATGCGCTGGCAATGCAGGTGTACGTGGATGGCGTCCTGCAATTTGACCGCGCCCATCCCAGCACGACACCGCGTTCGGACTTCCTGCTCGGACAACCGGCCACTCGTGGAGAATTGCCATGAAGACCACCCTACCGCTGACCGCTGCAGCACTCTTTTTGACGAGCGTCGTGCATGCAGGCGCAACGCTTTATCAGCACGGCCGTATCGTCCCGGTCGCCGGCGCAACCCTCGAGAATGGCTCACTACTGCTCGTGGATGGTCAGATCCGGGCCATTGGCAATGCCCTGGAAGCGCCCGCCGGCGCGACCGTGATCGACCTCCATGGCCGTTGGCTGACACCGGCTCTGTTCGGCGGTATCGGCTCCATGGGTGTGGTGGAAATCAGTAACGAGCCAACCACCAACGACAGTGGACTGCACCTCGATGAGGTCCGTCCCGAGTTTGATCCCGCACTAGCCTTCAACCCAGACTCGGAACCCGTGGAAATCGCGCGTGTCGAGGGCGTGGGTTTTGCATTGCTGGCACCCGAACCCGAGGAACACACAAAAGGCGGCAATGTCATCGCCGGACTCGCCGACGTGGTGACTTTAGATGGCCAGAGCCCCAAGGCTCCCACCGCACTCGTGGTCGAAATGGGTCATCACGGTGGGACACTCGCTGGCGATAATCGGGCAGCGGCCTTCCTGCTCCTATCTGATGCCTTCGAAGAGACACGGCACCCGCCGCGCCCGGGTGAACCCCGTCGCTTGACTGAGGCTGGTCGCGCGACCCTACGTGCGGTCCTATCCGGTCGCCTACCCGTTCTCTTTCATGTGGATCGGGCCGTCGACATTCGCGCAGTACTCCACTTTGCGGCACAACAAAAAATCCGCGCCCTGATTGGTGGCGGCGACGAGGCCTGGCGGGTGGCGAAAGATCTGGCCAAAGCCCAAGTGGCTGTGGTTATCGATCCTTTTGCTGATCTACCCGCAAACTTCGACAGCATCAGCGCGACACTCGAGAACGCCGCGCGTCTGGCCCACGCAGGCGTGCAGGTCGCTTTCAGCCTGCGCGCTAATTCGCCACATGAAGTCCGTAGGCTGCGCCAAGGCGCCGGCATTGCGGTAGCGCATGGCCTGCGTTGGGAGCAAGCGTTCGCCGCTATAACCGCTGTGCCTGCGGGACTCTTCGGCGTGGGTAGTGAATTTGGCAGCCTCGCCGTGGGTAGCAAAGCCAATTTGATCGTCTGGACGGGTGACCCGCTCGAAGTGACCTCCCGGGTGGAGGCTGCATGGCTTAACGGGGAAGAGCGCACTCTATCGACCCGTCAAACAGCGCTACGGGATCGTTATCTGGAGAAGTTGCGGCGAGGCGAAGCGCGCTAAAGGGCACAATAAAAAAGTTTGGCCGGCGGTTCCCTCCGCGCGGCCAAACCAGGGGGGGCTGTTAGTTGCCGTACAACTCAGCGATGTGCAGACGACCGGCAACGCGCTCCACCACCATTTTGGGCGGTGGCGGCGGGTTCTGACGAAACTGTTCGAGTGCTTCGCGCATCGCACCCATATCGACCATGGGCAGCGTCTTCAGTTGCGCTTCCACGATTGCGCGAAACTTGACGCTCGCATGCGGCAGGCGGGCGCGCTCTAGCAAGGGCTTGAAGTGGCGATCGAAGAATTCTGGGTCCCGTAGCTGCTGCAGTGAATCCTCTTGGTTTTCTGCTGCGAACACCTTGGCGCGTGCGGCGTAGGCGAGTGCGGCCTCCACCAATGCCGGACTGAAGCACCCTTCGCGCTCGTAGCACCGGCGCAAGCGGCTGTGAATCTCGCCTTCCAGCGCCATACGCGCCTTCGGGTCGCTAGCTAGATTGGGATCGGCCAGCATCGCTTGGAAGGCCACGAAGGCATCGGCTTTGCGATTGGTCCGGTGCCAGAGGAAGGCTTCACGGATGCGGGCGCCGGCCGGCTTTGCGGCAGCGCCAAACCGCGCCTCGATGCGCTCGAGCGGGGTATCCACCGTCGGCTTGGGTGTGTAGGCCGGGGTGACCGGTTGTGGCGCCAAGTCCGTCTTGCGACGCGCGGCTCCGAGGAAACTGAGTACACCCATTAAGCACCTCAACAAATATCCGGCTTCGCCATCTCAACGTGCGTTCAGATGGTGACGTTTTATCCGTCGAAAGGAAGAGTGCAATTTGTAAGGATTTGGCGACGCGACTCAGTTCACGTTTGCCAACAGGGCCTTAGATGGCGTCGGAACTTGGGACGCCGTTCACAAAATTTCGGCTTTTTTGACGGCCCAAAACGAGGCATTTCTGCCCGCCCCAACGCTTAGCGCGCACAGCGCGATGACCATAAGGAAATGCCACTACACCAGTCAGGTGACCAAAAGCCCACCGCAATACCTTCTTAGCAGAGTAGCGCACTAGCGCCTTGGCTTAGGCAGCGCGGGTGCAACGCCCTAGCGCCACGCGATCAACGCCAAATCAGCAGAGCTCGAACGCAGCCGCCACGCCGTGTTTGCGCCAATCGACGGATCATGGGTGGCGCAAGGCGCCACCGGATCCAGTCCGATGACGCGCACGCAAGGCCCCTAGTGCTTCACACCGAGCGCTGCAAACAAGGACGGCGCTGCCTCTGGCTTGAACGCGCGGAAGTCCTGCCCCATAAACGCCGCCACTGTTGCAGCCAACTGCGCCTGCGTAATTGGGTTTACATTCTCCCGTTCACCCAGTGCCGGCACGTCCGGTCCCATCACAGCAACCCAGATTTCATCGGAGCCGGGCTGTTTGACGCTGTGGTCAATCCAATCATGCCGGCCTTTACCCCGGCCATGGTCCGCCGTGAAAATCAGTGTCGTCGTCCCCTTGTACTCGGGGATCGACTGCAGTTGCTGCCATAGCTCAGCAATGAAAGCATCTACATGGTGCGCCGATTCCAACAGAGCGTCGTAGCGCTTCATGTGCGCAAAATTATCCGTATCCCCATAGCCCACAAACAAGACACGTGGACGGGCAGTCGCTAAGTGATCACGCAGTGCAATATGTAAGAACGCATCAGACGGGTCCGGCTCCTCCAGCGGCACTTGGGTTTCATAGAGTTCACGCAACAAACGACCCCTCGGGCTCTGATCGTTCGGATCGACCAACGTTTGCCCTGACCGGACTACCAAATGACTGCGGTGCTCATTGAAAATCTCATGGAAGGTGCCCCAGGTTCCATAGATCTCTACCTTGCCTCTCAGTTCAGGCAACTGGTTCAGCCACTCGTACACCGTGATATTGGGGTTGATGCCAAAGGAGTTCGAACGAATCTTGGCGTCGGGCACTCCAGATGACATCTCGTTGTAACCAGGGTAGGAGAACCATTGATTGTTCTCCACCGAGGCCAAACTGCCCTTAGTGCGGTTACCGAACACCTGCCCTTCGTGCGCCATGGTGCCCCAGAGAAAAGGCATGAGCTTGGCGCGTCGCTTCTGCAAGTCCTCATCCCAATACCGCGCTTTGAGAACCGGAATCTCAGTCCAGTTGTCTTTTTCATCGGCAATAAGCACCGGGTCGGCACCGTTAAAAATCTCTTGCCAACGCAGACCGTCACTGACCACAAAAACGACATTTCGGGTGACCAATGGTTGGGCGTAGGCCCCGGTTCCGATAAAGAGGAATGCGAGCAGTACAAGGCGCCGTAATGACATAAGAGCCTCCCAATCTAAAGCCTAAGGGGTGGATGTAATAAGCATACCGCCGCGGCGAAGTTCGTGCTTGCACGAACCGTCTCGCTACAGCATGGAACTACGTCACTAAACTAGGAAATTAACTTTGAAATCAAGCGATGGCTAGGGTCTAACCCTCCCTCCAGTGCGTCTGAGAATCGGGTTACGGCCCCATTCAGGAAACCCCAGCGAAAGCCGATGCTTACTCTCAATGCGGTAGGTAAGGAAACCTGCTCATGCAAAGCCTAGATGAAGAATGAAGGCCCTAGCGTTCTAGTTTTCTTAATTTGAGAGAGGACCAATGTCATATCGCAAGAATCGCGCATTAGCCCGCGCAGTTGCCTTGTCACTCGGAGCGTTATTACCGGCAGCCGCGGCACTCGCCGCACCGGCCATCACATCGGTTTACACGACTTATTCAGCGGGCGGAACACCGACTGCCATCAACATTAATGGCTCTGCTTTGTGCTCCCCCTGCACGACCCCGACCACGACGACAGTTACCGTGGGTGGAACAACCCTGACGGTCACTTCCGCCGCCGCGACCGTCGTTGCCGCGAATCTACCGCTTCTCTCTGATGGAACCTACACCTTGGTCCTTACGGCCGGCACGACCGGTTCGTTTAATTACGACCTCCCTATCGCCGCCAAAATGGCGGCTGGCGCAACTGGCGCCACCGGAGCGACTGGCGCGACTGGTGCGACTGGCGCAGCGGGTACCGCGGGCGCTGCGGGCGCTGCGGGCGCTGCTGGCGCTGCGGGCGCTGCGGGCACCGCTGGTGCGAAGGGCTCGACTGGCGCTACGGGTGCAACCGGCGCTACGGGTGCAACCGGCGCTACAGGTGCTACCGGCGTCGGTTCGACGGGTGCTACGGGTAATACGGGCGCCACGGGCGCTACTGGCCTTACGGGCAACACCGGTGCTACCGGCGCAACTGGCAACACGGGTTTGACCGGCGCTACTGGCGCGACTGGCGCAGCGGGTACCGCGGGCGCTGCTGGTGCTGCGGGCGCTGCTGGCGCTGCGGGCACCGCTGGTGCGAAGGGCTCGACTGGCGCTACGGGTGCTACCGGCGCTACGGGTGCTACCGGCGCTACGGGTGCTACCGGCGTCGGTTCGACGGGTGCTACGGGTAATACGGGCGCCACGGGCGCCACGGGCGCTACTGGCCTTACGGGCAACACCGGTGCTACCGGCGCAACTGGCAACACTTCGACGGGTGCTACGG